>JAANMU010000011.1_pt1 | contig 196292 bp, 181 predicted proteins | sample 7279701 | NCBI WGS metagenome assembly JAANMU01 (sample SAMN14094539, study PRJNA606508) | bioreactor metagenome | isolation source: A lab-scale SPAN reactor treating ammonium-rich wastewater day 57 | place: Ireland: Galway | collected 2017-03-13
CACGCATTCGTCGGTCTCGACCGGCGGCTCGGGCTCGCTCACGCATTCGTCGGGCTGGGCGGGCGGCTCGGGCTCGCTCACGCATTCGTCGGTCTCGACCGGCGGCTCGGGCTCGCTCACGCATTCGTCGGGCTGGGCGGGCGGCTGCTGGCACTCAGCGCACCCGGCCTGAGCCTCCGCCTCCAGGCGAGCCAGCTCGCGTCTGAGCTGCTCCTCCCAGCTGGCGTCCTCCGGACGCGTGCAGTGGCAATTGCCGTTGCTGAGCTGCCCCTCGAACTGAGCCCAGAGCGGATTGTAGCCCGGACCGGGCTGCGTGCCGGGCTGAGCGGCCACCTGGCTCATCAAGAAAGACCAGGAGAGCTCCTGGCAGCCCCAGCCGCCATAGCCCAGCGTGCCTCCCAGAGCCTGACCGAGATGCCCTCCGTTGTAGGACGTTCCCGGAAAGGCCAGAGCGGCGCTCGAAAGACCGCCCAGATTCCAGCCCCAGCAAGGGGGACCCATCCAATTCACCGGGACGGTCGGCAGGGCGGGAAGGCTGCTGAAGGTAAAGCAACTAGAGAAAGGCTGGCTGCTGACGTACATGCGCGGGGTCCTCCTTGGGCGTTGAGCTGCCCTGCCAGCCTAGCCGCTCCCACCTTGAAAAACCTTTGCAACCAGGACTCTGGGAGCGCCGCAAGAATGCGGCAATGTGCCTGCGGCTTGGTCTGCGCTCACGGTGGTTCTGGCCTTCCTGGTGCTGGCCGGGCCCGGCCCTGCGAGCCTTCCCCTGCTGAACGGGGTCATCTTGCTGCTCTCGGCCCTGTTGCTCGAGCTGACCGCCGTGGCGATGCCCTCGATGGGCTTTTTCAGCGCTGCCCCAGCCTGCTATCTGGCCCTGGCCCTGCTCTCCCCGAAAGCGGCGCTGCTGGCTGCGATCCTGTGCCTGACCCTGCGTACCGCCGCTCTTCCCCAACGCCATCGCCTGCTCTCGACCCTGGCCGACCTGATGCCCCTCTCGGCCGCCCTTTCCGCCCTGGTCTGGCTGGGTCCGGCGGTGGGAGCCTCGCTGGCTCCCGCCTTTCTTCTGCTCGATCTCTATCTGCCCGCCAGCTGGCTCTTGCCCGAGCTTCTGGCCGGGACGCTCGAGCGCGAGGAGCGCCAACGCTGGGCCCGCTTTCAGCACCGCACCCGGCTGGCCTGGTTTGCCCTGCGAGTGGCTTCCCCGGCTCTTCTCACCGCCCCGCTGGGGGGTCTGTTGCTGGTGCCCGGTCTGATGGCCCTGCAGTGGGCCGCTCGTCGGGCCCTGATCAGCTACCGGGCCGAAGAGCGCGAAAAGCTGCGCGACCAGCTCGAGCGCACCCGACAGGCCGCTGCCGAGGTGCGCGAGCAGCAAGACCGCACCCGGCGCGACCTGGCCGGAGCCATCGAAGAGAGCCTGCTCAAAGAAGAGCTGGCCCGCGAGCTGGCTCGCTCGAGCGACTATCCCAGCCGTCTCGACACCACCTTGCGGCTGGCGCGCAGCCTGGTTCCCTGCCGCTCGGCGGTGATCTTCGAAGAAAGCGAGGGCCATCTAGTGCCGGTGGCCTTTCAATCTCCCCTCGCGGCTCGCCTGGAGGGGAGCCTGCTCTTGCAGGCCGATGAGCCGGTGGTGCGCCAGGCCCTGTCCAGTGGCAAGTCTGCGCTGCTCGAGCAGGCCGGCTCGGGCCGGCTGATGGAGGGCGAGAGCGTCTGCATGGCCGTGCCCCTGGACCAGAAGACCGCCCTCTACGTCGGCCTGGCCAAAGGCCAGCTGACTTCCCAGCAGCAGCACCTGCTGCGAGTTCTGGCGGGGGTGGTCGGTCCCGGCCTCGAGCCCGCCCGCGAGGTCGTCCGTCTGGCCCGCGAGGCCACCCGCAGCCAGGACCTGGAGAGCACTCTGGACCGGCTGGGCCGCGTGCTTCAAGCCACCCGAGAATTGAGCGCCACCCTCGATCGCCATGATCTACTGCGGGCTCTGAGCGACTCGGCCGTGCAGCTGGTGCCCCACAGCTCGCGCTTATTCGTGGAGAGCACCCTGGAGCAGGCGCCCGAGGCAGCCCGGGCGGTGGCCGAGTCGGGCCGGCCGCTGGTAATCGACGACCTGAAACAGAGCAAGTTCCCGGCCCTGACTGCGGGCGAGACCAGCCTGCTTGCCCTGCCCCTCAAGGCCGAGAACCAGCTCCAGGGGGTGCTGCTGTTGGGACGCTCCAAGCCCTTCACCCGCGAGGAGCTGGATCAGCTCGAGCTGCTGGCCCTGCACGCCGCCCTGGCCCTCAGCAACGTGGAGGCCTACGAGCGTCTGCGCCAGTCCGAGGCCCAGCTGGTGCAGTCGAGCAAGCTGGCGGCCGTGGGCCAGCTGGCCGCCGGGGTAGCCCACGAGTTGAACACCCCGCTGGGAGCCATCGTGCTAGCCCTGGACACGCTGGAGCACAAGCCCAGCGAGAAGGCTCTGGCCATCGCCCGCGACGCCGCCCGACAGGCCCGCTCCATCGTGGAGAAGCTGCTCTACTACTCGCGTGAGGGCAGGGTGGGCCGACAGCCCACCGATCTCAACCAGGTGGTGCGCGACACCCTGCTCTTGATCGGCAACCAGCTCAAGCTCGATCAGGTGGAGGTTATCTGCCGGTTAGAGCCCCTGCCTGAGGTCGAAGCCAGCGCCAACGAGATGCAGCAGGTGATCACCAACCTGATCCTCAATGCTCGGGACGCGGCCCTGGAGGGCCCTGCGCGGCAGATCACCGTGACCACGGGCTTGCGTCCCACGGGCGAGGTCGTTCTGGAGGTGCAGGACCAGGGGCCGGGAATCTCGCCCGAAGTGGCCAGTCGCATCTTCGATCCCTTCTTCACCACCAAGCCCGTGAGCCGCGGAACCGGTCTGGGACTCTCGGTCTCGAGCCAGATAGTGGCTGCCCACGGAGGACGACTCGAGCTCCGCAATCCAGGCCAGCCCGGAGCCTGTTTTGCGATGACCCTGCCGGTATGACCCGCATCCTGGTTCTGGAAGACGACGCCAACATGCGCTCCATGCTCGAGCTGGTGCTGGAGAAGGAAGGCTATCAGGTCGAAGCCGTGGGCACAGGCCTGGAAGCGGTGCGGCGTGCCTCGCAGAGCGCCTTCGACCTGGTCATTGTGGACATCCGCATGGAGGGGATCGACGGGTTGGAGGCGCTGGCGAAGGTTCGCGAGCAGCAGCCGGAGGTGCGCAGCCTGGTGGTGACCGGTTATTCCACCGAGGCCGACTCGATCCGGGCCATCCGACTGGGGGTGGGCGACTACCTCAAGAAGCCCTTCGATCTCAAGGAGTTCCTGGGAGCCGTGCGCCGCCTGCTGGTGGCCCGCCGTCAAGAGCAAGAGCGGGCCGAGCACGACCAGCGCCTGAGGGCCGGCCTGTTGCGCACCGTCGAGGCGCTGGCCCGGCTGCTGGACATGATGGGCCATCCCGGCCGACCCGGGCGGGGTCTGGTGGAGGCCGGTCGACTGGGCCTGCGACTGGCCCAGACCCGCGAGCTGCAGCCGGGCTCGGTGCAGGACGTGCAGCTGGCGGTGCTGCTGGCTGCCATCGGAGGCCTGGAAGGCGAGCTCTACGAGCCTGCCCCGGAGGAGCTGCCGGCCAGTCTGGCCCTGGCCCTGCGCCACCTGGACGAGCGCTGGGATGGGCATGGCGGACCCGATGGCCTGGCCGGCGCCTCCATTCCAGTCGAATCGCGGCTGGCCGCACTGGCCCTGGCGGTGGCCCGAGGCGAGGAGTCCGGACCGGGACGCTTTGACCCCGAGTGTGTGGCCCTGCTCGACCACCTGGCACCCGCCCCCCATCCCGGGGAGAGCTCGGGACAGGCCCTGCGCGGCCTGCTCTCGCTGGGCCGGGCTCTGGAGGAAGCCAGGGATCCCTCGGGCGCCAGCCACGCTTTTCAGGAGATCATCCTGAGCGGGAAGAGCGGTCGCGAAAGGGTGGAGGCCCACCTGGGACTGGCCCGGCTGTCTGCGGCCGCTCCCGAGCGGATGCGTCAGGCCCATCTGGCCACTGAAGCGGCCGCCCAGCTCGGACCCTGGCTCTACGCCAGCACCCAGCTCAAAGCCGGCACCCTGCTCTGTCAGGGCGGTCAGAGCGAGGGGCCGGCTCTGCTCGAGCAGGCCTACCGTCTGTTCCGCGAGTTGCGCGATGCCCGAGGCGAGGCCCGTGCCCTGCTCTCGGCCCGCGTCCTGGGGCAGGTGACGGTGGCCGACCCCGCCTTGCAGCAGGCGCTGACCACCCTGCTTGCGCCCGAGAACGCCTGGGAGCTGGCTGGCTGCGCCCCCTGGCTGCTGCCGTTCTTGCTCGAGCGCCAGAGCCAGGCTCCCGACCCTTTGCTGGCCCGAGCCCTGATCGGGCTGGCCCGGGACGCACCCCGAGAGTACGAAGCCTGCTTGAGAAGCCTCCAGGTCCAGGCACGCGTGGCGGCGGTGGCGGCCCTGGCGGAGGCCGGTGGCCCGGTGGCCGAGCGAGTGTTGCTGGCCCTGGCTTCCGACCCGGCCCCCGAGGTCCGTTCCGCGGTGGATGCGGCCCGGCGCCGCCAGCTCGTGCAGCGAACTCCCCCGGTGCTGCGCATCTTCACCCTGGGCCCGCTGGAGGTCTTCAAAGGCGAGGATCGCGTCCCCGACAAGAGTTGGCGCAGCCAGAAGGTGCGCTACGTGTTTGCCTACCTGGCTGCGGCTCGGGCCCAGCCGGTGGCCGAGGATCTGCTGATCGACGCCTTCTGGGCCGACGACTTCGAAAAAGGTCGGCGCAACCTCTATTGGTGCAGCTCGATGCTGCGAGGCCTGTTGCGGCCCGAAGGCTGGCCCGAGGAGCTAGACTACATCCTGCGCAGCGGTGGCTGCCTGCAGCTCAACCCGGCCCTGCCCCGCTGGCACGACCTCGAGGAGCTCGAGCGCGAGCTCGACGAGGGAGCGCGCCTGCGTGACGCGGGCCAGAGCGCCGCCGCGGCCGATGCCTTGCGGCGTGGCGTGGCCCTCTACCGGGCACCCTTCCTCGAGGCCTCCTACATGGACTGGACCGATCCCATTCGCACCCGGACCTCCGAGCGCGTGCTGGAGGCCTTGAGCCAGCTCTTGCGCTGGGCTGGAGAGGAAGGACGCCACCAGGAGTGCCTCGACCACTCCCAGCGCGCGCTACAGCTCGATCCATGTCGTCAAGAAGCCTGCCAGGGAGCCCTGGAAAGCCTGCTGGCCCTGGGACGGCCCGAAGAGGCGGTGCGCCTCTTCGAGGCCTTTCGGCGCACCCTGCAAGAGGAGATCGGACTCGAGCCCTCGCCACGGCTCATGGCGCTCTCAGAGCACGCGCGGGCCAGGTAGAGCGGACCGCGCTTATCGGGGAAGAGCTTTCCCAGCACCAGAACAATCAGGTCGAAGGTGATGAAGAGAAGCAGTCCGGTCGTCAACAGCACGGCCCAGCCAGATTAAGCCAGAAGCGGTCAGACGACGGTCAAGAACCAGCCCGGGAGGGTCAAGGCCTCGTCAAAGGATCAGCCGCACGCCCCCCAGAGCGCTGAGCCGATGGGTGAACCGGTCTCCGGGTGTGCTGATGAACATGTAGTTCTTGGGCACGCGCAGCTTGCGCGACAACCGCTCGATCAGCTCGGGGCAGAAGGTTCCCTTGACGGCAATGAAATCGATCCGAAGCTCGGAGTGGATCCGGTCGATGGTGCTGAGATACTGGCCGAGCATCGACGGAATCTTGGCTTCGTCCTCGTAGACGTGGATGTAGATCAGGTGCTTGGTCTGCTCATTGCGCATCACGTACTCGGCTGCGTCGTTGAGGCGTTCGAGGGAATCTTCCTTGGTGAAGTAGATGATAGGCTGCTCATTGATGCGCTTGACTGAATCGACAACATACTGGCGGAAGACCAGCACCCGCTCGAGCACCGCCCGGAGCACCATCAGGATCAGCTTGAAGATCTGAATGCGAACAAACATGATCGTCACCGCCAGGAGCGTGACGGCGAAGTAGCCGGCAAAAACGTGCACGGCCTGGTCGTTCATCATCATGTTGCCGATGATGCCTGCCAGGACCGCGACAATGGCAAGGAAGAGCGACCAGCCGCCGGCCACGTACTCGCGCGGCAGACGACCGCGCTTGGCCTTGAGCAAAATGTTCCCCACCGCAAAAAGGCCCATGACGCTCAGAAAGGACAGGGTGTAGACCCCCGCCAGGCGACCCACGTCGCCCCGAGTGATCAACAGAATCGAGCTGCACAGCCCGAAAAAGGAGAGGATGATCCAGTGATTGGTGCGCCGCCAGCGGTTCTCGTGCAGCAATATCTGGGGCAAACAGCGGTCCAGTGCCATGCGCCGCATCAGTCCGGTCACGCCCACATAGGAAGTCAGCACGGCACCCGACAGCACCAGCACGGCATCAAGCGAAACCCACTGAGCCATGAAGGGCCCCCACGAGATGCCGCCCATGTCTGCCAGAAGGTCGTGCTCGTGAGCCCGCATCTCGGCCACGGGAATCAAACCAAGGGCAAGGAAGCTCAAGAGCGGGTTGAAGATCGCTACGGCCAGCCACATATTGCGCAGGGTCTTGGGAAAGACCCCTGGTTTCTGCTCTTCCACGAAGTTGGCCGAGCTCTCAAAACCGCTGATACCCAGCATCGCCGCCGCAAAACCAAAGAAGAGAGCTTTGGCGATGCCGTCGGGCGGAGGCGCATGCATGTTGCTGAGCAGCAGGTGGGGATACTTGATAACCGAGCCCGCGCAAACCAGGGCCAGAACCGCCATGGTGCCGATGTGAAAGAAGAAGATGCCCACCGCCACCACGGCTGACTCGGTGAGGCCCATGATGTTGAGAAACGCGAAGAGGCCCAGCAGGCAGATGGTGGCCAGCAAGAGCACGGCCAGCGGCGGGTGATGAGGCAGAAAATTAGTGGCGTAGTGAATCGCCTCATAGGCGCTGATCACCGCGGTGGCCACGTAGGAGAGCAGCGTCAGGCAGGCTGCCATGGAGGCCCGAAACTTGCTGGTCGTGTTGAGCAAGACGTTGTAGGCGCCGCCGTTGAGAGGCAGCGCCGAAACCACCTCATGGTAGATGCCGCGGAACAAATAGAGCAACCCGGCCACCAGAGCCAGCACCAGCGGCGCCAGAGGGCCAGCGTGAATTCCAGCCTGAGCCGAGACGTACAGACAGCTCGAGGTGATGTCGTTGCCGCAGATCGCGGTCGCCTTGACTTCGCCCAGCTTCTCTTGCAGCCCGCTGTCGAGGTGCTGCACCTCGATGGGCTCGCAGCCCAGGTCGGTGATCTGGCGGGCCGTCCCGTAGCCGCCAAACTCGATGGATTTGTCATCGAGCAACGCCAGCACGCTGGCGCTATCACTTGTCTTCTTCTGCCTGACCACGTTGGGGCCGTCTCTTCCAGTTTTGTCGCCGAGAGTCCTAGGTCGCTACTGCCTGGGGGCCCAGAGAAGCTCGAGCAACATCTCGAGCATCTGCGACTGCTCGCGGGTGAACCGCAACCCGCGCACGGCATCCCCCGCTCCCTCGGCCCGCTGGCGCAGGCTGTCGAGCAGAGGACCTGCCTGGCTCAAGATCAGGCTCTCGGCCCGGTCCATCTGCTCGCTCGTCAGCTCCACCCCGGCCAGAGCCTCGAGTTGCTCGCGACTGAGCACCTCGGACAGCATGTCCCGATAACCCTCCCGGCCTCCCTCGAGCCCCCGGTCGAGAGCCAGCTCCATCAGGTCGAAGAGCTGATCGCGCGAAAGCCGAAACGAGCGCATCCGCTGCTCCTGCTCAGGCGTCAATCGGACCAGCTCGAGGAACTCGCTGGCCAGCCCGTAACCCTGCTGATCGGGTTTGAGAAAGTCGGCCAAACCCCGCAGCTGCTCGGGGTCGGGCGCCAGGCCCTCCAGGCGGCCCTCACGGGCCTGCTGCAGGATCATCCGGACCATGTCCATCATCACCTGGGTCTGCGGCGTATCCTCGGTCGGTTGGGCCGGGGCCGGGGCCACCAGCAGCAGCGCGAGCATGAAACTCATAAGAAAGCGACGAAAGGTCTTCACCTGAAGAGAGTTCGCCGACCGTGGACCGGTTCCTCGGGACGGACTCAGTCGCTGAGTGGCCGGAGCCGACGTCGATCGCGGTAGGGGCGAATGGTGGCCGTGTGACCGCTGCGGATCTGTTGCTGGACCTCGCGCCAGAAAGACGGCCGAAAGAGAGCGTCGTGGTGGGCTACGAAGACCTCGCGATAAAGGCCCTGCAAGCCCAGGTAACGGCGAAATTCCTCGGGAAACGTGTCGTGCGGCCCGACGTAACTCGACTGGGTGCCGTACTCGTCGGTCTCGGGCAACTCCCGGATGTGACAGTCGGTCACCAGGCAGATCTCGTCGTAATCGTAGAACACGACCCGCCCGTTTCGGGTCACGCCGAAGTTCTTCAAGAGCAGGTCTCCGGGGAAGATGTTGGCCCGAGCCAGGTCCTTGATGCACGAGCCGTAGTCTCGCACCGCGTCGATGACGCTCTCGACGCTCTCCTCCTTCACGAAGAGGTTCAGGGGCGTGACCTTGCGCTCGGCATAAAGGTGCTTCACGGTCACCCGGTCACCCTCTACCACCACGGTCTGAGCCGCCACCGAGAGCAGCTCTTCGAGACACTCGCTGGTGAATCGGCTCTTCTCGAACTCGAGAAACACGAACTCATGTGCGTCCACCATGCGGCCCACCTTGTCGTGGTGAAAGACCAGCTCATAGCTGTCGAGCACCTGGGCCCGGGTGGTGGTCTTGGGGTAGGCAAAGCGGTCCTTGATCAGCTTGAAGACCACGTCGAAATTGGGCAGGGTGAAGACAGTCATCACCATCCCCTTTTCCCCCCGGGCCAGCTCGAAAAGCTCGTCGGTGCTCTCGAGGTGCGAGAGCAGGTCGCGGTAGAGAAGCGTCTTACCGTGCTTGTTGTAGCCCAGCGAGGTATAGAGCTCGCTCTTACGCTTGAGCGGCATGACCGACTTGAGAAACAGCACCAGCGCTCCGGGCGTGATGGTCTCGACCTGAAAGTGAGACCGCGTGAAGCTGAAGATGATGCTGACCTCGGAGGGCACCGCGATGAGCGCATCCACGGCCAGCTCCCCCTCGCGGTTGGTCAGCACCAGCACCAGGGGCAAAAGCTGAGAGCCGGCCGCAATGCGACCCACCAGGTAGGCTCCCTTGTCTCGAAAGAAGGGCGCGGGCAGCATCTCGACTGACTCCCACGAGGCTGGAAGCTGCTTGCGCAACTGGCCGGCGGCCAGTCGGCAGTCATACTCCAGGTGCCGGAAACGCAAGCCCAGCTGATAGCCGCTCAGAATGGCACGGATCAGCTCGATGTCATCGAGATCGCGGTAGAGTCGGATACCAGGGATATCGTCATCGACGGCCGGCTCCTCGGAAGCCACGAACATGACCTGGGGGTCGACGCTGGCCTGATGGAAAAAGCGACGACTGAGAGAGTTGTAGAAGGTCTCCTTCAGCTCCTGGTCGCTCGAGCCGGCACACTCTTGTCGGAAGATAGCCTTTAGCTCGATCCACAGGGCCTTCTCGCTGACAGCTTCTCCCGCCTCGGTCTCGAGGTGCTGCTGCAGGGCATCAATGTGGTTCGAATAGAGCTGGAGCCGCTCATTGGAGTCGGCCAGGGCTCCGGCCCAGTCGCGCTCGGCGAAGCGCCCGCTGGCGCGCCGAGTGATCTCCTGAAACAGCCGATCGTAGACCTGAAACTCGTGCAGGATGCGCTGAGCGCACTGGCGGGCCAGAACGGCGGTGGTCACAGGTGGCGTGTTTGCGGGAGGCCTGTTGACATCCTGTCTCTGCCACCAGTTGCCCGCCCAAATAGCCCGGGATACCTCCCGACTCTCTGTCCGGGCCAGCGCTTGACAGCGCCTGCCGGGGTGATCGACCATCAGGTCTGCCCTCCCATCCGCGGGCTTTCCCGTCAACAATCCAATCCTGCGCTGACACGAGGATTCCGCCCGCAACCCACGAACGGCCCCAGGAATCTGTCCAAGGAGGGCCGTTGTCCTGGGTACCCCCAACTTGCAACAACTGGTAACCGAGATGGTTCGCCTGAAGGGTTCCGACCTGCACATCTCAGCTTTGCAGCTACCGATCATTCGTCTCGAGGGTTTGCTGCACAGGCTTCCCGGCGAGGTCCTCGAGCCCGACGACACGGCCGCCATCATCACGCCTCACCTCAATGAGAACCAGCTGCGCGAGCTGGGTGCCAAGCAGTCGGTCGACCTGATCCTGGAGATGGCCACCGAGTTCGGCGAGCACCGGCTGCGCGTCAACGTCTTCGTACAGTCCTACGGGCTGGACGCGGTTCTGCGGCTGATCCCGGATACCCCCCCGGACATCGAGACGCTGGGGTTGCCCAAGGGCATCGAGGAGATGGTCTTCCACCGTCAGGGCATCGTGCTCGTGACCGGTCCGAGCGGCTGTGGCAAGACCACCACGCTGGCCGCCATCATCAACCACCTCAACAAGCATCGTGCCCGCCACGTGGTGACGCTGGAAGACCCGATCGAGTATCTGCACCAGCCCATCAAGTCCATCGTGAGCCAGCGCCAGGTGGGCACCCACACCGAGAGCTTTCAGTCCGGCCTGCGCTCGGCCTTGCGTGAGGCGCCCGACGTGATTCTGGTGGGTGAGCTTCGCGATCTGGAAACCTTCTCGATGGCCATGACAGCCGCCGAGACCGGCCACGTGGTACTGGCCACGTTGCACACCTCCAACGCTTCCAGCACCATCGAGCGCGTCATCGGAAGCTTCCCTCCCGGGCAGCAGGGCCTGATCCGCGTGATGCTGGCCGACTCACTCAAGGGCATCATCAGCCAGTATCTCCTGCCGCGGGCTCAGGGTAAGGGCCGGGTCGTGGCCGCGGAGGTTATGTATTGCACCCCGGCCATCTCCAACCTGATTCGTGAAGCGCGCACCTTCCAGATCCCGGGCACCATCGAGACCAGCAAGGCGTTGGGAATGCAGCTGATGGACGCCTCTTTGCTCGATTTGCTGCAAGCCGGTGAGATCTCGGCCCGAACGGCCTACACCAAAGCCAATAACAAGTCCCGATTCGAGGACTTTCTGGAGTGGACAGCGTGAGCGATCAAAGCAACCCCGAAGCATCCCCCGAGCGGCCCAAGCCAAAGGCTCCCTCGCCGCACTTTTCGAACTTCCTGGACTCTCTGTCCCCTGGTGGCAAGGCTCCCCCCGCGCCTACCGCCTCGGCGCCGGCTCCCCCCGCCGCGCCGCCTCCTCAAGCGGCAGCGCCGCCGCCCGCTCCGGAGGTTGCCCCACCCGTTGCTCCGCCGGCCGCTGCTGCGCCTGCGGTCGTCCCGGCTCGCCTGGAGATGGCTCCCCGCAGCAGCGGGGCTGCCCCGGCGCCGCCAGCCCCACCCAAGCCGGCCGTTGCCGTGCCCACCCCGGTCGCCTCCAAGTCCGGGTTGGTCAAGTCCAAGGTGCAAAAATCCATGCCGGCGCTCTTGAGCCTGCTCGAAGAGATGCTCGAGCGCAAATCCTCCGACATCTACCTCTGCTCGGGCCTGATTCCGCGATTCCGCGTCTACGGCGACGTGGTTCCTGGCACCGGTCCTCCTACCGATATGCAGTTCATGCGCGAGCTGGTCTCACACATGCTCAATGAAGAAAGCGAAGCCCGTTTCTACGCCGAGGGTGACTTCGACCTGGCCCACGCCGAGCCGGGCCTGGACGCTCGCTTTCGCGTCAACCTTTACAAGCAGCGTTACGGGGTGGGGGCCGTCTTCCGTCACATCCCCACACACATTCCCCGTCTGGATGACCTGTTGCTGCCTCCCGCCGTCCATGAGTTCCTCGACATCGGCCAGGGCCTGATCATCGTCACCGGACCCACAGGTAACGGCAAGACTACCACGCTGGCAGCCCTGATGACCGCACTGGCCAACGCCAAGCCGCTCCACATCATGACCATCGAGAACCCGATCGAGTTCGTGCTCAAGTCGGACGTCTCCAAAATCGTGCAGCGCGAGGTGGGCACCCACACGCCCGAATTCGATCAGGCCCTCAAGGACGCTATGCGCGAGGACATCGACGTCTTGATGGTGGGCGAGCTGCGTGACCTGGAAACTATCGCGCAGGCTTTGAAGGCGGCGGAAATGGGCTTGCTTGTTTTCGCCACCCTACACACTCCCAATGCTCCCAAGGCCATCAGCCGTATCATCGACGTCTTCCCCGGCGAAGAGCAAGACCAGGTGCGTACCCAACTCTCGGACAACCTGCGGGCGGTGCTGGCCCAGCAGCTGGTGCTCAAGGCCGAAGGACCGGGCCGATTGGCCTGCGGCGAGCTGATGCTGGCCTCTCCCAGCCTCTCCTACCTGATTCGCGAAGGCAAGACCAACCAGATCCACAGCTCGATCCAGACCGGTCGCGAGCAAGGCATGGTCACCATGGACCAGTCTCTGATCACTCACTACCTCGAGGGCCGCATCTCCCTCGACGAGCTGTTCGACAAGTGTCACCGACGCGACGAGGTGATCGCCCAGGGCATCCAACCGCCCCCCGGCAAGTAGTCAGTCCAGGCTCTTTTTTCAGCCCGGGTCGACTTTGATAAGGAACCCCCTCCCCCCGGGTGGTCAGCCTGCCGTTTGGCTGCTACCCTGAAGGGGCAGGGTATGCCAAAATTCAGTTACAAAGGGGTCGACTCGCGCGGCAGCGTAAGGTCGGGGGTCCTCGAGGCCGCCGACCGGGCGCAGGCCGAGCGCGAGCTGGTATCCTCCGAGCTTAAGGTCCAGCATCTGGAGCTTGTGCGGGAGGCCAGGACCGGTCCGTCCCTGGAAACGCAGCAGATGAAGCGGCCCGAGGGGCTTACGCCACCCGGTGCCAGAGGCGGGCGCAATCCAGCGGCAAGCAGGCCCCAGACCAGGGCCGAGCCAGTGTCAGGCGCCACGCCAAGGCCTGAGCCACGGGCCAAGAACGAAACCTCTGGCGTAACCCAGCGTCCTCGAGCCGACTCGACCTACCCTCCGTCGGGCGAGACCCCTCGTCCCGGGCGACCGGGTGGCAACCTCTCGCCCACCGTCCCGGCCCGGCCAGCAGGCAGCCCTCCGAACAGCCTGGCCCCTCCGACATCACGCACCTCCGAGCCCACAACGAGCTCCCTGGCTCCCGCTACCCCTGCTCGGGCATTCGAGCCCCCACCCGAGCCTCCCCCACCGCCACGCGAGGTCCGGCTGACCCGCCCTCTGCTAGCCCTGGCCGTGTGCGCTTTGATGCTGGTCTACCTCGGTTGGGCCGCGTTCATCACTCTCCCACCGGCTCCGCGGACCGCGGCCGGGATGCGAAGTCATCCCGTGCTGATCAGCGGCAGTCTGCCTGATCTGCCTCCCCAGGCTATGGTAATTTTCAGCTTCCCGGACATCTCGGTGGAGATCGAAAAACCGCTTTCCGAACTCAACCCTTCCAGCGACGGGAAATTCTCCATCAGCCTGGAGGTGGCCTCGGTCGAATCGCCTGAGATCTTTGCGGTCCGGGCTTGCTGCCCGGGTCAGCCGGACCTGCGCTCGAGCAACCTGAGCCTCAGTCTTTCTGGAGAAGCCGAGCTATCCGGTCGTCTGACCGGCGAGCTGACGCCCGAGAAGAAGCAGCTTTAGCGGCAGAGGGCGGCGTAGACTCCCGCCAGGGCACCCACCAGCGCCATCGCGCCCATGATCTCGATCCCGCTCAGCCAGCCGCCCACGTAGGCCCCTGCAATCAGGCCCACGGCTCCGCCGATCAGGGTGGCGCTGGTTCCGGCCAGGAAAAGCCCCCGCTCGCTGGCGTGAACGGCCCGCTCAGCCACCTGATCGCTGACCGAGAAACCAAGGAACGCCCCACCGAGCAGCCCGATGAGGCCTCCGGCGGCTCCCGCCAGAATGCCGGTGGTCCAGCCAGAAAACAGGCCCAGCAACATCCCGAGCAACACCAATCCGGCCATTTGCAGAATGAACTTTCGCATGGGGACCGGGAATTCTGCTCGCAGGTCGATTCCCCTGCAGTGTAGACTCAGGAGCCAGCCGGAGGCTTCATGGCGAGCGCCCGTCCATCTCGCACTCGGTACGCAGCCGGATAGATCCATGGAAGGGCAATCGCCTTCGCCCCCAGAGCTGCCGGCAAACGTGAGAAAGAGGACCGCTCCTGGTCTCGGCGACGGTTCAATCGACGATCCAGAAGACGATGGTCACCGCCGGCACATTCGGGCGTGCTCGGCGACTCCTCCGAAAAAGAAGAGGGCGCGTCCATCGCGCCCTACGGAACCTTGAATACCGTCCTGAGCTCAGGATAGCATCCTGAGTTTGGACGACTGTTTGGAAAGAGTAAGGCCGAAGTTAAACTTCCTCGCTTTTCTCGGGGGCATCTGTCTGACTCGTCCCGGAGGGCTCGGGCGGCTCTTTCACGCTCTCCCCGCTCGTCTCGGATGGCTCGGAGGGCTCCGGCGGCTCCTGCGAGCCAGGCCGGTCGGCTTCGCGCCGGTCCACCAGGAAGCCCGACTTCGGCTGTGCCTTCAGGTAGACGAGAATCTCCTCGAAGATCGCCCCGATCTGCACCGGATGGATGAGGGGGCGCTTGAGGTTGGTGGCCACGGCGATGTGCAGGCGCATCAACGGAACCTGCTCGAAATCGCCGGCCCGGGTCTTGCCGGTGATCTGGCCGCGCTTACGGTCTTCGGGCTTGTAGAAATCCTGAATCTCTCGCTCAAAGCGGTCCAGCAGGGTATGGCACAGCGGCTCGATCTTCTCGGGAGCCACGATGAAGGCGAATCGGTCCGCCTCGAGATGGACCAACACGTGCTCGCGGTAGGTGTGCTCTCCCAGCGCGTTCTGCAAGAGCACGGCCAGTTGCCGGAGGACCATGTCACCGCGCTCGATCCCGTAACGGCGGGTGAACGAGCCAAAATAGCTTAGATCGACCAGCCCCGCGGCAAAGGGCGTGCCCGCGTCGATGCGTTCGAACAGCGTCCGCTGCAGGGTGGGCGGGCCCGGCAGGCCGGTGAGAGGCTGCAGATCGCCCGAAGGCTCAGACTCTGCGCTCGGCCGCTCGCAGAGACGGTCAATGGCATCAGCGATGTCGAGTTGCTCGTTGAGCACCAGATCGGGGGGCTCGGGCGCCTCACCGTCGGCCCTGCGCCTGGCATAATCAGCCAGTTGCACCCAGGGCCGCGCCAGCCAGGGAGCCATCAGAGCAGAGACCAGCAGGGCGGCCAGAGCCACCGCGAAGCATCCGGTCCACAGCCCGAGTCGGGCCCGAATGAGCAGCGGAGCCGACTCCTCCACCGGCAAAACGATGCCCACCAGCCAGGGCGTCTCCAGAACGGGGGCAAAGGCGATGTAGCGACGGGTTTGCTCCTGGCCGAGCAGCCCCACCGAACCGGCTGGATTGCCCCCCAGAAAGCCCGGCATCTGGGCCTGGTCGGCCAGCACGAAGAGGCTCTTGTAGAGGCGCTCCCGCTCGGTATGGAAAAGGTCGCGCCCGCCCGCTCGAGCCAGGAAGGCGTAGCCGTCGCGGCCCAACCGGTAGTTGCGAAGCTCGCTCTTGAGCTGCTCTTCGTTGGCCCTGGCGGGAGTGCGCAAAAGCAAGTCGCGCAACTCGCGAGTCACCTGCTCGCGGTAGAAACCGTCGAAACTCTGTTGCAGCACCGTGTCGGCGGTCATCCAGAGGCAACCCGACAGGAGCAGGCTGGTTACGGCCAGGAGGAAGAACTGCTGAAAGCGCAAGTCAGGGCATCAAGAAGGGCTGGTCGAGCGTTTTCGGCGAGTCGAGCGAAGGCTGGGGTGAAAACGGTCCGGGGGCGGTTGGCGCGGGAGCGGCACTGGCGGCCATCGGCTGGCCTACGTCGCCCTTCTTCTCACCAAGCCGGACGGTGAAGGGATACTCCATGACCACCTCGTCGCCCAGCTTGACTCGGATCCAGTGACTGCCCTGCTTCTCCACCACCAGTTGGAACTGGAAAACGGACAGAAACGGTTTGGTGGTCGACTCGAGCGTGAACTCACGAGCCTGGGTGTCGAGCAAAACGTTCTTGTCGGGGTCGAGCACCTGCACCGACTGCTCGTAGACCCCCTTGCCCATGCACCAGCCGTTGGCCACGCGAAACTCGAGGGGAGCGGGCAGCTCACCGAAGGGCAGGTCGTAGAAGAGGTAGAGAAGACAGGGAATGTCGTTTGGCTCTTCATAACCCAGACAGGGCACCGAGAACTGTAGCTTTGGCTTCTGCGACACGTGCTTCTCCTCTATTCTTGCCCGAAAAGCCGTTCTTCAAGCTGACTCTGGCTCAAAGAGCTGACGGCCACGATTTTCAAGCGAGATTTGTCTCCTACCCTGATGCTGACCTGATTGGAGCGCAGACCCAGGCGCATGGCCAGGAACTCCTTGAGGGCCTGATTGGCCTTCCCCTCAACCGGGGGTGCCGTCAGACGAACCTGCAGAGCTCCCTGGCTCACCCCCGTGATCTCCGAGGTCTTCGCACGAGGGGTCACCTTCACCCGGAAGGAGAGCTCCGCTTCGTTGGCCTGAACCTGTAACTCCATCGGGCGGCTCCAGTTCCGACTCGAGCAGCGACATGGCCACCCGGGCGGCTTCCTGGGCTGCTTCCCGCTTGGAAGGTCCGGTTCCTTCACCCACGATGCGGCCCTCAAACTCAACCTGGACGCGGAACAGGGGTCGATGAGGAGGCCCCGACGAGTCGGCCAGAATATACTGAGGGGCGGCACGGCGATAGCGGGCGGTTAGCTCTTGAAGCAAACTCTTATAGTCACGCGAGAACGAGTCATCGTCCTTGTCCTCACCCAGAAAGTGCAAGACCAGCTGCGAGGCAGCTTCCAGACCGCCATCCAGGAAGACGGCTCCGACCAGGGCTTCGAGCAGGTCGGCCTGCAGGTTCTGGCGCTCGCGGCCACCCGAGTTTTCTTCGCCCCGGCCAAGCCGGACGTAGCTCCCGAGCCCGAAGTGGGCGGCCCGGTTGGCCAGGTTGCGAGTGCTGACCAGGTGAGCCCGCAGTTGGGTAAGCATCCCCTCGCTCAGGTGGCTGTGTCGGGTGAACAGGTAGCTGCTCACCACAAGCTCGAGCACGGCGTCGCCGAGAAACTCGAGTCGCTCGTTGGACTCGGGCATCCCCTGCTCGTTGGCGTGGGACTCATGCAGCAAAGCCAGCTCGAGCAGACCAGGGTCGCGGAAGCGATACTGCAGAACCCCTTGCAGCGCCTCGAGAGAGTTATCCTGCAATACCGTTGAGCTTGTTCACCACGATCACGGCGTTGTGGCCGCCGAACCCGAAGGTGTTGTTGAGAGCCACCTTCACCGTGGCCTCGCGAGCCAGGTTGGGAACGTAGTCAAGATCGCACTCGGGGTCGGGGTGCTCGTAATTGATGGTGGGGGGAATGCGGTCGGTATGCACTGCCAGTACGCAGACCACGGTTTCCAGCGCTCCCGCGGCCCCCAGCGTATGTCCTATCATGGACTTGGAGGAGCTGACCGCCACCTTGTAGGCGTCGTCCCCGAAGAGCTTCTTGATGGCCCGGGTCTCGCAGGGGTCGCCGACCGGGGTGGAAGTACCGTGAGCGTTGATGTAGTCGACCTGATCGGGGCGCAGACCGGCATCTTCCAGAGCGCTCTTCATGGCCCGGGCCGCGCCGTCCCCATTGGGATCGGGATTGGTGATATGGAAGGCGTCGGCGGTCGCGCCGTAGCCGCCGATTTCGGCATAGATCCGGGCCCCGCGTGCGCGCGCATACTCGTAATCCTCCAAGACCAGGATGCCGGCCCCCTCTCCCATCACGAAGCCGTCCCGCTCCCGGTCGAACGGGCGAGAGGCATGCTGCGGGTCGTCATTGCGCGTCGAGAGAGCGCGCATCGAGCAGAAGCCCGCTACCGAGAGGGGAGTGACCGCGGCCTCCGTACCCCCGGCCAGCATGACCTTGGCGCGCCCGGTGCGAAGGACGTCGATGGCGCAGGCGATACAGTTGCCGCCGGTGGCGCAAGCCGATACCACGGCGAAGTTCGGACCTTTGAGGCCAAACTGGATACTGACCTGGCCGCTGACCATGTTAGGGATCATCATGGGGATGAAGAGCGGGGTGACCTTATTGGGCCCCTGCTCGACCAGGGTGCGGTGCCAGGTCTCGAAGGTGTGCATCCCTCCGATGCCGGAGCCGATGGAAGCACCCACTTGCTCGGCATTTTCCTCGGTGATGATCAGGCCGGCGTCTTCCAGGGCCATCTTGGAGGCTGCCACGCTGAACTGGATCACCCGATCCATCCGCTTGGCTTCCTTCTTGTTGATGAAGTCCTCGGGATTAAAATCATGCACCTGAGCCGCAAACCTGGTGGTGTAGGCGGTGGTGTCAAAGCCGGTGATGGCGGACACGCCGTTCTTCCCCTCGAGGAGGCCGGTCCAAAACTGCTGGTGGCCGAGGCCCAGAGGCGTCACGCAACCGATTCCGGTCACCACGACGCGAGTTTTCTGGTTGTGGGTGCTCATATCGCCGGCAAGCGTTCTACGCTCTGGAGGAGCTTCCTTCGCCGGAATGAAAGCCCGAGTTATGCGATTCTGGCTCGTTTTGCTCCTGGCCCTACCCCTCTGGGCCCAGCCTCCGCTCTCGGTCACTCCTGAGGACGGACAGGTGATCACCGAGAACCGGCCCATGATCACGGTCAATCTCCCCCCCGGCATTGATCACGGCTCTGCTCGGCTGTGGGTCAACAAGCAAGAGCTGACCTTCAGCTGCCTGCGCACCCCAACGTTCGTCAGCGGCCGCCCCATGGACGAGCTCAAGAACGGCAAGGTGGAAGCGCGCTTCTGGGCCAAAGGGAAGGACGGCGTTGCGTTGGAGCGACGCTGGAGCTTCGAAGTCAAGTGCGATCAGGGTATCAGCAGCGTCACCCACGACGCTCACGACTCCCTGGCCGAGTATGACACCCTGACGGTCGACTTGAGGGGGACAAGCGGGGGCAAAGCCTGGTTCGACATCGAGGGGATCAAAGGGAACTATCCCATGAAGGAGATTGCCCCCGGTCACTACCGGGGGAGCTACCTGGTGCAACCGGGCCATACCCGCATGCAGATGAGCGTGGTGGGCTACCTGGAGGTGGGCAGGCGGCTCGACAAGCTGACCGCGGACAAACCGGTTCGGTTTTTTGCCAACATCTTCCAGGTCAAGATCCTCTCCCCCGAGTCGGGCAGCCAGCTGAACTCCGGCACCTTCACGGTGAAGGGTCGCACCCGGCCCAACTCGACGGTTGTGGCGGTTATCAAAGTGGCCTTCAACGAGAGTACTCCCCCCCCATCCTCCAACTCCGACTCGGGGGAAGGGACCGAGAAGGGGCAGTCCGACGCCGAGGGCTACTTCGAAGTTCATTATGACGTTCCGGTCACGCTCCCCAACATGTGGGTCATCATGAACATATTTGCCATCGACGCCGAGGGGAACCGCTCGGTTCCGGCCATCGTTCGCTATCAGCTTTGAGCTTCGTCGCACAGCTTTTGCGAGGGAGTATACGAGCGCGGCGCCCTTCAGTTTCTTTTCTTGCCTTTGACCATCAGAAGCAGCGTGTTGAGGATGGTTCGCCGCACATTCATCTTGGTGGCCCCTGCCTTGCGATCGTAGCGCAGGACGAAGGGAACCTCCGCAAAACGAAGCTCGAGCTTCCGGAGTTTGAGCAGCGTGTCCACCATGCACTCGAAGCCATCCCTGTCCACCAGGGCTGGTCCGTAGCAGGCCAGAGCCTTCTGCAAAGCCTCGGCCCGATAGGCCCGGAAGCCGCAGGTGAAGTCGCGCACGCCCGGGATGGGGTAGAAAAGTTGGAATAGCCAGGAGGCCCCCCAGCTGTAGAGCCGGCGCGACCAGGACACTCCGACCACTCGTGAGCCCGGCCGGAAGCGCGAGGCGATGACCACATCGTAACCGGCCTCCAGCTTGCGTTGCATGGCCAGGATGCGCGAGGGGGGGTGGGTATCGTCGGCGTCCAGCACCACCACGGTGTCCCCGCCAGCGGCCAGTGAGGCGGCATGGAGCAGCCCGTCGCGCACGGTTGCTCCCAACCCCATATTGTGAGGATGCTCGAGCAGCACGGCGCCCCGCAAGCGGGCCACCTCGGCGGTAGCATCGCGGCTGCCGTCATTGACCACGATCACATGATAGTCGATGCCAGCCAGGGCGGTCTTGAGCTTGTCGAGCAGCGCCGCCAGGCCGACTTCCTCATTGTAAGCCGGCAAAACGACGTAGGTACAGGGCATCGGCCAGCATTCCCCTCCTCGCCTTTCAACCCTTTTTCAGGCTTCCCGCTTAGATTAAAGCCGTGAGAGTCATGCCTGATATCGTCGGGGCGGGTCAGAAAGGCGGGTTGCGAGACCGCGTGTCCATCGTAACCATGGATGGCCTGCACGGCACCCTGCTCGACTCCTATGACCCCAAGATGCCCGGCGTGGCCATCGGGGGGGCGGCGCTCCTCTCGAGCGAGATTCGCCGCAAGCGTCAGGAGGCTGGTGAGCTACTGCTCCTCTCGGGCGGAGATTTCTTCCAGGGACCGCCCATCGCCACCATGTTTGACGGCGAGCCGGTCATCCGCTTCATGAACCGGGACCGCTTCGACGCCATGACACTCGGCAATCACGACTTCGACAAAGGCCAGCAGGTGCTCTCCCAGCGCATTGAGCAGGCAGAATTCCCGGTCATCGCGGCCAATCTCCTCGACTCCGCGACGGGGCAACACATCTCTCAGTCAACCGAGCACTCCCTGGCCAAGGTCGGCGAATACTTCATCAAGAGGATCGGTCTTTGCAAGGTGGCCGTCATCGGCCTGATGAAGGAGGAGTCGGGTAAGACCACCCACCCGGACAACGTGAACGGCCTTCGCTTCGAGGACCCGGTCGAGACCCTCAGCCGGCTGGTTCCCAGGATTTGCGAGGAGGAGCGGCCCGACGTGCTGGTGCTGCAATATCAGCTGCTGCGCGAAGGGGGTACTGATCTTGCTGCCCAGGCCGCGGAGCTGGCCGAGGAGGCCTCCGGTAAACCCATTCCGGTGGTGCTGATGGGTGGTCACGGCTACAAGGATTTCCAGGAGCCGCGGGTGGGCGAGAATACGCTGGTGGTGCAGAGCGGCGACCGGGGTGAGGAGCTCTCCGAGCTCGACCTGCGCCTGGCCCCAGGAACGGCTCAGGTCGTGGGCTTCGAGCATCGTCGCGTGCCGATCACCTCCAGAGACCTCGAGCCCGACCCCGAGGTGGTGCAGTTGCTCGAGGGATACAAGGCCCGCCTGGGCGAGCGCATGGGCGAGGTCGTGGCCCACAACGAGGCTCCACTCACGCGCGACAAAGAAAAGGATTCCCCCCTGGGCAACCTGGTGACCGATCTGCTGCGAGACGCAACCGGGTCGGACGTGGCCGTGATTCCGGGCGGCTCGCTCAAGGACGACATCCACCCCGGCCCGGTGGACGTCGGCGAGGTGTACAGCGCTTTCCCCTTCGACAGCCACGTGGTCAAGGTGGATATGACCGGTCGCGACCTGAAACGACTGATGGAGGAGAGCCTCTCGTTGAAAGCGGGCAAGGTGCTGCAGGTGTCCGGGCTGGAGATCAGCTTCGACCCCAAAAAGCCGCCCGGAGAGCGGATCATCGAGATCAACACGCCTGACGGCAAGCCGTTGGGCGACGACCAGGTCTATCATGTGACCGCCGACGACTTCTTGCTGGCGGGCGGCGACAACTACACCGCCATGCAGGCCCGCCAGGCCGAGCACGGTCACCGGGTGCGCGACGTGCTGGTGGATCAAATGCGCCAGCGCGGCAACATCGCTCTGCACCTGGGGGGCGACCGCATCCGCCAGGCCTGCGAGGTCAAGCTCGACGGCTCGACCAGCGCGTAGCCTCCTGGAAAACCGGTAGAGTTTGCCTCCCGGTACAGAAACCTTTCATTTCAGCCCCTGCTGCGAAGACGACCGCCCGTCGGGTGCGACGCCGGCTCTAACAGGTCGATTGGACCCCGAGATGCTCGAAAGCAAGACGGGTGGCCTGGCGACCCCGGTGGGTCTTCTGCACCAGCCCGGCCGCCAGCAGGTAAGGCTCGTAGACCTCTTCCAGGTTGGCCGGGTCTTCCTGAACCGCCGCCGCCAGCGTGTTCAGGCCCACCGGATGCCCCCCGAAACGGGCCACCAGCACCTCGAGAATCTTCTGGTCGAGCCGATCCAGGCCCCGCCGATCGATCTGCATGCGGTCCAGGGCTCGCGAGGCCACCTCCCCGTCGATCGGGTCGGCCACCTCCACTTGAGCAAAGTCGCGTACCCTTCGAAGAAGGCGGTTGGCGATGCGGGGAGTGCCCCGACAGCGCGAGGCGATCTGGCGGCACCCCTCGGGCTCGATGGAGTAGCCAAGGATGCGGGCCGAGCGGCTGACGATCTCCATCAGCTCGCTCTCCTTGTAGAACTCGAGCTGCAGCAGGATGCCAAAGCGGCTGCGCAGGGGCGAGGAGATGGAGCCGGCCCGAGTGGTGGCCCCGATCAGCGTGAAGGGAGGAATGCGATGGGTTCGCGCGCCCTTGTTGTGCCCCTTGCTGAGAATGCGGTCAAAGGAGAGGTCCTCCATGACCGGGTACATGATCTCTTCCACCGTGCGCGAGAGCCGGTGGATTTCGTCGATGAAGAGCACGTCGCCCTCTTGCAGGGTGTTGAGCAAGACCAGCAGGTCGATGGGCCGCTCCACTGCCGGCCCCGAGGTGGTGCGCAGCTTCACGCCCATCTCCTGGGCCACCAGCGAGGCCAGAGTGGTCTTGCCCAGGCCGGGAGGGCCCGAGATCAGCACATGATCGAGCGGCTCCTTGCGTTCGCGGGCAGCCTGCAGAAAGACCCGCAGGTTGGCCACCACGCTCTCCTGACCGATATACTCCTCGAGCTGGCGAGGGCGCAGCGAGTTCTCGCGGTCCTCTTCCTGGGCGGCGGGGTTGAGCAGACGGAGCATGGCTTGAGGAATATTCTATGCCCCGCCGGTCAGGCCCTCTTCAGGGGACGAAACGGAACGAGTTGACGAATTGCAGGTTCTCCTTCATGTCGAAGCTGCGCCCGATGATGGCGTAGCCGCGGGAGGGAGTGTGGACCAGGTGGATCAGCACCGGCGAGCCGTCGTGGTCCACTCCACTCAGCTCCAGTCCTGGACGCTCGTCGACCTCGCGCTCGTTGCGCGCCAGGTTGGCCCGGGCATAGTCGGGACCGAGCTCGAGGAAGCTCTTCAACAGCCCGTATCGCGACTTGGACCAGGCTTTGGGAAGCACGGCCACCGTGAAGGCACCGGCGTGGAACATCTCCATAGGGCCGTCCTTGGCGAAGGTCACCTTCTCGGGAAAGCTGGCCCGGAAGCCGGCCTTAGCGTTCTTATACTCCTTCCATTCGGCCAGAGCCGGCACCGCCAGCAACAACAAGATCAACAGCAGTTTCTTCATGATTTTTCTCCTAACACACGCATCGCTTCCATAACCAGTCGGTCGGTTCCAACTTCGACTTCCCCCATTCGCTCCCGGGCGGCCTGCAGGGCGGCCAGCGCCTCGTCGCGGTGGCAGCCCAGCTGCATCAAGACACCCACCGCCTCGAGCCTGGCGGCTTCGGGCTCGTCGGCCTCGCCAGGGGAGAGAGCCGCGATCTTCTCCGACAGCTCTACGATCAGCCGCTTGGCTGTCTTGGCGCCCACTCCGGGCACCCGGGTCAGGGCCCGCAAGTCCTCTTCGAGAATGGCCGCCGCCAGTTGCCCGGGCGAAAGGTGGCTGAGCAGCTTCAGACCCAGCTTGGGCCCGATCCCGCTGATGGTTAGCACCAGCTTGAACAGCTCGCGCTCGCGGTTGGAGTTGAAACCGTAGAGCGAGAGATCGTCCTCGCGCACCACCAGGAAGGTGGACAGGCGCACCTCGTCACCCGGCTCGAGCCGCTGCGAGATGGGGTCGGGCACCCGGACGGCCAGTCCTACGCCACCCACATCCACAACCGCTAATCCTTGCGAGACCTCGGCCACGGGGCCGCGAACAAAGGCGATCACCGGTCCATGTCTCGTCTGAAGAGATAGCACAGGGCGATGGCCAGCGCATCGGACACGTCGTCGGGCCGAGGGGGCTTCTCCAGCCCCAGTTGCATCATCACCATCTGGCGCACCTGGTCTTTGGAAGCAGATCCGTAGCCGGTCAGGGCCTCCTTGACCTGAACCGCGTTGTACTCGGCCAGCCGGGCCCCTTGCTCGGCCACGGCCAGCAAAATCACGCCCCGGGCCTCCCCCACCGCCATGGCGGTGGTTACGTTGCGGTTGAAGAAGAGCTGCTCCACCACCACGTGCTGGGGCTGAGCCCGCTGCAGCACCACCGAGAAACCGTCATAGAGCGTGCGCAGCCGGGCCTCGCGGCTCTGTTGTGGGGTGGTGGTAATGCAACCGAAGTCCAGGGCCTGCACGCGACCTTCCTCTAACGCCAGCACGCCGTAGCCGGTTCGCGCCGTTCCCGGGTCGACCCCGATCACGATCTCCATCAGGCGGAGGCCAGCTCTTCCAGCACCTCGTCGGGAATCAGGAAGTTGGCGTAGACCTGTTGCACGTCGTCTTGATCCTCCAGCAGATCGACCAGTTTCAACACGGCGGGCGCATCCTCGCGAGAAACCTCGACCCCGTTCCTGGGCACCATCGAAAAGCCGGCCGACTCCACTTTGAGGCCGGCTTTCTCGAGCGCCTCCTTGACCAGGTGCAGATCGGTGGGCTCGGTCAGGATCTCGAAGCGCTCCTCGTCGGCCACCATGTCCAGGGCTCCGCCCTCCATGGCGATCTCCAGCACCTGCTCTTCATCGAGCTTGCCCCGCTGCACCGTAATCACCCCGCGCTTGTCGAACATCCAGCCCACGCAGCCCGTCTCACCAAGATTGCCACCGTTCTTGGAGAAGATCACGCGCATGTCGGCGGCGGTGCGATTGCGATTGTCGGTGGTAACCTCCACGATCAGGGCCACCCCGGCTGGACCGTAGCCTTCGTAGATGAGCTCCTCCATGGAGTTCTCGCCGCCCCCGGTGGCTTTCTCGATAACGCGCTCGACGTTGCTCATGGGCATGTTGACCTCGCGCGCCCTGGCGATGGCCATCTTGAGGCGAAAGTTCGCCTCCGGGTCGGAGCTGCCCGAACGCGCCGCCATGAGAATCTCGCGCGAGACCTTGGTGAAGGCCTTGCCCTTGACGGCGTCTTGCTTCCCCTTACGAATGCGGATGTTATGCCATTTAGAATGACCAGCCATACTCTCTCCTCAAGGATACAGACGATAGAGCGTACGCGGGAAGGCGATGGTCTCGCGTACGTGCTCGATGCCGCAGATCCAGGTGACGGTGCGCTCCACGCCCAGGCCGAACCCGGAGTGAGGCACAGTGCCGTAGCGGCGCAGGTCGACATACCAGGCGTAGGCCTCCGGGGGCAGCTGGTGCTCGGCGATGCGCTGCTCGAGCAGGGCCAGATCGTCGAGCCGCTGGCCACCCCCGATCACCTCGCCATAGCCTTCGGGAGCGAGCATGTCGGCTCCGAGCACGGTCTCGGGACGGTCGGGATCGGGCTTCATATAGAACGCCTTGACCGCGGCCGGAAAGTGGTGCACGAAGACGGGCCGGTCGAACTGCTCGGAGACCATCGTCTCATCGGTGCCGCCGAAGTCGCCACCCCACTCGAAGTCGACGCCCTTGTCACGCAGAATCTGCACCGCTTCGTCGTAGTGGATGCGCGGGAAGGGGGGGACGATCTTCTCGAGCTTGCTGAAATCGCGCTCGAGCAGCTCGAGCTCGCGGCGGCGGTGCTCGAGGCACTGCTGCACCACGTAGCTGACCATCTGCTCCTGGACTTCCATGTTCTCCCACATGTCCACGAAAGCCATCTCAGGCTCGACCATCCAGAACTCCATCAGGTGGCGCCTGGTCTTGGACTTCTCGGCACGGAAGGTGGGCCCGAAGGCGTAGACCTTGCCGAAGGCCATGGCGGTGGCCTCGTTGTAGAGCTGGCCGCTCTGGCTCAGGAAGGCCGAGTTCTCGAAGTATTTGGTCTCAAACAGCGTGGTGGTCCCCTCGCAGGCGCTGGGGGTCAGGATGGGCGTGTCGATGCGCAAGAATCCGTGGTTGTCGAGCCAGTCGGAGATGGAGCGCATCACCTGAGCCCGCACCCGCAGGATGGCGTGTTGGCGCTGAGAGCGAATCCAGAGATGGCGGTGCTCCATCAAGAAGTCAGTGCCGTGGTCCTTGGGCGTGATGGGATAGCCCTCGGCGTTGTGCACGATCTCGACCCCGGTGACGAGCAGCTCATAGCCGCCCGGCGCACGGGCGTCTTCGCGCACCTCGCCCTCGACGATCAGGCTGGACTCTTGTCCCAGGTGGCCGGTGCGCTCGAACAGCTCCTCGCCGGCGTCATTCTTGGTCAGCACGCCCTGGATGCGGCCGGTGCCGTCGCGCAGCTTCATAAAGCGAATCTTGCCCGAGGAGCGCATGTTGTCGAGCCAGCCGCGCAAGCGCACCTTCTGGCCGGCGTACTGACCGATCTGCTCGATGGTGGTGACGGGGACGGTGGTGGTGTCGATAGACATGGGCGCGTTCCTCCTCGGTAGAACCGCCATTTTGCGCGCGAGGGGTCGGGTTCCTTCCCGGCGGCAGGTCGAGTGTGCTCTGCGAGAGCCTGACGAGAGGGGGCCGGCTCGAGCCGGCCCTCGACGAGGATCAGCCGAACGTCAGGGTCAAAGGACCGTTGATGGTGGGGTCGAGCGAATCGCGACGACTGGCGGTGCAGATGTCGATGCGCGAGAAGCCCCGATTGGTGAAAGCGCCGCCGGTGTCCACCACGCGGAACTCGATGGGTCGGCCGTACTTCTTCTCGAGCTCGGCGATGCGCAGCTTGGTGCCATAAGGGATGCGCAGGTTCTTGTCCATGGCGACAGAGACGTAGGGAGCGCGGCCGGCCAGGTAGTCCTGCAGGGTGTGGAGGCGATTGCCCCGCCGGTCCACGTAGCCGCCCTCCATGCGGCTGTTGTGGGGATAGTAGCCGCTCCCGCGGGACTGGTGGGCACCCCGGGGGGCGCCGGGGGCATTGGTGAAGTTGGGAGGGGCACCGCCCGCCTGGGAGGCTCCGCCCAGGCCGCTTGCTCCGCCCGGGCCGCCCACGCCACCTGCACCGCTGATCCCCGGCTGAGCGCCCGCCGGGGCGCCCAGCGCGCGACCGCTCATCAGGGGCATCATCAGGGTCAGGAGCTGCGCCAGCATCTGTTGAAAGGCCATCTGCTGGCCCATCACAGGGGCCATCGGCCCGTAGGCCCGATTCAAGGCTCCCATCGGAGCCATGCCAAAGGAGCCGCTGCAGCCCGGACAGCCGCCTGCCCCCTGAATGCCTTGAAGCGCAGTGAGAAAGTCCATAACCAGATTATGGCCGTCCCGGCCCGTCCAGAGCATCCGACCAGGTAACAACGCTGTTACCCCTGTGAAAAGGATGTAACAAGAGTATGTAGTCCCCGGCAGAGCAGGAGTCCGGTCACCCGGAGCCTAACTTACGTTGAATTTTCTGCGGCCGCTCCTGACGGACGGCAGCGAACAGGTGATCGTCTTGGAACTGAGCAGATTCTTTGGGTCTTTGCACCCATTAATGGTCCACTTTCCCATCGCGCTCCTCTTTACCGCCTTTGGCTTCGAGGTTTTCGCCTATGCTCGCAAGGACGAGCGAGCGGCCTGGACCGGGCAGGCCCTGCTGGTGCTGGGCACGGTGGGCATCATGTTCACCTTCATCTCAGGCAATTTCGCCGAGATCTGGGCCGCCCGGGCCCACACGCCCCAGGCCCCCATCCTGCTGCACGGCAACTTCGCCCAATTCACCTCCTGGGCGTTCATCGCCCTGGTAGCCCTGCGCTCGTTCGTGCCCCTGGCCAACCGCTCGTGGTTCGCCCTCTACCTGGTGTGCTCGGTGATCGCGCTGGGCATGCTGACGGCCACCGGCTACTACGGGGGCGAGCTGGTGTTCAAGTATGGTGCCGGCGTGCAGGCTCCTCCACCCATCCCCGCCACCGACGTGGACCTGGCCAACCTCTCGCTGCAGCTCAATGACGATGAGATCGCCTACTCGGAGATGATGCACCACATCTTCGGCTGGCTGGTGCTGGGCATGGCCTTCTGGCTGGCCTACCAGAGCCTGAGCCTGCCCTTCGTAAACGTCGTCCGGGCCCTGGGCCCGGTGCTCTTGATGGTAGGCGGAGTCTTCCTGCTGATCTTCTCCGACCACGACTCCTGGCCGCTTTCCAACCTCAAGCCGATCACCGACCCCGAGGTGCTGGCCCACAAGATCATCGCCACCTTGATGATCCTGATCGGCATCGGCACCAGCCTGGTGCGCAAGAAACCGGGCGACGTCAGTCGCCTGCAGAGCCACATGATGGCCATCTTCGCCCTGGCCGGAGGAGGTATGCTGTTCACCCACGTGCACACCGGCGCGCCCTACTCCGACTCGGCCGTGGGAGTCTACCTGCACCACTTCTTCCTGGGCACGCTGGCCCTCTCATGCGGGCTTGTTAAAATGCTCGACCTGTCCTTCGCCAGGAGCAGTCGGGTGACGCAGGTAGCCTGGATCATTCTGCTCTTTTTGATCTCCATGGCCCTGCTAAACTATACCGAGTCGCTGCCTTGGTATCTGGGAGGGTCGGGCCGCTGATCTGGCTGGCCCACGGCGCCGACCCTGCCCCGCTGACATGGGACGAGTTCCTGGCCTCGCTCATCTTCTCGGTGGGCACTGTAGCGCTGCTGGTAGGCCTGGGCTACCGGGGAATCCGCACCTTCCTGCGTGACCCGGGGCCGCTGGGGCGCAAGCAGGTGCTCACCTGGCTGGCAGTGGGCGTCTTACTGATCGTCTCGGTCTTGTGGGCTTTCGTCACCTCGGCCCTGAGCCAGCTCAAAGAGCCCGCCCAGCCCGAGTCATTTCACAAGCACTACGTCAATCACGGCGGGCAGGTGGGCATGTGGCAGAACTACCATGTCGAGGTGGCCCGCAATCTGGCGGGAGAGTTCCGCGTGTGGGTCAGCGACTCGTATCGCCGGCCCATCTCGGCGCAGTTCTTTGAAGGAGCTCTGAACGGGTCCCCCCTGGAGAAAGCGCTGGATCTGAGCTACGCTTTCGTGCGCCAGCCCATCGAGGTGCGCACGGCCGCCCTGGTGCTGCGTCTGCCCGGCCAGGAGATGACCTTTCGCTTCGAGTTCGATGAGCGGGCGGGGCGCACCAGCCTCAAGGAGTTCTGCGCTCCGGAGGCGCTGTCTCCTCGGCCCTGAATTCCAGCGCCGACCAGGGCCCATTGCGGGCGTGTCCGTGGACTGTCCTGAATAGGGCTCCCATTTCGGGCGGGCGTGTCCGTAGACTGTCCTAAATAGGGCTCCCATTTCGGGCGTGTCCGTAGACTGCACGCCCGGGTGCAAAAAGAAAACCGCTCTCGCGCCAGGCGGAGAGCGGTTCTAGACCCGGAGACCTCACTCAGGCTTTAACGCCGGCCTTCATCTCCTCGATGATAGCGTCGGCAACCTGGGCGGTGCCCACGGCCGACTTGTCGTTACGGTCGGCCTTCATGTCGTAGGTGACCTTGTCGTTCTTGCGGATGATCTCGGCGATGGCGTGCTCGAGGCGGTCAGCCGCCTCGCCCTCGTTAAGGTGGCGCAGCATCAAGACACCCGAGAGCATCATGGCCATCGGATTGACCTTGTTCTGGCCCGCATACTTGGGAGCGCTACCGTGCACGGGCTCAAAGCAAGCATACTGGTCGCCCAGGTTGGCCGAGGGGGCCACGCCCAGGCCGCCCACCAGACCCGCGCAGAGGTCGGACAGGATGTCGCCGAACAGGTTGGGCAGCACCAGAACGTCATAATCCTCGGGCTTCTGCACCAACTGCATGCACATGTTGTCCACAATGCGGTCGTTGAACTGGATATCCGGATACTGCTCGGCCACCTTGCGGGCGGTCTCGAGGAAGAGGCCGTCGGTGTGCTTGCAGATGTTGGCCTTGTGCACGGCGGTCACCAGTTTGCGCTTGTGGGCCCGGGCGTACTCGAAGGCGCGCTTGCAGATGCGCTCGGAATTATGGATGGTGATGACCTTCAAGGTCACGGCCGAGTCCTCGCGCAGGCTCCAGCCGGCGATGTCCTTGACGGCCTGGCGGAATTTGTCCATCTCGGGGGTATGGACCTGAAGCTCCAGGCCCGAGTAGAGATCCTCCATGTTCTCGCGGAAGCAGATGATGTCCACGTCCTTGTAGAGGGTGCGCACGCCCGGGTAGTACTTGGCGGGGCGGAAATTGCAGTTCAAGTCGAGCTCTCGCCGCAGGGCCACGTTGACCGAGCGGAAGCCCTTCCCAATGGGGGTGCCCATCGGGCCCTTGAGGGCCACCTTGTTGCGGCGCACCGAATCGAGCACGTGGGCGGGCAGAGGAGTTCCGTGCTCTTCCAGGGCGCGCTCGCCGGCAATCTGTTCCTCCCAGTCGATCTTCACGCCGGTGGCGTCGAGCACGCGCACCGTGGCCTCAGTGATCTCCGGCCCGGTTCCGTCGCCGGGAATCAAGGTTACCTTATGACCCACTGTGTTGTACCTCTTTCTCTTTCGGTGTCAGGAAGCTCGGGTTTTCTTCGCTCAGTGCCGCGATCCTCTTCAGCGCGCGACCTGAATGGCCACGCTCTTCATTCCGTGGCGGCCCAGCTCGCCCAGAGTCGTCACCGAGCAGAGCAAGGTCAGCATATCCTTGGCCTGGAGGGTAACATGAGCGGGCGGGTGGGCCTGGGCTTTGTCTCCCCGGCGGTGCACCACTACGGTCACCTGGACGTCAGCCTCGAACTCCTCCATCGTCTTGCCCACATAGCGCGAGCCTGGCTCCACCTCGAGCTCCACCACGTTGAGAAGCTCGTCGCCCACGTAAAACGAGTGCATGACCCGCTTGTCCACTGCCGCCAGGGCCACCGCCGGGGCAGCCAGGTGGGAGGTGCTGAAAGCCAGGTGAATGCCGAAAGCCGACTGCACTTTCTGGGCCAGCTCGGGATCGAACATGCGCACCACGATGCGAATGTTGGGGTTGCGCGAGCGGGCGTTGATGGCCGTCTCGAGATTGGCCAGGTCGTCGTCGGTGGCGATGATGATGGCTTTAGCTTTCATCACGTTCAGCGATTCCATCAACAGCTCGTCGCGGGCATCGCCGATCAGCACCGGGACGTCCAGGCGCTTGATGTACTCGATAAACTTGCTCTCGCGAGCCACGCACACGAAGTCCTCACCGAGCTGGTGGAGCTCCTGGGCGATGCGGTAGCCCACGTGGCCGAGCCCGCACACGATGATGTGGTTGGAATAGGTGGATGCCAAGACGGTCTGCCATTTCTCTCCGCGCATACTCTTGTTGAACAAGAGCACACCGAAGCGGAGCAGCCCTTCGGCCAGAAATCCCAGCCCGACCAGGGGGACCGCGAAGAACATGAAGCGCAGCCCCGGCTCGTTGGCGGGCGGAAAATCCAGCTCGGGCTGGAAAAAGATCAGCGTGAACATCGCGTAGCAGCCCTGCCAGAAGTCCACCGGTGGACTGTGGAAGCGGTGCAGGGCCCAACCCCCGATCGCGATCAGCAGGTTGAACCCGAGGATGGACCAGCCAAACTGCTTGAGCAGAATGCGCAGATCACGGGCCTGAGCCGACACATGGCGAAGGAGGCGGCGCCAACTGCTGTGCGGTTTCACGGGCCGGCTTTCTGCCCTGCGGGACTACTTTCCTGGAGCCACCACGCGGATCTCGCTCACCCGCCCGCCGATCACCTGAAAACCGATCCCCTTCTGGGTGTAGAAGTAGAAATCGGTGCTCTTCTGATAGCCCGGCCCGAAGGCTTTCTCCACCTCTTTGAGGCTGGAGCCCACCTGCACCCCCTGTTTGGTGATGTAATCACCCGAAGTCACGATCACGGCTTTGATCCTGCCCTCGGAAGCCAGCACCCCCACGCCCTGCTCGGTGTAATTCCAGATCTCCCCCGGAATGCCCGATAAAGGAGTGGTTCGGGGCGGAGGCCCCCAGGTCTGGCGCACCGGCGCGCAGGGAGCGCCCAGCTTGAGATCGCCCACCCGCTGGCCGGGCACGATCTGGCGGTCTCCCAGAAACGGACGCTGCTCTTCGGGCTTGAAGACGAACACGTTGACCACCTTGTCCTGATTGTAGCTGAAGGCCAGCCCCTTCTGGGCATAGTTCACGTTGCCAGTTCCCCGAGCCAGGCCCTTGCCGTAGGCCTGCTCGACCTGGGCCCGGCTGGAGCCCACCCCGACTCCCTCGGGAGTGCGGTATTGGGCGCTGGTCACGTTGACGCCGATCACCTTGCCCGCGCTGCCCACGAAGACGACCACCCCGAACTTCGGATACTTGTAGAACTTCGAGTCGGGGTCGTTGGGGCTGGACTCGACCTGGTCGGTCTTGCCCAGGGCCGCCTCGATGTCGGCCAGGCTGGCGCCCAGCTTGACCTTGCCCACCCCCACGCCGGGCTGGATGGGCGGCGCCGCCAGCGCCACCATGGTGAGCATCAAAACGAGGAACAGGGAGCGTCTCAAGCGGTGGTCGGTCCGGCCCCCCACGGCGCGGCGCCGAACTCTTCGCGGAGCCGGTCGGCATACTGCGAGGCGTAGATGCAGACCCGGCCCAGAAGGTCGATGGCCTGCTCGGACTCGAGGTCTTGAATGGGGCGCACCGAGACGACGTAGACGTCTTCCCCCACGGTGGCCAGCGAAGCGCTGACCATCTCCGAGTTGAGGTCGAGCAGGCGGCGACAGAACTCGAGCTGTCGCTGGCGCGGAATCTGCAGGATGGGCGCCGAGACCCGGATGTAGGCGTTGCCCTCGGCTTCGAACACGCTCAACACAACCAGCTGGTTGGCCTTGATGGGTAGCACCCAGGAGAAGGAGCCCTCGCCCCTGGAAAGGACGTGACGGGTGGGGTCGACCCCGTGGGAGCGGAGCAAGTTCTCCACCAGCAGGGTGGACCGCTCGAGCGGAGTACCCGGCCGGATCAGGCGAACGACCGTGTTGCTGGACTCGTGCTCGATCACGCTGGGTCCTCCCTCCGGCTCCGTATGAGCATGATTCGGCGCCGGCTCCCCCTACTCCCGCCACGTAGTGCAAAACGCCCATCCCTCTGCCCGGGTTGACGTGATATGATATTCTTACAAAGTTGTAAAATTTCCGACAATCCTTTGAGGTGTGATATGTCAGTAAGCGTCGAGACCGTTCCTGGCGGCAATTTCCTGGTCGAAGATTCCAGCCCCAAGGACCTGTTTACCCCCGATGAGCTCACCGAAGAGCACCGCATGATTATGGATACGGCCCGGCGCTTCATGCTCGACGAGGTGATGCCCAAGGCGGAGCAGCTTGAGAAGTGTGACCTGGAGCTGCTGGTCAAGCTGCTCAAGAAGTCGGGCGAGCTGGGCCTTCTGGGCGCCGAGATTCCTGAGGAATACGGCGGAATGGGTCTGGACCTGCTCAGCTCGATGCTCATTTCCGAGGAGATCGGGCGCCTGGCCTCATGGTCGGTCTCGGTGGGCGGACACGCCGGCATCGGCACCTACCCGGTGCTCTACTTCGGTAATGAGGAGCAGCGCAAGAAGTGGCTGCCCCAACTGGCCACGGGCGAGATCCTCTCGAGCTATGGCCTGACCGAGCCCCACTCCGGCTCGGACGCTCTGGCCGCTCGCACCAAAGCGGTTCTGACCGAGGACGGCCAGCACTACATCCTCAACGGCAGCAAGATGTGGATCACCAACGCGGGATTCGCCGACCTGATGATGGTCTTCGCCAAGGTGGACGGCACCCAGTTCAGCTGTTTCATCGTGGATACCAAGAGCCCCGGCTTCACGGTAGGCGCCGAGGAGAAGAAGATGGGCCTGAAGGGCTCGTCCACCCGGGGCGTGACCCTGGAGAACGTCAAGGTTCCCAAAGAAAATCTGGTGGGCGAAGTGGGCAAGGGCCACAAGATCGCCCTCAATGTGCTCAACATCGGGCGCTTCAAGCTGGGCGCGTGGTGCGTCGCGGGCTCGAAGTTCGCCCTCAACGACGCCATCAAGTATGCCAAGGAGCGTACCCAGTTCGGCAAGCACCTTTCCGAGTTCGGCGCCCTGCAAGAGAAGTTCGGCCAGATGGTCACCCTCATCTGGGTGGGCGAGTCGATGAACTACCGCACGGCCGGCCTGATCGAGAAAGCCCTTACCGCCGTCGACAAGAAGGATCCGCAGGCCGTGTTGCGCGGCATCGAGGAGTACGCGGCCGAGTGCGCCATCCTCAAGGTGTGGAGCTCGGAGGCTCTGGACTACGTGGTGGACGAATGCGTGCAAATCTTCGGCGGATACGGGTATTCGCAGGAGTATCCGGCCGAGCGCCCCTACCGCGACTCGCGGATCAACCGCATTTTTGAAGGCACTAACGAGATCAACCGCCTGACCATCACGGGCACGCTGCTCAAGCGCACCATGAGCGGCCGCCTGAACCTGATGGACGCCCTGGTGGAGGTGCAAAAAGAGCTCGAGGGCGGCGTCTCGCCCGCTCCGGGCAACGGCCCGTTGGCCCGCGAGAAGGCCCTGGTGCACGCGAGCAAGTCGGGCGCCCTGCTGTGCGCCGGCGTGGCCATCAACGCCATCGGCATGGATTCGCCCGAGGAGAAGCACCAGGAAGCCCTGATGCGCATCTCCGACCTGGTGATGGAGATCTTCGCCCAGGAGAGCGCCTGGCTGCGCTGCCAGAAGCTGATCGACACCCGAGGCGAGGATAAGGTGCAGATGCAGATCGACATCACGCGCACCTACATCAACGACTCCATCGACAAGGTGCGCCGCATCGGCCGCAACCTGCTCGCCTCGGTCTCCGAGGGCGAGGCGCTCGAGGAGTCGCTCGAGCAGCTCGACCGGCTGCTCAAGCACACCCCCATCAACGCGGTGCGCACCCGCCGCCGCATCGCCGAGCGCGTGCTGGAGGCCGGCCGCTACCAGGTTTGATTGACCCGGTCCAGGCCATGTGTTACGGTGGGGTACATGAAGGACCACCACCTCTCGATCCGCATGTCGGCCGAGCAGAAAGAGGCTCTTGAAGCGAAGGCGAGCGAGCTGGGCATGACCTGCGGACAGCTGGCTCGCAAGCTTCTGGCGCTGGGCTCGGGTGTGGCCGAGGAGGCACCCTCCTCGGCTCGCACCTATCACGAGCCAGGTCAGGCCCGCTCGCGAGAAGCCGAGCTTCGCTGGTTAAGGGAGAATCGAACCCAGCTGAACGCCTACGCAGGACAGTGGCTGATTCTCGAGGGGGATCGCCTGGTAGCCCACGGGTCCGACTACCTGGATGTGCTGCGCGAATCTCGCGAGAAGGGCGTGGTCGTGCCTTTCGCCTACCGTGTACCCGAGCTCGAGGGCGACGTGGTCTGGATGGGCCTTTGAGCTTTCAGCTCAGCTTCTCCGAGCGCATCACCTTCCAGGACTCCCCCGGGGCTCTGGTCACCCTTTCACTCGCTGCCTACGAGGTGGATATGCCCGTCCTGATTGACACCGGGGCCGAGCTCAGCCTGCTGGATGGGGTGCATGCTCGCTCGGCCGGACTGGATATCTTTCAGGGCCGGCCCAGAGCCTTTCAGGGCTTTCTCGGGGCCCGCACCGTGGCCTACCAGCATCCGGCCCGGTTGCGCCTTGGCCCGCTGCGGCTCGAGTGCGAGCTCGCCTTCAGCACCCAACCGCTGCTTCGCCAGGTCCTGGGCCTGGATGTGCTGCAGCATCTTCGCTTCGGCCTCGATCAGCGGGCCCGGGAAATGTTTCTGGCCCTACGGCCCGGCTGAGATCCTCTCCAGCGCATCACTGGCGAGACCGCAAAGTCTGACGGAGAAGGCATCCCCTCCAAAGGGAAAGAATGCGGGCCCATGCGCCTGCTCGTCATCCTGCTCCTGGCCACCGCCGTGCTGGCTCAGCCTGTGCGCGAGTGGACGGTGGATGCCCGGGTCTCCTCCCCCATTGACGAAATGAGCGGACTGGCGGCCAGCCGCAAGTATCCGGGCGTGATCTGGACTCACAACGACTCGGGAGACAAGGCCCGAATCTTCGCCATCAACAGACAGGGCAAGATCCTGGGCGAGCACCGCATCGAGGGGGCGGGGAACTCCGACTGGGAAGACATCGCCTGCGACGATGGCAAGCTCTACATCAGCGATCTGGGCAACAACTCCAACAAGCGCAAGGACCTGGCCATCTACGTGGTGGACGAGCCGGGGCCCGAGGGCAATGATCCCATCACCCGCTTTACGCGCTGGCCGGTGGCCTTCCCCGAGCAGGACAAGAAGCCCGAATACGACTGCGAGGCCCTGTTCGTGGCCGACGGGACCGTCTACGTGCTCACCAAGGAGCGTGCCCTGTGGCTCAAGCAGAAAGTTCCCGGACGGGCCGCTCGCCTCTACAGGTTGGACACGCGCTACACCGACCGGGTTAACCAGCTCACCCTGGTGGAGCGGCGCACCGGGCTGGGTGGCTGGGTCACGGCCGCCGACCTCTCCCCCGATGGCAAGACTCTGGCCGTGCTGTGCCACCGGCCCGTCCCATCGCTGTGGCTCTTCGAGCGCCCGGCCGATTCGGATCGCTTCCTGTCAGGAAAGGCGAAACGCCTGCTGCTCAACCGCGCCGGCCAGATCGAAGCGGTCACCTGGCTCGATGAGGATACCCTGCAGGTCGGGAACGAAGCCGGCCACCTGTGCCGGATCACTCGCGCGGAGCTCGTCGACAGCGGTAAATCACCCACAGGCAGGTGAGGGCCCCCAGCAGGGCCAGGGGGAAGACGTAGACCGGCATGGTCTCCATCTCGACATCGGCTCGGCTGGCCCACACCGCCAGCGCGTTGTTGCCCACGTGGGCCAGCATGCAGGGGAAGATGGAGCCGCTCCACCAGCAGATCAGGGTAAGGAAGAACCCCAGCACCGCCGTCGGGGGAATGCGAAAGAGCGAGAAGTGGAACACCCCGAAAACCAGGGCCACCATCACCGCCACTTTCCAGCCCACCGCCCCGGCACGATTGCGCAGAGCGTAGAAAAACGTGCCCCGGAAGGCGATCTCCTCGCATACCCCGGGCAAGAGGGCCAGGCCCAGGTAGAGCGTCCAGGCAGGGCGGTCCTTGAGCTGGAGCATCTGGGAGAACTGCTCGAGCAGGCTCTGGGGCACCGGGAAGAGGAGCCCGGTCAGAAGCGATACCCCCACTCCGACCAGGTGAGCCAGCGGAATGAAGGCCAGCACTGCCAGCCAGACCGGCCAACGCGGGAGACGAAGCGAGAGAGCCTGAACGGGAGACAGGCGGTAGTGGCGCAGCATCCAGAGCGGCACCAGCAAGAAAACCAGCACCTGGTTGACCAGCACGGCCCCCACCAGGTTGGTCCCCAGAGCGGCGTTGACCAGGAGCACGAACACGAACATCAGGGCGTACCAGCGGGCGACCTCGCGACTGAAGCCCATCGGCGTGCGGGCCTCGAACTGCGACTCTTGCAACGACGGCAGAACCAGCTTCTCGTCGGTGAGCAGGCGGGCTGCCCGAAGCGAGAGCCAGGCGGCCCAGCCAACCGTGACCAGCGAGGTGGCCACCAGCCAGGGCCAGGGGAAATGGCCGATGAGGATCTCACGCAGAGCCACGCTGACATTGGCCACGGGGACGAGCACGATGGCCGATTCCAGCGGCAATCCAGGCAAAAGCGAAGTCAGGCTGAGCACGCACATGAGCGAGAAGACCGGGAAGAGCAGTACCTGGGCCTCTTTGTAGGAGCTGGACAAGCCGCTCACCAGCATCAGCGTGCCGGCCACGAAGGCGGCCAGAGGCAGAATCAGCAGTACCAGCGCGAGCAGGAGGCCAGCGCTCGCGTCCAGCACAAAACCCTGGGGCATGGGAACCAGGCCCAGCACGAGATAGAGCAGGCTGTTGAGCAGCTGGATGCCGGCGATCACCAGCGCCACCGTGAGGGTGGCCAGTTGCTTGGCGGCGATGATCTCCGAGCGGCCCACCGAGGTGGTCAGGAGCGTTTCCAGCGAGCCTCGCTCTTTCTCGCCGGCCAGGCCGTCCAGGGCAGCAACCGAGCCGCCTCCCACCAGAAAGAGCACGAGAAAGAGCGCAAAATATGGTCCCATGGCGGCGCCCGTCAACTGAGCCGGAGTGGCCCGATCCTGGGTCTGCACCACCACCAGACCGGCCACATCACCGGGCCAGCCTGCCTGCTTGATCACGGCAGCCCGGTGACGGTCGAGCACCCGGTCGAGCCGGTCGGTCAATTGGCCGACGGCCCCGAGCGACTTCTCGCGATTGCCGGCGTAGAAGACCTCAAGCTGGGGAACGCCTTTCAGGCGTGCGGTGCGAAAGCGAGCCCGATCGGGTGGCTTCTTGTCGTTGGAGCCCGCTGGTTTGCGGCCCTCGGTGGGGCGAACCCGATCGGGAGCCACGAAGCGCAGGATCAGGTCGATGGTCCCGTCCTCCAGGGCGACCTCGGGCTCCACCTCCAGGCTGACCTCCTGGAATCGAAGGCGCCGCAACCGGTCAGGATTCGGGTCTTCATCGCCGGGGAGTGGCTGGCGGGCCTGCTCGAGCAGTCTTCGCAAGAACGGGTTGCCGTTCTCGAGCACATACAGGTAAGTCTGGCTGACCTGGTGCTGGCGGCGAGCGTTGACCATGCTCAGGGAGCCGAGCACCAGGGGGACCAGCAGAAGGGGTAGCAGGATGGAGAGCACGAGCGTGCGGCCGTCTCGATAGACCATGCGCAGCTCGTGGGCCAGCAGAATGCGCACCTGGCCCCAGTTCACGGGTGCCCGGCCTTGACGTAGCGGACGAAGATGTCCTCCAGGTAGTGCTCGCCCGAGCTCTCGCGCAATCCCGCCAGGGTGTCACAGGCCAGGATCTTGCCCTGGTGCACGATGGCGATTCGGTCACACAGCTTCTCGGCCTCGCTCATGATGTGGGTGGAGAGGATGATGGATTTGCCTTGCGAGCGGAACTCACGCAGCACGTCGTGAAACTCGAGCGCGTTGAGCACGTCCAGGCCCACTGTGGGCTCATCGAAAATCAGCACCGGCGGGTCGTGAGCCACGGTGCGGGCGATAGAGACCTTCTGCTTCATGCCGCTCGAGAGCTGATCCACCCTGGTGTTGGCATAAGACTGCAGGCCGATACGGTCGATCAGCTCCCCCACCCGGACCTTGACCCGGTCGGCGGGGTAACCATTGATGCGGGCAAAAAAGTCCAGCGTCTCGCGGGGGGTGAGGCGAGGGTAGAGGGCGGTGGAGGCCGAGAAGAACCCCAGGCTGCGGCGCACCGCAGCCGGCTCCTGGACCAGATCGTGGCCCATCACCGAGGCGGTGCCAGAAGTGGGGGTGAGGACGGTGCTCAACATGCGCAGGGTGGAAGTCTTGCCCGCACCGTTGGCCCCTAGCAGGCCAAAGATCTCGCTCTCCTGACACCAGAAGGAGATGCCCTGCACCGCCGGAACCTGGCCGCGCCCCTGCTCGAAGTAGGTCTTGGTCAGTTCGGTGACCTCTACGGGGTGGCCCATCAGCGCTTGAGCAGCCGCTGGCGCGCAAAGGTCCAGAAGCTGCCTCCATAAGTACCCAGCACCACGTCTTCGTAAGAGAGCACCCGGCGGGCCACCCACAGCGAGATCGTCACGCAGAGCATCAAGACGATCAGGCTGATCACCAGCTGAGGCCAGAGCAGATGGCCCGCAATGGCCTCGCGGAAGGCCAGAGCGGCGTTCAAGACGGGGATGCAGGCCAGCGTCGTGGTGAACTGCACGGAGGGGTCGGCCACCAGCACCGTGGGCAGGATGGTCACCGCGTAGAACGGGGTGGAGAGGGATTGACCCTGCTGAAAAGTGCGGGCAAACGAGGCCGGCACCATCATGCCGGCAGCCATGAACATGGCCAGCAGCACCGTGCCGCCAATCAGAACCGGAAGTGAGGACCAGGGCAGCGAGATGGTCACCCCCTCCATCGGCTCGAGCACGGCGTAGACGCAGGTATAGAGGGCGGCCAGGTTGAGCAGGCCCGAGAAGGCGATCACGCTGACCACGTAGAGATACTTGGCCAGCACCACGTCGTCGCGCGAGGCGGCGGTGGTCAAGAGCGTCTCCCAGGTAGAGCGCTCGCGCTCGCCGGCGGTGGAATCGACGGCCGGATAGAGCCCGCCCATGCCCATGACCACGATCATGGCCATCGGCAGCAGGATCGAGAGCAAGAAGCGCCCCACCTGGCTCTCGCTGGCGTGGTTGACCGGCTTCACCCAGAGCAGCTGCAGCTGCTCATCGGGCGCGGCCAGCTGCCGGGCCAGCTCTTCCAGGCGCAGGTCGCGATAGCGCTCGAGCACCTGCTGCATCCGATCGCGCGCGATCTTGCTGTGCAACCGCGAGCCATCGTAGACCAGGCGTACGCCCAGCTCATTGTGCGGTCCGGGCTGGAAGACGGCCACCAGGTCGAAACGCCCCTGCTGCAAACCGCGCACGCCGTCTTCCTGGGTCTGGCCAGACAGGGTGAACTCGCTGGTCTCCAGCAGCTCGGCCTCCAGCCGCGCGTGGTGCGGGGGAAGACCGGCCATGGCCACGCGCGAAGGCGTCTGCTCCAGCGTGCCGCGCACCAGCGAGTCAGCCGAGAAGATCAGCCACAGAATGCACGGATAGAGCAACGCCGGAACCAGCAGGCTGTAGAGCAAGATGTTCCTCTCGCGCAGGGCCGAGCGCAGCTCGCGCTGATAGAGCAACCAGACATCGCCAGCTCGGCTCAAGGAGTGACTTTCTCCAACCCCTTCGCGCTGGTGTATTGCTGGTGAGAGCCGACGTTCACCAGGGTGAAGGCTCCAGGCTCCACCGTGTAGGTGTAGCCTCCGGGCACCTGAGGCAGGTAGAGCGGGACGAGCAGATCGAGCTTGAGGGGGTAGACCCCCTCATGGTGTCGGGCGTACGCCTCGATCGTCTTGCCCAGGCTCTCGATCTGGGTCGTAACCAGATCGGGCGGCGGGGGTGGAGCCTCCTTGTTGCCTCCAAAGAAGAACATCCAGACGGTCATCATAATCACCAGCGGTAGCAGCATGGAGGCCATGGAGGGGCGCTCCGCCGGGGCAGGGCTGTCTTGTGACATATCAGGGGCTTCGACTCGCCCTCCGGGGGAGCCTTTCAGGATTTTTTCCCGCCCAACCTGGATACTGAGTCAAAGACTGAAATCAGGCAGGGTGATGGGAATGTTTCAGTGGATATTCAACGGATCCATCGGACGAAAGGCGGTCAAAGCCGGCCCGGGTCTCTGGGAGCGACGAAAGGACTACCGGCTGCGCTGTCAGTTCGAGGCCACGTGTCAGACGGGCGACCAGTCGGTAAGCGGGCACCTGGTCGAAATCGGACCCCGAGGCCTGCGCATCGCCACCGAGACCCCCTTCAAGCCCGGCACCTCGGTCCGGGTTTCTTGTCGTCCCGGGGGAATGTTGCTCGGTCGCCAGCGTCTGCCCTATAAGGTCACCTGGTGCGAGCCGGGCGAGATCGGGGTCACCCTGGAAGAGGATTGCCTCACCCAGACCTGGGTGGAGTACGCCCTCAAGCTGCTGGGCGCGCTGCGGCGGCACATGCAGCCGCGGCGGGCCTTTCGCGCCCCCTGCGCGGCTTCAGCCGAGCTTCGTGACCTGCAGGGCGTCGCGCTGGGTCAGGCCCAACTTCGAGACCTCGGCATGCAAGGTGCCATGGTTTGCACTCCCGTCTACCTCGAGCCAGGCGCGACCATCCGATTCGGGCTCGGACCCAACCGCAAACTGGCGGCTCTGGAAGTCCCGGCCAGCATCTTGAGCTCGCGGCGTGACACCGAGTCGGGCGACCGACTGGCCCACCTGCGCTTCTTCGGACTCAATCACGACCAGAGCGAGCTGCTCGAGCGCTACGTGATGCAAGCCATCGAGCTGATGGAGCAAGAACGCCGCGCTTAGAGTCGCTGCAACTTCCTCCGCGCTGAAACCAGCTCCGATGGATTGCGCCAGTTTTAACGGTCTGGCTTGCGCGTGAAGTAGACGGCCCCGTTGTCGAACTCGTCCGGTCGGATCCCCCCCGGCTCGGTGCTCTGCACCACCAGGCGCCCCTCCGAGTCAAAGCGGAAGATGGTCAGGATCGGCTTGGCGTCGGTGCGGATGTCGAGCTCATAAGGCTCGGTCTTGAAATTGGCGATGTAGGTGCCGTCCTTGGTGGGCCCCTCGGGGTTGAGCATGTGAATGCGGCCGCTGGCACTGAACTCCATGGTCACTCCCCCCTGACCGATCCAGGTGCCCCAAAGTCTTTCCTGCTCTTTGTTCTTGCTAGGGCAACCGGTCAGGCAGAGAGCTGCCAGCGCCACCAGGACCCACGTCCGCATTCACAAGGCATTTCTCGTCAAGTCGTCGAGGTCCTTTGTGAAGGGAGGGTCGGCCACTTCTCAGAAGGCCTCGCCGATGGGCGAATATCAGCTCCAGGCCCGGGGTGATCGAGGAGCCTACGAGCGCTACCTCGAGGGCATGGACGCTTCCATGAAGCAGAAGGTGGCCCTCACGGCGGCCCACCTTCTGACCCGAGGCCGGGTAGCCGACATGGGCATGGGCTCGGGCACCGGCAGCGAAGCCCTGGCCTCGCTCTATCCCTCCCTGGACGTGATCGGCGTGGACATCAATCCGGAGATGGTGGTTCTGGCCAGGGAGCGCTATCGCCTTCCCAACCTCAGCTTCATCACCGGTGACATCGCTGAGCCCTGCTTTGAGGCCGAGAGCCTGGACGCCGTCTTCGACTCCTCGGTGCTGCACCACGTCACCACGTTCAACGGCTACGACTACAGCACCGCCGAGCGGGCGCTGAAAGTGCAGACAGAGCAGCTGAGAGCCAACGGAACTTTGATCGTGCGCGACTTTGTCGCCCTCGAGCCTGGTCTGGTGCTGCTCGATCTGCCCCAGGACACGGCCGAGCTTCTGCTCAAGTTCTCCCGTGAGTTTCGCAAGCTCTCGCAGACCCCGGGCTTCTCCCTCAGCGAAGAGCCCGCTCCCCGCCCCGACTGGCGGCGCTTTCGACTGGAGCATCGCCTGGCTCATGAGTTCGTGCTGCGCAAGGACTACCTCGAAGACTGGGACACCGAGGTACTGGAGGAGTACTGCTACTTCACCCAGACCGAGTTCGAGCAGGTCTTCGCCCGGCTCGGCCTGCGCGTGCTGGCCTCGCACCCCGTGGTCAACCCCTGGATCGTGCGCCACCGTTTTGACGGCAAATTCGAGTTGCGCGACCCGGATGGTCAGTTGCTCGACGACCCGCCGACCAACTACGTGATCGTGGGCGAGAAAGTGGCTGCAGACCAGGGCGTGGCCTGGCGCGAGCAGGAGAGCTGTCCTGCGGTGGGCTTTCTTTTCCAGGAGAGCTATCGAGATAAGCGCACGGGCAAGCTGCGCGACCTGGTGCGACGTCCCAACCTGACGGTGGACGTGGTGCCCTGGTTCGAGCTCGAGGATGAGCTCTTCGTGGTCGCTCGCAAGAGCTATCCGCGGCCCATTCTGGCCTGCCAGCGCCGAGGCAGCCCGCTGGTGGATGGGGCCACCGCCCTGGCCTACGTCACCGAGCCCATCGCCCTGATGGTCCGTGACCGCCCCGTGGCTCAGACGGTAGACGAGTCGCTGGAAGAGCTGGCCGGAATCCCCCCGGCCAGCATCCGGGCCTTTGGAACCGGCAGCCACTACCTCCCCTCCCCTGGTGGGGTACAGGAGGAGGTGCGCTCACTGCTTATCGAGGTGGAGCCCCAGCTGGTGCAGCTCACCCCGGCCCACGGGCGTGGGCGCATTCGGGCGATTGAAGCCGGCCAGTTGCTGCGAGCCGCCCAGGTGGGAGGCCTGAGCGACGCCCGGCTGGAGCTGAACGTGCAAACCCTGATGCGGCGATTGGGGCGCTCGCCCGGGGCCTGGATCGGAGAAAGCCTGGAGATTGGCGAAGGGGGACCGGTGCGGGCCACCAGCTGGCAAGAGCTGAGCCAGAGGGGACATCGCCGGGTATTCCAGAAGGCAGCTGAGCCAGCAGGCTACCTGGAGCTGACCTGCAGCCGTTTTCACGAGCTGCGGGCCAACGGCAGCGTGGCCCAGACGTTGCAGCTCGAATTCGTGCTGCCTCGCCAGCACAGCCTCAGCACCGTTTCCACCGTCCCACTGCGGCGCTTTCAAGACCAGGTTTACGTGGGTCTGGATGACGACGACCTGCCGGCGGCTCAGGCCTTCACCGGCCACAGCCAGCTGGTGCTCAACCCGGCTTTCCGGCTGCCGCGAGAAGTGGACGGGAGGCGGGCTCTGGAAGCGTTCATTCGCCAGAAACTGCAAGAGCAGTATGGCCTGGAGACCGGCGAGCTCTTCGAGCTGGGCGGCCGCTATCACCCCAGCCCGGGCCTGACCCCGGAGGTGGTCTATCCTTACGCCGTCCAGGCTCGCAACGACGGCAAGCTGCACTGGGTCTTGCTCGACGACCTGTTCGCCAACCTGGAGTCGGTCCTGGACGGCCATCTGCGCATCGCCACGGGGCGCCTCTGGCTGGCCCTGGGCCGGAAAGGAGCCTGACCGTGGAGGAGCTGGAGCGGACCACCATCGCCACCATCAGCCGGAGGCTGATCCCCTATCTCTTCGTGCTCTACGTGGTCGCCTATCTTGACCGCGTCAACGTGGGCTTTGCCCAGCTGCAGATGAAGGACGACCTGGGCTTCTCCGACGAGGTATTCGGCCTGGGTGCGGGCATCTTCTTCTTCGGCTACATGCTTTTTCAGGTGCCCAGCAACCTGGTGCTGGAACGAATCGGAGCACGGAGGCTGATCGCCAGCATCATGGTGATCTGGGGCACGGTCTCGGTGGGCATGATGTTCATGCGCACGGTGGAGCAGTTCTACATCCTGCGTTTCCTGCTCGGAGCGGCCGAGGCGGGCTTTTTTCCCGGGATCATCCTTTACCTCACCTACTGGTTTCCCGCCCGCCACCGGGCCCGGGCGGTCTCTCTTTTCATGCTGGCGGTTCCGGTTTCGGGTGTGGTGGGCAGCCCCATCTCGGGCGAGATCCTCGAGTTGGAGGGGCACCACGGGCTGGCCGGCTGGCACTGGCTCTTCCTGCTCGAAGGCTTGCCGGCCGTCATCTTAGGCTTTTTGTCCCTGAAGTACCTGACCGACCTTCCCGAGCACGCCTCCTGGCTCAGCCAGGAGCAGAAGGACTGGCTGCTGCAACGACTCTCCGACGAGCAGCAGGTACAGGGCAGCCAGAAAGCCCCGTCGCCTGCGGCCACCTTCACCAGCCTGCCCGTCTGGCTGCTGAGCCTGATCTACTTCTGCCTGGCCTGCTCGTTCTACGGAATGTCCTTCTGGTCGCCCCAGATCGTCAAGGCCCTGCTCGACCCCTCCGCCTCCGACGCTCTGGTGGGCTGGCTCAACGCCATCCCCTACGTGGGCGGGGCGGTGGGAATGCTGCTGGTGGGGCGAAGCTCGGACCGGCACGGCGAGCGGCGGCTGCACGTGGTCTTGCCCACCCTGCTGGCGGCGCTGGGTCTGGTGCTCTCGGGCCTGACCTCCTCCAATCCCACCCTCTCCCTGGGAGCCTTCACCCTGGCCGCTCTGGGCCTGTGGGGCACGGTAGGGCCCTTCTGGGCCCACGCCACGGCGGTGGTACGGGGGACCGGAGCGGCCGCCGGCATCGCCCTCACCAATTCGCTGGGCAACATGGGAGGCTTTGCGGGCTCGTACCTGGTGGCCTGGGCCAAGTCGGTTACCACCGGCTTTGCGGGCGGACTTTACCTGCTGGCCGCCATCCTGGTGGTGGGAGCGGTCTTGATGCTGCTCCCGGTCTTAAAGCTCAAGGAGTGACCTCTTTGCCCTTCTGATCATAGCGCTGATAGGAGCGTTCCCTGGTGAGCTTGTTCACCTTGAGGCTCTGGCGCTTGATGCCGCTCTCCCAGTAGCTGGTGTAAGCGATGGTGCGATCGTCGTAGTTGAGCACCTCGCGGGTCTTTCCGTTGCCGTACCAACGCTCGTAATAGATGGCTTTGCTGGGCTTCTTCTGGAACTTGATGGCGTAGCCGCCGGCGGGGAAGAGCTTGCTGTAAGAGACGGTGCCGTCAGGCTGGAGCTCGTACTTCTCCTGGGTCTGACCCGAAGGCCAGCGCGTCTCGAAGGGTTTCTTGCCGAGGCTGGTGTACTCGCGCACGATGCCCTCGATGTAGTTGCGCAGCTGGTCGGCCTCGCCGGCCCGGGCGCTGACTGCCAGGCACAAGATGAGCACAATGATCACCACTCGCTTCATGGCCGGGCCGTTTCGCGCCCTGGCGGAAGGTGCCCTCCCGGCCGCTTGCGAACTGCCCGGCGCTATGCCGACCATCCCGAAAATTCGCTTCGACAAGTACTACCGCTACGATGAGCTGACCGCGCTGCTCCAAGAGCTGGCCCAGGCCTATCCCGACCTGCTCGAGCTCGGCAGCCTGGGCAAGAGCTTCGAAGGACGAGATATCCCGGTCGTCACCGTCACCTGCAAGAGCACCGGCCCGGCCTCCGAGAAGCCCGCTCTCTGGGTGGACGGCAACATCCACGCCACCGAGGTCTCGGCCAGCGCCGCCTGCCTGCACCTGATCCACACCCTGGTCAGCCGCTACGGCAGCGATTCCAAGGTCACCACCATCCTCGACAGCCGGGCCTTCTACATCGCCCCCCGCATCAATCCGGACGGGGCCGAGGCCGCCCTTTCCGAGCGGCCCAAGTACCTGCGTTCCTCGGTTCGCCCCCACCCCTACGACGAGGACCCGGTGGAGGGACTGATCCGCGAGGACGTGGACGGCGACGGCAAGATGCTGAGCATGCGCATTCCTGACCCCAACGGGCCCTGGAAAGTGAGCCCGGAAGACCCCCGGTTGATGATCCGGCGTAACCCCGAGGACCTGGAGGGAGAGTTCTACCGCGTCCTCCCCGAGGGACGGATGGTGGAAGAGTGGGACGGCATCACGCTCAAGGTCAACGCCTACAAGGAAGGGCTGGATCTCAACCGCAACTTCCCCGCCTCCTGGCGCACCGAGGACGAGCAGAAGGGGGCGGGGCCCTATCCGACCAGCGAGCCCGAGGTGCGGGCCATGGTAAGCTTCATCACCAGCCACAACAACATCTGCCACGCAGTCACCTTCCACACTTACTCAGGCGTGTTGCTGCGGCCATTCTCAGCCCAACCGGACGAGAACTTCCCGGCCGAAGACCTGTGGACCTATCGCTACATCGGCGACCGCGGCACCGAGATGACCGGCTATCCGCACCTGTCGGTCTACCACGACTTCCGCTACCACCCCAAGCAGGTCATCACGGGCGTCTTCGACGACTGGATGTACGATCACCAGGGCGTCTTCTCGTGGACCGTGGAGATCTGGTCGCCCCACCGCCGGGCCGGCATCACCAAGGGCTTCGACAAGGAGACCAAGAGCGGAGCCTTCAACTTCATCGACTGGTGGCGCGAGCACCCGGTGGAGGACGACCTGAAACTGTTGCGCTGGGCCGACGAGTCCCTGCGCGGAGAGGGCTACTTCAACTGGCGCCCCTTCCACCACCCTGACTTCGGCAACGTCGAGCTGGGCGGGTGGGACCTGATGTTTGGCATCCGCAATCCCCCTTCGTGGCTGCTCGAGGAAGAGATCGCGCCCCTGAGCGAGTGGGTCATCTGGCAGGCGCTGACCACGCCACGACTGGAGCTTCTGCAAGAGGAGATCTCCTCGCTGGGCGACCGCTGCTTCAAGCTGCGCATCGTGGCCGCCAACACCGGCTGGCTACCAACCTATGTCACCAAGCGGGCCCACCAGCGCAAGACGGCCCGCGACCTGGTGGCCGAGATCGAGCTTCCCGAGGGGGCCCGCCTGGTCTCGGGCAAGCGCCGCGAAGAGCTCGGTCAGCTCGAGGGCAAGGCCTACAAGGACAGCACCTGCATCAACTACCAGGCCGATCCCACCGACGACCGGGTGAAGGTGGAGTTCGTGGTGGAGGCCACCCCGGGCACGACCGTGGAGGTGCGGCTACGCCATCCTCGGGCGGGGGTCTTGAAGCGGAGCTACGTGCTCAGGTAGCCCCTGGGGCCGAGTCCGCGAGGACTCATCCTCCAGGTAGCAGAACCCGCCGAGATGCGAAGCTTCCTTGTTGTCTGGCTGCTCCTCTGCTGCGTCGTTCGAGCCGACGTGGAGTCCGCCATCCGCCGGGAAATGGTGCGCCAGAACGCGCCCGGGTGCGCGGTGGCAGTGCTTCACAAGGGTCGCGTCATCCTCCTCCGGGGATTCGGGGTGCGCGACCTCGAGACACGGGCTCCCGTCACCCCGTTGACGGTGTTCCGCATCGGCTCGACCACAAAGATCCTGACTGCGGTGGCACTCATGCGCCAGGTGGAGCAGGGAACGCTCGAGCTGGATCAGCCGGTGGTGCGCTACCTGCCGGAGTTCCAGGTGAACCCCTCCATCACAGTGCGCCAGGTCTTGAGCCACACCGCGGGACTCAAGGACTCGGCTGTGCTCTACGGCCCCGAGGACCCGGCCGCGCTGAAGCAGCACGTGGCGGCCCTGACGAAGGCGGACACGTTTACCGAGCCAGGGGCCGTCTTCAGTTACAGCAACCTGGGTCTGGACACAGCCGGCGCGGTGCTCGAGCGGGTCGTGGGTCAAAGTTACCCGGAGCACCTGGAGAAGCGCATCTTCCCGCTGCTGGGCATGTCGCGCGCGACCTTCTCGACCAATCGCGCCATCACGTTCCCCTTCGCGGTAGGCCACGAGGATGGCAAGCCAGTGCGTCCCAACCCGTTCAACGCAACCCAGAATCCCTCCGGGTTCGCGATGGCGACCGTGGTGGACGAGGTCGCACTGATGCGGGTCCTGCTGGGCGAGAAGAAGGTCTTGCGTCCCGAGAGCCTGCGCGAGATGCGAACGGGCGTTCTCGGCGTCCCGCCGCTCGGTGTGGAGTATGGGCTGGGCCTCTTCGTCCAGCGGGCGCGTGGCTATCGTACCTGCGGGCACGGCGGCAACATCAACGGCTATACGAGTTTCCTGACAACCGTCCCGGACCTCGAGCTCGGCGTGGCGGTGCTCACCAACGTGTCCAACTTCGACGCAGAGCCGATCTTCGAGGCCGTGCTGGACTGGCTCAGAATCCCCCAAACGCCCCCCGCTCGCATCCAGCAGCACCCTGCCAGCGACTACGCCGGCCGCTATTCGATGCCGTCCGGAGAGCCAGGCAAGGCGGACGTCCTGGTCACGATCACACCGGAGATGAAAATGGTGCTGGGCGAGCAGACGCTTTCTCTGACGACGATCGCCACGGATGGATTTCAGGCCGCCAACGGCATGGCACTTGCGTTCTTGCGCGACTCCACAGGTCAGGTCCGCTTCTTGAACGTCGGCTTCCGCTCCGGACCGCGTTACTGAAGCGGACCCTCGCCCACAGGCAGGGGTGCCTCGCGGTCAAACTCTCTCAAGATCAGCGTGGCGATCGCGTCCGCCGGATTCCGCCCGTCTTGCGAGCTGGTGAGCGAGCACCAGACGACGAAGGTCAGGCCGTTCTGGGGGTCGTGGCCCATCAGGGTGTTGAATCCGGGGATGGTGCCGGAGTGACCGTAGAACTGCCCGAAGCGCATGATCCCCAGCCCGTAGCTGGTGCCGCCCGCCACGGGCTCGAGGTCGGTGAGCCGCTGTTGCTGGAGCGCTTCGGGCAAAAGGTCGCCTTCCACCAGCGCCCGCACCCAGACGGCCAGCTCCTCGGCGGTCGAGAGAGCGCCCCCGGCGGCCCAGCCGAAGCTGGGGTCGAGGTCGGTGACATCGCGCAGCACGGTCGGCTCGGCGCCCGCGATTGTGCCAAACATGTAGCCCCGCGGGTGGGGCTGGCCGATCGCGCTGCCAGGGGGGAGCGAGGTGTGCTCGAGCCCGAGCGGCCCAAACAGCCGCTCCTGGAAAAGCTGCCCCAGAGGCCTGCCGGTCAGCCGCTCCGCCACCAGGCCCAGCAGCACCGTGTTGGTGTTCGAGTAATGGTAGTCCTGACCTGGCTCGAAGTAGGGCGACTCCGCGAACGCGAAGGCAAGCAGCTCCTCAGGTCGCCAGGCGCGTTGCAGGTCGGCATCCTGGGCTCGCGCCCAGCTATCCGACTCGGTGTAGTTAAAGAGCCCGCTGCGCATCGTGAAGAGCTGGCGGAGCGTGATGCTCTCCCCGTTGGGAACGTCCGGGAGGTAGTCCGCGATAGGGTCTTCCAGGCGCAGGCGGCCCTCGGCGACCAGTTGCAGGGCGACCGTGGTCGTCATGGTCTTGGTGCAACTGGCGATGCGCCAACAGTCGGTGGTGCGGACAGGCTCCCCGCCGTCCACTGCCCGCGTCCCGAATGCCTGGGTCCAGTCGCCCAGAGCGCGAGAGCGGACCAGCACTACCGCCCCCGGCACGCCGAGCTCCTGACGCAGCCGCTCGATCTGCGGGCGTAGGATGGTGGCGTAAGCAGGCTCGGGAATAACAGGGTGGCCCGAGCTGGGGGCGTCGCCTCCGCAGGCCAGGCAGAGCGCGACAAGCAACACGACCAGGCGCATCCTTGCGGTTTCGAGCGGCGGCTGTCGCCGACCTGTCATCCGACCTCCAGGAACATTCCGCTACCTTCGGCCAGGGGAGATCGAGCTGCCGACGAGAATTCTCCCATAATGAAGCGTTTGCTCATTCTCCTGCTTATTGTGACGGCCGCCCTCCCCGCGCTAAGCGAGTCAGCCCGCGGCCCCTGCGTCACGCTCAACTACAATCGGGCCGACCTGCCTTACGTCGTCAAGCAACTGGGCAAGCGCAGGGGGTGCAACGTCTACGTCGGTCCCGAGGTGGCCGGTCAGGTCACGCTGAACGTCAAGGACACGCCCGCCGAGGGAGTGCTGAAGCTGGTGCTGGATCTGCAGCCGAAGCGCTTTGATTACAGGCTGGTGGGCAACACCCTGGTGGTGGCCTCGCCCGAGCGCCTGGGCTCGATACCGGCTGATATCCTCGGGCCCCGCCGATAGGCTCAGAAACGTCGCGACCGCGGTCGGGGAGTAACCTGACAGATGGATGGCGACTCGAGCAAAGCCGAAGTCCCTGAAAGCATAGTAGGCAGCGCCTACAAGACGCTGCCTACCGTTCGGAGTCTTCCCGCGTATTGCTACGCGGCCACCCCTCCGCGGGTGGGGCGATTACTTGCGTAAATCAAACCCACCTCCTTTCCCACCGCGATCATCGCGGCATGCGGGCTCCAGGTCGGCCACCCGTTGCCCGTTTCGCAGTCGTGGCCGCGACTGCGAGAAGCTCAAACCTTTGGAGTCTCAACCATACCAGGGAAAGGACGCGGAGTCAAGTAGGATATTCAAGCTATGTCTGGTCTCGATACAGGAACACCTGTTCGGGGCCACGCTAAAGTCCCGTAGAAGCGGGTGCTGATCCGATTTTCTCGCCAAATTAGGCAACAGAGCCAACGGTAAGCCCGGTCGCCCTGCCCGTCAAACGATCCTCCCTACTATCCATCACTTCTCCTTAATCCCCACGGTCTCCACCTCTCCTAAATGACTCCTTACGGAAGCCCGGCCAGTCAGACGAACGTCGCCACCGATTTGAGAGTCTCAAATCCGCATGATTACGGCGCGCCTGAGTTACCGATCTTTCGGGTCAGCACCCCGTAGAAGCTTGACCATGAAGCCATGCATCGAATATATTCTATTCATGGCGAGCACGACGATTCACATCCCAACCAGCCTTTTGGAAATCGTCGATGCCCGCGCTCGGGAAATCGGAATCAGCAGAAATCGTTTGATTCTTAACGCACTGGAGCGCTTCATCGAGCAGGATCAGGCGTGGAGCCCGAGCTTCTTGAAAGAGCTTCGCCAACCCTTGACGCCGGCTGACGCCGCGGCCCTCGAGAACACGATGCGCGAGGTGAAGAGAAAGCGGTCAAGCAAGCCAGCGGTAGTGCTTTGAGCCCCAGGAAGCGTATCCTGGATACGATGACGGTCTCCTACTTGATGAAGGGCGAGCCCTGCGCCGTAAGCCAACTGCAAGCTTGCTCCCGAGCGGACGTACTCATTCCTCAGCCGGTGATCGCTGAGATTGCCTTCGGTCTTGAGCGAATGCCACCATCGAAGCGTCGAGAGAGACTGGAAGGACGACTCCGACTGATCTTATCCCAAGTCCTCCGAGCCAACTGGACCGATGAAGTGAGTGAGCACTTCGGTCGCGTCAAGACTCTTCTGGAACGGTCCGGGCAGTTGCTGGAAGACTTCGACCTCGCCATTGCCTCTCACGCTCTGGCCGTGGATGCGGTCCTGGTAACCTCCAACGCTCAGCATATGGGGCGAATCCCCGGGCTCGAGCTAGAGAGCTGGCAAGAGTAAACGCTAGCCGCAGAACAGGTCCAGAATCAGCTGGAACTTGCGGTCGTGCATCTCATAATGCAGGCAGGCCGCCAGGCGCAGACAGCTCTCGGGGCGATCATGCTGGGCGCTGGAAAGCTCAACGGCTCGACGGCACAGGGCCTCGGCATCCTCCTCGGTGGTCGGCGAGAGCGGCAACTTATGCTGCTCGGCCAGGGTGCCCAGATAGTCGTTGAGCGACAGGGCACGCTCGGCCAGAAGCTCGGTGGCGCCCGGAACGCGGGCCTGCAGGCGCTTACGGCGAGCCAGTCCCGGACGCGAGCCATAGTCGTAGTCGCCCAACCGCGCGGGGGCATTGATTGAGCTCAGCGTTTCGCCCAGCACGCGCTCGAAGATCTCCAGCTGGGCCAGCGAGCCGACCAGGCGGCGCCCTACGAGGCAGCGGAACACTTGCCACACCACCGCCTCCTGGCAGCGCTCCCCCGAGCATGATCGACGCCAGACCTGGGCCAGGATGTCATCCAGCCGAACCCCCAGCGAGCTCTCCCCCAGCAAGCCCTGGCGGGCAAACTCTTTCAGGCTGCGATAGATCAGAGCCACGTTGCGGATGGTGTCGCTGCTCAGATCAGGGAAGCGGGTTTTGAACTGCTCGGACTCAGGAAAGAAGCTGGACTCGCTCTGAAGGAGTTGCATGGGGGGGCTCCCTTATTCGACTTTCCCGCTCGCTTATAGACTAGCTCAAACTGGGTCCCGAGCGCTGTAACCTGGCACACATTCGCGGAGCAAAAGGAGCGGGCGCGGTCGGCGCGAACGGCGGCCTTTCAGCTACTGTTGCGGACATTGATGAGATCAGGATATCAATGCCCACAACTGCAGACAATCTGTTGAACGGCGCCGCGCCCGACGCGGCGCCTTAACGACAAGGAGCCGAACATGAGCAAGAAAGTCGCTCTGGCCTACAGCGGGGGGCTCGACACATCCTGCATTCTGCGCTGGTTGATCGACCAGGACTATGAGGTCATCTGCTTCATGGGCAACGTGGGCCAGGACGAGGACTTTGAAGCAGCCCGGGACAAGGCGCTGAAGATCGGCGCGAGCAAGGTCTTCATCGAGGACCTGCGCGAAGAGTTCGTGACCGACTTCATCTTCCCGGCCATCAAGGCCAACGCCGTCTACGAGGGGCGCTACCTGCTGGGCACCTCTCTGGCCCGCCCGTGTCTTGCCCGTCGCCAGGTCGAAGTGGCCAAACGCGAGGGCTGCAAGTTCGTCTCTCACGGGGCCACCGGCAAGGGCAACGACCAGGTCCGCTTCGAGCTGGCCTGCTACGCTCTGTCGCCCGATCTGAAGATCATCGCTCCCTGGCGTATGCCTGAGTTCTTCAATCGCTTCCAGGGGCGCTCCGACCTGATGGCCTACGCCCAGGAGCACGGCATCCCGGTCACGGCCACCCCCCAGCGGCCCTACTCCACCGACGAGAACCTCTTCCACATCAGCTACGAGTCCGGGGTGCTCGAGGATCCGGCCTCCTCGCCTCCGGAGGACATGTTCCAGATGACCCTGGACGCGCAGAAGGCGTCCGCCGAGCCCGAAAAGGTGCTGCTCGAGTTCAAGGACGGAATCCCCATCAAGGTGGAGAGCCTGGACAGCGGGCGGGTAGCCACCAAACCCCTGGACATGATGCTCTACCTGAACGAGCTGGGCAAAAAGCACGGCGTGGGGCGCATCGACATCGTGGAGAACCGCTTTGTGGGCATCAAGTCGCGCGGCGTCTACGAGACCCCGGGCGGTACCATCTTGCGCGAGGCTCACCGCGACATCGAGTGCCTGGCCATGGACCGCGAGGTAATGCGCCTGCGCGACATGCTCAGCCCCAAGTTCGCCGAGCTGGTCTACAACGGTTTCTGGTTCTCTCCCGAGATGGACTTCTTGATGGCGGCGGTGGACAAGAGCCAGGAGTACATCGATGGCAAGGTCTGGTTGTCTTTGTATCGCGGGCACGTGACCGTGCTGGGCCGCGAGAGCCCCACCTCGCTCTATGACCGCGATCTTTCCTCGATGGAGATCGAGGGCGGCTTCAATCCGCGCGACTCGGAGGGCTTCATCCGGATCAACGCCATCCGCCTCAAAGCCCACCGGGTCATCGTGGAAAAGATCCAGAGCCGGAGCAAGTGAGCCAGGGGCGGCTCTGGGGCGGACGCTTTCGCCAGCCCACCGATCCCCGCATGGACGCCTTCGGGCGCTCGTTACACTGGGATGCCCGGTTGGCGCCCTTCGATCTGCGGGTCTGTCGGGCCCACGTCACCATGCTGACGCAAGCCGGTATCACCGAGGGCGGCCAGCTCATCACCGCCCTGGAGCAGATGGAGCAAGAGCTGGCGGCGGGCACGCTGCGGGTGGAGGGCGAGCACGAGGACGTGCACTCCTGGGTGGAAGCCGAGCTCTCGCGCCGGGTCGGCCCGGAGAGCTCGAACCTGCGCATCGGGCGCAGCCGCAACGACCTGGTGGTGACCGACTTCCGGCTCTGGGTCAAGGACGCCTGCGAGCTGCTCAGGCGGCGCACCCGAGCGATGCAGGAGGCCCTGCTCAAGCAGGCCGAGCGGCTGCCCGAGGCCTATCTGCCCGGCTATACCCACCTGCAGCGGGCCCAGCCGGTGTTGCTCTCGCATCATCTGCTGGCCCACTTCTGGGCCCTGGAGCGGGACGCCAAACGCTGGGACGCGGTGCGAGACGAGGCCGACTGCTGCCCTCTGGGGGCCGGTGCCCTGGCCGGCAGCTCCTGGCCGATGAACACGGCCCGCACCGCCGAGCTGCTCGGCTTCTCGCGCAGCTTCGAGAACTCGCTCGACGCCGTGGCCGACCGTGATTTTGCGGTCGAGTTCCTGAGCGCCGCCAGCCTGGAGATGGTCCACCTCTCGCGACTGTCCGAAGAGCTGGTGCTCTGGTCGGGCAGCGAGTTCGGCTACCTGGAGCTGCACGACTCGTGGAGCACCGGCTCCAGCCTGATGCCCCAGAAGCGCAACCCGGACGCCGCCGAGCTGACCCGCGGGCGGGTGGGCCGGGTGGTGGGCGACCTGGTCAACCTGCTCACCCAGCTCAAAGCCCTGCCGCTCGCCTACAACCGCGACCTGCAAGAGGACAAGCCGGCCGCCTTCGATGCCTGCGACACGCTGGAAGCCTGCCTGGATGTGCTGGCCGGCATGGTGAGCGCTTGCAGCTTTCGCGTCGAGCGCATGGCCGAGGCGGCCGCCGATCCGGCCCTGCTGGCCACCGATCTGGCCGACGCCCTGGTGCGCGCCGGACACAGCTTCGCTGTCGCCCACGAGCTGGCCGGCAAGGCGCAGGTGGGCGAGCTGAGCGCCGAGGAAGAGCAGCAAGTGGCTCCGCTGCTGGCCGAGGTGACCGTCGAGCAGGCCCTGCAGAGCCGGGCCCATCCGGGCGCGGCCGGACCGCAAGCGGTGGCCCGCCAGTTGCAGCGAGCCCGAGCCTGCCTGGAGGAAGAATGAGCGTCGAAAGCTTGCTATCTGCTGCCCGCGAGGCCCAGACCGCCTGGGCCCGCCGCCTGGTGCGTCAGCGACTGGAGGTGGCGCGGGCCCTGCGCACCTACGTGGCGGCCCGCACCGAGGAGGTGGTGGAGGCCATTCGGGCCGCCCGGGAAGGCCGTCCGGCCGAGATCCTCAGCTCGGAGCTCTTGCCCTGGCTGGACGGCGTCTGGTTCCTGGAGCAGAACGCCGAGCAACTGCTGGCCCCGCGCAAGGTCAGCCCGGCAGGTCGGCCTCCCTGGATGGGCACCATCGAGCTGGAGGTGCTGCGCGAGCCCCACGGGGTGGTGCTGGTCATCGGTCCCTCCAACTATCCGTTCTTCCTGCCCGGCATTCAGGCCATCCAGGCCCTCATGGCCGGCAACGCCGTGCTGCTCAAGCCGGGTATCGGGGGCACCCGGGCAGCCCGCTTCCTGGCCGGGGCCCTCAAGGCCGCCGGCCTGGACGAGCACCTGTTTGCCGTGCTGGAGGAAGACCCCGAGAACGCGCGTCATGCCATGCAACTGGGGGTGGACAAGGTGGTGCTGACCGGCAGCGTGGCCACGGGACGGTCGGTGCTGCAGCAAGCGGCTGACTCGCTCACTCCGGTCAGCCTGGAGCTATCCGGCCAGGATGCCGTGGTGGTTGCCCCCACGGCCGATCTACGCCGGGTGGCCCGGGCCCTGGCCTTCGGCATCCGGCTCAACCAGGGCCGCACCTGCGTGGCCCCGCGCCGCGTGTTCGTGCCTCGTACGCGCCTGGAGGCGTTGGAAGGCCTGCTGGTCCGGGCCCTGGCCGACGACCGCCCTGTGCCGCTCGGAAACGAATTGCGCGAGCTGCTCGACACGGCCCACAGCCAGGGGGCGCGCCTGATCACGGGATCCCTGGGCGAGCAGGTGATAGGCCCGCTGGTGCTCAGCTCCTGCCCCACCGAGCTGGCCAGCTCGCCCGCAGCGGTCTTCGCGCCCATCCTCTGGATCATCCCCGTGCAAGACGAGGCCGAGGCGGTGCGCCTCGTGCGCGAGAGCCACTACGGTCTGGGCGCGGCCGTCTTTGGTCCCGAGGAGTGGGCCCGCCGCATCGCCGAGGAACTGCCGGTGGGCGTGGTCACGCTCAACGACCTGATCGTGCCCACGGCCGACCCGCGCCTGGCGTTCGGCGGACGGGGCTGGAGCGGCTACGGCCTGACCCGCGGGCCGGAGGGCTTCCTGGAGATGACCGTGCCCAAGGCCATCCTCACCCGCGGCCCGGGGCCACTCTATCACCTGGAGGAGCCCGGCCCCAGCGACTACAAGCTGCTGCGCGGCTACTTGCGGGCCGCCCACGGAGGAGGCTGGAAGGAGCGCGCCCTTGGGGCCTTTGAGTTCCTGCGCTCGCTGATCGGCGAGCGCATCCGCCGAAAGAGCCCCCTGAACCCGTATCGCAACCAGACCTATGGATTACCCGATGAATGACGCCGACTACGAGGAGAAGCTGCGCCACTGGCTGACCGAGGGCGGCTTTAAAGCCGACCACCTGGTCTTCGAGCAGTCGTGCCACTCGGTAGCCGAGGCCGCTGACGCGGCCGGAGTGAAGCGCGAAGAACTCATCAAGAGCATCTGCATGATGACCCCGCTGGGCGAGCTGGTGGTGGCCGTCGTGAAGGGCGAGGATCAAGCCAGCACCTCGCGAGTGGGCAAGCTGCTCGAGCTGGGTCGCCCCCGTCCCGCCAGTCTGGTGGAGATGCTCGAGCTCACCGGCTATCCCTGCGGCGGCACGCCGCCTTTTGGCTTTGAGGCCCGCTTCCTGGTGGACGAGCGGGTGCTCCAGATGCCGGTAGTCTACGGGGGCGGGGGCTCGGTGCGCTCGCTGGTGCGCGTGGCCTCGGACGAGCTGGTGCGAGCCAATCGGGGACGGGTGGCGCGCATCCGGCGCTAGAAGCCTACTCCTACAAGGCCTCTCCGTGTTCTCGGCGCTTTCTGCGGTTCTACTCAAGGGGTAGGACGGACGTGACGATACGCTGGTCGTCTTGGCGAACAGGCATTCGTTCCCCGGGGGAAACGAAAACCTGCCGAACAGGCGTTGGGAACGGCGCCAAATCGACCTGTGAAGGACTTCACAGAGACGAAACTCCTGCCGAACACCGAATGGAGAAGTGGTCTGCGGCCAGAGCTGCGAAGTGCGCGAGCCCGCAAGAGCACTGTGAAAAGACCCGGGCGGTCTCCCAGGCATCCCGCAGGTAGCCCCGACGACGAGCCCACCAAGGCCGGCTACCCGCAAGAGCGCGGTCAGACACCCGGACGGTGTCCGACCGCGCCACGGCTAGCTACGGATGTAGTCGCTCCACTTGTTGTGCATCTTGTCCTGCACCTTGGCCTGGTTGATGGTGACCTCTTGCTGGATCTCGAAGATCTTGGTCTGCACCTCGCGCAGGATCTTCCAGCGCTCGGCCTGATGCTTCTGAGCGTCAGCGAACATCTCCACCTGCTTGGTTTGCGCCTGGAGCGCGTCCGACAGAGCCAGCTGCTGCAGTGATGCTGCGTTGAGCATTCCTACCATGGGATTGTCCTCCTTTGGAGTTGGGATGACTCCAGGATAGGAAAGCCGGGCCCACGACCTGTTGACGGTAGTACAGGCTTTAGTGAACAGAGCTTTGCTAGAGGATGACCATTTTATGAACGGGCAGGGGATGAAAACGCCACGACAAAAACCGCCCTCCATGGATGGCAGACAGCTGGAGATCCTGGGCAGCCTGTTCCGCACGGCCTGGCCCGACGATGGGGCCTCCAGCCACGAGTTGAACGCGATCACACGGTGGATGGAGGCCCGCGGAGTGCCCCTGGCCGAGCGAGTGGCCCTGACCGAGGCCTGTCTGGGCCACTCCGACCCCGAGATGCGGCTGGAGGACGAGCAGAGCCGGCAAGATGCCCTGGAGCTGCTGGTGGGGCAGGACTTTGACCACGAGGAGCTGCTCCAGGAGCTGGCCGAGCGTCTGGCCATTCCCCAGGATGACCTGGAGATGCTCCGCTTGCGGGCCCACAAGGAGCCTTCGACCTAGCCGCCATGCTGTCGTTTCTGAATGCCGTCGTCGAGCTGGTCGATCTGCGCAACAACCAGCTGCTCTTCCGCTCCAACCGCAATTACCCCGACGGCAAGCAGCTGGAGGTGAAGGTAGCCCTTCCCCCCGGCTCGGGCCGGGTCACCACGCTTCCGGTGCAGATCGTCAGCTCGCGCCCCCTGGAGGGAGGGGGGCTGCTCTACAACGCGCGGGTGCTGGCCGATGTCGGCGGCGTGCAGGTATCCGGCAACCTGCGCGATCCGGCCCTGCGCCGCGCTCCGCGCTACGCGGTGGGAGTACGGGTGCGCTCGCGCCGGCTGCCCGGTTACCGGGCCATCACCATCGACCTGAGCCGCTCGGGGGTCCAACTCGAGGCGGATGGTCCGATGCAGCCCGCTCAGGTGCTCGACCTGACGATGGAGTTTGACCGCCACGATGTGGCCGACCTGAGCTGCGATGCCCGGGTGGTGTGGTGCCGCCACGACCCGGCTCGCGATCGCTACCGGATCGGCCTGGAGTTCGCTCCCTCCAACCCGGCCATGCAGCGCGAGCTTGACCGGGTGGCCGACTTTTTCGAGGACCGGGCCCAGGCCGGGGTGGAGAAGCTGCTGGTGGAATCCAAGCGGCTACACCAGGCTCCGGTGCATCCAGCCGCCCGGGTGGCTGAGGAGGAGACCCCGCAAGCCCCGCCCCCCTCACGCCGGCAGGGATTCAACATTCCCCTGGAAGCGGTCGTCAAGGGGGTCTGGTGGGACCTTGCGGGCAGCCGGCTGCTGATGATCTTGCAGGCCCTGGACGGGGGCCTGCACCAGCTCGAGTTCCCCCACTGCCAGACGGTGCGCGACCACATCACGGTGCTGGGGCCGATGTCCCGCTTCCTGCGCTCGGCCAGCCAGTCGGAGTGGCTCAGCCACGTGACCGAAAGCCACCCGGGCACTTGGCGCCACTACCAGCTGCTGGACGCTCGGGGGCGGACCATCCTGGAGCTGATCTCGGCTCCCTGCCGGGTGCCCGACTAGGGCAGCTTGTCCAGCATCCAGTCGATGGCTTTGTCGGTTCGGGCGCGGAAGCCCTCGTGGTTCATGTAGAGCATCTGGGTGGGACCGAGCACGGCGTTGGCCACCAGAGCGGGCCCGATCAGCACGCCGGAGCGAAGCAATCCGCTCGAGACGGCCCCGGCGGCGTCGAACAGGGTCTTCATCTTCTGAATGCGGCTGTACTCATCGGGGGTCCTGAGCACCAGGTAGGTCTTGCCGGCCGCTGCCGCCAGGCCCAACCCCAGCCCCACCAGAGGCGCGCCCGCGGCCATGGCCGCGGTGGAGGCGCCCGAGGTGAGGTCGGCCACGCCCATCAAGCGCAGATAGCGGTCGTTGTTCTTGATGCCGTGATAGAGCTCCAGGCCGCCCACCACGCCGTCCACGGCGGCCCGCAGTCCCAGCCCGCTCTTGTAGACCAGGGCAGCCACCCCCTCGGGAGCCATGGCCCGGTCCACCAGCTCGGTGACCTCGCGTCCGGCCCCAGCGAGATCGCCCTGGAAGGCGGCGTCGGCGATGAGGCGCAGCGACTCGAGGTTCTCCATGGGATTGCTGACCAGCCCCAGCGTGATGCCGGCCGGCTCCACCAACCCCACCAGAGTGGAGCGCTGCTTGATCTTGTCGGCCAGGTTGCGGCCTTCAGCGATTTGCGAGGTGATCTGCACGAGGAACAGTTAACCCGCTGGACGATGCCTGCGCAGCCCTGCTCTCGTTAACTTTTTACAGCACCGCCAACGAGGGATCCCCCACCCGGACCCGAAACCCGGCGAGCATGGGCGATCTCGCGGACGGAGAATCCATCGAGGTCAAAGGCTCGGCGGTCACCCCCTACGTGCTGCGTAACGTGGGCGGGGCCTACTCGTGCACCTGCCCGGCCTGGCGCAACCAGAACCGGCCGCCCGAGAGCCGCACCTGCAAGCACCTCAAGGCCCTGCGCGGGGCGGCGGTGGAGGAAGCGCGCGTCGGCGCTCCCCCCGCACCTCAAGCCAAAGCGCAGCCGGAGGGAGAGAGCAAGGCTCCTCCCCTGCTGCTGGCCCACAGCTGGGACAACCAGGCCGACCTGACCGGTTGGTGGATGAGCGAGAAGCTGGACGGGGTGCGGGCTTACTGGGACGGGCGACAGCTCTGGTCGCGCCTGGGCAACCCCTTTCTGGCCCCCGACTGGTTCCTGGAGGGCCTGCCTTCCGTCCCCCTGGATGGCGAGCTGTGGGGGGGACGGCGGCAGTTCCAGCGCACCGTCAGCATCGTGCGCCGGCAAGACCGCGGACCCCACTGGCGCGAGATCCGCTTCGTGGTCTTCGACGCTCCCGGGCACGACAGCCCTTTCGAAAAGCGTCAGGAGCTGCTGTCTCAAAGCCTGCAAGGCTCTCCTGAGCACCTCGAGCTGCACCCCCAGGAGCTCTGCCGGGGCCTGGACCACATCAAGGACGAGCTCCGGCGAGTCGAAGGGCTGGGAGGCGAGGGGCTGATGCTGCGCCAGCCCGGCTCGCGCTACGAGGTGGGACGCTCGCACACCCTGCTCAAGGTGAAGAGCTTCTTCGACGGCGAGGCCCGGGTGGTGGGCCACCAGCCCGGAGCCGGACGCCATGCCGGGCGACTGGGAGCTCTGCTGGTCGAGCTGGCGGACGGCAAGCGCTTCTCGGTTGGCACCGGCCTCTCGGACGCCGAGCGCCAGACTCCCCCGGCGGTGGGCAGCCTGATCACCTTCCGCTACCAGGAGCTTTCTAACGCCGGCATCCCACGCTTTCCCTCCTACCTGGGGGTGCGCACCGACCTGGCCGAGCTCACCCCGCTGCAAGCCGTGTGCTGCTTCTGCCGCAAGGTCATGACGGTGGATTCGTCCAGCTGTGTCAGCATCCAGCTCACCCACGAGGGAGCCGAGCAGAGCTGGCAGGCCCATCCCGAGTGCTGGCTCTCCCAGCTGAGCAGCCAGCAGTCGGCGTAACCTCCAGCATTCCACCGTTGATCCAAAAGGGTCAGCCTCAGCCGCCTGCGAAGCGCATGCTCGTGGCAAGCGAGTTCGAGCCGGGCCAGATGCTGGCCGGACGCTATCGGCTGACCGAGCCCCTGGGCGCGGGCCGGATCGGCACCGTCTGGCTGGCCCATGACCGCAAGCTGGGCCAGGACGTAGCGGTCAAGATCCCCCATCCCTGGCAGGGTCGCAACCCCGAGTTCATGGCCCGCTTTCGCCGCGAGCTTCTGACCGGTATGCGGCTAAACCATCCAGCCGTGGTGCGCAGCCTGGACACAGGCCAGCATGAGGGCCTCCCTTACCTGGTGATGGAGCTGGTGCAGGGGGCTCCTATCCACCTCTGGTTCGAGGCCCACGCCCGGCGCGACTTCGAGGCCCTGGCCGAGGTGCTCGAGGAGATCCTGGACGCCCTGAGCTACGCTCACGGACAGCGCCTGGTGCACCAGGACCTCAAGCCCGACAACATCATGGTGGACGAAGGCGGCCAGGTGCACATCACCGACTTCGGCCTGGCCGGCCGCCTGGAGGATCAGACCCGCACCGACGATACCGGGGCCATGATGGCCGATCTCGCTTACCTCAGCCCCGAGCAGGCCATGGGCGAGCGAGGAGGGGTCCGCTCCGACCTCTACTCGCTGGGGGCTGTGCTCTACCACGTGCTGACCGGCCGCCCCCCGGTGGAGGCCCGCGACCCGGCCCAGTTCCTGCTGGCCATTCTCAACCAGAGCCCGCAATCGCCCCACCGTCTGCGGGGGGACATCCCCGCCTGGCTGACCCGCCTCACCATGCGGCTGATGGCTCGCCAGCCCGAAGACCGGCCCGCCTCGGCCGCCGAGGTGGCCCGGCTGGTGCAGCGCCAGGGAAGCCGCCAGAGCGACCCCATGCCGGCCGGCAAACGCCGCAATCTGCTCGGCCGCGACGAAGAGCTGGGCCAGCTGAGAGAGCACCTGCAGGAGCTCAAGCAGGGCAAGGGCACCGTGGTGCGCGTCACCGGCACGGCCGGCTCGGGCAAGACCAGCCTGGTGGAGGAGTTCCTGCGCCGGGCCCGTCCGGTGGCCCACTGCAAGGTGCAGGCCAGCGCCATGCAGCCGCTTCATTGCGGGCTGCTGGAGAGGGCGCTGGGAGGCCAGGGGACACTGGCCGAGCGCCTGCAGCAGCGTCTGGCCCAGGGCCCCCTCATCCTGGTGGTGGAGTGGGCCCACGAGGCCACCCCCGAGCTGGTCGAGCGGCTGCGCGCCCTGCTGGCCGGAGCGCCGCCCGTGCTCTTGATCCTGATCGACCGGCCCGGCAAGGCCCGCTTCGAGGGCACCACCCAGTGGCTCAACGAAGCCGAGCACCGCCTGGTGGTGCGCGGCCTGACGCGCGACTTCTGCGCCCGCTACGTGGAGGAGCACCTGTGGGCGGCTCCCCCCGACGCGGCCGTTTCCTGGCTTATGCGCATGACCCACGGCAACCCTCTGCACCTGGGCCTCTTGCTGCGCCAGCTGGAGGGCACCTCGCTGCAGCTCTCGGGCGTGGTGGCCACCTGGGAAGAGCCGCGCGACGTGCCCCGCACACTGACGGACCTCCTCAACTGGGTGCTCGAGCGCCAGGGCCCCGACGCCAGCGCCATCATCTCCATGGCCGCCAGCCTGGAAGAGCGCTTCGAGCTGGGCCTGCTGCAATCGGTGGTCACTTACGAAGAGCGGGTGCTGGAGGACACGCTGGACGGCCTGGTGCGAGCCGGCCTGCTGGACGAGCAGTGGGAAGCCGGGGTGCAGCAGTTCCTCTTCGCCCACGAGCCCATCTGGCGAGTCGCCCTGCACCGCATCCCCGAGCGGCGCCAGCGCCGGCTCTGCTTGCTGGCCGGCAACCTGACCACCGGGGTCGATCCCGAGCGAGCGGCGCGTTTCTTCGCCCGGGCTTTGAACGCCCCCCGCGCGGTGGAGCAGTTGCTGCTGGCAGCCGAGCGTGATTTCGAAGCCGGTTCCTTCGAGTGCGCCGCCTTTCTGAGCGGCCAGGCCGAGCGCCTGACCTCCGAGGACGGCCATCTAGCGGGAGAGCTGGTGCGCGCCGTGCTCTTGAAGGCCCGGGCCCTGGCGGCCGGGGGTCACAACCAGGCCGCCCGCGAGGCCGCCCACCGCACCCTCAAGCTGAGCCCAAGCGCCGAGCAGGCCGACCAGGCCCGCACGCTCTTGCGCCGCACGCCAATCGAGCCGGGCAAGAAGCCGTCAGCTCCTCCGGCCGGGAAGGCTCGCTCGACCCCGGCCTCTCCCCCCGAGCTGGCTCCCGAGCTGGCTCTCAGTCCGGCCGCCAAGCGAGCTGTGCTGGGAGCGCGCAAGAAGGGGGTGGCTCCGCCCGCTCCCCGGGTCGAGCCGGCCCGGTCGGAGAAGACGCCCGCTCCAGCCCTCAAGCCGCCCGCTTCAACGCCAGGGAAACCGGCTCTGGCGCCTGCCCGGAAAGGACCCCAGGCCCCGGCCACGGAGTCGCCCCGGCCCCCCGCGGCCGCCAAGCTGGACGCTCCGCCGCGGGGCCGCACCTCCACCAGCGGTCCCGCTCGCACGGTGGCTCCGGCGGCCCGGGCCAGCTCGGAGAACGTGGCTCCGGAGGTCGTGCCGGCTCGTCCCCCCGGAGTGGTCAAGCCTCCCAGCCCGGCCCTGACGGGCCGGGTGCAGCCCCAGTTGCCCCCCGCTGTCCACCCCGCCCAGCACACCGAGCCCGACGAGCCGCTGGCTCCAGGACGACTGGCCGGTCCGGTGGCAGCCGAGGTGCAGGCTCCCCAGCTGATGCCACCCCCGCCTGCCCCGCCCGTGGCTCCGCCTCCCGGCCCGCCCCCCGAGATTCTGCGCCCCGAGCCGGCCCCGCCCTCGCCCGAGCGGGCCCAGCCCCAGGTTACCCGGGTGGCCCAGGAGCCTCCCGCTCCCCCGCCCGAGCAGATCCCCGAGTTCGTGGAGCCCCCCGAGACGGCCGCCAGGCGCCGCTACGAGACAGCTCGGGCGGCCGGCGACCGGGTCTCGGCGGCCCGGGCCGCGGAAGAGCTGGCCCGCCATTTCGAGGCCGCTCGCGATCGCCAGAAGGCCTCGCTGTGGCGCCACCAGGCGCGGCTGCTGAGCGGTTCGCCGTGATTATCTCGGACAGGCAAGGACACAGCAGCTCCAGCGAACAATGCTACGACTGCTAGCCAAGTCATTCGGTTGTCAAACAGGTAGACATCTACTGCCAGCAACAGATAGGCAAGCCATCTCCTTCTTACATCGGATGGCGGAGACGCGCACGTGAGCTATTCGGCGGCCAGCCCTCTCAGCCACTCGCGCACGTTACGGGTCCAGTCGGCATCATCCCCGGGCAACGACAGCCGGTTGGCCAGATCCGAGGCATTCAGGGGGAGAAAGGAGCTTCGCTCAGACCTCACATAGGTGCCGTCCTGCAGCAAGAAAATCGCCAGTTGCCTCAGGTCGTAGCGCCAGACCTCCCGGACGCCCAGCGCCGCGAAAATCGCCAGTTTGTCGAGAGCGGACCGGGTCACCTCGACCTCGACGACCAGGTCAGGCTCGTTGAGGCCTTGAAAGGAGTAGGACGAGTCCGGCTCGGCTCCTTTTTTCAACTCTGCCCGCTTTTGGGTTGCCGAGCCCAGCAAGCGAACCTTGATACCGAACTCCACGCATGCGCTCAGTATGATCTCTTTGATTCGTTCACCAGCATTCTCGTGCTCGGGCGAGGGGCTCATGATCTCCAAAACTCCACTGTCATAGGTCAAGCGAGGGGCGCTCTGGTCCACATGATCGATCAGAATCCTCTCGTAGGTATCCCAACTGCACGAGGGAAACACGATGCGCTGCTCAGGTTCAAGCTCCAGCATGTTGATTCTATTCGCCGCGGCCATACGGGTTTCTTCTCCCGACGCACGCTTGCCGGGTCCGCAGATATTCGAGCAGTCCACGCCAGTCTGTGACAGACAGTGAGCGAAGGAAATCATCCTTGAGATGCTCACCCAGGCGGGCGCTCAACGCATTGACATGGCCTGTCGACGAACCCAGATTGCCCTGGTACTAGACATGGGGCGATTTCGGTAATAGTGTTTTAGTAGCTCTGTCTTGCCGACCCTCCGGCGTCCGTATAGAACCAGAAGCGCGGTTCAGTCACTTCCCCGACCCGGAGCGCTATAACCCCGAGCTCGGGCCGGCACACGATCTGGCGCTGGAAATCGAGGTCACTCTCGGATGGCCATCTACCGTGAGCTTGGAGGGCGCTACCACGGCGCAGCCTGAGCCGAGAACCCGACTGTTACTTGCCCTGCTGGGTCTTCAGGTGCTCCATGGTCTCCTGGTAGGCGGTCTGGGTGACTTCGGTAAGCCCGTTCTGACCCGAGAGCTGGGCGCACAGGTCGCCGAACTGGGCCTTGCGGTCCTCGTCTATCTCCTTCATCCAGGGCACTTTGGTGAAGATCTGGGGGTCGACCGAGTGATACTTCGGGCCGCCCGGACCGGCGGCGGTGTCGCGCACCGAGTTGGTGTCCAGGCTGATGACGAAGCTCGGCTTGAGGCGCCCGAAGAGGCCCGTGGGCGACACCAGGAAGAGCTCTCGCTCCACGTTCTTCCAGGCCGTGGGCTGGAACGACGAGCTCAGGCCGGTCACGGTGCGGGCGTGCACCACGGCCGGGTCGGCCGAGCCGACCCCCAGCACCTTGGCCCGCTTGGTATCCCACTTGGCGCTGTCGGCCCTCTGGCCCTTGGCCCGCCAGGTGGTGCCCTGCGCGTCGCGCACCTTGGACTCCACCTCGACCTCCTTGACCTCGCCGTCCTTGATGGTGGAGCGAGCGCGCAGCATGCCGTCGCCCTGGAGCAAGTCGCGCTGGGGGGTATCGAAATACTCGGTGTCCAGGGTGCGCGAGCCAAAGCGCCGGGCCACGAACTCCTGGGGATTGCCCTGAGCGTCCTTGAGGGTGAACCTCTGGCCGTGTAGACTGGCCTTCAGAGCGTCGAACTTGGCGGCCGGAACCTCGTAGGTCTTCTGGTCGTCGGTCTTGAGGGAAGCCGGCTCCTCGCCCACCGGGTGGCAGACCACTTCGCAGTCAAACAGGGCGGCCAGATACTTGGCCGCGGACTTGATCTGGGCGTCGGTCGGACGATAGGTGCCCGAGTTGTTGTTGATGTGAAGGCGGATGCCCGGCTTGCCGTCGCTCTTGACGATGCGCTCGCCCCAGCACTCGCCGGCGCAGCGCACGTCGTCGTCGTAGCCTGAGATGAGCACGTGCTTGGCCATCACCCAGTCGGGGGCTTTCTTGCCCACGTCGAGGCGGGCGATGGTGACGCGGTTCTCGCTCTTGTCGCCGCAGATGACGAAGTTGTAGAGGATGCGGCCCTGGGCGTCGGGCTCGATCTCCTCGCCCGGTCCGGGGGTTCTGAGCATGGCGCCGAGCTGGTCGGCCGAGTAGGCCCCCGCGTCGTCGAAGGTGGCCGCCAGGCCGGCCCGCAGGCCTGCGATCATGGGCCGGGAGAAAGCCAGGCTCTTGGCTTTGTCCACCAGAGACATCTCGCGGCCGGCCGCCTTCTCAACGGTGAACTTGTCCACCAGCGTGTCGGGCAGGTAATTGTTGATGTTCACGCGGCTGTTGTCAGGCAGAGCCTCCCACAGCACATGGGCGTTCCAGAGCCGGCGCAGCGGAGCGACCAGGGCCGAGGGACGCGAGTTGCGCAGGTGCACCAGAGGGCCGGTGGGGGAAGCGCTGGTGGGGTCGGCCACGGGAGCGAGCTTGAGCGCCTGCTTGACGCCGGAAAGGTCCGAGCCTGAGCCCTCCTCGCCGCCGCAGGTCTTCTTGACGGCGCGCACGGGGCTGGAGACCTCTTTGTCGTGCACGTCCCAGAAGTGGTTCTCGATGGTCTGTCCGGTGGTGTTGATGATGTCGAGCTGGAGCTTCTGGCCTTTGTACTCCAGACCGTTCTTGGCGATCTGGAGGAAGAGGTGGAAGGGGCGATACTGCCTCTTGAGGGACTTGCCGCCCGAGGTGAAGCCGGCCGCATCCAGCGCTTTGGCGTTGGCCCGCGCGCAGCTCATGCTGCGCTTGTCGAGCACGGTCTGCATGGCGTCACGGAAGGCCGGGATGGCATCCGGCGGGAGATTGCGGGGACGGATGAAGACGCCCGACTGCACCACCTCGGCCGAGGCTACGCGGGCCTTCTTGCGAAAGAACATGAAGGCGTCCAGCTTCTCATACTTGCCTTTGGCTCCGGGAATCACGGTAAAGACGTTGGGCTTGCCGAAGCCGATGGCCATCTCGTCGTTGCCCGAGAAGAGCTGGCGAATGTTGATGATGTTGGCCTTGCCGGCCGCCACCTCTTCCAGGCCGTCGGGGTTGCCCGGGCTCTTGAAGGTGTTGACCACCAGCTGGGTGCGCCCGCTGAAGAGGGGATCGGGCCGCAAAAAGGAGCCGCAGGCCAGACCGGACTGAGGGTTGCTCGGCGAGGTGGCCCAGTCGGCCAGCTCCCGGGTGACCGTCTCTTCTCGCAGAGCGCCGGCCAGCAGCAGGCCAACGGGGGCGTCGGCGAAGGCCATGGCCACGGTATCCAGGGTGTCGGAGTGTTGATTCTTGACCAGAGCGGTGGCCTGATCGGCAACATTGTCAGCCACCTGCGGCTGCGTGAGGGCTTCTCGGGCGGCTCGGGCCGTGATCGGACCCAGCGACCCCCCCAGCAGGGCACCGGACAGGAAGAGGGCGGAAGCGGTCTGGGCGGGCGTCAACCCCTGAGCGGCGAACTTGCTCTGCAGCGCAGCCACGGGAGCCTCGAGCTCGGTCTGGGCGCTGGCTTCGAAACGCTCGGCCACCCCGGTGGAGAGGGTCTGGGCCACGCGGTCGATGTCGGCGCGACCCGAGATGCCTTTGAAGAGGTAGCTTCCGTTGATGCTGGGGTTGAGTGTGATGTCCATGGCAGCCTCCTGTCTTGAGGGTAAGACAGAGGGCGGAAATTTCTCTAAACCTTAAACCAGCGTTTCGCCCTTTCTCGCACGAATTCGTCGGCCAGCCGGAGGGTGGCCTCGCTCAGGGTGGGATAGGGATAGACCAGCCGCTGCAAGCGATAGAGGCTGACCCGCTCGGCCAGGACCAGGGTGAAGAGCGAGATCATCTCCGAAGCGTGCGGAGCCACCAGGGTGGCCGCTTGCAGGCGTCCCGTCCAGGGCTCCACCTCCAGCTCCAAAAAGCCCTCGACCAGATCGTCGGTATAGCCTCGATCCAGCTCATTGAGCTCGAGGCAGAGCGTGCGATAGCCCGAAGCGGGGCGGGCCAAGCGCACACTGGCGACCTCGGGCTCGCTGAAGACGGCCGAGGGGATGACCCAGGCCGGGGGCCCCAGGGGGAGCCAGCCCAGGGCGAGCTTTTGCACCACCCGCCGGCCCTGGGCGTTGGCCGAGTGGGTGAAGCGGCTGGGCGCGGTCACGTCGCCCACGGCAAAGATCCCCTTGATGTCGGTGCGACACCAATCGTCCACCGCCAGCCCCTCGGGGCCGGGGACGAGGCCGGCCCGGTCGATATCCAGACCCTCCAGCCGGGGGAGGCGGCCCACTGCCAGCAGCACCGCGTCCACCCCGCTCAGCTCGCCCTCGGGGCGCAGCTTCAGCAGACCGTCGGCGTAGAGGAAGGGACGGGTGTTGAAGAGCACCCGGATGCCGCTGCGCTCAAGAGCCCCCGCCATGGCCGGGCTCACCCGGGCCGACTCGCGCGAAAGCAAGCGATCCGAGCGCACCAGCAGGCTGACCTGGCTGCCCAGCCGGCGGAAAGCAAAGGCCATCTCCAGGGCGATCACTCCCCCGCCCACGATGACCAGGTGCTCGGGCGCATTCTCCATGGAGAACAGGTTCTCGTTGGTGAAGGTGCGCTCGGGAGGCAGCCCGGGGATCTCCAGCCAGGCCGGTCGCGAGCCGGTAGCGATGACGATCTCGCGCGATTCGATGCGGTTTCCCTGCACCTCCAGCACGTAGGGCTCGACAAAGCGAGCCCAGCCCCGCACCAGGTTCAGGTTGGGGGTGCCGTGCAGCAGCTCGGTCTCCCGGCTCGACAGCTCGGCCCGCTTGCGGCGCACCTCGGCCAGGGCCTCGCCCGCGGGACGGCCCTGGCGGGCCAGGTGGATCAGGCTCTTGGACGGGATGCAGCCGGTGTTGGTGCAGTCGCCCCCCACCGGACCGCCTTCGATCAGCGTCACCTTGCGGCCCAACCGGGCCAGCCCCAGAGCCACCGTGAGGCCGCCCGAGCCGGCCCCGATCACAACCGTCACGGGCCGGCGGCGGCCCTCAGGAAGGCTTCGATGCCGTCCTTGAGCCCTCGGGCAGCCTGAGGGATGTAGTCCTCGCGCCCCATCCTGGCTTCCATCTCGGGGTTGGAAATGAAGTTGGCCTCCACCAACACCGCCGGCATGCCGCTCTGGCGGGTCACGTGGAACGAGCGCCAGAGGGCCATCCACTCGCTCTCGCCGGTGGCTGCCGCCAGGGGATGGGCCAGAGCTTCGGCCAGGGCGCGGCTGTGGGGACGATAGGAGTAAATGTGTACCCCGTGGGCCTTGCGCCCTTTCTCCACGTCGGCCATGGCGTTGTGGTGCAGGCTGATGAACAGGTTAGCGCCCCCCTCCTCGGCCACCCGCACGCGCGCGGCCAGCTCCTCCTCGGCCGGTGCCTCGGGAGCGGCCACGTCGCGGTCCGTCTCCCGGGTCATGATCACCCGGGCCCCCTCGCGCTCGAGCTCTTGCTTGAGGGCCAGGGCCAGGGCCAGGTTGAGGTCCTTCTCGCGGGTGAGGTTCAGACCCACCGCCCCGCTGTCTGAGCCGCCGTGGCCGGCATCCAGGGCGATCACCAGGCCCACCAGCGGACGCCCCGTGCCCGCCCCTCCAGGCCGGGGAGGGTTGCTCCAGCCGCGGTGCGGGGGCGGGGTCAGCTCGAGCACCAGGTCGGGGGCCTCCCAGCGCACCTGATAGCCCCAGTTGCCCTCGGGGCCTAGAGTCAGGCGCACCTGAGCCTCCTCGGGGGTGGAGGCCAGCTGCACCGCCCGCACCCGGCGCGGCTCGGGAGCGTAGGCCACCTCCCCCATGGTCAGCCTGGCTCCAGGCAACCGCAGGGTCAGCTCGCCCTGCTCGGGCCGGCTGTCCACCTGGCAGGCCACCGGCTCACCCAGGCGCAGGCGAAGCACGGCGCGCCCCTCGGGAGTCTCGCTCATGCGGATGCCGATCAGACGGGGCTGAGGGGCAGGAAAGCCGCCCACCTGCACGTCCTTGACAGCCACCCAGCCCGGGCCTGAGCGCAGCCACTCGTGCTGGCGCCCTTCCAGGCTCAGCACCAGACCCGTCGGCAGCGGATCGAGCCGATCATACTCCTCCCCCGGCCCGCTGCGGTAGATGGCGTTGGGACGCGTGACCCGGGCGGTGGGCAGGCGCCCCGACAGCACCCGCACCGGGCCCAGCTTCGCCTGCCGATGGCCCTGCTGGAGCCGATAGGAGCCGTTGCGCCAGCCGTTGACCTCAACCGAGAACCGGCCCGGAGGACCCTCGGCCAGGGGGATCACCTGGCCATCCGGGGCCACCAGCCTCATCGGCTCACCGGGCGAGCCGCTGGCCTGGATCGGCACGACCTGCCCCGGACGCACCCACAGCTCCCCCTCCGGGCCCCTCAGCTCGGCCCGCAGCGGAGCCAGAAGCAGCAGGACCAGCAGCAGCGCCTTTCTCACAGGTCCACGTTGACCACGGCGGAAGCCTCCAGGCCGCTCTCGTGCAGGGCCGAGACCACCGCCCCGCCCGGCAACAGCCCCAGCGCCAGGCCCTCCAGGCCAGGGAAGTTGAAGACGAAGACCTGAAAGTCATCCTGGCTCGACCAGAAGACCGCGTGGGTCAGATCCTCTGTGCTGCCGTCCGAGAAGACGCCCGTGGCGGTCAGCTGGACGGTGCCCAGGGGCTCCACCGACGAAGTTTCAGGCTCGATGAAAAGGTCCACCAGCACGGCCGGGGTGACCGTGAGGGTGGTGCCGGCGCTCAGCCCGGTGAAGGGATCGGTGGCCGTGATGGTGGCCGTGCCCAGACCCTCGGCGAAGACCAGGCCCTCCACCGGGAAGAAGTTGCCCACCGAGGCCACCGTCTCGTCCGAGGAGGTCCAGGTGACCAGCCCGCTGATGTCGCGCACCTGGCCGTCCGAGAAGGTGCCCAGGGCCACGTAGATGCAGCACTCGCCTACCGGCAGGGTATCGGTGGGTCCCGGCTCGATCTCGATCTGCTCCAGGGCGGCCTGGATGACGCTGATGCTGCCCTGGGCCTGCACGCCGCCGGGGATGGTGGCCGTGACGGCGGTGGTGCCGAAGCCCAGCGTGCTGACCTCACCCTGCAGGCCGGGGGCGTTGGAGACCTCCGCCACCGATGGGTCGGCCACGCTCCAGGTCACCAGGTCGGTGACCTCGATCACGGTGCCATCGGTCAGGGTAGCCAGGGCCTTGAGCTGTCCGGGAAGGCCCAGGGGGAGGCTGAGCTGGGCCGGCTCGATGGCCAGCGACTCGACCTCGGCCGTGGTCACGGTGAAGAGACCAGTGTCGCTGACGCCCTGGAAGGTGGCCGTCAGGGTGGTCTGGCCGGGGGCCAGGGCGGCGGCCCGGCCAAAGTTGCCCGAGGCGTTGCCGACCGTGGCCACTGCCTCATCGGACGAGCTCCAGGTGGCCGAGCTGGTCAGCACCTGGGTGGTGCCGTCGTTGTAGAAGCCGATCACATCGAACTGCTGGCTCAGGCCCACCGGACGCGTCCCCGAGGAGGGCTCGACGACCAGCCGGGTCAGGGTTGCCGCGGTCACTGTGAGCAGGGTGTCGTCGGTCAGGCCGCTGACCGGCTCGGTGGCCGTCAGCGTGGTGGAGCCGGCGCTCAGGCCGGTGACCAGACCGGTGGAGCTATCGATGCTGGCCACGGCCGGCACCGAGCTGGTCCAGTTGACCTGGTCGGTGAGATCGTGGTTGCTGCCATCGCTGAACAGACCCACCGCGCGAACCTGAAACTTGCCCGGCCCGATGACGGGGTTGTTAGGCTCCACCAGCAGCAGCACCAGGGTGGCGTTGGTGACCGTCAGGCTCATCTGGTCGCTGAGATCGCCGAGTTGGGCGGTCAGGTTGGTCGTGCCCGGGGTCAGGGTGGTGGCCACCCCGAAGCTGCCCGGCGCGGCGCCCACCTGGGCCACGGCGGGGTTGGAGCTGATCCAGGTCACGGCGCTGGTCACGTCGCGGGTGGTTCCGTCGAAGAAGACGGCGGTGGCCTGCAGGTCCACCTCCACCCCGGCCGGCACCCGCGCGGTGACCGGGGTCACCTCCAGGCGCTCGACCACCTCGCCCACGTCCACGAAGTCAGGGTCGATGACCTGCACGGTGCCGTTGGCGGGCACCACCACGGAGGTCAGCCCGATGCCCTTCAGCACACCGTTCTCGAGATACTCGATCTGGAGCTGAACGGTGCTGGTGGGAACGTTGCTCAGGAGCACTTGCCCGGCTCGAGGCCGGGTAACGGGTCCGAAGCTGTAACTGCCGGCAGCGTCGAGACCCGAGAAGCGAAACTCGGTGATGCTGGGGGGCACGGCCCGGTTCTGGAGCAGGAACTGCACCTCGATGTTGCCCACCGGTCCGGCGGGCGCGGGCGCGTTCCCCTGAGTGACGACCGTGTCGCCTCCACAGGCGACGAAGAAGAGGGCCAAGAGCAAGACCAGTGAGCGACGCAGCATGGGGAAGAAGCCTCCTGTAGGAAGCAGGGCCTTCGCACGCACGGACGCGGGTCCTGCCCTGCCGGCCTGGATTTCAAGGCTGCTTCTGGCTTCTTGCTCACGGGTAGACCGCAAAGGGTTGCTTCTACGGCGCTTTCCCTTTCTCTTCCAGGACCTTGCACCAGGCAGGAATCTGCGCGAGCTCCCGGCTGGAGAAACGGCTCTAAATAGGGGAGCTCACCGATTCGGCAGGACTTTCGTTCCCCCGGGGGACAAACGCCTGTTTGCCCTCAGTAGCCCGGCGGGGCGCCAGAGCTCTTGGTGCCACTTTGATAGCCCGGATAGACTCCACCGTCGCTGCTGTCATAAGTCGGAAGGGTACTGCTCTTCGCCGAGCCCGACGAGTAGGAGGGCAGGCTGCTATCCCGGTTCCCGCTGTAGCTGGGCAAACCGCCCGGATTGGCCGGGCCGCCCGAGACCGTAGGCAACTGCGACTCACGCGGGGTGTATTTTGTGCCCGGAACGGAGTAGTCGGGGTTGTAGGTGGACCGGGGGCGCTTTCTGTCAGGCTTGGGCTTGGGCTGATCGTAAGGATCGGTGGTCACGGGCGCTTTAGGGTAGCCCGAGCTGGCGGTGGGATAGCTCTTTGTGGTGGTCGCGGCGGGCCGGCTGGGCTGTGGGTCGTCCTGCGGTCCGTAGCCGTGAGTGTAGCGGGCTCGCTGCTGCTCATTGGCCAGCTCGATCTGGCGGCGCGACTCGTTGAGAGCAACACGGGCCTCGCTGTCGGCGGGGTTGAGCGTGACCGCCTGCTTGAGAGCTGCGGCCGCCTCGGCGTAACTGCCCTGACGATAATAGCTGCGACCGATGAGTGAGCTGCAGCGCGCCTTGAAGGCGCTGTCGGACCGATGCTGCTCGCCCAGCATCAAGGCGCTGCGGGCGGACGCCACGGCTCGCGGGTAATCCTTGCCAGTATAATAAGCGCGCGCTTGCTGCAACTCGGCTTGCGCCTTCTGGCGACCGGCCTGGTGCATCTGGCCGCGAACCATGCCAGACTCGCTCTTGAAGACCGGGTTCTGGGGCTCGCTCTGAAGCAAGCGGCCGTACTCGGCCAGCGAGGCCTCGTAGTCGCCCGCCCGCGCGCAGGCGTTGGCAATGAAATAACGGGCTTCGTTGACGGTGGCCCGGTCGGCCCCCTGGCGCTCCCAGACGCTCAGCGCCAGGCGGGCCTCCGAGGCGGCCCCGCGGAAGTCGCGTTTCTGGTAGCGGGCCTGCGCACCTTTGAAGGTATCTTCCGGGGTCAAGCCCGGGGGCAGGGCGATGGGCTCGGCCGGCTTGACGGCAGGCGGCGGGGTGGCCGCCTGGGCGGCCAGCGGTTTGACGACTTTGGCCCACATGAGCCAGAGGCCGGGCAAAAGTAAGAGGGCCAGCACCCACTCCACCAGGCCAGGGTGGCGCCGAGGCGGAGCGTGGGTGCCCCGCTCGGGCGTCCAGCGGTCCACCAGGGTGGGGGGAAGCACGGGCGCGCGGGGAGGCTCGGGGGCGGTGGAGACAACCTCCAGCTCCGGTCCGGGGTCAGGGACCGTTTCAGGCGGGGGCTCAGACAGAGCGACCGTCGGGGACAGCTGGGGTCGAGCGGCAATCGGGGTAGACTGGGGCTCAGTGGTCGCCGGGAGGGTGGCAATCGGCGTAGTCTGTGGCTCGGCGGCTCCCCCAGCCTCGACCGGTGAGGTGCTCGCCAGGGCCGAGAGCTCGGTCATCGAGGGTACCTGAGGCGGGGTGGCCTGAGAATGAGCGGCGACGCGAGGCGGGGCGGCTTCAGCGGGCGAAACAACCGGAGCAGCCTGAGCCGCGACCGGGGCAGGCTGAGCCTGACGAGGCGACGGCGGGGCGACCGTGGGGCCGATTGCGGCCCGTCGGTCGGGAGGAGGGGGTGGAGGGGGCGCCGGCTCGGGCCTGCGAGCGACGGGAGAGACTTTGCCGAACTCGACCCGTCCTCCACCCACAGCCGCGGCGCGGGGAGCCCCTTTGGCCAGCTCCACGTAGCAGCTCGGGCAGACGGTCTGCACCGCCGTGTAGGTCTTCCCGCATTGAGGACAGTGCATTGCTGAAATTTCCCTCCGCGGTTATTATACCACTTTAGTGGCCAGAATTTCCTGACATAGCCCCACGCATTCATCGCAAATGAAACAGGTGGGCCCGGCGATCAGTTTGCGCACCTGGTTGCGGGTCTTGCCGCAGAAGGTGCAGCGCAGCACGAACTCGGCCTCCTCGAAGATGATCCCGATCCAGTCCTCGACCCAGGTCGCGTAGCTCCCCGCTCCCTCATCCTCCGAGGGTTGAAACGCCTCCACCTTGGTGACGGCGGCCCGGGTCCCCTGAGCATCCAGGTCGAGTGCCCAGCCGCACTGCTCGCCGTCTCGGTAGTTGGCCAGGTGCTTGAGAGCGCCGTCGGAATAGAACTCGGCGTAGACGCCCTGCTGTCGCTTGCAGACCGTCTCCCCCCTGAGATAGCTTCGGTCGATTCGCATCAAGGATGTTTTCGCCCCCCCCTACGCTCGCCCTGCGATGGTGGGCCACAAGCGCAGCCGGGCAGGATCGGCCGGAGTCTCCATTGAAATTTTCTGGTAAGTCAGAGGTCTGGCCTCAAACGAGCCCCGTGTCACGGGCTCGGACGATCCCTCCCCCGGGAGGAGAATCCCAATGGACGATTTCAACGCCAAGCTCGACCGCATCCAGCGAGAGTTCGAGGCTCTCCAACGGCAGGTCAAAGCCCAGAATACTCTTCACCTTCAGTCTCTGGCCGAGCAAAGAGAGGTCATCACCGCGGCCTTCAGCGACATGCAGCGGTCCTTTGCGAAACTTGAGCGGACCTTTGCCAACCTGCAGGACGGCTTTGCCAACCTGCAGAGCGGCTTTGCCAACCTGCAGAGCGGCTTTGCCAACCTGCAGGACGGCTTTGCCAACCTTCAGGACGGCCTTACCAACGTGCAGGACGGCCTTAAGGAGACGCAGGAAAACACGAGCCGTGGCTTCGGCCAGGTGCACACGGCCCTCTGGCGCCACGAGCTTCTGCTCAAGGACCTCACCGTGCAAACCGAGAGCCGATTCGGCATCGTGGGGGACGTGCTCGACCTTACCCGCAGCCAGAATGCCCTGACGGAGCAGCGCTGGTCCGACCTGGACGAGCGCGTTCGGCGACTGGAAGAACGCGACCCCCCGGCCGCCTGACTCAAGAGCTCCTGAACTCCTTCCACCAGGCCTCGGCGTCTTCTTCACTCCAGGCCCCCCGAAGGGGCAGCCGGCGTCGCATTTCGGCCGCAGTCTGGGGCCGCTGGTCGGGGTCCTTGCGCAGGGTCTCGAGCAGCAGGGCGTCCAACTCCTCGTGGCCTCCCGGAGGGGTCGGATCCTCGCTGACGTGGGCCACGATGTAGCCCACCGGCGAGTCCGCCTCGAAGACCGTCTTGCCTGTCAACAGCCAGTAGCCCAGGCAGGCAACCGCATAGAGATCGGCGCGGCCGTCCACTTCCTTCTGCAGGGCTTGCTCGGGGGCCATGAAGGCCGGGGTGCCGTGCACCGAGTCGGGCGTGGACAGACGCTCATCGGCCGGGAGGCGGATGGAGAGAGCCAGCCCGAAGTCCAAGACCTTCACGAAGTCGGACTGGACCCCCCAGCGGCACAGAAAGACGTTCTCGGGTTTGATGTCGCGGTGCACCAGACCGACCGCGTGGGCCTCTTCGAGCGACTGCAGCACCTGGTGGAGCAAGAAGACCACCCGCTCCGGGGGCAGGGGACCGTGCTGCTGGACCAGCGCGTTGAGATCCAGACCTTCCAGGAGCTCCATCACGTAGTAGAACGTCCCGTCCGGCGCCGTGCCGTAGTCGTAGACGGTGACCGTGTGCGGACAGCGGAGCTGGGCCGTGGCCTGCACTTCCTGCTCGAAGCGCTGGCGGATAACCGGGTCGGGGGCCAGGTCGGCGCCGATCAGCTTGATGGCTGCGGGACGCGCCAGCAGGCGGTGCTGGGCGCTCCACACCTCGCCCATGCCTCCCGCGCCCAGGCGCTGGACCAGCCGGTAGCTGCCCAGCTCGACAGCGTCACTCAGCTCCGTCCTCAGGCCCCGCAACACCAGGGCAGGAGCCAGCGCCAGAGCGGCACAGACGAAGTTCAGCGCGTACAAATTGAAGTAGGCGATCAGGGGAGGGTGGGCGGTGGGCCACCCCGCGGGAAGGCTGCCCGCCTCGACCAGGAAAGGGTAACTGCGGTTCAAAGCCAGCAGTCCGGCCAGGGCGCACAGCAACGAGACCAGCAGCGTCTTCCAGGGCGGCGCCGGAATGAGTGAGGGGGCCAGCACCAGGATGATGCAAGCGACCGAAACGCCAAACCGGTCGACCGGCCTGGGGTCGGGGCCGTTCAGCTCCATCATGCTCACCGAGAAGCAGAGCTGGAACTCCGCCACGGAGGCCAGGTTCAGCACGGCGCTGGGGGACAGCCGCCTCCAGCCGAAGAGGAAGTAGAGCGCCACGCAAACGGTCATGGCGACCAGACAGGCGATGACGTGGGGCCGGGTCAGGCGGTCCTGGCCGAGGCGCACCAGGACGAGATGCATCCCCAGCGTCAGCGCCATGGCCGCAAAGCAAGCCAGACTGGCGATTCGGAGGCGTCTGCGCGCATCGCCGATGACATCCGGCGCCAGGCGTCCCCCGAAGAGACGGGCAGCCAGCGAGGCCGCCCTGGAGTCCCGAGACTTCAGAACTCGCGCGTTTCAGGCGCAGCCGCGCCGATGAGGTTCTCCATGACAGTACGTTTGTACCACACTCGGAGGTCTGGTTCCTCCTGAGACTTCAGGAGCCAAACAGCAGATTGTCTACGGTCCCGCGAACAGGTCAACGCGCGGACTGTAGGAGGCCCCGTCCCCCGCAGGGAAGAGCCGTGGATGCGTCGTCATCCGAATCGCTGGGGCTTCTCCGACATGGGTCTGGGCATGGGGCTGCGCTCCAAGCACTATCCCGACATCCTCGAGCACAACCCTCCGGTGGCCTTCTTCGAGGTGATCGCCGAGAACTACATGGGCAACTTCGGACGGCCCATGTATCTGCTCGAGCAGGTGGCCGAGCGCTACCCCGTCATGGTGCATGGCGTCTCCCTCTCGATCGGCTCCACCGATCCGCTCGATTTCCAGTATCTCGGCCTGTTGCGCAACCTGGCCGACCGGCTGCGGGTTCCCTGGGTCTCCGACCACCTGTGCTGGACCGGGGTGCTCGGGCGCAACTCGCACGACCTGTTGCCCGTCCCTCTCACCGAGGAGTCGCTCCGCCACGTCATCGGACGCATCCGCGCCGTGCAAGACTTCCTCGAGCGTCCCCTGGTGGTGGAGAACCCCTCGAGCTATGTCGAGTTCCTGGCCTCCTCCATGAGCGAAGCCGAGTTCTTGTGCCGTATGGCCGAGGCGGCCGACTGCGGCCTCTTGCTCGACGTCAACAATGTCTACGTGAGCGCCTTCAACCACGGCTTCGACGCCATGGAATACCTGAGCGTGCTGCCCGTGGACCGGATCGTCTACCACCACGTGGCCGGCCACACCCACAAGGGCACCCACATCCTGGACACCCACTCCGACCACGTGGTGGACCCGGTCTGGGAGCTTTACCGCTTCTGCCACGAGCGCACCGGCGGTCGCTCCACCATGGTGGAGTGGGACGAGGACATCCCCCCCTTCGAGGTGGTGTTCGAGGAGGTGCAGAAGGCGGCCGTGCACCGCCGGACAGTGGAGGGCGACGATTTCTCGCTGCCCGAGCGGCCACCGCCCAGCCTGGCGCCGCGCCGGGAAGACAACCAGGCTCCTCACCCCGCCGGACTCGAGTCACCCGAGGCGGGCGATCTGTTTGTGCGCGAGAAGAACGTCGAGTTTGCCCATGAGTGAGCTGGTCAAGCTCCAGCGCCAGATGCTGGCCCACGTGGTGGGCGAGCAGGCAACGCTGCGGGCCGAGGAGTTCGTGGCTCCCTCGCCCACCATGGCCCCCGACGAGCGGCTGGAAGTCTACCGTCGCATGTACCCCCTGAGAATGCAGGAAGCGATGGGCATGGACTACCCCGCCACCCTCGAGCTCCTGGGTCGGCGGGCCTTCAATCGGCTGGTCATGGAGTACGTGGCCGTCCATCCCTCCCGGTCGTGGACCCTCAACCGCCTGGGCGACCGCTTCGTGGACTACCTGGCCACCCGCACCGACCTCAAGCACCATCGCTTCCTGCTCGACCTGGCCCGGCTCGAGCAGGCCATCTGCCAGGTGTTCGAAGAGCGCGAGTCAGCCCCCCTGACCCCGGCCCAGGTGGCGAGCCTGCCCATGGACGCCTGGGAGAGCACCGGCCTCAAGCCCATCGCCGCCTTCCGGTTGCTGGCGCTGCGCTATCCGGCCCACGCCTACCTCAAGTCGGTGTTGGAGGAGGGCTATCCCGCCCCCGCCCTGCGCCGCCGGGACGGCTGGCTGGTGGTCTTTCGCCAGCACTACCACGTCTGGCGCATGCCGCTGGAGCGCGCCCAGTACGAGCTACTGGCCAACCTGGCGAGGGGCCTCAGCCTGGCTGAAGCGCTGGGGGACATCACCGGGCGTTTCCGCCGCGTGGGCAGCCAGGCCATCTTCCGATGGTTTCAGAGCTGGGTAACCGAAGGGTTCTTTCAGTCGCTGGAAGAGGGGGCCTGAGCTCGGGCACGCTGCTCGCGCAGCTTGCGCCAGGTGGCTCGGGGAGCGCGCAGGAAGCTGATGAATTCCCGGAAACCGAGCCACAGGCCGAAAAGGCCGGTGGAGAAGCCGTAAGCCAGGATGACCAGCACTCCCGTGTGGATCACCAGGCACTGCAGGGCGAAGCCGTCCTGATTGTAGAGGCGGCGCACCCCGATCTCCAGGCCCAGAGCCATCAGCGTGTCCAGCGCGTAGAGGGCCATGCCGGCCATGTAGAAGACCCGCGAGAGGAGCTGAGGCAGCACCCCCAGGAACGCGAACCAGCGGTGCACGAAGGAGCTGAGCCAGGCGAAGAGGCCCAGCGCGAAGATCACTCCGGCGATGATCAGGTTGGCCTTGAAGGCGCGTGGCTCCCAGCCCCCGCCGAAGATCCCCCCGGCGTGGTCCATGGCCCGGGCGCTCCAGTCGAGGATGTAGTTGACGGCCAGCCCGTAGGCAGGCGGCTGGGTGCCGCCAGGGCTGGTGTGAAGGTGGAAGGCGTAGGCAGCCGAGAGCAGGGCGACCAGAATGTAGGCCAGCCCCCCGGTGCGAAAACGTCGTTCCATGCGATCTTGCGCGGTCGGCTGCTCGGTATCCATGGGAGGCAGTTTCTACCACTGCCCCGTTCCACCCTGCGAATCGGGATGTAACCTGGGGAAGCATTTTGCTAACATGGGCAACAAGATGTTCATTTCTTCGACCGGGCCGCGGCGTGTTTGGTGGGCTACACTCTAGCCATGGACCACTTCTTTAATCCGGCCAACCCGATCGCCGGAATGACCGGCATCTCCACCACCACTACGACCACCACGGCTCTGTTTCTGGGCGATCCGAGCATGCTGGGAGCAGCCGCCGGACGTCTGGCCCCCGGGATGCCGATGGGTGGAGCCGACCCCTCGATGATGGCCATGATCGCGCAACAGCAGCAGATGACCAACTCGCTGCTTTACATGATCGGTATGCTGATGGGTCTGATGATGGGCCAGCAGGGCGGCGGAGCGAGCAACCCGCTGGCCAGCCTTCTGGGCGGAGGCAGTCCGCTCGGTAGCTCGGGCGGTACAGGTGGCGGACCCCTCGGCAGCTCGGGCGGAACGGGCGGCGGCAGCAGCAGCGTGGGCGGCGGCGTGGGACCGGACGTGCCCACCAACGCTCCCACCGAGAAGGTCGGGCGCTTCATCGACATCGCCAAGGCCCAGCAGGGCGACCCTTATGTCTTCGGAGCCACGGGCCCGGATAAGTTCGACTGCTCGGGGCTGGTCTATTACGCCCTCAAGCAGGCCGGGGTCAACCAGCCGCGCATGACCGCCGATGGCTACATGCAGCATTACAAGAATTCTCGAGTGGACCGGGCCAACCTCAAGCCGGGCGACCTGATCTTCTTCTACTCGCCCAACTCACGCGGCATTCCGCCGGGGCGCGCCAGCCACGTGGAGATCTACCTGGGCAACGGGATGTCCATGGGCACCGACAACCCCTCCGAGGGGGCTCGCATCGAGCCAGTCAACTGGGGCACCTTCATCGGTGGCGCCCGAGTGCCTGAGCTGTACCGTTAAGCTTTCTTTCATCACCCCGGTCTATCGTGCAGGGAAACCAGGAAACGAGGGATCCCCATGCGCGTCGAGACACTCACCTTCAGCCCCGGCCGGACCACCCGCCCCAGCGTGGCCGGCTCTTCTTCCCAGAGCGACCCGCGGGAGGTGGTCAGCCTCAGCGGTCAGCCCGACAAGAAGAAGATCGGCAGCGCCATGGCCTGGACCGGATTCGGCATCCAGTGCGTGGGCGCGGCCATCACCCTGAAGGCCTCCCTGGCCGGCTCGAGCAGCTGGGTGGGAGTGGGCATCTTCGCCGCCGGGGCGGCTCTCCTGGTGGCCGGCGAGATGACGAAGCGCCGCTGAACCCTCTCGCGCCGTTGCTCAGGGATACAAGATCCTGGTGGCGTGGCGCAGTTCGCTGACGATGTCCTTCATGGTCACGACCTGCCCGATGATCAGCTCCTCGCGCAGGCCAAAATAATCCAGGCAGGTCTGGCACACCAGCACCCGCACCCCCAGCCCTTCGAGCAAGTTCAGGCCCAACCGCACGCTCGAGCCCTCGCAGGCCAGCTTCACCCCATCGGTATAAAGGCAAATCACCTCGGGACGAAGCGCTTCCGGCTCCATTGTGTGCAGGAACTTGTCCAGCATCTCGGCGCCAAAGGCACTGTGCTCGGGCGCAAGCGATCCGATCTGGGTTTTGGTCAGTACGACAACGGTGCTCATCCGAAGGCATTCCCGGCGGAAGGTCGCTCGCCTTCCCAGGGGGAACCAATCGGCCATGCTGACCAGATTCCAGCGCACCAAAGTGGTGCAGCTCTTCCGACTGCTCGACCTGACACGGGACGGGCACATCGAGTATGCCGACTTCGTGGTCCACGCCGAGAACGTGCGCCAGCTGGCGGGGTGGGATGAAGAGCACCCCCACGCCCGGCGCCTGCTGACCTCCCGCCGGGCCCTCTGGCGCAAGATGCACGACGCGATGGATACCAATCGTGACGGCGAGATCTCCCTGGACGAGTGGCTGGCCTTCTTCTCCATGCTCAATCTGCAGGCCAAGAGCGCCCCCCTTCCCATGTGGATGGAGGAGATGGCCAGACTGTTCTTCCACACGCTCGATCTCGATGCCGACCAGCGGGTGAGCGAGGAGGAGCACGGCTTCTACCTCAAGTCGATCGGGGCCGAGCCGGCTAACGACCTGTTCCGCTCGGCCCTGCGCGAGGGGCGCAAGGCACTGACCATGGAAGACTTCCAGCGGGTGGTGGCCTCGTGGCTGCTCAATCAAGACCCCAACGCCCCGGTCAACTATGTGCTGACCGGGCGCTTCCCCTTTGCTCCTTCCGATCTGGTGGAGTATCCCGCCCCCAGCAGCGAGCCGATCGAGCAAGCCTGGGAAGAGGTCAACCGGCCCATCGCGGTGCCCGTCTCCCCGACCTGGGAGAGCGTGGCCGGGACGATCCGCGAGGCGGCAGCCGAGGTGGAGGCGATGCGCTCGGGGAAACGGCCGGCCGTCAAGAGCGCTGATGCCGGGGAAGCTCCTGCCGTAGTGGAGGAGCCAGCCGACGCGACCGCCACCGGTCAGCCGGAGGCAAGCTTGGAAGCCAGCGCCGAGAAGCCAGTGGAGTCCTCCGTGGAGCCCTCGGTGGAAGTCTCCGCCGAGAAGTCCGTGGAGCCCTCGGTGGAGACTTCCACCGAGACGTCCGTGGAAGCCTCCCAGGAAGCCTCCGCCGAAAAGTCCGTCGAGACCTCTGTGGAGCCCTCCACCGAGGGTGTCCCCAAGACCCGCAAGGCCGCCCCCCGCAAGGCTCCGGCCAAGAAGACCCCGCCCAGGTCCAGCGAGGGCCCCAAGAAGAAGGGCAAGGGCAAGAGCTAGCTCTCCATGAAGGTCCAGATCATGACCGATATGGAGGGGGTCAGCGGCATCGTCGTCTGGGCCCAGGTGAACGGCGGGGAAGCCATGTATGAAGAAGGGCGCCGCCTCTACACCGAGGAGATCAACGCCGCCGTCGTGGGCGCCCTGGAGGGCGGGGCCACCGAGATCGTGGTGGTCGACTGTCACGGCGCGGGCGGGCCCTGGATGTTCAACTCGCTCATCCCCGAGCTGCTCCATCCCGAGTGCACCTGGGTGGCCCACCACCCCTGGTCGCGTTACACCGAGATGCTCGAGCAGGGCTGTGACGCCTGCCTGCTGGTGGGCATGCACGCCCGGGCCAACACCTTTGACGGGGTAATGTGCCACACTGTCTCCACCACCAGCTGGAAGACGCTGCGCTTCAACGACCAGGAGGTGGGCGAGGTCGGCATCAACGCCGCCCTGTGCGGGCACTACGGCTGCCCGGTGCTGCTGGTGACGGGCGACGAGGCCACCTGCCGCGAATCTACCGAGCTGCTCGGCCCGGGGCTCACCACGGTGGCCGTCAAGCGCGGCCTGACCCGCTATTCGGCGCGCCAGATCCCGCCCCGGCGGGCACGGTGGATGATCCAGGATGGGGCTCGAAAAGCCCTGCAAAACCTCAAGGCAGTGGAGCCCTACGTGCCCGTGAAACCCACCCGCATCAGCATCGAGTTGGGCTCCATCGACCACGCCCAGCGCTTCATGGGGTTGTCGCGCAACGTGACCATCAACGGGCTCGAGGTTGTGAGCCAGGGCCCCGATTGGATGACGGCCTGGGATCAAGTCTGGAACTGGGTGGTCTAGCTTTCGCTTTCAGCTCGCGCCGGGTGATGCGCAACTGCCCCTCGGCCCCGGCCAGCCCCCAGCGGCTCGCCAGCGAGCTCACGCCCAGGGTCAGAACCACCGCTGTGACGGCCAGCAGAAGCCAGTTCGTGCCTGGAGGCGGCGGCGGGGCGGGGGGGGCGGCCATGGCCACCGGCTCGGCGGCGACCTCGCGCCGTCCCACGAACAGGGTGGGGGGCCTGGCCAGAGGATCGAGCTCGGCTCCAGCCGGAGGGATCTGACGCACCACCGCCCCTTCCGCCCCCCGGGTGTAGGCCACCGTGGGCGCCGCCAGGCGCTCTTCCTGCAGCCGGGCCAGCGCCTGCTCGAGCTTCATGCCGGTGACCGCGGGCATCTTCGGGGGCTCAACCTTCTGGGGCTCGCGCGGCTGCGGCCAGGCCGCCAGGGCCAGCAGCAAGACCAGCACCATGGCCCTCACAGCTTGCTCACCATGTGAGACAGCGGCAACATGAAGGCGATCACCATGCCCCCCACCAGCACGCCCATCACCACCATGATGACCGGCTCGATCAGGCTGGTGGCTGTCTCCAGGGTCAGGTCCAGCTCCTCGGAGTAGATCCGCTGAACATGCTCGAGCATGGAGTCGAGCCGCGAGGACTCCTCCCCTACCTCGATCATCTGGCGAAATAGGCCCTTGAAGTATTCCTCGAACTCCAGCGACTCGGACAGGGTATCACCCTGCTCGAGCCGCTCCCGGGCCGCCTGGATGCTTTCGCCGATGACACGGTTACCGACCGAGGCGCTCAGCAGGCTCATGGCCGCCGAGAGCGGCATGCCCGAGCGCACCACCAGGCACATGGCAAAGGAGAAACGCGATAGAGCCAGGGCCAGGAAGACCCGATTGAGCACCGGAATGCGCAACAGCAGTCGATCGAGCTCGCGCCGCCCTCGCGGGGTCTGCACCCACAAGAAGGCGGTCACGAGCATGGCCGCCAGCAACATCAGGGTCATCACCACCGCAGTTGTGTTGGAGAGTAGCCGTCCACCGGCCAGCATGACCTTGACCGCCAGCGGCAGCTCGGTGCCCAGGGCCCCCAACACCTCGGCCATGCGGGGCAAGAACACCAGCAGCATGCCTACAAACAAGGCCAGCGAGGTGCAGGCCAGGAAGGCGGGGTAAACCAGCGCCGACTGCACCCGGCGCAGGCGATCATAGTCTTTCTCGAGCAGGGTCGCGGCCCGATCGAGCACGTCCTGAAACGAGCCGGTCTGCTCGCCCACGGCCACCATCCCCACCAGGAAAGTTGGAAAGATTGCCGGATGGCGCCGCAGCATGTCCGAGAACATGTTGCCCTCTTGCAGGCCCTGGTCGACCTCGAAGAGGGCCTTGCGCAGACGGGGAATCTGGCTGGACTCCGCCAGCGTGCGCACCGCCCGCGAGAGCTCCATTCCCGACGTGAAGAGCAGGTGCAGCTGGCGGAAGAACTGGGCGCGCTCCAGCCCGCTGACGGGGAACCAGCGGTCGATGTGGGTGTTGATAGTGGCGGTCAGATCGACCCGGATGCGCTCGAGCTCGAGATCGGGATCGATCCGGCGCAGCCTCTTCAGCGCGCGGGCGGGGCTGAGAGCCACCACCTCGCCTTCCAGAAAGCCGTTGCCCGAGCTGGCTCGGAAGCGGTAGACCAGCATCAGGGAGCCTGCGCGTTGGGCAGGACGAGTTGGAAGCGTCGCGTCCAGTCGCCCGAGGTGAATCGTCCCGCGGTGCCGGTCAGGGTGACCTCCAGCATGGGGGGCGTGACCTGGAAAGTCATGGTGCCGCCCGGGCCAAGATTCCAGAGGGCGCGGCGGAGGTTTCCGGTAGCCACCTCGCGCTCCACTGCCCAGATGCCGTCGGCTCGGGCCTGCGTGCCGATCTCGAGCTTGACCGACTCGTCGTAGGCCAGCATCTCGTCCGAGCCCAGACGGTTGAGCTTGCCGTAGGGCGTGGAGGCGGTGTCGTTGGCGTAGAACTCGATCCGGTTGGCCTGAACGTCCAGAATCTGGGCCGTCTTAAGCCGCATATTGAGGTGATGGCGCAGCACCACCCCACGCTGCAGGTTGTCCTGCTTCTGGTCGAGCCGGGCCGAGCGGCCTAGGAGGGGAACCAGCATGTCGAACAGGATGGCCGAGATCAACAGCAGCAAGGTGGCCGCGATCAGGACCTCGGGCAGGCTCATGCCTTGCCTGGAGCGCCGCGAATCAGTTCTCCGCCGCCACCGACACTCCCGGCGGCGCTCTGGCACAGCCTGTTGAACGCTGCGCGCGAAAGTCGCGCCCTTCACCGTGGGAAGCGGCTGAATACATGTCTTGAGCGGCACGTTACTGGCGCGACTTCCGCGCTTCGCTCTAGCGGACAACATGAAACACCGTCTCGTAGCGCCGGGTGACCACCTCGTTGGTAGAGGTCTTGTCCTCAAAATCGAGCCTCAGGCGCACACGCTTCATGTCCAGATACTGCGTGGTGTCGAGCGGATTCTTGATGCGCCCGAAGTCATCCACGTGATAGACGTAGCTGTCAAAGCTGAGGTTGGAGTAGCTCACCGGGGCATCGGGAGGGTTGGAATTCGGCCAGTCGTCGCGGATGCGGATCTCCCAGGCGTCGCGCACCGTATCCAGAGTTCCCACAGCATCCTGATTGACGTCCGCCTTGCGCGTGCCAGCCATCACAGCGGTATAGATCACCAGCAGCGAGCCCGCGAGCAAGGCCAGCAGGGCCAGGCTCACCAGCGTCTCGAGCAAAGTCAGGCCGTACCGCCCTTTCACAACCTCTGAAAACTCGACATGACCGGCTGCACGGGCAGGAACAGCTCCTGGCGGATCTCCTGCTCCTTGAGAGCCTGCCACGAGTAGTCATAATAGGCATTCCCGCTGACGTTGTAAGCGGTCTGAACGCTGTGAAAGCTGCCCCGCACATCCCCCCTGAAGTTTTCCGGAGCGCGAACGTGGCGGAATCCCCAGGGGAAGATTGCCATGCGATCGGGGGCCACCCCCGTCGGAGGGGTCATGACGCCCAGGTCGTCCCAATCGAAAATGCCCCCGGTGGGATAGTCATCGTTCGGGCGGTCCACCACCTGGCCCAGGCTATTGAGGCGCCATTTCTCTCGATCGCTGTGGGCCGACACGGCGATGCCGTAAAAGTGCGTATAGGGCCCGTCGCTCCAGTAACTGCTGCTCGTGCTCGAGACCCGAAAGTCGCGGTCGTTGCTCACGCCGGTATAGAACAGGCTGTAGCTTCGATCCAGGTTTCTGAGCACGGACTCATAGTCATAGGGGGCATCGGCCATATCGTGCATCCGGCCCCGATGCACGGCAGGCTCGCCTCCGCCGGTGATGCTGCCTCGGCAGAGCAGCACCAGACGATCGTTTGTGAAGGTGACCTGGTCAGGGTCGGACTTGATGGTACGGTCGGCGTAGAGCAAGCCTCCAGGCACTCCGGGGGCTCCTCCGGTGGGCAGCTTATTGCCAGGGGAGTCGGCCGGGTCCTCGTGCTGCCCCAGGATCACCGTGTGGAGGCGGTCGGCCTGGGGATCGAGGCTATCGTCGGTCACGTCGTAGACCACCATGCACTTGCCGTCCACGATGCCCCTCACGAAGACCGGCGGTCCCTGGGGTCGGCCATCGGCGGTCAGATAATCGGTGCGGCTGGTGGTGAGATAGATGTTGGTCCAGTTGGCATCGCTCAGGGTGTAGGACTGCAACGTAGCTCCCCGCTCGATGCGATAGACGTCCACGTAGTCTCCGGTGCCCGGGCCCAGGTCGGCCGGGTAGGGGCGGTCGGGAAGGTAGGGATCGTTCCAATCCACCTCGGCATCGAGCATGACCTGAGCGGCCGCTTGCGAGATGCCGTAATAGCGACAAAAAAGCGAGTCGATGAGGTAGGTGGAGTTTTCCTGGGCGTGAGCTTTGTCGTAGACCCTCCCCACCTGCCGAGTGGTAGCCTGGCTGACGAAGACCTGGTTACCCGTGAACTCGACCAGAACCCCGCCGGCCTGGCCCGAGATGTCCACCGGCGCAGGGCCGGTTCCGTCGCGGTATCGCTTGAGCAGCTTCGTCATGGTGGGGATCTTGGTGGTGAACTTGGCGTTGGCCTCGAAAGCGCACTCATCGGTCAGCACCACGTTGCCATCCCAGTTGCCGCCGGCGGCCAGAATCACGTGGTCCTGGTGCTGGAAGCTCTGGGGCGCGTAGCGACCGTTCAGCATGAGGGGGCTCTGGGTGTAACCATGGTCACTGGAGTTTCGAATGTAGATGTCGCCGGTGGCCCGGGCCTGTATGTCCAGGCGCAGGTCTCCTCCATCGTGCTCATAGCGATGGGTCAGGCTGCTCCAGTAATCCTCGTCGTGACTGAACCGGAGATTGCCCCGGTCGCCCGAGGCCGGGTCGGCGTTGACCACGATGGGTCCAACCACCGTGCGGCTGGCCGACAGCTTGAGGTCTTCGGGGGCCAGGAAGAGGTAGTTCAAAAGCGGGTTTGTCATCTTCAGGATAGTCTCGGTGCGGGCCACGTGATTTCCCACCCGACCGGTGGAGAGGACAGTATAGAAGGTTCCGTTGTTGGGATAGAGACCGGTCGCCGTGTAGTCGGTATCGTCCACCCAGACCTCGAAGGTACCGCCGATGACGTCGCGGGCGAACTCAGGCCCCAGGTCCACGCTGCGCAGGGGATTTCGAGTTTTGAAGTACTGGGGGTCGTGGTCGCGAAGGAGCGAGTAGGCCAGCTGAGCACCCGTGTCAGCCAGGGCGGTGGCATGCACCGAGGTGACGTCCAGACCCGACATCCGCATCGACTCGGTCGCTCGCGTGAAGAGGGCCCCGGCAAACAGCATGATGACGGCCGACACCAGCAAGGTGTAGGCCAGGGCAAAGGCTTTCCCGCTCTTACCAGGTCGCACCAGGATAATTGTACCACATCAACGGGAAGATTCCCTCCCCGGCGGCGGCGCTTTGTGGACCCGCGGCTTGCGCTCCTCGCGTCCGCGTCGGTTCTGGGGGCGCAGCAACAGCTGGGCCAGAACTCCCATGGCCAGGATCGGCAAGGCCACCAGCAACACCAGCAACCAGCGCCGAGGGCCGTCATGGTGCTCCTTGAAGTACTGGGCGTTCCAGGTATGCAGGCCCAGCCCCAGCCAGCGGAAGAGGCGTGACCAGAGGGTGGTGGTCTTCGCCACCGAGCCGTCTCTAGCCGAGCAGTAGAGCACCAGGCTCCCCGGCCCTTGCAAGACGACCCGGTAGACGGGCAGATCGTCCTTGCGGTAGTGGTCGTCGTAGGCGCTGCGAAGCTCAGGCTTGCCCGCCAGCTTCCAGCGCGAGCCCCCCAGCTGCCCGGTGAGCTTGACTTCCAGCTCAGCGGCCGTCAGGAAGGCGGGCACCTCGGCCCCCGTGCGGGCGTCCATCCCCACCACACTGCCGTTCAGGTGGCGGATCTCGTACCAGGCCCGGGCTCCGAACTGGCGCAACGTGATCGAGGCCACCGGCTCGCGCAGCTCGAGCAGTCGCCCGGGCGGCTCCAGAAAAAGAGCCGGGTCGACCGCCGCCGGCCCCAGCCTGGGAAAGTTCGGGTCGAGCCACTTCGTGGCCATCGGCTCGAGGATCATCGCAACGCCGCTCAAGGCCCACAGGATCATCAGCCAGCTGGCCAGGCGCCCCAGCGTGATGTGCCAGGCGATCAGCCTCTTGCGCATCAGCGAGCCTTCAACAGGCGGGGCAGAGCCGGCAGGGCCAGCAGCAGGCCCAGACCCATGCTGGCGAACAGTCCCGAGAAGCCCAGGCTGACCACCAGCACCGGAGCGGCCAGGTTGCCCAGGGTCTTGCCCAGGCGCACGCCGCTGGCGGTCCAGGCGATGGCCTGGCCGCGGCACTCGGGGGCGGCGGACTCGGCCGAGGCGCTGTAGAGGCAGGGCAGTATGCCGCCCCGCAAAGCTCCCAGCAAGAAGCGCACTACGCCCAGCACCAGCAGGCTGCCGGCCCACAGCTGGGCCAGCGTGCACAGGCCCGCGCCAGCCAGGCTGAAAGCCAGCACCCGGGTCGAGCCGAAGCGCTGGGCCAGCAGACCCCAAAAGGGCGTGGCCAGCATAGCAGCCAGGCGCGAGCCGGTCAGGGCCACGCCCACCCAGAGGGCCCAGCTCGCGCCTCCCACCTCCTGCAGATAGACCGGCAGCACGGTATCCTCCAGCGAGCGCCAGAGCAGGACCCAGGCGGCCAGGGAGGCGGGGCCGAGCCAGTTCACCCGGCCTTTGCGAAGGCGAGCGGCGGATGGCGGGCGCGGGGTCTCGCGGGCCAACCAGCCTACCAGGGCGGCCGACAGAGCGGCGATGACCGCCCCGGCCTGGTAGAGCCCGGACGCGCCCACGGGGGCGAGCAGGAAGCTGCCCAGCAGGGGTCCGAGCATAGCGCCCGCCGTCACGCTGGTCTGCACCCAGGAGATGCGCTGGGCCGAGCGGCGGCCGTCGGAGACCAGAGCCATGGCGGCCGGGGTCAGACCGGCCAGGGCCCCGTGCACCACCCGTGCCAGCACCGCCTCGAGGGGAGTGCGAGCACAGCTCATGAAGGCCAGCGCCAGGGCCATCCCCAGGTGGGCGCGCACCAGCATTTTCTTGTGCCCGATGCGGTCGCCCAGCTTGCCCCACAGAGGCGTGCACAACAGCGAGGCCAGAAAGGTCACCAGGTTGGCCAACGCGGTCCAGCGCAGGATCTCCGAGCTCCCCTGCACGCCCAGGTCGGCGAAGTAGGCGGGCAGGAACACGATGCCCATCTCCAGGCCTGCCAGGCTGAAGAGCTGGCACAGACAGAGGGCGTAAAAGGCCCTCACGGCCCACAGGCGGCGACGCAGCGGGCGGCTCACGCCAGGGGATTCTCCACCTGGCAAAAGTCGTACTGGTGCGAGCGCCCTCCCAGGCGCATGCGGGTGAGCGCCTTGACCTCGATGAGGGGCGCGAACCAGAGCCGCTCTGCCTCGGGGCCGTAGCTCCAGTGCTCGCGCATGGCGCGGGCGGCAGCGCGCCAGAGCAGACGCTCGTGGACCCGGTAGCTCTCGGCCAGCGCCGAGAAGACCGGGGCCAGGTGGCCCTGCAGATAGGTATGGTGCGACTTGGCCACCAGCTCCTCGGGGGTTCGGGCGATGACCACCGAATCGGGGTGCAGGCTGACATCAAGGCCCCTGCGGTGGAGCCAGTCAAACAGGATGCGGATGCCACCCAGGTCGCGCAGCACCAGCTCGACTGGTTGTCCCTGCAACAGGCGCACCAGGCAATTCTGCCCGTGGGCCTCGATGGCTACCCCGTACTCGAACAGAGCCGGCAGGAAGGTGCGGGCCGTCAGCTCGGTATAAGCGGTGGCGAAGGCCACCGGATCGCCACCGTAGAGGTCCACCGCCTCGGCCACCAGAGGCCGGCCGTCCAGGGGATTGCGCTCGGAGAGCACGGCCACGGGCACGAGCCTGGTGCCGGGGACCGGCTCGGGAGGCTGGCGGAACAGGATGGACAGGTGGCGCGCCCGGTCGAGGTCCTCGCCGGGACGCCAGAAATGGATGCCTCGCTCTTCGGCCTGCAGGGTCAGACCGGGGATCTGACGCAGCAGGGCCGACAGGCGGGGACCGTTCTGGGCCGACTGGGGGCTGACCGTGCGCAAGGCGCTGGTCGACTGCACCGCCAGCGGCAGCTTGAGGTGATAGGCTCCAGGCTGCTCAAGAGGAACTACGGTGCGCAGCGAAGCCAGCGGAGTGGCCGGGAAGCTGGCCTGCAGGGCGCGCAGCACGCCGCTCTGGAACTCATTGGCAAACAGCTCCTTGAGCCGGTGCTCGTGCTGCCACGGGTGCACGGCCAGCAGGTGGTACTCCTCCGCCCGCTCCAACTCGGCCTCCAGGGCCTCGCGCCAGGGCGCCGGAAGATCGGCGGGAGCGATGGCCGTGTCCACTGCATGGTCGCGGCGCAGGGCCACGAAACGAAGGTCGAGCCGACAGCCCAGCTCGGGAGAGTAGCGCTCCAGGTCGTCAGAGCCGAAGCCGAAGCGCGTCTTGCAGCCAGGGTGCAGCTCGTGGCCGCGCAGGTTCCAGCCTTCCAGGGCCACCTCGCCGACCTCCAGTGCGCGGGCGTGCCCGCGGGCGATCAGCTCGGCTGCGCGGGCGGGAGCGGCCTGGAAGAAGCGGTCCAGGTTGGCCGCCGATTGCTCGAGCTCGGCCTGAAGCAGGGGCCAGTTCAGCCCCGGCTCCGCCGAAAGGGCGGCCAGCCGCTCGATGGCCTGGGCCGGGGTTCGCAACTCCTCCAACCGGCCCTCGCCGGCCCTCCGCAGCACGTAGGGGGGCTCCGTTCGCAGCCGATCCAGAGCGCGCCGGTGCTCGACGTGAGCGAGCAGCTCGCTCTGGTCATTGAGCTTGAGGATTGCCCTTCGGCCGTCCGCGGAGAGACGGCGGCCGGCGTTCAGCCCCTCGCGCCAGAGGGCGTTGAATAACCGGTCGAGCACTTCGTGAGAGCCCTGTGTGATGGGTTTTGTTCGCGTCGATTTAGGCATACCTAACAGGCCATGCAAGGCAATGTTGGGAGTCTACATGAGCATGCCTAACCATGCAAGCCCCTTTTGGAAAATTCTGCGAGCAGGTGAGGCCTGGGCCCGACCGAAGCCAAGGACGCTTTGAACCTGAGAATCGGCATTCTGACCATTTCCGATCGGGCCAGCCAGGGAACCTATGAGGACCGCTCCGGTCCGGCCATCCGCGAGTGGCTCCAATGGGCGCTGTCCAATGAGTGGGAAGAGGTTTACCGGGTGATCCCCGACGAGCTCGAGGGCATCGAGCGCGAGTTGCGCAAGCTATGCGACGTCGATGCCTGCTCGCTGGTGGTCACCACCGGGGGCACCGGGCCGGCTCCTCGCGACGTCACCCCGGAAGCCACCGAAAGGGTCTGCCAGAAGATGATGCCCGGCTTCGGCGAGCGCATGCGCGCTATCTCCCTGGCCAGCGTGCCCACAGCTATCCTCTCGCGCCAGACGGCCGGCATCCGGGGCCACAGCCTGATCGTTAACCTGCCCGGCAAGCCGGCGGCCATTCATGAATGCTTGCGGGCCGTGTTCGAAGCGGTGCCCTACTGCCTGGATCTGATCGGGGGAGCCCGCATCGAGACCCATGCCGACCGGGTGCCGGCCTTCCGGCCGCGATCCTGAGCCTTCCTGATCGGGGAAGATTCAAGAAACCGAACCCGTCCGGCCGAAAACTGTTGCCAACCTGTTGCCGACCCTTTATACTCATAAGGCGAGGGTGTGTGTCGTCACCGACCTTGGTCGGCGTCCTGCGGCGGAGATGAGCAGAGCGGGGGGGAAGTGCGGATGCGCTGGAGCAAGCTGCTTGAAGATTATTGTTATATGTGAGGCAGGATGGACTGGTTTGAGCAAAGGAGTTCACCGCCGTCGCTTCGTCGGCGAGGGTTAGAGATCAAGCCTGGTCTGGTGCTGCGTACCAGCCAGCAACCCGACGGGAACTGGGCTGCCTGGGTCGAGGAGGAGGGGGCTCCGGTCGTGACCGACAACGGCAAACCCCGTCTGTTCCTGGGCGCTTCCGCCTATGGGGCCCAGTGCGAAGCGATCCGCTGGCTGCGCCAAAGTGGGGCCACCGCCTCCGCTCCCGGCCCGGCTCCGGCCGCCGCCCCCCGCGCCAGCGCCCGGCGACTCGGCTCGGCCTCCGCCTGAGGCTGGACGAACCGGCTCCTTTGAACTAGATTAGAAGGGAAGGAGAACCGCTCCCAGGAACGGAATTCTTCTCAAAACTTGGGAATTATTCAACCTTCCCGGGTTCCAGGAGGCAAAGCAGGTGGGCAGCGGTTTGACAGGCGTTTTCGACTCTGGCCTGGGAGGCCTGACGGTAGCGGGTCGCATTCTCTCCGAGTTACCCGAGCTGCCCTTGCTGTACTTTGGCGACACGGCCCACTGCCCGTACGGAAACCGCACCGCCGACGAGGTGTGCGCCCTCATCGACAGTATCGTAGCCTACCTGGTGGGCGAAGGGGTCGAGGCCGTTGTGATGGCCTGCAACACCTCCTCCGCCCTGGCCTACGCCCGGGTCACCAGCTGGTGCCCCGTGCCGGTCATCGGCATCATCGAGCCGGCCGCCCGAGCAGCCGGCACCCTGACCCGAAACGGCAAGATCGGCCTCATCGCCAATCCGCTCACCGCCCGCAGCGGCGCCTACGAGCGCGCCCTGGCCCCGGCCGTGATCGAGCTGCGCCGCCCCGAGCCGCGCGAGTTCGAGCCGCGCATCTTCCCGGTGGGCTGCCCCAAGCTGGTGCCTCTGGTGGAGGCCGGCCAGGTGAATACCCCCGAAGCCCGCGAGGCCCTCGAGGAGTATCTCGCTCCCCTGCGCGCCGAGGGCGTGGATACGCTCATCCTGGGCTGCACCCACTACCCGTTCTTCTGTCCGCTGATCCGCGAGCTGATGCCGGGCGTGACCATCGTCGACCCGGCCGAGTATGCCCTGGAAGAGCTGCGCAAGCTCGGTCTGACAGGGGTGGAGTCGCCCGTGCACCGCTTCGAGGTGAGCGGCAATCCGGCCGAGTTCGAGAAGACCGGCACCCGGCTCCTGGGCCGGCGGCTCAGCGGCGTGCGTCAGGTCGAGCTGGTTTCGCGGCGGACGTCGGCGGCCAGCTGACCCAGGTTAACCTTCCATCGGCTGGGGCAGGTCGCGGTAGAGCCTCTCGAGCGAAATGTCAAGCTTCAGCGACGGCAGAACCAGGCTGTCATCCCCGGAAAGGTACTCGGTCCAAAGCCAGGTGCCCTGCTCCTGGCGATGGTGATGCTCGACTCGCACGGAATCCTGGGCGATCAGCACATAGTCTTCCAGCGACTTGAGCGAGCGATACATGCGGAACTTGTCCCCCCGATCATAGCTCTCGGTCGAGTTCGAGAGAACCTCCGCAATCATGCGGGCATCGGTCAGGGTATCGTTTCGACCGCTCATCATGGGCAACGGGCCACAAACAACAAGAAGGTCCGGATAGGTAAAGAGGGTGAAGCGCTCCACCAGCAGACGCACGTCGGACTGAAAGGGATGGCAATCCTTTCCGCTCAGGCCCTGGCGCAGCTCCTGGAACAGATTGCCAACAATCCTGTTGTGATTGAGAGAACCACCTGTCATCAGGAAAATCTCGCCGTCGAGATACTCGTTGCGGGTCTGGCTGGCCCCTTCGAGCTGCAGGTATTCCTCCGGGGTGAATCGGCGGCGCTCCCGCTGGTTGAGCATGGTGCCAGTTTCGCTGCTCCCACCGGAAACCCCGCCGACTCGACCCGGGGGCCTGCTTCTTATAGCCCGACCGGATCCACACCGCCTAGTTGCAGCTCCTTCTGGAGCGCCTCCTTGGCGTGGGCAGGGCAGCTCTTCATCAGATAGATGCGGGTCAGAGCCCGGTAAATGTTGGGGTTCTGGGGGTCCATCTGGGCCATCTCCCGGCACAGGGAGAGGGCATTGTCGACCCGCAAGAGCTGGGCGCAGACCAGCAGGTAGTCGGTATAGTCGCTGCGCTGAAGCTGGCCGCGATCGCGCTTGTCCTGGAAAGCGTCGTGCTGCTCATCGAGCCACTTGTCCTGGGGCAGGGTCATAATGAGGAAAGGATACGGAGGCACAATGGTGGCCCCGTTGCCGGTCACGGACCAGATGTACTTGGCCCCCTTGGTGAGGGCGTTGGCCTCATCGGCGGTAAACTTGTATTGATTCTTGGGAGTGGTCTTGCCTAAACTGTAGCTCAGGCCGGGAGCGCCGGCCACCTGCAGGTTGTAGCTGGTGACACCGGGCGTGATCGGCCACCAGAACCCTGGAGGGGAGGAGCTGTTCATCCAGGCAGCCATGGCCTTCTCCTCGGCCTCATAGGCGCCGGGGGCATCGGCGTTCTCGAAGTCCTTGGTGACCAGCTTCTTGGTATAGACGAAGGGGCTCTCCACCCCCCCGGCCCCGAACGGGTTGCGTGCCGGGTCAACCCGGATGGGCCCTCCGCTGAGCGAGCTGAGATTCTCAGGCGTCACCGTGGCCTCGCTGTCGGGCCCCATCACTTCCTGGTGGTTATCATTGAAGAAGACGATCAGGAGCTTGGAGCCTGGGCCGGTGGTCTTGACGAAGTCTCCGGGAAAGATGGGCTCGATCCAGCGAGCCGCTTTGTAATCGGCATCCTGGTGCTTGACGGTGACCTGGCCCCAGACCAGGCTGATGACCGCCACCGGGGTGGAGCGATCCTGAGCCTGAGCGGTGGCTCCGAGCAACAAAGAGAGAGCGATGATGAGCGTCCCCAGACGCTTGAGCATGGTGATTCCTCCTGAGTGTGATTGCGGATGCCCAGAACAGCTGTGCGATTGGCGTGATTCCAGGGGTCTGGCGCTTCGAGGGGGGCGAAAAACTCCTCCTGCTGCCTCAGAAGTCCAGGCGCAGCTCGGAGGTCAGCTGGGGGCCGGCCCACTCGAAGGGATGGGCGAAGCGATCGGTCGAGAGGTCGGGAGAGACGTGATCGTCGGTCTGGTAGTAACGCCCGAGCACGCCCCAGGTGACCCGCTCAGTGACCTTCCACTCGAAGCCCAGCGCGGGCACCACCTGCGAGCCATCGATGCTGGTGAAGCCGACCGAGTTCATGGAGAGGGCGAAGCGGTTGTAGAGCCCTGCCGGGTCGAGGTGGCCGCGACAGCGCACGTAGTCGACCCCGACCCTCAGTCTGAAGTCCTCGCGCAGGGGCCACACCGTCTGAGCGGTCAGAAACTGGGTGTGCATGTCCACCAGGTTCTGGCTGCCACCCAGGGCCGCGCTCAAGGTGGTGGGGCGTGAGAAGTGGCGATGCTCGTATCCGAGAGTGAGGGGGCCGTATTGAACGCCGCCCCCGAGCATGGTCTCGTAGCCTCGCTGGTCCTCGAGCGGATCGAGGTTGGCGGTGAACGAGTCCAGCGACTCCCGCCCGTACTGGTTGGGATTGGCGTAACCGTAAAAGACCGGGTCGATGAAGCCGGGCGAGAAGCCCAGCACCGGGTTGGTCGGATTGGCCGGGCCCAGTGAGCTGGCCGGCGACCGCACGTCGTAGAGCGAGGTGCGGGTCTGTCTGAGGAAGTTGGCTGCCACCCACCAGGAAGCGTTCTCGTCGAAGCTCCCCTTGACCCTGGCCCGCAGGCCCGAGCGATTGTGAGGGTAAAATCCGCTGTCGTGCAGGAAGAAGCGGCCGCCCACCTGCACCGTGATGGGCGAGCGCCGGCCCAGCGCCCCGTTGGGATAAAGGTCCGGGTTGTAGGTGGGGTCGACCTGCAGGTAGTCGGCCGTCAGATCGAGGTCTCCCAGCTCGCCCCCCAGCTCGACGCGCCAGACATTCCCAGGCTGTTGGAAGGGCGAGTTGCGGTTGCTGCGAAACTCGCTGTGGGCGTATTCTCCGCCCACTCGGAGGCCAAAGTCGAACCTGTAACGGGCCGACACCCCGTAAGTATTCTGCAGGCTGGGCCCGTAATTGCCCCCGCCCGCGGTCAGACCGGCCGCGGTGTCGGCGAACGGCTGCCAGCCGGCGATCGGCCTGGTATCCACCGTGTTTGGCACAAAAGGATTGTCCTCCCCGGCCACGACCGGCACGGCCGGGCCGGGCCGGTCGGCCGCGAAGTAGCCGGGCGGATTGACCCACTGGACCGGGGTCCAGCCTCTGGAGTTGCCATAGGCCACGTTGGTGTTTGTGTTCAGACCGCTCAAGAGAGGCTGGCCGTCGGGCGCCTCGTCGCTGAGCCGGGCGTAGTTGGCCTTGATGCGACCCTTGCCCTGGTCGAACTCGTAAGCCAGATCGCCCCCGGAGGCCAGGTGCTGATAGTCCAGGCCCTGGTAAACGTTTCCCTCTCCAAAACGGCTACCGAAGGCCTCCCACACCAGTCGGTCCTCCTTGTCGGCAGCGGTGGAGCCCAGCACCTGGTAGCCGAAGCCCGTGAAGCGAGCGGGGGGACGGGCGCTTAGATTGGGCTGGCCCACGTAGACCAGGGGATCGATGCTCACCTCATCGTACGAGCCGAGCGTGATGCGCGTACGCGTGGGCTTGTGATCCAGGCGAATGCGGTCGAGCACCATGCTGGTGAAAGGGAAATGATTGTTGTTGACCGTGCCGGTCACCAGCCCCAGCGGGTTGGGGGGGGTGGCGCCCCAATAGATGTCCACGAACTCGTCCCCTTGCGTGGAGAAGGCGGCCAGCTCGGTGCGAAGGTCCCAGTCAGGCGAGAGCTTCACCTTCAGTCCCAGGGTGGCCCGGGAGGTGAAGCCCGCCCCGGTGGTCAGGGCCCGCGAGCGCTGATAGTCGACTGCCGGCAAGAGACCGTGCTGCTGGGGGCGCAGCTGGGCCGCCGGGCCTGCCCCGGCCTCCGGTCGGTCGACAGGACCTTTGTTGTGGAAGTGCTGGGCCACCACCACCGTCTCCAGGCGCCCGTAGAATGTGATGCGCTCCAGTTCGGTCACCCGCTGATCGAGTCGGGCCGTCTCCAGGTCCAGATTGTCAACCCGCACCCCCAGGGCCAGCAGCTCGTCGCGCAGAGCCTCCACCAGCTGTCCGACCTGCTCTTGCTCGACCCGGGTGGCAAAGGTGGCCTGCTCTTGCTCCATCCTGGCCAGCAGGCGGGCCACCACCAGGGCCAGCTCCCAGCGTGAGGCGGTGCGATCGCCCTTGAAGGTGCCGTCGGGATAGCCCTCCAGCAGACCGCATGCAGCCAGCGAGGCGACCGAGTCGCGGGCCCAGTGCTGCTCGGGCAGGTCGGGGAAGAGGGGGGCGGGGCTGGCTGGCAGACAGAGCAACAGCAGCAGTGCCCCCACGGTGCTGCGCAAGATCATCATCTGCGGATATGCTGCCCGAACCGGGGCCTTTCCCGCCTGGAACAGGTACCGATCGGACCGATTCGGATCAAGAAAGCGTACGCTTCATTCCAGGATGGCTTTGGCCACCAGGGTGATCAAAGCCAGCAGCGCCAGCAGGGAAGCGGCCGCGAAGGCGGCGGTGAACTGGTATTCGTTGTAGAGGATCTCGATGTGCAGGGGCAGGGTGTTGGTCAGCCCGCGGATGTGGCCCGAGACCACCGAGACGGCCCCAAACTCGCCCATGGCCCGAGCATTGCACAGGATGACCCCGTAGAGCAGTCCCCAGCGGATGTTGGGCAGCGTGACGTGCCAGAAGATGCGAAATCCCCCCGCCCCCAGCGTCATGGCCGCCTCCTCCTCGTCGGTGCCCAGCGCCTTCATCAGCGGAATGAGCTCGCGAGCCACGATGGGCAGGGTGATGAAGATGGTGACCAGGATGATGGCCGGGGGGGCGAAGATGATCTTGATGTGATGGCTGCGCAGCCAGGGTCCGAACACCCCCTCGAGCCCGAAGAGCAGCACGAAGATCAGGCCGGCGATCACGGGCGAGACGGACAGGGGCAGGTCGATCAGGGTGAGCAGAACGTTCTTGCCCCGGAATTCGAAACGCGTCAGGGCCCAGGCGGCCGCCAGGCCGAAGAGAAGGTTCAGGGGCACGGCCACCAGGGCGGTGAGCAGGGTCAGACGCATGGCGGCCAGGGCATCGGGCTCTTGCAGGGCGCGCAGATAGGCCGCGAAGCCCTGCGCGAAGGCGTTAAGGAAGACGCAGACCAGAGGCAGAAACAAAAAGAGCAGCATATATCCCAGGGCCAACCCGATCAGCAAAAAGCGGACCGGGGCCGACTCGGCGCGCGGGCTCACGAGCTCTGCCCGATGCGGCGCGAGCTGAGCGACTGCAGGGCGTTGGTCAAAAGCAGCAACAGGAACGAGAGGCCTAACAGGACGATGGCAATGGCGGTGGCGCCGGCATAGTCGTACTGCTCGAGCTTGATCATGATCAGCAAGGGAGCAATCTCAGTCTTCATGGGCATGTTGCCGGCGATGAAGATGACCGAGCCATACTCGCCAATGGCCCGGGCGAAGGCCAGGCTGAAGCCGGTCAGGAGCGAGGGAACCAGGGTGGGAAAAATGACCTGCCAGAAGGCCTGCCAGCGGGTTGCGCCCAGGCTGGCGGCCGCTTCCTCGAGCTCAGGCGGTACCTGGCGCAATACCGGCTCGACCGTACGCACCACGAAAGGAAAGGTGATGAAGATCAGGGCCAGCACGATGCCCAGCGGGCTGAAGGCGGCTTTGATCCCGAGCGGGGTGAGCCAGCGTCCCAGCCAGCCCTCGGGGGCATAGAGGGTGGTCAGGGTGATGCCGGCCACCGCGGTGGGCAGGGCGAAGGGAAAGTCGACAAAAGCATCCACCAGCTTCTTGCCGGGGAACTCATAGCGAGCCAGCACCCAGGCCACCAGGAAACCGGCCCCCAGGTTGACCAGAGCGGCAACCAGAGCGGCCCCGAAGGTCAGCCGATAAGCGGCTACCGCCCGGGGGGACGAGACCGCCTGCCAGAAGGCCTCCGGACCCATGGTGGAGGTCTTCAAGAAGAGCATCGAGAGGGGCACCAGCACCACCAGGCCGAGATAGAGCAGAGTCGTTCCCAGGGTTAGACCGAAGCCTGGCAGCTTGGAGCGGGGAGCCACCTCAGCGCTTCTCGGCGATGCGGTCGAACACGCCCCCATCGTCGAAGTGCTTCTGTTGGGCCACCTTCCAGCCCCCGAAGACCTCATCGATGGTGAACAGCTCGATCGGCTTGAAGACGGCGGCGTGCTGCTCGGCCACCTTCTTGTTGCGAGGGCGGTAGTAGTGACGAGCCACCATCTCCTGGCCAGGCTCGGTGTACAGATAGCCCAGGTAGGCCTCCGCCAGGGCGCGCTTGCCGCTGGCATCAACGTTCTTGTCCACCACCGCCACCGGTGGCTCAGCCAGGATGCTGACCGAAGGATAGACGATCTCGAACCTGTCCTTACCCATCTCGCGGGCAGATAGACAGGCCTCATTCTCCCAGGCAATCAACGCGTCTCCGATGCCCCGCTCGGCAAAGGTGGTCATGGAGCCGCGCGCTCCTGAATCGAGCACGGAGACGTTGGCGAACATGGCCCTGACGAACTCCTCGGCCTTCTGCTCGTTCTGGCCCTGCTTCTTCAGGGCGTAGCCCCAGGCGGCCAGGTAGCCCCAGCGGGCCGCCCCGGAGGTCTTGGGATTGGCGCAGATCAAGTTCATTCCGGGCTTCACCAGATCGTCCCAGTCTTTGATCCCCCTCGGGTTGCCCTTGCGCACCAGAAACACGATGGTGGAGGTGTAGGGCGAGCTGTTATCCGGCAGCCGCTTCTGCCAGTCGAGAGCGAGCAAGCCCCGCTCGGCGATGACGTCGATGTCGTAGGCCAGCGCCAGGGTCACCACGTCGGCCTCCAGCCCCTCGATGACGGCCCGAGCCTGCTTGCCACTGCCGCCATGGGACTGGTTGATGGTAACGCTCTGGCCGGTCTTCTGCTTCCAGTCGGCGGCAAAGGCGGCGTTGAGCTCGTCATAGAGCTCACGGGTAGGGTCATAGGAGACGTTGAGCAAGGTCACCGCCCCACCCTGGGGAGCGGGTTGGCTCGAGCAGCCGGCCAGCGCCGTGGCGGCCAGCAAGATCAGCATCCAGCTTCTCATGATTCCTCGCAGCTTCAAGATTCCACCAGCGGGACCAGCAGGATGGGCCGCGGGGTGCCTTCGGAGATGATGCGCGCCAGGCGCGACGGGCCGGCCGGGTCAGGAGCGCCGAGCACGAGCAGATCGACCTCGAGCTCGTCAGCGGCGGCCAGGATGGTGGCGGCCACCTCGACGGCTTCCCGAATCTCGATGCGGGTCGCGACCCCGGCCAGCTCCAACGAGGCCCGGGCCTGATCGAGGTGGCGCTGGGCCCGCTCGCGGACCCAGTCGGGCGCTTGCGGGTCGGCCACGTGCAGCACCGTCACACTGGCCCCGGCCCGGGCGGCGATCCGCCCTCCCATGCGAACGTCGGCCTTGCCGGGCTCGCCGGCGGCCGTGAGAATGAGCATGCGGTCAAGCCGCGGAGGCGCCTGGCGAACCACCAGCACCGAGGCCTCGGCGCTCTCCAGCAATCGCAGGGCCGTCTGGCCCAGGCTGCCCAGCACCACCAGCTCGAAACTGCCCTCTTGAGCGGCCCTCACGATTTCGTGAGACGGGCTCCCCGAGCGCACCAGCGCCTCGAGCCGCAGCTCGGGCCGCCTCGAGCGCTCCCCCCCCAGGCGATGGCTGGCCCGGGCAATGCTCTCCCCCGGGCTGGCCAGTGCCAGCAGGGTCGCTGCTGCCTCGGTCGCCCCGGCCAGCCGGCATCCGAAATCCACTGCGGCCTGGTCCTCGGGGCCGGCGCAGATCAGGGTTTTCAAGCCGGTGGGCTCGAGGATGTGGTAGTGAGAAAGCCCGATGAAGAGGCGCTGGCCCACCGCCAGAGGTCGCTCCGAGGGCAGCGTGGCCTCCAGCGTGCTGGGGCGCTGGCCGTGGGCGGGGGCGGGGGCCACCACGCGCGCGCCGCGCAGCCCCTCGACCTTGAGGCGCACGCGCTGGTAGGCGCCGGCGAAGACCTGCTCGGCCACCTCGCCTTCCCACAGCGCGGCCTCGAAACGCTGCTCCTCGAGCAACACGTGCTCGGGTCGAATCAGAAGGCGAACCAGAGCGCCCTCGCCGTCCGAGCCAGGCAGCTCGAGCGCGGCCGTGCCCAGCTGAACCCGCCCTTGCTCCTGATGGCCCACCAGCACGCTGCCGGCCCCCACGAAGGAGGCCGTGAACTGGTGGCGCGGGCGGTGGTAGAGCTCGCGCGGGGGACCCACCTCGATCAGGTGACCGCGCTCGATCACCCCGATGCGGTCGGCCAGCTCGAAAGCCTCCTCCTGATCGTGGGTGACCAGGATGGTGGTCACGCCTGTCTGCCGCTGGATATCGCGCAGACTACGACGCAACTGTCCGCGGATACTCACGTCCAGGGCTCCAAAGGGCTCGTCCAGCAGCAGCACCTGGGGTTGAAAGGCCAGGGCGCGGGCCAGCGCCACGCGCTGCTGCTGTCCCCCCGAAAGCTGGTTGGGGAAGCGGCGACCCAGGCCGGTCAGGCCCACCAGCTCCATCAGCTCGGCGCTGCGGCGCCTGCGCTCGGGCTTCTTCACTCCGCGCAGGCGCAGCGCGAACTCGATGTTGTCCTCCACCGACATGTGCCGGAAAAGAGCGTAGTTCTGGAACACGAACCCACAACCGCGCTTCTGGGCCGGTACCCGGGTGACATCCCGCCCGCCCATCTCGATGCGACCGTCATCCGGGTCGAGCAGGCCGGCGATCAGGCGCAGGATGGTGCTCTTGCCGCTGCCGCTGCCGCCGAGCAGGACGAACAGCTCTCCTTCGGCGATCTCCAGGCTGACCTGATTGACCACGATCAGATCGCCGTAGCGCTTGACCAGATTCTGCAGGCGAATAGACATCGACCCGGGCTTTGACGCTGCCCGGAGGTCTACTGTCCCATTGCTGTGCAGAAGGGTGTCGCCAGTATCTAGAAAGGATCAAGAAGCTCGTTCGGGGATAGGAAGCTCTGGTATAATCGGCCCGAGTTGCTGACCGTCCCCTCCCCCACCTCGAGCTCGCGGCCGGCCCTGACCCGGGGCCGGTTGACCGTGTTTCTCGGTTACGCCGAAGAGACCGGCAAGCGGGCCTCGATGCAGGCCGAAGCAGCCCGCATGGCGGCCGAGGGTCTGCGGGTGGAGGCGCTGGAGGAGGATCTGGACGGTCTGCTTCAGCGCCGTCCCGAGCTGGTGCTGGTGAGCGACCTGGCCCGGGCCAACGAACCCGGGGCGCGCCATCGCAAGCGTTACCAGGATGTGGAGGAGTTGCTGGCGGCTGGCATCGACGTCTTCGCCACCCTGGACGTGCAGCGCATCGAGAGCCTGAACGACCTGGTGGCGCGCCTCTCGGGCATCACGGTGCGCGAGACGGTGCCCGACCGTATTCTCGACCTCGCGCACCACGTCGAGCTGGTGGACCTTTCGCCCCCCGAGCTGCGGCTGCGATTGGAAGAGGGCGGCAACCTGCTGGCCATGCGCGAGCTTGCCCTGCGCAAAGCGGCCGAGCTGGCCGGCCAGCGCGAGGCTCTGGCCTCGCGGGTGGAGTTGCCGGTCGCGGCCGAGCGCATCCTGGTCTTAGTCGGTCCCCACAGCGAGAACCGGCGGCTGCTGGGCCTGGGTCGGCGGATGACGGCGGGTCTGCACGCCGACTGGACCGCGCTCTACGTGGAGACTCCCTGGCACACTCCCGAGCAACGCCAGGCGGTCAGCCAGACCCTGCACCAGGCCGAGGAGCTGGGAGCGCGCAGCGTCACCATCTCGGGCCAGGATGTAGGCGAGGCCGTGCTGGACTACGCCCGCTCTCACCATGTGACCCGCATTCTGGCCAGCAAGTCCGGCGGGCTGGGCGAGCGCCTGCTGCGAAAGTGCGGGGACATCGACCTGCACCTGATCGGGGAGGCTCCCCGTCGGGGCCTGCACCCCTACCTGGGAGCCGCCGCCCTGGTGGCCCTGGCCTTCGCGCTGGCCTGGCCGGGAGCGGGGGCAGAACGGGCCGAATCGGTGCTGCTCTGCCTGATGGCGGTGCTCACCTCGGCCGTCTACTGGGGGCGCGGTCCGGCCCTGGTGGCGGCCGCCCTGAGCCTGCTGCTGGCTCCCTTCACCCCTCTCAACGTGGCCGCCCTGGTGGCCGTGGCCCTGGTGGTCAGCACCCTGGCCCATCGGGCCCGCTCGCAAGTGCAGGCCGCTCGACGTCGTGAGACAGCCACGGTGGCAGCCTGCGAGCTGAGCCAGGATCTGGTGGCCGCTCCCGACGCCGAGTCCGTGGTGGCCATCCTCAAGCGCCACGGCGAGCGGGTCTTCGGAGGACGGTTTACTCCCCTGCCCGGGTCTCTCAGCGGGGTCGAGCAGGCGGCGGCCGACTGGGCTCTGGTCCACGGCCGGGCGGCCGGGCGCCACACCGCGACCCACTCCGAGGCGCGGGCCCTCTACCTGCCGCTGGGCCGCCAGGGGGTGCTGGCGGTCGAGCTGGAGTCGCTTTCGCGCGAGCAACGAAGGCTGCTGGAGACCTTTTCCAGTCAGGCGGGGCTGGCCCTGGAGCGGGTGCACCTGGCCAGCGAGGCCGGCCGGCACGAGCTGCTCAAGGCCAAGGAGAAACTCCAAAACGCACTTCTGAATTCGGTTTCCCACGACCTGAAGACCCCCCTGGCCTCGATCACCGGGGCTTTGCGCAGCCTGCGCGAGGATGGCGACGTGCTCGACGAAGCCGCCCGTCTGGAGCTGACCGACAACGCCTGCGCCGAGGCGGAGCGGCTGAGCCGACTGGTGGCCAACCTGCTCGACCTGACCCGTCTGGAGGGAGGAGCCCGTCCGGTGCGACTTGAGCATTGCCAGCTCAGAGACCTGATCGCCTCGGCCGGGGAGGCGGCGCGGCTTGACCGTCCGGTAAAGCTGGACCTGCAGTTAGAAGCCTGGCCGCTCGATTTCGTGCTGATCCACCAGGTGCTGGTCAACCTGCTCGACAACGCCCTCAAGTACTCGACCCCTGGAACCTCGCTGGCCCTGCAAGCCCGGCAGGTGGAGAGCCAGTTGGAGCTCTCGGTGGAGAACCAGGGACCGCCTCCGGAAGACATCGAGCGGGTCTTCGAAGCCTTCTATCACGGCTCAACCGGCGGCTCGGGCCTGGGCCTTTCTATCTGTCAGGCCATCGTGCACTCGCACGCAGGGCGCATCACCATGAGCCATCAACATGGCCGAACCCGGGTGGACGTCCGCCTGCCATGACGCGGGTGCTGGTGGTGGACGATGAGAAAGCCATCCTGCGCTTTCTGCGCACTTCGCTGGGGGCCCACGGCTACAAAGTGCTGGAGGCCTCCACCGGCGAGCAGGCGCTGGAGCAAGTAGCCCTGGAGCGTCCCGAGGTGGTCTTGCTCGACCTCACTCTGCCCGATCTGGACGGGGTCGAGGTCACCCGGCGCTTGCGCGAGTGGTCGCAGGTGCCCATCATCGTGGTCTCGGTGCGCGGCAGCGAGCAAGACAAGATCGAGGCCCTGGACGCGGGCGCCAACGACTACCTCACCAAGCCCTTCGGGGTAGGCGAGCTGATGGCCCGAATGCGGGTGGCCCTGCGTGCGCGCCTGGGGGACTCGGCCGAGCCGGTCTTCCGTCACGAGGGCCTGGAGGTCGACCTGTCCCGTCGGGTGGTCAGCGTGGATGGCGAGTCGGTGCGCCTCACCCCAACCGAGTATGATCTGCTCAAGACGCTGATCGTGCACGCCGGCAAGGTGCTCACCCACCGGATGCTGCTGCGCGAGGTCTGGGGACGTGGCTACGAGGAAGATAACCACCTGGTGCGAGCCAACATCTGCAACCTGCGGGCCAAGCTCGAGCGCGATCCCACCCGCTCGCGCTTCATCCAGACCGAGCCCGGGGTGGGTTACCGTCTCCGTGCCTGAGAACCCGCCGACCGGGGCCGGTAACGAAACGGCAATATCCCCCGGCTAGAATACGAGTGAGCCATGCAAGACCACCTCGCAACCTCCAAGCTCGCCCCGGCCCGCTCCACCGGCTCGAGCTCAGGGGCCTCCTCCCCAACCGCCGCGCCGACGGCTGCGGCCAGTCGGGCGGGTGGCTCGCAAGGGGCCTCCTCCCCCGACCAACCCCTCAACGACGTGGTGGAGCTGTCTTCTCAGGAGGCTCCCAAGAACCCCCGGGCCCAGTTGGCCGACCAGCGCGAGCGCGACCAGCTCGTCAACGGGATGCTCGAGACCACCGGCCCGGGAGCCCCCACGGGCGAGGAGGCGCAATCGCTGCGCAACTCGCTGGGGGTGGTGGACGCTGGCACGCTGCGCTTCTTGCAACAACAGGGGCTCAAGGTGGGCGTGGTCAGCCCGGGCGAGGACCTCTACCAGATGGGAGTTCTGCGCGAGGTCGACCTGGCCGGACTGCAGGCCAAGCTGCCCGAGCACCAGGCCGGCATCGACGCCATCGACGCCCGGCTCGACCAGAAGTTCGGCCCCCAGATGGCCGAGCTCACCAGCAAGATGCAGGGCCTGGCGGCCAACGATCCCAAACGCCAGGAGCTCGATCTCCAGCTGGCCCGGCTGCAAGGCCAGCGCACCTACGAGTTGAGCCAGGGCATGGAGAGCGCGGGCATCCCGGCTCGCCCGCTGATGCCCCCGCTCTCGGCCAAGGAGGCCAGCAACAACGACCTGGCAATGATGGCCACCCAGGTGGTGGAGAGCCCGCTTCCCACGGCCGCCATGGCCGACATTCACGGGGCCACCACCCCCGAGCGACTCAAAGAGTTCGAGCAGTTGATGGTGGGCCTCAACGGCGAGCGGCTCCAGGTCGCCCGCCAGGAGGGGTTGGAGGGCCTGAAGGCCCGGGTAGCGGCGGCCAAACCCGAAGACCGCGAGCGCCTGCAGGGCTACCTCGATGCGGCCATGGCCGACCCCACGCAGATTCCTATCGACCACCGGGCCCACAACATCGTGGTGCCGGACCTCCACTACGTGGAAAAGGGCCGCCTGGGGATGCACGACAAGCTCTCGCTGGCCAACTGGGGCGATGGAGCGAGTGTCGCCGCGCCGGTGGTCGACCCCAAGACGGGCGAGGGCAGCGTGCTGAACGGGCAGTATTTCGAGGACCGTCACCGCATTCTGGTACGCGACTCGCGGGTGGGCTCGGACACTCCCATCCACGAGTTGGGCCACGCCATCGAGGGCGGGGTGCAGAAGGCCGACCCGGCCTTCTACGCCCAGTTCGAGCCGCGCTTGATGGAGGCTTACCAGGCCGCCCGCCAGGGCACCACCGTCAGCACCTACGCTCAGGCCAGCCCGCGCGAGTACATCGCCGAGGGCGTGGCCCATTTCTACGAGGATCCCAAAGCGCTCAAAGCCACCGATCCAGCCCTGTTCGCCCTGACCCAGGAGCTGATCGCGAAGTCCTCGGCTCTGGGCAACCGTTAGGGCCCGAGCTCGAAGGTCGTCAGCACGCCCCGGTGGTCGGTGGGATAGGGCTTGACCACGATGCTCCCGCTCTCGGCCCGCTCGGCCACAATGTCCACCCGCACCGGCTTGAGGCCCTGATAGAGCACGAAGTCCAGCCGGTCGTGATGGTCAGCCGGATCGTCGGGTCGGGTGGTGGGGGTCCAGGTCCACCCGGGCCGGGCCACCTCGTCGGGGTTGAGGACCCGGTAGGAATCCTGCCAGCCAGCCTGCTCCAGAGCTTTGCTGGTGGGCCACTCCACCTTGATGGGGTGCAAGCCCGCCCGGGAGGCGTTCTGAGTCCAATCGAGGTGAGAGGGCTCGTTCAGGTCACCGGTCAGCACGCGGGGCAGACCGTTCAGCTCCGTCAGGTCCTGGAGAGCCTGTCGGACTTCGTGCCCCCGGGCCAGCTCGGCCTGCTCTTGCGCCTGGGCCTCGGTCTCGATGAAGGGATGGTCGCCATAGGGGATCTTGAGCAACTGGTAAGGCTGGTAGGGCTGGTGGTTGAGGTGCAGGTTGCCCACTCCGAGCCGCTGGCCGGACGGGAGCTTGACCACCACCCCGTGCTTGCCGGGCGTGGTCGGCTCAATCGGGAAACGGCTCAGAATGGCGGTGGTCTCGCCCTGTTGCAGAGACTGAAAGCCCAGCTTCTCGGCCAGCACGGGCGTGTTCTTGCTGGACTCTTGCAGGCCCACGATATCGGCCCCCGAGGTCCGGATCAACTCGGCGACCTGGTCCACGCCCTCTTTGGAGTCGTGCCATACGTTCAAAGACAGGACCTTGACGGTGGACTGGCTGGCCAGGGCCGGAGGGGAAGGAGCGCAGGCGGTGGCCAGGGCCAGCGCCAGACTCAGGGCCACGGTGGGCCACCTCGGCCGGCCGATGGCCGGCTGGCCGGAGAGTTGCACCGTTTCCTGTGGCTCGCACGCCGCGAGAGGGCGCGCTCGCTGGCGCCAGGTCAGGCTTTGGTGGAGGCTGGTCAGAGCAGAGAGCATCTTTCGCCAGCCTATCGGGCCCGGCCAAAAAATGCCTGACAGGCCGGGACCAGACGGCTTCAGCCGCTCCCCAGGAGCTCCAGACTGCTCGCTCAGGTTCGCAAGCTGGACAACGTGGTCAACGCCTCCAGCGCCCGCAAGACGCCGATCTGCACCTGGGCAAAGCTCACCCCGCCCTGCAGATAGCAGGCGTAAGGCTCGCGCAGGGGCCCATCGGCGCTCAGCTCGATGGACGAGCCCTGAATGAACGTGCCCCCGGCCATCAGGATCGGGTCGCGGTAGCCCGGATTCATGACCGGCTCGGGGGTGGCCCGATGGTCCACCGCCCCGCCGCTCTGCACGCCTCGACAGAAGGCCTTCTGAGCCTCGATGCTGCCCAGTCGCACGGCCTGGATCAGGTCGGTGCGGGGGTCGTTCCAGCGCGGCCAGGCCTCCAGGCCCTCTTGCTCGAGCATCCAGGCGGCCCAGACCGCGCCCTCCAGGGCCTGGGCCACGATCAGCGGGGCCAGGAAGAGCCCCTGTGCCAGGGTGCGATTCATGCCCAGCGTGGGGCCCTCCTCGGGCCCGATGCCGGGAGCGGTCAGGCGCACCATGGCCCGCTCGACCCACTCGTTGCCGCCCGCCAGGTAACCCCCGGTGGGTGCCAGCGAGCCGCCCAGGTTCTTGATCAGCGAGCCGGCCACCAGGTCAGCGCCCACCTCGATCGGCTCGATGGGCTCAACCAGCTCTCCGTAGCAGTTGTCCACCAGCACCACCGCTCGGGGAGCCACCCGGCGAAGGCGCGTGATGCATTCACCCAGCTCGGCCACCGTCAAAGAGCGCCGCCAGGTATAACCGCGCGAGCGCTGCAGGAAGACCATGCGGGTGCTCGATCGCATGAAGCCCTCCACCGCCTCGAGATCGATGGAGCCGTCCGGGAGCAGGGCCAGCTCGCGGTAGCTCACTCCCAGCTCGTGCAGCGAGCCCGGGCCGGGCCCGATGACGGGCTGGAGCGTGTCGTAAGGCGGCCCGGTCAAACTCACCAGCTCATGGCCGGGCAGCAGCGCCCCGAACAGCGCCGCCGAGATGGCGTGCGTGCCCGAGACGATCTGCCAGCGCAGGCGCGCCGCCTCGGCCCGGAAGATGCGGGCCAGGGCCCGGTCGAGCAGCTCGCGGCCCGAGTCGTGAAAGCCGTAGCCGGTGGTGCCGTAGAAGTGCCCTTCCGAGAGCCCTTCGGCCTGCAGGGCGGCCAGCACCTTGAGCTGGTTGGCGCCCGCCGCGCGGCGCACCTTTGCTCGCACGGACTCGGTGGCCTCCTCGCCCTGACGGGCCAGGCGGGCCAGTCGCTCGGATACCCCCAGATCGATCAGAGCCTGCTGCAACGTTTCTCCCGGTGCTCACGCCGGACTTACGGCGGAGGCGTGGCGTGGTCGGTTGCGAGGGCCAGCGACGATCTCCTGCCCGAGCGCGACGCCGAATAGGGAGGACGGGCGCCCGCGGACCCGACGCGGTCATGGGGGACGGGCGGAGCTTACCGCGTCTGCCTCGGCCAGCGCGACCGGGCATGCCCGGTCGCGCTGGCGATGATTCGCTCGCGCCTTTCTCCACTCCGCACGACGGCGGAAGTCGGCCTCGTGATGGAGTCCGTGACAGGCCGCACAGCGGAGACTGAGGCCCTCGAGGGAATTCTCTCCTCCGTCGCTGACGGGCGTCTCGTGGTGGACGTGGAGAGGAGCGCCAGCGTAGCATCCGGGCGCCTCGCAATGGCCGCCTGAGCGCAGCCAGAGCAGTTGGAGCACCGCCACGGGAACGGCTTTGCGCCGGGATCGGGGCTTGCTCGTGCCGGGAGGCTCCGGGGTCGACCGTCGGGTCGGTGAGACCGGATCCTCCGTCAGCCCGGGGTGACTGCCCGATTGCTCTCCGAAAACGACCGTCCCGCGGGCGAGGGCCTCAGCCATCATCTGGGAGCTGGCCGGATGAAGCCCCTCGCGAGTTTCAAGCCAACCGGATCCGGTGGAAGCATCCACCCGGACCAGGATCGGCAGGCGAGATCGAGTGCGCGGGGCGGCTCCGGAGAGCGCCTCCTCGGCCAGGCCAACCAGCACCTCGGCCCGCGGCAAACGCTTGCCTCGCCGCTGGCGCATCAGCTCTTCAGCTCTCTGGTATACGGCGAACTGGGCCGGGGTGAGCCGGAAGACGACCTGGATAAGCGGCTCCCCAAGCTCGGTGGCCAGAACCGGGTCTCCGGGCCGGGCGGAAAGCGAGTTGAGCCCGGTCTGCGCGATGCGCTCGCGCGTCGTGGCAGCAGCGCCGCAGGGGGAAGCTTCGATATCCTGATCGCGCCCCGTGTCATGGACTGCTGGTGCGGCCTTGACGACAGTCCGCCCGCACCCGGTGCCATCGGGCGCGCCGGAGGCGGGCGAGGCGTCAAGCCCGGTCGGCCGGGCCGAGCTCAGGTCCAACAAGCCGTCAGCCGGGTCGGACAAGGCGCGACAGAGGTCTTGCTCTGCGCTTGGGCCGCCGGCCCCGGCGGCAGCGGCGGCGTTCCGCCGCCTGAAGGCTGCCGGGCTCATGCTCACCTGGCGCTGGACAGCCTCGGTGTCATGGTAGAGCCCGAACTCCAGCCAGGCGGAGTCGGTCTGACCGGTCGCCACCCGGGTGATCTCGCGAACCTTGCCCCAGCCCAGCTCGCCCGAGAAGAAAGCGGCCGCCAGGAGGGGGAGGTGCAGCAGGGCGCGGGTGGCTCGCAGAAGCTCATAGGCCTTCTTGCCCGAGAGCTGCAGGTGCCGCACGGCGAACTGCGTCATGCTGCTGCATCCCCGGTCGCGGTGATATCCCGCACGCTCGAGAGCCAGGAGTTGGAGCCCGAGTCGCGCCAGGCAGCCTTCCATCTGTCGCCTCGTCTCCCGCGCGCGGGTATAGAGGTCGGAAGGCGGAATCTGGAGTAGCTCTGAAAATTGAGGCAACATCAAGAATGACCCCCGGATCACTGAATTTTCTTCCGGAGGCTAGTTTCGCAAAACTTAGCGAGCTCGGCGGCGACCTGGTGGACAGCGGGGTGGACGACCTGATTCGTCCGACCCGTCTCTCTCTCGACCAGGCGGTGAAGGACGCCCGCGACCGAGCCGAGGCACAACTGATGACGGTGCTGCAGGATCGGCTCCAGCAAGAGCTTCGGTCGGCGATGCTGACCGGCAGGACCCCGGAGCAGTTCCTCGAGCGTCTGTCGGCCTCGCCCGGGAAGGAGCGCTCGCTCTGGTACACGGTGGAGAAGGCTGCCGTCAGCCGAGCCCGCACCCAGCTCGCCGTCGTCCAGGCAGAGGCGACCCAGGAGCGCCTCGAGGAGATCGCGCGGGCCAACCCTGGCGCCGACCTGCGCAAGAAGTTCATCGCGGTGCACTCGGGGCCGAGCGTCTGCCCGAAGTGTACCCCCTACGACGGGAAGGTCTATGGTCTCCGTGAGGGGCCGAGGTTGCCGCTACACCCGCACTGCCGGTGCAGTTACGTTCCGAAGGTGGAAGATCCAGGACGAGATCTCGCTCCTGTAGAATTCGGTCCAGTGTTACTGGAGCCCGACGAGAGCCCAGAGGCCCATGCGGTTGTGGAGAGGCTGTTCCAAGAGCGAAAGGTCAGCATCGCGCCAAGGGCACTCCGGGAAGCAGAAAAGGAACATAGAGACTTTTTTCCCGGTGGTGTGCACCAGTTGAAGGATCGAGTCTCCGAAAGCCTAAGACGTTTTCCCGCACCGCTGCTTGACTTCCTTGCGAAGGAAAATGGCAACCTGATGATCGTTGGTCAACTAGACCGCCTCGTGGCCGAATATGACCGACGTCATCGATTGGCCAGGGTTTCTGTAGAGGGACTTGCGCTTTCTAACGGGATACTGGAAGAAGAGCTGGTCCACATGCTGGACCACTTACTGGGAAGCCATGGCCAAGGCCTTCAAGCTACGCTATCGACCGGCAATGGAGTCACCGTCGGCCTGAAGGAGTATGGCGCGGAGATTCAGGGCCTCTTTAAAGCCGATGCAAGGAGAATCAGCCTATACGCGAGTAGGAATGAGCGTGAGTTTCTAGCTCATTCTATCCGCTTTTACCTTACTGATGGTCGAGAGGTCTTGCGGAATCTAGACCCTCAGTTGTACACTGTAGTCGAGAAGTGGTTCGACGCAAGCTTCTGGACTGAGGTCTTACCGTGAAAGTCTATCGTTATGAAGAGACTCCAACTCACTGGATCGAGGTGGTCCGGCCGGATGAGCTTTTTGACCTTTCCACTCTGGAGGAGCCGCCGGCGCTGGAAGACGAGGGCCATGAGTTCAAGCTCAGAGCAGTTCACAAGCTCCGCGGGATTCCGCAGACCTTCGCATACGCCTACCGGAAGGATGCTTGGACATTGGATCGCTTGAAGCGCATGGCTTCAAAGATGCCGGACATCTATCACAATGACGCTTTGGACATTGGAGCTCTGTTGCGTCACGGAGCCTGATATCCTATTGAGGAGGTCCCAGTTCTTGTCCCTGAAGCGTAGAGGAAGAACTACCACGACTCCGAGCCCTGAGCCCCCGGCCGAAACCCCGGGGGCTCAGTCTTTCCCGGAGGATGTGCTGCCCGACCCACTCCCGCCGGAGGCTGCGCTCCCGCCGCCGCCGGCGGACCTGGTCGAGCAGGTGGCCGAGCCCTACCCTGGCTTCAGGCCGCCCGGGAGCCACACCTACTCTTGCCTGGACGGCTCGCTTCTGACGGTCCCGGTCCAGGTGGCGGCGACGGTGTCGGTCTGGCTGGCCGGTCGCCAGGTGGCCGCCGGGCGAGTCTATGACGACCAGGTCGTGGTGGTCTCCTACCCCGACGGACAGAAGGCGAGGTTCGCGCTGTGAAGATTGAGCAGAGGGGTGAGAAGTGGGTCCTCCTCGACATCGCCGGCAAGGTCATCGCGACCTACAACACTGAGGGCGAGGCTCAGGCAGCGCTGGATGCCCAGATGGCCCAGGAGGCCTGCGCCACCAGTGCGAGCCTGGAGGAGCGCCCCTTCATGGTGGACGGGGTCGAACTCGACGAGGCCCAGGTGCGCTCCCTGGCCAACCTGGTGGCCGGATGTTCGCGTCGAGGCGTGAGAGCCCCCCTGACCCTGCCCGAGGCGCTCGCTCTCTGGCGCAGACACAACCTGGTGGTGACGGAATCCAGCGGGAAACGACGCTGGCGAGTCCACAGCGCCAGCCCCACCTTCCGAGAAGAGGAGCCGAAACCGGCTCCTCTCTCGTTTGAGGGAGCTTTTCTCGAGGCAGACCCCGAGGGGAAGTCCTGGGTGGTCTGCCTGATCCGTGAGGGCTGGAGCGCCAACGGGCGCTACTACCCGGCCGACGTGCTCGAGCGTGCGCTCCCTCTCTTCGAGCAGGCTCCCATCGCCATCTACGGGTGGCACCCCGAGCAGCAGAGCCTCGGGCATCTCCCTCCGCAGGTCCGCTCGGCCGTGCCTGACGGCCTGGCCGCCAACATCGTGGGCTGGGCGGAGGGAGTCTACGGCGACCGCAACGAGGCAGGGCGCTACGAGGTCAGGGCAACCTTCCACTGCACGGATGGGCGCCTGGCCAAAACGTTGACAGAGGCCTGGAATCGCGGCAAGCGAGACCTGCTCGGCTTCAGTATCGACGCCGTCGGCGAGACTCAGCCGGGAACGGTCGTGGGCGCCGGGGGCACATCGTCAGGGCAATTACGGCGGTCCACGAGACTACCGTGGTCAGCAATCCGGCCGCAGGTGGCCGATATCTCCGCCTCGTGGCGGCAATTGAAAGGAGTCCCGAGATGAACTGGAAGTTGCTCAAGAGCAAGCTCCGGGAACTCCGCCTGCGGGCCGGCAAGGACGCGAGCGGGGTCGACAGGATTGAGGAAGGTGCGCGGCGCTCCTGAAGGAAATGGATGCCAGCGACGCCCTGGTGGCCCTGGCTCTGGATTTCCTGGCGGCAGGCAAGACCGAAGAGGCGATGGCTGCCCTCCAGAAGCTGCTCGACATGGCCCCGGTCAAGGTCGAGGTCAACGCGCCGGCCGACCCGTTCATGATGGACGAGGCCAAGCGCAAGATGAGCGAGCTCGTCCGGGCGAAGGGCGCTAGCGCCGACCTCAATTCCACGATGGGCGGACTGAGCAGGGACGAGGGCCCGATGGACTCCTCGAGGGCTGCCTGGCGGGCGCGCGTGGCTGCTCGCGAGGCTCCCGGAGCTGGGCCTCGGTAGCCAGGCGGCCGCAGACGATGCCAAACGTCAGGCTGACGAGCCAGAGCGGAGTCCCCAACCCGGCAACGAATTCCTCTAGCGTGAAGCCTCGCGATACCCGCTTGGAGTGGCTCCTGCTGGCCGTGGTCGTGGTCATCGCCATGCACCACCTGCCCTCTTGCGGATTCATCGCCTACCCGCTCATGCTGCTCGACACATGGCCCGGGTCACTTACTGACCGCCCTGATGGCGGGAGGCAAGTTCGACTCGCTGGCCCTGTACACCGACGGCTCGGGAGTGGCCGATTGCCCCACAGCGGCAGGCTGGCCCCAGGCCCTGGTATGGGCGGCCTGCTGGGTCCCTGCGTGGCCGCCTTCGTGCCCCTGGTGCTGGGCCGCTGGCAACGCGGGGCCCGCTTCTGGTGGCGGGCGGGCTCAGCCTGTTCCTGAGCCTGATTCTGTTCGTACGGGCCGGCACGGCCTGGATCGTCCTCATTCCCGTCGGAGCTGCGATGCTCTGGCTGGGCCTGAAGGCCGGCGGCCAGACGGCTCGCCTGGCGCTGCTCTTCCTGGCCACCGAGTACCAGGCTCTCCCCCCAGCCGCGGGACTGGAACCCGGCGTCCGGGTTGGCCGGTCTTCAGGGAGCGGGGCAGGCCCATCAGTCAAAGCCACGAACAACGTCCCCGGACTTCGTTGGGAGGACAAACTGTGGACGAGAGACTGCGGACGGCCGAGGGAAGGGCGAGGAGCATCGGCGTCGCGCTCCTGGTGGCAGTTTTTCTGTTCTTGCCAGGATGCGGGGGGAGTTCGCAAGACTCGGGAGCCGTTTCGCCAACTCCCCCAGAATCTTCCGTCCAGCCCGTGCCGAAGGTGGACATCCTTTCGGCGATGCAAAGCCTGGCCAGTCAGGTGCCCGGGAACCTGCCCTCCGCCTCCCCGCGTTCCCTGGACGCCCGGATAGAATCGTCCGCTCGAGTGGATTGCCCGGCCGGCTACACGCCAGTGGAGTTCACCATTCCCGGCACCGGCCAATCGGGTGGAACCGCTACTGTGGAGGGCTGTTACGCTGACGGGAAGCCTTCCGATTTCACCCTGACCCTGGAGGATTTCGTGTTCCCCGACGGCCGGGCGAAGGCCACCGGGGTCGTGAGCGTAGCGGTCAATCTGACTCCTGACCAGGCATCGACCTTCAAGGGCACGCTCCGCATGATAGGAAAGCTCGATTTCAATGACGCCGGCGCGCACAGCTTCGACATCATCCTGGGCTTCTTGCGCTCCCAGGTGGTCGCCACCAAAGCCGGTGTCGACGGGAGCCCCCTCGTCAACTTCTTTCCGCTGCGTCTGGAGAATCACGCTCCGGAAATCGACAACTCCAACATCTTCGTGACCATCATCGGCAAGGATGCCCCCTCGGGCGACCCCGCTCCCCCGGCCCACTACTACTATCTTGCCAGGCCGGGCGACGTTGTCATGACCATCTTCCCGCCCGACGTCAAAGAAGAGGACGGGTCCTACAAGCTGGCTTCAGAGAAGTCGTTCGCGCTGTCGCAGATGACCAGAGTGGGCGACAACGTTTACCAGGTGAACGTCCCCACCGCCAACAGCGAGGGCAATCCGGCTCTGCTGAGCGGAAAGATCTTTTTCGCCGTCAATCGGCGCCTGCAGGGGATCGGGGCGAATAAAGCTGATGCCACCGATGTGACGCTCCCGTCGCCCGTGTCCGATATCGACGGCCAGACCATGTTTGAGCAGATGGAGCTGACCGCCAGTATCGGGAACGATCCGAACTTTACGCTCTTTGTGAATGCCACCACCATCGACTTCATGTCCTTTGGCCCGGCCCTGCGGGTGGATAAGGCCGACGGCACCCACGAGGTCATCGGGTTTTCGGGTGCGTCCCAGACAGAGCCGGACGGCTCTTATTGCGTCCGCGACGACTTCATCAAGGCCATGGGGGCAGGTCCCCAGCCCTTCAAGAACTACGTGGTCCAGGGCGGAATCAGGGTGTTCGGGGAGGAACCCTCGGACGCGAATAGCGTCGTCCGTGTGCTAGGACCCCCCACGGTCGTGCCGATCACGCAGGCCGACATGGTGACTCCGGTCAACCCGGAGCTCAACACCTACCTCGATGACTTCATCGCCGAGAATTGGGCGACGTTCCTGGGCCAGATCAATACGGGTTTCAAATATAAAGACGATTTTACCTGGGACCCCCTGGCCGGGGGCAGCGGCGTCAGTCTGACCTGCACGTTCGCAGCCGGAACCAATACGGGGACAGGCGACAAGTATGATCTCGGGCCGCCCACGACCGAGGTCGTGTTTCGTTGTGATGATCCTGAGAACGTGGAGCCTCCCGCCGGGGTATCCCCGAAGAACTTCCTCTACCACTTCTACTCCAACTCTGGCAGCGACGCCCACAAGCGCCTTGGCTCGATCATCCTGGCTGGCTTCAACCGCGGGCTTCTCTTCGACAGCCGGGACGTGGAGGCCGATTTCTACACCCAACCTCAGCAGAAGTTCAACTTCTTCGCAAAAGTGGTGCACGATCTGGCCTTCCAGCACATCATGTATGGTTTCGGCTACGACGATGTGTTCGGGCAAGATGGCACGCAGGCCGGCCCCATCGGGCTCACCAAAGACAACCAGCTTCCAACCTCCGGCAAGCCGATCATCAAGCTGGTGACCATCATCATCCCCACGTTCAAACCCGTTGCGTCCACCCTGCCGACCCTGTCGTTCAGCCCGTCTTCCGGCGCGGTGGGCGATCCGGTCACCCTGACAGCGCCCATCCCGGGCCTCTTCAAGGGCGCGTCCAACGTGCTCTTCGACAAGATCGGCGTCGGGTCTGGCAATTTTAAGCTAGACGCTACCAACACCACGATCACGACCAACGTCCCGCCAGGTGCGCCGACCGGTCAAGTCAAGATTGCCGTGGCTGTCCCGGGCGTTCCGGGTGGCCAGATCGACTCGGGCGGCGCGGAGTTCCAGGTCACCGCGGCCCGATTCACCTTCTCGCCGACCTTCGCGGCCCTCAAGGACGAGCTGACGGTCACCACCTTCCAGCTTCCCGTCATTGCGGCCTCTCCGACGATTCTGTTCCCGGACAAGGACGGCAAGGAAGGCGCCGTCGGCGCCCTCATGACGGGCTCCAACGGGGTCTACAAAGTCAAGGTGCCCGATGGCAACGTGGGCAGCGGCTACTTGCAGATTCCCCTGGTGGGAGGCGGCGTGGCGGTATCGACAGAGAGATTCGTTCTGAAGACGCCCTGAGCCGGCTGACCGCTCGCCAGACCAGGGCAGCAGCCTAAAGCGGCAGCTCGGCCCAGAAATCCCCCAGAGCCTCCACCAGCGCCGGCTCGAACCAGCGCCCGGACTGGCGCTCGATCTGCTGGCGCACGCTCTCGAGGTCAAAACCCGGGCGCAGGTGCCCCGGCTCGAGCAGCCGATCCACCCCGTCGGCCAGGGCCAACACGCGAGAGGCAGCTGGAATCGCTTCCCCTTCGAGCCGCTCCGGATAGCCCTTGCCGTCCCAGCGCTCGAAGAGGTGACGCAGGGTCACCAGCGCGTCCCGCACCTCGGGACAACCCTCCGAGTAAGCTTCCACCAGCTGGCGCTCGCTGGCCACCAGAGAGCCGGCTCGCTGCAGCAGAGGCTGGGCCACGCCGATGCGGCTAAGCTCGAGCAAGATCAAACTGAAGCTGAAGGCCCGGTCATCCACCAGCTCGCGATGGCAGCGCCCGACCAGGAAGGCGGCGATGCGGTTGACCCGCGAGCGCCGGGCCATCTGCTCGAGGTTGTCCGGGCGGCACAGAGCCAGCAGGTGCCCCACGCTCTGCAGGTAGGTCGCCTCCATGGCCCGAGCCGTCTCTTCCAGGTGCCAGACCCGGGCCCGCTCGGCCTCGAAGGTGTCGTAGAGCTGCCGGGTATAGGCCAAGAGCTCGCGTTCCCCCATCACCGGTGGTGGCTCGGGCGGGGTCAGGGTACGGGCAGCCCGGGCCGGGCGATGGGGCAGCTCGATACGCACGCGGGTCCCCTGACCCGGATGGCTGTCAAGCTCGATGTGGCCGCCATGCGAGAGCACGACCAGGCGGGCCAGAGCCAGGCCAAGTCCCAGGCCTTCGTGGGCTCGAGAGCGCGAAATGCCGACCTGGTAGAAGGGCGAGAAGACGCGCTCGAGCTCCTCCTCGGGAATGCCCACTCCCGAGTCCTCGATCTCCAGCAAGCTCCGGCTGTCCCCCTGCTCCAGGCTCACCTCCACCCAGCCGTCCGGTTGGTTATAAACGATGGCGTTCTTGATCAGGTGGATCAGGGCTTCGCGCATGTGCTCGCGCTCCACGGCGAGGGGCTGGCCCTGCTCGGGCAGTCGGGTGCGCAGCTCGACCTGGTGCTGGCGGGCCAGCGAGCTCAGCTCCGACACGGCCTCCAGCACCAGCTCTCCCAGCGCCACCTCTTCGGTCGGCTCGCCCGAGCCGGTGCGCACCTGGGAGAAATCCAGCAGTTGCTGCACCAGCCGCTCCAGGCGCTGGGTGGCCTGACCGAGGGCCACGGTGCAGTCGGCCAGGGCGGCGGCCGCCTCGGGGCGGCCCAAGGAGCGCTGCAAGAGGTGCACGTAGCCCTTGATCAGGGCCAGCGGGGTGCGCAGCTCGTGGCCCACGATGTCCAAGAACATGCCCTGCATCGACTCCAGCTCTTTGAGACGCCGGTTGGTAGCCTGCAGGGCCTCGCTCTTGTGGATCTCCTTCATCCCTTGACGGCCCCGGCGGTGAGACCGGCCACGATGCGCTTCTGCGCAGCCAGCACCAGCACGATCAGGGGCAGGGTCACGATCACCGTGGCGGCCGCGATCTGGCCCCAGGGGCTCTCATACTGGCCAGAAAAGAGAGCGATGCCCACCGGCACCGTGCGCATCTCCTCGGTGGTGGTGAAGAAGAGGGCGAATAGGAACTCGTTCCAGGCGCAGATGAAGGTCAGGATGCCGGTAGTGAACATGCCCGGCGCAACCAGCGGCAAGAAAACCTTCCAGAAGGTGGTGAAGTAGCCGGCGCCATCCACGCGCGCCGACTCGAGCAGCTCGGTGGGCACCTGGCGGAAGAAGGCGGTCAGGTTCCACAGAGCCAGGGGCAGGGCGAAGGTAGTGTAAGGCAAGATCAGCCCCATGTAGGTGTCCACCAGCCGGAACTGGCTCAGGAAGAGAAAAAGCGAGGGGGCGATGGCCACCGGGGGAAACATGGAGACCGAGAGCACCAGGGCCATGACCAGGTTCTTGCCCCGGAAGCGCAGCTTGGCCAGGGCGAAGGCGGCCATGGCTCCCACCAGCAGGCAGAAAAGAGTGGTGGCGCCCGATACGATGGTGCTGTTGAGCAGGTAGCGTCCGAAAGGCTGCTTGAGAAAGACGTTGGTGTAGTTGGTCAGGAACTGGGGAGCCCGGATCGTGCCCCCCTCCGAGTCGATGGGCACGTCGCCCGTCTCGAGGCCCTGCACCGGCATCCAGACCGGCGGCATGGCCCAGATCTCATCGCTGGTCTTGGCCGAGGTCACAATCTGCCAGTAGAACGGGAAGGCCACGATCACCAGAAAGAAGGCCAGACCGAGATAGAATGGCAGGCGGCGCAATGGTCAGCGCTCCTCGGCGTTGGGGTCGGCCCCCAGCAGCTTGATGAAGGTGTAGCTGATGGCCACGATGCAGCCGAACATGATCACCGCATAGGCCGAGCCCTGCCCGTAGTCGTTGAACTTGAAGGTCACGTCGGCGGTCAGCACCGAGAGGGTCTCGGTGCCGAAGGCTCCGGACGTGAGCACGTAGACCAGATCGAAGATGCGGAAGGCGTCCAGGGTGCGAAACAGCACCGCCACCGTCATCACGGGGGTCAATAGAGGCAGGGTGATGTGGCGGAACTGCTGCCAGGCAGTGGCTCCGTCCACGTCGGCGGCTTCATAGAGCGAGGTATCGATCATCTGAAGCCCGGCCAGCAGCATCAGGGCCATGAAGGGTGTGGTCTTCCACACGTCGGCCACCACGATGGCGGCTCGGGCCGTGTCGATGGAGGCAAGCCAGGGGAAGGGCTGGGTGAGCACGCCCAGGCGCAGGCAGAGGTCGTTGAGCACGCCCACCTTGTCGTTATAGATCCAGCGCCACATCTGGGCCGAGACGACCGTGGGGACGGCCCAGGGGATCAGGATGGCGGCTCGGGCCAACCCCCGGCCGGTGAAGGCGCGGTTGAGCATCAAAGCCAGCAACAGGCCCAGGCTGGTCTCCAGAAACACGGACATGAAGGTGAAGCCGAACGTGTTGCCCAGCGCGGCCCAGAAGCGCGAGTCGCGCAGAATGTAGAGATAGTTGTCCAGGCCCACGAAAGGCTGGCCGAGCTGGGGCACCGCCAGGTCCTTGAGAAAGAAGCTCAGATAAAACGAGCGCAGGATCGGCAAAAGAGCCATGGTCAGGATGATGACCAGGGAAGGGAGCAGGAAGAACCAGGCGATCCGAGCTTCGGTGCGGCCCTGCATGGACCGCTCTTTGACGGCGCGAGGGAGCCTTCCTACCCCAGGGGCGAGACCAGGATGCCGGTCTCGGCCTGCAGAGCCAGGCCCGTAAAGACGTCGAGCAGATCGAGCTGCTCGCGAAAAACTTCATCGGCCGAGTAGGTGGTCATCTCTAAAGAGCCGTCCGCGGTCGCATCCTGCGGGTCCCAGACGGGAAGGCGCGCCAGCGACATCTGAAAGCCAATAACGTCGCCCGTGACCGACTCGCCGCTCACGCTGCGGCCCTGGCGGGTCAACCTGCGAAAGGTGGTGGGCACCGGATCTTCATAGGTCGCTTTGACGATCAGCCCGTGCTGGCTCAAGAAGATCTGGTAGCCCTCATTCATGGTGATGAGGTTGGGCGGCCCCTCCCCCGACCAGGGGTAGTAGAGCAGCCGGTCTCCACCATCGGGAAAATACTCCCGCAGCGGTCCGTCCGGGCGCAGCACCTGGGCCACGGGCCAGCGACGTCCCTTGAGGGCCCTCTCGACGTTCTCCAGGTCGAGTCGCAGGACGCGGTTCTCCTCGAGGGTAAGCGGCGTGCCATCCAGGGGCAGGTCGTTGAGGGGTGAATCGGGGGCCACCTCGGCCACGGCGCGCAGAAAGGGCTCGAGGTAGTCCACCTCGCCCCGGCACCCCTCCACCTCCTGAAAGACGTTAAGCGGACACGACTCACAGAAGACCAGAATGGCCGGATTCTGGACGAAGATCCAGTTCTGGCGCAGACGGTCCCACTCGAAGCGAGGCTTGCCGTCGTGGTAGAACTCGTAGATCTGCTCCTGCGGCGCGCGGCAGGGGCGAAAGGGCACGTTGAAAATATCCAGCTCGAGGCGGTGGCGATTACCGGAGGGAATGGGCAGCATGTCCGGGGGCCTTCTCCGAGGTTTCCGACTCCCCCTCGCGAACCAAACGCGCCTATGGCACGAGTTTTTGCCATCGCCGATCTGCACCTGTCGTTATGCGGGGATAAGCCGATGGATCGCTTCGGAAGCGTCTGGGAGCGGCATCCCGAGCGCATCGAGGCCAACTGGCGCGCGCGCATCCAGCCGGACGACCTGGTGCTCTTGCCCGGCGACTTGAGCTGGGGAATGCGCCTGGAAGATGCCCAGATCGACCTCGACTTCATCGCCGCCCTGCCCGGCTGCAAGGTGCTGCTGCGCGGCAACCACGACTACTGGTGGCAGAGCCTGAGCAAGCTGCGCAAGGCCTTTCCCGACCTGCATTTTCTGCAGAACGACGCCTTCCTCTACCAGGATGTGGGGGTCTGCGGAACGCGAGGATGGGATCTTCGTCCCGCCAAGGGCTTCCAGGATCCCCACGACGAGACCATCTTCAAGCGCGAGGTGGAGAGGCTCAAGCTGAGCATCCAGGCCATGGGCAAGAAGGTCACCCATCGGCTGGCCATGCTCCATTATCCGCCTCTCCTCCCCCATCACAAGGACACCGAGTTCTCCCGGCTTCTCAGCGATTCGGGCATCCATACCTGCGTCTACGGCCACCTGCACCTGGCCAACATCGACGACGAAACCTCAGGTCCGCCGCCCAAGCCGTTTGAGGGGGAGTACCGCGGGGTTCAGTATCGTATCGTGGCCTGTGATCGGCTGGACATGGTTCCCCTTCAGCTTCTGCACGGAGATGCTTCCCTGGCTGATTGACTCCAGATCGGCGTCGATGTAGGATTGACCCATGAAGCGCACCCAGGTTCAATTTCCCGACCCACTCTACCGTAGAATCAAGGAAGTCGCCGCCATGAATGACTGGGCCCTGGCTGATGTCGTCCGGCGGGCAGTCGAGCTGTATGTAGACAGATTCCCTGAGGAGCAAAGCCGGCAGCCGTGGGTCTTCCCCACCCTTGACCTGGGCGGAGACTTTCTGGTCGACCCGGCCGATGTCCGGGTGGAAGCCGATGCCATTGCGCTGCGCCACCGCGGATGATCTCGGCCGATACAAACATTTATCTCTACGCCGCCAACCCGGCCAGCCCTCACCACGAATCCGCCCGGTGCTTTTTCGATGGGGTCGCATCAGATCCAGAGTTCGTCGTCTGCGAGCTCGTCCTGGTGGAGCTCTACATGCAGCTTAGAAATTCGGCCGTGATGCGCCAACCGTTGACAGGCAGCAAAGCCGCCAGCTTTTGCCTCACCCTCCGAGCTCATCCGACCTGGCAACACGTCGACTACATCTCTCTCGTATCGGCGCAGCTGTGGGACTGGGCCGGCCGAACGAAATCCGGTTTCCGCCATATCATCGATGCCCGACTTGCTCTCACCCTTCTCCACAGCGGCGTCACCGACTTTGCGACCGCCAACGTCAAAGACTTCCAATCTTTTGGCTTCAGGAGAGTGTGGAACCCGACGACCTGAGGGTCCGCAACCCCAAAAGGGCGGCGGCCAACCCGACGCGAACATCGTGCTCATGACGCGTTCGGGCCCCTCCCTCGAAATCGCCCGAACAACCTGGATGGAGGGCGTCCGCTGAGCCGACTGCGCCGGGTCAGTCTGCTGCGCCTGAAGAACGGCCGCCTGGGGCGCGGCTCGGACCGGCTGGCGGGAGAAGAGCCGCTTGAAATCCGGGTTGATCGCCATCCCCTGGCCGTCACCATGCGCACCCCCGGAGAAGACTTCGAGCTGGCGGCCGGGTTCTTGTACAGCGAGGGGGTACTCGCCGAACCCGACCAGGTGCGCCGCATGGTGGGCGGCCCCAACACGGTGGACGTGCGCCTGCGCCGCCCCATCGACCTGAGCCGCTTCAGCCGCCACGTCTACACAACCTCGAGCTGCGGGGTGTGCGGCAAGGCCTCGCTGGAGCTGGTGCGAGCGGCCTGCCCGCGCTCACCGGTGGGGGCCTTCGAGCTCGAGGCGGACTTGATCACGAAACTGCCCGACCGTCTGCGCCCGGCCCAGGAGCTGTTCGCCATCACGGGCGGTCTGCACGGCTGCGGCCTCTTCTCCCCCGCGGGCGAGCTCTTGCGCGCCCGCGAGGACGTGGGACGCCACAACGCCCTGGACAAGCTGGTGGGCTCGTTCTGGCTCGAGCATAAAGTGCCCCTGGATGACACGATCCTGGTGCTGAGCGGACGGGCCAGCTTCGAGCTGGTGCAGAAGGCCGTGCTGGCGGGAATCGCGGTGGTGGTTGCCGTGGGTGCGCCCAGCAGCCTGGCGGTGGAGCTGGCCGCCTCTCACGGGGTAACCCTGGTGGGCTTTGCCAGCCGCGAGCGCCTGAACGTCTACTCGGGTCTCGAGCGCATCCGGCGGTGATCGACAGCCACTGCCACCTGCACGATTGCCCCGACCCGCAGGCCAGCCTGGAACGCGCTCGCCAGGCCGGAGTCAGCTCACTGATCGTGGTCGGCACCCATCCTGAGAGCTGGCAGCTGCAGCGCGCTCTGGAGGGGGTGCAGCTGGCCTTCGGATTGCACCCCTGGTGGGTGGGCCCCGACTGGCGAAGCGACCTGGACCGGCTCGACCTCACGGGCGCCGTGGCGGTGGGCGAGATCGGCCTGGACCGGCTCAAGCCCCACTTCGATCTGCAGCTCGAGGCCTTCCAGGCCCAGCTCGAGCTGGCACGAAACCGCGGCCTTCCGGTCGTGCTGCACGTGGTCAGGGCACATCAGGAGGCCCTTTCCTGCCTGCACGACATCCGCGGGGTGATGCACTCCTACTCGGGCTCGCGCGAGCAGCTCAAGCCGTTTCTGGAGCGCGGACTGTTCGTCTCGTTCTCACCGGCCGTGCTGCGGGGAGGCAAGAAGAGCGAGGGTGCGGTGAAGGCTGCGCCTCTCGAGCGGCTGCTGGTGGAAACCGACTCGCCCTACCAGACCAGCGAGCCTGCGGATCTCCCCCGGGTGGTGGCGGAGGTGGCCCGATTGCGCCAAGAAGACCCCACCAGGATAGCCGAGGTGACCGAGAAGAACGCGCGCCTCCTGTTTGGTTGAAGCAGTATTTCTCTGCTACAATTTTCTCCATGCGTAGACGCGGAATCGTTCTCATGATCATCATCATCCTGGCGGTCGTCACCGTGATGTTCGTCGGGGCAGCCGCCCGGCTCACCCACGGGAATCTCTTTGCCGGGCAGCACAGCACTCTGCATGACGATGCCGAGCGAGCCGCCGAGTCCGGCGTGCAGTATGCTCTGTCGCAGCTGCGAGCCGATCCGGCCTGGCGTGGAGACCGCAACGAGGTCACCGTCAACTCGGGCGACCTCTTCGTGGTCGAGGACAACGGCAACGTGGTCGGCCTGGTACGCACTCCCGATCAACGCTGGTCTCAGTTTCGCCTGCGCTTCAATTACCAGGACGGCGGTCCGGCCGAGGACGGGCTGCCCGACCCGGCCATGGTGCTCGATACCCCTTACGTCTCGCTGAACAATCTCCAGGGCGGGGCCGCCGCTCCGGTGCCCCGGGCTGATGGGGCCGGATGGTCGGTGACCGGGGCCAGCGAGCGTCCCTTCCAGACTCCGGCAGGTACCGTTTGCCTGGCGGTGGAGGGCCGGGCCGGCTCAGGCATCCTGGCCGCAGGTCCAGCCAACCCCAATCCGGCCGGCGTGGTCGCGACGCGCAAGGTCGTCGAGGCGGTCTACGCTCTGGAGGGAGTACTGGGCGAGGAGGTCGAGGAGTCGGCCATGATGGCGGCTCAGGGGGTGACGGTCGAGATTCCGCCCGGTGCGGGAACCCTGAACCTTTCCGCGGCCGGAACCGACAAAGCAAAGCTTCGCAGCAAGGGACCCGTCAGCGTGCAGGGAGGAGCCGCCGGCGAGAACCTGACCGGCGCCAATGCCGAGGTGGCCACTCCCACCAGCTCGGTGGACGCGCGCTACCGGGTCGCGGATATCGGCATGGCCGAAGAGAAGCCGGATGATCCGTTCTATCGCCTGTTGTGGGATGACGTGCGCAAAGCTCAGGCCACCGATCCCGAGCTGAAGGCCGGAACCTACGTCTGGTGGGAGGACGGCACGCTTCACTACTACGACATGAGCCACGCTGACTACGTCGACTTCATCCAGAAGGATCCCCTGAATGCCGGCCTGCCGGCTGATCTGGGGTCGGCTGTCAAAGCCGAGAGAGTCGATGGGAAGATGAAGCTGGTGGTGGGCTCGAGCGTCAACGTCAAACCCGGCGCGACGGACGAGCTGAACATTCTGGTGCGCTCGGGCGCGGCCGAGGAGCCTCCGGCCAGCAAAGTCGGCGGCAACGAGGCGGATGCTCTCATCAGCCTGGCGGGGTCCGACCCGAGAGTGCTGCTGAAGGTGCTGCAGGTGACGCAAGACCTTCCACCGCCCGATCAGAGCGTCCGGCGCGGCAGCGCCGAGCTCTACGACGACAGCGGCACCTCCCAAGGATTCCTCAAGTGGGATCTTGACACCCGGGAGGTGAAGTACGGGGGAGATCTTCAGCGGTTGCTCTGGACCCTGGCGGCTGACCGCCAGGTTCCGGGCGACAACCTGGTCGGCACGTTCAATATGTACAACGCCTACATCGTGGCCAACGATCTGGGAATCACGGCCAGCGAAGCCCCGGGCGAGCTCGATCTTCCCGGGGTGAAAGACAAGCTGACTGCCTCCGACGTCGAGCTCGAGCTCAAGGGTGACGGCAAGGAAGTCGTTTTGACGAGCCCGGGCTCGGTTCACATCACCGGAGGACTGCGGGGGACGGATGCCTCCATCGTGTCCGGCCAGGACATCAAAATCGTGGGGATGGCCGTGGACTTCTCCGCGAGCCAGAATCAGGCGGTGAGTCTCTATGCCAAAGGCGATATCGTGATGTCGACGCTGGACAAGCTTCCGGACGGCAATTACCAGTTCCAGGATGTCAAGATGAAAGGCGTCGTCTATTCCTGGGGCGATTTCATCGCCAAGCTGGGCGCTGGAAAGCTGGGCTCGGGGGGCAGTTTCTCGCTGGAAGGCTCGCTCATCGCTTACGGAGGAGATCCGACCGATGTCCCTGGAGCAAACGGAAAGGGCAAGATCCTGATCGCTGCAGACAACGCCCAGCTTCAATTCAATTCGACCTACGTGACCAAAATGACCAGCAAGCTGCCTGATTCCTTCGGGTTGCAGAAGCTCTCCTGGACCAATCACCTTCCCTGAAGCAAGCAACCCTGAACCGCCAAGCCTTCACATTCACCGAGCTGATTCTGGCCGTCGGCCTGCTGGCCGTCGTGCTGCTGACGCTCGTGGCTTTAACGCTTTCAACCCTGCGCTCCAATCAGAAGGCGACCCTGCTCGGTCCAGCCGCCCGGGCGGCCAAAACCTTGCTCAACGAGAGCCTGTATCAAGTCGAGTTCGACCGGCCCGCGGGAACGCGGGACGCCTTCTGGAGCACGAACGGCGTGTGGAGAGACAGCAGCTTGTCGAGTGGAGGCGTGGACTACCAGTACGTCATCTATGCCAACACCGTGGTGGACTCGAGCGGCGCGCCCCTGGGAGCCAATCTGGGCAACCGCGTCAAGAAGGTCGACCTGGTCTTGTGGTGGTACAACACCCGCCCGCGGCAGGGTACTCGAGAAGGAATGGGACGCCTGGAGCTTCAAGCGAGCCGACTGGTCAATGAGACGCCTCCACCCACGCCATAAGAACCCCGGCACGACCGTGCTCGAGCTCGTAATCGGGATGGGCATCTTCACGCTGATCATGGTCGTGCTCGTGGGCCTGTTCAGCCAGAGCCTGGCCATCTGGCGCACAACCTCCGGAACGGATACGGCCGTGCGGGAGCTGCGTCGGGTCACCGCCGCTCTGGACCGGGACCTGGCTCTGGCAAGCCCCGCCCGGATCGCCCGCGCTCAGGTCGCCGACCACCTCGGGGGCGGCGGCATGGACGGGGAAGCGCTCTGGTTCCTGTCCCCGCTCGATCCCGCCACGGGCCAGATGGCGCGCAAGCTGGACGGCTCAGCCATGTGGATGCGCAACGTCCTCTACTACCTGGTCGTTCCCGCTAACCACGACGCAGTCTTCGGCATGAGCTGCAGCGGCGGCAGCGGGCCCAACGGCTACGACGACCGGTGTCCCCACAAGGTCTTGATTCGCAAGGTGATCGACTCGGGCGTGCCCACGCTGGTTGGCGACGAAACCAGCGAGGAAGAGCTTCTCGCCGATGTCTCGGCTTATCTCACTCAACCTGACGGTTTCGACCTGAGCACCATGGCCGAGCCGGGCCTCGAAGACAAGCGCGTGGTCGCCAACAACCTCCTGATGTTTCAGACCGTCACCGCTCCCCCGCCCGCAGCCGCCCCCCGAGAGCTGGCCGTCGACGTTCGCGCGATGTCGGTCGAGGAAGCGCGCCGCGAGATGCGCGTGGGCACGGATGCGGGGGCCGACTCGCGATTCACCTTGCGGGCCCCGTTCTCGGTCTCCCTTCAGAACTGACAAGCTTCGCCCAGCTCAACTCGTTGTGGGTGAAGTCGCGCCACTTACCAGGAAAAAGCTCCCCCAACTCGATCTCCCCGACCTGCACCCGGATCAGGCGCAGTGTGGGATGTCCCACCGCCGCCGTCATTCGGCGCACCTGGCGGTTGCGCCCCTCGCTCAAAGAGAGCTCGATCCACGCCGTGGGAACGTTCTTACGAAAGCGGATCGGTACCGAGCGCTCGGGCGGGTCGAATCCCTCCAGCAGACGGGCCCGGGCCGGCAGCGTCCTCTGGCCATCGAGCACCACGCCGGTCTCCAACTGCTTCAGCGCCTCTGCCGTGGGGATGCGCTCCACCTGAGCCCGATAGGTCTTGAAGTGGCTGCCCGGACGGAGCAGCCGATTCTGAAAACCAGCATCGTCGCTGAGCAAGAGCAGGCCCTCGCTGTCGAGGTCGAGCCGGCCCAGCGGATAGACCCCGGGCACGTCCACGAAGTCTTTCAACGTGGGCCGTCCGTGGGGATCGGTGAAGCGGCACATCACCCCGTAAGGCTTGTGAAAGGCCAGATAGCGCATCGTTCTAGCGCGGCCGCAGCAAGTGCTCGGCGGCGGCCAGGTCTTCGGGCCGATTCACGTTGCACAGCATGCCCTCGATCTCGTCCGAGCGCACCTCAACCAGCCTGGCGTTGAGCAGATGGACGAACTTGCGTGCCTTGCGCCCGCCGTCCTCCAGAAAGTGACGCAGCTCCGGCCCCAGGTCGCTGCGATAGAGCCCCGGAAAGGGCTGGGGCTGGGGCGCGAGCAGCATGGTGTCCTGGCCGGCCGCAAGGTCGGGATAGCTGAAGGGAACGTGCACCAGCACGGCCCGATCCTCCACCTGGCGGGCGCTCACCAGGCGCGCGAGGAGAGTCGGTCGCACAGCCGGCATGTCGACAGTGGCCACCAGCACCCAGGCGGTGTCGGCCCGGTCCAGAGCGGTCAGCAGGCCGCCCAGTGGCCCCAGGCCAGGCTGCTCGTCGCTCAGGCCGTAACCGCCTCCAACCACGATCAGCTTGTCGCAGTGAGGTCGCAGCAACTCGCGTGCGTGCTCGAGCAAGGACTTGCCCAGCACAAGGCGTTCAGGCTTGTCGCCTCCCATGCGGCTGCCGGCACCGCCGGCGAGAACCGCCCCGGTAATGGCCAGAAGCCTACATCTCCGGGCCGGCCGGGCCGGGATCGGGGGGCGGAACCTCGATGGGCACCGGGGCCGGCTCGGGGGGAGCCTCCATGGGAATCTCCACCGGTATCGGCTCGGGAGCAGGAATCACCTCGCCCCCGGAAGCTCCTCCCGGATCGGCCACAGGCTCTGGCAGCGGCAGGGGACCTTCGCCCAACGGCACTTCCACCGGAGTGGGAATCTCCCCCGGTCTTTCGTCCACCGGTGCGGTGGGCGAGGCCGGACCGGTCGGCCGGGCCGGACCCGTAGGACGGGGCGCGGCTATCCCGCTGCCGGGCAACGGCCTGGCCCCGTGCGAGTCGCAGTAGATGCCGGGAAGCTGTCCGGGCTTATAGTATTCGCGATACACCTTGGGGCAATTCGGTCCGGCCCGCTTGTGGGAGGTGGTGCACATCAAACAGGGCAGGGTCGGGCCCTTGCGCACCTTCCACCGGAGGTTGGGCTTGCCCTCGAGGGCGGCCATCATGACGGCTTTCCAGAGCGGGGCGCACACGTCGCCGCCGAAGACTCCGTACATCTGGGTGAAGTCATCGTTGCCAACCCACACGGCGGCGGTGTACTGAGGCGTGAAGCCGCAGAACCAGATGTCGCGGTGGCTCGATGTGGTGCCCGTCTTGCCGGCGCAGCGGCGGCCATCGATGTAAGAGGCGTAACCGGTCCCATTCTTGGCCGCATTCTCGAGCATGTCGGTCAGGTAGAACGCGGTCGACTCGGCCAGCACCTCCTCGTAGTGGGGGAAGCGGTTGTCCTCGACGATGTTTCCCTCGCTGTCCTTGATGACGCTGATAGGTGACGGGTCGATACGGATGCCGCCGTTGGCCACGACCGAGTAGGCGGTGGCCATCTCCAGTGGGGAGATGTCGCAGGCCCCCAGGGGCAGCGAGACCACCGGCTCGAGCTTCTCGCGCACACCCATGCGGTAGGCGTAGTCGATGACCCGGTCGATGCCCACGATCATGGCCATGCGCACGGCCACCACGTTGCGCGAGTGCTGCAGGGCCACCTTGAGGGGGACAGCGCCCAGGAAGCGCCCGTCCGAATTCTGCGGCGAGTAGGCTGGCTCGCCCGGGCCCATGTTGTAGGTAATGGGCGAGTCGGGCACGACCGACTCGGGGGTCATGCCGGCCTCAAGGGCGGTCGCGTAGACGAACAGCTTGAAGGAGGAGCCGGGCTGGCGCCGGGCTTGCCAGGCACGGTTGAACTGGCTCTTGTCGCTCCAGCCCACCCCGCCCACCATGGCGCGGATGTATCCGGTGCCGTTCTCGAGCACCACGATGGCGCCCTGATGGAAGTTGAAGATGTTGCCCTCGGCTTTGATGCGCTGCTTGAGCAAGTCTTCGCATTTTTTCTGCAGCTTCAGGTCCACCGTGGTGTAGACGCGCAGACCGCCCCGGTAGAGCAGGTCTTCGTCGTAACGGCGATAGAGATCCTTGATGACGAAGCTGGTGAAGTAGGGGTACTTCAGCAGCTGGAACTCCTTGCGGTCCTGGTTGGCGATCTTCATCTTGGGAAGAGCCTCCAGGGCCGCCTGATACTCGGCCTGGGAGATGTAGCCCTCGCTCTTCATGCTTTGCAGCACGAGCTTCTGGCGCTCTTGCGAGGCCTCTTTGTTGACCAGGGGGGAGTACTCAGTGGGCGCCTGGGGAAGGCCCGCCAGGAGCGAGGCCTCCACGATGTTCAGGTCTTTGGCCTTCTTGTTGAAGTAGGTGCTGGAGGCGGCCTGAACGCCGTGAGCACCGGCGCCGAAGTAGATCTGGTTGAGGTAGAGCTCGAGGATCTCTTGCTTGGTGAAGCGCTTCTCGATCTGCATGGCCAGGATGGCCTCTTTAATCTTGCGGTCGATGGTGCGCTTGGGGGTCAAGAACAGGTTGCGGGCCAGCTGCATGGTGATGGTGGAGGCGCCCTGCTTGTCGCCCCCTTTGTAGCTCGCGTAGGCGGCTCGGGCCACGCCGATGGGGTCCACCCCGTGGTGATCGTAGAAGCGGCGGTCCTCGATAGCCAGCACGGCCTTGACCATGTTGGGCGAGATCTTCTCGAGCGGGGTCCAGGTGCGGTTCTCTCGGAACAGTGTCGCAATCAGCGTGCCATCGGCGGCGTAGATGCGTGTGGTCTCGGAGGGCTCGTAGTAGCGTAGCTTGCCCACGTCAGGTAGACCCCGGGAGTAGTGGTTCAATACCGCCAGTAGAGCCGCAAGGGTCACCAGGAGCAGGCTCAGCAACCCGAGCACCCCGAAGATCAGGATCTTCAGGCAGCCTTTCTTGACACTGCTGCTCTTTTGCCCTTTGCCGCTCATGAGGAGGTCACCTCGCTGGACTTTACCGAGTCGAGCAGGCCGTTGACGAAGGCACCCGATTTCTCGTCGCCATACACCTTGGCCAGCTCCACCGCCTCGTTGATCACCACCGCCGGCGGAGTCTCGGGACAGTGCAGCAGCTCATAGATGCCCAGGCGCAGCAGGCAGCGATCGACGCGGCTCAACCGATCCAGTTTCCAGTTTACTGCTTTCTGCTCGATCAGTCGATCTATTTGCGACTGATATTCCAGAACTCCCCGACACATCGTCTGAACAAAATTCAACACCGCGGGGTCGTTCGCCTCCTCGGCCACCCGAACCATGGCATCCTCGACGCTGGCGCCGCCCACGTCCATCATGAACAGGGCGTTCAGGGTCTCGATGCGCGCCTGGCGTCGCTTTGTCACTCAGGCCTCGGCCATGACCTGGGCCAGCTGGGACTCCACGAAGGTTGTGTGAACCTCTCCGCGTCGGAAAGACTCGTTGTGCAAGAAACGTCGGTGGAAATCCAGCGTGGTGCTGACCCCGTCCACGCGCATCTCGGCCAGAGCTCGCTGCATGCGGGCCAGAGCCTCGTTGCGGTCGGCCCCGTGGGTGATCACCTTGGCCAGCAGGGAGTCATAATAGGGCAGCACGCTGGAACCATTGTAGAGATGACTGTCCACCCTCACGCCAGGCCCTCCCGGGAAGTGCAGGTGAAGAATCTGGCCCAGGCTGGGCATGAAGCCCGAGGCCGGGTCTTCGGCGTTGATGCGGCACTCGATAGAGTGGCCGGTCAGGCGGACATGCTCCTGGGTAAACGGCAGCTCGTGGCCGGCAGCCACCAGAATCTGCTGCTTGACCAGGTCGATGCCGGTCACCATCTCGGTCACCGGATGCTCGACCTGGATGCGCGTGTTCATCTCCAGGAAATAGAAATCGCCGTTGCGGGCATCAAACAAGAACTCCACCGTGCCCGCACCGGCATAACCGCAGGCCTGAGCGGCCCGCACCGCGGCCACGCCCATCTTCTCGCGCTGCTCGTGGGTCAAGGCCAGTGAAGGAGACTCCTCGATCAGCTTCTGGTTGCGCCTCTGCACCGAGCAATCGCGCTCGCCCAGGTGGACCAGGTGCCCGTGCTCGTCGCCGAGCACCTGGAACTCGATGTGGCGGGCGTTGGGCAGGAACTTCTCGAGATAGATTCGGCCGTCGCCAAAAGCCGCCTCGGCCTCGCTGCGGGCGGTCTCATAGAACTTTTGCATCTGGCCTGGCTCGTTGACCACGCGCATGCCCTTGCCGCCCCCTCCGGCGGCGGCCTTGAGCATCATGGGGTAGCCATGCTCCTCGGCAAAGGCCAGAGCGTCCTTGACATCCTGCACCTCGTTGGTGCCGGGCAGCACGGGTACGCCGGCCGCGATGACGGTCTGACGGGCCTGCGCTTTGTCGCCCATCAAGCGCATGGCCTGAACGCTGGGACCGATGAAGGTGAAATGGTGGCTCTGGCAGATCTCAACAAAGCTCGGGTTCTCGGCCAGGAAGCCGTAACCGGGGTGGATGGCCTCGGCCCCGGCGATGGTAGCCGCAGCAATGATGTTGGGGATGTTGAGATACGAGCCAGTCGCCTGGGCCGGGCCCACGCAGAAGGCCTCGTCGGCCAGGGTGACGTGCAGGCTTTCCTTGTCCACGTCCGAGTGGATGGCCACCGTCTTGATGTCCATTTCACGGCAGGCGCGCAGCACCCGCAGGGCGATCTCCCCCCGATTGGCGATCAGGATCTTCTTAAACATCGGCTCGCACCACCATCAAAGCCTGTCCATACTGAACCGGCTCGCCTTCGGCCACCAACAGCTCGGCCAGCTCGCCCTCTTCGGGCGAGCGAACTTCATGCCTCAGACTCACCGACTCGATCACGCCCACAATTTGCTCCTTCTTGACCCGCTGGCCAGGTCGGGCAGTCTCCACCACGCGGAAGATACCCACCACAACGGAGGTCACGGGAACTCCGGAGGCCAGGGCCACCTCCTCTTCGGAAGGCTCCTCGGCCTCGATCTCGGCCTCGGTGGATACCGGCAGCCCCCAGCCGGTGGCCGCCCGGCGCACCCGCAGCGAGCGCTTGCCCACCTCCACGGTCAGCTCGCGCAGGCCTTCTTCCTCGGCCAGCCGGGCCATGTCTCGGGCCACCTGCTCGAGGTCCATCTCAACGCGCTCCAAGGTCTTCACGTCCTGTCTCCTCCCAGTAACCCGCCACCACCCGGGGCAACCCGGATAGATCCGGCACCAGCCGGGTGCGGGTCAATCCTCTCTCGATCATCATGGCTTCTACCCCCTCGGACTGATGGGGAGCCACCTCCATGGCCAGCACCCCGCCCTCTTGCAGAGAGTCGGGAGCCCGGCTGACGATGCGCTCGATGACCTCCAGGCCGGTGCGGCCTCCAAAGAGCGCTGTAAAAGGCTCGTACTGCCGCACGTTGGGCTCGGGCTGAGGGCCGCAGTCGAGCCCGACGTAAGGGGGATTGCTCACGATCAGGTCAAAGCGACCGCTGACCGGAGCAAAGAGGTCGCCGATCTTGACCTCAACCTCGGTGCGGTGCAGCCGGCAGTTGCGCAGGGCCACGTGAGCGGCGTCAGGCTCGACCTCTACGGCCACCACCTCGGCCCCCGGATGCTCCAGGGCCAGGGTCACCGCCAGCACGCCGCTTCCGGTGCCCAGGTCGAGCACCCGAGGACGCGTCAGGCCGCTCTTTTTCAGCACCTCCAGGCCGACCTCGACCAGGGTCTCGGTCTCGGGGCGGGGGATCAGCACTTCGGGGGTCACCTCGAAGCGCCGAGAATAGAACTCGCGCCAGCCTATCAGGTAGGCCACCGGAATTCCCTGCTCGCGACAGGCAAGCAGGTTGCGATAGCGCTCCAGGGCGGTCTCGCCCAGGGGGGCGTTGGCACGAGCATAGAGCACCGTGCGGTTACTCTCGAGCACGTGGGCCAGCAGCACCTCTGCATCCAGACGGGGCGAGCGTGGGCGGCTCTGGCTCAGCCGGCGGGCGCCCTCGTCGAGGGCCTGGGCCACGGTCATCGCTGGGCCTGCGCGAGCAGCTCTTTCTGCTCTTCTTCTTGCAGGGCCTTGATGACCGGATCGAGGTCGCCGTTGAGCACCGAGGGGAGGTTGTGCAGGGTGAGCCCGATGCGGTGGTCGGTCACACGGCTCTCCTTGAAGTTGTAGGTGCGGATCTTCTCAGAGCGGTCGCCCGTGCCCACCTGGCTGCGCCGCTCGGCGGTCAGCTCTTGCTCGGCCTTGATCCGCTCAGCCTCGAGCAGCTTGGTGCGCAGCATGCGCATCGCCTTGTCGCGGTTTTGATGCTGGGAGCGCTCGTCCTGACAGGCCACCACGATGCCGCTCGGCAGGTGGGTGATGCGGATGGCCGACTCGGTCTTGTTGACGTGCTGCCCGCCCGCGCCCTGGGCCCGATAGGTGTCCACCTTCAGGTCGTCAGGCCGGATGGGAATCTCGTCCACCTCCTCGGCCTCGGGCAGCACCGCCACGGTCACGGTGGAGGTATGGATCCGCCCCGAGGACTCGGTGGCCGGCACCCGCTGCACCCGGTGCACACCGCTCTCGAACTTGAGGTGCGAGTAGGCCTCGTGGCCGGCGATCTCGAAGACCACTTCTTTGAAGCCGCCCAGCTCGGTGGCGTTGTCGCTTAAAATGGAATACTTCCAACCAGACTGCTTGTCGGCGTAAAGGCAGTACATGCGAAAAAGCTCTCCCGCAAAGAGAGCAGCTTCTTCCCCTCCGGCGGCGGCCCGAATCTCAACCAGAACGTTGCGGTCGGCATTCGGATCGCGCGGCAGGAGCAGCCTCTTGAGGCGTTCCTCGAGACCCTCGCGCTCGGCGTTCAAGCGGGGCATCTCCTCGCGGGCCAGAGCTCCCATCTCGGGGTCGACCAGCATCGCCCCCACCTCGTCGAGCTGGTCCAACAGCTCGCGGTAGCGGCGAGCCACCTGGGCCAGCTCCTCTAGGGACGCGCGTTCGCGAGCCACCCTGGTGTAGGCGGCCACATCCGACTGCAGCGAGGGGTCGCACAGCTTGCGGTCGAGCTCCTCGAACCGCCCCTCGATGTCCAGCAGTCGTTCCTTTTCCAGCACGGCCCGGGCTCCGGTCTAGGCTTTCTTGCCTTCCTTGGCATAGCGCTGGCGGAACTTCTCCACCTGGCCCTCGCGGGCGATGCTGCGCTGCTTGCCGGTGTAGAAGGGATGGCACTGGCTGCAGACTTCGACCTTGATCTCTTTCTGGGTCGAGTAGGTGTTGAAGATCTCGGCGCCGCACGCGCATTTGACGGGCGCGACGAAGAACTCGGGATGGATTCCTGGCTTCATGACTTACCTCGGTAACGTTTTCTGGCCCTCATGAAGAGCGCGGGGCATTATAGCATTCCCGCCCCAGGTTCGGCAAGCGGGGGTATCCAAGGATTCTTTAAGTCCCCCAGCCTAGACTGTTCTCATGGAGCCCGCCCGCGCCCGACCCGTCTTGCTGCCCTCGCCGCGCCTGCCGGCGCCTGCCCCGTCTCCCCCTCCCCCGGAGGAGGCGCGCGAGGTACCGGTGCTCACAATTGCCCTGGGGGCAGCGGGCGCCGTGGTGGCGGGGACGGCGCTGGCTGGAACGGGATGGGGCCTGGCGGCCTCGGCGGCGGGAGCAGCCATCGGAGGGCTTGTGGGCCACTTTCTGCCGCGCTGGCTGACTCCGGAAGGCCCGCGGCTGATCGTCGGGCACGTGGGCGAGCGAGAAGCCCGGCTGTGGGGTCGAGGGGATGCGAAGAACTCGGTAATGACGGCCCAGGTGCTCGACTCGGACAAGGTGGTAGCCAGCGCCCGGGTGCAGCTGCAGGCGGAAACGGGCTACACGGGAGCGGTGACCCTGACCGGGCTCGAGCCGGGCCGCGAGTACAGCTGCCGGGTGGACTACGGGAGCTACCAGGAGACGGGCTCGTTCCGCACCGACGACAAGAATGCGGAAGAAGTCAGCTTTCTGATGGGGAGCTGCAACAACCACCGTTTCTGGAGGCGGGGGGAGGCCTGGGAGCGGATCGAGGCTCTGGCCGAGCAGACGAAGCCGGACTTTCTGCTGCACACGGGGGATCAGATCTACGCCGACCAGCCCTACCAGAGCCACGGGCTGGAGGGCTTCCGAGGGTGCTACCGGCGGGCCTGGTCGGACCCGGAGGCGCGCGAGTTGCTCAAGGAGCACCCCAACTACATGATTTTGGACGATCATGAGGTGGGCAACGGTTTTGCTCAGCACCAACCCCTGTCGCCGATTCGGCGGGCCTGGCTGTGGCTGAGCGGGCTCTGGGGATCAGAGCCGGCCCAGCGGCAGTCGCTGGAGCGGGCCGGCCTGCAGGCTTATGGGGAGTTTCAGCACAGCCACAACCCGCACTCGTTCGGGGAGGAGAAGCGCTACTACACCTTCTCGCGCGGGCCGGCCGAGTTCTTCGTGATGGACACGACCACCGAGCGAAATCCCGCCCGGGGGGAGATGATCGGCCCCGAGCAGCTGCAGCGCCTCAAGGACTGGCTCTCGGCCAATCGAGATCGGCCCCGGTTCGTAGTCAGCAGCGTGCCGTTTCTGGCCGAGCAGACCTCGACCGACCCGGAGGCGCGCTGGTCGAGCAGCGCCTTTCGCGCCCAGCGCGACGGCCTGCTCGACTTCGTGGCCCGAGAAGGGCTCAAGGGCGTGGTGTTCTTGAGCGGAGACTCGCACAATAGCTTTCACATGGAAACCGACCTCGGCACCACCAGGGTGCACGAGCTGGGGGCCAGTCCGATCAACGGCTGGGTCTTGCGCGGACCGGAGATCTATCAGAGCAAGCGTTCCGACCGCACGGCGGCGGGCACGGGTTACACCACCGAGCTGGACAGCCAGCACTTCCTGGGCGCCAAGAGCTATGGCTCGCGGGAGACCTCGGCCTGCATGCGGATCAGGACGGACGGGGACGAGGTGGAGTTCTCGATCCACCGCACCCACCGCGACGATGAAGGAGCCTACTCCACCGGGAGGTTTTCGCTGGGGCTTGTGGGCGGGTAGGAGGTTGGGGAGGGCGGCCACGAACCCCCTGTGATGGGCAAGCTCTATCGTCACGGCGACGTGCTGATCCAGGAGGTGGAGCACCTCCCGGGCGGGCTCGAGAAGCTCTCCCACCGCATTCTGGCCCACGGCGAGGTAACCGGTCACTGCCACCAGGCCCGCGGGGAGGCGGAGCTTTACCGGGGTGGTGGAGAGCTCTTTCTGCGGGCGGTGGGGCCGGTCGAGATCGTTCACGAAGAGCATCGGACCATCGATCTGCCTTCCGGTTTCTACCGCATCTGGCGGCAGCGCGAGTACACGCCACGGGAGATCCGCCTCGTCCGTGACTGAGGAGGCCCGCTTCCCCGGCCGGGTGGACCGGACCGGCTTTGAGGGGGACACTCTGCCGGCCGGCTTGCACTGTTACGAGCTGGACGCGCGCGGAGCAAGGCTCACCCATCTCCCCGACGACCTGCGGGTGGACGCTCGGCTGGTGCTGGACGAATGCCACCAGCTGACCCACCTGCCCGAGGGCCTGACGGTGGGGTCTTTGAGCCTGCGCAACTGCACCGCGCTGACCGCCCTGCCGGAGGGGCTGAGCACCTGGTTTCTGGATCTGACGGGCTGCACGGCCTTCCAGCACTGGCCGCGCCAGGCCACCATCGAGCGGGGGGCGCTCATCCTGCGCGACTGCGTCGCCCTGACCGAACTGCCGGGCTGGCTGGGCCGGCTGAGCCAGCTCGACCTGGCCGGATGCGCCGGAATCCGCACCATCCCTGACGGAATCGAGGTGACGCTCTGGCTGGACATCGGGGGCACCTCCCTCACCTCTCTTCCGCCCAGCCTCAAGGGCGCTCCGCTGCGCTGGCGGGGGGTGCGGGTGGACGAGCGGATCGCCCTGCGCCCCCACGAGCTGACCGCCCGCGAGGCGCTGCAAGAGCCCAACGCCGAGCGGCGCCGGGTGATGATCGAGCGCATGGGCGCGCTGCGCTTCGTGCGCGAGGCCGACCCCGCGGTGCTCGACGAAGACCGCGACCCGGGCGGAGAACGGCGCCTGCTGCGCATCGAGCTGGAGGAAGACGAGCCGCTGGTGGGCCTGTTCTGCCAGTGCCCCTCCACCGGGCGGCAGTATCTCATCCGGGTGCCCCCCCAGATGAAGTCGTGCCACCAGGCGGCCGCCTGGATCGCCGGCTTTGACGAGCCTTCCCTCTATCAACCGTGTCTGGAGACGTAAAGCATGCGACGAGAGCTCATCTACATGGACGCCAAATCGAGCAAGTTCTGGACCATCGAGCTGCAAGGAGCAGCCCACACGGTGACCTACGGGCGCATCGGCTCGGCCGGTCAAACGAGCAGCAAGTCGTTTGCCAATGAGGAAGCGGCCCGCAAGGACTTCGACAAGCTGGTCAAGGAGAAGCTCTCCAAGGGCTATGTGGAGAAAGCGGGCCAGGAAGCAGAGGGAGATCTCCTGCCGCTGGTGGCTTTCACCTCCATCAACCACCGCAACGAGATCCTGAGCAACCTGGGCACGTTCATCGGGATGCGGGTTGTCGACTACGACCCCGAGAAGCCGGCCAGGAGCGACGTGGTCTATCGCCTGCGCTCCACCTGGGAGAAGGAAGAGCTCCCGCTGGAGAGCTTTCTTGCCTCGGAGGCGGCCGGGGAAGCCCGAGGGCTGGTCATCGGGGCCTGGCAGGTGGACGACTCCAGCGTCGATTCCTCCCAGGTGGTCCATGAACTGGCGCAGGCGGCCGGGCGACTGGGGAAGCTGGCGGCGCTCTACCTGGGCGATATCGTCGGCGAGGAGTGTGAGATGTCCTGGATCAACCAGTGCGATCTCACACCCCTGCTGTTGGCCTTCCCGAGCCTGCAGCTGCTGCGCACGCGGGGGGGCGAGGGGCTAGCCCTGAGCAACCCGCGCCACCAGCGCCTGCGGGGCCTGGCGCTGGAGGCGGGAGGGCTGGACGTGAGCGTGATCCGCTCGGTGTGCCAGGCCGACTTCCCCGAGCTTGAGTACCTCGAGCTCTGGCTGGGCACTTCTGACTACGGAGCCACCGCCACCGTGGCCGACCTGCAGCCGCTCCTCTCGGGGCGCCTCTTCCCGAAGCTGAAGTACCTCGGGCTTCGCAACAGCGAGCTGGCCGATGAGCTGGCCGGGGTGCTGGTGAACAGCCCGGTGGTCGAGCGGCTGGAGACGCTGGATCTCTCGCTCGGGGTGCTGACCGATGAAGGCGGGCGGTCGCTGCTCAAGCTCTCCAGCCCCACGCTCAAGAAGCTCAATCTGCACTACAACTACTTCAGCCCGGAGCTGAGCCGACAGCTCAAGGCCCTGCCGTTCACGGTGGACGTCTCGGTGCCGGCCGGCATGGAAGAAGAAGAGGAGGCGCGCTTTGTCGCCGTGGGGGAGTAAGCCCGGGCTGGGACTGCTCGGCAACCCCGAGAACCGGCGCATCCGAGACTTTCAGGAGACGGCCGAGCGGCTGGGCTGGCCCCGCCCGCCCTGCCTGGCCTACCGCGACCTCTTGCGCAACCCGAAGTTGCTCTCGGACTGGAAAGTGGAAGCGGTGCGCATCGACTCGCCGGGCGAAAACGAGGAGGTGGCCCGCGAGCTGATTGCGCTCGGGGGTGGACCGACCCGCTCCGACCTCGAGTACGGCCAGATCGGCTATCTGCGCGAGTACCACAGGGGCTTTTGTCGGGTGCTCGAGTGGGTGGCTGCAAGTGGCCTGCGATGCCTCAATGACCCGGGCGAGATCGCCGCAATGTTCGACAAACAGGCCTCCCACCGGCGCTTTGTGGCAGCCGGACTGCCCCGTCCAGAGGTAGGGCGCGAGCTGCTCGAGCGCCCGGCGGGGCGGGTCTTTCTCAAGCCACTGCACGGCTCCTCGGCCTCGGGAGTCTGCGCGCTTCGCTGGCGTCCAGGCAAGCGCGAGCTATTCGCCGCCCTTCAGATCGCTCAAGGACGGCTCTTCAACAGCCTGAAGGTGTGGCGCTACACAGCTCCCTGCGACATCGAGCGCATCCTGGGCGAGCTCGAGCCGCAGGGGATGATCTGCGAGGCCTGGATCCCCAAGCTCACTCTGTCGGGGGGCGCCGTCGACCTGCGGGTGCTGGTGATCGCGGGGGAAGCGCGCCACCGGGTGGTGCGCCAGAGCCGCCACCCGATGACCAACCTGCACCTGGGCAACCGTCGTGCCGAGGAGTCAGCCCTGCTCGAGGCCATCGGCCCGGAGCGCTTTGAAGCGGCACTGCGGCTGGCCGAGCGGGCGGCCGCTTGCTTCCCGGCCTCGCTGGCGGCCGGGGTGGACATTCTGCTGGATACCTCGCACCGCGCCCTGGTAGGCGAGATCAACGCCTTCGGCGACCTGTTGCCCGGCCTTCGCCACCGGGGCGAGACCGCTTACGAGGCCCTGTGCCGTGCCCAGAGCTGTCCTGTTTGATCTGGACAACACCCTGGTCGATCGCGACCGGGCGCTGCGCGAGCTTCTGGCCGCTCACTTTGCCGACCCGCAGGACCGGGCCGCTCTGCTCTGTCTCGACGGCGATCCGCGCTTTTTTGTCGCCTGGAGCGAGCGCGCCGGCAGGCCCTTCAGCCAGCACGACCTGGCTCGAGAGCTGGCCCTGCGAATCGCCCCCGACCCCGAGTTCCTCGAGGCTCTGCGCGAGCTGGGCCGACGCTGCCAGCTGGGGCTGGTCAGCAACGGGGGCAGCCGGGGCCAGCGCGCCAAGCTGCGCGCCGCCGGGCTGGAGGAGCTCTTCGGAGCGTCGATCGTGGTATCGGGCGAAGTGGGTCTGGAGAAGCCCGACCCGGAGATCTTCCTGCTGGCCTGCCGGCGGCTGGGGCGCGAGCCGGGCGAGTGCCTCTTCGTGGGGGACCAGGAGCTCTTGGACGGAGTGGGGGCCCGGGCGGCCGGAATGGCCTTCCGGCTGGCCGCAAGAGTGCTGGACGCCGACACGGTGCGCGGGCTTTGAAAGAGCGGGTGGGCATCCACGACGTGCTCATGGTCACCCTGGACACGCTTCGCTATGACGCGGCCCAGCGGGCCTTCGAAGAGGGGCGCCTGAGCACGCTGGGACCCTACCTCGAGCCGGGCGGCTGGCAGAAGCGCCACAGCCCGGGCAGCTTCACCTACTCGGCCCACCAGGCTTTCTTCGCCGGGTTCCTGCCCACGCCGGTCGGGCCGGGCCCCCATCCACGGCTTTTCGCGGCCGCCTTCGCGGGCAGCGCCACCACGGCGGAGAGCACCTTCGTCTTTTCCCAGGCCACCCTGCCCCAGGCGCTGGCGGCCCGCGGCTACCGCACCCACTGCATCGGGGGCACGGGCTTCTTCAGCCAGCAAAACGAGCTCTCGCGAGTGCTGCCGGGACTGTTCTCGCAGGCGGTCTGGCGTCCTGAGCTGGGGGTGACCTGCCCCGAATCGCCCGCCCACCAGGTGAATGAAGCGCTCCAGGCCCTCGAGGGCGAAGGACGGCGCCTGATCTTCCTGAACGTGGCCGCGATCCACCAGCCCAACTGGTTCTACGGGGGAGAGCAAGGCCAGGACACGCTGGCCACCCACACCGGGGCCCTGGTGGCCGTCGATCAAGCCTTAAAGCCTTTGTTCCAGGCCATGAAAGAGCGCGCCCCCACCTTTGCGCTGATCTTCTCCGACCACGGCACGGCTTACGGCGAAGACGGCTATCACGGCCACCGGCTGGGCCACGAGGTGGTGTGGACGGTGCCCTACGCGGAGTTCGAGCTGTGAGGCTGACCGAGCGGCTCGAGCAGGACGGCTATGACGGCTATGCCTACTCTTATCCCCACAAGACGGCATACCGGCCGCTCGAGCCGGCCGTGCCCCTCGCCCAGGCCTGGCGCGACGAGGACAAGAGACGCCTGTTCCTCTACGTGCACCTGCCTTTCTGCGAGATGCGCTGCGGTTTTTGCAACCTGTTCACCACCGTGCGCCCCCCCGAGGAGCTGGTGGAGCGCACGCTCTCCTCCATCGCCCGCCAGGCCCGCGTGGTGGCCGAGTGTATCGCTCCCGAGGGGGTGACCCAGGCCGCCGTGGGCGGGGGGACTCCCAGCTACCTCAGCGAGGTCCAGCTCGAGCGGCTCTTCGCCGAGGTGAGCCGCTACTGGCCACTGCGCTGGTCCGGGATCCCGGTCTCGGTGGAGCTCTCGCCGGCCACCGTGACCCCGGGGAAGCTGGCTCTGCTGCGCTCCCTGGGAGTGGAGCGGGTCAGCCTGGGGGTGCAGAGCTTCGTGGCGGCTGAGCTGGCGGCCCTCAAGCGCCCGCAAGAAGCCGGCGAGGTGGAGCGAGCCTGCTCGGCCATCCGGGCGGCCGGCTTTGCGGTCTTCAACCTGGACCTGATCTACGGGCAGGAAGGACAGACCGCCGCGAGCTGGGAGGAGAGCCTGGAGCGGGCTCTTCGGTGGCGGCCCGAGGAGCTCTATCTTTACCCGCTCTACGTGGGCAAACGCACCAACCTGGACGTGCTGGGCAAACGCCCGGGAGCACGCCGACAAGAGCTCTACCACGTGGGGCGTGAGCGGCTGCTGGCGGCCGGCTACCGGCAGCTCTCGATGCGCAGCTTCCGGCGAAGGGAGGTGGAGCGCTCCTCGGACTACTGCTGCCAGGAGGACGGGATGGTGGGGCTGGGACCGGGGGCGCGCTCTTATACTCGCGCGCTTCACTACAGCTCGGAGTATGCCGTGGCCCAGACCGGGGTGCGACGCATTGTCGGCGCCTTCGCCGAGCGCGATTTCAGCCAGGCCGACTACGGGGTGAGGCTGGACGCCTCGGAGCAGAAGCTGCGCTGGCTGATCAAGTCGCTGCTGCGGGCCGAGGGGGTGGCGCTTTCAGGCTATCGCGACCGCTTCGCCAGCTCGCTGGAGGACGATCACCCGCGCCTGCAAGAGCTCTTGGAAGCAGGGCTGGCCGAGCGGGACGAGGGACGGCTGCGCCTGACCGAGCAAGGGTTGGCGCGCAGCGATACCGTGGGTCCCTGGCTCTACTCCGAGTCAATGAGCCAGCGAATGGCCAGCTATGCGGGTTGGTGAGCCGGGCAGGTCAGGCGATCCGGGCGCACAGGATGGGGATCTGCGTCTCGCCGGTGAAGTGACGATAGAAATACCAACCCTGGTGGTAAGGGTAGCGCGTCAGGGTTTCTTCATCGACCAGCCCCACCCTGGCCTCAAGCCTATGGGCCTGCAAAACTCCGGTCAACAGCTCGCTCAATTGCTCCAGGCGGGGCGCCAGGAAGGCGGGGCTGGCGCGCAGCGCGGGATGGACGGGCTGACCGGCCGGTAGCTTGCGACCGATCTCCCGCAGAGCCTCGCTCATCATGGCCAGGGTCGCCCGGGGGCCTTGCGGCAGCAACAGAAGCTCGGGAAACGAATGCGTGTACCAGTACCCGATGGAGAAGAGGCATTCGTCGGCGGGCACGCCGGTGAAGCCGTTCTCGAGCATTTCGGGAACAAAACCGAGCTTGCTCATCGTGAGCTTGTGGTCCTGACTGGCGAAGTACTGGAATCTCTCCGAGAGGTTGGCCAGCGGGTCCTCTCTCAAGAGCAGGCTGAACCGCCCCAGACTGGTTGCGTCGGCGCTGAAGTCGTCATACGGATCGAATGGATTGGTCAGAGTGGGCCATTCAGGCATGGCTTCCAACTTCTCGATGAATCGGGCGTAACGCTCGTCGACCGGATGCCCGGCGGCCGCCAGACGGTCGATGGCCGACCGGGCATCGGCCCCAAGGCGCTGGGCCTCGGAGTAGAAAGCGGCGGCCGCGCCCGGGTGGCCGGCCTCCTCGGCCCGCTTCCCGCTGACGGCCATTCGCTGGATCACGGCGTCCTTGCGCCCTCTGGCCAGCCAACTGCCGACGTCGCGCAGCTCGAGACAACCAAGGAAGGGGGGGCGATCGGCCGCCATGAGCACCCGTCCATTCAAGGCGGATTGCTCCAGAACCATGCCCAGCCTGGCCAGGCGGGTGCCCAGATCAACCGCAGGCCTGAAGGCGAGCCGGGCTCCCAGTTTCGGAGCCCGCTCGCTCAGGCCGGGAAGGGCTTGCTCGGCCTCGGCCGGGGCGAGGAACCAGAGCTGCTCGACCCGAGCCAGCAACCGGGCGGCCTGGGGACCGAGGTTGATCTCCGCCTCCAACCCGAGCTCGTCCTCCACGGTGTCGACGAAATCCTCCAGCGAGCTGACCCGGGCCTCGAACAGACCAGTCGACTTTTCGTGAAGTCGCAGGTAGATGCTCAGATCGGGCGACTCCAAGTCGACGAAGTAGTCGTTCCCGGCAAGATCGGTGCCGACCACCAGGCAGCGCCGAGGCCACTCCCCCTGGCGAGCTCTCTGGTTGGCTTCGAGCAGGCGCGATCTGTCGGTGAAGAGCACCTGCAACTCGGGGTGCTTCTTGAAGGGCTTGCTGAGAACCAGTGAGCAGTAAGCTTCCGGCAAGTGGATCTCGAGCGCTCGCTCCACAGCCTTCAAGTCTTTGCGGGTCACCGCCGGAAGTTCGAGAGCGGCCAGGGACATGTCCTTTGGGACGACGAACCCCGTGCTTCGGTGAACTGGAGCATTCTCTACCGCGGCTCGCTGTCGAGCTGCAACTACGCCTGCGACTACTGCCCGTTCGCCAAGCGGGCCAATACTCGCGCTGAGCTGGCCCGGGACTTCCGCGAGCTGGAGCGGTTCGTGGATTGGGTCGGCGGCCGCCCGCAGGCAACGCGCCTGCTCTTCACGCCGTGGGGGGAGGCGCTGGTGCACCGGGCCTACCGGAGGGCGCTGGTGCGATTGTCGTTGCTGCCCCGGGTGCGGCGGGTGGCTATCCAGACCAATCTGAGCGCTCCTGTGCAAGACCTGGCCGGGGCCGGGCCGTCATTGGCCCTGTGGGCCAGTTTCCACCCCTCGCAGGTCAAGCTCGAGCGCTTCCTGTCCCGCTGCCGCAAGCTCGACGAGCTGGGCCTGCGCTACAGCGTCGGGGTGGTGGGGCTGCGCGAGCATTTCGAGGCCATCGAGGAGCTGCGGGCCCGGCTGCCGCGCCCGGTCTACCTCTGGGTGAACGCTTTCAAGCGCTCGCCGGACTACTATCGGCCCGAGGAGGTGGGGCGACTTGCCAGAGTGGATCCTTACTTCCGGCTCAACCTGCCCCGCTACCAGAGCCTGGACCGTCCCTGCCGGGCCGGCGAGACGAGCTTCACCGTCGATGGGAAGGGGGATGTGCGCCGCTGTCACCTCGTGGGCCAGGTGCTGGGCAACATCTACGAACCCGGCTTCGAGGCCTGCCTCAGAGTGCGGCTCTGCCCGGCCGAGCGTTGCGGCTGCCACATCGGCTATGTGCACCGGCCGGAGTTGCGGCTCGAGGAGGTGTTCGGAGAGGATGGGCTGTTGGAGCGGATCCCGGCCCGCTGGCCGGAGGTGGATGAATCTCTTTCAGTACCATTGGTCACTGAAGTCGCAGCTCGCTCTGCCTTACGCTGAGGGCATCCCGCACCAGGAGGACCCCTTGCCAACATGGAGCGAACTTCCCTTACAGCTCACCATGATGAACTTCACGCTGGACCTCTCGCCGCTCGCCGACCTGAATGTGGCAAGGTTCGAGCAGATCTGCCGGCGCAACCCGGATCTCCATCTCGAGCTCGGCCCGAAGGGCGAGCTGGTGATCATGGCGCCGGCCGGAGGTGAGACCGGCGGGCGGAACAGCCTGCTCATCTCGCAGCTGGTCGTGTGGTCGCGAGAGCACGGGGGCAAGACCTTCGACTCCGCCACCGGCTTCTTGCTCTCCAACGGTGCGGTGCGCGCCCCGGACGCTGCCTGGGTCACTTCCGAGCGCTGGCAGGCCTTGAGCCCCGAGGAACGTCGCAGGTTCCCGCCCATGTGCCCCGACCTGGTGGTGGAGCTGCGCTCACCGAGCGACTTTCTGCCCGGGCTGCGCGCCAAAATGGTCGAGTATCTCGACTGCGGCGCCCGCCTCGGCTGGCTGCTCGATCCCGAGGAGCAGGCGGTGGAGATCTACCGTCCCGGCCAGCCGGTGGAGCGGCTGGCTCAGCCTGCCAGGCTGTCCGGGGAGGACGTGCTCCCGGGGCTGGTGCTCGAGCTGGACGAGATCCTCTACGAGAGCTGAGCGGCCGTCCTTCAAGCAGGAACCTCTGTTCGATAATTGAACATTGTTCAGCATGTCCGACATGCATCGCGCCCGTGGCTACTATGTGCAAGACTTCCTCGTGCACCTGTCGGTGGAGCGCACGCTGGCCCGGCGCACCATCAAGGAATACGAGATGGACCTGGCCCTCTTCTACGAGTATCTCGAGCCTTACCTCGCCGACGATCTCCGCCTCGAAGCCGTGGACGCGCGCACCATCCGCGAGTTCCTGGCCTATCTGCGTCAAGAGCGCGAATACACCGCCAACGCCCTCAACCGGAAGATCGCCTGCCTGAAGACCTACTTTCGCTTCCTGGAGAGCGAGGGCCATCTCAAAACCTCGCCCATGCACGGGGTCAGCTCGGCTCGCGACGGCAGGTTGCTGCCCAAGGTGCTCACCCAGCCCGAGGTAGAGCAACTGCTCGAGGCCGCCCGCTCTCGTATCGAGACTGCCCCCAACCGCGAGTTCGCCCTGCGCGATCGGGCCGCGCTGGAGCTGTTCTATGCCAGCGGCATCCGCCTGGCCGAGCTGGTGGGGCTCGACCTCAACCACATCGACCTCGAGCGCAAGAGCATGCGGGTCACCGGCAAGGGCAACAAGCAGCGTTACGTCTTCATCAACGATGCCGCCGCCCAGGCCTTGCGCGACTACCTGGCCGCCCGGCCCAAAGCAAAGTCGCAGGCCGTCTTCCTGAACCGCTTCGGCAACCGTCTCTCGCGTCGGGCCATCGAGCTCACCTTTGCCCAGCTGATGCAGGAGGCCGGCCTGGAGAAGTCAGCCTCGCCCCACACCCTGCGCCACTCCTTCGCCACCCACATGCTCGAGGGCGGCTCCGACCTGGTGACCATCAAGGAGCTCCTGGGCCATTCCAGCCTCTCCACCACCCAGGTCTACACCAATTTGTCGCGCCAGAAGATGCGCGAGGTCTACGACGAGTCCCACCCGCGTTCATAAAACGGTAACCTGGATTTCACCTTTCCGCAACATCGCGGCAACCAGACCCCCTGTCGGGCAACGCCCCTCCTGAGGCATTCTGGAGGCGGAGGTGAGCGATGAGAATCGAGCAATGTCAAGCCTGGCACATCGCGGGCCGGAACCTGGGCCAGAAGGCCATCCGACCGCTGGGGAAGGGGGCCCGAGGCCCCCGAGTGAGGAATTTGCAGCGCGCCCTGGTGCGCTGGATGCCGACCTGGAAGGGCAAACTGGCCGTGGATGGCGAGTACGGGCCCCAGACGGCGGCCGCTCTGGCCGTGTTCAAAGCGACCTACGGGCTGGGGGTGGACGGCAACAGCCTCGATCCGCGCACGGCCGAGGCTCTGCGGGCGGTCCGGGAAGGCACCTGGTGGCGCGGCCAGGCAAGGCCTCTGGCCAACGGCCAGGTCTACGAGCGGGCCCGCAAGCACGGGTTTCCGTTCGATATCGAGCACCGCTTGCGCCAGCTACCCCCCCACCAGCTGGTGAGCTGCGACGGCTTCCCGATGCAGGCAGCTACGGCCCTGCGCTGGCTCGACTTTCGCGAGCGCCTGGCCAGCGAGATGCCCGGCTTCGCAGCCTTCCTGACCTGCACCACCGGAGGCACTCACGCCAGCCCGGCCCACGCCGAGGGGCGGGCCATCGACTGCGTGGTGGAAGACCCGCGCGGCTATCCGGTGACCCTGGAGGAGTCCTGGCTGGTGGCCGGCCTGGCCGAGGCCAGCGGATTCTCGGTCTTCAACGAGTATGCTCATGACAGCCTGTACAAGACAGGGGATCATCTGCACCTGGAGGCGCCAGCGCCGTGAAAGTTAAGGCTTGGAGACCAGCAATACCAGCGAGCTCACTCCCCCGCCCACCAGGCCACGAACGGTCACTCCGGACTCGAGCGACTGGTCGAAGAGCAGAGCTCCATCAGCGCCGAAGGCCCTGAGCTTGCCGGCCGATCGATCGAGCACGACCGCCATGGGAGGAAGCGCTTGGCTCCATCCCTGCGCATTCTCCACTTTCCATTGCTGCTGCCCGGTGAGCGGGTCGAGTCCCCGGCAGGTAGACTCCTGCAGCAACACCAGGCTCCCGCTCATTGCGGCCAGAAGCTCGCCCTGGACTCCCTCGAGCAAGCTCTTCCCCGTCCGCAGGTCTCGCACTGCCAGACCCTCGGGGTGCCGAGTGAACAGGCGTCCCTGCTCGACCTGAAAGGCCCCCTCGTACTGCATCGACCAGAGCTTCTTCCCGGTGGTGGCCTCCAGCACGACCACCGACGAGCCGGAACGACCTGCAACCAGGCCCTGGTCGATCTTGACCTCTGTGAGGGGCCCAGAAAGTTGCACCGACTCAAGAGCCTGACCCGTCGCGCCGTTGAGCAGTGTCAGAGCCGAGCCATCAAGACGATACACATGCTCGTCGAGAAGAATCTTGCCCGAATCCCGCCAGAGCAACTTCCCACTGTCGGTCTCCCGGGCCAGCATCTCCCCCGAACGAGTCCGGGTGAACAAGAGCGGAGAGCGGGCCGAGACCACAAATTCCTGGCTCGTGGTCTCGACCTGCCAGAGGCTGGTCCCGTTGTCCACATCGACGGCGGTCAAGAGGCCATCGTTGCTCCAAAACACCTTCCTGGCGCCGCAGGTGAAACGGTCGACAGTCGTTTCCATCTGCAGGTCCACCTCGCGCACTCTCTTCCCACCCGAAAAGAACCACACGTAGCGGCCGGTGAGCTTCTCGGGAGTGGGCGTCGGCGTGGGGGTCGGTGTCGGCGTGGAGGTAGCCGAGCCGGATGCTTCGGGCTTCGGCTCGGACTCGGACCTGGCTGCCGCCGCGCTGTAGAAGCTGATCAGGTCTTGGGGAGAAAAGACCGGCAGCAAGTAGAGCTGAATCCAGAGCGGGAGAGCGAGGTTGGCTGTCACAAAGAGAAAAACTGAGGTATACAGCGGGGTCCACGGGGTATCCGACTCGCGGATGAGGCGTTCGCCAGATGATAGATGAACGCGCAACACATTGAGCAGAAACACTCCCCCCAGCGTGGGAAGGCCAAGAATCAGCCAGGGGGCCAGCTTGCGGTTGGCGGCGAACCAGTCGCTCAAAGGGTGCTGCAAAATGCCCGGGAGAATGAGCCAGAGCTCATGCGCCAACCAGAAGACAGCCAGAGAGAGCAAAAAGAGCACGAACGACAGCCAGCAGGTCGCCCGGTGCATCCCCAGCAGATAGCGCCGCAGAACGTCCTTGTTCACCGGCGCCAGCGCTCCACAAGCAGAAAGAGTGCCGCTCCCAGAGGAACCAGGCTGAAGAAGGCGTGTGTCACGGGCAGAAGCCAGGAGCTGCGGAATGCCAGTTTACGCAAATACAACCGCAAAGCCAGAAAGAGCAGCACATTCAAGAGCATGAAAGCAGCCAGGCAGGCCTTCGGGTAGACCAGCATCACTCCAACCGCCAGCCGCAGGGGACTGTCCGAGAAGGCCACCACCCACACGAGCGCGGGAACGATCTGAAACCAGATGAACGTCCAGCAAAGAGCAGCCAGCAAGAACGAGCCGGCCAGGAGCGTGTTGAGCAACCGCACATCAGACAGACCCGGAGGCAGCTTGCTTCTCGACATCTCTGATGATTCGGGAAGGTTCGAGGGGGGACCTCTGGCCTGACTCCGGTGAGCTTTCTTTCAGGCACCCGCGCTACAGTGGCGTATGCTCGTCTCCACGCGGCTATGGAGCCCCATGCCGACGACCCCTCTCCGGGCCGCGGCTGGTCCTGGCGACGCCGTCTCGCTTGGGTATTACGACGCCGCGCGCGACCAGGCCGAGGCGCAAGGCTACTACGGCCGGGTCGGTCAAGATCCGAAGCAGCATCCGGCCCAGCTCTTCCTCAAGCTCAGCAAGCTGCTCGAGCAAACCCACACCACCGAGCCCGCCTATGAGCCCTCCAAATACCTGTTCCCGCGGGTCGACCTCCGCCCCGACGGCGGGCTGGCCTGCCTCTACACCACCCGCCGGGTGTTGACCGAGCAGGGCGAGACCTGGTCGCGGCTGGCCCTGGCCAGCCCCCTCGACGCCGTCGGCCTGGGCCTGGCGGTGGCGTCCGAGGAGTCGCGACCGAGGCTGACCGCCGAGCACGTGGTGGCCCGCGACTGGTTCGACGACCGCCAGCCCATGCGCGGCGACCTGCACAACCTCTTCGCCTGCGACAAGGACGTCAACGAGGAAAGGGGAGCAACCCCGCTCGGCGACGCCGGCCCCGACCGCATCGAGGTGCGAGGCGGCTGGTTCAGCTCCGATGGGCAGCACTTCGAGCCCCGCGAGGGCAAAGGGCCGGCCGCGCGGGCCACGCTCTACTTCCTGACCCGCTACCCGGGGGCCATCCACTGCTACGGACGCAAGGAGATCGAGACGCTCCTGCGCTGGCACCGCGAGGATCCGGTCTCCACCTACGAGCGCCACCACAACCGCGAGGCCTTCCTGCGCCAGGGAAATCGCAACCCGTACATCGACCATCCGGAGTGGGCCGCGCGGCTCTTTCCTCGCGACTGAATCGTGAAACCTGTCTTCATCGTGATCGCAGGTCCGAACGGGGCTGGCAAGCTGACTTCAAGCAGCGGGGTCTGTTGCAGCCCTGACATCAGTCAGGCTGTATTCGCACCGGACACACCTTCAGCTCAGCCGTCTGGGTGATCGGATCGTAGCCTGATCCGGTCAGCACATTGATGGGCACGTTGGCGAAGCTGAAGCTGGCGAACACCGTGCCCCGCTGCGAACGGTCGCTGGCGCGGGCCCGCACGCGCACCGAGCCGCGGGCGCTGCTGACGGTGCACCAGGCCCCCTCGGCCAGGCCCCACTCCCGCGCATCGAGAGGGTGCACCTCCAGGTACTCTTCCGGCAACAGATACTCGATCCCCTGCGAACGTCCCGTCTGGGTGCGGGTGTGATACGCCTCCAACCGGCGGCCCGTGGTCAGCCAGACCGGGAACTCGGGGCTGATGCTCTCGGCCGGGTCGCGATAGCCCATCAGGGTAAACTTGCCCCGGCCGTTGAGGAAGCCGTCCTCGTGCAGGCGGGGAGTGCCGGGATGGTCCTTGCTCGGCACCGGCCATTGGAGCTCGCCCCGGTCCACCCGCTGCCAGTCCAGCCCCTGGTAGATGGGCGAGAGCGAGCACAGCTCGTTGAAGACCTCGCTGGCGTGCTGGTAGACAAAGCCGGGAAAACCCAGGCGGGTGGCCAGCTGGCTGATGATCCACCAGTCCGGCCGGGCCTGGCCCGGAGGAGGCACCACCTGGCGCAAGCGCTGCACCCGACGCTCGGTGTTGGTGCACACCCCGTCGGTCTCGCCCCAGGAGGTGGCCGGGAAGACCACGTCGGCCAGAGCGGCGGTCTCGGTCAGGAAGATGTCAGCCACCACCAAAAAATCCAGGCTTCTCAGCGCCTTCTCACCGTGGTGGCGGTCGGGGTCGGAGATCAGCGTGTTCTCGCCATCGATGAACATGGCCCGGATCTTATCGCCGCAGCCGTCCAGGGCGCTCACCTTGGTGATGCCGCGCTCGAGGTCCACCTCGCGGCCGTAGGCTTTGAGGAACTTGGCCTGGTGGGCCGGCTCGGTGACGGCCTGGAAGCCCGGATAGTTGTTGGGGATGGCGCCCGCGTCGCCGGCCCCCTGGATGTTGTTCTGACCGCGCATGGGGTTGATGCCGGTGCCCTCCCGGCCCAGGTTGCCGGTCATCAGGGCCAGGTTGCACAGGGCCTGCACGTTGTCCACGCCGCAGATGTGCTCGGTGATGCCCAGCGTGTAGTAGATGGCGCCCCGCTCGGCCTTGCCGTAAAGCAGCGCGGCCTTTTCAATGTCAGCCGCCGGAACCTGGCAGACGGAAGCGGCCCACTCGGGCGTGAACTGCTTGACGTGCTCGCGGAAGTCTTCCCAACCCACCGTGCGCTCGGCGATGAATTTCTCATCCACCAGGCCCTCGCGTGCGATGACGTGGGCCATGGCCAGCAGCAGGGCGGCGTCCGAGCCCACCCGGATGGGCAGGTAAAGGTCGGCCAGCTCGGCCAGCCGGATGCGCCGCGGGTCGGCGTTGATCAGCGTGGCCCCGCGGGCCAGCGCGCGCTTGATGCGGGTAGCCGCCACCGGATGGCACTCGGTCATGTTGGTGCCGATCGTGAAGATCACGTCGGGCTTGTCCATATCCGCGAGCGGGTTGGACATCGCGCCCCGTCCGATGGTGGCTGCCAGACCGGCAACCGTGGGAGCGTGTCAAGCTCGGCTACAGTTGTCGATGTAGTTCGTGCCCAACCCCGCGCGCACGAACTTCCCCATCAGGTAGCAAGCCTCGCTGGGCGTGCGGCCCGAGGCGATGCAGTAGACGCTGTGCCGGCCGTGCTCCTTGATCACCTGGCCCAGGCCCTGGGCGGCCCGGTCCAGGGCCTCATCCCAGCTGGCTTCGTGCAGCTCGCCGTCCTTGCCGCGCACCAGCGGGGCCTTCAGGCGATCGGGGTGGTGCACAAAGTCGAAGGCGAACTGGCCCTTGATGCAGAGCGCTCCCTCGTTGGCCGGCCCGTCCATGGCCGGGTGCACCCCCACAATGCGATCCCCCCGGGACAGCACGTCCAGCGAGCAGCCCACGCCGCAGTAAGCGCAGGTGGTGCGGGTCTTCTTCGTGTCCCCGGGAATCTTTGCATTGGCCAGCGCCTTGCGGTCGGCCAGGGCCCCGGTCGGGCACGTCTGCACGCACTGGCCGCAGAAGGTGCACTGCGAGTCTTTCAGCTTGCCCTCGAACTCGGTAGTGATGCGGGTCTCAAAGCCACGGTTCATGATGGAGATGGCGTAGTCACCCTCTTGCTCGGCGCACACCCGCACGCAGCGATAGCAAGAGATGCAAAGCTCGTAGTCGCGCAGGATGAACGGGTTGTCGTCGGCGTGGCTCTTTCCCGAGGTGCGTCCCTTGAAGCGGCCGGTGCGGGCGCCGTAGCGATCCACCAGCTCCTTGAGCTGCTGGGAAGCGTAGCCGCGCAGCGGGTCTACGTCCAGCTCGCGGTTCTCCGAGGCCACCATCTCCAGCAGGTTCCGCCGCAGCCTGTCCAGCGACTCGGTGTCGGTGCGCACCACCATGCCAGGGGTGGCCTTCATGGTGCAGGAGGCCACCGGGGCCTTGGTGCCCTCCAGCTCGACGGCGCACAGCCGACAGCCGCCGAACGGCTCCAGGCGGGGGTCGTAGCACAGGGTGGGGATGGACTTGCCGTGCCGGCTGGCCAGCTCATAGAGGGTCTCGCCCGGAGAGAACTCGACCTCCTGGCCGTCAAGGGTCAGCCTGTTCTCGGTCATGCGTTCCTCCCAACATGGGCCGCCACGTCCTCGGGGAAGTAGCGGTTGAGGCTCTCGGTCACCAGGGGGGCGGCCATGCCCAGCCCGCAGGCGCTGAGGGCCTTCATGGTGTGCCCCAGATCGGCGACTTCTTCGAGCCAGCGCTCCTTCTCCCCTGGCCCGGCCTCACCCGAGAGCCGCTCCACCAGGCGCTGCGTGCCGATGCGGCAGGGGAAGCACTTGCCGCAGGACTCGTGGGCAAAAAACTCCATGGCCTGACGAGCCGCCTCCACCATGTTGCGAGCGTCGTGGAAGACGATGATTCCCCCCGCCCCCAGGAAGCTGCCCCGGGAGCGGATGGAGGGCTCGTCCAGGGTGACCTCCAGGTCGGCCCCTCCCAGGAAGCCCCCCGAGAGACCGGCCATGGTGACGGCCCGGATGGTGTGCCCTTCGGGAGCGCCGCCGGCCCACTCTTCGAGCAGCGTGCGCAGCGGCAGCCCCAGCGGCACCTCGTAGTTGCCCGGCCGCCGAATATCGCCCGAAAGGCTGATGAGCTTGGTGCCGGCCTGTCCGTTGCGCCCCAGCGAGCGGTACCAGGCCGCTCCGTGACGCAAGATGGGGGGAACCGAGGCCAGCGTCTCGACGTTGTTGACGGCCGTGGGCAGGTTCTCGAAGCCGTGGGTTACCGGGAACGGAGGCCGGTAGCGCGGGAACGGGTGGCGGCCCTCCAGGCTGTTGAGCAGGGCGCCTTCCTCGCCGCAGATGTAGGCTCCGGCGCCGCGGCGCAGGTAGATCTCGCAGGTGCCCAGCAGACCGGCCGCGCGGGCCTCCTCCAGAGCGCGCTCGAGGATCCTCAGCGTGTGGGGATACTCGTAGCGCAGGTATAGAAAGGCCCGGCTGGCGCCCGTGGCGTAGGCGGCAACCAGCATGCCCTCAAGCACGGCGTGGGGGTCGTGGTCGAGCAAGGCCCGGTCCTTGAAGCAGCCGGGCTCACCCTCGTCGGCATTGCAGACGATGGTCTTGGGGTAGCCCTCGGCCTGGGCCACGAGCTTCCACTTGGTGCCGGTGGGAAAGCCTGCCCCGCCGCGCCCGGCCAGGCCGCTCTCGGCCACCAGGTCCAGTACCTCTTGCGCGGTCATGGTGAGAGCCTTCTCCAGGGCCTCGTAGCGGTAGCCCGCCAGGGTGGAGCGGCCCGGCTCACGGATGTGCGCGAAGACGCACTCCTCGCAGCCGCCCGGATTGGGGGCGGGCAGCGGCGAGAGCAGCGGCTGGCCGTGGCCATCCAGCACCTGATCGCCGGTGAGCACGGGAACGGGTTGATCGCAGCGGCCGGCGCAGGGCATCTCGGTGGCCCCGAGCTTTTGCACCAGATCGAGGGCGCCGTGCTGGCAGCAGACCAGCCCCGTGCACACCCGCGGGGCGGCCCTGCCGCCCGGCTTGCGGGCGAAGTGGTGGTAGAAGGTGACCGTGCCGAAGAGATCGGCCAGGGGGATGCGCAGGCCCTGGGAAACCTCGCGCAGGACCTCGTCGGAGAGATACTCGTCGCGGTCATGCAGGGCATGCAGCACGGCCAGCAGCGGCGCCGGTTGGTGACAGTAAAGCTCGATCAGCTCGCGGGTTTCCACGGGGCCGGGTGTTCGTCAGGCTGAGCTATCTTCCTCGGGACCTGCTCGGCAAGCTCGCTCCAACTGCGAGCATCTCCAGCAAGTCTGATAGAGTCTACACTCGGCGTCGGCACGACCTCCCCGCGCTCAAGGTGCACAAGCGTGTCCGCGGCCAGACCCGGAGGCACCGAACCGGTTATCGTCGAAGAACCAACTCGAATGAGCGAGCTCGATCGGATTGAGACCAACTTTCGCCTCTCGTTAATCAGCCAGCGAGAGACGACCACAGAGCTCCGCCGACTGGCCGAGAAAGTCAGTGGTCTGGCCGGAGGGCTGAGCGAAGTCGCCCAGGGACTGTCGGGCCTGGCCGAAAAGAGCGATCAAACGGCCGAGCGACTTGAAGACTCGATCGGTATCATGAAGTCGTTTGCTGAAGGCCAGGTGGAGATCCGGCAGACGCTGGCAGAGTGCGTCCGCCGACTGGACGTCCTGGAAGGCAAGAAGGCTTCCTGAGCTAAGCTACTGGCCCGGGTCGTTTGCTTTCGCCAGCAATCTCCAGGGTCTTTGACAAGGTAGCTTCTAATGTGTTGAGCGTTACGTGCTGAAGGTTTTGTCTATCCTTCGGGGGCGCCTCCATACAAGTCTGTCGGCGCCAGTTACTGCAAACCTTCAGCACTTCACTTTAGAAGCGACCATGGCTCCATGAGGTCCGTCGGGCTCAAAGTGCTCAAGAATCGCCTGGCCGAGTACGTCCGCCTGGCGGCCAGTGGAGAGACCGTGCTGGTGACCGACCGTGACCAGGTCGTGGCCGAGTTGGTCCCCCCGAGACCAGGCCGAAGCCCTCTCCTGGCCGACGCTTTGCTGGCAGACGCGGTGCGCAGGGGCTTGATCGTTCCTCCGGCCATCGTGTCAAAGGAGCCTCCGACCGGCTACCCCGTCGCCAGGCTCGAAACCCTTCTCAATGAGCTGGCTGGCGACCGCGGAGAGCAGTGATTTACCTCGATACCTCGGTGGTGCTCGCCCAGCTTCTGGTCGAGGACCCGCGACCTCCTGAGGTCCTCTGGGGAGACCTTGATAGCCAGCCGGCTTCTGGAATACGAGACCTGGACGCGTCTGAACGCGCGCGGACTGGCCGAAACGCACGGAGAGGCCGCGACCGAGCTTCTTGCTCGGGTAGCGATGGTCGAGATGCTTCCCCCGGTCCTGAGTCGAGCCCTGGAAGCCTTTCCCACGGAAGTGCGAGCATTGGATGCCCTTCACCTTGCCACAATCCAGTTCTTGATTGGTGCCCGCCAGAATGTCTCCCTGGCGACTTACGACGAAAGAATGCTAAGAGCGGCTCGCGCGCTCGGATTTCCTGTCTTCGACCTGCCTTGACCGTTGCTTGCGACACGGTGGGCGGGGTTCTGCCGCGTGGGTCAGCTGTCTTCCTCAGGCGCCGCCAGGCCTGCCAGGATCACCCCCAGGTCGGCCCCGGCCGGCTCCAGCTTGTAGTCGCGGCTCTCCTCGGCCCAGTCGAAGGGTCGCAGGCGGCGCACAAGCTCCTCCACCAACCAGGCCCGCGGCAGCTCGCCGGCCCAGTGGCCGAGGGACAGCTCGCGGGCAAGAGCCAGGCAACGCCTGCGCAGAATGGACTCGAGCTGATCCGAATCGAGCGGAAAGGGTGCCTCCTCGCGCTCGTCCATCCAGAGCACGAACCCGTTGGCTCCCCCCCGACCGCGCAACAGCTCGTTGAGCAGGCTACCCCGGGCCGAGCCCAGGAAGTGCCCCACGATCATGCGCCGGCCCTGCACGCAATAGGGTTTTCCGGTCAGCTCGAGGTAGCGGGCGAAGTCGGCCGCCAGCAGATCGGAGACGGGCGCGCTGCGGCCCCGGAAGGACTCGGCCGGAGCCGCCTCCCCTCGACCGGCCCAGACCTCGCGCCCGCCCGAATCGGAGCTCAGCTCACGGGTCACCCCGCCCAGCGAGACGCGCTCGGGAAGCGAGCCATCCGCGCGCCGGATGACATGGCCCACCACCCGCCCCGACTGCCGGTCGACCACCGCCACCTCGCGCCCGCTCTCGCCGCTGAAGTTGTGGTGGATCTTGCCCAGCTCGAAAAGGCGCTCGAGCCGCTTGGCGGGCCGATAGCGCTCGCCGCTGCGCTCGAAATACTGCCTCTCGGTCAACCGATCCAGCAGCTCGACGCACCGTTCCAGGGTGTAGCGCCGGGCCACATCCTCCGGCAGGCGGGCGAAGAGGGCCTCAGCCGTCACAAAGCGGTTGGGATTCTGGTAGGTCAGCGAGAAGGCCTGCTGCACCAGCACCGCCGGGCTGAAGGGCACCTGCGGGGCCAGCAGTCGCCCCATGCGGGCGCACTCGAGCAGGTGCTCCAGCCGCTCTTTGCGCCCCGGACCCTCATACAGGGCCAGCACGCGCGTCTCGCCGGTTCGCCGGTTACCGCGGCCGATGCGCTGCAAAACCCCGGCCACCTCGGCCGGAGGAGCGGCCAGCACGACCAGGTCAACGTCGCCGATGTCGATGCCCAGCTCCAGCGTGGTGGTGGCCAGACACAGGGCCGTGGGGGCTTTCAGGAAGGCCTTCTCCACTCGCTCGCGCTCTTGCCGCGACAGGCTGCCGTGGTGCACCAGCACGTGGTTGCGAAAGGGGGCCTGGCCGCGCAGGTCGGCCCCGAGTTGCTCGGCCTCGCGCCGGCTGCCGGTGAAGAGCAGCACCTTGCGCCCGCCGGCCTGCAGCAGGGCCTGGCGCACGTCCTCGGTGCTCTCCATCAGGGCCAGCTTGGCCTGCAGCTTGCGCTGGCCGGGCACTTTGACCACCACCGCCCCCTCGCCCAGATAGCGTCGGGCCACCTCCTCGGGATGGCCCAGCGTGGCCGTAGCCGCCACCCGCTGAAGGGGAGGCCCACCCAGCGCGGTCACCACGCGCTCGAGGCGGCCGAGCAGCAAGCGCAGCTGATCACCACGGGGGGTGCCTTCCAGCACGTGCAGCTCGTCGAGCACCACCGCCCGCACGTCTCTGAGCCAGCGGGGATGGCGGGCCAGAATGGAGTCCAGCGACTCCGGCGTGGTCAGCAGCACCCCGGCCGGATCCTCCTCCAGGCTTTTGGGATGATCCCCGGTGCGCCGCTGCAGCCGCACCTTCAGCTTCTCCAGGGGCACCTCCAGGCGGCGGGCCAGGTCGTTGACCAGGGCCCGGGTCGGGCTGACGATCAGCACCCGGAGCAAGGACTTCTTCAGGTCCTCGAGATGGCGCTCGACCAGGGGTGCCGCGTAGGCCTCGGTCTTGCCGGTGGCGGTGGGCGCCGACAGCAGCACATGGCGGCCGGCCGCAATGGGGGCGATGCCCTGCTCCTGCACCGGCGTCAACCGGGGGTGGCGGGCCAGGAAGGCGTAATGGGTGCGTGGGAGATGGTCCCTCATAGCGGCTGCTTCGCCCCCGGGGCAGGCGGCCCTGGCCAGCCCGCGAAGCAGATCGCGTGAGCGAGGAGGAGATCGAAGCCCTGGTGCAGGCCTGGAGCGAGCTGACCCTGCCCTTTGCCGAGTGGACCCACCGGGCCCACCTGACCGTGGCGCTCTGGCACGCGCTGCGCTACCCGCCCGAGGAGGCGCTGGATCGGATGCGGGCCGGCATTCAGGCCTACAACCTGTCGCAGGGCATCGAGCAGACCCCCGAGGGGGGCTACCACGAGACCCTGACCCGGATCTGGATGGCCGTGGTGCAGGACTACGTCAGCCGGTGCGGTCCCGGGCCGATCGAGAAGCTAGCGCCAGGTTTATGGGAGGAGTGCCAGGACCAGAAGCTGGCTCTGCGCTTTTACACTCGAGAGCGGTTGCTGTCGTGGGAGGCACGAACAACCTTTGTCGAGCCTGATCGGCTTGCGCTGCCTTAGCCGCCGACCCGGGACGCACCGACCCTGCCACGAAATCGGTCTGCACCTACCCGTTTGACCCCAATGCCTATTTTAGCTAAAACAGACATCGTGAAGATGACCAGAATCTCGGCCACCCGATGCCAAGAACGAATTCGGAAGGGTGATGGCGAGGTTGTCACGATCACCCGCCACGAGACGGAGCGAGCCGTCATCATGTCGATGCAGATGTTCAAGTCCCTGAGCTCGAGCGCCGACCGAGCCTTGCAGGCATTGAGCGACGAGTTTGACGCCCTGGTCGAGAGAATGCAGACTGATGAGGCTCGTAGGGCCATGAAGGCAGCATTCGACGCCCCTCCCTCGCAGTTGGGGGCAGCTTCGACGTAGCGCTCGTAGTGGTGTCAGGAGGAGGCGGCGGATCATGCCTCGGCCAGGCTCACGGCCTCAGCGGATTGAGAAGTTTCAGCTCAGGCTCGAAGCGTCGAAAATCGTGGTCGGTGGAGCAGAGAACGGCGTCGTATTCCAGGGCCAGGGCAGCCAGGTGGGCATCGCTGGTCAAGTTGCCCGCTGTTCCGGACCCGGCCAACAAATCCCGCAGGATAACCCAGTGACGTGTTGTCGGGGAAAGGACGACTACCGATGGCTGGGCCAGCCAGTCTTCCACCACAGTCAGTGCGGCCTCACATGAGAGGGGGGCAGGTAGGACTGGCAGCGTCGACACACGCAGAAAGCCAAGGATTACCGACCAGGCCAATCCTACCGGCTCATCGCCAGAAAGGCAGTCCTCCCACCAGGTTACGGCTTCTCGGTGCAGTGGAGCGTCCGAGTTGACCGCATACAAGAGGACGTTCAGATCGACCAGCTTCACTTTCGCAGTTGAAGCTTCCGGGCGATCTCCGCATTCTCCAATGAGCTGGCAAGCTGTAGCGCTTTGTCGATGTCGAACGCGGGCGGGAATCCCATGGAGAAAGTCTTTGCCCGATAGGGCTCGCGTGGGGACACCGGTGCAACCCGGGCCAGACCCTCCTCCAGCACACGATTGGCCGTCTCAGTCAAGCTGCGGCCGGTCCGCTCAGCCTCATTCTGAAGTCTGCGCAAAAGATCGTCACGGACGTTCAGGGTCGTTCTCATGTTGTCATCATGGCATCGCCCGGCGGTGATGTCAAGACATCAAGGCACGCGGGAGAGAGCTAGCACGAGCGTCAGCAACAGTCCACCTGGCGCTGCGAGCGCAGAGCCTGGGAGGAAGAGCCCAACACCGTGATCGAGTTCACGTCGAGGACCAGCAGCTTGTCTCAGCAGCTCCGGGTTCCGGAAAGCCCCGAGGATTGCAGGTGGAGCCTCAGCCAGACGCGCAGCTATCAGCATTGTTTCAGGGCTGGTGACTAGCCTTACATCACAGTGATCATCCCCTTCCGCACCCAACTTATCCAGCAGGTCCTGGCCAGGGTCGAGCCGTCCGCCGCACCTACCCTGCGGAAGCTGGCGGCCCACCATGAGGGGGACGACGCCTCACTGGCCCAGGCCCTGATCGAGGCAGTACCTCTCAGCCCGGACTCCTACGTGGAACGAGGCAAGATCGCTCTGGCGGTTCTCGACGAATACAACCAACAGCCCGAGGTCCCCCTGGTGATGAAGCTGGGCCTGGAGGCGGCTCAAAAGTGCGGGATGTCGACTTCGCGGGGCGAGATCGCGAAGGTTGCTCTTCAGAATCTTGCGGCCAGCAGCCCGATCGGGGTCGCCGGGGCAGCCCTTCAAATGATCGATGCCATCGCCCCCCAACTCCTGCAAGGGCATGAATGGCGATTCCTCCCGGACCAGAGCGAGTGCGGAGTCGCCGCGCTCGAGGCGATACAAGGCACAGACATTATGCCCATGTGCCGCCGGGCGGTCGCGGGCGCTTTGGAGCGGATCGAGCAGACCCACCCCTCGCTGCCGAAGGCACGTCTCGAAATCGCCGTGGAAACGCTGAAAGAGGTGATCGAGTTGGAGCAGCTGCATCCCGAGGTCGCTCGCCTCGCCCATGGCGAGACAAGCATTGCGATAGGCGACCTGGCCACGGTCGTGGTCGTGGGTGGAGTGCCCCTCCGCCGCCGCGACAGTTAGTCCCAGAACTGGCTCCAGTGGACCACGATCTCCTCGCACCCGCCGGTTGAGGCCTGTTAACAACCTGGCGTGAGATGTCCTGTTTTCTCACTTCAGTTCAAACAAATGTAACAAGCCGCCCTGGTAATGGTCCACGGAACTCTTTAGCCTGGTAACATGGTGATCGGCTCCGCTCCACACGTCCTTGGCGGCTACGCGCAGCCCGCGCCGCCTCCCTTGGCGCCGCCCCCTTTCCCGCTCCCCGTCGACGAGTTGGGGGAGGGGCGCCCGGCCTCGCCCGCGGTTCTGCTCCCCACCACGCGCCAGAAGGGCGCCCTCGTCGACCGGCTGGTGGACCATACGGCCACGCCGCCCGAGGCCGAGACGCTGCGCCAGAACCTGGGAGTGGTTGATGCCGGCGTGCTGCAATTGCTGGCCGCTCAGGGCTTGAAGGTGAGCGTCGTCCGTCCGGGTGACGATATCCGCAGTTTCGGCGTATTCCAGGAGGTCGATCCGAAGACCCTCGGCCCACAGCACCGGGCCGCGGTTGAGGCCCTCCAGGAGCAGAATGGTGCCAAGTTTGAATCCCGTCACGCCAACCTCCGGGATCGGGTGGAGGCCGGCAGCCACGGAGGGATGCTGATCGCCAGCGAGGGGGCGAACGCAATCAAGGCCGAGCTTGAGCTCATGGTCCTATCCGCCCGGCGCAGCGCCGAGCTCGACAAGAGCCTGTTCGACGCGAAAATTCCCGCACGTTGCTTCATGCCGGGGCTCGACCTCCCGCCCGCCATGGTCGCGCAAGCCATTCACCAGGCCAACCAGCCCCTCTCCACCATGGACATGGCTTTTCGGCACGGCGCCATCACTCCCGAGCAGCATCAGGAATTTGAGCAGGTGATGCTGGCTCTCAACGGCGAGCGGTTAACCCGAGCCCGCCGGGAGGGTCTGGAGAAGATGCGCTCGGACCTGGTGCCAGGCGATCCCGCTCTCGAGGGGCAACTCCAGTGCGCCGAGGAGGACCCCTGCTGTATCCACGTCGACCACCGCGCCCATGACCTGGTCGTGCCGGACCTCTACTACCACGGCGGTCAGCGCCTGACCCGGGAAAGCCGGGAATCGATGCAAAGCTGGGCGGGCTGGGGCACCACGGTGAAGCCTTACGATCTCGAAATCGAACACGGGAGCGAGATCGGTGGCGCCTTCTACCCCCCGAACCGCGTGTTGATTCGCGATTGCGAGGTGGGCGAGTCGACTCCGGTCCACGAGATTGGGCACGCGATCGATCACGCCGTGAGGCAAGCTGACCCGGCGTTTCACGCCCACTGGAGCGCCCGGGTGAAGCAGGCCTTCGACCAGGGCGGCCAGGTCAGCTCCTATGCCCGCACCAACACGTCCGAGTACGTGGCCGAGGGCGTGTTTCACTACTACCACGACCCGGCCACCCTGCGCACCTTAGACCCCGCTCTATACGAGCTATCGGAGGAGCTCTTACAGAGCGCCTCCCGGCTGGGCAGCCAGGCATTGCAGCCTGGCTTTCTCAGCTAGCGGACGTGGCCGCGAAGAGCTGCCCCCTGGACCTGATCCTCAAGAATTACTTTCCGTCGCAGCCCTGGTTCATCCATGATCTTCGCTTCGCGAGGCTCGCGGCTCCCGGCGCCGCACCTGCGTTCCGCCCAGAGGAACCCTGCTCAAGTTTCTGAAGATGTAAGGGGGGAGCGGATCTGGACGCACCCGGGATTGGGTTCTGGAAAACCAGCTCGACCGGGGCAAGTGCCAGTGCACAGCTATGGTTCGGTGTCCTCCGGTTCGGGCGCGAACTCCACTCGCTCGTAGAGCTCTGAGAGGGGTAATTCGATTCGGATGCCCGGCAGCGGCACGATCTCCTCGAGACCCCTGTAGACATCACGAACGAAGCCCTGCTCGGTTCTGCGAAAGGCGACCACCGCCGGAAGGTCTTGCTCCACCAGAAGGTAGACGTCCAGGGACGGGATCGTGAGGTAAGCGTCCTTCTTCTCCTCCTCGTCCACGCGGCGGGTGGCTCGGGATAGAACCTCGACGATAACGGCCGGCTCATCCTGAAAAGAGGCATGGGGAGGGCCCGGACGGCAGACCACCGACAGGTCCGGGTAGTAGAACCGGATGTGGTGCGGAAGCCGAATGCGAATCTTGGTGTCTGAGTTGAAGGCCTCGCAGGCACCGCCACGCAGTCGCGAGCCCAGCGCGACGAGGGCATTCGAAGCGATTCTGTTGTGAGTATTGCGCGCGCCGGCCATGGCATAGAGGACGCCGCCAAGATACTCATGTTTGACCGGGGAAGCCAGTTCTCCGGCGAGATAGTCCTCTACCGACGTCAGGTCTACATTCGGTGCGGTACTCATGGCGTAGGACAAGGTTCTCAAGCTGCCGCAACCGCTCCTGCCCGCTCTAGATGAGCTGCCCGGCCAATGGCTGCAACGGCCGTATTTCAATGGATTGCTGGCAACCGCCTGGCAAGTTATAATAGGGTCAGCTTAGCGGCTTGTTTCGGGCCCCGACCGAAGCGCTTCCAGATGACCGCAACTACCCGGTCCCTGGTTTCCCCCCCAAGATTGGGGCAATCCCGCTCACCGTCAGCCTCTGCGTGAGCACAAGCGACAGCAACGAAGGCGCGATCTTGCTGAGCGAGAAAGATTGGCCCTCCGCGCGGTGCTTGGCCGCCCTTCAAGTCCGGAATACCAGCTGATCGCGGAGGCCATCCAGCGGGAGTTGGTGGGCGCCGAAAGCGCGCTGGAGATGGGCTGGCGCCTGGACGACGCCCTTTTCCATTGGTACGGCCCAGGTGGCTCAGGAGGACTGCAACTGCAACTCCTACGGCGAGGAGCTGTGGGCCCAGCTAGGCCGCTGGACACAGGGTTAGCCCGGTGGCAAGACGGGAGACGCCTGGCGCTCCTGGTTGGGACCAGGGCAGCGCAAAGTGACCGGTCTTTTCCTCCGTGCTAAGCGGGGGCCGTAGCGGGCGCAGGTGCAGTAAAGACGCTAACCGTTGGGCGGCGGTTGCTGCTCGGCATTGCGCCGGATGATCACCCCGCCTCCTGCTCCACGGCGATCGACTGGTTCTCTCCTTTTCACGCTGCAGAAGAAGATGGGGATCCGAGCCTGGTTTCGACAGGACCGCAGCCTCTGCCGCAGCACTGGCCGGCTGGTGACCCGATTGCTCACGCGATGAATGCGCGTTCGGCTCTCCATCCAGCAAGACACGGCGCACGCTCACCGGGAATCGTGCTGGCCCAACTGTCCCGATCGGTGGCGCAAAGTCGCGTCGGAGGAGCTTGACGGCCACCGCCTGATCGTCGTCCTGGCCCGGGCGCAGGCCCCCCTGGCCATGCCACCCCCGCCCAGTTCACTGACCAGCACGTATCCTCCCACGGTGCGGCCGACGTAGGACCCGAGCTCCTGATCTTGGGAGACTCGGCCGGTGCCGCCCGGAACTCCGAGCCCACCACCGGCACCGGCGCCGAGACGTAAAACACAGGCTGGAGAATTCCTTGACGCGGCGCGCCAGGAACTCGTCAGGTTGCGTGCTCCCGTGCGAGCACGACCGCAGCCAGGCCGCCGTTCAAGGCTTCCTCCTACAGCGAGCCAACCGGGGGACGCCCCGCCTTGCCCTCGAGCAGTGTCTTCCAGACGCCTGGGGAGAGCTGCGGCTCCAACCCCAGCTCCCACGCGCGGGTGACGACGCTCTCGGTCGGGAGGCTGGCGCCGTCCACGAGCAGGCCTTCCGACAACCCCGTGCCCCCGCCCAGGTAGTATCCGTTGCCCCGGCGCGACCGTCTCCCCCAGCACGGCCATCTCGCCGTCGCTATCGAGGGGACCCAGCGCACAGCGCCCGCTGCCTGGACGTCTCTCTGGACGTGGTGGTGGCGGTCCGGGCCTGAATCACGCCAGGGTCTCCCCAGACGAACCAGGCCACGGCCCGCTTTTCTTAGACCCTTAGCGTTACCAGACCTCAATTCTGCACTTTCTCGGCAAGGTGGGCAAAGCAAAAAAGCACGAGCAGCACGCCGGCGCCCAGGTTCAGCCAGAAGGCCATCAGTTGCTGGTTGGGCTCACGTTTCACCCTCGATCCAACCGAATGCGACGCAAAAGGTTTCCACCGAAGGCGTCGAAGGACGTTGCCCCCACAGTGAATCAACGGAGGTCGTCATGACGGTGCAGGCTGGAATCGAGCTGCAGGCACCTTTGTCGGCGGAGGCAGCCAGCGTGCTGACCCCCGAGGCTCAGGTCTTCCTGGCCGAGCTTCATCGGCGCTTCGAGCCGCGTCGCCAGGAGCTCTTGCGACGGCGGCGCGATCGCCAGGCCGAGCTCGATCAGGGCGTCCTGCCCGACTTTCTGGCTGAGACGCGCGAGGTGCGCGAGTCGGACTGGACGGTGGCCTCCATCCCCGACGACCTCAAGGACCGGCGCGTCGAGATCACCGGTCCGGTGGACCGCAAGATGGTCATCAATGCCCTCAACTCGGGCGCCTCCACCTTCATGGCCGACTTTGAGGACTCCAACGCTCCCACCTGGCAGAACAACCTGGAAGGACAGGTGAACCTGCGCGACGCCGTGCGCCGCTCGATCGCCTTCACCAGCCCCGAGGGCAAGGAATACCGCCTGAAGGATCGCCCCGCCGTGCTGCTGGTGCGGCCACGGGGCTGGCACCTGGACGAGAAGCACCTGCGGGTGGACGGCACGCCGATCTCCGGCAGCCTGTTCGACTTCGGCCTGTTCTTGTTCCACAATGCCCGCGAGCAGCTCGCCCGAGGCACGCGCCCCTACTTCTACCTGCCCAAGCTGGAGGCCCACCAGGAGGCCCGGCTCTGGAACGACGTCTTCTTGTTCGCCCAGGAGCACTGCCAGGTGCCGCGGGGAAGCATCCGGGCCACGGTGCTGATCGAGACGATCCTGGCGGCCTTCGAGATGCACGAGATCCTCCACGAGCTGCGCGAGCACTCCTCCGGGCTCAACTGCGGGCGATGGGACTATATCTTCAGCTTCATCAAGAAGTTCCGCAATCGCTCCGACAAGATTCTGCCCGACCGGGCCCAGGTCACCATGGACCGGGCCTTCCTGAAGGCCTATGTGGACCTGCTCATCCAGACCTGCCACCGGCGCGGCATTCACGCCATGGGCGGCATGGCCGCCCAGATCCCCATCAAGAACGACCCCGTGGCCAACGAGGCGGCCCTGAGCAAAGTGCGCCAGGACAAGCTGCGCGAGGTGAAGGCCGGACACGATGGCACCTGGGTGGCCCATCCCGGGCTGGTGCCCCTGGCCCGCGAGGTCTTCGACGAGCACATGAGCGGGCCCAACCAGCTCGATGTCAAGCGAGAAGACGTGACCGTGGGCCAGAAGGAGCTTCTGGAGGTGCACGCGGGCAGCATCACCGAAGCCGGCCTGCACGTCAACGTGGACGTGGGCATTCAATACCTGGAAGCCTGGCTGCGGGGGGTGGGCTGCGTGCCCATCTACAACCTGATGGAAGATGCCGCCACGGCGGAGATCTCCCGCTCGCAGGTCTGGCAGTGGGTGCGCCATGGGGCTAAGACCGACCAGGGTGTGAAGATCACCGCCGAGCTGGTGCGCCAGGCCATCGCGGCCGAGAAGACCAAGCTGGCCGAGCGCCTGGGGGGAGAGACGCTGGAGCAGGCTTCTCGCCTGTTCGAGAAAATGATGACGGCCGAGGAGTGCGCCGAATTTTTGACTTTGGAAGCCTATCCCTACCTGTAAGCCGGAGGAAACCATGGAGAAAGCCCAGTTCATCGCCCAGACCGAGCGCGATTGGCAGGAGAACCCTCGCTGGAAGGGCATCAAGCGCAATTACAAGCCCGAGGACGTCTATCGCCTCAAGGGCTCGCTCGCGATCGAGCACTCGCTGGCCAAACTGGGCTCCAAACGCCTCTGGGAGCTGCTCCACAGCGAGGACTACGTCAACGTGCTCTCGGCCATCACCGGCAACCAGGCCATCCAGGAGGTGCAGGCCGGCCTCAAGGCTATCTACGTCAGCGGCTGGCAGGTAGCTGGAGACAACAACAACTCCATGCAGATGTATCCCGACCAGAGCCTGTATCCGTCCGACAGCGTGCCGACGCTGATCAAGCGCATCAACAACGCGCTCTTGCGGGCCGACCAGATCCACCACATGAAGGGCGACCACTCAACCTACTGGCTGGCGCCCATCGTGGCCGACGCCGAAGCCGGTTTCGGGGGAGCCCTGCACGCCTTCGAGATCATGAAGGCCATGATCGACGAGGGAGTCTCCGGGGTGCACTTCGAGGACCAGCTGGCCTCAGTGAAAAAGTGCGGCCACCTGGGCGGTAAGGTGCTGGTGCCCACGGACGAGTTCGTCACCAAGCTGCTGGCAGCCCGCCTGGCCTCGGACGTGTCTGGCGTTCCGACCGTGCTGATCGCTCGCACCGACGCTGACTCAGCCAACCTCTTGACCAGCGACATCGATCCCTACGATAAGCCGTTCCTGACCGGCGAGCGCTCGCACGAGGGGTTCTTCTACGTGCGACCGGGCATCGAGCAGGCTATCGCCCGGGCCAGGGCCTATGCTCCCTATGCAGACCTGCTCTGGTTCGAGACCTCCAAGCCCAGCCTCAAGGAGGCGCGCGAGTTCTCCGAAGCGGTTCACAAGGACTTCCCGGGCAAGCTGCTGGCTTACAACTGCTCTCCGTCCTTTAACTGGTCAATTCATCTGAGCAAGGAAGAAGCGGCCAATTTCCAGCGCGAGCTCGGGGCCATGGGCTACAAGTTCCAGTTCGTAACGCTGTCTGGCTTCCACGCTCTGAACTACTCGATGTACATGCTGGCCCGCGACTACAAGGAGCGCGGCATGGCCGCCTATGCCGAGCTTCAGGCAAGCGAGTTCGAGGCCGAGAAGCTGGGCTACGAGGCCGTGCGCCATCAGGCGTTTGTGGGCACCGAGTACTTTGACGACGTGACCCAGGTGGCCACCGGGGGCCAGTCGGCCACCACGGCCATGAGCGGCTCGACCGAAGCGGCCCAGTTCCACTGACTGTCCTGGCTTCGCCGCCACGGCGAAGCGCAACTGGTAAGAACGGCTCTAGACCAACCGGCCGGTATTCGGGATAATGTTTTCAGGAAATTTTCAGGGCAGCCTTGTAAATTTTATGTGAACTTGTGGTAGAATGCTCTGGGCAGGTGAGAGAAGATGGCTAGCGGGAACACGTTAAGAACCAACCTCGGCGTCGTCGGCTACGAGTCGTTCAACGTCCGTACGGGCTTGACGCAACAGGTGCCCAGCTCGGCCACCACCTCCGCCGATGGCGGGCTGACCCAGGTCGGCGAGCAGTTCACCCCCACCGGCAACCGCGCAGACGACGAGGCTATGCGCGCCGAGCAGCTCTTGATGCGCTGGAACCAGGCCGAGACCACTCAGGAGAACCTGGGCGGCTCGGCCCAGATGGCCAGAGACGTGGGGTTCGAAGTTCCCCAGGCCTCCGCTTCCGCCGACCCCGGGAACCTCGGCTACCTGACCGGCGGGGCTCTCAACTTTGAGGATGGCGGTATCGGCAGCCACCTGCTCGGCGGCAGCCACGGCCCCGCTCCCGAGCGCTCGGTGGCCCAGAACGATGGCTGGCTGATCCGCTGACCTCGGCTTGGACCGCATAAAGACCCTGCTCGAGTTTCTGAGCGCCGACCCGGGCGATTCTTTCTCTCGCTATGCCCTGGGTCTTGAATACCGTTCCGCGGGCGACCTGGAACGGGCCATCGAGACCTACCAGGAAGTCCTCCGTCGCGACCCGGACTACCTGGCTACCTACTACCAGCTGGCCAAAGCCTACCAGGACAGCGGCGAGCTCGATCAAGCCCGGGCAACTTTCCAGGCCGGAATCGAGCTCGCCTCGCGCCAGGGTGATTTGCACACCCGGGAAGAGCTGCAAGAAGCCCTGGGCGAGCTAGAAAATTGAAGGATCCTCTGGCTTGACGCCCAAAGGACCATGGATGAGAAAGCTACTTCTGTTTACTGTCCTGCTCTTCGCCATGGTCCAGGCGGCGACCGCGCAGGTACTCACAGTCGACTCCAACTACCGCATCGTCACCCTCAAGCCCGACGAGCACGGCTTTGACATCCAGCTTGTCGAAGAGCGCGATCCCCACGACGCCCAGAACTGGGTCTACTTCAAGCTCGAAACAAAGATTTTCCAGGAGATCATCCGCGACGACGGCAGCCGTAAAGTCTTCGAGCTGACGCCCCAGAAATTCTTCAAGCTGGCCAGAGTGGGGGACATCGTAAGAGTTCAGGGCGGCCGCGACTGGGACATGAGCATCGCTGCCTACAAAGTCTGGCTCGCCCCGGTCAAGGACGGCGTGATCGACCCCAGCCTGCTCAAACCCTGATGGTTCACTGGACCCAGGAGCACCTCATCCGTCCTCTGCCGGGGGCCGACCCCCAGATGCTGGCCTGGAGCGAGTTGCAGCAGGTGAAGATGCTCACCACCGAGGCCGACTTCTATTTCGTGCTGGAAGGGGCCGGGGGAAAGTCGCTCGTGATCGCCCAGGAAGAGCAAGCCGGGCTGCTCGAGCGCCTGCAAGAGCTACCCGGCTTCGACAACGATGCTTTCATTCAGGCCACCGTGAGCACCGGCAACGCGGAATTTCTCTGTTGGAAGCGTTGAGCCCCCAGGGAGGCACTCGCGTCGATCTGAAGAAGCAGCCACGTTGGTGGACGAAATCTCTTCCGCAGGCCGTCTGATCGTCGGCCTGGGCAGTCTGGGGACGGCGATCGTCGCCGGCGCGAGCGAGCAGTTGGCCCGCCTGGCGGACCGCAACCGCTTCGTTTGCGTGGGATTGGACAGCGATCCTGGCGTGGTGGAGTCGCTCGCGCTGGACGTCTTTCCACTGGTCCTGTCCACGCCCCCGCGAGGCGTACGCCAGCTCGGGCGACAGGCATTCCTCACCGAGTATGCTCAGGTTGAGTCCTGGCTGGAGGGCCACCTGAGCAAAGTGCTCTCGCAGTCGCTCTACGTGACCTTCGTCACCTCCCTGGCGGGCGGGACCGGAAGCGCCGTGCTCGTGGACATGGGCTATCTCGTTCGACGGCTGGCGCAAAAGCTCCAGCCCACGGCCCGACTGGAGCTGGAAGCGCTCGTGCCTCATTCGGCACGCCCCCCCCGCACCGAGATGGGCGGGGCCAATGCTTACGCCACACTGACCGAGCTCAATCATTTCATGGCCTCGGATACCACTTACCAGGTGCAGGAGTGGGAGACCAAAAGCCCACCCTTTGATCGGGTGGGACTGCTCTCTTGCCGCGACCTGACCGAGAGCCTGGACCGCCATGGAATGCCGGCTCAGCTCACAGCTTATCTGGCGCTGTCCGTCTGGCCGGCCGCGGCCCCTCTGTGGGAGGCAGCTCGGGAGTCCTTCCAGTTAATGCAGGGCCAGCAGGACGAGGACGGAAATCCCCTCAGCTACTTCAGTCCCGCCGCCAGCCTGCTACCGGTACCCGCCCAACTGGTGAGCAATGCCCTGCTGGCCAGCCTGCTCACGGCCGCCATCGAGAAGTGGCGCCAGCAGCTCGGGTCTGCTCCATCCGAAGCGGAGGAGGAGGCGAGCCTCAAGGCGCGAGCCAACGAATTCCTGACCAAGAACGGGCTGGTTCCCCGCCAGGTCATGATCAAGCTCGGCCACGCCGCGGGCGGAGCCCAGGGCTTCATGAAGAGCCCCGTCGTTTCGAGCTTGTTCGACGAGCTGGAGCGCAAATCGTTCCAAAGGGCAGCTCTGGCTGCCAAAGTGCGCGAGCTCGAGACCCAGATCCTGCAGTCGATCGGGGCCAAGGGCCCCGACGGAATGCTGGGCCAATCGCGCCACCACGCCACCCAGGTGCGCGACCATTGCAGGATGGCGCTCAAGGAGGAACTCAAGCAGGCCTTCACCCTGCCCGGCTTTGCCAGCTATCTGACCCAGCTGCGCAACGTGCTGGTGGATCGGATGGAGGGATTGGCCCGCGAGGTCGAGCGACTGGAGTCCGAGGAGGAACGGCTGGGCCAGGACAAGGACCGAATGCTACACGAGTTGACCGCCCCCGAGGAAGGAGGCCTGTTGGGCCGGGTCTTCGGGAAGAAGAGGGACCACAGCGAGCAGGTTCCCACCTTGCTCAAGGAAGTCGAGGCGTTCTTCAGCAACCGCCTGAAGCTCGAGTTTCACCGAATCGGCACAACCGTCTTCACGGACGTGCTGCAAGAGATCGAAAAGCAGCACCAGCTCGTGGACCGGCTGGCCCGATTCCTCGAGGAGCTGCTCGAGCTCGCGCGTCAGGCCTGCACTCGGGCCCTGGAGCAACTGGCCGAAGAGACCCATCTCGAGCCGCCCGAGGTGGTCGCTTTGCTCTCGCCCCGCCTGGGGAAGGCCGAGGTCGCGCAAACTTCGCGAGCCATCCTTAAAGATGGAGATGTGCGCCAGCTTCCGAGCACCCAGCCGGTCGAGGAAGCAGCCCGCTCGATGTTAACCACCCTGGAGGAAGAGCTCGGCAGCCTGCTCGAGCTGGACGTGGTGGACTATCTGAGCCGCAGCCAGGCGGGACGACTGGCCGAGATTGAGCGCCGAGCCCGACCGGTGCTGCAGCCGCGCAAGAATCTCGAGCATTATCGGCCCAGCGAGCCGGTGTCCCTGTGCGTCGGCGGCAAGCTGACAGGGTTCCGAGCACTGCCCGGGACGGGACGCCAGGGCCTGGCGCTGCTGGGAATGCAGACCGGTTTCCCCCTGCGGGCAGTCGAGTTGAGTGCGCTGCACCAGGCCTACCTGCACGAGCTCCGCCAGGAGAAGATCACCGCCCACAGCCGCGATGACCTGTCCTGGCGTGCCCTTGAGCGGGTAGCCGAGCCTCGCAGCAGCATGATCTGGTTAACCCTGGCCCAGGCTGTACTGCTCGGGCACATCGAGCCGAGTGAGCCGCTCGAGAGCCGTCGCTGGCCGGAAATCGGGCCGGTGCGACGCAGCCTGTCGCGGTTCGCCCGGCCTGAGGAGGCACTGGTCGAGGAGACCCACTTCCTGATCGCCCTCGACTACTGGCGCGAGGAGAAGCTCGCCGAGCTTGGCGTGGAGGAGTTTCTGCCGCTGCTCGAGCCCACCACTTCGGCCCGCAGCCTGCTCGGCCAGGATCTCGAGCCCTGGCTCCAGGCCGCCCGCGAGCGCCTGCTCGCGCAGCGCGACGAAGGCTGGCCAGAGTGGCAGCAGCTGGTAGAGGAATGCCTGCAGGGCTCCCCCATCGTCAGCGAGGCCGACCTGGTGGCCGTCCCAGCGGGGTTTCGGCGCTGGGTGCTGCGTCACTACGCCGAGCAGCACCCCGACCAGGGACTGAGCTTCAACGCCCGACTCGGACACCTGGAGAGACCCGGTGTACAGGCGTCCGCTCACCAGTCGTAGACAGTATCTGCTGGCCTGCCTGGTGGGAGCGGGTGCCGGCACCCTGGCGGTGGTCTTCCGCTCTCTGCTCGATCTGTCCGCCCAGAAGCGTCTCACGCTCGCGCCCGGAGCGCTGGTGGCACTGGCCGTCCTGGGAGCCGTGGCCAGCCTGGCCGTGACCCGGCGCGTTCCTGAAATCTCCGGGAGCGGCATTCCCGACCTGAAGGTGGTGGTCCGCAATCTGCGCAGCCTGATCTGGCAGCGAGTGCTGCCTGCCAAGTTCCTGGCTGGTCTGCTGGGCCTGGGCGCGGGAATGGCCCTGGGTCGCGAGGGGCCCACCGTCCAGATGGGCGCCTCGGTGGGGGATGACTTTCAGCTACACCCTGATGCTGCCCCTGCTGCTGGCCTGCGGAGCGGCCTCGGTGGTGTGTGAGCTGACCGGAAATCCCCCCGTCTACGATGCCCTCATGGAGCGCGAAACCACCTGGTGGCCTTCCGCGTCCGGCCGGGAGCCCCGTTCGAGGGCCGGCGCCCGGTCGACCTGGACCTGCCCGAGGGCTGCCAGGCGGTGGGGCTTGGCCCGGAGGACGTCCTGCGGGCAGGCGACGAGCTGACCGCGACCATCGGCTCGGAGGCTGACGAAGCTCTGGAGAAACTCCGGCTGGGAACGGGTTGCTCGGCAGGAAATGGCTGAGAGCCAGCAAAGGCGCCCCCCCAACCATGAAAGAGTATACCAGACCCTATCTCCAACAGATCGAATCGGAAGCCATCTACGTGCTGCGCGAGGTGGCGGGCCAGTTCGACAATCCAGCCCTGCTCTTCTCGGGAGGCAAGGACTCCATCGTGGTGGCCTGGCTTGCCCGCAAGGCCTTTTATCCAGCTCCCATCCCGTTCCCGTTCGTGCACATCGACACGGGCCACAACTTTCCCGAGACCCTCGAGTACCGGGACCGCTTCCTGGCTGACCTGAAGGTGAAGCTGCTGGTGGGGTCGGTGCAGGAGTCGATCGACTCCGGTCGCGTGAGCGAGGAGACCGGTCCCTACGCGAGCCGCAACGCCCTGCAGACGGTGACCCTGCTGGACACCATCGCAGCCTACCGCTTCGACGCCTGCATTGGCGGAGCGCGACGCGACGAGGAGAAAGCTCGCGCCAAGGAGCGCTTCTTCTCGCACCGCAACGAAGCCGGTCAGTGGGACCCCAAGAACCAGCGGCCCGAGCTTTGGAACTTGTTCAACGGGCGCAAGAAGATGGGCGAGCATTTCCGGGTCTTCCCCATCAGCAACTGGACCGAGATGGACGTCTGGGAGTACATCCGCCAGGAATCGATCCCCCTGCCTTCGCTCTATTTCAGCCACCAGCGCGAGATCATCGACCGAAGCGGCGTGCTGCTGGCCTTCTCAGCGGTGGTACAGCCGGTCAACGGAGAGTCGGTGCAGAAACGCACGGTTCGTTTTCGCACCATCGGCGACATGACGTGCACCGGCGCGGTCGACTCGACCGCCAGCACGGTGGACGAGATCGTCTCGGAGGTGGCCGCCGCCCGCGTGACCGAGCGGGGCGGACGCTTTGACGACAGACGCTCTGACGCAGCCATGGAAGAGCGCAAGAAGGATGGGTATTTCTAACCGATGACCGACCAGAATCTGTTGCGCTTTACCACCGCCGGCAGCGTGGACGACGGCAAGAGCACCCTGATCGGGCGGCTTCTCTACGACTCCAAGTCCATCTTCCAAGACCAGCTGGACGCGGTCAAGAAAGCCAGCCTGCAGCGCGGAGACGCCACCGTGGACCTGGCCTTGCTCACCGACGGGCTGCGGGCCGAGCGCGAGCAGCGGATCACCATCGACGTGGCCTATCGCTACTTCGCCACCCCGCGCCGCAAGTTCATCATCGCCGATACGCCAGGCCATATCCAGTACACCCGCAACATGGTAACCGGGGCCTCCACGGCCGAGGCGGCCATCGTGCTGGTGGACGCCCGCAAGGGGGTGGTCACCCAGTCGCGGCGACACGGCTTTCTGGCCGCCCTGCTCAACATCCCCCACATCGTGGTGGCGGTCAACAAGATGGACCTGGTGGGTTACGACAAGAACGCGTTTGAGGAGATTGTCAGCGACTTCTCCGCTTTCGCCAGCAAGATCGAGGTCCAGGACCTGGCCTTCATCCCCATCTCGGCCCTGCACGGAGACAACATCATCGAGCGCAGCTTGAAGATGCCCTGGTACCGAGGCAGCACGCTGCTCAACCACCTCGAGAGCGTGAACACGGGCGCCAACCGCAACCTGATCGACTTTCGCTTCCCGGTGCAGTATGTGGTGCGGCCCCACCAGGACTTCCGGGGTTTCTGCGGCCGCATCGCCTCGGGGCGCCTGCAGGTCGGAGACGACGTGGTGGCCCTGCCCTCGGGCGCGGGCAGCCGGGTCAAGTCGCTCCTGGTGGGCACCGAAGAAGTCTCGGAAGCTTTCGCCGGCGATTCAGTGCTGATCACGTTGCAAGATGAGATCGATGTCAGCCGCGGCGACATGCTTGTGCGCAAACGCAATCTACCCAGCCGGGCCCGGGCCCTGGACGCCATGCTGTGCTGGATGTCGGAAACCCCGCTCAACCGCAAGCAGAGTTACATCCTGCAGCACACCACGCGCACCGTGCAGGCGCAGGTCAGCGAGCTGACCTACCGGATCGACGTCGACACCATGCATCGCGATCCCAGCGACACGTTGCAGCTGAACGACATCGGAAGAGCGCAGCTGACCACCGCCCAACCGCTCTTTTTCGACCGCTACCGGCTCAACCGCGAAACCGGCTCCTTCATCCTGATCGACCCGATCAGTAACAATACGGTGGGAGCGGGGATGTTCCGCGGCCCTGCCCGCGAGCTGTCGGACGTGATCTCCCCGCGCTTGGCGCGGCAAGCCTCGAGCAATGTCGTGACCGAGACCGGCCTCATCGATCGCTCCCAGCGCGAGGCCCGCAATCTGCACCGGGCCGCGGTAGTCTGGTTCACAGGCCTTTCAGGGTCGGGCAAGTCGACCATCGCCAAGGCGGTCGAGCGCCGCCTCTTCGAGCGCGGCTGTCAGACCATGTATCTCGACGGTGACAACGTGCGCGGAGGCCTGTGCGGCGATCTCGGCTTCTCCGAGCAGGACCGCCAGGAGAACATCCGCCGGGTGGGCGAGGTGGCCCGACTCGGCTTTGACCACGGCCAGATCGTGCTGTGCAGCTTCATCAGCCCCTATGAGCGCGACCGGGCCGTGGTGCGAGACCTGCTGCCCGAGGGCTCGTTCTTCGAGGTCTTCGTTCACTGCCCGCTCGAGATGTGCAAGCAGCGCGACGTCAAAGGCCTCTACGCCCGGGCCGAGCGAGGAGAGATCGCCCACTTCACGGGGGTATCGGCCCCCTACGAGGCGCCCGCGATGCCCTCGTTGCTACTCGACTCGTCGGCCCGGGACGTGGACAGCTGCGTCAGCCTGGTGCTCGAGTGCCTGGAGCGCGCTTCGATCCTGCCCGGCTGAGCGTCGACGCGTTGACGCGTTGACGAAACGTGGCAGTGAGAGCCCCTTGGAGCGAACACCTGTCCGTGATCAGGGGTCACTGAACTTGCACCGAGATCGGTTTAGACTGGAGTCATCCAGTCTTGAAGGGAGCATCCCAATGCACCGATCTCTGCCCTCGATCCGAGTCCAGCAACCCCGCAAACCCCCGCCTGCGGCGCCGGCCTGTCCGCCGGTTCGCCGGCCGCCCGACCAGGAGCGCCCACCGCTGCGCTTCCCGCGCCGCCTCGGCGATCTGGCCTGGCCGGTGGGGCCGGGTAACCCGGGCCTGCCATCGGTGTGGCCAGGGCGCCGGCGGCGACCCGACCCACCGCCGGCCCCGCCCATCGGCCTGGCGGCCTGAGCTCGTCGGGCCACCTGGCCAGGGTGGCCGGTCGCCCGCCAGGGGTGACTGGTCACCCGGGCTCGGGTCGGGTGGGCAGGCTGTAAGCCTCGCGAGTCTCGCCCGTCTCGCTGGAGAAGCTCCAGGCTAACAAGCCCCATTTCAGTGTCCTTTCAGCACCCTCGACTAATCTGGCACAGACGCACGGGCCAGGGCCCGAAGCGCCGCTGTCTCAACCCGTGGCCGGGAGCGGTCGACGGGCCTTCGGCATTTTTTTCAGGGCACCGGAGCATAATCAGGTCATCGGAGGTGCGAACCAGATGACCAGCCAGACGGAAAACTTCTACCAGGTGCTCAGCTCGGTGTTCGGGGGCTTCAGCCAGAAGCGCCACAACCGCTCCCAGCGCCAGGTCGTCGTCAGCTCGCGCTCGCTGCCCGAGGCGGGCGAGAGTCCGGTCGACCGGGTCACCTGGTCCGCTGGCCTGTTCCAGGCCATCTCCGACGACCTGGTCTCGGTGTGGAAGCTGGCCGCCTGAAACCCGCGGACAAGAGTCAGTTGGCCCGCCGCTCTCCCGGCGCCGCCTGCCGGTCGGCGCGCCTCCAGTCCACCTTCTTGCCCGAGCGTTTCCTGGCCACCACCTTTAGCTCTTCCTGGTGCACCGAAACGCTCCGCCCGCTGGCCAACTGAACGGGGCTTCGAACCGTCTGCAGATAATCGAGCAGCACCGCCGTCACCTCTCTGAGGAGCTCGATGTCGGATGCCTCCGGGAGGGCGCTCTCGTCCAGAGCGGTGGTCCGGCAGACCATCGGGGCAAGCAAGGTTCCGTCGTCATCCTCGCACAGCGGCAGATTGAGGCTGTCGATCTCACGAGCCACCGCCAGTCCGTATTCCTCCGCCTTCCGGTAGGTGAGCGCCAGGCAGGGGAGCCCGGCCAGCGATTCCCCCTTCGTCGCCCGGCGCACTCCACGCAGGTCTCGGTAGATCCCAAGACCCCTCTCCATTCCTTCCGAGCCGAGCACCGAGCAATACAAAGGCTCGGGGGTGAGGCCCTCAAGCACCAGCAGAGTCTTCGTCGAGACCCACTCCCAGGGCGAGAGCTCCCAGTACTCTCCGGCCGCCTCGAACATCTCCAGCACCAGGTCGGGTCCAACTCCGTCTTGATCGAGGTAGCCATTGCCCATCGTGGCCAGCGCCCCCTCCATCTCGACCAGGATCCCCTCGATCGAGGAGGGGTCGGACATCACCGCCACCTGCGTGTGCAGAGGTGCCAGGGCCGTCTTCAGATGGCGGGCCACGGCCAGGTTGGCCACCAGCACACGCTGAGGACGCCCGGCCACCGAAGGCGGGGACGGGGCCAACATCGCCTGAATCAGGGACTCGAGCAGCGCTTCCGCCTCGGACTGAGCGCTCGGGCTGGCGCTCAAGCTGCGCAATTGGCCGTCCTGGTCGGCCCACAGGGCCAGGCTCATCTCACCGTCCACCGAGTAGGAGATCTCGCGTCGACCCCCTGCGAAGACGCTGCCTTTCAGGAGCGGGAGCTTGAGGACTTTCTTAAGGATAGACCGACTGAGCTGCATCGAGACACTCCTCCCATCGTATGGCAGGGATGGTCTTCGACGCTTGTCTTGAAAGTCATTCAAGTCTGGCACAAGGACAATTGCTGGCGGTAGCGGACCCCGAAATAGCCTCCAACCAGGGCAGGCACCGCCAGGGCCACCGGCCCGACGAAGACCGCTGCAACCGAGCAGGAGACGTTCAGGGCCGCCCCCACCTGCATCGCCCGGGAGACCCCGGTGAAGGCCTCTCCTGGGCATTGCATCAGCATGGTCACCCCGAGCTCCGCGACGATTTAAGCTTCCTTTCAGCCCCCCCGGCTAATCTGGCAAAGACGCACGGGCCAGGGCCCGAAGCGCTGCTTTCTCTACCCGTGGCCGGGAACGGTCGACGGGCCTTCGGCATTTTTTCAGGGCACTCAAGCATACTCAGGTCATCGGAGGTGCGAACCAGATGACCAACCAGACGGAAAACTTCTACCAGGTGCTCAGCTCGGTGTTCGGCGGCTTCAGCCAGAAGCGCCACGACCGCTCCCAGCGCCAGGCCGTCGTCAGTTCGCGCTCGCTGCCCGAAGCTGGCGAGAGTCCGGTCGACCGGGTCACCTGGTCCGCGGGCCTGTTCCAGGCCATCTCTGATGACCTGGTCTCAGTCTGGAAGCTGGCGGCGTAGGGCCGGAAGGGGCCAACGGATCGGTACAGAACCAACTGGGCTCCACAAGATAGGAGGAGCTCCATGACCATGATGAGTTCTGGACGATTCTGCTGGCACGAGTTGCTGAGCACCGACCCGGTGAAGTCCCTGGCCTTCCTCGAGGCCCTTCTGGGAATCCAGGGCAAGGGCTCACAGCACGCTCCGGGCGAGTACACCGAGCTCTACGCGGGCGAGAACCCGTTCGGCGGTCTGATGGCCGTGCCCGACCCGGCCATGCCTTCATGCTGGCTGGGCTACGTCATGGTGGATGACCTGGCCCGGGAGACCGAACGTTCTCGCGAGTTGGGAGCCCAGGTCTTCGTGGCCAACCAGGAGATCCCCAAAGTGGGCCGCTTCTCCTTGCTCAAGGACCCGCAGGGAGCGATGGTCTACCTGTTCCAGAGCCTGGAGGAGATGCCCGAGCAACCGATGGCGCCGGGAGCGGTGTGCTGGAACGAGCTCCACACCCCCGACCCGGAGGGCTCCACAGCCTTCTATTCGGCCCTGGTGGGCTGGAAGCGTAAGCCCGTTTCCTTGCAGGGATTCCAGTACTCGATGTTCGAGCTGGGCGGGAAGGACGTGGCTGGCATGACGAAGTCCCAGGGCAATGCTCCCCCCGGCTGGCTGCATTACTTCCTGGTGCAGAACACCGATCAGGCCAGCGCCAGGGCGGTCGAGCTGGGAGGACAGCTGGTGGCCCCCCCGAGCGACATCCCTAACATGGGACGCATGGCGGTGCTGGCCGACCCGACCGGGGCTGTCTTCGCCCTCTGGGCCCCGGTCACGGCCGGGGTTGCAGGGTCCTGACCGTCAACCTTGTCGCTGGCGAATGCGGACGCCGCCGACTCTGAGGAAACCGTCCTCCAGCCGCAGGCCAACGGGGCTCGCTGCGCCCGTGGCCAGGCGACTGACGGAGAGGGTCTGGCACAGCAGCTCAAGGGACTCTTCATCAATCGTGGCGAGGGAGCGCAGGCCGGTCATGAAGGGACCGACCTCCTGGACCGATTCGGAGACTTTCATCAGAGCAGCCATCGGCTCCATCTCGAGCCGGCGCAGGAACGCCAGTGACTCCTTTGGCGTCTCCAGGGCGACTTTAACCAAGAAGTCCAGGTTGCGGGGGTTGTAGCGAACCAGGCTATAGAGGTCGGCCAGAGTGGGCTGCTCCAGGTGGCTGGCCTCGAGCCGAGCCGCCAGGTCCGAGTTCTTGGCGACGCGCCCCACTGCCTGTGCGGTGGCACTGCGCAACGAGGTGGCCGGGCCCTCGGGTGCCGCAATGACGCTCAGGGCTCGATCGACCGCCAGCCGCGCCGAGCCATCGGGACCTACGGCCAGTTGCTCGGAGGGGAACTTGAGATCCCGCTTGTCGAGAGCCACGGAGCCATCGGGCTCGATCACCATCAGTCCCCCGTCTACTCGCAGGTACAGCCGTCCGGCCGGACCCACCTCGAGCTTGGAGTTGCCCGAGCCCGGCGTTGGTAGTTCCCAGCGCGCTTCGCCGGTCGTCGGGTCGAGCGCCCGCAAAGTTTCGACATTGCCCACGGGCACGAACAGTGTGCCATCCTTCCCCTGGACCGGCCCGACCCGGTAGCTGTCACGCGGATACCCCGAGTGAACGAAAGCGATGCTGCCGTCCGGGCGATGTGCCACCAGATCCTGAAGGTTGCTCTCGGTCAGAATCAGGCCCTCGCGTGTGGCCGCGACCACGCTTCCCCCGCCCGACTTGAATTTGATCGCGGGGGTGCCGTCAAGCTCGAAACCGTGCACTTCGCCATTGTGGCAACCCACCACGACCTGGCCGGCCGGGGTCAGAATCGGACTGGTGCTGATGTAGGGGGTCTCCTGGCGCCAGTTCTCCTGGCCTGTGGTGGGATCAAGCGAGCGCACAAAGTGCTGCGATTTGCCGTTCTTATCCTCGCGGCTGGCTACCAGCAGCTGGTCACCGACCAGCAGAGGGTCCTTCAGCGTATCGGTACTCATGACCGGATGAGACCACCGGGTACGCAGGTCGGGACCCAGCCCAGCAATGCGTTGGGAATTGAACCCCTCGTAGATCACCAGTCCGCCATCGGGTAGCTCGACAGGGTCGCGGCTGAGGCTGCCTTTGGCCTCCTCAGAGCGATTGACCTGGCGCACGAGCTTGCCTTCGTCGCTGACTTCGCTGAGGTTGCAGTCAATGTCCCCCACCCAGTAGCTCCGCCCCCCGGCTGCAAGCTTCGGCCCCTGGTGGATGTTGTTGGTGGCTCGGAAGTTGACGCTCACTCTGTGACTGTAGCGCCCGAGGCTCAAAGAAGTCTTACCTGCCAGCAGGAGCGATTGAATTCGACTGCCGTGGCCTGCAAACAGATGGCAACGATGAGGCCGGGCCGGCAAGCCCGAGGACCAGGGGACCCTGATGAGCCTCGATCCGGATGAGATCCTCACGGACGCGAAGGTTTACCAGTTCAAGGAAGGTGGAGACGCAGCGGGCGTCACAGAGCACTTGAGGGGCGTGCCCGAGTGGGATCCCGTGCTCTCCGGCAAAACCGTCGTTCACGAACGTCTCGACGGGACGCGTTACATTGCGGATGGTCACCAGCGTCTCGGCTTGGCCAAGAGGTCAAAGGCGGCCGGGCAAGAGGGTGTGCGCATTGATGCTCAGGTGTTCCGCGAGGCAGACGGCTGGACGGCGGGAGAGATGCGTAAAATCGCTGCTCTCAAGAACATCGCGGAGGGCTCGGGTACGGCGATCGACGCCGCGAAGGTCATCCGTGAGGCGGGCCTCAATGAACCTCGCCTCAAGAACATCCCTCGCTCAAGCGCGGTGATGCGTGATGGAGAGCAGCTCGCCAAGCTCTCTGACCCCGCTTTCTCCTCCGTGGTGAACGGAACGGTAAAGCCGGAGTATGCAGCGCACGTGGGTAAGATGATCCAGGGTGAGGCGGAGCAACTGGCTGCCCTCAAGGCTCTTCGCAAGTATGCCCCCAAGAACACGGACGAAGCCCGTTCCATCGTGGAGGACATCCGGGAAATCGGGTTCGCACGCAAGCGAGAAGCGGGCATCCCGGACGATATGGAGCAAGGCAACCTCTTTGGAGACGTGCAGGAGGTAGCGGATCTCATCGGCGAGCGGTCCCAGATTATGGCCAATGCGAAGCGCAAAATTAAAGAGGATAGGGCTTTGTTCGGTAAGCTGGTTTCCGGAGAGGGCAAGGCTTCCGAGGCGGGGAATACCCTCAACAGAGCGGCCAACGAGGCCCGCCTGTCTGAAGACGAACAGATCCTCCGAGCACTGGAGAGCGCAAAGTATGTTGGAGCCCCCGCAGAAGCCCTCAAGCGAGCCTCCCGAGGACTCAAAGAGGGGAAAAGTCTTGCCCTTTCGACCGAAGAATTCCTCGAAGCCATCCGAACGGAGCTGGGGGGACTTGGTGGATCTGGCCGTAAGTCTGGCCGACCCGCCCTGGAATCCGCCGCCCAAGCAGCGCCAAGAGGGCGATCCGGACAAGTAAGCCCCGCTCCCGCCGGTTTCTCCCCCGACTATGACCCCAACGAGCTTGCCTCTTTCCTGAAGGCCCGCTCCGATGCCGGCGATCCGCTTTTGGATGACCTGAAATCCGCCCGAGAGATGCTGGTGAGCAAGGATGCCCAGCAGCGCGCCGAGGGCCTGAAAAAGCTCAACACCATCTTCTCGCGCTTCAATGGCGATCAGAGCCTAGCTCGCATTCTAGGCGACACTCCGAAGTCTCAGAAGAACGCGCGCAACCTCGCCGGCGAAGTGATGCGAGTCATCCGAGAGAGCGGGTTGGAGCTGCCAGCTGAACGGAGCGGTCGCATCGGGATGGATTTCGAGCCGGACCTTCCGGGCGGCAAGCCAGCTACTGGCTGGGACAGCCCCCGCCCTCCCGAGTCCATCGGGGGCCGCAGGCTCACGGCTGAGGAGAAGGCGGACTGGGGCTGGATGACATCCGCCGAACGCAAGGAGATGATGGGCGCAGGCAAGCGATCCGCACCCGAGACCGGCCCTCGCGTGGGGATGGATGCGGAACAACTTGAGCTGGGCTACAAGGTGGGCGGCGAGGACGTTCAACTTGGCCAGGCTCACACCGTCAAGGACCTCCCTGTTCCCGCGATCGTCCGGTTCGTCAAGGAGACCACCGGCAGTTACCCCAACGTCACGGACGCCCTCCGCGCTCTGGGCAAGAAGCTGGGCGGGACTGTGCGGGGCCGCGTCGTGGGTCGGGCGATTCAGCTCAACCCGGACCTGTTCCAGGACGTGGCCAAGCTGGCGAAGGTTCTGGCGCACGAGATCGGCCATCTTCCCGACCTGGTTCCCTGGGCAGCCAAGGGCATCACCGGAGGAATCGGCGACCTCCGCAAGGGGATGCGCTCCTGGCTCAAAGCCTTGCCGCCAGACGTGCGGAAGGAACTCTGGGAGGCCTCCAAACACTGGCGCCCCATCGACGAGGCCCGCGCCAGCGCGCAGCAGCTTCGCTACCGGAAAGACGTGGAGGAGACCTTCGCGGACGCCATTTCGATGATGTTCAACGATCCGGACAAGCTTCAGAAGATGGCCCCCAAGTTCTGGCGCGAGTTCACGGCTCAGCTCGACAAGGCGCCAAAGCTCAAGCAATCCATCGCGGACGTGCACGCCTGGCGCTCGGGCACGCTGCAGGACCTGACGAAGGAGCTGCGCCAGCAGATTAGCGCGGATATGGTGCGAGGCGAGGACCTCTTCAAGGCACTCCAGGCTGAGGCTCAGCAGCGAGAGCAGTCTCTCATCTATCGGTTGCACCAGAACTGGGGCGCCGTGGAAACGGCCTTGATCGACGAAGGCGGCGTGTGGAAGGCCTGGGCCGACCGCATCGAGCGGCAGGGCGGGACTATCCCGGAGCACCTGGACCCCCGGATCCACTATGACGCCTACCAGGCCCCTGACGGCGCGGCGTTCCGAATCGCGGAGCAGGCCAACGAGGAGATCATCAAGCCCCTGCGCGAGGCCGGCGTAGATGAGACTCTGGCCGGTGAGTGGATCAAGAACCAGGCGATCGCGGACGGCCATCGGGCCAACGTGGCCAACTCGCGCGGGGTCACCGCGAAGGAGGCTGCGGAGGCCCTGCGCCAGATTGAAAAGCAGCTCACCCCGGAGCAGCTCCGCGCCGTGAAGGATGCCGCCAAGAAGGCGCGGGCGATGTTCTTCGATGCGCTCGAGCTTGCGGCCGACTCGGGCCGCCTGGATCGGGCCACCCTGGAGCGCCTCCGTAAGCACAAGGACAGCCTGACTCCTCAACTGGAGTTGGAGAAGCTCCACCAGAATCTTGAGGACGTCGTGTCCAGCATCGAGACGGGCAGCTTCGCGGAGAGTTCGAACCCCCTCATCGGGATGGTGCAGCAGACCCTGGCCATCAGAAACGAAGCCCGCCGAAATAACGCGCGGCGAGCGATGCTCGACTTCGTTCGGGAGTTCGCGCCCGAGGAGATCCTGGCAAAACCCCGCAAAGGCACCAAGGAGTTCGGGCTCTATCGCGACGGCGTGAAAGAGTCGCACCACGTGGACGAGTATCTCTCCGGTCTGTTCGACACTACCAGCACTCGGGAAGCCGAACTGCTGGGGAAGGTGCTCGACTTCTTCAAGACGGACAAAGGCACAGGGGCTTTCCTGGCCACGTGGCTTCGCTACAATCCGGCTTTTTATCTCAGACAGTTCGTGATGGACACGATGAAGAGCGCAGGCAACCTGGCCACCGTAGGCCTTTACGGCAAATGGGACCCCCGCAACATTTTCCGCGTGATGGCTTCCTACAAGGACGCCTGGAAGCCGGCGCTGGACTATGCCGCCAAACGGCCCAACGACGTGATCAGCAGGATGATAGACGAGCTGGCGATCTTGCCAGCAGACCTCTCGCTGACCAACCAGCTCACGGGGGACGCGCTGGCCAACTCCAGCCAGATGGACTTGGTGCTGGCCAAGGCCGGCCTTCAGAAGCAGGCTCTCGATCAAGCCGGATGGTTCCGCCAGCAGGCCATCAAGCTGGCGGACTTCGCCACTTGGTTCGGACAGTTTGCCACCTCGCTCCCCAAGGTGGCAGCCTACCAGGAGCTTGCCAAGAGCTCGAAAATATCCCCTGGCAGGCGGGCTCAGATTGTCCGAAACCATATCGGACAGCCGCCCGGACACATTCGCGGGAAGCTCACGCGCAGCAGTAACCGGCTGCTGACCTTCTCGAACACGATCATCCAGGGATTCCGCTCCGAGTGGCACCTGGCCAGGCGACCCAGCACCCGGGCGGGCGTGATGGTCAGACTCATCAAGCAGGCCGTGCTGCCCAAGCTCTTGCTCACGGCCGCCGGCGTTGGCTACTTTGGCGAAGAGGTGGCCGAGATGTATGCGGCCATCCCCGACCGCGACAAGCGTAACAGCATCCCGATCCCCTGGGGCTGGGAGGAAGGCGGCGAGTACGGTCGCCGTGTCCGGTATTTCAACGTTCCCCTGGACCCCCTCGAGAAGCTATTCGGGGCGATGGCCTACGGGCTGGCGAACGACAACGGCAAAGAGGCGGCCGACCGCCTCAAGAAAATCGGCGACACCGGAAAGGACCTGGTACCCGGCGTGAACCCCACCCTCACGGGAGGAAAGAACCTCCTGGCTGCCGTGCTCGGGGGCTCTCCCGAGGATGACTTTGGACGACCCATCCTGTCGCGCGACGAGGAGATCGCTGGCCCAGGAGCACGCCTAAGCGGCTACTTCCGCTGGCAGGTCGGAGAGTTCGGAGTCCCGGGACAAGCCCTCCAGGCAGCTATCTGGGACGAAGAACTGGGACAGAAGACCAACTGGGTCCCCGCTGGCATTCCTTGGGTAAACTCGTTCTTCAAGGTCTCTGATGCCGGCTTTGCCGAGCAGCAACGCGCCGACGAGATGGCCGAGGACCGGGGGAAGGCTCGCGGGCGACTCGCCTACGGGCCGAACGTGCGCGAGCTCCGCCAGCAGTATTCTCGTCTCCAGGGCATCGGTCCGCGCACTCTTGCCCAGGAGAAGGCCTGGCAGGACCTCAAGCGCTGGCGCGCGCTTTATGACCAGCAGAACGAATGGATCAGTCGCCTGGAAGCCAGCGGCAAGAAGGAGCAGGCGAAGGCCGCGCGCGCGAAGCTGGAGATGATGAGCCAGAAGTATATGTCTCGGTTCCAGGCGACCACGGGCAAGCTCTGGAAGTAAGACGAGAGCCGCCCGTGCGAGCGGCTCATTTAGGGGGCGTGTGCCCGCCCGTCTACCCTTTGTTGTGCGGGGGCTTCCGCAGCGCTTTACGGGTGGCGCATCCCGAACCGGTCTGGTTGCGGGCGTCGGAATTGAACCGATCCCACTCCGGGTTATGAGCCCGGCGCCTCACGGGTGGGTTCCCCGGTGACCGGCCCTGCACGCGTCCCTGGAACGTCACCGGCGGGCCGTTGAGCAGGCCGCTCCTCCTCGTGTTCCGGTCCGTGTTCCGGTTCCATCTCGGAAATGGTCGGATCTTACCCGAACACAGCCCTGTGGATGATGTGAGAAGGCCCGCACAATGGCGGGCCTTTGTGGTGGAGGAGAAGGGATTCGAACCCTCGACCTTTGCATTGCGAACGCAACGCTCTCCCAGCTGAGCTACTCCCCCGAGCAGAACGGATTGATTATAGGCAATGAGAGCGGTCCGGTCAAGAAGTGGCGGCCACCGGAACGCGCACGCCGCCCACCACCAGGTAGCCAGCCTGGCGCTTTACGCCGGCGGTCAGGCCGGGACTGGCCAGCTGGTGCACCTCCGCCGACATCTCCTTGAGGTGCCCGAGCTGCTGCTCCCAGCCAGCGAGATGGCGGTCCAGGGCCAGGACCTTCTGCTCGCGCCGCAGCATCACGTGACCCACCGTTGTCAGGGCGGCCGAGCCGCCGAAGCCCAGCGCGATGCCAGCGGCTCCCAGGAAGGGCAGGCCGACCAGTCCGAGGAGCATCCCGCCGACCGCCCCGTAGCCAACCTTGAGCATCTGCTTGCGCAGCGCCTGCTGCTCGCTGGCCAGGTTGGTCCGCACTTCGCTCAGCTTCTCCTCGGTCCGGGCCGAAAGGCCGGCCAGGTCGCGCTCCACCTCGCTCAGGGCGGCAGCGTGGCCGGGCTGGTCCAGGTTGGCCGCCAGGTAGCCCCGCGAGGCCTGCATCAGGTCGAGCACTTCCTCTCGAGTGGCGGGAGTGTCGGGCTGGACTACAGGCAGGGTCTTGAGCCACTCTCCGGGGGCCAGCGGCGGGGCCGTGGCCACCCGGGTCCAGCGCTCGAGCATCTCGCCCGTCTCCTGGTAGAAGCGGTCGTTGGAGAAGCCCCCATAGCCAGCCATGAAGGCGCAAGCGGCCGCCCCCGTGCCGACGATGGGGGCGATCATCCCGGCCATGGGGAAGCTCGGGCCCAGAGCCAACCCGGCGGCCGCTCCGGCGGCCAGGAGGCCCACGCCGACCAGAACCGCCTTGCGACCGCCTGAGCGCGACTCGGCTCGCAGACGGGCGATCTCAGCGTGCATCGAGGCCGTATCGTGGCCAGAAATCTGCTCCATGCGATAGGCTTCCCGCATTACGACACCCCGGGCAGCGGCGCTGCCCGGGTCAGAAAGCTCGGAGCTCTTGAGTCGGTCGGCCCGTTCGTAGACCGTCTTCAACACCTGGTCCCGGCCGAGGACGTGGACCTGCATGTCCGCAGAATCACGTTCGGCGTTCAGGAAGTAAAGGGCCGAATGTTACGCAGAGGTTGCCGCTCCGTCAGGCGCGAAACCTCCCTCATGACTCGAGTGCTGCTGGCCCTCTTGCTGGCCCTGCCCCTGCTGGCCGAGGCCCCCCCGCTGACCGTCGAAGCCCGGGTGCTCGAACTGACCAACAGTGAGCGCATCAAGGCCGGTCTCCCCGCCCTCAAGGCCGAGAGCAAACTGGCCCTGGCCGGCCGCCTGCACTCGAAGGAGATGTGCGAGCAAGACTACTTTTCCCACATCTCCCCCACCCCCGGCCGCAGCACCCCACGCGAGCGAATGGAGACAGCCGGAGCGCGCTCGCGAGCGGTCGGCGAGAACATCTACATGAGCATGGGGCGCCCACCCGAGGAGGTCCCGGCTCGGGCCCTCACCTCCTGGATGAACAGCCCCGGCCATCGGGCCAACATCCTGAGCCCCGACTTCACCTCTCTCGGAGTCGGCATCTACGTCTCCGGTCCCAACATTTACGTCACCCAGGTGTTCAGCGCCGACCTGGAGTGACCGAGCAAGAGCGCCTGGAGCTCGACCCCGAGAAAGCCGCCCAACGAAAGCGGAGGGCCGCGCGACGTCTGCATGTGGTGGAGATCCCCCTCTACCGCATGATCGGCATGCTCTTCATGGTCTTGCTGGTGCGCCTGCATCCCACCGACCCCTGGCCCACCTGGACCTGGCTCTTCCCCACCCTCTCGCTCGGCTACGCGGCCGTCAGCTGGCTCATCCTCTACCGCTTTGATCGGCTGGGGCTGGTCTTTCTTTACCTGGACGTGCTGATCTACTGCCTGACCATCTTCCTGACCGGGGTGGAGCAGAGCTGGTACATCTTCCTCCTGATCATCCGGGTGGCCGACCAGATCCCGGCCGGTCCGCGCCGTACCCTGGCCTTCGCCCACTTCAACCTGGCCTGCTATATCCTGATGCTGGGCTTTGCCAGCCTGGCCGGCCATCACGTGCAGGGCCCGGCGGCGGTGCAGAAGGCTCTCATCATCTACCTGAGCGGCCTGTACCTCTGCCTCAGCGCTCTGACCGCCGAGCGGCTGCGAGAGCGCGCGGCCAGCGCTCTTCGCACATCGCGTCACCTGATCGTCGAGCTCGGGCAACGCACCCGCGAGTTGGAGGAAGCCAATCAGGCCAAAACCCGCTTTCTGGCCAACACCTCGCACGAGCTGCGCACCCCGATGAACGGAGTGCTGGGCATGCTCGACCTGACCCTGGATACGCGGCTCGACGAGCAACAACGCTCGTATCTACGCGATGCGCGCGACTCGGCCAGCTCGCTCCTGCGCGTGCTCAACGACATCCTGGACGTGAGCAAGCTCGAGTCGGGGCGCTTCACCATCCACCCCGTCCCCTTCGAGCTCAAGGAGTTCCTGCACGAGGTGCACAGCTTCTTCGTGGCCCGGGCCCACAGCCAGGGGGTGGAGCTGGAGCTGGGGCTGAGCTCGGAGCTGCCCGCTCGAGTGCAGGGCGACCGCGATCGGCTCAGGCAGATCTTGCTCAACCTGCTCGACAACGCCTTCAAGTTCACCTTGCAGGGCAGGGTGAGCCTGAGCGCCTCCTGGCAGGACGGCAAGGTACGCTTCTCGGTACGCGATACCGGCCAGGGGATCGAGCCTGAGAAGCTGGAGACGATGTTCGACCCCTTCGTCCAGGGGGATGACTCGATGACCCGCGAGCAGGGAGGCACCGGCCTGGGGCTTTCCATCTGCCGCGAGCTGGCTCAGCTGATGGGGGGCAGCCTGACGGCCACCAGCCATCCTGGCCAGGGATCCGAGTTCGTCCTGATCGTCAGGTTGGAGGTGATGGCCGACAGCGCGGGCCCCACTCCGGCCCCTGCCAGCGAGCGACCAGGCCGTGCGCTCAAGGTGCTGGTGGCCGAAGACAACCCCGTCAACCAGCGCGTCTGCGCCCGCATGCTCGAGCGCTTCGGCCACCGCGCTGTGCTGGCCTCGGACGGACACCAGGCCCTGACGCTGCTGGAGAAAGAGAGCTTCGACCTGGTGCTGATGGACATTCAGATGCCCGGCCTCGATGGCCTGGAGGTCACCCGTCGCACGCGCGAGGGCGGCAACAAAGTGCCTATCGTAGCTCTCACGGCCCACGCTACGGTGGGCTATCGCGAGCACTGCCTGAGCCAGGGGATGGACGGCTATCTGGACAAGCCCATCCGGATGGAGGACCTCAGGCAGGTGCTGGAGCAGTACGCCAGCGCATGAGATTTCTCTGGGGAGCAGCCACCGCCAGCTACCAGATCGAGGGCGCCTGGAATGAGGATGGCAAAGGCGAGTCGATCTGGGATCGCTTCTCGCACACGCCCGGCAGGGTCCATAACGGCGACACCGGAGACGTAGCTTGCGACCACTACCACCGCTGGCGCGAAGACATCGCTCTGATGAAGGAGCTGGGGCTGGGAGCCTACCGCTTCAGCCTCTCCTGGCCGCGCATCCTGCCCCAGGGCACAGGGGCTGTCAACCAGCGCGGGCTCGACTTCTACAGCCGACTGGTGGACGGGCTGCTCGAGGCCGGCATCAAGCCCTTCGTTACCCTGTATCACTGGGATCTGCCCCAGGCTCTGGAGGAGGAGGGCGGCTGGCAGAACCCGTCCATGGCCGACTGGCTGACCGAGTACGCGCTGGTGGTGGCCGAGCGGCTGGGGGATCGGGTGGGCCACTTCATGGTGCTCAACGAGCCCTGGGTGTTCACCTTCCTCGGCTATCACGAGGGGATCCACGCTCCCGGCAAGCAGGGCCTCTTCGTGCCCGTGTCCCACCAGGTGAACGTGGCCCACGCCCGGGCCCTGAACGCCCTCAAGGGGCAGCACCCCAACCTGGAGGTGGGCTCAGCCTTCAGCTTCGCGCCCTCCTATCCCCTCAGCCCCCAGGACGAGGAGGCCGCGGCTCGCCAGCATGCCTTCAACAACGACTGGTTCCTGCGCCCGCTGCTCCGGGGATCGTATCCCGAGGGCCTGTGGGAGATGCCCGAGCCGGTGGCGGCGCCGCTCGACTTCATCGGGGTTAACCTCTACTTCCGCCAGATCGTGCAGGACGACCCGAGCGACGAGTTCCTGGGCGTGAAGCTGGTGGAGGGGCCCGGTTGGAAGACCGACATCGGCTGGGAGGTCTGGCCCGAGGCCCTCTCGCGCATGCTCACCTGGCTCTCGGAGGAGTACCGGCTCCCCCTCTACGTGACCGAGAACGGCTGCGCCCTGGACGAGCCGACCGCGGACCAGCGCCGCATCGAGTACCTCGACAGCCACATCCGCGAGGCCCTCAAGGCCCGCGACGCCGGAGCCGACCTGCGCGGATACTTCTGCTGGAGCCTGCTCGACAACTTCGAGTGGGCCTGGGGCTATCGCCAGCGCTTCGGCCTGGTGCACGTCGACTATGCGAGCCAGAAGCGCACGGTGAAGGCCAGCGGGCGCTGGTACCACGACAGCTTCGGGCGTGCTATAATGCCGGTGTGAAGACTCCCGAGCAAGAAGCGCGCGCCATGGCCCAGCGCGAGGCCAACGCCGAAGCAAAGCGCCAGGGCTTGCCGCTGCCTTATCCCAATCTGTGGGATTTCTGGGATCCCACCAAGGTTCACGAAGGCGCCAGCCCCGAGGAGATCCATCAGAGCTATCTCGAATTCTGCAAGCTATGTCCGCCTCCGCCGACGATTCACTACATACTCTACGAGACTTCGCCGGATTCCTGAGCGGTCTTCAGGACCAGGGCCTGGAGTACAGCGTCATTGGCGAAATGGCGGTGGGGAGCTATGCCCGCTTGATGGGTCGAGAGAGCCTGTCGCGCGACCTGGACATCGTGACCACCGGCGAGACCCTGAACGCAGCCCTTGACTGGGCTGCCTCCCAGGGCATGGCGATTCGCAAAAGGCCCCAACCGCGCACCATCCCGGTCGCCTTCCTGGAGTGGGAGGGCCACGAGATCAACATCCTGACCGGAAGCACGGGCCTGCCCGAGCCGGAGGCCCTGTTCCGGGCGGCTCGCTACTTCCACCTCCAGCCCGAGCTGGCCGTGCCCGTGGCCGACCCCTTCGATCTCCTGCGCAACAAGCTGCGAGTGAACCGTCCCAAGGACCAGCCCCACATCGCCCTCCTGCTCGACTTCGTCACCGAGGAGGCGATCGCGGCCTTCGAGCGCGAGACTGACCCCAGAAAGCGCCTGGCCCCGGCCCGCGAGCTGCTGCGCGTCACCGGCGCACCGCTGCTGACCCCCGAGCTGGCCGCGGCCCTGCTCGAGCGGGCCTCGACCCGGGCCGACTACAATTTCCTGGTGATGAAGTCGCCCTCGGCCGAGCCGGTGCTCGCCCGGGCCCCCGAGAAGTGGCAGGCCGACCTGCAGGGCCTCTTGAAGCACCGCGCGTGAGCGAGCCGATCCCGGGTTTTCGTACCGTGCCCCGCACCGGGGTCATCTATGTCATGAGCCGCGCCGCCGAGCTGGGCTTCTCTTACGGACATCCCGAGTGGGCCAACCTGGGCCAGGGCTCGCCCGAAACCGGTCCACTGCCGGGCTCTCCGCCCCGCATCGAAGCCCTCCAGGTCAAGCCGTCGCTGCAGGCCTACAGCCCGGTGGAAGGCCTGCTCGAGCTGCGCGAGAAGGTGGCCGTCTTCTACAACACCGTCTACCGCAAAGGCCAGCGCTCTTTGTACACGGCCGAGAACGTCTCCATCGCCGGGGGCGGGCGGTTGGCCCTGACCCGAGTGGCGGCGGCCCTGGACGCCATCAACATGGGCTATTTCATCCCCGACTACACGGCCTATGAAGAGTTGCTCTCGGGGTTCAAGAACTTCGTGCCCATCCCCATCCTGCTCGACGCCTCCTCGGGCTACAAGATCAGCCAGGGCGACCTGCGCAAGGAGGTGCTGGGGCGCGGCCTCTCGGCCGTGCTGGTCTCCAACCCCACCAACCCCACCGGCCAGCTGGCCGAGGGCAACGAGCTGAAGGCCTGGGTGCGGCTCGCGCGCGAGTGCCGCTGCACCTTCATTCTGGACGAGTTCTACTCCCACTTCATCTACACCGGCTCCTCCCCGGCCGAGGGCAAGATGGTCAGCGCCGCCGCTTACGTCGAGGACGTAGAGGACGATCCGGTGCTGATCGTGGACGGCCTGACCAAGAACTGGCGCTATCCCGGCTGGCGCATCAGCTGGACGGTGGGGCCGCGCTCCATCATCGAGGCCATCGCCAGCGCCGGCTCGTTCCTCGACGGCGGCGCCAACCACCCTTTCCAGCAGCAGGCCGTGGCCCTGCTCGACCCGGAGCTTGCCCTGGCCGAGACGGTGGCCCTGCAGACCTGCTTTTGGGAAAAGCGGGCCTACATGCTGCGGCGTCTCAAGGAGATGGGGATCGAGCCCGACGCCGACCCCGAGGGCGCCTTCTACGTATGGGCCAACCTCTCGAGGCTGCCGGAGCCGCTGAATCGGGGCATGGCCTTCTTCGAGGCCGGCCTGAAGGAGAAGGCGATCACCGTGCCCGGGGTGTTCTTCGACGTCAACCCTGGCAAGCGCCGCTCCAACATGCGCTACGAGCACTACGCGCGCATCAGCTTCGGGCCCGAGATGGCCGTGCTCGAGCGTGGGCTCGATGCGCTGGCCCGGGTGGTGGCGTCTGCGAGCGTCGCAATGGGGTAACCGGTGGTCAAGGAAACCCTCCGATGACTTGACAGCGGTGCCGGCTCGGCAGGCTGTGGGAGGGGCTCGCCGTGGATTGCGGCTCCCATCATCACGGATCTCGTCGTCGCGTTCTCGGATCCGCGTCGATTTCTGGAGTTGAATCGAATCTCTCCGAAGGACCAGGTGCCCTATTGTGGAATTGCAGGAGGTTTGAACCGAGAGGGGGATTTGACGTGCGCGTCGAGATAGCAATGCTCCTAATTGTTTCGCTGGCCGTTGGTTGTGGGCCGAAGGTCGTTCCGGGGCCCAAGGCGCCGTCGCCTCGACCGTCCCAGGTAACGAAGCCCAGCCCGGCCAGCACTCCCAACATGGCGGTGCCGCCGCCAGACCCGTACGCAGCCGCGCCGGCTCCTGCCCTGCCAGAATCGTTCGAAGACCTTCTCAGGCAGGGCTCGGATCTGTGCGTTTCCAGCCGTTACATCGAGGCCCTACCTTTCCTTCGGAAGGCCGAAAACCTCAATCCAGACGATCCCGAGGTCAATCTCTGGTTGTTCATCGCTTACAGTGAAACCGAGCTATTCAGCGACAAGAACAGCCTCAGCTACGCGCACGCCAAGAAAGTGGTCAAACTCTACGGCAAAAAGTCCCCCCGAGCCAAGCGGGCCCGTGATTTTATCGAGGCCGTGAACTCCGGCGCGATGGATGAGATGAATCAACAACTGCAGAGCCTCGGTGTCATCGGCAGGTTCCGCGGCGTCAGTGTCATTCTGGTCGGAGAGGACTTCAAGCGCTTTTACACAGAGGAGAATATTACTCTGGGGGTCCTGAACATCCAGGGCGATCCCTGTCCGATCGTCATGACGGGCTCGATGCTCGCGGCGATTTCCATCGATGAGCTAAAAACGGGTTGGACAGATGCGCTTCGGCTCCAGGAGGCGATACTTTCGGGTCAAGGTGCCGCGAGCCCCTCACCGGACGAGGACGAGAGAAACCCGAATGAGCCCCTGGTAGTACTCACGATGGAAGACCTCGTCTACGGACGGGAGTTGGGAATCGCCCTGCTCTCTAAAGATGACCGGCTACCAAACGGCGGGATTTACATCTACATGCAGGATCGCCGAAAACCAATCCAGGGCGTCGTCATCCAGCCGCACGAGGTTTCCAAGTTTACGGCTTTGATAACAGAGGTAGAGTCCAGATCTGCCAAGCTCGCTGCCAGGACCGCCGCCGAGGAAAGGGCACGTCAGGAGAAGTACAACACGGGTTACACTGCCGGCCGCAAAGCCCACAAGGCGGGGCAAAGGATCTCGGAAGAGATTTATGACGGCTACTTCAGAGGAGATCCGTATGCTCGAGGCTTCCGCGATGGCTGGTGGGATGCGTTCTAAAGTGAAGTGCTGAAGGTTTTGCAGTAACTGGCGCCGACAGACTTGTATGGAGGCGCCCCCGAAGGATAGGCAAAACCTTCAGCACGTAACGC
>JAANMU010000012.1_pt1 | contig 194977 bp, 164 predicted proteins | sample 7279701 | NCBI WGS metagenome assembly JAANMU01 (sample SAMN14094539, study PRJNA606508) | bioreactor metagenome | isolation source: A lab-scale SPAN reactor treating ammonium-rich wastewater day 57 | place: Ireland: Galway | collected 2017-03-13
CGGCTGCGGGCTTCGGTAATCGACCGATCCAATTTACCTAGGATGGCTTTCACCTGGTTGAAAGCTTCTTTTGGCTGCGTCATTGTCATGGACCCCTCCGTGGTTCACTCGTCCTATCGGCCCCCAGGACGCGCGACTTTGGTCCGAGACCAATGACTTGAGCAGCCCATTGAGTCCGAGGTGGGTCTGTGCGGTTTGGCGCAGCAGGCCAGATCGGCTAGGCTGAGGGGCGAGACTCGCAGTCCCCACAAGTGAGGATGACATGGCAGAAGTGATTCTTGAAGATGTCTGGAAGACGTACGACGGGGGCGTGGACGCTGTTCGGGGCTTCAGCCTCCACATCGCCGACGGCGAGTTCGTCGTTCTCGTCGGGCCCTCCGGGTGCGGAAAAAGCACAACGCTGCGCATGATCGCCGGTCTCGAAGACATTACACGCGGCACCATCCGCATCGGGCAGCGGGTTGTAAACGACGTGCATCCCAAGGACCGCGACATCGCCATGGTGTTTCAGAACTACGCACTCTACCCGCACATGAGTGTGTATCGAAACATGGCCTTCGCGCTGAAACTGCGCCGCGTGCCCAAAGACGAGATCGAGCGTCGTGTGCGCGGTGCGGCACAGATTCTGGGGATCGAGCATTTGCTCGACCGCAAGCCGCGAGCGCTCTCGGGCGGGCAGAGGCAGCGTGTGGCGGTAGGGCGTGCCATTGTGCGCGAGCCCCAGGCGTTTCTATTCGACGAGCCTCTGTCAAACCTTGACGCCAAACTTCGCGTGACCACGCGCGGCGAACTCAAAGCGCTGCATCAAAGATTGCGCACAACAACGGTGTATGTGACACACGATCAGGAAGAAGCCATGACGCTCGGAGACCGCGTGGTGGTCATGGCCGACGCTGTGATTCAACAGGTCGATACCCCGTTCGAGGTGTACCGCAATCCGATCAACCGGTTCGTCGCGGCGTTCATCGGGACGCCTCCGATGAACTTTCTCGAAGGGGCACTAGAACGGGGCGATGGTGGGATCGACTTTGTCGAAGCGGGCAACTCGGGGCGTGCGGCGCGGGTGAGGTTGTGCCCCGATCATGCCGCAATGGTCGAGTCGCGTGTGGGTGAGCGCGTCGTGCTTGGGGTTAGGCCCGGGGCGATGCGGTTTGTCGAGCGGGGTGCGCCTCTGATTGGAGACACGATCGAGGTCGAAGTGGTCGTGATCGAGCCTCTCGGAGATGACATGGACGTGCGCATGAAGACGGCTCATCATGACCAGCTGATCGCGCGGGTGCCGATTCGCGGCGGACTGACGCCGGGAGAGAGTGCGCGGGTGCGGATCGACACAGCACGTGCCCACTTCTTTGAACCGGGCGATTTCGGCGCGAATCTGACGCGCGTGGAGGCGGCAGCGGCTACCGGATGATGGCGCGAGGGGGCGCGATGAATCGTTTTATCATGTTTTGTGTAGTTCTGGCTGCGACGATTTCGTGCGACCGTGTGAGTTGTGCGCAAAGTGTGCGCAGCGGACAGGTCGCCCATCTTGCTGTCAAGGGAGATCTTGACTCGCGCAAACTGACGGACGAAGTGATCGCGTGGCTCGGTCGACGCGATGCGCGTCGAGAGGCGCTCGTTCTGCTGGAGTTCGACGCATCGCGGGCCAGGCTTGATGAGGCTACGCGTATTGCCCTGGCGGTTGCGAAACTCGACATTGAAACAGCAGTACATTTCGGCGTGCGTGCGCCCACGGCTCCGGGAGTGCTCATGATTGCGCTGGCAGCTGATCGAGCGTTCATCGGGCGCGGCGGGGGAATCACGGGAGACGCCTCGACCGGACTTCCAGATCTGTGCGAGGATGGATACTCGGGGTGGCGCGGGAGACAGGAACACCTGGTGGAATCGCTGATCGATCATCGCGGCTTGGCGACGCAGCTTGCGGACGTGCTGATCCCGCCGCTGGGGCCTTTATTTGTGGATGCGGAATCGAACATCTCGCGCGAGGGTGTGGGCGAGCAGGTTGTCTGGATGGAGGACGCGTCGGCATGGCGAGTGCGGCTGTCGCGCGAGCAGGTGGTTGCGCTGGGTCTTGCTGAGCCGGCAGATACTGCGGGGCAGATTTTTCGAGCGTGCGAACTGCGTGTGACGAAGCGCGAACGCACGGAGTTGAGCAGCGAACTGCGTGCTTCGTTTACTCTGGCAGGCAAGCTGCGTGATGAACTGCGCACGACTCTGGTGCGATTGGAGGCTGAAACGAAGGCGTTGCGTACAACCACCGGGCCTGGACGGCGAGAGCAGGAATCGCGCGTCCAATCACGTTTGCATGCGGCGCAGGAGGGCATAAACGTGCTGATGAAGGCGATAAAGGACTATCCTGAGTTGTTGAGATTTGAGCCGCCTTGGTCTCAGAGTGTGGGGGGCAGCTTGAGCGACCGGACGAAGAGATGGTCGAAGGAAGTGGATTGGATCGGGAAGAAGATCGATGATCTGCGGTTGAGTATTGAAGCAGTGGGTGGACCATGAAAGAGCATTCGGGATCGAAGATCGCTCATTCGGTGGCTGGTGGACAGACGCAGGTTGATACAATCGCGCTGCAGGAGCTGTCGTTGCGACGAGAGTTGTTCTGGCAGAACGTGATGCGCGAGATTCTCAACTCGCTCGCGGCTGCTGCTGCGCACGCGACCGGGCGCCTCTCACCGACGCCTGCTGGCGCGGCCATGAGCGCGACACCGCTGGAGGAAATGTTCGACGGCCGCATGGCGGTTGTGACAAGACTCGGGCAACGCATTCCCATCGCGGATGTCTTCCCGGTCTTTGCGTGTTCGGTGCCGACGACATCGATCGATCACTCAATCGCGGCCGATGTGCAGTGCTCGGTGTTTCAGATTCGCACACCGGGCGGAGAGGTCTACACCCTTCCGATTCACGAGATCGTTGCATTTCACACGCTCAGCGAAGAGTTGCTCAGGCAGATGGAAGCCGCGGCTGCGTCGTCAGGGGAAGAGAATGGGGCTGGCCAAGGGCTTCCGTTCGGGTTCGGGGCGTTCACATCTCTTGCGGACTCGGAACGCCTGAATCGAAATTCGGCCAATGGCGAAGAATCTGAGTCGGAACAGGAACAGAACTGAGTTGGGAGACGTCTTATGAGCGGGAGGTTCTTCACTCGGAGGGCCGACGTCCGAATAGGACGTTTTGGCGGAGGTAAGCCGCATGCGAGTTCTAATTGTCATTCCGGTGTATAACGAGGTTTCGACGGTCGAGGGTGTTCTGCGAGCTGTACGTCAGTATGCGGATCACATCCTTGTGATCGACGACGCATCGACCGATGGCACGGGTGAAGTGCTCGAGCGGATTCAAGGCGAGTTGGGGTTCAAATTGATTGCGCGCAAGACGAATGCCGGGTATGGCCGCGCCATGCAGGATGGGCTGCGTGCCGGGGCCGAAGGCGGGTATGACTGGGTCATCACGATGGACTGTGATGAGCAGCACGAGCCGGCGTCGATTCCGAGGTTTATCGCGATTGCCAAGCAAGGCGAACTCGATGTGATCAGCGGGTCTCGGTACCTGAGCCTCGATGATGCGGATGGTGTGCCGCCAGCCGATCGTCGCTCGATCAACCTTCGCATCACTGATGAGATCAACGACCGACTTGGCCTGTGTCTGACGGACGGATTCTGCGGCTTCAAGGCGTATCGCGTCGAGGCGGTTGGTGAGTTGGAACTCACAGAAGACGGGTATGCATTCCCGATGCAGTTCTGGGTCGAGGCGGTGGCGGCAGGGTTGCGGATCGGTGAGATTCCGGTGCGCCTGATTTACACTGACGCGAAGCGGTCGTTCGGCGGCGGACTTGACGACCCTGCGATTCGCTACGGACATTATCAGGAAGTGCTGCACCGGGCGATCTGTCGCCGGGCGTGTCAACTCTCGCGTGTGGCCCGTACGGGGCTAGGGTGCCAGCGCTGCTGATACGATCGTGCGTGACAGACCTCGATCGTGATGGCGCACTCGTGACCGACCCGGAGCCTCGGCTGTGGAGCGGGCTGGTGGCGGCACAAGCGCGCGGCGCTCACGCTGAGCGATCGTTGCGGTTTCGGCATGAACTTGGAATCGCACAAAACACACCCATGATAATGAGCGGGCATCAGGCGGGCTTCTGGCACGCGGGGATCGTCGCGAAGTACGCCTCGGTTGCGGCAGCGGCACGAGCGGCCACGCAGCAGATCGGGCACGCGACGGCGGTGTGGCTTGTCGCAGATCTTGACGACAATGACCCAGCGAAACTGCGTGTGCCGATGCGCGATGATTCTGGTCGATTAGGCGCACGCGATGTCGACTTGTTTGAGCGGCTCGGTGGCGTGATTGGTGTGGCGACAGGCAGTCGCGGGCCGTTGCTCGCTGCTAGCGAGCTTCCTGCTGGCACACCGCGTGAGATCGGGCGTGTCATGTCGGTGTTGAGCAAGCAATACTCCACTTCGCGCACATTGGCCGAGCAGGTTCATGGTGCGGCTGAGCATCTGCTTGTCGATGCCGGGCTGGAGCGTGTGCCCGCGATTCATGCGAGTGCGATGGCGGGCACCGGACTTTTCCGCGAGTTGTGCCTGCGCATGGTGGCAGATCCGAAGTCGTGCGTCGAGGCGTACAACACAGCGGCGCGAGCGTACCCGGAGGCTGGTGTACGCGAGCTTTCGATCCGGGGCGGACGCTACGAACTGCCGATCTGGGTTTCGCAGTGGAAGCAGCCACGATCGGCGGTGTATATCGAAACTGGCGCGAAGGTAGATCTTCAACAGTGGTCGCCGCGTGGTCTGCTGATGACCGGGATGATGCGACTTGCGGGGTGCGAACTTTTTATTCACGGCACGGGCGGCGGGGTGTATGACAAGGTCACAGAGCGATGGTTCGACCTGTGGCTTGGAGAGCGGCGTCTCGCTCCGGCAACGGTGGTGAGTGCCACGAGATGGCTGGATCTGGGCATTGAGGTGGTGCCCGAGCGGGAGGTGGCGAGAGTCGTGGCTGAGGGGCATCGCGCGCGGCATGACCCTGCGCTTGTTGGTGATGCAGAGGCAGGGGAACAGAAGTTGGAGATTGTGCGTCAGATCGAAACACTGCCCCGGAAGTCGGTCGAGCGTGCAGAGGCGTATTTCAGGCTGCACACTCTGCTTGAGAGCGTGAGGCAGACACGAGGTGCTCGGATCGAGGACATGGAACAGCGTGCTCTCGATATGAGGGCATCCGCCGAGGCGTATGGGCTGGCGCGCGATCGCACGTGGTCGTTTGTGCTGCACCGCTTGGAGACGCTGCGATCATTGCGCCATCAGATTGAGTTGGCGTTTGGATTGGACTCAGGCCATCGCGCGCACAATTGAGTAGCGAACGGAGTGCGTGCGCACGAGATCGCAGATGATTTGTCGTTGCGAGACTGTGAGGTTGTCGAACTTGAGGCCCACATCATGCTGCCCGAAGGCGATGCGGGTCGAGCGCATGATCCGGGCATCGAGCGTGACGGATATTCCGTAGCCTTTGACTTCGACGGAGATGTGCCGACCGACGAGTGGGGCTTTGAAGCGGCGGACGAGCACGCGAGCACCTTCAGCGGAAAGGTCGAACACCTTGCCGAGGTTACAGCGCAGGTCTTCGCACGGGATTCGCCCTTGTCGGCGGCGCTCGGCGTCGACCAACGGAGTGTGTTCGATTGGTTCACCCTGCATAGACGAGTTGTCGGAGGCTTGACGCGCTAGATGAAGGATGACATAGCCATGCACGCACTTTTCGCGCATCCAGGCCGCAGAGTTTGACAACGCGGGTGTGCTATCGGACTGTCTTACCCGCCGCTGAAGGCCGTGAGAAATGCCTGGACGTCAAAGAAGTTGAACTCACCGTCACCATTGAAGTCGGCTGCCGGGTCTTGTGCGGAGAAGGCGGTGAGGAAGGCCTGCACATCGAAGAAGTCAAAATTGCCATCGCAGTTGAAGTCGGCCGGGGCGCAGGGGCAGCCTCGGATCTCCAGCCAGACATCGTCGATGGCGGCCTCGACGATTGAGCCCGAACCGAGGTCGCGTGCAATGAACCGGACACGCATCTGGCTCGTGGGTTCGACAAAGTCACGGATGCGGAATTCTTTGCGTTCCCAACGATTGAGGTTTTCTGCGACGAGTTCGAGTTGAGTCCACGTCTGGCCGTCGTTGTTGGAGATGTCGATTGGCATTGAGTCGGCATTCGGGGCTGCACCCTGGTCGTTGGAGTACCAGCGGTGATAAACGATGTAGGCATCGAGCGCAGGGTTGGCAGCAGCTGCCGAGGCGTCGATGATCGGTGAAAGGAGAGTGGTGATGCCGTTGTCGACATCGTTGGCGCCGAGACTCCCGCCCGAGGCTGCGCCGGTGATCCAGCAGTATTGCCCGTTGGGTGAGTAATCAGCGCCAGGCTGAGCAGCGGTGGCTTGCGGGATGCCTCGTTCCCATTGGCCTGTGGTTGCGGTGTCGCCGGGGACACCCGCGGTCCAGCCATTCGCGCCGGATTCGACGTCATCGAAGAATGGGACTGCGATGTCGACAGCCTGTGCTGCGAATGGGCTCTCTTCGCCGTTCGCGGGGAGTGTGACGGTGGCGTTGTTGGTTGCGAGGGCGGAGAAGTAGTACTCGACATCGGCACCGCAAGGCACATTAGGGAAAGTTGCGAGGAAAGTGGTGCTGTTGATCGGGGTGAGGGGAATGGTGCTGAAATTGCCGCCATTGACGCGGTAGTGAAGAGTGGCCGATCCTGCGTAGTACGACGATGTGACGGCAGTGATAGTCAGATCGAGTGTCTGGCCGGAAGAGTTGATGACATCGGGTGCGGCTGCTGCGAGCGACATCGAGAGCGGAAGAGTGGTGCGTTCGACATACATCAGAAACGCGGGGAGGTTTTCCTGTGCAGTCGGGATGATCTGTGCTGGAGGAAGTTCGAAGCCGAAAGTTCCCGTATCGCGCAGCTCGATCGTGATGCCAGAGGCTCCGAGCGAGCCATAGAACCAGTCGGCGGCGACACCGGCGGCGGAATAAAGCTCGTACGAGGGCTGAGGCAGATAGGGCACGCCTCCGGCATCGAGAATGGCGTCGCGCATGTCGTGGCAGAGATCGCGGAACCGGTTGTACTCGGCCATGGGCGGATCGACCGGGCCATAGCCCCAAGGCCAGAGAATGAGCTGGCTGTAACTGTGGTAATCGATGTGCGAGACTACGCGCGGGTCGGCCTGAGCATAGAGGCGAAGGGCGTTGGTTTCGGGTTCCGAGAACGGCGCCGTACCGCGATAGGTGTCGTTGCTCGTGTTTCCGCTCGATCCGGCTCCACCCCATTCGTAGCCCCAGTTGCGATTGAGATCGACGCCGTACCCGCCGCGACGGTTCTTGCGCCAGAGGCGATTGTTGGTCCAGGTGTAGACATAGCCATCGGGGTTGGCGATCGGAGCGATGATGATCTCGGTCGAGTCGAGAATGTCGGTGATGCGCGGGTCAGAGCCGTAGCCTTCAAGCAGACTCTCGGCCAGATACATGACGGTCATGCCGCTGATCCACTCGCGTGCATGCTGCCCGCCGACGATGAACACCACAGGTCTGCTCGACGCGTCGCCAGGCGCGGTAATGTGAATCACCGGAATGTCACGGGCCTGAATCGACTGACCCGCGATGGCGAGGCGCGCCAGCGTCGGATGTGCCGCCTGAAGTTCGTTGAGTCGCGTGGTGTACTCTCCCAGTTGCCGATAGGTTTGAAACCACGCCAGCCCGCGCTGTTGACTGAGCGTGCGCAACTGTTCCCATTCCTCGTCGATGAGCTCCTGCACATTGGGGTGCACGATCGTGTGCTCAATGCCGAGTTCTTCGAGCTGTGGCATCGCGTCAGGTGGAAACTGAACCATGAGCGAACCGACTCCGATGCGCTCTGACCAGACTGTCTCGCTGAGCGCGAGAACCGATTCGAGTTCTTTCTCCGAGTGCGTGTGGATTTCAACGAGGTGGTGATGATCGAAACGCACGCGGGGATCGTTATCGATCGGCATGATTTCGCCCGGATTGAGTTGAACCTGGCCGAAGCAGGTGCTGGCAAAGAGAGCAGCAACGACCAACGATCGTCCGAAACCCTTCATGGAAATCCCCTCCCTGAAGCAGAAAAGCCTGTCAAATGCCCCCACCGGACGACGCAGCACAGTGTGGCACGCCAAGTCGCGTCAACCACAGCATGACGACTCATGGCACGGTCTGTCAAGTTGTTCGTTCACAGGAAGCAGCTCGGTTGCCAAATTCTGCGGATCATATCGTCAGGATATGGCAAGTTCGTCATCTGATCGCATCGGGCGAGGTAAAGACCGGGCCCCACACGACGCTGCGTGCCCGGCGCGGCAAGGATCTGTCATGACACTTCGAACGCTGTTGCTTGGTCTGTGTGTACTGCTGTGTTTTGGGTGCGGGTCACCTTCGGGCGGCGGGGGGCACTTGCGCTCGGTCGGGCCGTTTGCACGCGCGGTGGTGGCTGCCGACCATGAACTGGCGTCGCGTGCCGGGGCCGAGATTCTTGCAGCCGGTGGGAATGCGGTCGACGCTGCTGTTGCAACTTCGCTCGCGCTATCGGTGGTGCGCCCGTATTCGTGCGGAATCGGGGGCGGCGGGTTCATGATCGTTTCGCTTGTCGATGATGAACGCCATGGCAGCCTCGTGACCGCGATCGACTATCGAGAAGTCGCACCTGCTGCGGTCAGTGCAGCGTATTACGAGAGCGGCAGCCGATCGAGCACCCGCGGGGGCACGGCTGTTGCTGTGCCGGGAACGGTGGCCGGGCTGATGTATGCACATGAGAAGTACGGCCGACTACCTCGGGCGCGCGTCGTGGCACCGGCAATCGCTCTGGCTGAGCGCGGGTTCGCAGTTGATGCGCATTACGTCGCCGCGGCTCGTCAACTGGAGGCACAGTTCGAGAAGAGTCCGCACTGGAAGGACCGCTTTGGGCTGGTGTGGTCGCGCTTCTTGCGCGATGGCGCGGTCGAGATTGGTGACGTGATTCGCCTTCCCGAGCAGGCTGAGGCTTTGCGATTGATTTTGCGCGACGGAGCGGCAGCGTTTTATGACGGTGAGATTGGCAGGCGCGTGGTACACGCAGCGCGCAAGGATGGTGGCGACATGACCCTCGCTGACTTGCGCGCCTACCGCGTCCGCGAGACCGATCCGGTGAGGATCCGCATTGGCGATTACGAGTTTGTGGGCATGCCGCCACCTTCGAGTGGTGGCGTGACGATGCTTCAGGCGCTGAGTATTCTCGAAGCAGCGGGGCACCCGTTAGGGTTCAGTATGCACGACAGTGCCGCAAGGCATCTGATTGCAGAATCGCTCAAGCATGCTTTTGCGGATCGTGCGAGGTGGTTCGGGGATCCAGCGTTTGTTGATGTGCCGGTACCCTGGCTGGTGAGCCACACTCATGCGACGAATCTCGCCGCGAAAATCGACCCGCAGCAAACTGGACCGCCTCATGCCTATGGCTCGACCCAGCCCGGCCTTCCTGACAGCGGCACCAGTCACTTTTCGATCGTGGATGTTTGGGGAAACGCGGTCGCATGCACAGAGACGATTAACCTCGAGTTCGGCTCGTTGGTGGGCGTCGATGAGTTTGGGTTCGTGCTCAACAACGAGATGGACGACTTTCTCACTCGGCGCGGCGAGACCAATGCCTTCGGCCTCGTCCAGAGCGAGCGCAACCTGCCCGCACCCGGCAAGAGGCCTCTGTCGAGCATGTCGCCGACGCTGGTGTTCGATGATGCAGGCCTGGTCGCGGTAGCTGGAGCGTCGGGCGGCCCTCGAATCATCACCGGGACGATGCAAGTACTGCTGCGCGTGCTGGCCGGCGAGTCGGCAGCGAGCGCTGTGGGCGCGCCGCGTCTGCACCATCAATGGATTCCGAACCGTATCGAGCTTGAACCGGGGCTCATGGCCGACGACGAGGTACGCCTCGGACTCGAAGCACGCGGGCACGAGGTCGTCGAGCGCGAGGCGATCGGCAATGTTCAGTTGATTCGCAGGCTTGGGAAAGGTTGGGATGCTGCGAGCGACCTACGCAAGGGCGGGCGACCGGTGGGGTATTGAAGCCAGCTGTCATACCATGGTGCGACCCGGTCGAGCCTGAGACTCGCGCATCGACGGGCTTGTGAGGCGTGCATTGACCACGGTTCCGGCTCCGACAAACTTAGCCAATGCCGATCCGATCAACGGTCGGCGAGTGCGTGCTGGCGTGGCAATCGGTGTCCACACGGTCGTCGATTTCTTCTCGTTCTTTGTGATCGCCCTGATGCCTCTGCTTTCGGCGCGACTGGACATGTCCAAGGTCGAAGTCGCAATCCTCATCGGGGTCGGGAGCATCACGAGCGGCGCGATTCAGCCGATTGTTGCAATTCTCAGCGATCGACACAATACCAGAATGCTCGGCACGATCGGCATGTGCATCGCGCTGGTGTGCATTTCGAGCATCGGGTTTGCGCAGCATTTCTGGCATCTCCTCGTTCTGCACGCGATCGGGGCGGCGGGAGTGGGGGCATTTCATCCGCCGGCAGCGGCAGCCGTGGGTTCGCTCGCGGGTCGTGCGCGATCGCGCTATGTCGCATTCTTCTTTCTGGCGGGCATGATGGGCGGCGTCATGGGTAACCTTCTCTCGCCGGTGTATGTCAGTGGCTTTGCATGCCTCGCGGCGGGCGATGGCGAATCTCCGGACATCGCGTTTGGCCTGCGAAGTCTCGCGTGGTTCCTGCCGATCGGCCTCGGGTCGGCGTTCGTGCTGGCGTGTGCAATTCATCGTGTACCACATATGGGGCACGGCGCCAGTGCGTTTCATGCGAGTCTGTCAGAAGTCGAGCGCCGCCTGCGATGGTTCGCGGTAGGGGTGCTGTATTTTGGGAATGTGATTCGCTTTTCGGTCAATATGGCATTGGTTTACCTCGTTGTCGAATGGACGACGCGCCTGGCAACGCGAAGGCTCGGACCTGAGGCGACGATCGAGCAGATCGGACTCGCAGCATCAAAACTCAATGGCCCATTGCAGGGCGCACAGCAGGTCGGCATGGGCGCTGGCGGCATCACGCTCGGGCTCCTTCTGGCTGTGCGGTTTGAGAAGGCAGCATTCATGACCATGCCTTGGGTTGGCGCGATCGCAATCGCCTGCCTGCCGTTGGCCGAGGGATTGGCGACGCAATGGGTGATGCCGCTGGCGTTCTTCGCGACCGTACTGGCTGGAATCGGGTTTGGCTCGATGGTGCCGATCAGCATGAGCCTGGCCCAGCGGCTGCTCCCTCATCGCACGTCGCTTGCGTCGGGGCTGATGCTTGGCGGGGCGTGGATGGTTGCGTTTCTCGGGCCTCAGTTCGCCGGGGCGATGCAGACCTGGTTCAGCCTCGAGGCTGCTTTTGTCGCGACCGGTGCGTTACTGGCAGGTGCCGGTGTGCTTGGTTGGGTCCTTCCCGCGCGGGTGATGATGCAATCGGCCGAGGAGGGTGTTACACCCCCGTGACTCCCGCGATAGCCGATATCCCGTACAACTGACTGGTTGCACAAACCACACAAGGAGCGATCCGATGTTGACGAAACGCGCGCTGTGCAGACTTGGGCTCGTCGCAATCTTGATGGCGGGTACGGTGGCGATGGGAGCGGGCAAACTCGCAGCTTCGAGTATCGCGACCTCGGTCATGCCTTTCCAGCCCGAGTCAACCCGGCCCCGCCCGATTGGTCCGGACATCGTTGTGCCGCATCGGCCGTTCTGGCGTGAAGACGCGATCGAGGTCAAGGGTGTGGATGTTGACATCGATATTGTCGATCAGGTCGCGACGGTGCATATGGCCGTCACGCTCTTCAACCCATCGCGCAGCCCGCGCGAGGCACAGTTGGTCCTTCCGGTGCCGAGCGATGCCGCGATTCGGGCATTTGGCATCGACGCCATTAGCGAAGAGCCCAACGCCATTCTCATGGATCGCGACGAAGCGACGAAATTGTATCGCGATATCGTGCGACGGATGGTTGATCCGGGCTTGCTCGAGTTTGTGGGAACGGGGCTGATCCAATCCAGCGTTTTTCCGGTTCCTGCTGGTGGCACGCAGACCTTCCGCGTGGTGTACGAGCACACGATCAAGGCAGAGTCTGGACGAGTGGATTATGTGCTTTCGCGTTCGCAGTCGGTCGATGCGTCGCGCGTGCCTTGGAAGGTTGCGATGCGGGTGAAGTCGAGCCGTGGCATCGGTGCGGTGTATTCGCCAACGCACGATGTCAGTGAAGAGCGACTCGGCGTAAACGACCTGAAGCTGAAGGTCCGCAACCCGCAATCTGCCGGGCCTGTGCGTGTGACGTATGTTGTCGGCGTGTCGGATGGCACATCGGCAACAGTGCTGCTGTATCCCGACGCTCGCGTCGGGAGCGGGCAGGGGGGTTACTTCCTGCTGATTGTCGACGCGCCGAATGTCGCGCAGGCCAAACACACGAGGCGAGAAGTCACACTGGTCATCGACCGATCGGGCAGCATGCGCGGCGAAAAGATGGAACAGGCCAAAGCGGCCACCATGCAGATCATCGAAGCACTTGACGATGGAGAGCTGTTCAACATCATCGACTACTCGGACACGATCTCACGCTTCTCCTCGCGCCCGGTCGAGAAGAATGCGGAGTCGATCGCGAAGATGCGGCAGTATGTGTCCGAAATCCGTGCAATGGGTGGAACCAACATCCACGATGCATTGCTCGAAGCGCTCCGCTCCACGCCCGAGTCTGGAGTGCTTCCGCTGGTGCTGTTTCTCACCGACGGGCTGCCGACGGTTGGGCCGACCAACGAAGTGGTTATCCGTGAGGCGGCCTCGAAGGCAAATGTTCACAAGCGCCGCATTTTCTCATTTGGTGTGGGCTACGACGTCAACGCTCCGTTGTTGTCGGGGATCTCGTCGGGCAGTCGTGCTGTGGCAACTTTTGTCGAGCCTCAGGAAGACGTCGAGGTGAAGGTCGGGCAGGTATTCGCAAAACTGCATGGCCCCGTATTGCTCGACCCGGTGCTGCGCGAAGTTCGGGTCGATCTGACGGTCGGTCCTGGTGCTCTGCGCGAGGTGCTGCCCGGAGTCCTTCCCGATGTCTTCTCGGGCGAGCAGATGATCGTTGTCGGACAATACAAATCTGGCGAGAAAATCCGTGCCGTCATCGATGGCTCGGCTGGCGAGGAAGTCGTGAGCATCGCTGCCGACTTCGTGCCCGATCAGGCTTCGCATGCCAATGCGTTCGTCGCCCGACTCTGGGCGCAGCGCAAGATCGCAACACTCATCGATGCCCTACGGCAGCGTTCGGCCGATCCGGAATTCAACCAGAACAGCCCCGCGTACAAGGAACTGGTTGATGAGATCGTGGCGCTCTCGAAAGAGCATGGCATCCTGACCGAATACACCGCCTTTATTGCACTCGAGAGTGAATACCGCCAGGACCTCGCCGACAAAGGCGCGTCACGCGGGCAACACTTCGCACCGGCGTCCGAGAGTCGAAGTGGTGCTGGCGGCGTGCAGCGTGAGGCTACCAATCTCGATTTGTTGAGCAACAAACGAGTGGCACGGGCATCGGTGCCGAGCGAGAGGTACGGCTTTGAAGGGACTGCTGCTGGTGGTCGGATTGTACGCGATCCGGTTCAGAACATTGCGAACCTGGCGCTGTACCGGCGGAGCAATCGCTGGGTCGAGGCCTCGCTGCTTGATACGCCCGACATGGAGCCCGCGCGGACAATCGATTTCGATTCCAAGGAGTTCGATGAAGTGCTCAACTATCTCGTCGACAACGGTCAGCAAGGCATTCTCGCCCTCGATGCCGATGTGCTGCTCAAAATCAGGGATCAGGTGGTGCTGATCCGTCGCGTGCAATGATCGGGTATGCTCTTGGCATCGGCACGATGGAGAAGTACTTATGTCCCAGGGAAGGCTGCTGGTCGTTGAAGATGATGAAGCGATTCGGCGCGGGCTTGTCGATGCTCTGGCAGCTCACAGTTACCAGATGTTCGAAGCGCCCGATGGCAAACAGGGGCTGGCGCTGGCACTGGGGTGCGAAGTCGATCTTGTGCTGCTCGACATCATGATGCCCGTGATGGACGGCATGGCCATGCTTCGAGAGTTGCGCAAGGCCAAGCCCACGCTTCCTGTCATCTTCCTCACCGCGCGCGGCGAAGAGGAAGACCGCGTCCGGGGCCTGCGCCTCGGGGCCGACGACTACATCGTCAAGCCCTTCAGCTTGGCCGAACTCATCGCCCGTGTCGAAGCGGTCATGCGGCGTTCCGCCGAGCGTCCGCGCACACTTCGCACACTCACGATCGCTGGTCGGGTCGTCGATTTCGAGCGACGCGAAGCCGTGCTTCCCGATGGCTCGCGCGTTCAGTTACCACAGCGCGAGATCGAAGTTCTCGCCTATCTCGCTGCCAATCCCGGGCGCGCGATCAGTCGTGATGAGCTGCTCAGCCGCGTGTGGGGGTTTGATCCGCGGGGCGTGCACACGCGCACGATCGATATGGCCGTTGCACGTTTGCGTGAACAGTTGCAAGACGACCCTGCCGAGCCTCAGATCATTGCGACGGTCCGAGGGAAAGGGTACATGCTGGTGCATGACGGTGCACCGCGAGGTGGTGATTGAGGCAGAGGCCTTGGATCACGTGGCTGGTCTTTGCCGTGTGTGCCGTTCTGGTGCTCGACGGACTCGGTTGGGTTACGTGGCAGGTTCTGCGACTCGAACGGCGCGATGCCGAAGCAACGGTCCTGAGCGACTTCGAGGAGCGAGCGCGACTCGCCCTGTGGCGCATGGATTCGACGCTGACGCCGATTATCGCTCAGGAATCGGCAAGGCCCTATTTTCACTATCGCCCGTTCTTTCCGGCTGAACGCGCCTACACACGCATGTGGGAGGAGGTCAAGCCCGGCGAAGTGCTCGTCGCCAGTCCTTTGCTGCTCGCATCGCGCTCCATGTCCATTTCGGCCGATCTCATTCGTCTTCATTTTCAGATTGAACCAGACGGGACGATCACCTCACCCCAAGTTCCTTCGGGAAACATGCTCGACCTTGCCGAATCGACGCTAGGTATGGCCGGGCAGATCGCACGCTCGGAACGCCTGCTCGAAGTGCTCCGCGATGTGCATCTTCAGGCCAGACTCGCGCTCGCAGACCGCTTGGCCCTGAGCGGGATCGGTGTTGCCCAGCCACCCAACCAGACCAGCGCTGACTCGATGTTCGCCATCACGCAAGACCAGAAAGCCAAGGACGACGATGCGATTCTGAGCAAGGCTGAACTCGACTACAGGCAGAGAGTCGAGAATGTCGAACGCAGCGTCAGTCAGTTTGCGCGACCGCTTGTGACGACCGAGCCCGAGGCACAATCAAAGGAGGCCCAGGCAACGCGCGACTTGAGGCTCGGCCCATTTCGCGTGACCATGCCTTCGAGCACTGCTGAAAACTCAACAGACGTACTGATGGCCAGTTTTCGCCCGACGTGGCTTGTCAATGACCATGGCGAACACGAGTTGCTCTTCGTGCGGTCGGTCGTGGTCGATGGGGTGCAGTTTCGCCAAGGCATCTGGGTCGATTGGCCGATCCTTCGCACACTTCTGCTTTCGAGCGTGCTCGATCTCCTGCCACTGGCCGAACTTCAGCCGATCAACCCCTCCGATTCCCGCGGCAGTACGGCCCGAGTACTTGCATCCATCCCCGCCCGGCTCGAAATCGGTCCACTTCCCGATGCGCCGTCGCTCGGGCTGACGACCGTGCGTCTGACACTCATTGTGACCTGGGCAGCCGTGCTTGCTGCGATTGCTGCAATCGGATTTGTGCTTCGGGCGTCGATGCGTCTGGGCGAAAGGCGGGGGCGCTTCGTTTCCGCCGTCACGCACGAACTTCGTACCCCGCTCACGACATTTTGTCTGTACACCGAGATGCTCGCTGATGGCCTCGTGACCGAGCATGAAGCCAAGGACCGCTATCTCCAGACGCTCAAGGGCGAATCACGCCGCCTTGCCGGAATCGTCGAGAATGTGCTCGCGTACGCCCGCCTCAGCCGTCCCAAGACGCAGACGCACTCAGCTATCGATGTCGAGACGCTGCTCACAAGCGTGTGTGTGCCATTGCGTCAGCGGGCCGAGCAGTCAGGGGCAAGCCTGACGATCAATGCAGAAGCTGGCATCGGAATTCGGCGTCTGGCTGCCGACGCTGGCACGGTTGAACGCATTCTGGTCAACCTTGTCGACAACGCCTGCAAGTATGGCTTCGCCGAGGGCGAGTCGGCCGCCCGCATCAACCTCAGTGTCAAGTTCGAGTCTGGCAAAATTGTGTTTCGTGTGCGCGATGCCGGACCTGGGATTCCGCCTCCCGATCGTGGAAAAATCTTCTCCGCCTTTCATCGCGGCGCAGCCCATCGCTCACACTCCCAGTCGGGCCTCGGGCTGGGACTCGCATTGGCTCGGGGTCTGGCCACCGAACTTGGAGGCGAGTTGACGCTCGAAGAAGGGCCCGGAGGCTGCTTCGCACTCAAGTTGCGCGCCCTTTGACCGCCCCCAACTCCGCCCATTCTGCCAGACGCGAAGTCCATTGACTCGGACAAGGTTTTGGCCCGCACTTGAAGACTCGACCCGGCGCGGGGCGATATACTGCTGGCCTTGACGTCGGGCTAGTAGCTCAGCTGGTTAGAGCGCACCCCTGATAAGGGTGAGGTCGGAGGTTCGAGTCCTCTCTGGCCCATTCGGATTTTGAACGGATTTTCATGATGTCCGTTTGTTCCGCATCACTACAATCTGCGTGTGATGGCAGGGGCTTTCTCTTTCGCCCCGGCCCGCCTGCATGAATAAACACCAACGCACACAAATCGAGAAGTTGCTCGACGAACTGCCCAAGACCGAGCGCGTTCGCCTCTTCAAGCAGGCTGCGGTACGCCGCCTCGAAGCGCAGCGTGCCCGAAAGAAACACGAAGACCTCGACGATCCGCCTCGTGCGCGGACAAAGGCCGACACTGTCCGCGATTGGGCCATCAAGATCCTCGCCGAGCGGGCACAACAGAATGTCGGCGCGCGCCCGGACCCGAATCCAGACTCGCAGACGGTGCATCGAGGACTCGTTGTTTCTGTAGGGCGAAGGTCGTGCCTCATCGACGACGACGGCCGTCTCGAATCGTGCTTGCTTAGCCCTGATGTCGCTGCCCGTCAGCACGAATTGCTCGCGGTCGGTGATGAGGCGATCTACGAACCAGCACCTCCACCTGGCCGATCGAGGCTCGTCCGGGTTCTGCCTCGACGTACAACCCTCTCCAGGCCAGATCCGCGACAGCCGAACCGCACGCGAGTGATCGTCGCCAACATCGATGCGGTCGTGATTGTAGTTTCTGTTGTTGCTCCGCCATTGCACCCGCGACTCATCGACCGCTACCTGGTGGCCGTGCAGCGAGGTGGTGCCGAACCGATCATTTGTGTCAACAAGATTGATCAGCTCCCATCAGGCGATCGCACCGAACTTGAACAGCTCGACCCCTACCGCCGCATCGGCGTTCGCGTCATTGAGGCCTCCGCTGCGACCGGCGCTGGCATCGAGGATCTGCGGGCCGCCATCACGGGTAAAACGTGCGCCTTCGTCGGGCACTCCGGCGTCGGCAAGAGTTCGCTTGCCAATGCCCTCGATTCCTCGCTTGGCGTCAAGGTCGGAACGATCTCAGAAGCTCACCTCCGCGGACAGCATACGACAACCGCGTCGTCTCTCCATGTCATCGAAGGTGGCGCGAAAGTCATCGACACGCCCGGCGTTCGGTCCTTCAGCCTCGACAATCTCTCGCCAGAGCAGATCCGCGAGGCATTTACAGAGTTCGCACCTTTTGTCGACGACTGCCGATACAACGACTGCACACATCTGCACGAGCCGAAGTGCGCCGTCCGCGCCGCAGCTGACCTCGGCCAAATCCCGATCGAACGCTACGAGACCTACAGGCGAATCCTGACTGAAGCCGCAACCGACACCGCGACAGCACGCATTCGACCGTTGCCCGAATCTGGCGACGACTGATCGTGTCTTGCAATTCTCGGCCAGCCCGGGCACGATCCGCACTTTTAAGTTCACCTGTAAGGTTCGTGCCGTCTGTATCGCGCGAGCAAATACCATCCGTGACCTCTGAACCCATTTCATTTGTCTTTCTCTGATGCGCATGTTCTCTTCTGAGCACGCGGACACGTTTCGCCGCGTTGATTCCGCGCTCGGGAGAGATGGCAGCATGCTCACGCCGTTGGGTCCGATGTCCGCAACCGAAGCCCAGGAGCGACGCGACACCGATCGCCAACCGCTGCCGGGCTCCGTCCGTTTGATTGTCCTCTCCGAAGAGGACCAGCCGATCATGGAGCGCCATGGCGAGGGCGTCAATGTCACTGCCGAGGGTCTGGCGGTTTCCGTTCGCATTCCGCTGGCCCTGGGGACACGTATGGTCGTCTGCTTTGAAGTCCCGCAAGGCAGGGCAGTCTGGCATGTTCGGGTTGTGCACGTTCTGCACCATGAGCACCACCGCGTCTTGGGCCTCAAACGCCTCGATGTGCCCGAATCGCTCGCCAACGCGCAGTGGATTCGGACCCTGTCAGCGCTCACCTGACCCCCGCGCGACCGCATAAGGATCGGTGGCCTTCCGCCCCTCACCCCCCTATCCTTTCGACCCATCCCACGGCCAGCTCGTCAGGGATGGAAACGAAAGGAAAATCTGCTCATGGCGACCGGCACCAAAGGCACCGTTACACAGGTCATCGGCTCAACTTTCGACGCACAATTTCCCGAGGATTCCCTCCCCGAAATCTACAACGCCATCACCGTCACCTGGACGCAGGACGGCCACTCCACCAAGCTCACTGGCGAAGTTCAGCAGCACCTCGGTGGCGGTCGCGTCCGCGCCGTCGCGCTGGGTTCGACAGACGGCCTCCGCCGCGGCATCGAAACCATCGACACCGGCTCGCCCGTCACGGTTCCTGTCGGCGACCCCGTGCTCGGCCGCGTCTTCAACCTCCTCGGCGACCCCATCGACAACCGTCCGGCTCCGTCCGCCAGCCGTTCGCCCATTCACCGCGAACCGCCCGAGTTCAGCCAGCTCAACCCCAACACCGAAATTCTCGTGACCGGCATCAAGGTCATCGACCTGCTCTGCCCCTTCGTCCGCGGCGGAAAGATCGGTCTTTTCGGCGGTGCAGGCGTCGGCAAGACCGTCATCATTCAGGAAATGATCGCCCGCGTCGCTCGCGAGTTCGGTGGCTACTCCGTGTTCTGCGGCGTCGGCGAACGGACCCGCGAAGGCAACGACCTCTGGCGCGAAATGCAGGAAGCCGAATACACCGACGAGAACGGCAACAAGGCACACGTCATCGACAAGGTCGCAATGGTCTTCGGCCAGATGAACGAACCGCCCGGCTCACGCCTCCGCGTCGCTCTTTCAGGCTTGACCATGGCCGAGAACTTCCGCGACGAATCCGGCAAGGAAACCATGATCTTCGTCGACAACATCTTCCGCTTCACTCAGGCGGGTTCCGAAGTGTCGGCACTTCTAGGCCGCATGCCGTCGGCCGTGGGTTATCAGCCAACCCTCTCGACCGAAATGGGTCAGCTCCAGGAACGCATCACCTCGACGAGCAAGGGTGCCATCACGTCTGTGCAGGCCATCTACGTTCCCGCTGACGACTTGACCGACCCGGCACCCGCGACAGCGTTCGCACACCTCGACGCCTTCGTCGTGCTTGAGCGCGGCATCGCTGAGAAGGGCATCTTCCCCGCTGTCGATCCGCTCGCATCGACATCACGTATTCTCGACCGCGGCATCATCGGCGAGCGCCACTACGCCGTCGCCCAGCGCGTCCAGAAGACCCTCCAGCGATACAAGGATCTTCAGGACATCATCGCTATCCTCGGCGTCGACGAGTTGTCCGAAGAGGACAAGCAGATCGTCAACCGCGCACGCCGCATCGAGCGCTTCCTCAGCCAGCCATTCTATGTTGCTGAAGTCTTCACCGGCTTCCCCGGCGTGTACACCTCGCTCGAAGACACCATCACGTCATTCGAACGCCTCTGCAACGGCGAAGGCGACGACCTGCCAGAATCGGCCTTCATGTACGTTGGTACTCTCGACGACGCACGCAAGAAAGCCGAAGCCAGCGCGAAGGCATAATTGTCCTGGACGCCGAACTCGGTTCGACATCTCGTTGTGCCACTTGAACTCGCCCCCGGCCCACGCCGGGGGTTTTTTCTGCCACACTCTTCGTTTCGCAATTCAGGTGTCGTAAGGTTTCATCGTGTTCTATTGCTATTCTCCAGCCTTTCTTCTGGGAGATCCGTGATGGTATTTGGAAATGCTGTCCGCGCTGCCTGTGCCACCCTCGCTCTGACCACGCTCAGCGGCTGCATCGTCACCGACATCCACGAAGAGCTCATTCGTGTCAACACCAGCCTTGATACCACGAACGCGCAGCTCGCAACGCTCGACGCACAACTGACCGAGAAGCAGGCTCGCCTCGCCAGCATCGACGAGAAGCTGCGTGCGATCGACGATCAACTCATCGCCGCCAACACAAGGCTCGAATCGCTCAGCGACATTGACGAGCACCTTGCTTCGCTTGATGTGCATCTCGAAGCGATTCGTCAGATTGTCCGGAATCTCGACAGCACCATTCCATTCCTTCGCCTCAGCGGTGACAAGAGCGATGAATCCGAGGTAAAGCCTGCTGCGCCAACCGACGGCAATACCAATGGCGATGATGAGCCTGCCCAACCGAAGTAGCCAGCCACTCGCTTCGTTTGGTGGTGGTGTTCGAGGGCTTCGACCAAACCCTGGTTACAAAATGAAACGGGGGCTGCAGTTTCCCGCAGCCCCCGAAAGTTTCTAGGGCGGCCTCAGATCAGAACCTGCCGTTACGGACAGCCCTGCGAGTACCAGTTCAGCATCATCTGCACATCGAAGAAGTCGATGAAGTTGTCGCCATTGAGGTTGGCGCGCGGGTCGTTGGCACTGTACCAGTTGAGGAAGGTCTGGATATCGAAGAAGTCGATCACGCCCCAAGGCACCGTGAAGTCGCCGCTGCACGCTGCCACCGTGATGGTGTTGCCCGTGACAGCGGTGTTGTTGGCGCTGTTGGTGTCCTCACCTGAAACGATGCGCGTTCCGATGTAGTAGGTTCCGGGGCTCATCGTCGGCGGAATCTGCGACGCGAAACTGTTGATCGTTCGAGTCGAGCCGGCGTTCAATCCGATATAGTTCGTCGACGACATCAGTGGGTCGGCAGTCGAGATGATCGTGTTCGGCGAGATGCGAATTTCGAGCGTGTAGTTGTTGCTCGTCGCGTTTCCGATGTTTCCAACCTGATGATTCACCAGAATGTTGGTGCCACGATAGAACGTGCCGGCAGCTGTGGTCACATAGTTCGCCGAGAGGTCGACGAACGGTGCAGCCTGTGTGCGGAACGACCAGGTCGGGCTGCTCGCGGTGCCTGCTGCGTTGCGGGACACGACGCGCCAGAAGTAAAGCGTGTCATGTGAAAGCACCGGGAGGTTCCAACTCGTCGAAGCCGTGTTGCCGATGAACGGCGGGGTTCCGCTCGTCCCGAAGTACACATCGTAACTTGTTGCACGGGCGGCGCTGCCCCAGAAGAGATCAGCGTTGATGCTGACGTTGGTCGCGCCGTTCGAAGGACTCGAAAGCACCGGGGCAGCCGGGTCACCGAGCGTGACCGAGATCTGCTGTGCGTCCCAGGTGCTCGTGGCGTTGTTGCTGCTGAAGCTGTCAGTTGCAGCGTCGAGCACCACACCGATCCAGTAGGTTCCAGGCGTTGTCGTCACCGGAATCGTCGGCGCGGGCACGCTGAATGTGATGTTCTGCATCGCCCCGAAGTCGACCGAGTAGTTCCACGTCGCCAGAAGCGTGTCGCTTCCCGAGATGATGTTGTTGGTAGACAGATAAACCCGCAGGGTGTACGTTGCCGACGCCGGATTGGCGTTGGTCGTGTTGCACATCAGCACCGTGCTGCCCGCGTTCATGGCCGTCCCTGCCTTGACCGTCGTGCTGCCCGTGGCACGGAACTGAAGCGCCTGCAGGTCAAACGTCGATCCGCGCGTGTTGGTCACGAATGTGTTGCGGTCGTTGATCCACTGCTCCCACTGCCGGGCGTATCGGCCGATCGTGGAGCGGTTCGAGTTCGAACAAATCGCATGCACGTAACGATTGTCGCCGTCCGCGTAATAGGCACCCGAGCCCGACATTCCTCCCCACACTGCCGTCAGGCAGCCCGCAGTCGTGTCCATCTGCAACTGGTTCCCGGGGCATGAATCCCAGTTACCGCTCCAGTAGTATAGCGTCCGCCCTGTATGCAGCCCGCCGCCGCAGTTTTCGGAGGGGTAACTGTAGCTCTGGTACAGCTGTCCCTGGTGGAATCCGCACGAGCCGCCCCAGGCCCACGCGAACCAACCGGTCATCGCTCCGGTGTGGCGACTGGTATTGCGCTGGATGCGCACCAGTCCGGCATCAGAGTCGAAGTCGCCGTTGTTGATGTAGTTCGTACCAGCAAGGTAGGCAGTGCCGCGCGCCCATCCAAAATTCTGGATGACTTCGGTGCTGCCCGGGACTCCCCACTCGGTTCCAACACCGTTCCACGCCGGATAGACGATGACTTCGCTCGCCCAGTTGAAAATGTTGATCCCGTTCGGGTTGCGTGCATACACGCAGTGTGCCGCAGTGAGCACCACACCGGCGTCCGTCATCGAACCCGAGCAGGTGAACCAGCGTGTGATGTTGTTCTGATCGACAAACCGCATGAACAGTTTGACGTTGCCGCGGCGGGGCCACGTCGTGAGGTCGCCGCCGATGGCGAACATCGACCCAAATCCGCGGTAGGCCCATTCATCCTCGGTCATCTGGTCCGCGCCCTTGTAATCACCCCAGGGCGACTGACCGAAACCCTGGCCCGACAGGTTCGGGTTCAGAGGCATCTGGTACGTCTCGCCGGTTTCCGCATCGTGGAATGTCGTGGACCAATCCGGATTCAGACTCGGCTGCCAATTGTCCGAGTTCGGCATCGGCATCGGAGGGATCTGATCGAAGGGCGGCATGTCCAGAACATCCCGAAGATGCTCGTCGTCCCCGATCACAAATGGGCCGGGAATATTCACCCCATCGACCGGATTGACCCACTGCATCGGGCCCGGATTCGGCAAATACGCATTCATCTGTCCGTGCGAAACCCCCGCCAGGGCCATACACCCCGCGACGGCGGCGAGAACCCCTCGCCTCAATATATTCATTCCACGCATTTTCAACTCCCTCAAAAAAGTGCTGATGCCCAGACGAAACCTCCCCAGAGTGACGAGGACTTCGTCCCAAGTTCCACGCTTTGCAGTCGAATACCGAAGCAGAACGCTTCAATCCGAGAACGACACTGCGCAACGCATGGTACTGCAAGAACCTTAGCGTCACAACGCAATTTCACTCACGCGCCGCAAACGCAGTTTTTGCCACACTTATTTAGGGGATATTATTCCGGCACCCGTGTACCAATGGCTCCGTACACTTTGTTCATGGTCAACACCCGCAAGGTACCTCGACGTGAACTCCGATTCGAGACCGTTTCCGATCTTCAGGCCGAACTCAACCAATTGCAGTCCGCACTGGATCGCGGAACACTGACACACACCGGCAATTGGACCCCGGGGCAGAACTTTGAGCATGTCGGGAAATTCTTCAAGTGCTCCATGGATGGATTCGAAGCCAGCGCCCCGTGGATCATGCGTTTCGCAGCCACGCTGCTCTTCAAAAAGCGGGCTCTCGGCGGCGAACCAATGCCCGCAGGGCTTCCCCTGCCGAAGCAGGCATCATCCCTTCTTCCCTCTTCATCCGTTTCCGATCACGATGGTTTGGCGTTTCTCCAGCAACAAATCGACCGGCTCCGGGCTGGTGAGAGGATGACCCATCCCAGCCCGATCTTTGGCCCGCTGACTCACGATGAATGGATGACCATCCAACTCAAGCACGCCGCCATGCATCTTGGATTTCTCAAGGACGCCCAGATCGCCTGAAGTGCCACTTTCACAGCGTAGGATCGCCCATGTTCAGTTCGGTTGAAGACATCCTCGATGACCTGCGCGCCGGACGCATGATCGTGCTGACCGACGACGAGGACCGCGAGAACGAGGGGGACCTCGTTCTTCCCGCCCAGTTCATTGACCCGGCTGCGGTGACGTTCATGCTCACGCACGCGCGAGGCTATCTCTGCCTCAGCATGACCGAGAGCGATTGTGATCGGCTCGATCTTGTCCCACAAGTCCAGACCAACACCTCCGTGCGCGGCACGCCGTTCACCGTCTCGATCGACGGCCATCCAAAGCATGGCCTGACGACGGGTGTCTCGGCGCGCGAGCGAGCACGAACCATCGCACTCATGCTCAACCCTTCGACCGGGCCTTCCGATTTCGTCCGTCCCGGGCATATCAACCCGTTGCGCAGTCGCGACGGGGGAGTACTGGTTCGCATCGGACAAACCGAAGGCTCGATCGACCTCTGCCGCCTTGCAGGTCTCTATCCCGCAGCGGCGATCATCGAAATTATGGGCGACGACGGTGAGATGTTGCGCGGCGCCAGCCTCGAAGCGTTCTGCAAGACTCACAATATCAGAATGTGCTCGGTTCGGCAGATCATCGAGCATCGCCTTGGGCGCTCGCAGCTTGTCGAGCGGCTGGGACCGACCGAAGGGAATGTGATCCGCACGCCGCAGGGCGTGTTCACGCTGCGAGCGTTTCGTTCGCCAGTTGATCCGCTGCCGCACCTGGCACTGACTGTGGGCGACATCGGGCGCGTTGATGATGATGGCATGGTGGCGCACTGTGCCGAGCCGACGCTTGTGCGTGTGCATCGCCGCGATCTGCTCGGCGACATCTTCGATGATCTCGCCTCGAGCCAAGGATTGTCAACGGGGCAAATGCTTCGAGCATCGATGCGCATGATTCAGCGCGAGGGGCGCGGCGCGATTGTCTATCTTCGCCCCAGCGGGTCGGCGGGCGATCTCTCGGGCGAACTCACACGCCTGCTCGACCGTTCGGACCACGATGCCCCACGCCGTTCGGTCGGCACCGGCATGCTCGACTATGGCATAGGGAGCCAGATTCTGCGCGCTCTGGGCCTGAGCCGCCTGCGCCTCATCACCAACTCCACGACCGACTATCCGCAACTACAGGCCTTCGGGCTCGAAATCGTTGAGCGCGTCGTTGTCCCTCAGGCCGAACTTCTGGATCGCAGCACGTCTGCGGATCAATCGAGCTTGTAATACTCGTCGATGTTCTGCCCGCGATATGTGAAGGGCCTGACGCGGTAGCGCGAGTGTGCTTCCATCTGTGCGATCGGCCAAGCCGGGTTCGCGCCCGACCCCGGGCCCTCTTGCGATGCGATGTACGTCTCGACGAGATCCTCTCCGGTCTTGACGAATCGCGCTGAACCATCTGCAAATCCGACGTGCAATCCGGAGGACTTGTGGTTGTTCCATTCGTCGGGCCAGTTGTTCTGCCCGCCTTGAGGCCTCACGACTCCGAGCGCGACCGCGAACGGGCTCGAGTTGTCGTCGTTGTCATTGTCGAGTATGAGGATCGTGCTCGAAGCGAACCGGACATTCTTCTGGCTCTTGATTGGCGACGGCGCAGGCTCATTGAGTATCGCGACCCCGCCCATGCCGGGTGGTGAGCGCCATCCGATCTGGCTTCCGATCGTGCCGTTGAACGGCGGTGGGGGGATGATCGTGCCATCCGGATACTTGCCCGGCGTATACCACATGAACGTTTCGTAACTGTGCCCGCCTTCGTCGATCGCGTCATTGGCGGGGAAGAAAAGATCAAAGAGAAAGTCGCGCCCGTAGAGCAGTTCGATCCCAGCCAAGACTGGCTCATCGCTCAGATGCCGGTTCTGGTCCACTCCATTGCGTGTGCTGGGGCAGATGGCGACGTCGTAGGTCGTGATGTAGTCGGGGAAGAGCCACCCGATGTTGTCTTCCCACGAAAAAAACGTGGGCATGAAGAGTTCCTTGGACGTGTCGCCCGAGTACGCATTGCACGCAAGGGTCAGTTGGCGCACATTCGACAGGCACATCGCCCGCCGCCCGGCATCGCGGGCCTTGCCCAACGCGGGTAGCAGGATCCCGATCAGAAGCGCAATAATTGCGATCACGACAAGCAATTCGATGAGCGTGAAAGCACGGGATTTGTTCAGCATCGGCACTTGCTCCGCGGACCGAATCAAGTGTACACAATTCGCGTGTATTCCGGAGCAAGATTCGCTACACTTTCGGTCCCGGCACCAGACCTTTCCGGGTCAGAAGGAGAGACCATGTCAATCACCTATCGCGCTTCCATGCCTGTTCTGTTTGCCATTGCGGGCTTCTCGGCAGGCACTGCGACTGCCCAGCCCGACAATGACGTTGTCATCAATGCTGCAGGAGTGACGATCCGATGCCAGTTGTTCGGCCCCTGCTTTCCCAATCAGTTCCGCAACAGTCAGAACAACCCGCTCCCAGCGGGCACGCCTCAGTTCATTCTCCCAGCCTCCGGGTACCGCTACGTCCTCGATGGCGTCGTCGCGACCAGCGGGCTTCTCGGGACCGCCATCCCCAATGGTTCGACGCTCGGCGAGGCCTTCGACGCCATCACGCCCGGAGGCTCGCGCGTTCTCACGGGATACAGCCGCAACTTCTCCGGCGGGCTGCCAAACCCCAGCAACCAAGTCTTCTTCCAACGTTACGCAGGTTCCTTTGGCGGAATCGACATGGGACTCTCTCTCGAAGTGTCAATCTCAAATGGCGGCGTGGGTCAATTCGCCATCCGCGATATCAACATTCCACTTGGTATTCTCGCAGGCTCAATGGAAATCACCTCCGGTTCGGCCACGATCGAGACATGGGTTCCCAGCACGCCACAGGAATCCGAGTGGCACTTCGATGGCTCGCTCGACACGGTCAATGGCAGTGCGCGCGCAGCGATCCGCTATCTCGATGACCCGGCGTTTGGCACTATTCTGGGCGGGATCGACAGCCCCGAAACCCCCGACCCGACAACTCCAACCGGTGTTACCGCGCAGCAATCGCAATTCACCACCACCAACGCCCTTGGCATCGCAGGCCCCGGCGGCGAAAACGCGACGGTCTATGTCACCAGCCCCGCACGCAACCTCGCGACCGGCCTCTCGAAAGATCGTCGCGGCATCGGCCTCGCACTCGCGCCCAACCTCCGCCCCGAATACCCGGGACAATTCTTTGGACAGTGGACCATGGTGTGGGATCTCTACATCCCCGCGTCAAGCTGGTATGCCGACTTCCCCGCGAATACCACGCCAAGACAGTTTCCTGTCGCGCTGCTCGAAGACAACTTTAACAATGACAGTTCGGCTGACATTTTCATTCGCAACCACCCGACACTCGGGCCGACGGTTGGCTACAACGCCTCCAACTTCTCGCAGTACATCCCAATCCCGATCGCGCCCGATTCATGGTTCCGTCTTGCGATTGCATGCGACTTCTTCACGAAGAGCGCCTCGCGCGTCTACATCAACGGCAACTTCATCGGCACCATCGAAGCCGACTGGCTCTACTGCGGCGTTGACGTCAACGCCCCGGCCTACGGCGACGGTGAGCCTGTTCACCCCGCCGACTGGGCCGCGTGGGGGCAGTTCCCGAACCATTGGGCTCGCTCATCAGGCAGCGTCAATGGCACACCGACACCAATCGCTTCGACTTTGTGTCTCTTCAGCGATCTTCAGGGCGGCCGATCGGAAACCGTTTACCTCGCCAATCTCAACTTCATCGACACCGTGCGCACCGACGCTGAGATTGCCCAACTCGGAGGCCCCGATGCAGCTGGAATCGTCTTCACCGGCACCGTCTGCGCCGCCGACCTCAATGGCGATGGCACACTCGACTTCTTCGACGTGCAGGCCTTCCTTCAGGCCTTCGCGGCACAGAACCAGGTTGCGGACATCAACAACGACAACGTGTACGACTTCTTCGATGTACAGGCGTTTCTGCAAGCCTTCAGCGCCGGCTGCCCCTGAACGAAGCGCATGTCCGCGAGAGATCGCGCTCGATCACTGTCTGTCGCCCAGCCCGTCCAATATCATCACAGAGCCCAGCCTCTGCGCCAGCACCCGCGACCACCCTGCTCCTAGGGTCATTCGATGACTTCGATTGATGCGGCATCGCTGAACGGCAACTTCTCAGGCAGCACTTTCAACCGCGACGACACGATCAGTCTGAGGCCTGAAGGTGTGACAAACGTCACCTCCACCACGTGTGCCGTCCAGCCGGCATCCGGCGCAACCATCTTTGCGACGAATCGACCATCATCATTCGGCTCGATGGCTTCGCGTGCCCACACGCGACCGACCGTGACGGTGCGAAAGTCGCGAACCGTCGCGTTGGTCATCGTGGCCAGCGTGACGCTCTCGGGTCTCATGCTCGCAGTGACCGTAAGCGAACCGCTTTCGTACTCAACGGCGATGGTCGGGATCGCCTCGACACCGAGCGCAGCCTCCGTCACTGCCCATGCCATGATCGATTCGATCACTCCGTCCGCATTCGTGACGCTGTGCCCGGCGCCCGACCTGACGAGCAGACTCGTGTGTCCGGGCAATTGGCCGATATAGAACTGATCCGAATCGGGCACAAAGAACTCGTCTCCAGCCGCATTGACGATGTACTTTGGTAACGTCAGCTCATCGCGGCGAATAAACGGATCGACATGCTGCGCGATGCGTCCGAAGTCCGCCGCGTCGATGCGTTCGAGCAGCCCGCGCTCTTCGTAATCCTTGAGCGTCGGCGCCCAGAAGCCGTACGCTGCCTTGTGATGCTCGAAGTGAGGCTTCATGTTCAAGAGCGGAATCACCGCCGGAATGATCGCCCTTACACGATCATCCTCGAGTGCTGTCAGCCATGCAGCCCAGCCGCGCTTCGAACCGCCCATGAGCGTAAACCCATCGAGTGCTATCGGCGTTTCCAGCCCACCCAGATGCTCCTCGATCGATGTCATGGCACCACGCACCGCCAGCACCATGGCCCTATGCACGATCCACGTCGGGTCGTTCGTCTCAAGGCTCTTGACCCACGACTCAGAGAGGATCGCGTCTTCGACCAGAGGCCCCGCGTCATCATGAGTAAAATCGAGTGGCTGCGCTGGAACATTGTCCACATACGCCACCGCAAGCCCCGACATCATCGCCGCGGCCGCAGTCTGCTGTGTCGCGCTCGGGCTTGCTGCATTGCGGAATCGACCGCCACCGATCATCAGCATCAGACGGTCGGCCTTGCGTTGCATCGGCACGGCCACAACTATATTGTGCGTCCATTGCGGCCGATCAACTTCCTCTGCGCTGCGCCACTGCTGGCTTGTGAGTGACAAGTGATGCACATCGACCAAACCGACGCGCTCCGTCGAACGCAGAGTCCACTGCGGCAACTCTTCCTCATGCGGCGTCGCGACCACACCGGCCACAACTGCGTCCGGCTCAGGCAAACAGATTGCCTCGAAGTGCATCGCCAGTGCCGCAGAGGCAAGCGAGCACACTCCGAGCAACCCACGCGCCACGTTCTTTTCAAACATCACTCGCATCGTCAATCTCCTGCTTCTGCGCAGATTGTACGGTCAGTTGAGCCGCACACATGGCCACGCAACGCTCGTCATTCACCCGCGACCTACACTCCAGCGTGAGTGGGAGGCGTTCCATGCCCAAGCAGCAGGTGTTCACCACACGATTGGAACCAGTCGAGAAGGGCAGCGCGTGGGTGCTGCTTCACGTGCCTTTCGATGTGCAGAGGGTCTTTGACACGCGTGGGCGTGTTTCAGTGCGAGGCACAATCAATGGCTTCGAGTTTCGCAGTTCCATCTTCCCCGGCATGCGCGGCGAATCGCGGCATCACCTGATGGTCAACAAGGCGATGCAGGCCGGCGCCAAGGCACGGCCAGGCGACACGGTCAAGGTCACCATGATGCTCGACGACACGCCGCGCGAAGTCGAACTGCCCGATGATTTCGCTGATGCCATCCGTCGCAATGCGAAGGCGCGAGCTGCGTTTGAAACACTGACACCTGCAGGCCGCGGCTCTTTCGCCGATTGGGTGCAGTCCGCTAAGAAAGATGAAACCCGCGCTCGCCGCATCGAGGTCGCCGTAGTCGAGATCGCATCAGGCAAAAGGCGTCACGACTGAGCATGTGGGGCAGGGCCTGGCGGCTCATCGGCCGGACGCCAGAACCGCAAAGAGGAAAGGCCGCGGTGGGATTCGAACCCACGAATAACGGATTTGCAATCCGTCCCCTTGGACCACTCGGGCACACGGCCGAACACACAACTCTACGTCATCACCTCGCTCAATGGCCAACCCCGAGCATCAATCGACGCGATCGTCAAGGAGGCGAGGCTTGTCGAGCTCAAAGACCACCTTGTCTCCAATCACGAATGACTGCAACTGAACCCCACGCGACACGGCAAACAGCAGGGTGAGTTTTTGATCATCGCGCACGCCCGACAACCCCGGCACCGCAAGGTCTGCCACTCCGTTGATTGGCTGCCCTGGAAGATACCGGATGTCGTAACGGTTCTTGTCTTCGTAGATGTATCCGATTGCCTGATACGCCGTACCCTGCGTGTCAATCAGGTAGTACGCGTCGTTGGCTCCCGCATTGCGCCCGACTTCGCCGAGCAAGCTCCCCGCCGAACCAGGCCCAACGTCCACTTGCACCATCAGCGTGCCATCGGGGACGTAGAACCGATCTACCTTCAGATTCTGAGCAATGTCGCGCCCGCGGCTCACCTCGGCAGGAGTCCACGAACCCACGCCCGATGTAATGCGACGGTTCGCGTCGAGATCAAGGCTTCGCTTCTGGGCCGTCTGAAACGCGCGCTGCATCCCCAGTCGCGTCGAGACGACGATCGCTGTTTCGCCGCCCCGGCCGCTGATGTCCGATTCGCCGATGCGCACTGCGCGCGAGCGATCGAGGGTCGTCATACGAGCCGAGCGCAGAATCGATCCGGCGCGGATCTGCGCGTCACGCATGCTGACGCTCCCGAAGCGAGCCGGTTCCTCGGCCACGTTGTCGAGTCGAAGCCGCGTGTTCTTGACATACAGGGCAATCGGCCGCGTCCGAGCCGGCACCAGAAACTCGGCCGACATCAGCGCGCTCGAACCACCGCCGACCGACGACACATGCAGCCCCTCAGCATCGAAACGCCACCGGCCGAACGAATCTGCAACCGCCGAATCCCCCTGACTGATCAGTGCTACTGGAAAGATATTGATCGAAGGCTCGCCCGTCGGCCGGCCCGCTGCATCAAGCGGCTCGACCAGCAGACGCAACTGCCCTGGGCTGATCATGTGCTGACCCGTCGATTCCTTCGCTTCGCTGCCAAGTTCGAACTTCACACCCAGCAACTTGCCCGTGGGCACAGGTTCGCCCTTGATGTTCACATACTTCTGCGCATCAGGGGTAAATGAATCGATGAGCAGTTCATTCGCAGGCGACGTTCCATCTTCCTTGCCCACGATGTACAGCCCTCTGAACTCGACATCGCGCGGGCGCAAGGTGTTGCGTGTTGCACCGTCGTTGTAAGTCAGGCGCGCGCTCGGGCCTTCGAGATGAGGCTGAGGGTGCCACTTCGAGAGCGGCTCGGGCGCGTAGAACGATGTCTGCGACAGATGGCCGTAGAACATGCCAGTGAGCTTGTCCGCTGGCACCCACAACCCTCCCTGATCGACCAGGCTTCCGCCTTTGGTCGCTCGCTCCGAAGTGTGCCAGATCGGCTTGTAGCCCATGCCCATGGTCGAGTCGGTAAAGCGGAATGAGCCGAATCCGATAACCATGATTCCAACAGCGAGAATGCCCGAAACAACGCCACACGCGCCACCACCGATGTAGTTCACCAGCGTCGCCTGATTGACGTTGGCCCTGATGAACTTGTCCGTCACAACGCGCAGCAGCAGAAGTGAAACCGCGAATGGCAGAAGCAGCCCAATGCCCCATGCGTTGCCCGACAACGATGCCAGAGGCCCGCGCGTCGGTGCCATGTTCAGGACCATGATCGAGGCCGGCTCCCACACGCCGAACGCCACTGCACCCGCGATGATCACGCACACCATGTGCAGGAACGACGAAAAGAAACCCTTGATCGACCAGAGATAGGCCACCAACGCCACCAATGCCAGAACAATGAGATTCAGAATCATGAATGTGTCCTCTGCCTGAGTGCAGGTCCTGTCGTGGACGATGCGTTTACGACGCGGCTGCCTGTTGGGAACCTTCGACCGGAGGCTGCGCCGGCTTGGCTCCTCCGCCGCCCGATCCACCGCCAGAAGAGATCCGCGAAATCTCCTCGATGCTTGTCGCCCCTTCGACGGCGCGACGCAATGCCGCCTGATTCAGTGTCGGCAGACCCTGCTTGCGGAACTCCGCTCGCAGCCCGCTCCAGTTCTGTGCCTTGATCATCTCCCGTTCGGCTGGACCGATGCGGAAGACCTCGAACAACCCTGTCTGCCCGCGATACCCGATCCCCTGACACACCGGACAGATTTCCGGCTTGTTGCGAATCAGTACCTGCCCGCCCTTCTTGAACAACTGCTTGACCTTTTCCGCAGGCAGGCCGAGCTTCTTGAGCATGTCCGGCGTTGGCTGATACGGCACCCGGCAGTTCTCGCACAACTTGCGCACCAGTTTCTGCGTTATCACGCCACGCAAACACGCAGATGCCTTGGCCGGATCTCCCACCGCCTTCACAAACACCTGTACCGCTGCCAGCGCCTCGCTCACATTCAGCGACACATACGTCCTCGACCGCTCGACGTCCGACCCCGAGATCTCGCGTGCCGTCGCTTCGTCCGGCAGTTCGGCGATGCCCACCACGTCCGGGTCACGCCGCAGTACCGACCGCACTGTCACCGAGTACTCTGCACCTTCCTTGTATGGATCGAACGTGATCTGCCGAATGCCTTCGAGTGAGTCCTGCGGCTCCATCTCGATCGTCTGCACGTTCGATGTGTACGCATCGTGCAGCTTGAGCATCGCATACAGCGTCGTCGTCCGGCCATTGTGCCCCGGCGCGCCGAGCAGCACTACCCCGTCGCCCTCCGCGGCGAGAGCTCGAACCACCTCGTACTGCTGATCGAGCAATCCCAGTTGATCGGCCTTGCGACGCACCGCCACACCCGGGTTGAGCGTCATCGTCAGTCGCATTCCGCCTTGCGAACCCATCGACATCACACGCACAGGAACCGTCTCAGCCTCAGTCTTGACGCTGACTTGCCCCGTGAGGCGGCGGCGGCGGTCCTTGACGTCCAGCTTCGCAGCGGCTTTCCAGAAATCGATGATCTGCACCGCGTTGTTCGTCGCAAGTTTCTCGCCCGCCTGCCGCACGCCGTCGACGAGAAAACTGACTTGATACCCGTCCTTCGTTGGGGCGAGATCGAGTTGATACGCACCAAGCCGCGAGCCATTGATGTAAAACTGTTCGGCCGCAATACGCACCTCGTACTCCGGCGTTTCCTTGCCCGGCGCCTCGACAGTTTTCTTGTCCGGACCCGTGATCGACAACGCAACTGTCGCAGCCTGCTTCTTGGCAGCCTTTTGATGGCGACGTTCCTGCATGGCCGAGAAATCAAGTTTCAGCCTCGCCGTCTCCGGCACTCGCTCCGTGTCCCGGTTCGTCACAATCACAAAGATCCCGATGTTCAGCGCCAGAATGGCCAGCATGCTCGCGTACGAAACCAGGAACCCGACGATACCCGGGATCGGAAGCAGCACCATCACCGCAACGGCCGCCACTCCAAACAACATATGAACAAGATTCCACTTGTCCCGCCCGAGGAAGAACCGTTGCGCGTGCTTGTCGAACACCGTTGACACGAGCCACGCCCAGCCAAGGATCGGAGGGAGGACCAGAAGGGCAAACCACCACCCGACGAGAAAGAACCCTTCCATCGCCGAGAGCGTTGCGTGCATGTTGAGCATGGATGACCCGGTCACCTTGGAATTACCTCCATCATCACGCCCCCGACCTTCAGGCCGACGCGTGCGTCAGGGAAAAAGACGCGTGCGGATGCGACGCCGCCGCCCAGTAGCTGCCAAGCCCCCCGGCACCGGACAGCCGAAGAGGATACGCCGAACGATCGGCCGATGCGACCTCGACATGGGCCACTCATCCGAGCTTCTTCAGCCTCATATTCAACTCGTCCACGTTCGGGCTTGCCTCGAGCGCGACGCGCATATGGATGAACTCGTTCTCCACCAGTTCCACCAGCGACTGGTTGAAGTCCACCATGCCCGTCTTGCGGGCTTCGACCGAGTTGATGAACTCCCGCAGTTCGCCCTCGCGCCCTTCCAGGATGTGAGTCCGCACGACTGCATTGTTGATCAGGATCTCGATCGCGGGAATGCGGTGAATGTGCTCATGCAACGTCGGAAGCAGCTTCTGATACACAAACGCTCGCATCTGATATCCCAGAATCTTGCGGACTTCTTCCACTTCCTCCGGCGGGAACAGCCCGTAGATGCGGCTGAACGTCTGCGTCGTGCTCGAGGCGTGGATCGTTCCGTACACCAGGTGGCCCGTCTCCGCCGCGTGCAGCGCCGCCGAGAATGTCTCGTTGTCGCGCATTTCGCCCACCAGCACGATGTCCGGGTTCTCACGCACCAGCGCCCGCAGGCCGGTCTTGAAGTCCAAACAGTCAATCCCGATCTCGCGCTGATTGATCGTGGCCTTTCTGTCCGTGAAGATGTACTCGATCGGGTCTTCCAGCGTCACAATGTGCACCGGCTTGCGCGCGTTCACAAAGTCGAGCATCGACGCGATCGTCGTCGACTTGCCAGAACCCGTCACGCCACAGAGCAGCACGATGCCCTGAGGCTGCATCGCGATCTCAGACATGATCGGTGGAAGGTACAGCCCCTCGAATGGCAGAATATTGCTCGTGATCAGTCGGGCCGCAACCGACAGACGTCCGCGAGCCTGAAACAGGTTCACACGGAAGCGGTTTTCATCGTCGTAGTCGTACGCAAAGTCCACGGATCCAAACTTGTGCAGGTCCCTGAACTGCTCGGGTGTCAGGATGTGCTTGGCAATCTGGATGAACTCCTCCGCCGTCACCGGTTCGGTGTCCAGGGGCTTGAGCGCACCGCGCAGGCGCACCTTGGGCGATTGCCCCGACTTCATGATCAGGTCCGAAGCCTTGAACTTGATCGTGGCTTGAAGGAACTTTCCCCACCGAGTGGCGTGCGGGTCTTTTCGTTGCTCGATCACGAGCGGTGCAACGTGTCCGACGTCTGCCGCGTCGGTCGGTGTTTCGGAACTCAGAGACATGAAAACGCGTCCTCCTGTGTCGAGCCTGCGCCCGACATGCAGATCCTTGAGTTGTGCGCGAGTGTCTGGCGTTTGCACGTCATCCCACGACCCATCCTCGCGCCTTTGAGCGTAGCCGACCGATCCGACTGGTGCGCGCGTCCTGCGTCCGGGGTTTGCCGTCATTGACCGCGCATCCTGCGCTGGAGCCGTGCAACCACTTGTTCGCACCGAACAGTGTTCGGGTTGCTTCTCCGCCTTGCAACCTCCGACTCGACGGGTTGCAGTTGGAAGTGGAACAAAAGAAAAGCCGGATCCAGGAGGATCCGGCTCGAAGGACTTGCATGTCAGGCCGACGCGGCCTCGGCCAATTCTTCCGGCTCGGGCTCTTCCTTGGTTCCAAGGAACTTGGCTTCGAGCTCCAGGCGAATCTTTTCCATCGCCTTGTTCTGGATCTGACGCACGCGTTCCTTCGTGACACCAATGATCTGCCCGACCTGTTCGAGCGTCATGGGCTTTTCACCCGTATCCGACTCGAGTCCGAAGCGGTGTTCAATCACCGTCCGCTCGACATCAGTCAGATCGGCGCGGTTATTCAGAACGATCTCGCGGACCTCTTCCGCAGCGTCCTTCTCGAACGTCGCCCGCTTGGTCTCGAGATAGTTGGACTTCTCGAGCTTCGGGTCGAAGTCGGTGGGGAATCGCTGACGGTACTTGCTCAGTTTCATCCCTTGGCGGCTGAACGCTTTGAGAATCGCCCGGCAGGCATAGGTCGAAAACTTGTACCCGCGACCGGCGTCGAACTTGTCGACGGCGCGAAGCAGGGCCATGTTTCCTTCACTCACCAAGTCCGCAAAGTCCACTTCGCTCATCCGAGTGCGCTTGGCCATCGCAAGCACCAGCGCAAGGTTCGTCTCCGCGATCTGCTCACGGATTCGGTCGGCCTTGCAGTGCCAGTGCAGGATGTCCTCAGCCTGCTCGGGTGAGGGCTTGCGCGACGGGCTTTCCTTGACTTCCTGCTGCAACTTCCAGACGCGATAACGCGCGTAGTTGAACTGGTGGAACAGCACCTTTTCCTCAGCCCCGGTGAGAATGACCTGCTGCGCGCTCTTGACCGTGCGAGTGCGCGTCGCCGAAAGGTCGTCCATCACTGGGTGATACCATGTGGTGTCAGGCTTCTGGATATCAGGCGCGCGGTCATAAATCTTCTCTTCCGCGCTGTCCTCATAAAACGCTTCGGAGTCGATGAAGTCCTGCTCGCGCAGCAGGATCTGATTGAGCAAACGCTCATCCTCGACCGACAATTGCCTGGCGGAGTTCGTCTTGCGGGCAGTGCGCACGACACCTACGCGGTGCCGCCTGCGAACCTGCTCAAGGGGGCTCAAAGATGTCTGCCTCAAGTCGGCCATTTTCATCGTTTCCTTACACCTATCCTTACGTCTACCTTCTTGGTAGGTTCGCATTCGAACCGTCAGTCGATGCTCGATCCTGACGATCTTCTTTGGTTTCCCGCAGCGATCCTTGCCGCTGCCAGTGTACTGGCATTTCGCCCGAGCGTGCAACTCGGGCACAATTTCTCATCTCAAGACGCCACTTTCAGGGGATACTCGACCTGCTCGGCGCGGGTGCCTCGGGTTTCCCTTTTGAGGTTCAGGTTTTCCCACCAAAACACACCCACAATCGCCGGGAACGTCGCATGCCACCGGGCCGCTTCTTCACGCCGGCTCAATTTTCGTCCCCGCATGCTGTCATACGAACATCAGTGACAACAAGTTTCATCCACAAAAAGGTCAAAATGCGAAACTTATGAACCGTACGGTTCCCTCGCTTTGCCGCACTTCGACTCGCCCCAGCCTGCCTCAGAACACAGCCCGATTCGCCCATTGACCCACCGAATGCGGCTGTCTATCGTCTGATAATCCAAACCCAAGCAACCTCACCTGCCCGGTGAAGTTCAAGCGTAGACTATACGCGAAGTACGCAAGTCCGGGCAAGTGTAACGGCTTTGACACGCCGATTCTTGTCGAAGAATCCCCAGAATTGGTGTATTGTCCACGTCCGCTATCAGAAATCCACAGGAGAATCCACATGGGCTTCACACTCCCAGAACTGCCCTACGCCCCCACGAGTCTCGAGCCGCACATCGATGCACGCACGATGGAGATTCACCACGGCAAGCACCACGCGACTTACGTCAGCAAGCTCAATGAAGCCATCGAAGGCACAGATTGGGCGCATCGTCCGATCGAAGATTTGATGCAGCACATCGGGGACCTCCCGAAGGACAAGTTCATGGCTGTCCGCAACCACGGCGGTGGGCACTACAACCATTCGCTCTTCTGGAAGGTCATGGCACCGCTCGGGCAAGGCGGCGGGGACAAGCCTTCGGGTGAACTCGCCAGCGCCATCACCAAGTCCTTTGGCGGGCTTGATGAGTTCCGCAAAGCCTTTTCGGATGCTGCTGCAGCACGTTTTGGCTCGGGTTGGGCATGGCTTGTCGTGCGTAATGGGTCGCTCGCGGTGTGTTCGACTGCCAATCAGGACAACCCGCTCATGGGAGATGCGGTCGCAGGGTGTAGCGGGACGCCGATTCTTGGCCTGGATGTCTGGGAGCATGCGTATTACCTGCACTACCAGAACCGCAGGCCGGAGTACATTACGGCATGGTGGAACGTGGTGAACTGGGGCGAAGTTGCGAGGCGATTCCAGGTTGCCGTGAAGCGTTGACCGCACCGATGCGCTTCAATCTTGGCTTGAGGTGCGCGCTATGGTCATTTCGTGCAGATTCGCAAGGTAGCCCTGACGTTCTGGCTGATTTCGCCTATCGCGATTGTGGCCTTGCTGTGCTTCTGGATCGTGTCGTCGCAACGTGCGGGTCCGAGCATGGTTGCCGAGCCGGTGGGGGCTGGTGCTGGCGATACGGGCGGTGCCAACGCGCTGGGCGAGTATCTTCGCCAGCGCCGACTGAATCGACAGATCCTCATCGCGGTTGACGTTCGATTCGAGCTTTCGGATGGGGCGGTCGTGCAGATCGGGCATCGGGGCAACGAATGGCAGGGCGAGACCATGGCACGAGCGGACGACCTTCGGTGGACCGCAACCCTCCGGAGCGAGGATCTTGCTGACGGGTTTGAACTGCAAGTGTCCGAGAACGGCGTGGTGCGTCCGGACGCTGAAGGGCGGCGCATGTTGTCAGTGTCAGCTGGTGAGCAGTTTGTTATTCTGCGTCGAACAACCCCATAAACAGGTGGCATTGTGACCCATACAGGCGAGTTTATTATGCTGTACGGGTCCGGAAGTAGAAATCTGACCCATTGAGGGGGTGATTTCTTCTGTTCTGACTGGCATTTCGGTCAAGTCGAGGCACACTGTGGGTGTGTTTGCTGTGCTGGGCAAGCACGATTGGTTTGCCGTACCCGAGAGTAGAGAGAGATCGCGCAGCCAAGGAAGGCTGTTGATGAGGACAGGTTCGCCTCCATGAGTGTGCTGTTTCGCAAATCTGAATCGCCATTCGCGGTGGTTGAGTGGCAGCCCGAGGTCATGGCCATGCTCGATGACCACCATTTGGTGGCTTGGTCGAGCAAGACCTACCGCAGGTTGCAGTTTTCCGCCACGCTTCAGCAGTTCTTTGGCGTGCAGCGTGACACCGATGTGTGTGTGCTGCACGGGCGTTTCATCAACGATCTCGAGTCATTCTGCCATCAGTTGGAGAGCCTGCTTCCTGGCCCGCCTCTTGAGCGCCGGATTGGTGGCACGAGTGGCATCGCGAGTCTGCTTCGGAGTCGGCACACGTTTCGCGGGCGGCCTGCGGCACGATATCGGTACTTCGTCTGGAATGACGCGGACGTGCTGCTTCGGCATGACCATGTGCTGTTCGGAGAACTTGCTGATGTGATGGCGGGAGTGGCGGCCGAATGCGAGTTTGCGTCGGACGATCTGCTGCTTCTCCAACGTGCGGCCTTCATCGGGGGCCCCGCGCTCGATGTGTATGCCGACGACCCGCGCGGTCAGTTCCAATCGTGGATCGCGGATCAGTCGGGCGAGGCGTTCTGGAAGATCGTGACGGGGCTCGACGCACCGCCTATTGCGCGATATGCGATCGACGGCCTGGCGTGAACCACGAAGACAGACTTTGAGGTTGAGCGTTTGCGGCGTGCGTTCAGTTCTTGGGCATGTCGGCGGGGGTCTGACCATCGACGAGTTTGCGCATCAGCAAGTACAGCACGGCCGACGCCGAGCCGACGTAACTGAACACAAATGCACCGAGCGCGATCTGGAGCATGGAGCGCCAGAATCCCATGATTCGTGTGAGCAGCGTGCTTTGGACCTGCGTTGGGTCCGACAATTTATCCGCGTATTCGGGTGAGAGAAACATGACGCTCGCACCGGTTGCAAGGCGATCGGCGGCGTAGAGGAGCAGGCTGACGATCGCAGCGAGTACCGCTCCAACCGCCACGAGCACGAGCAGATAGAGGGCATACCGCAGCGGCTTGCGCACGACGTAAGCCAGCCCACGTTGAACGGCATCGAAGACATCGGGCCCTTCGCACATGACAGCGGCGGGCAGGATGGGAAGCGATGCCAGCCAGAGCGACAGAAAAATGACCAGAAGGAGGGCAACAATCACTCCCAAGCCAAAGAGTACAGCACCGAGAAGGTCGACCACCGGGAGCGAGAACAGGATCCACGCGATGCTGCCCATGACGAGCGCGACTAGACCCGCGATGAGGATCGGTCCGAGAAAGGCCTGAAGCAGCGCTGCCAATGAGCGCAGGGCGCGTGCGAGGGATGTGGAATCGGATTCGGGCACATCAAGGGCGAACTCAATCGAGGCGGATCGGGCGATCGCGCCCCACCCGACCAGTGAAACCGCCAGCATGGGGAGGCCCAGCAGGAAGAAACTGACGGGATATTCGCGGAGCAGGACGACCGGGGCGGACAGAACGAGGGCGAATCCGGCGGCTCCGGCTTCACCGAGAGGCAGATCCCAAGGCCTTGCGAGGTTGAGGCCATCGAGCGAGGCTCCGATGGATCGGAATACGCCTCCGACGACCTGACCGACACGATCAGCAAAACTGGGTGCTTCGGACCAGATGCGGCTGAGCGAACCGATCAGGCCGATGAGAACAAGAGTGACAAAGGCAACCAGCAGTCTTCCCGGACGGAAGGCGAGCGTGCCGGCCCGAAAGAGCGACGGCCAGAGCAACTCGCTGGTCAGATCGCTGAGCAGGAGGTCGGGGCGCCGGGGATGTCTGGGTTGGTCGTTCATGTCGGCGAGCACTTGCCATGAGCCTTCGGCGGGCGGAAGATCCGTCACCATGGTACAGCATATCGGTCGATGGGTCTTGCCTCTGCTCGCACTGTTTCTGGTCGGGCCTCTGGTCGGTTCGCTGGTCGGGGGGCTTCGGGCGAGCGATGGTGGGCCGGATGCCACGCTTTTGGTTGGAGTGTCTCCGGTCTGGGGGCTGATGGTCGGGATTGTGTGCATCGCTGCAGCGGCGTTGGTCGGCGTGATAGGGGCGAAGTTTGTCGATGAGCGCACGGGCATGCTCGGTGCGGGGCTTGTGCTGTCGTGGGCGGCCTGGCGCACGGGGTTGGTGACGCGCGTGCTGGCACTCGATCCGGCGGCTTGGACTCTGGTGAAGCTCGCGATCGAGGGCGCGATCTTCGCGGGTGCGGCGCTCGTGCTCGCGGCACTCATGCACACAATCAGCAGCAAACACGGTGATGGGCTTGGAAGGCATGATTCGCCGATCAAGGATGTCGTTTCGAAAGCCGGGCTGGCAGGGATGGCGGTGGGTGCGTTTGCAGCGCTGGTGATAGCGCATGTCGTGGTGTTCAGCCCGCTGCGAGGGCAGGCGTTGTTGGGGGCGATCATCGGTGGAATCGCGGCCGGAGCTCTGGGGAGGTTGACTTCGATCGCGCTGACTGACAAGCCGGTGTCACCGATGCCGATCTATACTTCGATTGTTTTGGCAGCGGCGATTGGGCCGCTCATTGGTCTTTTTGCCCCAGGGTCGGATCGACTAGTCGGGGCGATTGCGAGCGGGACAGTGCCGGGGCCTGTGATGGTTCAACCCCTGGATTGGGCAGCGGGCTTGCTGGTGGGAGTGCCGATCGGTCTTGGGTGGGCTGCTGCTTCAGTCGGAAAAACACAGCACGCGAAATCCGTCCGCGTGCTGTGAGCGAAGGCGTTTGTTGCCGGGCGCGTGTGAGTTGTTGCTGATGTGCGGGAGTCCGGCAACAGGCACAGATTGAATGGACGGTTGAAATGGGAATTTTCATGGTTACACCTCGCGCTTCAAATCCGATGCCGGATGTTCAGGCTTCTCGCGATGCCAGACTCGTCGCGATTGATCGCGTAGGCGTGAAGGACGTGACATATCCGATTCGTTTGCGCACGAAGGATGGCAAGGAGCAGACCACGGTCGCGTCGATCAATATGTATGTCGCGCTGCCGCACACGCAGAAGGGCACGCACATGAGCCGGTTTCTGGAGGTGCTCAACGAGCACGCAGGCGAACCGATCACGCCTGAAGATATTCCGGCGATCACGCTTGCGATCAAAGAGCGGCTCGAGGCTGAAGAAGCGCACCTTGAAGTCAGTTTCACATACTTCATCACGAAGTTCGCTCCGGTGACCAAACAGCCCGGGCTGATGAACTATGAAGTGCGCTTCGAGTGCACCGCCAACGGCGAGACGGATTTCATCCTGAGCGTTTCAGCGCCGGCGACGAGCCTGTGTCCGTGTTCGAAGGAGATTTCGGAGTACGGCGCGCACAACCAGCGCTGCCGCATCTCGGCCGATATCCGCTTCGATGGACTGGTCTGGATCGAGGATCTGGCTGAGCATCTGGAGTCGGCTGCATCGCATCCGGTGTACGCGGTGCTCAAGCGTCCGGACGAGAAGTATGTCACGGAAAAGGCGTTCGAGAACCCCAAGTTCGTCGAAGACATCGTGCGCGATCTTTCGCTCACGCTTGATGGGGATGAACGCATCCGGTGGTATCGCATCAACTCGGAGAACTTCGAGTCGATCCACAGCCATAACGCCTATGCGCAGCTCACGCGCGACAAACGCACCGAGCACGGCGGCTGAGGTTTCTAGAAAGAGCCGAGCAACGGTAAGTTGATTGCGGCGGATACGATCTGGCCATGTTCAGCGTGCTGTTGCTCGTCGGCGGCTTGGGACTGCTCATCGTCGGCGGCGAACTGCTCGTGCGTGGCGCGACCGCGATGGCACGGCGATTGCGGATCGCTCCGGTCATCATCGGTCTGACGGTTGTGGCGTTTGGCACCAGCACGCCGGAACTCGTGGTCAATCTGGCAGCGGCGTTTCGCGGTCAGAGCGAGATCGGATTTGGCAACATCATCGGGTCAAACATCGCCAACATCGGTTTACTGCTCGGCATTACTGCGGTGTACAGACCGCTCGCCGTGCACCGCTCGATTGTCAGCCGCGAGATTCCGATGCTTGTGGTGGCGAGCGTTGCGGCGCTAGTGCTCGGGCTCAACGCCCTTCTGGATGGGGCGAGCGATTCGTTCGCGCGCAGTGACGGGTTGATGCTTCTCTTGCTCTTTGCAGTGTTTCTGTATTACACCATCAATGATGCGCTCGGGCAGCGCGAGAGCGATGTGATCATCGATGCAGCCCGACAGGATTCACCAGCCGAGATGCGCAGCTTGGTGATCGCGATGTGCATCTTCGGCGGTCTGGCGGTCATGGTTGTGGGCGGCGAATTGACCGTGCGCGGTGGGGCCGATCTGGCCCGGGCGATGGGCGTGCCGGAGGTTGTGATCGGGCTGACGCTGGTTGCTGTCGGCACGAGTCTGCCGGAACTTGCAACAAGCGTTGTCGCGGCCCGTCGCGGGAATACCGACATGGCTGTCGGAAATACCGTTGGGTCCAACATCTTCAATCTGCTATTTATCTGGGGAATCTCGACAACGATCGCGCCGAGCGAGGTACCCGTGGGCGGCGTGGTCGATTTGTTGGTGATGATGGGTTTTGCGTTGATTTTGCTTCCGATGGCACGATCGGGCCGCACCATCTCTCGCATCGAAGGCGGCGTGTTGATGGCATTGTATGGGTTGTATATCGCGTGGTTGGCAATGCGATGAGTGTCGCTTCAGTCCTTTTGGTCGGGATGGATCTCGTCGGGCACGCCCGTGTACTCACACACGCCGCACAGCGGGATCTGTGAACACATCGAACTCGTCGCGACTCGTGCTGGAGAACTCGCTGACAACTGCACCATCAGGCCCGGCTTGGAACCAGTGCAGTGTGTTCGGTGGTATCGTGAACTGCTCTCCGGGTCGCAGGATGATCTCACGCTCAGACGCGGCATAGAAAGCTTCCTTGCCCGCAGGTGGTGTGGCGCGCGGATGCGGTGTGGACAGGCCTTCGACGCGCAGAAACACCTCGCCAAACCGCACGCGGAAAGTCTCCAACTTGCCGGGATCTTGTCCTACAGGAGGGTGGCGGTGTTCAGGACAGGCCTGGCCGGGCAGCAGGATCAGTTCCTTGGCGCAGTACCGATGATTGTTTTCGTAGACGATCAGACTGAGCCCTTCGACTTCGAATTGTCCGAGGCCAAAATCGGTCATTTCCATGTTCTTGCGCTCCGCAGGCGTGATCGAGAATGCGGCTCGGGCGAGGAGTTCACCGATTCGGGCACGAATGCAATCTTCAGGCATTGTCATGGTCAATCCTTGGCGCAGGGGATGATGTCAGCGTTGATCAACGAAATGCAGTATTCTCCCGAAGACACGGCACGGAGAGACGCGGCGGTAGTTTCGGCAGCGAGCGTCATGCAGCAGTTGCACAGATGATGTATGGGGGTATTGTCATGCGGGTACGGGTTGTGAGCAATGCGAGGTTCAGCAGTGGGGTTGTACTGCTTATTTTGGCCGTTTTGATGTGCGGCTGCGCATCCGATCGCCCGACACAGAACATGATCGCGACCCTGCCAATCGCCGCGACCACTGGGCACGCGCACCATCTTGCGACCATCGTGCTCGCGGATCTGGCTGCCGACACGACCATCGCAGACGCCGACAAGGCGATGCTTCGGGCGCGGGCCGAGGTGTTGCGGGCTCATGCCGAGAGGCTGAGCAGTGCAATCGAGCATTTCGATCCCCAAGGCAAGGCAAACCCGAGCATCACGCTGGCGAATCTCTCTGCGCGCGCCGGTGCGCTCAATGAGGAACATCGCCTCGCGTTCCGCGAGTGGGGAATCTGGCAGGTTCGCCATGGCTTACGCTCGGCTGAGGACATCGTGGAGGTCTTTGACATTGATCGGGCGATAGGAAACTGATGCCGCGCTGCACTGAAGCAGCAGTGCCAATCGAAGATCCACCCAGACTGTTTCAGCGTTTCTTCGTGCAGGTTCGTTGGTTCTAGTTGCGCAGTTCTCGAGAGTCACTACACGACGCCCGTGGTGATGAACACTGCATGAAGGGCACAGCGGACTTTGGAGGCTTTGCTCGCGTACGCTTCACGCACTATGACCGATTCGCCGTTGCCAGCATCCGACTCACCCGAAGCCGCACTGGCGGCAGCCGCGCGATTTCGCGAGGATTACGCCCGGCTTCGAGATGAGATCGGGCGTGTCATGGTCGGGCAGGCCGACGTGGTCGATGGTGTGCTGACGAGTTTGTTCTCGGGTGGGCATGTGCTGCTTGAAGGCGTCCCCGGCATTGGCAAGACGCTGCTGGTCCGGACGCTGGCCCGCGCGCTCTCGCTCGAGTTTTCGCGCATTCAGTTCACTCCCGACCTGATGCCTGCCGACATCTCCGGCACGACGATAGTCGTCGAAGTTGAAGGCGAGCATGGTCGCCTGGAGCGGCAGTTTTCGTTCCAGCCTGGGCCGATCTTTGCCCAGATTGTTCTGGCTGACGAGATCAATCGCGCGACACCAAAAACGCAATCTGCACTGCTCGAAGCGATGCAGGAACGCAGTGTGACCGTCGCCGGCACAACGCACGAACTTCCCGCGCCGTTCCTTGTCATGGCGACGCAGAACCCCATCGAGCAGGAAGGCACATATCCATTGCCCGAAGCCCAGCTCGACCGGTTCTTCTTCAAACTTCTCGTGGGCACGTCGTCGCGTGCGGAACTGGCCGAAATCGTCAACCGTACGACCGGAGGCTCGTCGCTGCAGGTGTCGCCGGTGATCGGGGCCGAGCAGATCATCGCGCATCAGGCACTGGTGCGGCGTGTGGCGGCGGCCGAGCGTGTGGTCGATTATGCGGTGCGTCTGGTTCTGGCGACGCATCCAGCCGATGCGAGCCTCGGTTCGAAGGGCGAGTTCGCCACGCCGATGGTTCAGCAGTATGTGCGGCTTGGTGCCAGCCCTCGCGCGGCGCAGGCGATGATGCTCGGTGCCAAGTGTCGCGCGCTGCTCGATGGCCGCGCCGCGATCAGCATCGACGATGTGCGTGCCATCGCGCTGCCGGCACTTCGACACCGTCTTATTCTGAACTTCGAGGGTTCGGCTGAGGGTGTCACGACCGATGCCATTGTCCAGAATGTGCTCGACACACTGCCTCACGACGTAGCGCGGTAATCGCTGCTTTGCGCATCACTCGGCCTCGTCCTCCTCCGCCCATGCGCCGAGCACGCTGGCCAGATCCCGGGCGCACGCTGTCATGGCCGTGCTGGGCGTGAGGTAGAGCGGGCCGTCGAGAACGGCAACTCGGCGGTTCTCAATCGCAGGCAAACGTAAGGCTGAGATCGGACCGAGCAGGCTCGCTGCTGCGGCTCCGGTCGCGCCGATGCCCGATCCGCCTTCACGGGGCATGATGAGCACGATCGCGTCGGGCGCGAGCGTGAGCAGGTCTTCACGGTCGAGTTCGATCCATGGCGTGCCGTGCTCGATCGCGGGTGTGGCACCCAGACGCAGCAACATCTGATGATGCCACGAGCCCGGCCCGAGTGCAGCCGGGGGGTCGAGTGCGCCCAGCAACAACACGCGACCCACGCCGACCAGCGATGGCTTGCGCGGTTCAAGTGCCCGCGCGAGCGCTGCACTCGGTGGTTCACTTTCCGGCCTCGCGCCAAAGCGAGCATGCATGTCGTCGGCTACGCGAGAGATGTCGTCGAGCGTGAGCAGGGTCACATGCTCGAGCTTCCAATCGTGCTGTGCAGCCAAGGCGATCAGCCTTGTCGGCAGCGCACGCTCTCCCCATTCGATGAGCACATGCGTCGGCCTCAATGAGAGCAGCATTTCGTAGTCGATCGCACCCTGATGCCCGGCTGCGGGCAGGTGACGCAGCATAAGGTCAAAGTCGTGGCGCCCGACGATCAGTTCCTCCGCGCCCACATCAGCAAGCATGATCGCCAGCGCCGGGCTGAGCACCACCAGTCGCGGCGTGTCTGCAGCATCACTCGGCTCGGGCGACGACGCAATCCTTGCGCACGCGCCGACGAGGGCTGAGCACACAAGCAGTGCAAGGAGGTTCACGGGTCGCACGCGCCAAGCGTACGCCGCGCGAGGCAACATCGGGCGAAGTGCCGTTCAGTTGACGACCAGCGTCACCAAGCCAACTTGTGCCAGTGCCGCGACGACAGGCAGGCTCGACAGGCCCACCGCTGCGATCGCGACGCGTTGGCCGGTCGCGTGCCGCTCTCGCCCCACGTACTCGCAGATCAGCACCACCACCACGACGGTTGCAAACTTGAGCGGGATGAGGCCGACGAATCCGAAGCGCTCGATGAGATGTGCTGCGATGAGATTGACTTCGGTCGCGTCAAAGTGTGTCATGACCAGAGAAGTCACAAGGATGTCGAGCGTTGCCGCGAGCACATACCAGCAGTACAGATCAGGAAACAGCACCTGCCGCTCGGTCAACCACCGCATGGCTCGCTCCTTCAGCGGGCCAGCGCCTCGCGCGCGACCCGTTCGAAGAGGCCCGTCGGAGCTGGCCGGCCCGTCCACCGCGTGAACTGCGCGGCCGCCTGCCCGACAAACATTTCGACGCCATCGATCGTTCGGATCCCACATCGTTCAGCTTCCTTGAGAAGCGACGTTCCGATGGGTGTGTACACGGTGTCCTGCACAATCCGCAAACCCCCGATTCGGTTGAGGTCTTCGGGAGCAATCGGGGAGTCGCCCGGCGCGGGTCCGCCAGCCATGCCTACGGGCGTGCAGTTGATGATCGCGTCGGCGCGCGTGACGGCTTCAAGCTCGACAGCCCGGGCGCGATCATGGCCAGCCTCGTGCATCGCGCGGACCAGCGCGGCCGCAGGCTCCGTCGAACGATTGACAATCAGCACGCTCGCGCCTCGCCGCGACAGTTCAAAGGCCAGCGCCCGCGCCGCACCGCCCGCACCCAGCACGATCACCTGCGAGTCCGCAAGCGTGCCCAGCGCCCGCGCAAGCGGATCAACAGCGGCCGGGGCGTCGGTATTGCTCACATGCCACGTGCCATTCGCATCGCGCCACAACGTGTTGGCGGCACCACACGCCGCCGAGAGTTCATCCAGCACCCAGCGCTGCTCGCGAGCGAGCGCGACGAGATGCTCTTTGTGCGGCAGGGTGACACTGGCGCCCGCAAAGTTGAGGTGGGTGTCATTGACCAGCGAGAGAAGTGTGGCTTTGAAACTCGCGTAGGTCGCGGCGGTGTCGCCATCGGCTGCGATCGGGAGCGGGACATACACACCAGCGTGATCGACAGCTTCGAATCCCGCGTTGTGAACCAGAGGCGAAATCGAATGACCGACAGGCCAGCCAATGATGCCATAGACGAGCGTCTTTCGCGTGATCGAGCGGATGCGGTAGGTGCTCAGGAGCGTGGTCAGCGTGGGTTGGCCCGGCGCGGTGGCCGACTCGTCACGCAAGGCGGCAAATGTCAGGAATGCGCCGCATTGCGGCGCAAGAATGCGACTCATCAGCCCGAACTCGCCCATACCAAGCGCGATCGTCGGCCGCTGCCCGTCGCGCGCGATCTCGAAGAGTTCGAGTGAATCGCGCAGACTCCGTGCCCGAAATGCAATCTTGGCCACATCCGCAAGCCCGAGTGCCTCGAGCGCGATCACTCGCCGCGTGAGGTCAGCCGGGCGTCCGGCAAAGTCGTGGATCGAGACGATCAGCCTCGCGTGCGAGTTTGCTCCAGACCGGGCCGAGCGAAGGCGCTCTGCCAGATCTGGCGTGCGCGAAAACGCTGCGAGTTCGATATCGACATACGCCGGGCCGCGATCACTGGCCACGAGTCCTTCGATCAACTCGACCCGACCTGCGTCAGATCCTTCGTAATGCCCGCCTTCCCACGACGGGCGGCATGTCACAATGCTCGGCAGCGCACACTCAGCAACCAGATCCAGCGAAGCCCGCAGCGCATCACCTCCGTATTCGAGCGTCGCTTCAACGTAAGCATCAACGCGGAACTCGACCAGATCCGCACCCGCATGGCGCGCCGATTCGGCGTCGGCCAGAGCAGTCGCAGCATCAGAGACCATGATGGGAACACACAACAGCGTCGGCATGACCGTGAGTCTAGTGAGACTGCGCCCAGAAACGCCAGGGCCTCGGATCGGCAAGCACATTGTCGGGCACCAGACGCCTGCGGACCAGTTCGGCCAGTTGCTCAATCCCTTCGCCCGTACGGGCCGAGACATCAAGATCGCGTGGCCAACAGGGCCTCCCGCGATCGGCACGCAAAGCGACAAGCATTGATTCTGGACCTGTCGCGTTCGTCTCGCTGCGCGTTGGCGCAAAGCTCGGCGGGGCGGGTGACTCTGCGTCGCCGCAAAGCAGGACAAGGCTCGCGCTCGAAGCCAGCGCGTGTGCAATGTGTGTTGCCTCCAGCACAAGGGGATCTGTTTCATCGTCGGCTACGCCCGGCGCGTCGAGCAGTCGCACCACCAGTCCGTCTAGTTGAACGTGCACCGACACAGCATCGCGCGTTGTGCCCGCAAGGTCGGCCACCACCGAGACGGGCTCGCGCGCGAGGCGATTGATGAGCGTTGACTTGCCGATGTTCGCCGGACCCCAGATCGCGACGAGCGGCGGCGTGAGCAGGTGCGCGAGCGCTGGCTCGTCGATCGGACGAGCGCTCGGTGTGGCGCGCCATCGCGCGGGCTGAGCCAGCAACAGATCGATTGTTCGGGTACCGCGAACGCGCGAGAGCATGTCGAGCATGCGTGCCTCGATGTCGTCGGCCGCTTCGGGCCAGGCGATCGTGGGGGCGAGATCGTGTGCGGCCTTGATGCCATGATCGTGCAGGCGATCCAGCAGTGCATTCAAGACTCCGCGACCGCCGTGAATCATCAGGTCGATTGTGCTTTGATCCCAGCGGGCGGCAATGCCGCGATCTGCGCCGAGGAATTCTGCCAGTTTCGCTTGCCCAACGGCGACCTCCGCGAGGCCAAGCGAGGCCAGTGCTTGCTCCAGATCAGGACCTGCGAGCCGCACGATCGCAATCGCGCCCGAGCCTCGCGCGGTTTCGACCGAGGCGCATACGTTCACGACTCAGCATCCGCAGCCAGTGCCGCAACGCACGCCGATACGCCGAGGAGTTGCAGATCGGGGACGAAGTGCTCGACAAATCCATCGGCTTCGAGGACTGCCATATCGCCCCCGGTGGCGATGATCTGCGGGTAGGCGCCGTAGACCTCTGCGCAGGCTTCGAGTTGCACGCGCACGAGGCCACGCACCGCCGCCAGCACCCCGAGTCGCATTGCGTGCGTTGTGTCGCGCCCGAGCGTGCCCCTTTCGATTTCCGGCATAGCGAAAGCAACAGCGGGCAGGGCGGCTGTTCCTCGGTGCAGTGCATCGAGCATCATGTTGAGACCCGGCGCGATCACGCCGCCACGAAACACTCCGGCGCCGTCAATGAAATCGATGGTGATCGCGGTGCCGATGTCGATGACGACACAGGCCTGCTTCGTGCGGTTGTAAGCGGCCAGAGCGTTGAGCCACCGATCCTGCCCGACCGTCGTGCCATCATCGAGTTCATACTGGAGCGGAATCGGCACATCGCGTCCGATGCGTCCAATGTGTGGCGAGCCCGCAACCTCGGACGCAATTTGCCCGATGGCGGCCGCGTCGGGGTCGTTGACCGACGCCATGACAACAGTCGGTTGTGCACGGTGATCAGCAAGGAGCTGGACCAGTGCGGTACGGGCTTCGGCAGGGTCTTGGCTTGGAAAGACAACGACGTGTGCGAGTTCCTGATTGTGGAAAAGTCCCGCTCGGGTGCGTGTGTTGCCGACACACAAGGCCAGAAGTTGATCATTGTGTTCCATGTCCGCAACGGTAGTCCGCACTCGACGACTACACTGAGCCCGTCGCGAAGCAAAGGCCCCGATGTATACATGTGTGGTGGATCCTGATCTCAAGTGCTTCCAATCCGGGGGAATGACGTTTCCCCTAGGGGTCTATCCCATTGAGCCCATCGAACCCGTTGAGGGGTATGCGATGGAGTTCGAGGCCGCTGATGGCGCGGAAGATGGATCCGAACTCGAAGAGTGGCCTGATCGGTATGTGTTCGATGTGGTGATATCGGCCGAGCGGCTGCCTTCGTTGATCCTGCAATTGCTTGGTCTCATGCCTGCGCATGTGTACCCGATTCTTGATTTCATAGGACATGACGAGTATCGGGAAATCGACCCCTACATCTCGTATGACCAGATCGGGATCGACCTGCTCCTCGACGCGATACGCCAGTTCAGGGGATTTTTTTGCGAGGACGGAATGGTTGGCTTCGGGGCCATGAGCGAATCACCGTTCTTCTATATGTTTGTGGACGAGCACAAAATCCTGACACTGCGCGTCGAGCCGACGCTGAAGGATCGGATAGAGCGGCTTCTGGAGGCCTTTGACTTGGAATTATGCCCAGAACCGTTGGGTGTAGATGCAGTGGCACACGAGCATCGATCGGTGCTCATTCTGCCTTCCGAGCGACCCAACGCACTCTCAGCTGAGGAAATTGTCGGGCACCTGAGGCAGGAATGGCGTCTGATCCTCAACGTCGATCCGGAACAAAACCTTGACGAGGAAGGGCGCGAACTGGGGCTCACAGCTTGGCGTGCGGTCATTCGCTCGGGTACGGGCGACGACGAACCCTCTCGATATGCCGAAATTCTGCTTCGTGCGAGCAACTTGGCCGAGGCTGAGGAGATTGCACACTCGGGTGTCGAGGAGCTGGTCGAGCAGCCGTCGGACGAAGATTGGATGGACATGGTGGTTCTGGCCCTGGATCGCCTGGGTGAGGAGCGGATGCTGGTGCTTGCAAAGACGCTGGGCGAGGCCGTGGCATCGCGGGCGACGGAGAAGGAACCGGGCGTGATCCACTCTCGATGGCTGGAATGAACGTTCTGGCGAAATACTGGAACCGCTCGGGGAACTCCGGCGAAGTGACTGAACACCCCGGGAGATGGGAACGGCCCCGCTTTCGTTCCCCTTGGCGTTGACCAAGCCCGGTGAGACTTGCTGGGAAGATGGCCCCGGGCTATCTTCGCGGTTCGGACACAAATGCTCACGAATGGGAGACCCGAAGCGAGAGACATGGTGCCAACGTTCTGCGGATTCAATGTGGATGGTCTGCACGGCCGACGAAAATGGGCTACACTGGCGTCCCGCAGGTCGGGCATGAAAAGGCTGAAGGCGGTGCAATGGTTTGGGATGCGGGTTGATGGCCTTGGAAGCGAGATGTCGGATCTCGATCAGGCCGAAAGGGCAATGAGACTTGGCGCATTTTCCAGTTGGAGCATGTGATGCGTAACAGCAGAGGATTTCGGTCAGTTCGGTCGCTTCTTGCTGCAGCAGCGGCCTTTGCGGCGCCGTGTGCGATGGTTACATCGGTGGCGGCTCGCGATCCGGAGGTGCTGACAGCGTCGGCGTCTCGAACGATCGATCGCGCTTCGACACTCATGGAGCAGGGCAAACTGATCCAGGCCCGGCACTATCTCGAGGCCATGACGCGCACCTCCAAGGGGCAGCTGTCAATGGAAGAATCGGCGCGAGTCTTCGAGATGCTCGGCCAGATCGCTACGCGACTGAGCGCACTGAGTCCCACGGAACTGAGCCTTCAGCGGGCCGAGTCGGCGCTGGTTTTTGGCGAACTGCGCGAGGCCGAGACGCACGCCCGGGCTGTTGTCAACTCCGGCAAGGCGAGTGATTCGCAAAAAGCCTCGGCGACGGTCGTCGTCGACTTTGTCACCCAGCAGCGTGCGGCGCAGGCTCCGCAACTTCGTGAAGGACTGCTGCTCGCCGTGACAGACTTTGACAATGGGTCGTATCGCGAAGCACGCGCCAGGCTTGCCGCGATCTCGCGCATCGGTCTGGACATGTCTGAAGGCGAGCGCGTGTTGTACGACACATTCGCCAAGCGACTGTCGAACGTGGCGATCACGACCGGGGACGTGAGCCTTGGGTCGCTTCCGGCGATTGAAGAAGGTGTCGTCGCTTGGCTGTTGCAGGATTCGGGCGGCCAGCCGACCGATCCAATTGCCGAGTCGAACCGCAACGAAGCGATGCGGATCCTCGCCGAAGCGGATGCCGCGTTCAATGGCAGCCAGTTCCGTCTGGCACAGACCAAGTACAACCAGTTGCTGGCGCAATACGGGCAGTATCTCTCGGCTACGGATCGCGCACACGTCGAGCGTCGCTCGACTGATGTCGCGCTGCGACTCAACGCTCAGCCCGGGAGCGATGTGCTCGGCGAGGTGCAGCAGGATGTCGCGCTGCAGCGTGATCGTGCCCGCCAGATCTATCGCAACCAGATCGATGCAGCGGAGCGTTCGCTGGCGAGCGGAGATTTCCCCAATGCACGCCTTCAGGCGGGGCAGGCCGGTCTGACTGCGAGCCAGAACAGCAACGTGCTGCCTGAAGATGAAGTCCGGAGCATGGTGGACGGGTCGCGCGATCTGATGTCGCGCATCGAGCAGGCGGAAGATTCGGCCCGCGTTGGTGCAGCCGAAGACACCGCGCGGCGACTGGCGGCCGACAGCCGGGCTCGTGAGGACGAGGTGCGTGCTGCGCGCGACCGTCAGATCAACGAGAGCATCGCTCGTGTTCGTGCCCTTCAGCTTGAACTCAAGTATGACGAAGCCCTTCAGGTCGTCGATCAGATTCTGACGATCGATCCACTCAGCCCGGCGGGCCTGCTGCTCAAGGAAGTGCTCGAGGACGCGCGGATCTATCGCGTCTACTACACCACGCAGCGTGAAAAGGCCTACAGCTACTCGAACCACTCACTTGAAAACGAAGCGGCCATGATCGCTCCGATAGGCATCATCGGGTATCCAGCGGACTGGCCGAACATCTCGCTCAAGCGTGGCGAGCCGATGCAGTTTACTGAGAGCGCGCAGAATCGCGCCGTGCTGGCGACGCTTCAGGATCGGCGTATTCCGGTGAGTTTTGCCAACAACCGTCTGACGGATGTGCTGGATTTCATCGCACAGGTGTCGAATCTGAACATGGATATCGACTGGGCTTCGCTCGAGATGATCGGGATTGACCCGGAAACTCCGGTGTCGTTGAAGTTGACGAGCGTGACGCTCGAAACCGTGCTCAACCGTGTGCTCGAGAAGGTGTCGGACCCGGATATCCGCGCGGGCTGGGCCGTGACTGATGGCATTCTGACGATTGCGTCCGACGAGGTGCTCAGGCGCAACACGGTGCTCGAGATCTACGACATCCGCGACCTCCTGATTGACATTCCGGACTACACCAACGCTCCGACATTTGACCTGAATTCCGTGCTTCAGGGCGCGCAGGGCGGTGGCGGCGGGCGGAGCCCCTTCCAGCAGACCGGTCAAGGTGGCCAGGGCGTTGACCGTCGCGACCGCGACGAGATGATCGAGGAGATCATCGACATCATCACATCGAACATCGATCCGGAGAACTGGGACGTCAGCGGTGGTGACACCGGCTCGATCCGCGAGTTCAATGGCAATCTGATCATCACGAACACACCGGCCAACCATCGCTCGATCATTGCTCTGCTGAGCAAGCTGCGCGAGGTTCGGGCCTTGCAGATCAACGTCGAGACGCGGTTCCTGCTTGTCGCGCAGGACTTCTTCGAGCAGATCGGGTTTGACATCGACGTGTATCTGAACGCCAAGAACAACGAGTTCAACATCGCGCGGACGATCGATCCGAGCCTGCTGCCTTCCGACTACTTCGACGATCAGGGCCGACTGCGGCGTCGCGTTGGTTCGGGCAACTTCGATCTTGACGGCGACGGCACTGTCGGGCCCCCCGGCGGGTTCGGCGAGCCCGGTGACTATGTGCCGGTCTTCGGCCCAGGCTTGCAGGGCGATCAGTGGTCGATCATTCGCGGGGCGCAGGATTCGCTGTCGCTGACCAACACCCTGGCAGCGGGCAGTTCGTTCGCTGGCGAGATTCTGGGCGCTTCACCGGCTCTGGGCATCACGGGGCAGTTCCTCGACGACATTCAGGTCGACTTCATGATCCAGGCGACGCAGGCCGATCGTCGGTCGGTGAGTTTGACAGCCCCGCGTCTGACGTTTACCAACGGGCAGGCGGCCAACATTTACGTTGCGACTCAGCAGGCGTTCGTTTCGGACCTCACGCCGGTGACGAGCGAATCGGCAGTGGCGTTCGACCCCGAAGTCAATGTGATCAACGACGGTGTGGTGCTGCTGATCGACGGCGTGGTTTCGGCAGACCGCCGCTATGTGACGCTGAACGTCGATGCGGCCATTTCGCAGTTGCAGGACTTCGCTCGCGAGCGGGTGACGGCTGCGGTCGCCGGCCTGCTGGTCGATTCGTCGGACACGGGTTCGTTCATTCAGTTGCCCATTGTGTCAGTCAGTCGCGTGCAGACCACGGTCACGATTCCCGACCAAGGCACGATTCTGCTCGGCGGGCAGAGGCTGATCTCGGAATTCGCGGTCGAAACCGGGGTTCCGGTGCTGAGCAAGATTCCGATCCTGAGCCGGTTTTTCTCGAATCGGATCGACGCCAAGGAAGAGCAGACGCTGCTCATTCTGCTCAAGCCCACAATCCTGATTCAGAACGAGCAGGAAGAAGAGAACTTCCCCGGGCTGCTGGACATGCTGGGTCGCTGATTCTGGAATGGCGAGTGTACGATCGGCCGGGTCCTGCGGGGCCCGGCTGTTTCTTTTGGGGTGTGGTATGCTTATGCTTCCGCCATTGCGGCCTCGAGGCCGTGCTGACGCCGAACTGGAGACTGGTTGATGCCTTCTTCCGACTCACGCTTGAGGATCACAGTTCGAGACACCGTGACATGTGTCGAGTTTCTGGATCGGAACATTCTTGACGAGTTGAACATCCAATCTATCGGTGAGGAGATCGGAAGTCTGATCGAGTCGGCGGGCAAGCCTCGCCTTCTGATCAGTTTCGCCAATGTCGATCACCTCGCGTCGGCGGCCCTTGGCGCGCTGATCACGATTCGTAACAAGGTCAAGGCCAGGGATGGCGAACTGAGGCTGTCGGACATTGACCCACAGATCTACGAGGTGTTCGTGATCACGCGGCTGGAAAATCTGTTCAACATTCACGAGACCAGCGAGGACGCGCTCAAAGCGTTCAAGAAGTAGGCCCGCGGGCAGGATTGGCTGAGACTCATGGGCGAATCCACGCCTCACGAGCAAGGTACAATGGAGATTCGACGCGACCGGTCACAGATCGAGCGTGTGTCAGATGCCATTCTGACTGCGGCCGAGGATCTGAACTATTCCAAGGCTTCTCGATTCGCCGTTCGCCTCGCGCTGGAAGAAGCCATCACAAACGCGTTTCATCACGGGCACCGACAACTGCCCGACACCGAGATGATCCGGGTGGAGTTCGAAGTATCGAGCGAACGAATCTGGATCGCGGTCGAAGATCGCGGCCCTGGCTTTGAGCCTCAGGATGTGCCCGACCCGACGATCGACGAGAACCTGGCGTTGCCGAGCGGGCGGGGGCTGATGCTCATGCGAACCTACATGTCGGAAGTGCAGTACAACGAAAAGGGAAACCGGGTCGAACTGGTGTACCGCCGACCCGCCTCCTGAGGTCTAGAATCTCGTCGGTCGGAGAAGTTGTTCGCATGGAGGCTTGGATCATGTCGTCAGAGCAAGTTGTTGCATCGCCGGTCACATTGACAGCCAAGGCTGCAGCCGAGATCAGAAACATTGTCGATCAGCAGGAACTCGATCCCGCAAAGGTTCGCCTTCGGGTGGGGATCAAGGGTGGCGGGTGCTCGGGGTTCAGCTACGTTCTGGACCTGACGGAGCAGCAGAAAGACTCGGACGAAGCCTTTGAGCAGCACGGGATTACGCTGATCTGCGACCCGCGGAGCCTGCCCTACCTTTCTGGCACGATTGTGGATTTCAAGGATGAGATCATGGGCCGTGGGTTTGTGTTCCAGAACCCCAACGCGACAACGACGTGCGGGTGTGGTTCAAGTTTCGCGGTCTGAGTGTTCTGAAATACGGAATTTGTGCGGTATTCACTTTGGAATTGTCAAGATTGTCCTTGGCTGAAGGTCCGATTTTCGCTATGCTGTAAGCGTCAGGCGGTGCATGCTGGCCTCAGGCTCGGGCGCTGAGGGAAGGGAGCCGTGTTGCGTTAGGTGCATGGCAAGACCGCTGTCGTTTCGCCCTTGGAAGGGACTCCATGGAAGGTGGAACATCGCTACCACTTGAGACCTGTCAGGGATCTGCTCCGCCGACGGTGACCCAGTTCAGTGTGTTCCTCCCGAACAAGGTTGGCAAACTGCTTGATCTCGTTGAGCGGTTCGACAACTCGCCGTGTGCGATTTGTGCTCTCAATGTGCATGAAGCGAGCGACCATGCGGTCGTGCGATTGATCACCAACAACACGAAGATGGCTCGAACCCTGCTGCGCGAAGACAAGCTCGCGTACGCCGAGAACGATCTTCTTGTTGTTGAACTCACTAAGGGCCATTCGCTGACGAGTCTGTGCCTGGCACTGCTCGGGGCCGAACTTTCGATTCACTTTGCGTATCCGCTCATGATCAAGCCCAATGGCCGACCGACGATCGCTCTGGCGGTCGATGACCCGACACTCGCGGGGCAGATCCTGCGACGCAAGGAATTCAGGCTCTTCGGCGAGGCGGATCTTCCAGCAGCCTAGTCGGGCTCGCGTCCTCTCAGCCAATCCGATCCATGCCACCCATGTAGGACCGCAGTACTGAGGGAATGGTGACGCTCCCGTCGGCGTTCTGGTGCATCTCAAGCAGCGGAATCATAAGTCGTGGGCTTGCAGCCACGGTGTTGTTGAGGCTGTGACAAAACACAGTTGAGCCCGATCCGGATTCGCCGCCGGGGCGGTAGCGCATGTTCAGCCTTCGACACTGATAGTCGTACAAGCGGCTGGCCGAATGCGTTTCTCCAAACGCTCCAATCGTCGAACCATCGGGCTGCGACTCGCCTCGACCGGGAACCCAGCATTCAACATCGACCATATCGGCGTTCTTGACACCCAGGTCACCCGTGCAGCACTGCAACAGGCGGTGGGGGAGTTCGAGCGAACGCAGGAACATCTCGACAAATCCGATCATCTTCGTGTGCCACGCCCGGCTCTCGGCCTGATCGGCGCGGCAGATCACGACCTGTTCGACCTTGTCGAACTGATGCACGCGATACAAGCCTGCAGTATCTTTCCCTGCAGCTCCAGCTTCGCGACGAAAGCACGTCGAGACCGTGACATACTTGCGAGGCAGGTCGCGCTCGTCGAGAATCTCACCCATATGCACGCCCATCAGTCCAACTTCGCCCGTGCCCGTCAGGTACAGATCTTGCCCGGTGTTCGTTGTGCCCGCGACGGGCTCCTCTTCGTCGGCTTCGATCTGCCACCGTCGAGTTTCATCGACGAGGTAACTCTGCGCACGCCCAGCAGGGAAAAAACCGGTCCCGACCATCGCCTCCTCGCGCACGAGCACCGGCACGCTCATCGGCGTAAAGCCATTGTCGCGCACCATGAAATCGAAGGCGTAGCGTGTCAGCGCCTGATGCAGCAGCATGCCCGCGCCGGTCAGCACATAACTCCGCGAGCCTGCAACTCGAACGCCGCGCATAAAGTCAACAAGTCCGAGTTCTTCGCACAGTCGAATGTGGTTGCGCGGCCTGAAACCCTTGTTTTCTTCAAATGACTTCTCAAAGTTCCACCATGCCGGGCTCCAGCGCCGAATCTCGACGTTGTCATCGCTCGACGTGCCGACAGGTACATCGGCATCCGGAGGCAGCGGGACACGCAGCAGAAGTGCCGTGAGTTCAGGCTCGATCTGTCCGATTCGATCTTCGAGCTGCTGGATCTCGGTCTTGAGTCGCGCCGGGGAAGCCTTGATCTCGTTGATCCGCGCTTCGATCTCGATACGCTCCCCGTCACTCGAAGCCGTCTTGAGCGATGCGGTCAACTGTCCGATCTGAGGGCCGGTTTCCTTTGCAAGTTTCTTCTGTTCGCTTCGGGCGGCTTCCTGCCGGGTCTGGAGTTCACGCTTCAGAGAGTCCAACTGCACCAGACGGTCAATATCGACACTGACCCTCTTGAGGGCGGCTCCGTTGCGGTAGCGATCGGGGTTTTCACGAAGGTCGCGGATGTCGATCATGGGATACCAGTGTAGATCGCCCATGAGGGCGCAATCTCAATGGAGCACCGAATGGGAACCAAGCCCGCTCCTCTGCGGACAAGGGAACTATCCTATTCACTCGGGCCCATCACTCGGGGAAGGGGATGTGGCGCGGGCGTGTGTTTGGAAGACGGGGAACCGCTGGATGTCGACTCTGCAACTCAAACTCAATGCTGGTCGCGGCCGACCGATTCGGCTGGACGACGACCCCATCACCATCGGTCGGCACCCTGACAACCGCTTGCGTATCAGCGACGACATGGCAAGTCGGCATCATTGCATCATCGAACCCCTCGGGGGCGGCAAGTTCCTATTGCGCGACCTGGGCAGTCGAAACGGGACCAAACTCAACGGCAACAAAGTTGGCGAATCGATGCTTCAGCCCGGCGACGTGATCCAGATCGGCAAGCTCGAGATGCTCGTCGAAGAACGTCAGAACGATGTCATCTCGCGCGTTCAGGAAGGTGAAGGCGAAGGAGATGGGCCAGCTCTTCCGTCGCGCCCGAGTAAGAAGGCCGAAGAACGCGCTCCGTGGATTGACGAACTCACATCGATCATCAATGCCTTCGCGGTCACTGGCGTCGATGACGAGAACCTCAAGATTATTGATGCGGATGGCAAACCTTCTGACGCGCTGGGTGGCACGGGGCCCGGGCCCCGGAGCATGCGATTGCTGCTGCGCGTGGCGTCGCGCACGCGAGCGACCGACATTCACTGCGAGCCCAAGGGCGAGGGCATGAACATTCGCATGCGCGTCGACGGGCAGATGGTCTGGATCACGGAACTGCCAAACGATGTCGGGGAGCGCATGCTTGGGCTGGTCAAGAACGCTTGCCAGATGAAGAGTGCGGCACGCGACGCCGTGCAGGATGGGCACTTTTCGTGCCGATTCCCTGATCGCCGGGTCGAATACCGCGTCAGCGTGACGCCTTCGGTGCATGGCCAGAAAATGGTCGTTCGAATTCTCGATCAGCGTGGCGTGCCGACATCGCTGTCCGATCTCGGGCTGGTCGGATACATGCACGAGCGCATCCGGGCGGTGACGATGCAGGACTCGGGCTTGCTGCTGGTGTGTGGTCCGACAGGGTCGGGCAAGACGACGACGCTGTACAACGCGCTGCGCGAGATCGACCGCGACACGCGCAACGTCATCACGATCGAAGACCCGGTCGAGTATCAACTCGAAGGGGTCACGCAGATGCCCATCGACGAAAAGAAGGGGAACACGTTCAATACGCTCCTGCGTTCAGTGCTTCGGCAGGATCCGGATGTGATCCTGCTGGGCGAAGTTCGCGACGAGGAGACCGCGCGAACAGCCATGCAGGCGGCGATGACCGGACATCTGGTGTTTTCGACCGTTCACTCGAAGGATTCAATCTCGGCGGTGTTTCGTTTGCTCGACCTGCGCGTCGAGCCGTACCTTGTGGCCAACGCGCTCAATCTCGTGCTTGCCCAGCGTCTGGTGCGCACGCTGTGCGATGCGTGCAAGCAGTCGGTGACGGTCACTCCGGGGCAGGCCAACAAGATCGGCAGATTTCTTGGCACCAAATCCCAGATTTGTGCGCCAGTCGGGTGTACCAAGTGCATCAAGACGGGGTATCGCGGGCGGCACGCGCTGTTCGAGCTGCTCGATTTCAACGATGAACTGCGCGATGTGGTGCTGCGCAACCCGAGCATCCAGGCAATGCGCAAGATCATCGATCAGGGCCTCTTCACAACGCTTCAGCAGTTCGGGTATCGCCTCGTATCCGACGGCGTGACCTCGATGGAAGAGGTCGATCGCGTGGCCGGGTCGAGTTGAGGCGGACTCGCGAGCGGCTGCTCGAGGGTGAGTGGTTCGTGAAAACACATCCGGCGATCGACCTTCACACACGGGCATGAGAGAGGGAGTGTTCTCATGGGTGTGTGGGGGCCGACCGCCGAACGCGTCAGCACGAGAGGGGGGAGTTGAGGCTCAGGCCGCGGGCAACATGCCTATGCGGTGCAGGAACACGGTTGCCTGCGAGACTTCTTCGCGCGTGAAATCGCAGAGAATCTGAGGCTGGAGTTCGCTGCCGAGGAGTTCGGTCGGTTCGACATACCGGCCACTGGCAGTTTCGGCGATTTCAGTGACCGCGAGCAAAATTGCTTCTGCGGCTTCGATCAATCGTTCTGCGCTGATGGGTTCAGGTTGGTTGTTCATCGCGCCCTCCTTACACATTCTCTTTCGTAAACAATCGACTTTGAGTTTCCATTCCGTGGCTGCGTTTGTTTGTTCGCCAGTTCTCAAGCGAGATTTTGAAGCCTTGACACACGCCAGTTCTTTCGGATTGCCGCCGATTTCTTTCTCGGTCTGACATAATTGGCCTATAGAACAGGTTGCTTGGCCACTGTTTCTCTGCAAAGGAGGCCCAATTCTCTCAGTTTGTGCGCTCGGAACGGGAATATCAGACGAGCGCTCACGGTTCGAGCAGCCGCGCATCGCGCCACGCAGGGAACTCGCGCCTCCATGCGTGAAGCAGCGCCGAATCGATCGGCACGCTCAATACGCCGATTTCGTCCGCGAGTTCGCCGAGGATTCGCCCTTTCGGGTCGATAGCGATGCTCCCGCCCTTGTAGCTCAGATACGGATCGTTTCCGGTTCGGTTCGCGCCGAGGACGAAGGCCTGGTTTTCGATCGCCCGGGCGATGAGCAGCGTGCGCCAGTGTTCCTGGCGGGCACTTGGCCAGTTGGCACCAATGGCAAAAACTTCCGCCCCGCGGCGCAGTCCGAGGCGAAACAACTCGGGAAATCGCAGGTCATAACAGATGGCCGGGCACACACGCAGTGTGTCACCCGAGGAATCCGCCCACGAGAATGTCACGACTGTGTCACCCGCATCAAACGCTTCGGGCTCGCGCCCGAACGTGAAAGGATGAATTTTCGCGTAATCCGCAACTTTTTCGCCTGAAGGCCCATACACAGTCATCATATTGAGTGCGCGAGGGCTCGCTTGAGGCCGAACCGTTCGGCCCCCCGCAACGTACACTCGCATATCGGTCGAAAGGTGCACCAAAAAATGTTCAGTTGCGTTGTCCTGATCGTTGGTGTGTGAAATGTTAAGTGAGAATCCGCTATCAAAAAGTTCGGGCAATACGATCAAGTCGTATGGCCTGATGTGGGTGTGAGCCAGCAGGTCCGCTGTCGCTTGAAAGTTGGCGTCGCGGTTTTCCCAAGAGATATTGAGTTGAACTAGATGTGCCTGCACGGATTGCATGGTATCACGTCAGGAAAGCCCGTTGTGCAGCGGATGATCCACCAAGAAGACTTCATGCACCAGATTCTGGAATGCGAGACTGACGTGGCCTTGGATGACGCTCCGATGACACGCCCCCTTCCCCCCGTCGTCTTGGCGAGTCGATCGCCGAGACGGCGGGAGCTTTTGACTTCGCACGGTATTCGCCACTCCGTCGTCAATGTTGCGATTGACGATGGCGAACTGTGTTCGCTTGGGCGCGAGCCGCGCTCGTGGGTGATGTCGCTTGCTTATCTCAAAGCCGCTGCCGGTCGTTGCGACGCTCTATTCGTGCACGAAGAATCCGCTGTCCTGCTCGGTGCTGACACCATTTGCGTGCAGGGCGGACGAATCATCGGGCAGCCACGCGATGAGGATCACGCACGCAGCATGATTCTCGAATTGTCCAATGGTGTTCACGACGTACTCACAGGCGTCGCACTGCTCGATCCGCTGACGGGGCGGCGGGATCTCTTCTTCAGTGCTGCCAGGGTTCGCGTAGGCCACCTCTTGCCGGTTGAGGTCGATTCATACGTTGCCAGCGGGCTTTGGCAGGGCAAAGCGGGCGGATACAACCTCGGGGAGCGGCTAGACGCCGGTTGGCCCATTGACTTCGAAGGCGATCCGACTGGGGTGATGGGGCTTCCCATGACGCTTCTGGTCCCGAGGTTGTCGCGCTTCGCCGCAGCGACCTGAGCCCGGAACGCGCAGTTTTTGCGCACGACCTGCAAAAGTCGCGTTCAACTGGTGGATGCCGGTCGTGGCGGACCGATACGAGCCATGATGGGTTCATTGATGGAGGCTTCGCGCGCGCATGGCCGACGTACTTGACCAAAGCGAGGTTGACGCACTGCTCGCCGCTGTTGACGCGGGGACGGTACAGGCTGAAGACCGACCCAAGTCTGTCTTCAGCCGCCGACCGATCGACCCTGATGAGATTGAGATCCGCTCGTACGATTTCAAGCGCCCCGAGCGTGTCAGCAAGGACCAGATGCGGTCGCTCCAGACGCTGCACGAGGCCTTTGCGCGGAATTTTGGGGCGTCTCTGTCGGGTTTCATGCGCACAATCGTTGAAGTAAAGGTTGCGACATGCGAACAGATGACGTACGGCGAGTTTATTTCGGGGCTGCCGAATCCGACCAGTTTCAATCTGATCGAGGCGTCGAGCCTTGAGGGGACGATCTGCCTGGAGATCAGTCCCCTAATCGTGTACCCGATGATCGACCGACTGCTGGGGGGGTCGTCGCACGACTTGTTTATCCCTCAGAGGCCGATGACCCCGATCGAGATGCGGCTGATCAGCAATATCACTCGGCGCGCGCTGGACACCCTGAGCGAGGCGTGGGAAAGCGTGCTGAAGGTGTCGTTCTCGATTTCGTCGTCTGAGAGCAACCCGCAGTTGGTGCAGATAGTCCCCCCTAATGAGGTGGTGGTTGTGGTTGGATTGGAACTGAAAATGTCGAATCGTGCGGGGACGATGAACCTGTGTATTCCCTATAACGTAATCGAGCCGGTCATGGCGGACCTGAGTTCGCAGAGTTGGTTCAGCGTGACGAAAGGGGATTCGAACGGGGAGATTGCCCAAGTACTGTCGCGGCAACTCGGGCGGGCGGCGCTTGGGGTGACGGGGGTGCTGGCGGAGACGACGATCACGCTGGCGGATTTGGCGCAGTTGCAGGTTGGGGACGTGATCCTGACCGAGAAGGCGTGTGCGAAGCCGGTGGTTCTGTCAATCGAGGGGGAGAAGAAGTTTCTGGGGTCGATCGGACAGCATAAAGGCAAGCGTGCGATTCGCATTGACCGTTCGATTGCGGTTGATGACCGAGTGTGAGCATTCGGTGCGGAATTTGACCGGAGTGCGGGCCTGACACTACAGTGTGTGGCACATTCGGCTGCGGGTGCGGCCGAAGGAGAGGTGTTTGGCATGCAGACGAGCAGCGTCCATGTCGGCTGATGCTTTGGGAGTTCCGGTCGTGCGTGTCGCCTGTTTTGCAGGCGAGAGCGCGGGTTCGGGAGGGGTCGTGATGGGCTGACCTTCCGGGCAGATCGTGACGGGCGGGATCGTTGACGCGATTCCCGTGGACCGGAGCCGCGAAGGTGTCAGCCACCTCTCGTGGTTCGTTTGTTTTTGTTCTTTCGCCAATTCTTTTGAGGCGACGGACGACATTTTGAAAAACTCAACATGCAGGGCGCGGGCCCGTCGGAGTGATGACGTGAATACGCAAGAGATGATGAGAATTCTGGACTCGATCGCACGCGATCGGAACATTGACCGTTCGGTGCTGATTTCGGATCTGGAGCAGGCGATGGTGTCGGCTGCGCGCAAGTACTTCAACACGCTGGATGCCGAGGAGTTCACGTGTTCTCTGGATCCGATTGCGGGGACGTTCTCGCTGTATCGGCACGGGGAGCCGCTGGAGATGCCGCCTGAGGCGTTCGGGCGCATCGCTGCACAGACGTTTAAGCAGGTCATGATTCAGCGTTTCCGCGAAGATGAGCGGGCGTCGATTCAGGACGAGTTCGGGAAGCGGATCGGAACGATTGTGACAGCGACGGCGCAGCGGTATGACCACGGCGCGCTGATTGTGACGGTGGATCGGGCCGAAGCGGTGATGTTGCGCAATGAGCAGATCCCTGGCGAGCAGTTCATGCCTGGCGACCGGGTGCGTGCGATGGTGCTCGATGTCAAGGATGTCGGGAGCCAAGTCAAGATTTATGTGAGTCGCGCGCATCAGGACTTCATCAAGCGGCTGTTCGAGGTCGAAGTGCCGGAAGTTGCCGAGCGAATCATCGAGATCAAAGGGATGGCGCGTGAGCCTGGCTACCGGACGAAGATCGCGGTGAGTTCGATTGACAGCAAGGTTGATGCGGTCGGGGCGTGCGTGGGCGTGCGTGGGAGCCGCATCAAGAACATCGTTGATGAACTCAATGGCGAAAAGATCGACATCGTGCGCTGGAACGAGTCGAGCCAGATTCTGATCCAGAACGCGCTGAAGCCGGCCGAAGTGGCGGAGATCAGTCTGTGCTTCGAACTGGGGCGTGCCACGGTGGTGGTGCGTGACGACCAGTTGAGCCTCGCGATCGGCAAGCGCGGGCAGAACGTGCGACTGGCGGCGCGTCTGGCGGGATGGGACATCGACATTCTGACGCCCGAGGAGTTCACAGCGGGTCTTGAGACGCTGTCGGAGACTCTCGTCGGGATAGAAGGCGTGACCGAGGAAATGGTTGATCGCTTGGCGGCGCTGGGCATGGTGAGCGTTTTTGATATCGAGGAGGTCGGTGCCGAGGTGCTGATGTCGGAGCTCGAAGTTGACGCCGAGGTTGCCGCCCAGATGGTGCAGATTTCTGCGGGCAAGGCGAAGGAAGTCGCGGCCAAGCAGCAGGCAGAGAAGGAAGAGGCAGAGCGTCGGAAGGCTGAAGAGACGGAGGCTGCGCGTCGGGCGTTGTCGGGCGAGGAGAGTTTGGAAGATATGGATCCGGACACAGCGGCAGCGGCGATTCTGGGTGCGGGGTCGTACTCGGTGCGTCGTGCACCTGCAGCGGCGAAGGTTGACAGTGGGGATGCAGACGCACGTGCGGCAGACATTCTGGGTGGTGAGCAGAACTGAGAGTTCGTTCGATTGGTGGTGACACCATCGAGAACCGTTGGAGGCTGGCTTGGCAAAGCGGGTTTTTGAAGTTGCGAAGGAACTGGGGATCACGTCGAAGGCGATCGTGGAGAAGTGCCGCGCGGAGGGAATTCCCGAAGCGGTCATCAAGAACCACATGTCGACGGTGTCTGCCGGTTTGGAAGCGACGTTTCACGATTGGTTCCGTGCGGGTGACGCTGGCGGCACGGCTGTGGAGACGGCGGAGAAGGTTGACATTGAGAAGGTGCGACAGAAGGTGGTGCGTAAGGCCAAGCCGCTGTCGAAACCTGATGATGAACCGATGATGCCGGCGCCCGATACGGCGGTGTCTGTCGGTGCGAACGGCGAGAGCCATCGCGCGGTGGCGAGTAGTGGGACGGCGAGCGTGCCTCAAACTGTTGCGGTGCGGGCTGAACCGTTGCAAACGGAGGCGGTCAAAGCACCCGAGAAGAAGCAGGCAGAGCCTCGAGAAGATCGTTCGAGCGATGGTGGGAATGTGGCGACGAAGGTGCCTGTTGGTCGGGAGGTCGGCGATCGTGCGCCGGAGAAGGCTGCTTCGAATGCGGCGCCAATGAATGTTCCGACGCGGCCTCAGGTGGTCAAGCCGGCGGGGCCTCAGTTGGGTGAGCGCGAGCGGGTAAAACTGTCTGGCCCGAAGGTTGTGCGTGTGGAAGCCCCCGAGCCTGTGGAGCCAGCTCGTCCAAGGCGGAGTCCGCCTCGCGACGGTGGTGGCGGGCAAGGGGTTGGCGCGCCTGGATTCGCTCCGGCGATGCCGTCATCAGATGATGACCGTGGGCGGAGTCCGCGGCGTGGGGGTGCACCTGGTGGTGGAGGTGGTTCGAAGCGTCGTGGAGTTGCGTCATCAGGTCGCGGGAGCGACGGCACCTGGTCGGAGCAGGATCTGGCTGAGCGCGAGATGAAGTTGCAGCGTGCCGGCGGGTTCCTGAGGCAGAAGCGTCAGCAGCTCAAGCGTCAAGAAGGCGAACGAAGCCAATCCGCAGCAGAAGCGGGCGGCAAGATCACGATTGCCGAACCTTTCACGATCAAGGAGCTGTCGGCCGCCACGGGCGTGAAGGGCGCAGACATTGTCAAGCAATTGTTTCTGCAGGGCGTGATGGCGACGATCAACTCAGGGATCGACAAGCTCAAGGCTCAGGAAATCATGCTCGAATACGACATTGAACTCGATGTCGTGGAATCGAAGAGCGCTGAGCAGCGTGTGTCGGATTCGTTTGTTGATCGGACAGTGGTCGATCTGAAGTCTCGCGGCCCGGTGGTGACGATTCTGGGTCACGTCGATCATGGCAAGACGAGCCTGCTCGATCGGATTCGCAACGCGAATGTTGCGGAAGGCGAGGCTGGGGGTATTACGCAGGCGACGAGCGCGTTTCGCGTGCCTCTGAGGTTTGGCGATGAGGACAAGCACATTGTGTTCATCGATACGCCAGGCCACGAGGCGTTTACGTCGATGCGTGCGCGTGGTGCGCATGTTACGGACATCGTGGTGCTGGTGATTGCGGCCGATGACGGCGTGATGCCTCAGACGATTGAATCGATCAGCCACGCCAAGGCTGCGAAGGTTCCGATCATTGTTGCGCTCAATAAGATCGACAAGGCCGAAGCGACGGACGGGAACATTCAGCGAATCATGGGTCAGTTGGCCGAGCATGGCCTGAACCCGGTCGAGTGGGGTGGACAGACGGAAGTCGTGCGAACGAGTGCGCTGAAGAACAAGGGGATTCAGGACTTGCTGGAGGTTCTGGATCTGACTGCGCAGATGCTGGAGTTGACATCGGACTTCGGCGGCGCTGCGCGTGGGACCGTGATCGAAGCCAGACCGGAAGAAGGGCGCGGCAATGTCGCGAATATTCTGGTGCAGGACGGTTTGCTCAAGGTCGGAGATTTCATTGTGCTGGGGCGTGCTTTCGGGCGTGTGCGCGACATCACGGATGATCGTGGGCGCAGGCTGAAAGAGGCTTCGCCACCGATGCCGGTTCAGATTTCGGGCATCGATGCGCTTCCGGACGCGGGGGACAAGTTCTTTGTGACAGACACGCTCAAGAAGGCTGAGCAGGCAGCCGAGCAGCGTCGCGAGCGTGAGCGGCATGAGCAGTTGGCGCAGCCGAAGGTCACGCTGGATTCGCTGTTCAGTCAGATGGCGGAAGTCGGGCTGAAAGAGATTCTGGTGGTGCTCAAGGCGGATGTGCAGGGCTCGGTGGATGTGATCAGAAACGAGATCGAGAAGATTTCGTCGCCTGAGGTCAAGGTGCGTGTGCTGCATGCAGCGGTGGGTGGGATTACGGAATCGGACGTGATTCTGGCCGAGGCATCGAAGGCGATCATCGTCGGGTTCAACGTGATTCCGTCGGGCAAGGCTCGGCGGATGAGCGAAGACAAGGGCGTGGAGATCCGGAGTTATCGCGTGATCTACAACATCACGGATGACATCCGCAAGGCGGCGGAAGGGCTCTTGGCGCCGGATGTGCGCGAGGAAGTGCTTGGGCATGCGGAGGTTCGCCAGGTCTTCAAGATCACGCGTGTAGGGGCGATCGCGGGTTGCTATGTGACCGATGGCACAGTTGAACGCGACGCGATGATCCGTGTGACGCGCAACGACATTGTCGTTGAGCACGATCGGAAACTGGAGCAGCTCAAGCGGTTCAAGGACGACGCGAAGGAGGTTCGCGCCGGGATGGAGTGCGGCATGAAGATCGCGGGATACGACGACATCAAGGCTGGCGACATCATCGAGTGCTACAAGAACGTCGAGGTCAAGCGCACGCTGTGAATCCGACACACTCCGAGGCAAGAGTTTTGGACGTACTCCCTGTGGCGTCGTGCGAGTGCGATGAGTTGGAATGGACGGAGGGTACTGCGCTGATCGTCGGCATTCTCCAGTTTGAGTTGATGATCCATGACGCCCAATCGCTCAAGGACAAGCGGCGGGTGGTGCGGTCGGTGAAGGATCGCCTGCATCGCGAGCATCAGGTGAGTGTTGCCGAAGTTGACGCGCAGGAGCGGGCAGATCTGGCAGTGCTTGGGCTGGCGATGGTTGGTGGAGACGGGCGGTACATCGGTCAGACACTTGATCGGATCACCGAGAAGCTGCGATCGTTGCACGATGCGGAACTGGGGAACATGCGGCGGGAACTCTTGTATGGCGCTGCCGGGCCTCAGGGGTTGACAGACGACGATGCAAATTCCTTCGAAGGGATCGAGCGTGAGATGCTGCGTCGAGCCGAGCAAGATCCGGAGGGGCTGGAGTGAAACGTCGAACGCTTCAGATTGGATCAGAACTCGAGAAGGCTATCAATGACGTGCTGGCCCGCGGACTTGCGGACCCGCGTGCCAAGGGCCTGATCACTGTGACAGGGGTTGAGGTTGTCGAGGATCTCTCGGCTGCGCGAGTCATGGTGTCGATCCATCCCGAAGAGCACGAGAAGCTGACGATGCACGCGTTGGCCTCGGCGAGTGGATACTTGCGGCGCGAGGTGATGAAGCGTGTGCACTTGCGTTTGATGCCGGTGCTGATTTTCAAACTAGACACCGGGCTGAAGAATCAGGCCAAGGTGTTTGAGTTGCTCGGAAAGATCGCGGAGGAGCGTGCGGCACTCGAAGAAAAGGGCCCGGCGACGGAGCAGAGTGAGGATCAGTCAGGTGAATCGGGAGCCGGCACGTGATGGACAAGGATGGCACCGGCCGCATTCGCGAGATTCTTGAACGATTGGTTGTGGAAACCGATCGTTGCGGAGATTCTGATTGCGCTCTGCGCGAGGTGCGCTCGGAGTGTCGGTTTGTCAATCAGGTGGTGTATTCTTTCATCCTTTGGGAGAGCACGGCAACGCGCGCCGAGCGTGCGATCGTCGCGATCGATGAATCGCTGGCGGATGTCAATGAGTTGCGGGTGTGTCTTCCTTCGGACTTGATAGGGATTATCGGTTCGCGTTACCCCAGGGCGGAAGAGCGTTCGAGGCGTTTGCGTGCGTGCCTTGGGGCAGTCTATGAGCGTGAGCACGCGATGGACCTGAGTTTTCTGGAACAGCAGACGAAGCGCGATGCGAGAGCGTTTCTGGATGGGATGGAGGGCATGGTGCCGTTTGTCGCGTCGCGTGTGATGCTGCTCGAACTGGGCGGGCATGCATTTCCGATGGATGGGCGCCTTTGTGCGCATGCGCGTGCATTGCTCGAACTGGAAGAGAAGCCCGACGCGATGGCGCTCCTGCTTGAGCGGGCGTTTTATGCGGGCGAAATTCTGCCGATTTATCGGTGCCTCGAGCGGCTGATGAACGCTGAGACCGGCGCGGCGCGTGAGTCAAACGAGACTCGTGAGACGGAAAAAGGCTTGTCGTGAGGCGGGCAACGCATACAACGCGATCGGGGTTCTGCTCTACGTCGCTGCGGTCGATCTGTTGCGTGATGCTGGTGGTGCTGGGGCTCACCGCATGTGCTTCGAACCAGCGTGACAACTCACGCCCGGACAGCGCGATATCGCGAGGTGCTGGGCAGGACATCGAATCGAGTGCGGATCTGAAAGAAGCATTGAGAGCGCGTGCTGCCGAGCAGGAAGTGACTGCCAAGCCTGTTCAGAACGCGGGTGTGCTGCGGCCTTGGATGCCACGGGATGGCCGAAGCGATGGCGCGACTGAAGCGTTTGCGACTCTGGACCTTGCGGAGATATTGAGCGACATACGAAACCGGCCATTGTTTGCGGGCGATCTGGCGCGAGCGGCAGTCGATGAATCAAGCCAGGATCAGGCGCTGCGGTTGTATGTGCAAGCGCGTGTGCGCAGTGGCGAGGGAGACGGCTCTGGCGCACTGTCACTGCTGGAACGTGCGGCAAGGCTCGATCCGAGTTCGGCACAGATCTGGAGCGAACTGGGGCAGGTGCAGATCAGACAGGGGCTTCGGAGTTCGGGCGTGTCTTCGCTTCGGCAGGCGGCTGCCAATGGAGCGGATGATCTTCGTATCTGGGCGCTCGTGGGCATGGATGCAGCAAGGCGGCGCAACATTGAGGAAGCAACGCGATGGCTTGCCGAGGCCCATGCCAGGATCGACGATCAGACGGACCCATACGCAGAAGCGTGGATCAGTGTGTCGCTGGGCGAGTTGTTGCTGGAGCAAGGCTCGTTGCGAGCGGGGATCGATCTGATTGAGCCAGTGCTGCGCCGCGAGCAGGAAGCGCATATCGCTTCGTCGTTTGCGAGCGAGTATGCGGTGCTCGTGCGGCGTCATCCGTTGCTCTGGATGTCGGTCGCGGATGCACACAGCGAACTTGCGGACTGGGCCGGCGCGGCAGCAGGATACGAGCGGGCGGCTGCGTATGAGGGAATGCCTCGAGATGAGCTTGAACGTCGTCGCATGTACTGTCTGTACCGCCTTGGTCGTACGGCGGAGGCATCGTTGATTGCCATCGCAGCATTGTCATCGGGTGCCGGGCAGGCGGAGGCTTCGGATCTGGAGTTTCTGGCGGCGCTGGGGCAGCGTGAACCGTTGCTGCATCGGACAATCAATGTACTGGCGTCGAGCGGCCCGGGGGGTTTGCCAAGCCAGCGTACAGCAATGCTCTTTGCACAGATTGCAACGCTATCGAACTCATCATGGAAGCATCGCGTGGCGTTGGTGCCTTCGGATTTGAGACTGAGCCCGCAGTTGATTCTTGCGCTGACGACCTCATCACAAGTAGACGCAGAGCGATGGGAAATTGCAGTCCGGCTGGCGACTCTACAGCCAGAAGATGTGGAGTTGATTGCGGACGCGCTGTGTGCGGTGCCAGTGATCTCGACGGCGGAACTAAAGCGGCTGAGCAGCCGAAGCCCGACGGATCTGCTTTCGCTTGCTGTGCAGGTTCGTTTGGGTATGGTCCATCGAGCGGCGGATCTGGAGGCATTGGCCGCGTTGTCACCAATGCATCGTGTGCTGGCATTGCGCATTGGGAGCCAGAGCGGGCGGTGGGAAGATGTGCAGGCACTTTATGAAGGTAAATCGGATGGAACGGTGATGCTACGGGCTCGGGCGCTTGCGGCTGCGGGGCGCTTGGGCGAGGCTGTGGAGATGTTCAGTGCTGATGACGCAACGGGGGTTACAAGCGTCAATGATGGTTTGTGGGCGATGGATGTTGTTGCCGATGCCGGTGCGATTGATGCTCAGGATGCACTCGTTCGGCGGCTGATCGAGATTGATCCACGTGATGAGCGCTCGATCGTGCGAGCCGTCGAGATGGTGTTGGGTGCAAGCACAGGAGCAAAGTCAGAGTCGCTTCGCGCGCTCCTACTCGAACAGGATCTGGTGCGCAACTCGGAGCGTGCGCGAGTTCGTGAGCAACTGGCGATGATCGAGCGGGCACGATTCGGTGCCGAATCGATACGATTGCTCCAGAGGCTGATCGATCTGGAGATGATCCCGCATGATGAGCAGTATTCGTCGTGCTTTGCCTACTGGGCGACGCTGGATGATGCGTCAGGCCCGGCGGCGCTGGAGGAAGCGGAATCATGGCTTCGGTCGCGCATTGATCGCGACAGGCCTGAAGAGGCTGCAACGTTGGCACTCGCTCGCCTGCTCGTGCTGATGCGGCGGGGTGAGGAAGGGCTTGAGTTGCTCGATGATCCTGCGCTTGCGTCGACGCCGAGAGTGGAGAGGGGGCGCGAGTTTGTGCTTCGCTCGCTTGGTCGTGGCGAGGAGGCGCTGGATCTGGCGATGGCACGACTGGGGACCGAGCCGCGGTCGGTTGAGGAGCTGCTTGAACTCCTGGCACTTCAGTTCGATCGTGGCGAGAGCCTTGATGACGTGCTCGAAGAACTGGCGAAGGTGCCGCCGTGGCTGCAGGTGCGGAGCCCGGTACGCGAAGCGATGTTGGTTGTGGCTGGGCGTCTGTCTGGTGAAGTGCTGAACGCGCAGACCGATACAGCGCGGCATGAACGCGCTAGCCAGTTTGTGAAATTGATCGAGTTCGTCTCGGGGCGCCATGCGCTCCCGATGCCTGAGCCGATGCATCGGTTTCGACTTGCGTGTCTCTCGATGCTGCCCAGCGTTACGCTTGACTCCATTCTCATTGCGGCCGACTCGTTCGCCAATGAGCATGGCCAAGTGAGCGAGGCGGCGTTCGCCGAGACGTTCGGCGCGCTGCTCCAGACGCAACGCACACAGGAATCGCTGATCTTTGCGGCCCACGCGACGACGAACGCGGATGAGTTTCTCGCGGATCGCTGGCGTCAGATGTTGTTGCCTTTAGCAACGCTTGGCACGATCGCGACGGTGGATCGAGTTCTTTTGAGGCTTGCAGAGACGGGCCAGATCGATGCAGCGGTTGACGCGACGCGGACAGACGATCAGCCGGGAGACATCGGCCCGACGGATGACCGGGCGGAGATCGCGTATGTGCTGGCCAGCATCGCGGCGTCGAGGCAGCGTGAGGCCGCGGCTGCGCTGCTGTATCAGAAAGCGCTTGAGTTTCAAGCCGATCATCCGTGGGTGTGCAATGACTACGCGTATTTCCTGATCGAGCGCGATCAGGACTTGTCGGAGGCCGAGCGGCTCGTTCAGGTCGCGTATGCGAAACTAGCGACGAATGGCAATGTGCTCGATACTTTTGGGTGGCTGCGCTACAGACAGGGACGGTTCACGGATGGAGAGTATGGCTTGGGGGCGGTGTCGCTGCTTGGCCGAGCCGCGCTGACAACCGAGGGTGTGTCGAATCCGACGATCCTGAATCATCTGGGCGATGCGCGGTGGCGTGACGGGAACGCTGCGGGCGCAAGCGAAGCGTGGATTCGGGCTGAGGCGCTGTATCTGGCACGGCAGCGGACCTATCAAACCACAGAGCAGCGCCGCCTACCGGAGTATTCGAGGTTGGAAGTGGCCTTGCGTAATGTGCGGGAAAAGTTGCGGGCAGTGGAGGCCGGGGGTCGGCCTCCGGTGGCGCCGATCGTCGAGACAGGCGGGCAACAATAGGGGCGGGCTCACGTCGAGCGGGAATCAATCAGAGACCATTCTGGGCAGTCTAGCAAAGAGGGCGAGCATGGCCGGTCACAGTAAATGGGCGAATATCAGGCACCGCAAGGAACGCCAGGACAAGAAGAAGGGCAAGGTGTGGTCGAAGTGTTCGAAGGCGATCATGGCTGCGGCTCGCGCTGGCGGGGGAGATCCGGACACGAACCTTTCGCTGCGATATGCAATCGACGAAGCCAAGTACGCCAACATGCCCAAGGACACGATTCAACGGGCGATTGACAAGGGTGCGGGTGCAACTGGCGGCGAAGATTGGGCGGAGGTCAGTTATGAAGGCTACGGCCCGGGCGGGATCGCGGTGATCATCGACGCGCTGACGGACAATCGCAATCGCACAGTGACGGATCTGCGGACGATCTTCAAGAAGGTGGGATGCTCGCTCGCGACGACTGGCGCGGTTTCGTTCCAGTTTCAGACGAAGGGGCAGATCGTGCTCGATGGCGAGTACGAGGAAGAGAAGGTCATGGAATGTGCGCTCGAAGCGGGTGCTTCGGATGTCGAAGCGCCCGAGGCTGGCGGGGCGTGGACAATCCTGACGGATCCGACAGAATTTCAGGCCGTCAAGGAAGCGGTCGAGGGCGCTGGCATGAAGATTCTCGAAGCACGCATCGCCAAGATTCCGAAGGAGAGCCAGGAGATTCGAGGCGAGGACGCGCGAAAACTGCTGGCGTTTCTCGAAGCGCTCGAGGACAACGACGACGTGCAGAACGTGTACTCGAATGCTGACATCCCTGCGGATGAGCTCGAGAAAATGGGGTGAGTGTGCCGGTTGTTGCGGGCGCGAAGTTGATGCCATGGATCGGGCGGGCAAGTTTCGACCGATCGAGGAGGTATCGGTATGCGCTTCAACGGCAATGGGCAGCGGGGGGGCGTCGCGTGTGCTTCTGCATGCTCAACCCGAGTACTGCTGACGCATCGAAGAACGATCCGACCGTGCGGCGTTGCATCGGTTACGCGCAGCAATGGGGGTTTGATGCGCTGGAGGTTGTGAATATCTTTGCGCTGCGTTCGACTGATCCGCGCGGGCTCTACGAGGCTGCGGATCCGATCGGGCCTCGCAATGACGCGGCGATTGTGCGGGCTGCTGAGCGGGCGCAGTTGCTGGTGCTGGCTTGGGGCGGACATGGGGAACTTGGGGGACGAGGCAGGGAGGTTGTGAGGCTTGTATCGAAGACGAAGCCCGCGATGTGTCTGGGCGTAACGCAGTCGGGCGAGCCGCGACATCCGTTGTATTTGTCGCAAAGCGAACTGCCGATGTCGATCCCGAGTTTTGTGCTTGAGGCGGCCGGTGCGGCGCGGTATGCTGGGTGAATGTTCGTGCTTGGCGCAGATCCGGTGTTTCCTGCGGGAGTGGTGCTGCCGATGGCGTTGGTGGCGCTTGTCGCAACGTGTCTGCATCTGATAGCCATACAAGGTTCGGCGATGCCTGCGAGCCGGAAGCGGATTCGTACGACGTCTGGTGTGCTGAGTCTGTTTCTGATTCCGATGGCGGCGTACGGGTTTGGCATCGCGACGACTGACGATCAGCGCGTGTTCCTCATGGTGTGGCTGGCCGTGCTGGGGGTGTTGGGGATCATGGTTGTTCTTGCAGGACTTGACATGCTCAACAATGTGCGCATTCACGCGAGCGAGCAACAGCAGATTCGAGCGAACCTGCGGTCATTGCGGGCGGAATTGCAAGAATACGTTGAACGTCATCGGGCCGGGGGCTGAGCGGGGGCAGACACGCTAGGGTTCTGGCGTGAACGAATCTGCCGCGAGAACAGGAAATACACAGCGACCTCCGGTCCGAGGGTTGCTCGGGCGCGCGCTGAGCAAAGTGTATGAAGTAGAACTAAACCGCAGGTCGCGCCGATTCGATGCCGGAGTTGGAGTGCATCGGCTTGATCGACCGGTCATCAGCGTCGGAAATCTGTCGGTAGGCGGAACAGGCAAGACTCCGACGGTGACGGCCGTTTCTCGATGGCTGCTCGAGGCCGGGCATAGGCCTTGCATTGCGATGCGTGGATATCGGGCTCGCGATGGCGAGTCGGATGAGGCGATGGAGTATCGGCAGCTGATCGCGGGTGTGCCTGTGGTGGCCAAGCCCGATCGTCGCGCGGGGTTGAATGCACTTTTCGCATCGCCAGAAGGAAGGGGTGTGGATTGCGTTGTGCTTGACGACGGGCTTCAGCACCGCCGGCTCGCACGCGATCTGGATATTGTGCTGGTCGATGCGACGCGCGATCCATTCGCCGATCGGTTGCTGCCTGCGGGATGGCTGCGTGAGCGACCCGAAGCACTGCGACGGGCACAGGCGGTCGTCGTGACGCATGCTGAGCGAGTCGGTGTGGGCGTCGTTGAGAGATTGTTCGAACGCCTCGCCCGGATCAATGCGCAGATGATCTTGTTAAGTTCATGGCACCACTGGTCTGGCCTAAGTGTGTGCGGATTCGATGGCGCGGTCGAGCACCAGCCTGTATCATGGCTCGAAGGGCGGCGAGTGCTCGCGGTATGTGGCATCGGCAATGGTTCGGCGTTTGTGGCGGCGGCTGAGGGAGCGGCTGGCAGCGCATTGGCGGGTGCCATCGTGCTGCGCGATCATGCACACTATGACCGCCGTACGCTCGAACGCATAGTCCGAACGGTCAAGCAAACACAGGCCGATGTCATCCTCACAACACGCAAAGACAATGTCAAACTTTCGGCATGGGCTCCGAATAATGGTCTTTGCCCCGTGGCGACGGCCGAACTGGAGATCCGCTTTGATCGGGGGAAGGAAGCTTTGCGAGAGCGGGTGCTCGGAGTCGTGGCGACCGGCAGCCGAATACCATAGATTCTCATGGATCGATTGCTTGAACAACTTGCTGTGTGGAAGCCGTTCACGGCTGTCGTGGTCGGCGATTTCATGCTGGATCAGTTGCTCTTTGGCGATGCGGAGCGGCTGAGTTCGGATGCGCCTGTGCCTGTGCTTCAGGTGCGGCGTCAGGAGAACATGCCGGGCGGCGCTGCCAACTTGTGCATGGATCTTGCCGCGATGAAAGGTCGCGTGTATGCGCTCGGGGTTGTTGGACTCGATCCGGAAGGGCAGGTTCTCCGACGCGAGATGGATACGCGCGGCATCGATACCACGGGCCTGATCGCTGATGCGTCGCGCCCGACGACGATCAAGCGCAACCTGATCGGCCTTGCGCAGGCACGACACCCTCAGAAGATGTTTCGCGTGGACTTCGAATCGCGCGAGCCGATCGCTTCGGACATCAGCGATGGGATCCTGGCGCGCCTTGATGCGATTCTGTCCGAGGCTGATATCGTGTGCATCGAAGATTATGGCAAGGGTGTGTGCACTGATGCGCTCTGCCAGGAAGTGATTCGTCGGTCGCGTGCCCGCGGGCGAGAGGTGCTGGTGGATCCGTGCATCTCGACGGACTTTGTGAGGTATCGTGGCGCGACGGCGATTACACCAAATCGCACCGAGGCCGAGCGTGCAACGGGTCTCAAGACGCACGAACACGCCGACGCCGAGCACAACGCGGCGCTGGCTCGCGGGTTGCTGGCTCGGTTGGAACTCGATGCAGTGGTGTTGACGCTTGATCGTCATGGCGCGCTCCTGCTTGAACGCACGACCGATGAGCCGCTTCCGGTGCCCACGATCGCTCGCGATGTGTACGACGTGACAGGTGCGGGCGACATGATGCTCGCGGGGCTGGCAGCGTCGCGAGCCAACGGGCTCGACTGGCCCAGCGCGGTGCGGCTGGCCAACGCTGCTGCAGGTCTCGAAGTGCAAGTGTTCGGAGTGAAGCCAATCCCGATTGAACGCATCCACCACGAGATTCTCGAACAGCAGGCTCTTCGACTGGGCAAACTGCGCTCGCTCGAACAGGTGCTTGTGCAGGTGCGTGCAGTGCGTGAGGATGGGGGCAGCGTCTCCTTCACGAACGGGTGTTTCGACGTCATTCACGCTGGGCATGTGCGCCTGCTCGAACAGGCATCGCAGACCGCCAGCCTGCTCATCATCGGGCTGAATAGCGATGCTTCGGTCCAAAGACTCAAGGGCCCTGAGCGACCGATCAACGGCGAGCAGGATCGCGCTCGAGTGCTCGGCTCAATTTCGGGTGTCGGATCAATCGTTCTCTTTGATGAAGACACACCGATGGGTCTCATTGAGGCAATTCGACCGGATGTGCTCATCAAGGGTGCGGATTATCAAGAACATCAGGTGGTCGGAGCCGATCTCGTCAAGAGTTATGGCGGGCGTGTGCATCTGATCGAGCTTGTTGCCGGTAAGAGTACGACGTCCACCATCGAGCGCATGCGGAGACCTTTGGGCTCATGACTGATGACGCGAGGTCACAACCAGATTTTGTGGGAGTGCGGCGTGTGCATCTCGCGGTGATCGAGCCGGGACTCGTGCGGGCCATGCTTGAGGGCAGGAAGCGCATCGAATCGCGCTTCTCTCGCACACGACGTGCGCCGTTCGGGCAGATCGATGTGGGCGATCGGGTGTATTTTCTGGCCCGCCGGGCAGGATTGATCGTGACTGGTCGCGTCGAGCGCGTCGAGTCGTTTGAGGGGCTCGACGAGCAAGGGGTGCGTGGCTTGCGCGATCGCTATGGTCCATGTATCGCAGCAGCCGAAGCATACTGGTATCAGAAGAATGATGCACGCTTTGCGACGTTGATGTGGTTTGATAGATTTGAGAAGGCTGCATTCGCACCCGACGACGTTCACGGGCGAGAGCGGTCGTATCGCTCGGCGTGGATCGTCCGCCCGGGCGAGCAGTGTGTCTATCCGACCTGTTGCCAGCGCGAAGCTCAACGATGCACGAGGACTGCGCCGAGCCTGTTCGAACCGAGTTGCGCCGGAACATGATTCACCGGCTTAGCGCCAATCGATGACAATTTTTCCAAACTGTTCCCCGGCCTCAAGTCGTTGATACGCTGTGAACGCCTCGTCTGGCGAGAAGACAGTGTCGACGACAGGTTTGAGCGCACGAGTACGGAAGAGAGCGACGACTTCGCGGAACTCATCGTTCGAGCCCATGGTCGAGCCGAGGATACGGAGTTGGTTCCAGAATATGCGGGCGAGGTCGGTGGTGGCATCGGGACCAGTGGTGCAGCCTGGGGTGACGTACGCCCCGCCGCGTGCCAGCGACTTGATGCAGTTGAGATGCGAGGCCTTGCCGACAGAGTCGATAGCCATGTCGATGCCGCGTTTGCCGGTCCATGCACGCACTTCGCGCGACCAGTCCTGGCCCTCGTCGAGAACCAGACAGTCGGCTCCGAGTGAGCGAGCGTGATCAAGTTTTGTGCGGCTTCGGCTCGTGACGCAGACAGAGCATCCCAAGTGCCGCGCGATGGCCAGAGCGCTGGTCGCCACTCCGCCACCGATGCCGGTGATGAGCACGCTCTGCCCAGGTGCGAGTTGGCCTTTGGTGATCATCATCGAGTAGGCGGTGAGCGCGCACAGGCCGAACGCAGCCGCCTCGATCGGATCGCAGTCATCGACTACCGCGAGGTTGTCGGCTGGGCAGGAAAACTGTGAGGCGTGCGCACCGAAGTGGTGCTCGCCGATGAGTTCATATTCAGGCGCGAGCGTGGATCGTGGTGGCTCGGTTGGTGAAAGTGGCCTCTCGATGCGCATCGCGGCGTTGTAGATCACCTGCTTGCCGATCCACGCTGGATCAACGCTCGGTCCGACTGCCTCCACGATGCCACAACCGTCGCACCCCGAGATACGCGGGTAGGCGAGATCCAGCCCCGGCACACCCCGACCGACCCAGAGATCCATGTGGTTGAACGCCGACGCGAGTGTGCGGACGGTGACGAATCCGGCCTGCGGCGGCGGCGGATCGGGCCAGTCATTGCGGACTTGGATGTTGGGCGCAACGGGCTTGCCTTGCTTGGTGACGACGATGGCTTTCATGCGGGTAGGCTATGTCTGGCGAGTTGATTGTGCCTGTCGAGTCGACCGATTTCGGGGTCAAGGTCCGTTGTGCCGAGGCGTTCTGCGATCAAAACACGAAAATGCGACAGATCGGGAAGCTTTTACGTAAAGTTGTAGTATGATTCTTTCATGGGCCGCTTTGTACTTTCCATGGTGATGATCTGGTCGCTGCTGCTGAACCAAGGCTGGCAAGCGGAATCAATGATCGCCGCGGCCGAGTGCTGTCAGATCGTGGCTCAGCCGGGGCATTGCCATCTTGATGCGTCCGAGAATGTTTACGGACGTGCCGGGGCGAACGCGTCATCGTGTTGCACCCCGAGTTCTGATGAGGCCAATGTTCGCGCCAGTTCGCACCCTGACGACCGCGACACGCCCGATTGCCCAGCTTCGGGGGAAAAGTGTCCTTGCTTGTGCTGTCAGCGTGTGCCTGCGACACCCAATGTGTCTGCAGTAACTTGGGCAGATGCACTCGAAATTCCGAATCAGTCAAGCATTGACGGGGAGCGTGCGGCTCCTCTGTCGCGTTCCTTGCGGCCACCAAGCCCGCCTCCGAAGGTCTCCTGAATGTGTTGAGTTGGCTTCTCGAGTCGCTTCGGCCTGCTGTGGGCTGGACGATCAACATCAATCAGAATTCAGGAGATTTTCCATGTCAAAGAAGATTGTTGCGGCGTGCGCCGCGTGCGCGATGGCAGCGGCTGCGCTTGCCATGAATCCCATGCAGACTCAGCCCGTCAGGGCGTCAGCCAGCGCTGGGTGCTGCGGGTGTTGTCAGTGCAGTTGTCAGTGCGATGACTGCCAGTGCGACGATTGTTCTTGCTGTGCATGCTGCACTGGTTGCGGCTGCAAGAACTGATGCAGCGTCGCAGACCATGCGATGAATGATGAGCACCAGGCGGCCGATCCTTGACGGGGTCGGCTGCATTTGTCCTGTGCCTGGGTTGGATCGAATCTGGCAACGATGCCCGCCACAATGCCCACGAAAAAACGGACCGGCACGAAACCGGTCCCTCGAAGCTCAGATTGACTTGCGAATCGCTCAGCGATTGATTGTCGGCTGGCCTTCGACATGCTTGAGCCCGCGGCGGCGATCGCGGAGGCGGCGGCTCTTGCCGACACGATCACGCAGGAAGTACAACTTCGCACGACGGGCATCGCCACGACGCACAACTTCGATCTTCGCGATCATCGGGCTGTTGATCGGCCATGTACGCTCGACGCCTTCGTTGTCGACGATGCGGCGAACGGTCATCATCTCGCCGATGCCCCGACCCTTGCGGCTCATGAGCACGCCCTGGAACACCTGGACGCGTTCCTTGTCCCCTTCGACAATACGAGCGTGAACGTTGATCGTGTCGCCGACATCCATGACCGGAATATCGGTCTTGAGGGACTCGGCGTTGATGGATTCGATGATCTGCTGCGTGCCCATGGCGCACCCCTATGGTCAAAAATCCCCCGTTCGTCGGGGGCCTTGATAATAGGCGGGGTTGCTGGCGAGGTTCAACTGTTCTCTGGGCTCTCGAGCGGGGCGAGCAGGTCTGGCCTTCGCGCTCGCGTTCGCTCCGCGGCCTGCTCAAGCCTCCAGCGGGCAACGGCGTCGTGGTCGCCGCTGAGCAGGATCTCGGGCACTGGCATCCCCATCCACTCGCGTGGGCGAGTGTAATGGGGGCAGTCGAGCAGACGGGCATCTTCGGGGATACGCAGTTCGCTTCGCCATTGGGCCAGGAACCGCGGCTTAATAGGATTTCCATTCGGGTTCAGTTCGGATAGTTGCCCAAATGAGTCTTGAGTCGCGCTGGCGTGATCGCCAAGCACACCGGGCTGGAGGCGGGCGACAGTGTCGATGAGCACCAAAGCTGCCAGTTCGCCTCCCGAGAGCACATAGTCCCCCAGACTGATCTCCAGCGGCGACAGACGCTCGATGACGCGTTCATCGATTCCTTCATAGTGCCCGGCAATGAGCAGCAGACGCGGGCGGGCAGCGAGATCCTCGACGAGCCTTTGCGTGAGTGGCACACCCTGCGGCGTGAGCAGGATCCGCGTCGCAGGCGTAGCATCGCAGGCTTCGACAGCGTGCACAGCATCCCATAGCGGTTGGCACATCATCACCATGCCCGGACCGCCTCCGAATGGTCGATCGTCGGTCTTGTCGTGCTTGTTGTCGGCAAAGTCACGGATGTTTGTCGCCAGGACTTCGAGCGCTCCCGCTCGAATCGCGCGCGCCGGGATCGAGACCCCAAGCACCCCGGGCGGCGTGAGCGAGAACAGTTCGGGAAATGTCGTCAGCACGTCAATGCGCATCGTCGAGCAAACCCTAGCGGCTCCCGAGCCTGTGGCAAAGGCGCGGGCGCTACGATTCGTCCGGTTGCAAACACGTTCCGGCCCGGCGGAAGGCTGCGAGAGGAAAGGACAAGCATGATCGAAGATGTTGTCACGGAAGCAGGCCAGGCCGAAGCAGGTCAAATCGAGGTGCTCAAGAACCGCATCGATGCCCTCGAGCGCCGCAATGCCGAACTCGCGACCATGCTCGAGTATCTTCACTTCTGGACCATTCGCAGCGACGAGAACATCCGCGACATAACGAGCCGCATCGGCGGGCTGCCCGAAGCCGAACGCGACACGCGGGGCATTTTCGAGTTCAAGTGGCAACAACTCAACAAGGGCGTGAGCAGTCTTGAGAATCCGGAGCACAAGGCCGTCATCGCCGACACGGTGCTCCGATGGACCGGACTCGACCGAGAGTGGTTCAAGGGCAAACGCGTGCTCGACGCAGGCTGTGGCGATGGGCGGCTGAGTTACGGCCTGTGCTCACTCGGTGCCATCGTCACAAGCATGGATCAATCGACCAAGGGTGTTCAGCGCACGGTCGAGTACTGCAAAGAGTTTCCGGGACATCGCGGCATTGTCTGGAATCTGCTCGATCGTTACGACGCCGAGCCCGCGAGTTTTGACCTGGTGCTCAGTTTCGGCGTGATTCACTGCACCGGCGACACACGCAAGTCGATGGCGAACCTCGATTCACTCATCAAGCCCGGGGGTTATCTGGCCCTGATGGTTTATGGCTATCCGCGCCCGGGCCATCATGGCGACTTCGTCCATATGGTGCGCAAGGAACGAGTTCGCCAGGCGATTCGGCACATGTCGGGCGAGGAAGCCGTCGCGTACATTCAGCAGCAACTCGACGCTGGCGAGATCCGAGGCGATGCACGCGGCTGGTATGACGCAACCGCGCCGCGCGTCGAGGACCATTACACCTTTCCGCAGGTGAGTCAGATGATGCAGGAACTCAACTACACCGACATCGTCCTGCTCGACGAATCCATCCGCAACATCGCCGTGCGCGGGCGCAAGGCCTGACCGGGTCATCAAGAGCGATGGTCAAGACGTCTTGTGCGTCGCGCCTCGTGATGCGGTTCAGGGTCTGCTGTCGCGCTTAGCTTGGTTCCGTTTTGTAATACCCGCGACGCCGTGGACAGTGATCGGCGACTCAGTTTGAGAGATCAGCATCGCGTTGCGGTTAGCGGTTGAGGCCTTGTCATACGCGACGAACTGCTGCTGCTGAATCTCAGTCGCGATGGAACTCCCCAGGGAGTCCTTTGACGCGTGTGAGGCAGGTCCTGAGCGACTGGTTGCGCGGGACGCGGCGAGTTTCTTCTTGACCACCTTCTTGCGAGCGGCCTTCTTGGCCTGAGTCTTCTTGCTCACCGGTCCGCCGGCGTTCTTGGCGCGAGGTTTGGCCGATGATTTCTTCTTTGCCGCCTTGGGTGCCGGTTTGGTGGTCTGCTTTGAAGTCTCTTTCGGGGCCGGTTTCGTGGCGGCCTTGGTCTTGGGCGGGCGCACTTTCTGGGCCGCCGTCTTCGTTTTGAGCGCGGCTTCGAAGCGATCAAGAGTCTCCTGGAACAACTGCAACTTGAGGTGTGTGTTCTTGTTGTCGCCGACTGGCCTCGTTCGGGTTCGAGAGCTCTTGCCGCGTTGTTCGCGCGTTTGCTGGTTGACCAGATCGCGGTATTTGTCGCGAAGTTTGCGGGCACGGGCCATCTTCTCGAGCAGGCGCGCGGGCGTGAGGTCCTTGACACGCTGACGAGTGCTCCAGTGCACAAGTTCAAGCTCGGGCTTGCTGCAAATGGCCTTGGCACGAGCGATGGTGACGGTCATATCGGTCCTCCTGTATCAAATCGGCCGAATGGTGCTCGCATACGACCTGATTCAAGCGAATTGTGAAACGGGCTGCACCGAGCACGCACGCCGCAAACTGTATTCATCTTTCTCACCGTCCCGAAGGGTGAACTCGGTTCAATCTGGACTACACCCCCGGCGAGAGTCGAGTTCACTGAAGATTGATGCGATCAGCCAATCGACCGCACAAAACAGCGAACCCGAGTCGGACTCGGGTTCGCGAAAAATCGAAGATCGAGATTCGATCGGAGGTTTAGCGGCGGCGACGGATCGCAACCAGACCACCGAGGCCCAAGAGCGCAACGCCAGCCGGCGACGGGATCGTGGGGATGACCGTGAAGGAGGTGCCTGCACCCGCAGTCGAAGAACCGAGGTTGGCGAGGATCGTGATCTGACCTGTCGTCATGCTGATTTCGCCCATCACCAGGTCCAGCGTCCCTGCACGAATGAACGAACCATACAGGCGGCCCTCGAACAGCTCGATGCCGTTGCCGCCGAAGTTCATGCCAGCGTGACCGATGAGGCGGACTTCAGCGTTCGCGTCGGAGGCCGACACAGCGTAGAAGTTGCGGGTGCGGGAGTCACCGAAGACGAACTCGTCGGTTGCTTCGTTGTACGCCATGCCACCGATGGCCTGCGTCAGGTTATGCCACTCGCCGATTTTCTCGAACGACTGGGTGTCGATTTCGACGATGACGTTCAGGGAACCCTGACGCTCGACGCCGAAGAGACGCTCGCCGACATAGGTGATCGTGTTGTACGTCGCGTTGCCGGTACCGATGCGCACCATGGTCGGGGCGTCGGTGTTCTTGTTTGAACCGACGCGGTAGAACTCGGTGACAGCCTGGGCCTGATTGATCGTGTGGGCGATGATGCGGCCACGCGAGTCAGTTGTCATGCCCGAGAATGTCCAAGCCCCTTCACCGTCAGCGAGATTCAGGACCTCGGTCTGAAGGGTGTCGGCGTTGGTCAGGAAAAGCTTCTGCCCGTGGCCCGTCACATACTGCGCCTGAGCAGATGCAAACCCGGCAAGGGCGACGATGACTGCGGTTGAAACGACGTTGCGATTAATCATGGCTACCTCTCCAAGTGGAATAAGTCCTCAACTCCACCCGACAAGGTGCGCCCAATCCCTACAACTGCAACCAATCTGAGAAAAAAATCGTGCATCCCCTTGGAGTTTCAACCCTTGAAGCCCCGTCCGGCTCCCAAAAAACACAAACGGGCATGGTTTGTCCCCATGCCCGAAGGTCGTTATAACTGAATGTTCGGACAGTGATCGTACTTGTTCGCGATCAAGCGATTCGGCGGCGGCGACATGCCAAGGCCCCGACAACTGTCAGCACTCCGACCGTGCCCGGGGCGGGAATGATCCCGAACCCGACTCCCCCGTGGATCGCGTCTGCCAGGATCGAGGATACGTCAAAGTGCCCCGTTTCGAGGTCAATCTTACCGAATACTAACTTCATATCTTCGCCGCGAATGGCGGCTCCGTAGACCTCACCTTCGAAGTACTCAAGCCCGTGCCCGCCCCAGCGCATTCCCGAGTGTCCGATCGTGCGGATCTCGCCTAGGACCGTGGACTCTGTGAGCCCGAGCCCAATGGCGTAGAAGGAGTTGGTGCGGGTGTCACCCACGACAAATTCGTCAAGGTGGGGGACGTAGGCCATGCCTCCGATGCCGAGTTCGTAGATCCCAAGCACAGCGATTTCTTCGAATGTGTAAGGGTTGAGTTCCACCAGCGCGTCCCAGCGCCCGATGTCGTTGCGGACTGCGAACATACGTTCCCCGACATAGTCGATGGTGTTGTACCAGGTGTCTGTGAAACTGACCGTGTCAACGCGCCAGTTCCCCTGGCGCCCCTTGAGGTGGTAGAAGACGCCTCCGGCACCCGAAATGCCGTGCATGAGCACCTTGCCAGCGGGGTCGGTGGTGATGGCCTGGTAGTGGCCGGTTGCGTCGAGGGCTGAGATCGTGTCGAACTCTTCAGGCGTGGTCGTCCGCTGGAAGAAGTACGCTCTGGTGCCGTTCGTAGCAATGAGTTGGGGCTCGACCGGTCCCGCGAGGGCCGACCCGGTCAGAACCAGCAACGACAAACCACAAGCCTTAGCCTTGATCCTTGGCATCTCTCATCCTCCAGTCTCACGATGTTCCGAGGGAGCCATATCGCAGGCTCCGTCTACAGAATGCCACACTAAGTGGCAGTAGACAAGTGACTTATGAACTTTCGTTCGCGGGAGCGCCGCGGTTCCCGGTTGTGACGATTACCCCACCAAACCAGGTGGACTTTGCCGGTTCGCAAGGCCCGATAGGTGTGCTCCGACTACGCTATCAAATATGGTTCAGAACGCCACCGAACGTGTCCAGGCCTCACTCGCAGCTGCAAACGATGCCTTGGTGCAATTCCTCTCGGACCAGCGAGCGGTCGATCGCATTTCCCTCGTGGGAGCCAGGATCGCAATGGCCATGCGGAGCGGAGGCAAAGTCCTCGCGTGCGGCAATGGCGGGTCGTGCTGCGATGCCATGCACTTTTGTGAAGAACTCACCGGGCGATTTCGGCAGGACCGCCGGGCGTTGCCTGCACTCGCGTGCTCCGATCCTTCGCACCTGACGTGTGTGGCCAATGACTTCGGGTTTGAGTTTGTCTTTTCGCGATGGGTCGAGGCACTGGGCAAGCCTGGCGATGTGCTGATCGCGTTGAGCACGAGCGGCAACAGCCGAAACATCATCCGCGCGGTTGAATCGGCAGGAGTGATCGGCATGCACCGCATCGCCATGCTTGGTCAGACGGGCGGCGTGTTGAGCGGGTTGTGCGAACACCAGTGGATCGTTCCAGCCCAGACATCTGACCGCATCCAGGAAATCCATATGCTGATACTGCACTGCATCGTCGAGGTGGTGGAGGTCGAACTGGGTATCGGCTGATAGACGCGCGTGCCCAGCTCGATGTTGAATCAAGCCTGCGCGAGCGCACCAGCCAGCAGCCGATGGAAGTGATGCACTCCTTGCTCGCGGTCGGGCGAGTAACGACCTCGCGTATACAGGCTCGATCGACACCCACGCTGCACAGCCTCAACGATTGCTTCGTCCTCACGCTCCACACGATCGAGGTCGGCTCCTGCACCTTCAGCGATTCGAGACTCGTCGAGAACGTAGCTCAGGAAACTGACGCGCGTTTTGGCGACTCCCAGAGGCCTGACGATGTTCAATGAAATGCCCCACGGATATACGTTCACCATTGTGTTCGGGAAGAGCCAGTAGTAGTACGCTGCGATGTTGCGGCCGTGGTCCGGCGAACTTCTGGGCAGATCGAAGCAGCCGGTGCGATCTTTCGAGACTCCCAGTTGCAGCACGCTCCATGGGTACAACTCGGTGGTGTACTCGCCATAGTCGATCGTATCGTTGAGCGAGGCGTGCACGAACGGGATGTGAAACCCTTCGAGATAGTTATCGCAATACAGGGCCCAGTTGGCATTGACGAGGTAATCGCGCGAGCGTGCCGGGTCGAGTTGCAGGCGATCGAGCGGGAACCACGCCAGCCGCTCGCGCATCGGAGCGATCACCTCTTCGAGTGCAGTGCGCGGCGAGAGTGATGCAAACGCGAACTTGCCCCACAAGCCGAACTGCACCCTGGGCAGATGGTCGGTCTGCGCAGGAAACCCCCCGACGCGCGAGAACTCGGGCATGTGCCGGCAGGTGCCATCGAGATCGAAACGTCGTCCGTGGTATCGGCAGACCAGACTTTTCTCGACCCCCGCGTGCTCACAGAGGATCGTGCCGCGATGTGTGCAGACGTTGCTCATACAGTGCATCTGGTCGTCGCGGTCGCGTGTCAGGAGCAGTGGCTCATCGAGACATCCTTCGAGCAGCGTTACAGGGCAAGTCTGCCCCGGCACCTTGATGTCGTCGGTCGTGGCGACGAGTTGCCACGACGGGGCGAAGACGCGCGCTCGCGAGGCTTGGAAGAAGCGAGGGTCTGCATAGATCCAGGCCGGGAGTGTGCTGGCGAGGGCGATTTCCGGGTCGATCTCGAACAATGGCAGTTCCATCTGTTTGAGTGTATCCGATTTGGACTGATGCGCGGCGAGCGCATGCCTGATACGGGTGCTTGCCGACGGTCCTGCAGCCCTATGATCGCAGATCAAACGCCCTCCCCTTGGCGCGAGCGTCAACGGGGAAGAACGAGGGTTGCAGGTCGATGCCGTACTACATGAAACTTGGAGAGATCCCGCTCAAGCGCCACGTGCAGTTTCGCAGGCCTGACGGCGCGCTGTACTCAGAAGAGGTCTTCGGCACGGAGGGCTTTGTGGGCCCGACGAGCACGATGTACCACATCCATCCGCCGACGCAGGTCTCGGGATGGAAGTCGCTGTATTCGACCAAGGTGGAGTACGTCGAGCGCGAAGTGATGCGCATGCGTCACATCAAAACCGCTCCGATGAAGCCTGCGGGCGACGCAATCACGGGGCGCGTGGTTGTGCTTGGCAACTCCGATGTCGAGATGGCGTTGTGCGTGCCTGCCGAGCAGATGAAGTATCACTTCAAGAACGGACAGGGCGACGAGTGCTACTTCATTCACTTCGGCTCGGGCACCGTGTACACGATGTTCGGCTCACTCAAGTTCCACAAGAAAGACTACATTGTCATTCCGAAGGGGACGATTTATCGCATTGAGTTCAATGCACTCAGCGATTCTGATCGGCCGCAGGGTGTGAGCGCTGCCGAGATGCCTTTGGGCAAGTTCGTATTGTTCGAGACGGCCAATGGCTCGCACATCGGTCCGCCTCCGCGCTATGTTTCAAAGACAAGTTCGCAGTTTCTGGAGCATGCGCCGTATTGCGAGCGTGATTTGCGCGTTCCACAAATGCCCATGACCTTTGATGAAGCGGGCGAGTTCGAGGTGCGCATCAAGGCCCGCGACACGGTGCACAGCTACACCTACAGCTATCACCCGCTCGACGTCGTTGGGTGGGACGGGTGTTACTACCCGTTCTGTTTCAATGTCGATGATTTCGCGCCGATTGTGGGAAAACTTCATATGCCACCTCCGATCCATCAGACCTTCGAGGGGCACAACTTTGTGATCTGCTCGTTCTGTCCGCGCGTGCTCGACTTCCATCCCGAAGCGATCCCGATCCCGTACAACCACTCGAACATCGACTCCGACGAGGTGCTGTACTACGTCGAAGGCAACTACAAGGCTCGGCGCGGGATCGAGTCCGGCTCGATCAGCCTCCACCCGCAAGGGATCCCGCACGGCCCGCATCCCGGCACCGTCGAACTGGCGCTCGGCAAGACCTACACCGATGAACTCGCGGTTATGTGCGACACGTTCAGGCCGCTGTTCCCGACCAAGCACGCGCTAGACCTTGATGACCCCGACTACCCGGAGAGTTGGCGTGCCGACCATCATGCGCCGGGTCAGGCACGCGACGGCTCGGGCCCGGTCAACACTTGGACCTGATTCGGGTTGACGCGTGCGCCATTCGTGAGATGTCGTCTGGCTGTTGAGGCATGAAGGCACGTCAACGTACATAAAGTCGCACAAAAAAGCCCGAGCATATGAATGCCCGGGCTTTGGTTTTGTTTATTGCGGATCGGAACACGTGGGCGAGTCGGAGTTCTTCATGGACAACCGGCTGAAAATGCCTGGAGGAATAACTGCACGTCGGCGAAGTCGAGTGTGTTGTCGAAGTTCAGATCGGCCCGCGAGTTTCCGCTCGAGAACCATGACAGGAATTTGGAGACGTCAAAGAAGTCGAGAATATCATCGCGGTTTGAGTCTGCGAGGCAAGGTTCGTAGACGAGTTGGAAACCGTTGACGTATCCGCTTGAGCCCCAGAATCCGCCAACAACTCCGAGTTCGAGCGTGCCGTTCTGGTTGACCTGCACGAAGAAGTGGGCGTGTGTGACGCCTTCGACGAGTGTGCCGGTATATGGGCCGCTGAGGTTCTGGTAGTAACTCTGAAGTTGGAACAGGGTGGCTTCGAAGGGTGCGCCGCCGGAATAGCCATAGGCGAACACGTCGTAGATGCCGGGCGCGAGGCCGGAGAATTGGATGAAAGCCATGACATCGCCAAAGCCCGACATGGCGTCCCCAAGCAGCGCCAGCGCCCCGCCAGCAAGGTTGGGGTCGTTGATCGTGGTGGAAAAATCATGGGGGAGGGAGATGGAGACGCCGGTGGGGGCACCGCTGAGGTCTTTGAGGTCGAGTCCGTCGGTGCGGATGGCGTCGTTCCAGTAACCGGCGAGGCCGACAGCGGCGTAACCAGAACTTGGGGTGCCAGATTCAGACCCCAAATCGATGTTGATGGACTGACCGCTCGCGACGGACGCGAGCCCGACGGCACAACTGATCAGAACACGCTTCATGTGATGCTCCTTCTTTCGAGGCGCCGGAGTTTCGGATCCCGGGTGCTCGGGGGTAGTTCGACCCGCTGTCAGTGTACCCGATGGCGCTGTGCAGGCCATAGGGATTTATTCCTTGGTTGGCCATTCTCTCTCCACAGTTTCGTCGGTTGGGTTGTGCCTGCGTGCAATCTGCCGTAGCATCTCGTTCCCCTGCACAGGCGTCAGGGACCGAGTCCCGCATGATTTCACACAGGCGTTCACGGGCTTTGATACTTGTGCTGACCTCCGGCCTGGCGCTGGCGGGAGTGCCATGGGCCGGTGCGCAGGAGGTTCGGGCGTCAGATTTTTCGACCTCCCGACTTCCGATATCCCCGATTTTGGGTGAGATTCGGTTTGAGGGCGCACGTGCATGGGTTTGGCGCGAAGGCCCGACTCAGAGGCTGGTGTTGGATCGAAACGTCCGCGTGACACTGGGGAACTCGACTTTTGAAGCCGAGCGGGCGGTGGTGTGGCTTCGGGAACTGGAGGATGGTTCCCATCAGGTGTTCGCAGCCCTGACGCGGGTGCGCACGCCAAGCGCGGATGCAGCAGTGAGCGTAAAGGCGGACTTTCTGCCAATTCGGGCGGTGATTGCCGGGAAGCCGGAGTTGACGGCAGACGTACGGCTGGATGGTCCTCCGAATTCTTCCGGGCCTGTTCGGATGACGGACGATATCAAGCGGGCGATGGTGCAGGCGGACGAAGCGTTGACTCGGGCGTTCGACGTTGCCCCTCCGCCTCGGGTGTTGGATTCGCGTCCGGTGCGTCGGCCGCGGGTGGTGCCGGAGACTGGGGCCGAGGAGACGCGCGTTGAGCAGCCAGTCGTTGAGCCTCGTGTGGAGCGTCCGCCGCGTACGGATCGTCCCGTGGTGGTGCCTCTGCCGGTGGAAGAGACGCGTGCTGAGCCTGAAGTGGTTGCTGAGGCACCATCGCCTGAGGGTGAAGTTCCGGCGGTGGTGGGGGAAGAGGTCGATGCGCGAAGCGCGCGTGCGACACCTGTGCGTTCGCCACTGTTCACGAGTTCGGGGATCTTTTTTATCTCTGCGGGCGAGCGCATCACTGTGCAGTCGGGCGAGCAAGACTCTTCGGTTGTGGTGAGCGGCGGGGTGGTGGTGCAGTATCAGTCGGGGATCGAGTCACTCGAACTCACGGCCGAGCGAGCGGTGATCTTTCTCAAGCCGGGGAAATTGTCGGATCGGCTGAGCAGTTTTTCGGCGGACGATGTGCTGGGGTTGTATCTGGAAGGCGAGGTGCGTGCGACGGATGGGACGTACACGCTGCGCGGGCCTCGGATCTATTACGACGTTGAGAAGAACCGTGCGCTTGTGCTCGATGCGGTTTTCTGGGCGTATGACGCGAGGCTGAGGAGTCCGCTGTACATGCGAGCCGACGCGGTGCGGCAGGAATCGGCCAAGCAGTTTTCAGCGGAGAATGCGGTGTTGTCGAACACGGCATTCTTCAAGCCGGACTTCACGATCGGCGTGCGATCGGTGACGATTGAACGGCGCGAGTCGCCTGAGGGCGATACGACGTATGTCGATGCGAAGAACATCACGTTTCGCGCGGGCGATGTGCCGTTTTTCTGGTGGCCGAGGTATCGGGGAGATCCGGCGCAGTTTCCGCTGCGGTCTCTGGGGTACGAGGATTCGAACCGCACGGGCGGGGTACTGACGTCGCAGTGGGATGCGCTGAGTCTTCTGGGCATCGAGCGTCCGCCGGGGCTGGATGTTTCGCTGGAACTGGACGTGTATTTTGATCGCGGGCTTGGGCTGGGTTCGCAAACTTCGTGGGAAACGGAGCGTTCGGCCGGTTCGTTGTACTGGTACATGCTGCCACAGGACACGGGGAGGGACATTCTGTCGCGAGGAACGCGAGTCGATCGGGATGGGGATTTTCGCGGGATGGCGTTCCTGAAGCACCGAGCGGAGATTGCGGAAAACTGGACAATCCTGGCGGAACTCTCGAAGGTGTCGGACGAGGCGTTCGTGATGGCACTGTTTCCGGAGATTGCGCGTGAGGCGCGCGAGTTGACGTCGCGCGTGTATGCGAGGCACACAGTCGAGAACAGGCAGTTCACGGCAGAACTCAAGGGCGCGCTCGACGACTTCATCATTCCCGAGCATCAGTTGCAGACCCCCGGGTACATGGTCGACAAGCTGCCCGAGTTGCGGTATTTCGTAGCGGCGGCCGATCTGTTTGCCGAGACGTATCCCGGTCTTCTGACGCACACATGGGAGGCGACTTATTCGCACATGCGGTTGGCATTCAGCGAAGTCGATGCGCGGGATCTTGGCTTCACGATCGACCGTGCGGCTCAGCAGGCATTCGGGACCGATGCGGATGATTCGCTGGGGGATCTGTTCCGCTCGATGGGGCTTGACGAAGCTTTTGTGAATCGGTTCGATACGCGGCACGAGTTGTCGGCACAGTTGCGCGCGGGCGAAGTGCTCATCACGCCGTTTGTCGTCGGGCGCATGACGGTGTATGACGACGATTTCGAGTCATTCAGCCCCGACGAGACGAGCAACACGCGCTTCTGGGGTGGCGCCGGTGTCACGGCGGCCACATCGTTTCAGCGCGTGTATCGACATGTCGAGTCGGACTTGCTGGATCTGCATGAGTTGCGGCACATCATCGAGCCGAGCGTCACAGTCTGGTCCGCGGGAACAACAATCGATCGTGAGGATCTGCCGATTTATGATGTGGAGGTTGAGTCGCTGCTCGAGGGCTCGGCGGTGCAGGCGCGTCTGGGGCAGACATTTCAGACGAAGCGAGGCGGACCGGGGCGGTGGAGGTCGGTTGATTTTCTCACGCTCAATGCCGCGTACGTCTGGCATTCGGACGATACGGGGCGCACGAGCGCAGTTGGTCGGTTCTACTCGGCCCAGCCGGAGCTTTCGGTGCCTGGCGAGTATTTCAAACTTGACAGCACACTTCAACTGACCGAAGCGTTCGGCATCGCGGGCGAGACGATCTATGACCTGGATTTGCACCAGCAGGCAAGGTCGAGCGTCGGCGTGCTGATGCAGCACAACCCGGAGTTTGCAACATCGGTCGAACTGCGATATCTGAATCCGGAGGATGTGACATTCGGACGTCTGGGCATGCAGTATCGCCTGACGGACAAGTATCGCCTGACGTTCAACACAACGTACAACTTCAGGCTCGACGACTTTCAGACGTTCAACGTGCGATTCTTCAGGCGCTTTACGATCGGCGAACTGGGCCTGGCGCTGAACTACGACAACATCCGCGGTGAAACGTCGTTCGGGTTCACGTTCGTGCCGTTCGGTGCGAGCAGCGGCATTGGTCAACGAACACGAAGCACAGCGAGCGACGATGGATTCGGCGGTTAGCCGTCTGCCGGCTTGTCCGCTTCGCGGCGTTCGCGCTGGGCGGCTTCGCGGTGCTTGGTGTAGGCGAACATGACCATGACGGCCGGGATTGCGAATTTCTCGACCGCGGATTGGCCGAGTTGGTTCATGCTGGTGGTGCGGCCGGTGTTGACGTCGCGGGTCATGTCATTGATGCCGTTTTCGAGCGTTTTGAAGAGGCTGCCCCAGATCATGAACTCGTCATTGGACTTGGGCATGAACTCTCGTGCGCCGGGGAGATTCGTTGGGAGCATGAGGTACCACCCGTCGGTTTGTTTCTGGATGAGGACGCCCCATGGCTGAAGGAGAGGCTTGTTGTCGTACATGACGCCGTAAGTGTCGTCTGCGATGTAGATGACATCGAGTTTGTCATTGTTGCGAGTAAGCCAGCCATACGGATCGGCAAAGATCTGTTTGCCCAGGTTTTGGAATCGGTTGGAGTCGTTGGATCCGCCGACGGGAGGCCCGCGGCGGCCGCGCGTTTGGGGACCGGCGAGCTGGCCGATGAGGTTCAGTCCGCCGTCGGCCTCGATCTGCTTGCGGACTTCTTCGATCTCATTAGGGAACTTGTCCTGCAGGGCGTTGGCGAGGTCGGCCATGGATCCAAATGTCAGCCCGATCTGATTGAGAAGAGAACGCATCTGAACATTCTCGGCGTAAATGAGTTCTGTCAGGCGTTTGGCCTCCCCGTTCTGGATCATGAGGGCAGCGGATTCGAGCACGGCTTCGGGCGAATTGCGGCTGTAGGAGGTCGGGGGTTTCGAGCACCCGCCGAGGATTGATGCGATGAGCATGAGCAGGATTGTGGCTTGACGAACGAGCATGGCTTGGGCCTCCGGATCGCTATAGTGTACCATTCGGCAGGTTCAGTGAACACGATTCGTGAGGGGTTTCGGATGAGGATCACGGTCAATGGGGAGCCGATCGATCTGCCCGAAGGGGTGACGGTTGCCGAATTGATTGCGCAGATCGGGCTTTCGGCCACGGTTTGTGCGGCCGAGGTGAACCGGAACCTGGTCCCGAAGCGCGATCAGGATACGCGCGAACTGCGCGACGGTGACGCGGTGGAAATCGTGACGCTTGTCGGGGGTGGTTGACTGGCGATGGTCCCGGGCGGGCGGTGCTGCGCGTGGGCATCCGAGGCTCTAGAGTTGGGCATGAGAGCAAGCATGCACGGAGAACTTGGGCTTGATGCGTGGAGCATCGCGGGGCGGCTGCTGGTGAGCAGGTTGTTCGTGGGCACCGGCAAATATGCGAGTCATGACTTGATGACAGCGGCGCTCGATGCTTCGGGCGCTGAGATCATTACGGTGGCGGTGCGGCGCGAGAGGCTGTACAACGCCCAAGGCAAGAGCCTGCTCGACGCAATTGATCTCGATCGATACACAATTCTACCGAACACGGCGGGGTGTTTTTCGGCGGAGGATGCAGTACGAGTGGCGCGGCTTGGGCGCGACCTGCTCGAACAGCTTGGCAACGCGGGGGCGCACTGGGTGAAACTCGAAGTGCTTGGAGACAAGCGGACATTGCTTCCTGACCCGGTGGGGACTCTGGAGGCGACGCGGGAACTGGTGGCCGATGGATTCAACGTGCTGGTGTATTCGAGTGATGACCCGATTTGTGCGCTGAGGCTTAAGGAAGCAGGGGCAACGGCGGTGATGCCCGCGGGGAGTCCGATCGGGAGCGGGCAAGGCGTGCTGAACCGGAACAACATCGTGCTGTGCCTGTCGCTCTTGAAGGAAGGTGACTCGGTGTATCCGGTGATTATTGATGCGGGCGTGGGCGCGGCCAGCGACGTGAGCGTGGCGATGGAACTCGGGGCCGACGGGGTGCTGCTGAATACAGCGATCGCGGGGGCGCGCGAACCGGTGATGATGGCGCATGCGATGCGCAAGGCCTGGCAGGCGGGGCGGCAGAGTTACCTGGCAGGCCGCATCGACAAGAAGCTCTACGCGACAGCCAGCAGCCCGGTCGAAGGCGCGATTTCGTACATACCTGGCGAGTGAGGTCTCAGGTCTGTTTGACGAAGGTTTTTTGTGCGCGGTCCTTGAGCACACCGGGGAACTGGAGCGTGCGACCGTGCGCGACGACGTAGACCCCGGGCGCGAGAACTCCGGTTGCGAAGATCGACTCGGTGAGATTCTGGAGCGCGTCGGAGTGCTTCATTTCGAAGGGGCGCATGGCACCGGTGAGGATGATGGGCACGGGCGGATCGATAATGCGTTCGTAGATGAGTTCTCCGGTGGCAGTGAGGGTGTCGGTGCCGTGAAGGATGACGACGCCATCACACCCGGCCGAGCAGCCTAGAAGGCGTGCGGTTTCGACGATACGCAGGCGCTCCTCGTCGGTGATGTCGAGGCTGTCCTTGGAGAGGAGTTGGATGGTGTTGACGATGGTGTCTTCAAGGCGGAGGCGGCGGAGCATGAGCGGGACGATGCTGCGCGCGTTGGACAGCGAGCCCGTCAGTTCGTCGTAGGTCTTCTCGATGGTGCCGCCGGTGGAGATTAGCGTGATGTGCCGCATGGTCAGAGCGTAGGTCGCTCGTCAGATTCCCTTGGCCTGACTTTGAGAGGCCAGGCGCACCTTGAGGCGTGCGCGGTTGCGTTCATGGTTGACGCGGGCGGACTGTGCCAGGGCATCGGGCGCGTGCAGATCGACCTTGCGGCTCTCGGCTGCGGCGAGCTCGGCCTGAGCGTCGGACTTGGCGATCGATTCGATGGGCATGGCTTCCTGGGCGAGGATGGTCAGGCCTTCACTGCTCATTTTCGCGAATCCGCCGTCGATGAAGTAGGAGCGCGATCCGCCTTTGCTGTCGCGTGAGTCGGGAAAGTCGAGCCGGAGTTCGCCCAGGCCGAGGCGGGCGACGAGTGGGCTACGCCCGGGCATGAAACCGGCAAGGCCGTCGTGCAACGGCACGGAGGCGTACCGGACCTGGTCATCAAGGACAGCATGGGTGGGAGTTACAACGCGGCAGCGGATGGTGTTTTCAGCCAAGACTGGACTCCTGCAGAAGGCGGTTTGCATGATAGGTGGGCAACCGACGATGCGGCCAAGGTGCCGGGCGGATAGGCTGGAGGCGTGCGGATGCCAATTGGAGTTCGGATTGCCCTGCTTGTCGCGTTGATGATCGCGGTGGGATTGGTACGTGTTGGGGTAGGGCCGACACACAGTGACCCGCAGGTCGCGGCCCAGATGCTTGAAATTCGGTTTCTGCGGACAATCAGTGCGGGACTTGTCGGTGGCTGCCTGGGACTGGCGGGGGTGTTGTTGCAGGGCCTGCTGCGGAATCCGCTGGCGTCGCCAGACATCATGGGGCTCGCGTCGGGCGCGGGGCTTGCGGTGATGGTGGCGGCCTATGCATCCAGCATGGCAGGGGCGGGAGTTGCGGCTGGGTCCGGGCCATTGGTACCGGCGATGCTCGGGGCATTTGGTGTGCTCACAGTCGTCTATGCGCTGAGCAACAGTCGTGGCGTGATTGACCCGGTGGCCATGATACTTGTCGGGGTCATATTGAGCATCACCTGCTCGGCAGGAACGATGCTCATTCAGCATCTGTTGCCAGATCGGGGTGTGTACGCGGGACGCTGGCTGTATGGGGCGATCGATGAGGAATCAGGGGCGGTTCGGCTTGCCGCGGCGGGAGTGACGCTGGCAATCGGTCTGGTCGCTTCGATTTCATTCGGGCGCACTCTGGACGCAGCGATGATGAGCGAAGATGAAACCCGAAGCGTTGGGGTGCGGCTGGGGCTTGTGCGTGGGGGGCAGTTTGTCGGTGCGGGGCTGCTCAGTGGGGCTGCAGTGGCGCTGGCGGGGCCGATCGGGTTCATTGGTTTGATCGGGCCCCACATCGCGCGCGGGATTGTTGGGCCGGCTCATAGGTGGCAGTCGCCTGCGGCCGTGCTGATGGGTGCGGTGCTGGTAATTGCGGCTGATGCGGGGGTGCGGGTGCTGACGCTGCCATCGGGGAGGTTGCCTCTGGGCGTGGTGACCGCGCTTCTGGGTGGGCCGGTGTTTTTGGTGTTGTTGCTCAAGGTGCGTCGGGGGCGGTAAGAGCCCAGGGGACGCGGCAAAGCGCGGTGTTACTTGCGGTAGGTGATGCGACCCTTGCTCAGGTCGTAGGGGCTGAGTTCGACTGTTACGATGTCGCCTGGGAGGATGCGGATGCGGAACTTGCGCATCTTGCCCGAGAGGTAGGCGAGGATTTCCGTCTTTTTGTCGTCGGGCAACTGCACCTTGAACATGGTGTTCGGCAGAGCCTCGACGACGACGGCTTCAAGTGAGATCTTGTCGTCCTGTTTGGCCATGTGGGGGACAGTGTAGCGCGTTTCGGGGAATAGGTACAGGAGCGAGCAGGTCGCCAGAGGGCCGGGGAAGCGGATGGACGCATAACCTTCATCCCCCCAGGCGAGGCCTGCGGTCGTGTCCATGATCAGGAGGAGACCCCGATGCCCGAGAATCAGTACGTGACGCTGCCCGCCGACTCGAACCAGGCGCTGGGCATTGCCCGGTACGCCATTGACTTTCTTTCGAGCGAGCCGGGCAAGCGGGGAGAACCCGGTACCGATGTGCTGGAGAAGACGATTCTCTTTCATACCGATGCGGCGTTGTGCGGGCTTTCGGCACTGGCGCTGGGGACGAATGCGCCGACGATTTTGCGGCGTGAGGCACTGACGTACTCGATCGGCGCGGACGCAGCCCCGATCGGGCGATCGGAGCGACCCGGGGCGACAGTGTTCGGGTCCAGAACCCTCGTTCAGCCCGAGAAGGCGATTGTGGCCAATGCTGCGGCGGTGAGAGAATGGGATTCAAACGGGACGAACTTCGGGTACAACCCGAGGCTGGGACATACGGCTGGCGAGTTCGGGCACAACGACTTTTACCCGGTGTGCATCGCGGCGGCTCAGATGGCGGGGCGTTCGGGGGCGGACGCACTCAAGGCCATGATCTGCCTTGATGAGATTCGAGGCCGACTTGCGGAGGTGTTCAGTCTCAAGTCGTACAAGGTGGATCACGTGGTGCATGGCGCGATTGCGTCGGCGGCGGTGTTTGGCGCGATGCTCGGCGCGACGGCTGAGCAGATCGAATCGGCCATCGGGATGACGGTTGCACACTACATTCCTTTCCGGGCCATTCGCGCGGGCAAGCAACTGAGCGATTCAAAGGGTGCGAGCGCGGCGATCAGCACCGAAGCTGCCGTGCTTGCGATGCGGCGCTCGATGCTGGGTTTCATGGGGCCTCGCGATATTTTTCGCAATCCGGAGGCGATATTTCGCATGTTTGAGGGCCCTGGACAGATGTTCGTCACGGTGGGGGGCAAGCCGAGGGATGTGGCGGCGCGGGATGCGAGCCCTTTCGAGCTTGTGCTCGGGCGGAGCGGGAGCGATTTTGCGGTGATGGGGATGCACTTCAAGCTCGGTTTGTATGAGCACCAGTCGGCGGGCGCGCTGCAGGCCATGATCACGCTGCTTGGGCGAAGCCCGAAACTTCTTGAAAATGACGGCGCGAACATCAAGCGCATCCGCATTGTGGCGTATGAGCCAGCATTCGGCATCATCGGCGATCCGGCAAAGCGCGACCCAAAGACACGTCAATCGGCGGACCACTCGATGGTGTACATCGTGGCGACGCTGCTGCGAAAAGCGATCGAGAGCAAGAAAGTGGGCTGGACCGAACTGATGCTCGAGCCTGCGGACTATTCCGCCGATGCCATCTTCAACAAGAAGACACGGGCGCTGATGGACACGATTGAGTTTGCGCACGGCGGGCCGGAGTACGATGCGAAGTATCCCGACGGCATCCCGACGAGCGTGGTGATCGAAGACTCGAGCGGCGCGTTGCATGACTCAGGGCTGGTGATGTATCCGGGCGGGCACGCGCGCAACGTGGAGGCACCACTGCGTCAGATTTTGGATCACAAATTCGGTCTTCTTGGCGCGCTGGCGTTTGATGAGCCCAAGCCGATTGTGGATCGATTCATGCGGCTGGCGAGTTTGTCTGCGGCCGAGCTGGCGACGCTGCATGATTTCGTGATTCAGGACCGCGGCGCGTTCGAGTGATCGGCAGATGAAGCAGTGCAATCAGTGTTGAAATGAAAGCCCGCGCTTTCGCGCGGGCCTTCAGCAAGGAAATGAACCGACCGGGTGAAACTCGTCTCAACGGCGAACTCTGCTGGGGCTTGCTCAGAGCGCTGGCCCACCTGATCGCTCCTGAACCCGGAACGGGAACACAAGGCTTGAGATTCGACTCGCTGCGAGGCCAGGGCTTCGGGCGAGCGTGTTGACGCGGGTTGTTCGGTTGCTAGGCGCAAGGCACTTTCGGATCACGCAGACAAGATGCCTGATCGAACGCACAAATGCAAGGGCATTTGAAACACGCTGCGCGAAGTTGGGCAGAATGGTTGCTATGTGCTGGCGCAGGTGGCGAAGCGGCAACGAGATCCGGATTCTGGGACGCGTGCATGCGCGTGTTATCACCCTCGCACAATGCGCCATCCGACTCCAGCCAGCAGCACTCCGAGAGGCAGTCCGGCAAGGATCAGCCATTGCATGCGTGCGGCCATGGCCGGCGACATGGCTTGTACGGTGGGAACATTTCCGGACGCTGCGCTGCGTGCGATCAGATCGTCAGCAAAAGCAAGCCACGCAATCGAAGCGTCGAGCAGTTCGAGATTGCCAGGGTTGATGGCGATGAGTCGACCATCGACAGCGCGACGGGGCTGCGCGACGCGATCGAGCGCCCATCCGTTGGATCCGATGCAGATCACGCGCTGTTCTTGGCCCAGGAACGTGCGCTCGGATGCAACTGCAAGTGTGTAGGTGTCGCGTCGCTGATCACGACCCTCGTCGAACCTTGCGGAAACATCGGCCAAAGCGCCAGTCGGCTGTGCCTGCCAGAGCCCGATCCACTGTGTTTCCATCCATCGCGAGTTTGAACCGGGCGCTTCGAGGAGTGTGACGGTTTGCACATCGTCGCGTGAGTCGATTTCGATCGCGATGGGCCAAAGGAAATGCGTCGACAGGGCTGCGATGGCTCGTTGAATCGGATGTTCGCCCGCGCTGCCGGGAGTTGTGAGCGTGGTTGAGATGGCTCGCCCTCGGTCCGTGACTTGTTCTGTCACGATGGGTGTGCCAGTATTCGGACGCAGGCCGAACGGCGCGAGCGTGGCCGCGATGGGGTCGGCATCGCCGAAGGTGGGAAAAACCGAAGGATTCAGCGAGAGGAGAATCGATTGGCCAGCGTCAATGAGGTCGGTCACGACGCGTGCCAGGGCGGTTGCGCGGCGGGCACCGGTGAGGTTTGCGTCGCCGCCTGCGCTGCTCGCGGCGCTGTTGGGCGAGATGACAAAATAGACGCGGGGCCTGCGTCCCGCGGGGTCGAGCTTGTCGAGCGTCGGATGATCGGGCGTGGGGACGATGGCCCACTCGATCACGTCAACGCTGCGCGAGCGGGCGCGATCGATCAGTTGCTCGAAGACTGGCGTCTTCATGATGAATGGCTCAACTTCGGCGTGGACGATGATGAGGATCGGTTGATGAGGCAGCGTGAGCGATGCGAGCGCGACGGTGAGCAGATCTTCGGCTCGTCGTGCGACTTCGCCCCCGACTCCGACGTGCGCCGCGACAAGGCCGTCGATGGAGGGCAGCAGCGCGTCGCGGTCGATCGCGGTGATGCCGACATCGGGCGGGCCGATGACGAGCAACGCTTCGCCGAGTGCCAGTGCGGACGCCACGCGAAAGACCGCCGGGCGAGGGAGTCGGGCCAGGGTGTCGGCTTCGGTGGCGATCAGATCGCGTGCGCGCAGGAGTTCGCGCGCGCGGGGTGCTGCCTCCTGCCGTGCGGCCTGTGGCATCGTCTCAGTCGCACCGAATCGGCCGAGTTCGGTTCCGAGCATCGACAACTGATCTTCGATGCGGTCGAGGTCGGTTGCGATGCGATCGCGAATGGTGGCGGTGTCAGGCAGCAAGCCATCCTGCGTGGCGATTTCCTGATCGATGAGGTCTGCGATGCGACTGAGATCCTGTGCAGCGATGCGCGAGAGGGACGCACCATTCTGAAGCAGGCGGCGGACGGTGTTTGCATCGGGCCGGTCGGTCGGCACAGCCAACGCGGCACTCTCGATGCCTGCGGAGACGGATTCGAGATCGGCAGCAGTGGTGCGAAAGGCGGCTGCAGATTCGGTCAACCGTTGCGATTGGCGCTCGATGATCGGCCGATCGCGCTCACGGAGTTGATGCACAAGGGCTTCGAACTGCGACTTGCCGCGACTGGTGCCGACATCGACGGACTGAAAGTGGATGTTCTCGTTCGTTCGTGCCAGGCCGGTGAGCAGATCCACGATCGCGTCGTACGACTTTTGATCCACGCGCGAACGATCGACTGCGAAGACGAGATCGAATCGCCCTGGCAGGCGTTCGATCAGACGACTTGTGCGCGGACTGAGCTGGTGCTGCCCGGTCAAGGTCAGATCGAAGCGTGTGCGCGTCTGAAGTGCGATGAGATTCATCAGCACCACCGCGAGCAAGATCGCGGCGACAACGATCAATGTTGAACTCCAGGCGCTCAGGCGTCGGCCGCGGCACATCAGCGCCACCTCCGCATGGCCAGCACGCCCGCAGCAAGCGTAACGAACAGCCCGATCAGGCTTGCGAAGTACACCACATGCGAAGTGTCAACGATGCCGATCGCAAAGTCTCGGACGCGGCGATCAATCGACAATGACATGAGCACCTCTGCGACCGGAGCAGGCGCGAGACTGGCAATCTGCGTTGAGGCCAGCGAAACAAGGATCAGGAACATGAGCGTCGCGAGGAACGCGAGCGTCTGGCTTGATGTGATCGATGAAGCGAGGAGTCCGATCGCGATGTACAGCGAGCCGACGAGGATCAGACCGAGGTATCCGGTTGCGATCGGCCCCGGGTCGGGGCGTGGATCGCTGAGCCACATGAGAAGGATGGGGTAGAGGAGCGTCGGCGCGAGCATGAACATCAGGAAGAGGACTGCGCCAGCGAACTTGCCGAGTGCAAGCGACCATTCGCTCAGAGGCGTTGTGCCGAGGATTTCGATTGTTCCAGAGCGATATTCATCAGCCAGCAGGCGCATCGAAACAGCCGGCGCGATGGGCACAAGCAGAAATGCCGAGGCACCAAAGAAGTACCGCAGCGTGGCAGCCTCTCCGGGGACGAGCGTGTTGAGCGCGAAGACAAGACCAGTCAGAAAGAGGTACAACGCCAGCACGATCCATCCGACCGGTGTGCGGAAGAGCGATCCAAGTTCGCGAGCTGCAAGAACCAGCATCACGTTCATGGCTGGCCCCCTGCGCCGGCCCGTTCGGCGAGTTGGACGAACACGTCTTCGAGAGTTGGCCAATGCATGCTCAGCTCACGCACTTCGATATTTTGATCACGAACAAGGCGGGCGACTTCGTCGCGGGCGCCGGCGTGCGTGATTGCGGCCGAGACCCGCGTCCAGCCATCTTCAGCGGCTTGAAGGGTCACGACTTCGATGCCCGCAACACGCCGCAATGCTTCGGGTAAAGGGTTGCCCGCGGGGGCGCGATATTCGACGATCAGTTCCGCAGATCCGGTGCGTGCGAGCGCATCGGGTGAGCCATCGGCACACAGCCTCCCGCCGACGATCACGATGACACGATCGCAGGTACGCTCGATCTCGGGCAGGATGTGGCTGGATACGAGCATCGTGCGATCGGTTGCCAGTTCGCGGATGAGGCTTCGGGCGTCGCGGATCTGCGTTGGGTCCAGGCCATTGGTGGGTTCGTCGAGGATGAGGACGGGTGGGTTGTGGACCAACGCGGCTGCCAGACCCACACGTTGCTTGTATCCCTTGCTCAGAGTGGAGATCCGCCGGGTCAGCATGGCGCCAATACGGCAGCGGTCGGCAGCTTTGAGGGCGGTGACCCGTGCATCCCGACGTGCCAATCCGGTCAGACGAGCACGGTAATGAATGTAGTCGATGGCGCGCATCTCGGGGTAGACGGGGGCGGACTCGGGAAGATACCCGATCAGACGGCGTGCAGCGAGTGGATCGCGGATAGTGTCATGCCCGCCTATAGACACGGAGCCCTGATCGGGGCAGAGGAAGCCTGTAATCATGCGAATCGTGGTGCTCTTTCCCGCTCCGTTTGGGCCAAGCAGACCCGCGACCTGCCCGGGGATGAGCGAGAAGGACACGCCCTGCACGGCCCGTACCTGTCCGAACCGTTTGCAGATGACTTTGGCTTCGATCATGGCGTACAGACAATATCGGGCTGGAAGTCGTGGAACGTATAGGACCTGTGACGCGAAATGAATGGGCGGGTGCCCACTCGGGCGATACACTGTTGTAAGTAGACGCAAACCGGGGACCGATCGTGGACATGACCAAGGGCCGTGTCACAGTGATTGCCGAGGGAATGTCACCCGAAGAGGTGTCTCAGTTGCAAACTGTGCTTGCGGAACAGTATGAAGTGACGACGGCGAGCGAAGCGCCAGTGGTGGAACTGATTGCGAATTCGCTTGTGGAGGGGATTGTGCTTTGTGGCGAGCAGGGGGGGTTGCTGTGGAGCAACAGTTATTTCGGGGCGCTTGATGAGGCGACCCGCGCGCGAATCATCGATGTCTGCAGCGAGGCGATCTCGTGGTTTGTAAGTCGTGTCGGACAAGGGGAGGTGCCGCTGCGCGATTTGCTGTGCAAGTTTGATGTGGGGTCGGAGGATGGTCGCAGGCTCTACGAGGTGCTGGTGACACCGGCCAAGCAGCGTGCCGATGAGGGCGCGTTGTGCAATCGGGAGGATGTATCGCGTGTAGCGGCTGTGCTGCGCGACGTGACGCGCGAGCGGAACGTGCAGGCGAAGATGGAGGCGATTGACCGCGCCGGGTATGAACTGGTGCGTCTGGACGCCGACGCGGTTCGTGCGATGAACTCGATGCAGAGGCTTCAACTGCTCGAGAGCAAGATCGTGAGATACATGCGTGAGGTGTTGCACTACGATCACTTTGCGATTTTTCTGATCGAAGAGCGTTCACGCAAGCTGGAGCTGGTGATTTCGACGGGTCTGCCACAGGAGATTCAGCACCTGAATCTGGTCCCCGAAGCCGATGGCTCGGGGATCAGCGGGTTTGTGGCGGCTACGGGTCAGAGTTACATCTGTCAGGATGCGCAGTCCGATGAGTTGTTCCTGCCGGGGCTTGTGGGCGCGCGGAGCTCGCTGACCGTGCCTCTGCTGCTGCACGATCAGGTGATCGGGATCATCGACATCGAGTCGCAGCAGCCTCGGGCTTTTGACGAAGAAGATCGGCGTTTCGTTGAAATCTTCGCTCGGCATGTGGCCTTGGCGCTGCACATGCTCGATCTGCTGGTGGTTGAGCGTTGCGCGACGAACGAGAACGTGACTGGGCGTGTCGAGGGAGAATTGAATGAGCCCCTTGACGACATTCTGCACGAGGTGGAATGGCTCGGCGAATCGGGCAAGGTCGTTGCTCCCGAGGCGGCGGCGCACATCGCGAGGATCCGAGCGGATGTGGAGTCGATCCGTCAGCGTGTCAAGGAAGTCGCGTCCGGGCCTCAGACTTTGCTGGGTGTGGATCGGGCGCTGGCCGAGCGCACGCAGGATCCGATCCTGATCGGGCGCCGGGTGCTCGTGACCGACGATGCGCCCAAGATTCGCAAGGTCATCGGCGAAGTACTAAAGAGTAAGGGCTGCGATGTCACGATTGCTGCTTGCGGCGAAGAGGCAATCCAGGCGCTGCACACGCGACAGGCCGAGCAGGAGTTGCCTTTCGATCTGGTGATCAGCGACATTCAGATGCCGGATCGCAATGGTTACGAAGTCTTTGCGGCTGCCAAGGCGGTGAATAGTGAGACTTCGGTGATCCTGATGACAGGATTTGGCTACGACCCGCACCATTCGATCGTGCGTGCCAGCCAAGAAGGGTTGACGGCCGTGATCTTCAAGCCGTTCGAGATCGAGGCACTGCTCGAACAGATTCGCAAGGCGCTGGCACCCAAAGCCGACTGAACAACTGCGGAGCGAGTTCAGGCTTTGCGCCATGCCACGAGCGTTCTAGGCAGTCCGTCATCGTCGCGCAAAATCTGGTGCGATGTCAAGAGAGGGTGGTTCTGCGCGATGCGCAGGACAGTTTCAGCGGTTCTGGTCGCGATCTCGATGGCGAGCAAGCCGCCGGGCCGAATGAGTGGCGGAGCGTGGGCAATGATGGGAGCCACGAAGTCGAGTCCTTCGGTCCCGCCGCGAAGCGCCATTGTCGGTTCATGGTTGCGGATGTGCGGGGCGACATCGTCCCATTCGGAGTCAGGAATGTACGGCGGATTGGCCACCAGCGCTCCGAGCGATGCTTTGTTGCCAGCGACGGGATGGTTGAGCAGCGGTTCGAGCAGGTCGCCGCAGAGTGTGTCGATGCGATCGGCGACGGAATGTCGCTCGGCGTTCTGCCGTGCAACTTCGAGGGCGCTTGCCGAGAGGTCTGTGGCCATGACGCGGGCATGTTGAAGGTTCTTTGCGATGGAGACGGCGATGCACCCCGAGCCGGTGCAGACATCGGCGATCAGAAGTGCGTCGCCTTCGTGTCCGCCGAAGCCCGGTCGGCCGCGGGCATGCTGAATGACCTGCTCAACAATGATGGCGGTGCAAGGCCTGGGAATGAGCACGCGACGATCGACGTGCATGGGGAGGCCAAAAAACCATGCTTCGCCGATAAGATATTGGATCGGTTCGTGGGCAAGGGCACGCGCGACAAGTTCGCGTAGCGATTGTCGTTCGATGGGTGTGGCGGGGCGATCGGAATCCATGTACAGGCGCAGGCGGTCGCACCCAATGACATGACACAGGAGCATCTCGGCGCAGAGGCGAGGCGACTCGACGCCTCTTTGAGTGAACGTGTCGTTCATCCACGAGAGCAGGCGACGCGTTGTCCAGATCGAGTTTGGACCGCTCTGTGCGACACTCACGACCAAGAGTGTATGCGGGAAATGGGAGATTCAGCCGCCGTCGGGGCCTTTGCGATCGGGCTCGGTGGGGTCGGGCTTGACCTCTTTATAGATCGAGCCATCGACAAAGCCCTGGAGTTTGCGGGCGCGGACGGGGTGCTGAAGCTTACGGATGGCCTTGGCTTCGACCTGGCGCACGCGTTCGCGTGTGACCTTGAAAATCCGTCCGACTTCTTCGAGGGTGTAGGTGTATCCGTCGCCGATGCCATAACGGAGTTTGATGATCTCGCGTTCGCGGTAAGTGAGGGTTTTGAGAACCTGATCGATGCGAGAGCGGAGCATCTCGTTGGCGGCAGTTTCGCTCGGGGCGTCCTGACGTTCATCTTCGAGGAAGTCGCCGAAGTAGCTGTCTTCGCTTTCGCCGACGGGGCGGTCAAGACTGACAGGCTGCCGGCTGATGCTCATGACGCGGCGGCAGTCGGCAGGAGTGAGACCGGCTTGCTCGGCGACTTCTTCGATCGTGGGCTCGACACCGCTTGCTTGGAGCAACGCCTTCTGAATCGTGCGGAGGCGATTCATGGTCTCGATCATGTGGACAGGAATGCGGATAGTGCGAGCGTGGTCGGCGATCGCGCGTGTGATGGCCTGACGGATCCACCATGTGGCGTAGGTGCTGAACTTGTATCCGCGGCGGTACTCGTACTTGTCCACGGCGCGCATAAGGCCGGTGTTGCCTTCCTGAATCACATCAAGAAAACTGAGTCCTCGGTTGCGGTATTTCTTGGCGATGGAGACAACGAGACGCAGGTTGCCGCCGGAGAGATCGCGTTTGGCCTGCTCGTACTCCCAGAAGACCGTGGAGATGCGTCGCATGCGGCGGAAGAGATCCTGAGGATCGTCGAGGACGAGCTCGCGCAGGCCCGTGAGTTCCTCGGCCATGACCGCGAGGTCTTCGGAATCATGGTGGCGTGCTCGCGTGGAAGCTTTTTCGAGTTGTTCGGAGAGGACTTCCATCTTTTGCGAGATGGAGCGGAGTTTGCGCATCAGCGGGATCACGCGCCCTGTGCGGAGGCAGAGTTCTTCGACGAGGGTGGCCATGCGGCGGCGGCGAGACAGAAGGCGGTCGGCATAGAACTGGCGGCGTGACTTGGTTGAGGCTTCCTGCATCGCCACCCAGTCTTCACGATTACGCTTGAGGATGGAGTCGACAGTCGGCAGATTTGCGGGGATACGCCGGGCGAGTTTGTCCTTGTGATTCGACTCCGCAGTCGAGATGCGCATCGTGCGGTCGAACGGCAGATCGCCTGAATGGACGAGGCGGAGAACCTTGACTGATTCGGTGACGATGTAGTCGCTCTCGAAGCACCTCCGACGGAAGATCATGCGCGTGGTTTCAATTTTCTTGGCAAGACGAATTTCCTCTTCGCGCGTCAGCAGCGGGATTGAGCCCATCTGCGAGAGATACATGCGCACGGGATCATCGACTCGGCGTACTGCGCCCTCTTCATGCACTGCTTCATCAAGGTCACGCTGGAGGGTTTCGTCGTCGAGGGATTCTGCTTCTGCGACATCGCGTTCGGCCTGTGACAGGCCGTGGTTTTGTGCGTTGAGGCGCACCTGCATGGCTTGCGAATCGCTTCCGCCTTCTCCGCCGGGGACACTTAAGGCGCGAAAACGCTTGGGCAGGCCCGTGATGGTGCCTTCTGGTGCTTCGGACGGCTGGGCCGCGTCTTTCGAGGCACGGTAGACGCGGGCACGGAATTCGAGTTCATCGATGAGTTCGATGCCGTGTGCGTCGATGATGCTCAGGAGTTCATCGATTGATGACGGAGAGACCATCTCGTCGGGAAGAGTGTTGTTGAGTTCCTCGTAACTGAGCCAAGTGCGTTCCTGACCGAGTTTGAGCAGTTCGAGCAGCGCCGGATGAAGGTGATTGGGGCCGACGATGTGGTTGGACTTTGCTGCCATGAATGAACCTTGCGGGAGTGGGACTCGCATGGAGACCCGAAACGAACCTGCAACACGGTATGTCGGTCAGAGTCAGTTGGGGCGCTTCATCCTCCAGGGATTTGCGCGAGCACTGGTTGGGAGTCGCTCGCGCGACTGACGGAGGCGATCGAGTCGCAGCTGGAGTGCATCGGTCAAATCGCCGGTTGGGGGCCGATCGGTTGGGGATGAGTGGTGATCGGCCCAGAGGGTCGAGAGGCAATGTTCAAAAAGTGTGCGCACGCGATCCATGTTCCGTTCGGTCTGTGTCTCGGTTGCCGTGGCAAGGCCGATGGCGGCCGCCTGCACCTCGGGACGATGCTCGGCGTCGAGGACGGCTTCGAGCGATGGATCTTGCCCGCTCCGCATGAGCCCCATGATGCAGTCGGCCAACATGCCGATGGTCGGAATGTCGAACCGCTCGCCTGTCGGCAGGAGCGCCAAGTCCTGTGCGTGTGCGCGCCAAAGTTTCGGCTCGATCAGCAGGCAGCCGAGCAGGGCGTGCGGCGCTGGGAGGGCGCGGCCGGGCTGAGACCAGTTGGTCGCGCTTTCCTCGGGGGTCTGGCGCGGCTTGCGTGCGCGTGCGCTCGGAAGGGTGTCGGTGAGGGTCTTGTGATCGAGGCCTGTGATTTCGTGCAGACGCCGCATGATGAGCGCGCGTTTGCGTGGCTCCAGATTTGTGAGGCCAAGGTCGGCCAGATGCCTGATCTCTTCGGTCAACGCCTTGTTGAGTGCGGAAGGCCCCTTGCCTGCCCAAGCAACGCGAATGCGATCGAATCGGTACTCGAGCAGCGGCGTGCCGAGTTCGAGCGCAGATTTGAGGGTCGCGGGGCCATCGGTGCGAGCGAGCAACTCGTCGGGATCCTTGGCGTCGGTGTGCGATGAAAGCGTGGCGATGCGCACGTCGATATCTTCGTTGAAGAACACATCGATGGCGCGATCTGCGGCTTTGGTTCCGGCTTCGTCGCCGTCGAAAAGCAGAACGATTTCGTCGCACAATCGTCGCAGCGTGCGTGCGTGGCCGACGGTCAGTGCGGTGCCGAGTGTGCCGACAACGTTGGTGAAACCGGCCTGGTGACATGCGATGACATCGGTGTACCCTTCGACGATGACGGCGCGGCGCTCGCGCTGGATCGAACGGGCGGCCTGGCGCAGGCCATAGAGCGTATCGGACTTGTGAAACAGAGGCGATTCGGCTGAGTTGAGATACTTGGGTTGATCGTTGTCGTCGATGCGCCGAGCGCCGAACGCGATGACGCGTCCCATCTGATCGTGGATCGGGAACATCAGGCGGTCCCGGAACGTGTCGTATAGCCCGCCCGCATCTCGGCGTTTGAGCAGGTTTGCAGCGATGAACAGATCCTCAGGGCGCGAGAGCGACTGGACCTTGAGCAGGAAACCATCGAATCGTTGCGGTGCGGCACCGAGTTCGAACTCCTGAACCATCTGCGCGCTGATTCCGCGACGGTCGATGAGAGTTCGAGCTCGCTCGCCGTGCTCGGCATGGGCGAGGATGGCGCGGAAAAAACTGTGTGCAATGCCGTTGGCTTCAGCGATGTTGTTCGAGTCGAATCCATCGCGTTCGGTCGCGGCCTGTTTTGCGGTCGCAGGCTTGAGATCGATTCCAGCGCGCTGAGCGAGGTATTCGAGTGCCTGCCGGAACTCCATACGGTGGAATTTCTGGACAAACGAGAAGACGTCGCCTCCTGTGCCGCAAGCATGGCAGTAGAAGATGTCCTTGTGCGGAATGACGGCCATGGAGGGCGTGTGGTCGTCATGGAATGGGCACAGGCCGACAAACTCGCGCCCGCGAGGGCGAAGCGCGACGTGCTGGCCGACAATGTCGACGATGTTCGACGCGTCACGGACGCGCTGCTTGTCATCGTCTCTGAGGTCCGAACTCATGCACACCCTCGCTTGAAACGCAACGCCGCGATGCGAGCGGCGGTTCTGACAGTTGAGACTTCCAACGCGATCTGGCGCATGCGCGCCCAATTCTGCTCGGCGAAGTGCCAAGGCCGCTCTCTTCAGCCGGTTGTCGAATCGCCACGTGCGTGTGCGCGACCTGCGATATCATCCTCGCCGAGCGAGAACCGCGAAGGCCAAAGGTGAGGGCGCTCGGAATCCGCCAACGGATAGGCTAGCACGGTACCTAATGGAATCAAACGGACTTCGAAAGAGTCGCGGCGGAGAGACATGCGGACGGCCTGCAATGGAGAGAAATGGCAGATGGATCGCATCGGCGTGACGTATTCGGGGATCGTTCAGGGGGTGGGATTTCGCGCGACTGTGCGATCTCTGGCCCGGCCGTTTCGCGTCAGCGGGTGGGTGCGCAACGAACCGGACGGGACAGTGCGCCTTGAGGTTCAGGGAGTGGCCGAGGACGTCGAGCGGTTCCTGGCTTCGGTAGTGCAGGAGCGGGGGAGTTTTATCACCCGAGCGCGTCGTGAGGCTCTCCCGATTGTCGAGGATGAGTCCGGGTTCGTGATCGCGTATTGACAGCAGGACGCTGGTTTTCCCGAAGGAAGTCGTTCTCATGCTGATTCTGTTTGACATTGACATGACCCTGCTGACCACCGATGGCGCGGGTATGGCGGCTCTGGGCGAGGCGGGACGAGAACTCTTCGGCTCCGGTTTTGACGAAACGCGTACCGACTACGGCGGGCGACTCGACCCGGTCATTATCACGAACCTGTTGATCGCAAACGGCCAGGAAGTGACTCTTGCCAACTGCGCTGCCATGCGGGCAGGGTATCGCAAGCACCTGGAAAAACAGTTGGCCTCGCGCACGCCTCGCGCGTTGCCGGGCGTGCATGGTCTGGTGGGAAGACTCAGCGTGCGATTGGATCTGACGCTTGGGCTGCTGACAGGAAATTTTCAGGAGACAGGGCTGATGAAACTCGCTTCTTCGGGCATTGATGCGAGGCCGTTTGTGCTCAATGTCTGGGGCGACGAATCGCCGCACACCCCGCCGCAGCGCGAGCACCTGCCCGCGGTAGCGATCGAACGGTACCGCGCGTGGCGTGATGCGGACTTGCAACCAGAGCAGGTAGTCATCATCGGCGATACGGTGCACGACGTGTCGTGTGCGATTGCGAATGGTTGTCGTGTGCTCGGTGTCGCGACTGGGCACGCAACGGCCGATCAACTCAGCGCAGCCGGTGCGCACAAGGTGCTGCCCGATCTGTCGAATACGATGGAGGTGCTCGCATGGCTGAACTCGAACTGAGCACATCCGCGCCGGTGAAAGAAGGCAAGCGCATCGAGACGCTGGATGTGATTCGCGGCTTTGCGATGCTGGGCATTCTTGTTCCGAACATCGTGGCGTTCTCGTGGCCTCAGATGGCCATGTCCGAAACGAAGGTGTACGGGATGACCCTCGATCTGCTGGGCACCGGTCCGGCCAACGACAGCGCCAACGCGCTCGGGCACTTCGTAACGCAGTGTTTCTTTCATGGGAAAATGATGTTCCTGTTCGCCCTGCTCTTTGGCGCCGGGGTCGTGATGTACTCTCGCAAGTTCGACGATCCCGATCGCCCGGTCCCCTTGCGCGTCGGTGCGGGGCTCTGGTATCGGCGCATGGCCTGGTTGTTCGCGATCGGGCTGACACACGCGGTTTTTCTGTGGTTTGGCGATATTCTTGTGTGGTATGCGCTGAGCGGTCTGGCGTTGGTCTGGTGGTTACGCCGCCTCAAGCCAGCCATCCAGATTCTCATTGCGGTGCCTAGCTATCTGTTCGGAGTAGCATTGCTGGTCTTATTTACCGCAGTAGGGTCACATTTTCACAACAGCGGCGATTTCGATCTCTTCAGTACGATTCCCACCGAAGTTCAGGCCTACAGGGGATCGTACCTTGATGCGCTTGTCGCGCGCCTGTGGACGTTGATTCAGATGTACGTCTTCATGGCGCCTCTCTTTTGGGTGTCCATCATGGGCATCATGCTCGCCGGTATCGCGCTCACGCGGCTTGGCATTCTCACCGGAGAGCGATCCAACCGCTTCTATGCAGCCCTTGCATTCGGCGGCCTTGCGCTCGGGTTCGGGTTGACGGGCCTGACCATCTGGTGGCTCGATGCAGCCAACGTCGAGCTCGCTGGCATGTACTTCAGCGTGCTTGGCCAGTTGGTGGGCATTCCGACTTCGCTCGGATACGCAGCCGTACTGATCCTGCTGGTCAGGAACAAGCTGCTCGGATTCGTGACCAACGCTTTGGCAGCGGTCGGACGCATGGCACTGTCAAACTACCTCATGCAAACGCTCATCTGCACGACCATCTTCTATGGGTACGGATTCGGGCAGTTTGCCAGGATTCAGTATCCGCACCTTTGGCTGGTCGTGGGCGGAGTCTGGGCAGCAAACATCACGTTCAGTGTGCTCTGGCTGCGAGTGTTTCAGTTTGGCCCCCTTGAGTGGGTGTGGAGATCCCTCACATACTGGAAGGTGATGCCGCTTCGCAGAACCCGTTCAGGGCTGCACGCTGGCTAGACTGCCCTGCATCAGGAGGCGGTCAGGAATGCCGGACAGTTATCGTGCGCTTTGCTCGGACTTCTACATCAACCAGAAGGTGAGCGTCAAACTCGATCTGCCCAGCTCGCGCGAGACGGTGCTTGATCTCTTCGAGCGCGTTCGGCGCGAGTATCCTGCCATGCAGTCGTTTCGGCGCTACGAGGATGAACTCGCCCTCGAGTCGATCCCCAGCCACGGGCCCAGCCGATGGCTCGCGATCAAACCCGCCAACATCCGCTCGGGGGTCGTCAACCCGGATTCATTCGAGGATGCCTATGGCCTGCACCGGTGCGTGCTGGAAGTCGCGCCGTACTTCCTCAGCATCAGCGCCCTGGATATAGAGTTCGTCGAGCTCCTCTTCGGGTTTGACATGGTGACAACCGGGAACCACGATGCGATCGTGGCGGCGGCTCTGCTCGGCGATTCGCCGCTGGCGTCGCTGATGGATGTGGATGGTGCGACGGCGATCGACTGTCAGCCGTTGTATGGGATGAAACTTGGGCACGATGCCTCGGGAATTGAAGCTCATTTCGAAGTCAAGACCCGACGCGGCACGGATCGTGTGCGGTCCGATCCGATCAGTATCTACCTGACCATGAGGCAGTACGACCCAGGCGTCGAGGTCGAGCATCTGCCCGGCATGCTCGATCGTCTGGCGGAGCGCGGCGAACACCTGGTCAATACGAAACTGGTGCCGGCGCTCCTCGCACCGATCCGGGCAGCGATCGCGTCGAGTGGAGGGTGAGTCGTGCAGATGGTGCTGGCACAACGCGGCTCGAGCCAAGACGTGATGAACGTGCTCATCCTTCTGGCGGTGCTGATCGGACTCGTACTGATCGCGGGCGTTGTGATGCTTGTGGTGCGCAAGCGAATGATCAGGAACGAGCAAGTGCTCGCGGGATCAGTGTTCGATGACCTCAAGCGCATGCGCGACGAGGCTCAGATCAGCCAGCACGAATACGATTATTTACGCAAGGCGATCGCAGCCAAGGCAGCGGGTCGAGAGCCTCCGCCTCGCCCGGCGGACTTCGGACCCTTGCCCGGAGAACTTCGGGCAAGGCCGGGGTTTGACCTGACGGGTGAACCACTCCCGCCAGAAGTGCTCCGGGCGCTCGCGGAAAGGAAAGAGGCGGAATAGACGTTTTTATCGGTCCGAAGTGAGGAACTTCGCGCGCGGACTGAAAGTGATTTGAGAAACCTACAGTGAAAGTCGATATTGACCAGTCGCCCTTTCATGCCGAGAGGGTTGCGTGAGATTGAGGGATTCATGGCAGACAAATCAAACACTCCTAAGAACGTCCCGACTCCTGTCGCATCTCGCAGCCAAGGTTCGGGAGCCGGGGATGGCTCTTCCGGTTCTTCGGGCGGCGGCGGCACGTCAGGATCGGGTGGCGGCGGGTTCAAAGGGCGGCGCGTCACGACGTGCTCGTTCTGCGGCAAGACCAGCCGCGAGGTCGGACCGATGGTCGAAGGCCCCAACGAGGTCTACATCTGCTCCGACTGCGTCAACCTGTGCCAGAACATTTTCAAGCAGGAGCGTCGCCGAGTCAGTTCGGCCTCGGGCGCGCTGAGCGACATCCCTGCCCCGCGCGAAATCAAGGAGTTTCTCGATCAGTATGTGATCGGGCAGCATCAGGCCAAGCGATCGCTTTCGGTGGCTGTGCACACGCACTACAAGCGTTTGTTGCATTCTGAGAGCGACCAATCGCGCGACATCGAACTCGACAAGTCGAACATTCTGCTGATCGGCCCGACGGGCAGCGGCAAGACGCTGCTTGCCAAGACGCTGGCGCGGATGCTCAAGGTGCCGTTCGCCATCGGCGACGCCACAACGCTCACCGAGGCCGGGTATGTCGGTGAGGACGTGGAGAACCTGCTGCTCAAGTTGCTTCAGGCAGCCGACTTTGATCTCGAATCGGCGCAGCGCGGCATCATCTACATCGACGAAGTGGACAAGATCGGCAAGACGAGCAACAACGTCTCGATCACGCGCGATGTGTCGGGCGAAGGTGTGCAGCAGAGTCTGCTCAAGATGCTCGAAGGCACAGTGTCCAATGTTCCCCCGCAGGGTGGACGCAAGCATCCCGAACAGCAGTACATTCAGTTCGACACCAAGCATGTGCTGTTCATCTGTGGCGGCACGTTCGTGGGGATCGAGGACGTGATTCGTCGCCGGGTCGGGAAGAGCCGCATCGGTTTTGCGTCGGCCATGGCCGGCGAGCAGGCCGAACGCGACAAGTTGAAGGAACGCGAGATTCTTCTCGCGCAGGTGACCAACGAGGACGTGGTGAGTTACGGCATGATTCCGGAACTCATCGGGCGTCTGCCGGTCATTACGCCGCTGATGCCCCTCGGTATCGATGCGCTGATCCAGATCCTCACCGAGCCGAAAAACGCTCTGGTGCGGCAGTATCAGCACCTGTTCACGCTCGAGGGCGCACAGTTGACATTCACGGACGACGCGCTTGTCACGCTTGCCAAGCGCGCTTCGAAGCGTGCGACCGGGGCCCGGGCGCTGCGGGCCGTCATGGAAGAGCTCATGCTCAACCTGATGTACGAGTTGCCGGACCAGAAAAACGATGGCGTGGAGTATGTCATTGATACTGCTGCCATCGAGAACCCTCGCACGCTCAAGGAACTCCGGGCTCCACGCACCAAGAGCGCGTAATTTGGCCCGCTGACGGAAGCTCTCGGGTTGTCATGTGCCGGGCGGCACAACGTGCGCGTACGCTTGTGCACCGATGATGTTGGTGCGCGTTGTTGTGTGTGTCCTGGGTGTGTGTGCTGCACTCGTTGCGCCAGGGGGGTGTGAACGCTCGAAGCCGGCGCCTGTCGAACGCAACAAGGCCGAGGCCTCGATGCGCGGGCATCGCCTGTTCATCCAGATCTGCGCACAGTGCCACGGCATGAACGGCGAAGGGGTTGATTTCATGGGGGCGCGACTGATCGCCAGCGACTGGGTTGCGCAACGATCAAACCAGGAATTGGTGGCTTTTCTCAAAGAGGGTCGTCCTGCTCAGGCCGATCGGCCCGCCATGCCCCCGAAAGGTGGGAGGCTCGATCTGACCGATCGCCATTTGTACGACATCGTCGCTTTCATGCGCACGCTTGGGGCGGATGATGCAGCGTCGGTGGATGATACCAGCGAGGGAAGCATGTCGGACCAGCCGCTACCCTCTCAGCCGTGAGCGAGTCACTGACCCATACGCCCGTCCTGCTGAGCGAGGTGCTCGAAGTCCTTAACCCGCAGCCTGGCGAGACTTTGGTCGATTGCACGGCCGGGCTGGGGGGGCATGCGGCTGCCGTGGCCGCGAGGCTGGGACCGACTGGTCAGGTGGTGCTGCTTGATCTCGATCCGGGCAATCTCGCCCTGGCAGAAGCCTCGGTGCACGCCGCGCTGTCGCCTGCTGACCCGTCGTGCGGGCGGGTTGTGGCGATTCAAGCCAACTTTGCGAGCGTTGGGCGTGAACTGGTCGGGCGGGGCCTTCGTGCGGACATGCTGCTCGCGGATCTCGGGTTCGCTTCGACGCAGATGGACGATGCGGAGCGGGGGTTTTCGTTTCGCAGGCCAGGACCTCTGGACATGAGGCTCGACCCAGCGGGCCCAATTCGGGCAGCGGAACTTGTGAATACATTGCCGGAACGAGAACTGGCGGACCTGATTTATCGATTTGGGGAGGATCGGTTGAGCCGGCGCATCGCACGGGCCATTGTCGAGGTGCGCGCGCACAGCCCGATCGAGACGACTGACCGGCTTGCTGAGGTGGTGGCGAGGGCGTACCCGGTTCAAGCCCGTCATGGGCCGATCCATGCTGCCACGCGGACCTTTCAGGCCTTGCGGATCGCGGTGAACGACGAGCTGGGAAATCTGGAAGCCCTGCTTGCGGCGATCGCGCGAGAGGCGGGGCAGGGGCGCGTGCATGGGCAAGGGTGGCTGAATTCTGGAGCGAGGGTGGCCTTAATCTCGTTTCACAGCCTCGAAGATCGCCCGATCAAGATCGCACTGCGGGAAATCGCGGACAGGGGTTTCGGACAAATTCTCACTCGGCGTCCAATTTCTGCATCCGAGGACGAGGTTTCGCGCAACCCACGCGCAAGATCTGCTAAACTGAGATCACTCAAGTTGACGAAGAGTCTTCCGGATTCGTGATCATGTCGTGCTGCCCCCCGGTTCAGGATGAACGAAGGGGGCAGGTTATTCGTCCCTCAGGCGTCAAGGAAGCAAGGACGCTCCGCTGTGACCCGTGAACATAAACTCGCCATTATTGTCGGATTCTCCCTTGTTCTGGTGGTTGGAATCCTCATCAGCGACCACTTATCGCCGGCTTCGCTGGATGAACCGGTTGATTTTGTGGCGGTGCAGTTGCCGATTGGACGGCGCGAACTGCCGCCTGCGATCGTTCCGGGCGTGATGAGTCGTGGCGAGAGTGCACCCCAAAGTGGGGAAGTGATTGAAGGACCAAGGACCGAGATTGCGCTGGGAACGGACAGACCTCTGCTTGTGCCGGTGGGTCCGGCTCCTGATGAGGTGAGGATCGATCCGCTGGTGATCCGGCTGGGTGGGATCGGGAATGGGAGTCAATCGCCGGTGATCCAGAAGCTGGAGGGGGGCAACCCGCAGGGCATTGCGACAGGGCCGAGTTATGCGTTGTACACGGTCAAACCCCGGGATTCGCTGTCGGACATCGCGAGGCAACATCTGGGGAGCGCGGCCAAGTGGCGCGAGATCGCGGCGGTGAATCCGGGCAAAGTTGGAAAGAACGGCGAGATCCGATCGGGCGATGTGCTTCGCATACCGCTTGTCGCGGGGAGCAGCGCGAGGGTACCTTCGATCGGTGGGACACCGGAGGTCAAGAAGCCTGAGGTGAAGGTGCCCGAGCAGAAGCTGGCCGCATCCAAGGCTGTGGAAACAACGCGGACATACGTGGTTCAGCCGAATGATTCGCTGTCGCAGATTGCGCAGAAGGTGCTGGGTTCGTCGAAGCGAATGGATGAGATTCTGGCGTTGAACAAGGACAAGATCGACGACCCGAACGAGATCTACGCGGGGTTGTCGCTGCGACTGCCGGCCCGGTGACGGAGGGTGACGGGTGTGTTCGCGAAACTGGCGTTGATCATTGTGGTGGTGGGGCTGACGGGGTGCGCGATGCTGGCGATGCGGCAGGCGCGGCTTCAGGCGGCCCATGAACTTGCTGAAGCGCAGTTGCGAATCGGTCAGCACGATGACCGGTTGCTGGTGCTGTATGCGGAAATTGCGAATCTGATATCGCCGGACCAGGTGGTGGCGCAGGTGCAACAGCATGGTCTGGTGCTTGAGCCGGCGGTCGATGTCGGGTGGGATCCATTGATCGATGACGGGCCTTTGGAGATGAGTCCGACGTGGTCGGTGCGCAACGAAGATCGAGGTCGCGAGCCGTGAGACTGGGGAGGTTGCGATGGCGTCGGAGGGCCTGGTCGCGTGAGCGCGTGATCGTATGGTTGCTGCCGTCGGTGTTCAGTGTTGTGCTGGTGGTGGTGGGGTTGCGGATTGGGCAGTTGCAACTCGATCCGCCGGAGAAACTCAAGCCGTTTGTGAGTGATCGTGTGAGCCGGCGATCGATTGAACCGATTCGGGGCGATCTGCTGGATCGGCGCGGGCGTGTGATTTCGACAACTCGTTTTGGGTATCGGCTGGTGGTGGATCCTGCGACGTTTGTCGATCCGCCGGATGAGGCGATTGTGAATCTGTCGGCTGCGTCGGGGTTGGGTGCGGATGTGCTCGGGCCTCGAATCATCGAGGCGCTTGGCGAGAATGATCTGCGCAGGCAGGCGCTGAATGAGTGGATGTCGGTTGATGAAGAGACGGAGCCACAGGTTTCGTCGGTGGAGTTGGTTTGGTCGCGGCTGAAGGCGCTGTGGCGTGGCGGAGAGGAAGAGGAGAATGGTCTGACGGAGTGGGCGGAGGTCGCTGGCCGGCCCAAGCCGCTGATTCGGTATCTGCCGTTCTCGGAGTTGCTGGATCAGGACAGTGCGCGGCGTGTCCGCGAGGCGCGAGTGCGTGGGGTGTGGCTTGAACGGTGGCCGGTGCGGGAGTATCCGGGTGGCGGACTTGCTGCATCGTTGATCGGCAAGGTGGGGTTCGAGCATGTGGGGCTGATCGGGGTCGAGAATACGCTTGACCAGCGGCTGACGGGGGAGGCGGGTCACTTTCGGTATGTGCGCGATGCGGTGGGCCATGCTTTGTGGGTGGGTCGTGGCGATTGGGAAAGTCCAACGCGAGGCGAAGACATTGCTCTGTCGCTGGATCTCGAGTTGCAGCGGATTGCGACGGAGGAGATCGTGCGCGGGGTGCATGACGCGGACGCGGCTGGCGGGCGCATTGTGTTGATGGATCCGCGCACGGGCGAGATTCTGGCAATGGTGGATTACATTCGAGACGGGGTCAAGGCGGTGCCGTTTCCGTGGGTGCCCAAGGACTCGAAATCGGATGCGTGGGTGAATCCGGATCGGTCGACGTGGCCTCGGTATCAGGTGATTCATCCGGACGAGAGGCGGAGCGTGCACCCCGCTCTGGGGCGAAACAGGTGTGTCGAAGATGTGTACGAGCCGGGCTCGACCTTCAAACCTTTCGTGTGGGCGGTGGCGAGGCAGCAGGGCAAGTTGCCGGATTCGGAGATGATCCGGATTGAGTCGAGGCGGTATGTGACGCCGTATGGGCGCAGGCTTGAGGATGTGACGTATCGTGCGGAGATGAAGTGGTCGGACGTGCTGCTGTATTCATCGAACATAGGGATGTCGAAAGTTGCGGAGCGAGTGTCGTTTCGGGATGTGCAACAGACTCTGAGCAAGTTGGGCTTCGGGCAGCGTACGGGGCTTGGACTGCCGGGCGAGTCGGCGGGGCTGGTGACGCGGCCACGGGACTGGACGCAGTACACGCAGACATCGGTAGCGATCGGGTACGAGGTTGCGGTGACGCCGGTGCAGATGGTGCGGGCGTTCAGTGCGTTCGCGCGCAACGGGGAGCTTGCGGGGACAGTGCCTGCGATGCGATTGACTGCGTTTGATCCGAGCGATCCGCTGGCCAATCTTGTGGAGCGTGTGTACGAGGCTCAGGCGGCGATGGATGTGCGTCATTCGATCGTGGGGGTGGTGGATCGAATGGAAGCGCTGCGAAAGGTTCGTTTTCCGGATGATGTGCCCGCGACGTATACGATGTTCGGGAAGTCCGGGACATCAAAGATTGCGGTGTCGGCACCGAAGGATCATCGGCTGCCGCGCGGGGCGAAGGGGTATTTTGACAAGCAGTACAACGCAAGTTTTCTGGTTGCGGCGCCGGTGGATGAGCCACGACTGGTGGTGCTGGCGATCATTGATGATCCTGGGCCGGACCTGGTGCGATTGCAGCGGGCGTATGGATCGTCGGTTGCGGGTCCGGTGACGCGGCGTGTGGTGGAGAGGTCGCTGCGCTATCTTGGCGTTCTTCCAGACATGCCGGAGAAGGAGAAGGTCGCGGCGCGGTGAGGCTCTGGCGGCGAGTGCGTCAGGGGGTGAAGGCGAGAAGTGCTGCGAACTGTTGCCAGAGATTATCGATCTCGGTGAGGGAACGGCCGAAGTTGTTTTCCCACCATAGTGATGACGTGATTGGTGTGGTTGATGGCTGGCGCTCGTGCGATTCAGCGATGAGGGTCGCGAGGCTATTGTGCAGGTGTGCGTCTCCAGATTCGATGAGCAGCAGGCCGAGAACCCATGCCCTCGTGTAGTACGCATCCATCGCAGCGGGTGAGGATGTGAGTCGCTCGGGTTGCTGTGCGAGATGATCGGCGAGGGATCCGAGGCGATCGGAATGAAGAAGCCTGCGGAGGTGGTGTTTGCGTGCGGGATTGTCGCGTGCGCGACGGACAGGCAAGGCGATGGATTCGTCCCATGAGATGCCTTCTGCCCAGCATGCAATTGCTTCATCGATGGCTGTGGGGAGTTGGCGGCGCAGGACGAGTTGAGCGTGGGCGTGCCAGACTTCGTGGGCTGCGAGGCGAAGGGTGTCTTCGGTTCCGACATCGTGGAGAAGAGACACACCGCGACTGGTTGCTGCGCCTCGATCGAGGTCGGGAGCATACGAGACGCCGAAGCGCTGACTGAGGGCTGTGCGCCAGAGGGCGACATCGTGAAAGACGACGACTTCGACGTGGTGGGCAAGGACGGGTGGTGTGAGGTAGAGGTGATCGAAACTGGAGATCGTGTGTTCGAGGACAATGGGCAGACGGTCGCGGAGCAAACCTGGCGGCAGAGTTGTGAAGAGTTGCACGTGGGGTGTGGAGATGGCAACGCCGGCGCGGCCTTGATAGGTCCATGGAGACTGAGTGGTGGTCAGGGTGCTTGTGGGAAGAGGGGTGGCGGGGCGTGGCGAGGCGCAGCCGGGGCTCGCGATGGTGGTGCCGAGAGTGGCGACGAGCGCGAGCCAGCGCATCATGCGAGGCGTTCCAGCGATTGGAGGACAGCGTCGAGATCGGCCTGCGCGCGTGCGAGTTGGGCGCGGGTTTGTTCGACCAGATGGGCTGGGGCGCGATCTGCGTAGCCGGGGTTTGAGAGGCGGGTGGTGAGGGCGGTGACAGATTTTTCGAGATCGACACGCTGTTTTGTAAGGCGTTCGAGTTCAGCTGCGGTATCGACAGAGTCGGCAAGATTGCTCAGGTGGAGTTCGCGTCCATCGAAGGTGAAGGGAACTGCAGGGGAAGAAGGCGCGTGGGAAGTGATGGAGTCAAGGCCAGCGAGTACTTCGAGCAGACTGGCGGCTGGCGCAAAGCCGGCGGTGAGCGACGAGTCGAGGTGGAGGGTGACGCGGCGTTTGGGCTGTACGGAGTGTTGCGAGCGCACTTCGCGGATCGTCGTGACGAGTTCGCGGAGGCGATCGAACTGAGAGACTGCGGCCAGATCGAGTAGGAGATCGTTGGCTTGCGGCCAGACGGAGGTGCAAAGAACGGCATCTTCGACAGTCTTGCCGAGGTCAAGTCCTGTGATGGGTGCGGTGCGGAGCGTTGAGACCTGTTCGTAAATGGCTTCAGTGATGAAGGGCGTGATGGGGTGAAGCATGCGCAGAATTGCATCGAGAATGGCGCGGAGGCATGCTTGTTGTGAGGCCGAATCGCGGATGGTGGGCTTGATGGCTTCGAGATACCAATCGCAGAAGTCGCGCCACAGGAGGTCGTACATGAGTTGGACGTAGGTGCTGAACTGGTAGGAGGCCAGAGCGGCGTCGACTTCACGGAGTGTCTGCGCCACGCGAGCAAGCATCCATCGATCTGCCAGTGAGAGCGAGGCGGGGTCGATGGGTGTGCTTGACGCTGTGGAGGAATCGGTTGTTTCAAGGTTTGAGAGCGCGAAGCGGGCGGCGTTCCAGAGTTTGTTGCAGAAGTTGCGACCGTTGTCGAACTTGGGGCTGGTGTTGCGATTGCTTTGTGGATCGCGCTCGACGGGCATGCGGACGTCTTGAGTTTGCGTCGTCATCTGCACGAGGGTGAAGCGCATGGCGTCGGCACCATGTGAGTGGATGATGTCGAGCGGGTCGACGCCGTTGCCGAGCGACTTGGACATTTTGCGTCCTTCGCCATCCTGAATCATGGCGTGGATGAAGACATCGCGGAATGGCGGGGAGCCGGAAGACGGCTTGCTCGATGTCGCGGCTCGTTGGGAGGAATCCGACAGGAAGAAGCGGTTGAACATGACCATTCGACTCACCCAGAGGGTGATGATTTCGCGTGCGGTGCAGAGGACGTTGGTGGGGTTGAATGCTGCCAAGAGTCCTGCGGTATTGACGAAGTTGTTGGAGAGAAGCAAGTCGCGGAGGTCGATGGGGCCGAAGGGTGCGGTTTTGACGGGCTCGGTGGTGCGAAGGCCTACGGCACACACGAGGTCGGTTGCGGTGGCGATGTCGTCGGGGCTGGTGAGGGGGGCGGTTTTGTAGCCGAGTTCGCGCAGGGTTGATTCGCTGAAGAACTGGTAGGAGATTGGCGAGGTTCCTTCGTCGGTGCGGGCGAAATCGCGGAGGTGGAGGAGGCGTTCGACAAGTTGATCAGCGGCATCGTCCCCCTTGCCGATGAAGTCTTTCCAAGTGCCAACGCGTTTGACATAGACGGTGTGAATGTCGCGGAAATTGCGTGGATCGAGTTGGTGGGGCATGACGACGGGAAGATCGTCGTTGGGCCAGCCGAGCGTGGAGAGGGGCCAGAGTGCAGAGGAGAACCAGGTGTCGAGGACGTCGGGGTCCTGGGCAAAGCCGTGCGACTCGAGGAAGTCGACAATTTCCTTGTCTGCGCCTTCAGGGTCTCGGATGCAGAATGAGTGAAATTGATCGTTGCCAGTCTCGAGTTCTTCCTGACTTGCGAGAGCCGCCCGATGCAGACGGTCTTGTGACTCCCACACCTGCATCTGTGAGTAGAAGGAAGCCGTCTCATTTTCGCGAAATGTGTTTGGAGCGACCCAGACCGGAATGCGATGTCCCCACCAGAGTTGGCGGCTGATGCACCAGTCGCGGAGGTTGTCGTGCCAAGACTCGTAGGTCTTGGCGTAGCGGGCGGGGTAAAACGTGAGGGAGCCATCGGACGTTGATGACGCGGGTTTAGAGTCGGGCCAAAGGTTGAGGCTTTCGGTGGTTCGTTGATCGATGGGGAGTGCGCGCTGTGCCTGGCCTCGGAGGCGATCGTCTGAAACTTTGACGTACCACTGATCGGAGAGGTAGGGTTCGATGGCGGCGTGGCTGCGATAGCTGTGACCGACGCTGTGGGTGTAAGGCTTGGTGCCTTCGAGAAGGGCTCGGACCTGGAATTCCTTGATGACGAGCTTTCGGGCGTCTTCGCGCGATTTTCCGACGAAGATGTGTCCGCCTTCATTGCGGGCGGTGCGTTCCCAGCCGTGCGATTCGGAGATGCTGGCATCGGGTGCCATGACGTTGATGGCTTCGAGGTTGTGTCGGCGGCCGAGCTCGTAATCGTTGGGATCGTGAGCGGGCGTGACCTTGAGGAAGCCGGTGGCGAAGTGGGCTTTGGGATCAGGGGCTTGGTCGTCGGGGTCGCGCTCGGGCTGCCATGGGAAGCGGGATGGCATGACGACGTAGTCGTCGGTGACGATGGGGATGATGCGGCCGATGATGGGTAGCTGGACCATGAGACCTCGCAGCGAGGCGGCGCGTGGATCGGCGGGGTTGAGCGCGACAGCGGTGTCGCCGATGTAGGTTTCGGGGCGCGTGGTGGCGACTGTGACCCATGCGGGATCGTCGTCGGGATGTTGGTCGGCTGCGGGATAGCCTCGAGCCGCGAGTTCGGACCATGTGACTTCCTGCGCGTCCTTTGGATCGTCGGGATTGGTGGGCGGATGAACGAGCGGATAGCGCAAGTAGTAGAACGAGCCTTGGACTTCGGTCATATCGACTTCGTCGTCGGCAAGCGCGGTCTGTGTGACGGGGTCCCAGTTGACGAGGCGTTTTCCGCGATAGATCAGCCCTGCCTGGAAGAAAAGAAAGAAGGCTTCGCGCACGGCCCGAGCGCATATGGGGTCCATTGTGAAACGCTGGCGATCCCAGTCGCAACTGCACCCGAGGGCCTTGAGCTGGTCGGTGATGCGTTGCTCGTACTCGTCTTTGAAGGCCTGGACCCGGGCGACGAACTCATTGCGGGGAAAGTCGGTGCGGCGTTTTCCTTCTTCAGCCAGAACGCGCTTCTCGACGACAGTCTGCGTGGCGATTCCGGCGTGGTCGGTGCCGGGCATCCAGAGAGTTTCGTATCCCTTCATACGGTGAACGCGAGCGAGCACGTCCTGAAGCGAATTGTTCAGGGCGTGCCCGAGGTGCAGGGCAGCGGTGACATTGGGTGGTGGAATGAGAATGGTGTAGGGTGTGGCACCAGCAAACAGAACGCGGGCAGGGTCGGCTGCGAAGGAACGGTGATGAACCCATTTTTGCCATATTCGAGGCTCGTGCTCCTCGGGGCGATAGGCTTTGGTGAGAGAAGGGCTCGACATGGGCTGCGCGTTTCCGAATATGGGACGTGGCGGCGAGTGGCTCGGGATGTGAGTCTACGCGGGCCGATAGAGTCTTGGTAAGGGTGGCAGCGATGCGAAACGCGGGCAGCGGGACAGCGAGATTTCGACGTGGGCTTGCGAGGCCTGGGGTGCTGGCGGTATGCGTTGTTGCGGTGATTGGCGGATATGGCGTGCTGGCGTGGAAGGTTGGGCCGACGGTGTTTCCCGGTCGGTTCGAGCGATCGATCCCAACGCCCACGGCTGCTGTGACCGTTGGAATCGCGGAACTAAGGGCTGTTGAAGCAATTCTGGAGACAGTTCAGGCGGCGGTGAGTGCTGGGGAGTTGTCCAAAGCGCGGACAGTGCTGGTCGCCGCGGTGAAGCAGTATCCGGGCGATCAGACATTGAGGCTCGCACTGGGCGACTTGTATCTGAATCTGAGCCGCCCGGAGGATGAACTCAAGAAGTCGGAGAAGTTGACAGACGAACAGCGTGAGTTCGTGCGGTTGTCATACGCGGAATATCAGTCGGCGCTGGCGATCGGGCCTCGAACGCCAGAGATAGAGTTCACGGCGGGGAATCTTGCTCGCGAGCTCGAGGATCTCGAGTCGGCGGCTTTGCACTTTGCAGCGGCCATGGCGGGAGACCGCACGGTTGCGGCGTATCCATTGCATCTTGCGCAGGTGCATCTGAAAAAGCAGGAGTTGGAGAACGCCAAGGCGATGCTGGTGATGTCGATTGCGCTTGATGCGGATCAGGCGGTTGCGTGGGGGATGATGGCGGAGATTGCGCTGACTCAGGGCTCGCCTCGAATAGCGCTCGAGCAGATTGCGCGGGCGATCGCGCTCGATGGGCGCGAGTCGGCATATCCGATCATCCAGGCGCGTGCGCACAATCGGTTGATGGAGCCAGCCGAAGCGATTCGGGCATTGGCCGGGCTGTCTAGAGATGTGAGGCACTCTGGAACGGTGCTTCGACTTGCGGGGCAGTCGTATGGGCTGATGAGGCAGCCGGAACAGGCCTTGGCGTTGTATGAGGAAGCACTGTCGGCTGGTGCGGGCGGTGATTTTCAGATCGTCTATGAGGCGGCGGAGTGGGCGGAACGGGCTGGAAACACTGCACGCGCGATGCAGCTGGCACGACAGGGGAGCATGGCGGGGCATCAGGCGTCGGAGCGGTTGTACGCGAGGTTGCGTTCGGCGGAAGATAGGCCTGAGAGAATACCTTGAGAGGCAAGGGGACTACACTTGCCGGTTCGTCGCTGCGGGTCGGGGGCGCGTCCTGGCGCGGCGGCACATCAACGCGCGGAGAGCATCATGGCAGAAGCAACAATTGAGACGAAGGTGAAGGTTGAAGACGCAGGTCCGTGTCGGAAGAAACTCACAATCGAGATTCCTGCGGATGTGGTGACGGAGAAGCTGACCGATGCGCTGGACACACTGGCGGTCGAAGCGGCTATGCCGGGGTTTCGCAAGGGGCATGCGCCCAAGAGGCTGATAGAGAAGCGCTTCGGCGAGACAGTGCGCAATGAAGCCAAGAATCAGTTGATTGCGACGGCGTTTCAACAAGCGCTTGATGAGCACAAGTTGAAAATTGTCGGCGAACCCTTCTCGGATTCGATGGACAAGGTTGTCGTGGAGAGCGGCAAGCCGTTGGTTTTTGAGGTGAGCGTGGAAGTCATGCCCGAGTTCGAGTTGCCGAAACTCGATGGGTTGAAGGTCCGCAAGCCGATTCCGGAAGTTTCCGAAGCGATGGTTGGTGGCGAGATTCAGAAGATCCTTATCAACGAGGGAGAGTTGCAGGAACGCGAAACCGCGGAGGCTGGCGACTACCTGACGGGTCATGGTCTGATGAAGGCTGGAGACCAGGAGATTCACAACATCGAGGGTGCGGTGGTGCAGGTTCCGACGGCGGACAAGCAGGGCAAGGGCATGATTCTCGGTGTGATGGTGGAAGATTTTGCGAAGCAGTTGGGCCTGCCGAAGCCGGGGGAGACAGTGACGGTGCGTGCCAAGGGCCCCGAAAATCACGAGATCGAGGACGTGCGTGGAAAGGATCTGACGATTACGTTCAGAGTTGATCGGGCGGATCGCATCATTCCGGCGTCGAAGGAGGACGTGGTGTCACGCTACGGCCTGTCGAACGTGGATCAGTTGCATGATATGGTCAAGTCGAAGCTCAACGAGCGTGCACTGGTGAATCAGGCCACAGTGATGCGTCAGCAGGTCGCTCGTCATCTGATGACGAACACGACTTTCGATCTGCCAGAGCGTCTTACGGCGGTGCAGAGCCTGAGGCTTCTGGAACGTCGACGGATGGAACTGATGTATCGCGGGGTGCAGCCTCTGCAGATCGAGGAGCACATTGCGGAGCTGCGTGCGGCGTCGGCCGAGGCGGCAGCGCGCGAACTCAAGTTGTTCTTCATCCTGTCGAAGGTGGGAGACGATCTGGACGTGCGTGTTGAGGAGTCCGAGATCAACGGACGCATTGCACGTCTCGCGATGGAGCGAGGCGAACGGCCTGAGAAAATGCGGCAGGAGTTGATCCGGTCTCGCCAGGTCGGAGTGATCTATCAGCAGATTCGCGAACACAAGACGCTCGATGCGATCCTTGCCAAGGCAGAGTTCGAGGAGATGTCGGCTGAGGACTTCAATGCTGCGATGAAGGCGGAGATGTCTGGCGCGGTGTGAGCGGGTATTGTGGAATGATGAAGTTTGACTTCATGCGTCGCGCTCGGTTGGGCGCGACGCTTTTATTTGTGTTCAGAGCGGGAGTGGGCTAGAGCGAAGTCATCGCGGCTTGGAAGGCCTGGCTGACAAGATCGGCCATGTCGCGGCGTGCAGCCGCCTGATAGAGCAGGCCTTGGCGCAGTTCGAGTTCGATGCCGATGTAGCGTTCGGGTGGGATGTGCAGGCGCAGGTGGGTCGTGAAGCCGTCATCGGTGCCGAGGTAGGGTTCATTGAGGCGAACGCAAAGCGACGGGGACAAAACGTTGAAATGGTGCATGCCCGCGCGGCAAGTTGCGGCTTCGGCTTCTCGCGACGGGTCGAAGAGGAGACCGATGTCAAGAGCACGTTCGACCCCGTTGAGGATATCAGTGAACGAGTGGACAGAAATGTGCAAAATGCTCCGATCGAGCTTGAGGCTGTCGTCGATGAACTGTGCCACGGCGTTGCGATAGGGGTGGTAGAACTGCTCGATGAGATTGTTGCGTGCGGCTGGGTCGAGAGTGCGAGAGAACTCACTGAACAACTGTGGATGATCGAGTGAGCGGTTGAGTTCGATCAAGAGGCGAGTAGTTGTGGCTGCGAAGAGAGGAGCCGCGAGGTTGGCTGCGCAATGCAGTGCTACGTCAAGCGCGCCGATATCGAGGCCGCGATGGGTATCGAGAATTGCGGGGGCTGCCTGAAAGAGCGATTCGTAGCCATGAGGCACTCGGTTTGCGCCGTGCTCGCAGGTGATGATGATCGACCACCGCGGTGTTTCAGGCATGGAAGAGGGTTCCATGTGCGAGGCAGGTTGCCAGTTCGCGGTAGACATCGAGCATGCGTGGTCTGGTTGTATTGCTGCCTAGCGCCTTGATGATGCGGGTCGAGAGCGTTCCAGCACGGAGTAGTCGCGCAATGGTTGCGGCGTGGGGTGCATCGCTTGCGATGGTGTGGGAGGCAATGTGCTGCCAGAGTTCTGCAGCGGAGGTAGGAGAGCGGAGACCGAAGGCTGAGAGAAGTTGAAGGTGCGTGATGCGAGCGTGTTCGCCATGGCGAATGGTATCGAGAAGAGTGGAATGAAGCGATTGCGTGTCGGTGGATTGCTGGGCTGCGAGCCCCAGCCACCGTTCCTCGATCAATGATCGCACGGCAGCGACAGTCAGGGCGACGACGGCAAGATCGACTGCGGGCGACTCCTGAACATCAATGACACGGATCTCGATGGAGCCTCGATCGAAGCGAGCGATACAGCCTCGACTGTTGGCCCATTCGTGGTGAAGAATTCCATCGGGGTCGAAAGGCGCGAGCGCGCGATAGACCGAGCCGAGGACTTCGTGTTCGTAGTCGCGGCGTGTAAAAACGGGCTCAGGAATGACCAGACCAGAGACCGTGGGGACGCTGCGGGCATTCGAGCGATAGACCTCGAGGCGGCTGTCGATGTAGCCCGTGATACGACCGTCGTGGATTGGCGAACTGGCTGCGAGCGCGGGGAGCAATGGCAGTACGAGCCGGATGGCTGCGTGGAGTCGGCCGAATTCGTCGTCGTTGGAGAAGGGGAGGTTGATGTGTGTGCTTTGCAGGTTGGCCCAGCCATGACCGCGGCAGTCGAAGATGCGGTTAAACGCTTCGTAGACCGCGTTGTACTCATGCGGCCAGAGTTTCATTTCGAGGAACGGGTCCATCCATGGGTGCATCGCCGTGGGCATGAGCATTGCGTTGTGTGCTTCGAGGGAGCGATTGATCGAATTGACCTCTCGTGCGAAGAGCTGATCGACGCCGCCGAGCGATGCAACAGGTTCGTTGGTTTTGAGTTCAACAACGTGCAGTGCAAGTTCGTTGGACCAGCCGATGATGGTGTCTTGGCCGTGTGGGTCGAAGTCCGAGCGGTACTCGCCGGTGACGTCGTGCATGAGCTGGTCGACAATTGGGCGCACGTCGAGGGTGTCACGATCGACGACCATGTACTCGAGTTCGATTCCGGTGGCGCTGAGTTGTCCTCGCGGATAGCGGTAGTGATCGGGCGAAGAATTGGGGTCATTTTTTGTCACTGGCGACGGGCCTCCATTCCTTTGAGGAAGTGTCGCATGATCGCTTCATAGAGCGCATCGCCCAGAATACGATCTTCGACTTCGCAATCAATGTTCGGGTTGTCATTGACTTCCATGACCATTGCGGACCCTCGGACGACTTTGAGATCCACGCCATAGAGACCGTTGCCAATGAGGCTTGCCGCTCGGACGGCGCAGCGAACGACGTCCTTGGGCGCGCGTTCGACCGGGATGGTTTCGACCTTGCCGAATTTGTGGCCGTCCTCTTCGTGCTTGAGGATCTGCCAGTGCGACGGAGCCATGAAATATCGGCATACGAAAAGAGGCTTGCCCCCAAGCACGCCGACGCGCCAGTCGAAATCGGTTGGAACAAACTCCTGTGCCACGAGGAGATCGGTTGTTTCGAAAAGTTCATTGGTGACCCGTTCGAACTCTTCGAGCGACTCGGCCTTGATGACACCGACGGAAAAAGAGCTGTCAGGCTTCTTGATGACGCACGGCAGACCAGTGCGTTCTGGCACTGCGGGCGCACCCTCGCGCCCGAATGTGACGGTGTGCGGCATGGGGATCTTGTGACGAGTCAACTGTTCAGCCAGGAAGACCTTGTTGGAACAGCGCACGATCGAAACAGGGTCATCGATGACGAAGAGACCCACCGCTGCAGCACGGCGGGCGAAGCGGTAGGTGTGGTGATTGACGCTGGTCGTCTCACGGATGAACAGGCCGTCATACTCGGCAATCTGCCCATAAGCGTCTTTGGTGATGAGTTCGCAGTCGATGCCGAGTTCTTCGCCGGCGTCGCACATTTTTTGAAGCGTGGGCATGTCCGAAGGCGGGAGTGCTTCCTTCGGGTCGTAGAGGATTGCCAAGTCGAAGCGAGCGGGTTTTTTGGCCTTGCCGCGGCTGGGCTTGCGTTTAAGGTAGCGTTCGGCCTGTTCGGTGATGAATGGGCGGTGGTTTTCTGGGACTTCTCCGACGCCGATGGCGCGCAGGCCTGTCAATCGCCATTTGCCATCGCGTTCGAACGACGCGCGGAGCAACGGGGCGCTGAACGCGTTGAAGATGGCGAGCGAGAGTCTTTCGTACTTGGGCGAGAGGTTGCGCCCAAAGTAGATGCTGAGCACGAACTCGTCGGACTTGATCGCGTTGAGGCTTGACTGAATCAGGTCGTCGAGTTCATCGCTGGCGAGGCGCACGACCGAGGACATTTTCAGATCCTGCATGACCGAAACGGAGGGCAGCGGCCTGTGTCCACGCGCTTCGGCCAGGAGGGAGACGTAGTACCCTGCGGACTGATACTTGTAAGAGCGGCAGAGATTGAAGACTTTCGTTCCCGGTTCGCCGGCGAATTGAGGATCTTCGAGGTAATCGCGTGCCGCGACGACATCCGTACCAGCCATGCGAAGAGGCCAGCGTTTGGGGTTGTCGACAACAACCAAGGCATTCATGCAGAGTGTTCCTTGAGTATGTGCCCAGACTTGGGTTCGATGACGAGTAGATTCCCGTCATAGGTCAGGACGCCGAGCAGGATGGCGCACGTCAGCCGTGACATGGGGACTTTGTAGTCGGTGGCGCCGAATCCAGGGTTATCGCCAAGGGGATCGGCGACGGAGATGAGTCTGCGTGCACGACTCAGCCCATGAAGGATGACGAAATGCCCTTGTGGCATACCTCGAACATCGTCATAGTCGTCGTTATCGCCATACTCGCGTGCGCATTTGTAGAGGTAGGTCGAACTGAGTCCTGTCAGGATCGGAAGCCCCTTCGTGAGATATCGGCCAAGCAGGGAGATCGTCAGATCCTGGGTTGCGATGGTCCCGCCCAGAGAAAGGAATTCCATGTAAGCTTCGGTGGCCAGAGCGAACTTTGGTCCGAGGCTGCGCTTTGCGGCGAGCTGCTGAGCGAGGCGGACCGATAGGAGGCGTTCGTCGGCTTCGCCCGTTGTGCGATCAAACCATGTTGGATCAAAGACCTGAAGGTTGAAGGTGATCAGGTGTGCGGTGTAGCCACGTCGGAGAGCGTCGATGCCGAGCATGACGGCGAGAGTTCCGCGTCCGAGTTGCTCTCCGGGCAGAGCACGGGCTGAAGCGACGACTTCGGCGAGCGATACCGGATCGGCGAAGAATCGGTAGACCGCATGGAGGCACGTGGGGCCGCACGTGACGTCATTCGGTTGCCAGTGGATTTCGACGCCCAGTTCTACGGGGTCCATAGAGTCACCTGTGACCCGGCGTAGGGCGCGTGTGCTCGCCAGACCGGGGAACATGAGCGTATCCGCGTGCATAGCGGCTTGTCGAGACGCGTAGTTCGGGCTGTGCCGGTTTCAGAAAGCTGGTGGTCTGTTGCTCAACTGATCGCACTACGCTTAGGTACTGGAGCACGCGATGCTTGAGGGAACCTGTGTCGCTTTATTTGCCTTCGATGTTGGGTTTCAGGTTGATCTTGCCAAGGCGGGTTCGCTGCTGGCGGGGGCGTCGCCGGTGGGTCTCAAGCGGGCGGGGAGGCCAAGCCCGGGATGGTTCGACTTTGATCCACTTCCGTTAGGTCAGGTGGTCGAATCCGAGCCGGTGGACGTGGGTCCGCTGCGGAGCGAGCCTGGCATCGAGATCGTGATGTACGACTTCGGGGCGGTCATTGCAAGCTTTCGCATTCCGATGCGGGTCGAGACGGAGCAGTTGCCGGGCCTTGGCGAACTTCTCCTGAACAATCAGATTCTCAGACGCAAGGCGGAGGAAGCAGTAGGCCGGTTCCTGCAAGGCATCGAGGCCGCAATCGAGAGGCCATGCCTGCGTGATGTGGCTGAAGACTACGTGATCTTCGCGATTGAGAAGTGGGGCGATGGCGTCGCGCTCGAATCACTTGTCGAGGCGTGCGCGCAGTGTTTCGCACAGGCGGTTGAAGGAGAGACAGGTTCGCTCTCACCCGAGCAGGTGCGGCGGACGCTGGAGCCACGATTGAGTTATGGGCCGAATGACTTGGCGATCGTGGACTGGAACGGCGCTCTTTTGTTTGATGCCGAGCCGGGCGACATTGTGGCGCTTCTTGCGCACGCAAACGTCGAGTTGCTTGAGCTGAGGATTCTCGATCAGGAGCTCGACAAGTTGCTCGAACGTGCGGATGAGACTCTTGCGAAACTTTCGCGGCGTCGTGCGTGGCCGGTGCTGGTCGAACCTCGACTCTTGCGAGAGTTTGCTTCGGTACAAACAGATGCGGTTGTCACGTTTGAGGGGGTGAACAACGCGATCAAGCTACTCGGCAATCAGTACCTGGCGCGCGTGTATCGACTCGCAGCGGGGCGACTGGACCTCCCGGCGTGGCACAGCAGTGTACAGCGGAAACTGGCAGCGACGGACAGCGTGTATCAGAAGCTTTCGGATGCGGTGTCGATCCGCCGCATGGAAGTTCTAGAGATCATCATCATCGTTCTTATCGCGGTTTCGATTGTGTTGCCGTTCCTGCCATTCGGCAAGCCTTATTGAGCAGTTCACTGGATCGGAGGAATACATCACCATGCGATGGTCCATTCGAGTCGCGACAGCCTTCGGAATCGGTATCTATATCCACTGGACGTTCTGGCTGCTCGTGGCGTGGGTGTTCTACATCAACTTGAGCACGCAGAACAACGTTACAGTCGCGGTCGAAGCGGTGGGGCTGGTTCTTGCCATCTTTGCGTGTGTGGTGCTGCATGAACTTGGGCACGCTCTGGCGGCACGGAGATATGGCATCGGGACGCGCGACATCACGCTGCTCCCGATCGGAGGTGTCGCGAGATTGGAGCGCATGCCCGAAAAGCCGGCGCAAGAACTCATCGTCGCGCTGGCTGGTCCTGCGGTGAATGTGGCGATTGCTGGAGTGCTCGCGGTGGTGCTAACGGTGCAGAGCGCTTGGCCGAAGTTCGAGAACGTCGAGTTTGCGAGCATCGGGTTTTTGTTCAAACTGATGGCGGTCAATGTTCTGCTCGTTGCATTCAACATGATTCCGGCGTTTCCAATGGACGGCGGGCGTGTGCTTCGGTCGCTGCTGGCGATGCGGCTGCCGATGCTGAACGCGACTCGCATCGCGGCGAAGGTGGGTCAGGTGTGCGCGGTCGGTCTCGGGCTGCTCGGGCTTTGGCTGGCGCATCCGGTGCTGGTGCTGATTGCGGTGTTCGTGTTTTTTGCTGCGCAGCAGGAGGCCAATGCGGTCGAAGCACGAAGCGCTGTCGCCGGGCTGCGCGTTCGTGACGCGGCCATGCGCGATTTCATGGTTCTGGCGCCGACGGATTCGGTTGCGTACGCTGCAAGGTTGTTGCTGTCGGGCTCGCAGACCGAGTTTCCGATTGTGGCCCAAGGCCTGCCGGTTGGTTTGCTCACGCGTGAGCGAATGATTGAGGCACTCGCCAGCGGGCAAGCCGAGGCCTCGGTCACGGATTGGTCAAGCCCCGAGTGCTCGATCTTCGGTCCGCATGATTCGCTGCGCGAAGCGTTTGCAGTGCTGGCTGAGAGTCGATGTCGAGCGGGGATGGTGGTCGAGCACGATCGAGTGGTGGGGCTTTTGACGCTTGAGAACATCCAGGAACTGATGATGGTGCGTTCGGCCATGGCGTCTCCACCCAGCGGCGGATCTCGTCGATCAGCGCGTCCGGTCTAGACTCTGAGTCACATGGACCCAAAGCGAAGACCTTCAAAGTCTGCCGGTGGAGGCAAGCGTGCAGTGCCGGGGGCACGAGCCTCGTCTGTGGATGATCTCGTGCGGAACGCTGCAGCAGCGATGCTTGCGGATCAGCCCGAGGAGGCGGAGCGGCTCTTTCGCGCAGCGACGCAAGCAGACTGGAAACATGTGAGCGCACGTATCGGGCTGGCTCGCGCTATTGCGGCGATGGGCCGACTGATCGAAGCGAGCGAGGAGTTACAACGTGTAGCTGAAATTGGTCGTGCCGATCGACATGCGTTGGAAGAAGTCGCAAGGCATTTCGCAAAACTCGGCGAGTTTGAACGCGCTCTCAAGGTGTATCGGCGCGCAGCAACGCTCGCGAAAGATGACGGGACGGCACTCTCGCGGGCAGCGTCGGCGGCAGAGCGCTTGTCGCTGCTTGATGAGGCCGACGCATTGTGCGATGAAGCTCTGTCGCGCGATGGTGTCTGTTCGGAGGCGATGCTGATTCGAGCACGAGTTCGGAGGCGGCGCGGACAGTTTGATGAAGCCGAGCGGGTGCTCAGCGATGCCATCGCCGCGTCACAGGGCGCGAACCCGGTCACGCGATCGAACTTGCACTATGAGCGGGCTGCGGTGCGTGATCGTACAGCGCAGTACGCAGCTGCCGTCGAGGATCTTCACGCAGCCAAGGCGTCTCTGGCGCACGACGCCCATAGGTGGCAGCGGCCCGGGGATGAGGCGCAATACACACTGCGACGATTCATGCAGGAAATCACGGCTGAGCGCACACGTCAATGGCATCAGCAAAGTGCCGGGCTTTCACCTGCCAAAGTTGCCGCACTGGTAGGATTCCCGCGATCAGGAACCACATTGCTCGAGCAAGTGATCGACGCACATCCGCAGATCGCCAGTGTTGAGGAAACGTCGTATTGGTCGTCGCTAATCGTGTCAGGGATTTATCGCTCGCACGGAGGGCACGAGTCGTTTGCGCAGGCACTCGATCAGGTTGATCTTGGTACGTTGCTCAAGGTACGCGAGTCGTATCTTTCGGCCATGCGATCTCACGTCGGGGCAGAACGTGCTTCGAGTTTCTTGCTTGACAAGAATCCGCTGCGCACGCTGATGGTGCCGATGCTCAGACGTGTGATTCCGTGCGCGCCGGTGATAGTTGCACTTCGTGATCCGCGCGATGTTGTGCTGAGCAACCTCATGCAGCCGTTTGAGGTCAGCGCGATGAATGTGGCGTTTCTTGATGTCGCGCGCGGGGGCGCGTTCTACGAGATTATCATGGGTGGATGGCTTAAACTGCGAGAGATGATTGAAAACTGGGTTGAAGTGCGGTATGAAGACCTGGTGCGCGATCTTCAGTGCTCGGTTGCGCCGGCTGTTGAACTGCTGGGCCTGCCGTGGGCTGAGGAACTGGAGCGATCCCAGCAAGTGCGGGGTCAGCGCGTAGTGCGAAGCCCGACCTATGCCGATGTGCGTGAGGCGGTGCATACACGGGCCGTGAGGCGGTGGGAGCAGTATGCGGAGTATCTGGCCCCGGCGTTGCCTGGTCTGAACAGAATCGCTGCCACACTGGGATACGACGCATAGAACTTGTCAGATTGAACTCCGCACCCGCCTTTGTTGAGTTCAAAATTGCGAACACAATCCCAACGTCGTTTGAGGAGAATCGGGCAGCCTGCCATATTGGCAACCTCTGCAAAGGTCTTCTGTCGCACTGACATCGGCATGGCAACGAAATGAGGTTTGATTTGTCGCTGACGCGGCACGCAGTTTGCAATTCCTCAACGCGAGAGCCTGACCGAATTTCCGCAATAGTGCGAAGCGAAGTCGGGCGAACTGAAAGGAGTTAGCCATGACCCGTCAAATTGTCCGTCGAGACCCGTTCGAGATGTTTATGCCAGTGGAGAAGATCATGAGTCGGATCTTCGCCGACCCGACGATTGCAGATTTGCCGACGATTGAGGAAGGTGCGTTGGCCATGGACATTTCCGAAACTCCTGAGCATCTTGTGGTGCGAGCGTCATTGCCAGGATTCAAGAAGGAAGATGTGAATGTCGAAGTGCATGATGGCGTGCTGACGATCAGTGCTACCCGCGCCGAAACGAGCGAGACGAGCGATGAGAAGTTCTATCGCCGCGAGCGGCGCATGGGATCAGTGAGCCGCAGGGTCGCGTTGCCGACCGCGGTGAGCGAAGACGAGGCGAGTGCCGAGCTCAATGAAGGTGTGCTCGTACTGAAATTACCCAAGAGCAGAAAGGACTCGCCAAAGCGCATCAGTGTGAACTGAATGGACGAAGCAGCGGGTCACGCCCGACTGTTGCGTGGCCCGAGATTGCTGAGAAATGTAGAGCTATTGGTGCATGAAATCGGCTAGTGCCGGATAGAGATTGGCGTAACGCTCGTGGAGCGAAGCGTAGTGGGGCGCATTCTCGCTGGGGTTGGTGGAGTCGGTTGCTCGAACTGCGCAGTTGCATGCTTCAGGAATTGACGAAAACGCGCCGCCAGAGACAGCTGCAAGAAGCGAAGCGCCGTGCGCCGGCCCCTCATCGTTGGCCAGAGTCACGACGGGCCTGCCGATGATGTCGGCAGTGATGTGTCGCCAGAGCATTGAACGGGCACCTCCGCCGCCGATGCGTACTTCGCGAGCGTCGATGCCGAGGCTGAGCACAAGATTGAAAACCTGAGCGAGCGTGAACGAAACGCCCTCAAGGACAGCACGAACGAGATGCCCGCGCGTGTGGCTGCGCGTGAGGCCGATCCACGCGCCGCGTGCCAGCGGATCCGGATGCGGGCAGCGTTCACCCGTGAGATGTGGCAGGAACATGAGCCCGTCGCACCCCGGGGCGATCGCGCTTGCCTCGGCAAGCAGCGCGTCGAATGACTCGTTTGATGCAAACACGCTGCGTGCCCATTCGAGCGAGCCAGCAGCCGAGAGCATGCAGCCTGTGATGGTCCATGCACCCATGCGAGTTTCATTCCCTGTTGCGCTGCACATGGTGTGAACACGCCCTGGGGTGCGTGGGTCGAGATCACGGAGGCATGCATCAGTGTGCGCAAACACGACGCCACTGGTCCCGAGCGTCAGCACGATGGCGCCTGTCGAGACGGCCCCTGCTCCGATGCCGCCGCATTGGTTGTCACCCGATCCGGCTGTGATCGGTGTGCCAATGGGAAGGCCGGTTTCAGCGGCAGCCCAATTCGTGATATGGCCAGCAATCGCACCCGACTCGTGCACGCGTGGTAAAAGATCGTCGCAAATTTGCACTGCGTCAGCTACCTCGCGGCACCACACTCGGCGTTCGATGTCAAAGAGCAGCGTCCCCGCGGCGTCGCCGACATCGGTCGCGGCCTCGCCGCAGAGACACAGACGCACGTAGTCCTTTGGCATCATCATGCAGCGAGCGCGGTCATAAACCTCGGGTTCGTGCTCGCGCACCCAGAGCATCTTTGGCAGCGTAAAGCCGGTGAGGGCCGTGTTTCCAGTCAGCGTGATAAGGCGTTGGGCACCGCTCATGCGATCGAGAATCTCGGCACACTGCCCTGCGGTTCGCTGATCGTTCCACATCAGTGCAGGACGAAGTGCATTGACTTGACGTGAACCAGCGTCGCGCAGTGCAGCCGCATCGAGCAGCACGCAGCCGTGCATCTGTCCGCTGAGCCCGAGCCCCCTGATCTGCCGAGCATCGGTCTGGCTGCACAAGTTGCGCAGGACTTCGCGGGTTGCCCGCCACCACACAACAGGATCCTGTTCGCTCCAGCCTGGTTTCGGGCGATCAAAGTCATACGTGCTGACGGCTGTCGTGATGACACTTCCCTCTGTGTCTACAAGCACGCCTTTGGTTGAACTGGTTCCGATGTCGAGACCGATGAACACGCTGCGGTTCTCCTGTGTTCAATGTGTAGCCCGCACGGGCAGCCTCGCCTCAATGCGCTGGCTGATCGTGAGGCCGATGGAGAGTGACGAGGTTGCTGCGGGCGACGGCGCATTGCACACGTGAATCGCATACTCGGCGTCAATGATTGCGAAATCGTCGAGCAGTGTGCCGTCTGTGGCGAGCGCCTGGGCGCGAATCCCCGCGGGTGCCGGCGTGAGGTGCTCACCGAGAATCTCCGGCATGAGTCGCTGGAGTGCTCGCACAAACGCGGGTTTGGAGATCGAGCGCCAGATCTCGGCCGCGCCGGTTTTCCAGTGTTTGGAGGAGAGTTTCCAGAATGCAGGATATCCGAGTGTTTCGATAAGATCGGTGAGGTTCACATCGCCTCGACTGTACGCTTCACGTCCGAGTGCGAGCACGGCGTTGGGACCGCATTCGACGCCACCTTCAATCATGCGTGTGAAGTGCACTCCGAGGAACGGGAACTTTGCGTCGGGCACTGGATAGATCAGATTGCGACACAACGAACGGGCAGCAGGCGCGAGTTCATAATACTCGCCACGAAAAGGCACGATCTTGAGTCCGGGCGATGCGCCCAGCGCCCGCGCGACTCGATCCGACTGAAGCCCGGCGCAGTTGACCACAAGCCTCGCAGCGAACTCTCCACGGCTTGTCGCGAGCAAGCGTGTGCCCGGTTCGGGCCGACTGTGCGTAACGACGGCCTCACACACGATGCGGCCGCCGAGGCTCTCGATTTCGCGTGCCATGGCCTGGCATACGCGCGGATATGACACAATTCCCGCATCTCTTACGATGATGGCTTCGACGCCTGCTGCGTGAGGCTCGAGCTCGGCCAGTCGCTCGCGTCCGATGACCTCACACTCAACGCCATTGGACCTCCCTCGCTCGAAGATGCGAGCAAGTGCTGGCCGCTCGCTGTCATCAATCGCGACGATGACCTTGCCGCACATGTCGAAGGGAACGCCGGTCGATTGACAGAACTCGACGAGCATGTCGCGCCCTCGGCGGCAGTTGACAGCCTTGAGTGAACCCGGCTTGTAGTAGATGCCGGAATGAATGACGCCCGAGTTGTGCCCAGTCTGGTGATGGGCAATCGCGGGTTCCTTCTCGAGCACGGTCAGCGATATCCCAGGCATGCGACGCAAGGTTTGGAGTGCAGTCGCAAGCCCGACGATGCCGCCTCCGATGATGACAATGTCTGAAGTTTCCACGCGTGCGCTCCGAGTTTGCGGCGAAAGTGTAGGAAATGCAATTGATCCAGAGCGCCACTTGCCGTCGAAGCGGGCTCCGAGAGCCGCTATGATCTCTTGCCGGGATCGGGTCGCGTATAGCGGAGAACCGAGCCATGTTCACGGGCACACTCACGATTGAGAAATTGCTGTCGGCGATGAAGAGGCTCGATGCCTCCGACCTGCATATCAAGATCGGCACTCCGCCGACGTATCGAATTGCGGGCCGGCTCAAGGCGGTGGACGCTCCGCCATTGGGCGAAGACGAGACAGATCATCTTTTTGATTCGCTCTTGAAGCCTGAGCAAGCCGAGCGATTCAAGCGCAATGGAGCGCTTGATTTTTCGTACTATCTGTCCGATGGAGATCGTTTCCGAATCAACATTTTTCGTGCTGGCGGTCACCTGCACGCGGCCGTTCGGCGCGTCAAGGCCGAGATCCCCAATTATGCCGACCTGCATCTTCCGCCGATCTACGAGAAACTCGTGAGCGAGACGGGCGAGGGGCTTGTGCTCGTCGTCGGCGTGACGGGCTCGGGCAAATCGAGCACGATCGCGGCGATGATCGATCAGATCAACCAAACGCAGGCTGTCAACATCATCACGATTGAAGACCCGGTCGAGTATCGCTTCGGGCACGGGAAGTCGATAGTCTCGCAGCGCGAGATTGGCATTGATGTCGAGAGTTTTGCGGTCGCGCTGCGGTCGGTTGTAAGGCAGGATCCGGATGTCATTTTCATCGGCGAGATGCGCGACCATGAGACGGTGCTGGCGGCGATTCAGGCAGCCGAGACGGGGCATCTTGTCTTTGCGACGCTGCATACGGCAGATACCATGCAGGCACTTGGGCGCATGCTCGAGTTCTTTCCTGAGGATGAACGCGACTTCGTACGCAGCAGCCTTTCGACCAGTCTGAGAGCGATTTGTGCACAGCGGCTCCTGCCCGCGGTCTCGGGGTTCGAGGTTGGTGTTGTACCTGCGACCGAGGTGCTGCTCAACAATCCCGTCATGCGTGACCGCATTCGTGAAGGAGGCGATGAAGATCTGCCCGCAATCATCGACCAGAGCACTGGCGAAGGTATGCATAGTTTTACGCACTCGCTGGCTGAACTTGTACGGGCTGAATGGATCGATATGCAGACAGCCATGGACAACGCTCCCAACCGTGAGGCACTACAGAGTAAGATTCGTGGGCTTGAGGTGCGGGGTCAGTCGCTCGTGGGTCGCATCCGCCAGAAGTGAGCCCATGAAGACCGGAGCGATACGCGCATGAGTGTGAGTCTGTGGCAGAGGCGGGCAACTCGATCTCTTTCGTGCGATCTGGCGATCATCGGCGGCGGGATCGCAGGATTGTCAGCAGCGATAGACGCGCGAGCTCGCGGTCGCAGCGCAATTGTCCTTGAACGCGGCCGACCCGGCAGTGGAGCAAGCGGCCGAAACGCGGGATTTCTGATGCGCGGTGCAGCCGACAACTACGCGGTGGCTTGCGGGTTGTGGGGGCGCGAGCGGGCCAGGGCGCTGTGGCGCTTCAACGAAGAGAACATCGAGGAGCTTCGGATGCTTGGGATCGCTGGTCTGCCTTCATATGCAGCCAGGCCCTCATGCCTCGTTGCGCTCGATGAAATCGAGGAGTCGGAACTGCGCCAAAGCGCAACGCTGCTTCGCGATGACGGGTTCGATGTCGAACTGGTCGAGCCCGGCGCAATCGACGACACACTCTGGACGCGCGCAAAGCCTCGAGTCGGGCTCATCAATCCTCACGACGCCGTGATCAACCCTGTTGATTTGCTCGGGCTTCTGGCCTCCAAACTGCCCGAAGAAATAGTCTGCACGGGTGAGGAAGTGTTCGCAATCGAGCAGGCTGCTGGCGCGATGCGCGTGCATTCATCGACTTGCACGATCGAGGCGGGCGCGGTGCTCGTGTGTCTCAATGCTTTTGTCGCGAACCTGCTTCCCGAACTCGCGGGCGTTGTGGCGCCCAATCGCGGGCAGATGCTTGCACTGCGACCGCTGAGCAGCGTGCGACTCAAACATGCCTACTACGTCAACCGAGGCGGCGAGTATCTGCGCGAAGGTCCCAACGGTCTGATTATCATCGGCGGCGCGCGACGGCACTTTGAAGCCGCCGAACGCTCGCTCGTCGACGAACCGAGCAACGATGTGCAAATCCGCATCGAGCAGTACGCGCGGCAGTGGATCGCCGACGAGTACGAAGTCGTCGCGCGCTGGGCTGGCATCATGGGCTTCTCGCCTGACGGCCAGCCGCTCGTGGGGCAGGTGCGCCCCGGTGTCTGGTTCTGTGGTGGCTTCACCGGCCACGGCATGAGCATGGCACAGAAAACTGCGCGCACCGCAGTCGGCGCGATCGTCGATGGCGAGCCGTCGCTCTTTGACATGTCGCGGATCGGCTTCGCCTGTTAAGTGTACCTGTGCTGCGTGTGCATCAAGGTGTACGAGCGCTCTGAGACGAGGAAGGGTGTCTCAGGTGTTGAGCCGCAGCCAAAGCTCCTTTACATCTACATCTTCAGATCCAAACTCCCGACCGTCGTGCCACCCTGATCATCCTCGATCTCGATCCAGAGTTGGCTTCCATCGGGAAGAGGATTCGGGATCTCTGCGTGCGTGTGCAACCGGTTCGGGTCATTGGCGTCTTCGATCTCGGCTCGGGCCTTGACGGAGCCCCTCGCGTCTTCGGTACCGATCCAGAATCGTACAGCGATCACCTTCACGCTTGAACCTGGGACTGGCGTAACGGTGACATCAATCGGCGCATCCTTGCCCGCAACGATCGGGCCCTCATCGCGTGTGGCTTTGGTAAGGAACGAACCAAACGTCGCTTCTCCCAAGTCAATGACAGTGCCACCATGACCATGAGCGATTGGCTTCTCGTCGATGTGCTCACCGCCTGGGCCGTGGTCATGTCCATGGCCGTCGCCAGTTGATGAAGCGCCACCTTGAGTCGAGCGATGTGCAGACTTGTTCTCCTCACAGCCTGTGAAAGTGGCAATGGTCGCAATCGGGGCGAAGGTCAGAGCGCCGATCAGAATCATGTTCAATCGCATGGGGTCTCCTTCATTCTTGGCATAAAATTACTGTGTACATCTTGAGACAGCAACCGTGCTGCTCGCTTCACGTTGAGAAGTCTTTTTGGTTTTCCTTCACGGCGATCTCGGTCGGCGATACCTCTTATGAAGAATTGGATAGATCAGGCGAGGACGACATGTCCACACGATGGACAAGCGCATAGCCCGCCGGAACAACGATGAGATTCAGGAACGTCGATGTCAGCAGGCCGCCCAGCACCACCACCGCCAGCGGCGCGAGCAGCTCGCTTCCGGGTTTACCTGCAGCCAGCGCGAGTGGCACGAGGGCAAGGGCTGCCGAGAGTGCGGTCATGAGGATCGGCACCAGCCGCTCCATAGAGCCTTGCACGATCGCTTCGGCAATGGGCTTCCTGTCAATTTCAATGAGGTGGCGGTAGTGGTTGACCAGCAGGATCCCATTGCGAACCGCGATGCCGAAAAGCGTGATGAAGCCGACAAGACTGGCGATCGACAGTACCGGTGCGACATACAGGGCTGAGCCCGCTCCAAACAGGCTCATGGTGTTTCTGATGAGTCCTGTGTGCATCAGCGAGTCGGTGATGAAGATTGCTGCGATCCCGCCGATGGTCGCCAGTGGCAGATTGATCATCACCAGAACCGCAACCTTGAGTGAACCCGTAGCCACCTGCAGGAGCAACAGCATGACGAGCGCGATGCCACCGCCCGCGAGCAGCAACGTACGACTGGCCGACTGCTGGGCCTCAAACTGCCCCCCAAACTCGACAAGATAACCCGAACGCTGCACGATGGGCTCGACGCGATGCTTCACTTCAGCGACGAGATCGCCGAGGTTCGATCCGTCGGCCACATTGCAGGAAATCACCGCCTTGCGCTGAGCGTTTTCGCGGGCGATGATGTTGGGGGACTTTTCGAGGCCGATGTCGGCCACGTCACGCAGCCGGACAGTCGGCCCAGGCTTGCCGTCCTCCGCCGTTCCGCGAAGCATCAGGTTCCGGACGTGCTCGATGCTCTCACGTTCAATCGTGTCGAGCCGGACGACCATCGCGTACCGCCGCATCCCCTGATTCACCTCAGCGACCACCTCGCCATAGAGAGCCATCTGCACCTGCTCAGCAGCGCTCGCAGGCGTGAGCCCCGCGGCTGCGAGTTCCTGATGCCGGTACCGGATCGGAAGGCTGGTGATGAGGACCTCGCGGTTGGCGGTCACATCGCGCGCCCCGGGGATGCTCTTAAGTTCGGTTTCGATCTGCCGGGCCAGGGTGCGAAGTGTGGAGAGATCCTCGCCATAAACGTTGATTGCAATAGCAGCTGGCGTGCCCGAGAGAATGTGCGAAAGCCGGTGCTCAATGGGCTGGCCGATCTGCACCGTCACTCCCGGCACCGCCTTGGCAATCGCAGCGATCTCTCTGCGAATGGCAATCATATTGCCATCGGAAGCCACGAGTATGTCCAGTTCGCTGTTGCTGACGGGCTCAGCGTGTTCGTCGCGCTCGGCCCGCCCGGTGCGTCGCGTCACGCTGTGCACACCGGGAATCTGGATCAGCCGCTGCTCGATCGCCATGGCCGCGCGATGGCTCTCATCGAGCGAAGTTCCCGGAGGCGATGACACAAAAACCGTGAACGAACCCTCGTTGAACTCCGGCAGGAAAGATGTTCCAAACGTGCGAGCCAGCAGCAGGGACAGTCCCGTGGCGGCAAGTGCCGTTCCCAGCACCAGCACGCGGTGATTGAGCGACCACCGCAGCGAGGGTTCATAGCAACGCTTGAGCCAGCGCACAAGAAACCGGTCGCCGTGAGCACGCTTCACCGGGCTCTGGTTCCCGGCACCACCTGCAGAGTTGCGAGGCCGCAGCAGAACTTTGCACAACGCTGGCGTCACCGTCAGCGCGACTACAAGCGACGCCATGATCGAAACAATGTATGTGATTGCAAGCGGCTTGAAAAACCGCCCTTCAAGACCTTCAAGAAGAATCAGCGGCAGGAACACGATGCAGATCAGGACCGTTGCCCACACCACCGACGAACGAATCTCGTTGCTCGCCGCGTAGATGACTTCGACGCGGCCCTTGCGCTGCGATTCGGGCAACTGCGCGTTCTCATGCAGGCGACGGTGCACGTTTTCGACATCGATAATCGCATCGTCAACCAGTTCGCCGATCGCCACCGCCAGTCCGCCGAGCGTCATCACGTTGAGTGTCAGCCCGAGGCCATCGAGCGTGAGCAGCGCCGCCGCAAGCGAGAGCGGAAGGGCGGTGAGTGTGATGATCGTCGTGCGCACGTTGAGCAGGAACAGGATCAGAATCACAGCCACGATGATCGTCGCATCGCGCAGGACATGCATCAGGTTGTTGACCGATCGTTCGATGAAGTGGCTCTGCCTGAATACATCCTTGTCGATCATCATGCCGGGCGGAAGGGTCCTTTCGATCTGCGACAGTGCTTCGTCGATCGTCTGCGTCAGCTTCAGCGTGTTGTTGCCCGGCGACTTCTGGATCGACATCACGACCGCGGGAACACCCCGATTGGCAGCCGTGCCGCGCTTTGGTGCACCCCCCAGCGTCACATCCGCAACTTCGCCGATGGTGATGGGCAGGCCGTTCTTCATCGTCACCATGGTCGCCGCGATGTCCCGCACGCTGCTCACGCGCGCCGCCTGTCGCATTGGCAATTCCGACCGGTCCACATCAGAGAGGTATCCGGCGCTCGCGGTGCTGTGCGCCTCGCGGGCGGCCTTGACCACATCCGCGATCGTCAGGCCATAGAGCGTCAGAAGATCCTGTCTGACGTTGATCTGATATTCGGGCAGTTCGCCCCCGATCGCCGAGACCTGAGACACGCCCGAGATCGCCAGCAGCTTGCTGCGCAGCTCGAACTCGGCATACGCCCGCAGATCCAGCGGGCTCACGCTGCCATCAGGCGACGACAGCGCGAGCAGCATGATCTCGCCCGTGATGCTCGCAATCGGCGTCATGGCTGGCTCAATGCCCGGCGGCAGGGCGCCGCGTACTCCGGCCATGCGTTCGCCTACCAGTTGCCGCGCGCGGTAGATGTCGGTGTTCCAGTCGAACTCAACCCAGATCAGCGAGAGCGAGATGGCCGAAGCGCTGCGCACCCTTCGCACACCCGGCAAACCATTGACCGCAGACTCGAGCGGAAATGTGACGAACTGTTCCACTTCGTCCGCCGCCAGCCCGCCCGCCTCGGTCAGAATCACGACGGTGGGGGCGTTGAGTTCAGGGAACACGTCGACCGGCATCGTTGGCAGTCGCGCCACCGTGTAGACGAGCATCGCCGCCGCACAGAGCAGCACCAGCGACGACTGTTTGAGCGAAAATGCAATCAGGTGCCTGAGCATCGCGGGTCCTTCGTGAGGGTTCAGTCGTCGCCTTCATGGAACGTGCCATCAGGATGAAAGTGCCCGCCCCTGGTGATGCTGCCGCTGGTGGCCACCATCAGCTGGTACACGCCGTCGAGCACGATCTGATTGCCCTCGGCCACGCCGCTCTTGATCACCACCCAGCGACCGTCATCAAGTCCAAGGTCCGCTTCGAGCCGAATGGCCTTGTCAGGGTCGGCGGGGTCGCGACGGAAGATCATCGCCTGTGTGCCATCGCGCGCCACGCAGCGCAGCGGGATCGCCAGTTCTTCGCGGGCGGTTCCGCTGAGGACGATTTCGAGAAACGCCGACACACCCGCTCTGGCCCACAGCGGAGCTGCTACGCCATCATCGGACACCAGAATCAAATCCACAGTTCGCCGTTCAGGATCGGCAGTCGGCGCGAGCCGCAGCGTGCCCGCGAACGTCTGCGAATCAACGGTTGCCTGCGCCGGGACCACGCTGGCCCTCTGCCCGTCGGCCAGCCGAGGCAGATCGCTCTGCAGCGCCACGGCCCGGAACCGCACCCTGTGCGGCTCGACCGTCGAGAGCACCCGGGCCTGCTGGTCGATCACGCCTCCCGAAACCACATGCACAGTGTCGACAACGCCGGGCGCCTGCGCTCTGACTTCGATGGCCCCGATAGTGCGCCATCTGGGCACGCTGGCGTCAGACGATGATGGTGCGCGAAGTTCGCCGGCACGTATCCCGACCAGCGTTGACGCAGCTTCGTACAGAAAGTCGAGTCGCGCTCTGGCCGCGTCGAGCTGAGCGCCCGACTGGCTTCGGCGAGCCAGCAGTTCGGCTTCGGTCTCGAGTGTCTCGGCCAGGTCGGCGCGGGCGGTCGCCATGGCCGCTCGCGCCTGCGCCACTTCTTCACTCAGCGCGCCGCCACTGGCCTGCAACTGTTCGAGCGTGGTCACGCGCGCCGACCACAGGTCCACGACCTTCTGGATCTCGGTGTGGTGATATTCATGAGCCTCCAGCAGCGGCCCGATGCTGTCGGCTCCAGCCTGCGCAAGCCTCACCGCGGCCTCGGCATCGACCAGTTCGCTCTGCATCTCGCGCCAGCGTGGCGCGTCGAGCCGGTAAAGCGGCGTCCCTGCCTCGACAGCCTGATACTGCTCGACGAGTAGTTCGACTGTGCCCGAAGCCGCCGAGCGATACTCGCGCTGCGCCGTTGGGAGCAGTTCGAAGCGCCCCGGCACGCGCAGCGTGCTCGCTACGTTGCGACGCTCGACCTGCGCGAACGTGATCCCAAGGTTTTGCCGCACGCTGGCGTTGATGTCCACACGATTGGTCGGGCGGTCTGCGTCGCCCTGGCCAGCCGCAGGAGGAGGCGTGTCGGGCCTTGGCGTGCAGCCACCGGGCAGAAGCACGGCCACCGCCAGCGCAGGAATGAAGCCTGGCGAGAAGAATCGGATGGCAAAAGTGCCTGGCATCGGAGTCCTTTCAATCGACATTCAGTCGGCAGACCTGGGCGCGGGCGGTCCAATGAGTTCGTCGAGCCTGATCGCACCGAGGGCTTCGGCCGCTCGGGCCTGCACAAGCCTGACTTGTGCGTCGTGCTGCGACTTGAGCGCTTCGAGCAGCAGCAACGGCTCCACGCGGCCCAGCGACGCCGCGCGGCGCACATCGGCTTCCTGTTCGTCCGCGAGTGGAATGACGCTCGTCTCCACCGCGGATCGCTGAGCGCGGCTCGCCTCCAGCCGCATCAGCGCAATGGCCAGTTGCGATGAAAGATGCTCGTACGTCGTCGCGAAGCGGCCGCGTTCAACTTCGCGGCGGGCCTGCGCCATCGCGATAGCCTGCTGATTGCGATTGAGCAGCGGCACCGGGACCGACAGCCCCAGCAGGATCCGCTTGTCCCCCTGATCCGAGCCATAGCCCGGCCCGATCGTCACGTCCGGGTACTGCCGCCGCACCTCGGTTCGCAGGGCGCGTTCGGCCACTTCATACGCGCCGCGCACCGCCGCCAGTTCGGGGTTGGATGTTTCCAGCAGCTCGCGCAGCGTGTCCGCCTCGGTCGCGCGCGCCGCGAACGACACGCCGGGCACCAGCGTCAGCGGACTGTGCGGCGCCAGACCGAGCATGTCGCGCAGGTGCAGTTCGAGTTCCATCACGCGCGCCCGCAGCGCGATCCCGTCCGCCTCGCGCCCGGCCAGTTCCACGCGAAACAGCCGGGCCGACACACGCGTCATCGCGCCTGCCTCGAGCTGCCTCTCTGCCAGCGACGCGGCCTCGCCCAGCCGCTCGATCAGTTCGTCCAGAACCTCGGCCTCAAAGCGCGCGGCGGACCACTCGACCCATCGTTCACGCAAGGCCGCGCGCGTCGCCCACTCGAGCGCCGCGAGTCGATCCAGCGCGGCGGCCAGTTCGGCTCCGGCCAGCGCCTTCTCAGCTTCGAGGCGCCCGGAGATCGGGATCGTCAGGCCCAGAACCGTCCCCGTCACCCACCCGCCCTGACCGGAAACAATGCGTTCGAGATCCACCCCCAGCACCGGGTCGGCCCACTGTCCGGCGTGCCTGGCCGTCGCCTGCGCGACGCCCGCTTCGAGCCGCGCCAGCCGCAGCGGCGCGTTGAACACCAGCAGCACCGCTTCGGCTTCGGCCAGCGACAGCCCGTCGCTCGGGTCGAACGCGCCGGTCTCCAGCCCGCGCGGCAGCACGCGGGTCTCGACGAGGCTGCGCTCGAGCCAGTCGCTGCGGGCAGCGTCGAGATCGAGCGGGCGTCGTTCGTAGCGTTCGCAGCCGCACGCAGCGGCCACGCTCAGCAGCAGTGCGGCGATGAGCACCCCCTCGCTCAGGCCGCGATGGTCTCTGCGCGGGCGCGCGCAGGAGCACGGTTGATCGTTCACAGGTCTTTCCTCATGCAAGGCGGGCGCTCGGCGCACCCGGGCCAGCGGAACCAGTCACACGGCCACGCAATGGTGGCCCAGCGATCAGGGCTCCGGCCGCTAGAGCAGCAGCGCGCCGCTGGTGCGCACGAGTCGTTCCACTGCGCACAACATGCTCAGATGACACGGTCGCGTGCTGGCGCCCGCGCCGCCCGGAGCCTCGCGCTCGAGCGCGACATCAACTGGTGCCCTGCGCGGCCACGCGGCGATGTGCGACTCGTGCGCGATCCTCAGCGGGGGCGGCATCGCCATCCCGCGCCCGGCCATCGGCTCGAGGTCAGGGATCGTGATCGCCAGTTCGCCCGGGGCCTGGCCCGAGTCGTGGTGATGGTGGTGGCGGGTCTGGCAGTCGGTGGCAGCGGGGCTGCCGCGCGTTCGATCGGGGGACTCGAGGGTGCGGTCGTTGTGACGCTGCACGTGCTGCTCGGCCAGATGCAGGGCCGCTTGATCTGTGGCCGCCGCGTGCAGGTGCATCCCGTGCTCATGGTGGGCGTGGGCCACGATCGTGGTGCCGCACAGCGGGCTCAGCAGCAGCAGCGGCACCATGGCCGCGAGCACCAGCGCGTGCATGACGCCCGACCGCAGGAAGCGGCGCACACCAGTCGCAGGCTGTTGGTTTCGACAGGCCATCGGTCGCAACAGTATACGGCCTCCCGTTCGCGGCCGCCGGGGCGCTCCCCGCCGCATTCACTTGCGCTCGTAACTGAACTTTTGCCCGCCCAGTGCCGCTTCGAACATCAGCCCGGCCTCGTCCATCGTGAAGACCGCTACGCCGTCGGCGTACTTGGCGTTGGCCCCCGCGCCCGACTTGAGCGCCACGGCGGTGGCCTGCGCGCTGAAGGCGAAGTTCCCGCTCTTGAAGATGTCCACCGCGTCCTGGGTCTCGAAGGCGATGATCTGGCTGTACGCCTGCCCGCCGAGCTGGAAGCCGATCGTCCCCTGCGTCAGGTCGCAGTACCCCACGACCTTGCCGCCCTCATAGAGCACGCCGCGGCCATAGGCCCCGCCGACGCCGATGGCCCCCTTGCCCACGGTCGGGAACACCGCGTAGCCGCGCGCGTCACCGAGGAACTTGGCCAGCGACGAGTCGTTGCGCTTGGCGGTGGCCAGGGTGCGGTCGGCGTCGCGCTCGATGTCGTAGCGTCCGCCGACGGTGCGCGGCGCGGTCGAACAGCCGGCGACCAGGCTCAGCATGAACAGGCAAACCAGCCCTGCGAGCACGGCGAACAGTGTCAGGCGTTGCATGGTTGATCCTCCTTGTTGATGGTGTCGGCCCGGCACGCGGGCGGTGAACTCAACAATGGTAGTCCGCGACCCCTCGGAATCGCCCTGCGATCTCAGTGCGGCGGACCCGCAGGTCTTGAATCAACCGCACTCCGCGCAGCCCGCGGCCGTACGGGCCTGCCTCGCGCAGCGCCGCGATACACTGACCCGCGTCATGCCTTCACTCTCGCTGGCGATCACCGAACCCATGGCCACGGGCCTGCTGCTGCTGGTCTTCGGGCTGCTCATTGCCTTCAGCGTCCTGTTCACGCGCGCGCTCGACCGCATGGGCATCCCCGTCGTGCTGCTGTTCCTGGTGCTGGGCATGCTCGGCGGGTCCGAGGGTCTGGGCGGCATTGTCTTTGACAACTACGAACTGGCGTTCCGTTTCGGCGTGATCGCGCTGGTGCTGATTCTCTTTGACGGCGGGCTGAACACCGCTCATTCGTCCATCCGCCGCAGCCTGGCCCCCGCCTCGCTGCTGGCCACCGCCGGGGTCCTGGGCACGGCCGGGCTGGTCGCGGTGCTGGCGCGATTGCTGGGGCTGACGTGGGCTGAAGCGCTGCTGATTGGCGCCATCGTCAGTTCGACCGACGCCGCGGCGGTCTTTGCGGTGCTGCGCGGCGGGAGCCTGCGCGTTCGCGAGCCGGTCCGCAGCACCCTCGAGGTCGAGTCGTGCGTCAACGACCCGATGGCCGTGATCCTGACGATGACGGTCGTCAGCGCGCTGGGGCCTGCGCTGAGCGGCGGGCCCACATGGTGGCTTGTGCTGGCGGTACCGCTGCAGCTGTGCATCGGCGGCCTGGTCGGCGTGGGGGTGGGCTATGTCGGCCGCTGGCTGCTCAATCGCGCGATCCTCACGACGACGGGCCTGTACCCGGTGGCGACGCTCGCGCTGGCGTTCTTGTCCTTCGGCGTGGCGACGGTCAGCGGCGGCAGTGGCTTTCTCTCAGTCTTTGCGACCGCGGCGGTGCTGGGCAATGGCCCGCTGCCCTACAAGACCGGCCTGACGCGCGTGCACGACGCGATCGCGTGGTTCGCGCAGGTTTCGATGTTTCTCATGCTCGGCCTGCTGGTGTTTCCCAGTCGCCTGCTCGATGTCGCGGGCGTGGGGCTGATGCTCGGGCTGCTGCTGGCGGTCGTCGCGCGGCCGGTGGTGGCCGCCGCGTGCCTGCTGCCGTTCCGCTGGCCGCTGGCGCATGTCCTCTTCACATCATGGGTGGGCATCCGCGGGGCGGTGCCGATCGTCCTGGCCACAATCCCGATCATGGCCGGCATTCCCGGCGGCGACCGCGTGTTCGACATTGTCTTTTTCATCGTGGTCGTCAGCGCGATTGTGCCGGGCGCGAGCATCGTGCCGCTGACGCGCAAGCTGCAGCTCGAGACGCGCACCCCCCCGCCCCCGGCGGCGATGCTCGAGATGCACGCGCTCAAACGCCTCAACGGCGACATTCATGTCTATCGCATCCACGAGACGGTTGCGGTGAGCGGAGTTCTGCTCCGCGACATCGAGTTCCCCGAGGGCGTCTCGGTGCTGCTGGTCATCCGCGGCCAGACGCTGATCCCCGCGCGCGGCTCGACGCGCTTCGCCCCGGGCGACTTTGTCTATGTCTTCTGCGATCACGCCGACGAGGGCCGCGTGGGCCTCCTCTTCGGCGAGAACATCGAGGCGTGACGGGCAGCGGTACGCACGCCTCGCCCGGCCGCCCGGGCATCCTCAAACAATCCTGTGGAGGAAAGGGCAGAAGCCTGACGCTGATCCTTATGAATAGTTATCAAGCAAGGGTCTTGATCCCCCCCCCCCCCGCGCGGGTATCGTGGGCATGGTCAGGATGAACAAGAGAATCCAAACCACTCTCAATCTCTGAGATAAGGGCATTGCCATGAGCAAGACTTTTCTGAATGTCGGATGTGTGATCGCATTGATCTTCGTGGTGCTCCTTACATCTGGTTGTCGGCGTCCCAAGCCCTCTGAGATTGACAGGTGGTACGAAGACAGCGTTCGGTACATCGAGGAGGCGTTTCAGAGAGGTCTCCGCGCGTGCGACACAGCCTTTGCTCCACCGAGTCCAGAGAATTCCCAATGTCGGACGGGCTGGGTCAACTGGTACCTCGAAGCACTGAATGGGGCATGGAACGTTCGACAGGAGGCGATTCAGGAAAACTGGCGGTCCACCCGTCGCTCGCGTGAGGAACTCGAAGAACGCCTGCGTCAGTTCCTTCCGAAGTGGCCTGATATCCAGGACATCATCAAGCAGTTGCCACGAGGCCTCACTGTCAATGCGGTCGGAATTCCGAATGACTCGCCTGTGATGGCACCCCCTGGAATACCTGCTCCTTCGGGTGGCGGTATGCCGATTGATCCAACGCCGATTACGGGAACCAAGTACATCTTCACCGGTACGGTCTCGTGCCTGCTGGAGAACAACGAAGGCGTGGACGAACTGATTGAAGGCGTGCTTGTCGCGACCTTGGTGATTCAACTCAGCACGGACGAACTTGGCACGTCCGGCATTGTTCATTCCGGAACGATCATCGTTTCCCTTCCCGGCAACTTTGAAGCCTCGTACACGGTCATCAGCGATCCTGACAACCGTGTCACCGCCGACTCGACCGGAAGCGGATGGATCACCGCTCAGACTCGGACGTCGTACTCGGATCAGGCGTGGGAAGCGCTGATGTGGTCGACCGCACGGATCCGGCTTCCGATCAGCATCGATGGGGCCGGGGTGATGACGATTGATTCGGCCAGCAGGCCGTGGAGTGAATACGACACCCCGCGCATGCGGCCGTACACCGACTATGATCTTGACGGAGTTCTTGACTTTCAGGCTGATTTCGCAGCGTTTCTGCAAGCCCATGCCGCCGGTGATCTTCGGGCCGACATCAATCATGATGATCAATGGGACGCGGCGGACATCGATCTGTGGCTGCAGCACTTTGATGAAGACCATGCGATCCACGGAGGCAGTTGAGCCGGGCGAGTTGCCCGCTTGTCGGAGGCGGAGAGTCGCAGTGAACCAAGGGTGTCCGACACGGCGCGTCACCAGTGGTCGCCTTGCAGACAACCGACGTACAGGAGAAGAAGACAATGCGTAACGGACGAAATCTGGCGCTGGCGTTTCTTGCGGGCATGAGCGTGGTGCTGAGTTTCGGGCTGGCACCGAGCAGGCCGCAGGACGAGCCCGTTCAATCGTCCGAGGAAGAGCAGAACGAGGAAAAGCAGAACGATGAACAGTTCGGTCGCGCCGCACATGAGTACTACCTTTCAGGCCAGCTTCACGCCGATGTGGCCCGCTCGCGGGCGTTGCGTCGTGCCGAATCCGATGATGCCCTGACGCAGTACACGACCTCCGACGAGTTTGACCGGGACCGTCAAGCACTGGTTACGGAAATACAGCAGCAATGGACCCCGGAACGCTTTGCGCTGGAATGGAACCTGCTGGATATCGCCATGCGTGAAGAGGCGATGTGGGCATCGTTTTTCGACACGGTCTGGGTCGATGCGATGCGCAACGGTCACCGTGCGACGAAAACGAAGTGGGAATCGATCAACACCGCGATGTTGCGAGGTTACATTGTCGGGGCGGGTGTGTGGTCCACGTATCGAGACATGGCAGAGGCGAAAAAGGATCAGCCGAAGGAGTTGAAGCAGGCCATGGACGTGATGTATGCCGATGCGCGAGTCAGGTACCCGTTTCTGCGCGCTGCGCGCGAGGAACTCTCGCTGGCGATCCTGACCCAGGTCTACAGCCTCGACCCGCAGAGCAGGGCGGCCCAGCCCTGGGGCTGGGAAGTTCCAGCAATCGCCGAGTGACTCGGAGCGCTCGGTGAAATGCTGTTGTCGCGGCCTGGTGCGCGGCTTGAACTCCCGGGCGTGTTCGATCTGTTCCGGAGGCTGCAAGCGGCCCGCTTGCTCTACGCCGCCCTGTGCCGCGAAGCCTCGCCCACCGCGACCGGCTCGTGGCTGAAGGTGAAGCTGGACGTGCCCGATGGCTCGCTGCGGCCGCCGGCGCGCTGGGCGACGATGTAATACGACACGCTCAGCGTCCCCGGCGGGAGCGTGCGGTCGCGGTAGACGAACTGCGTCGTCGAGTCGAGCAGCGTCGGATTCTGGAGCGTCGAAGCGCTCCCCGAGTGCAGCCCGCGGTAGATCAGAAACATCGTCCCGCCGCGGCGCGTCCCCGTCCAGCGCAGCTCCATGATCCCCGAGTGCGGCATCGACAGCCCGCGCATCAGCGGCATCGGCGGCCGCCCCAGAGCGCTGCGCCGCCGCGCCGGCGGGATCAGCGCGTCGGTGTACACGCTGCGATTGCCGGTGCGCTCGGCCTTGGCCTTGATGCTCGCGACCAGCGCGCCCGCCAGCTCGCGCAGCGCGCCGCCCGCAAACCGCCAGCCGACGGTCATGGTCCGGGCGTGGGTCCTCGCGCTGACCACCGCCGAATAGGCCTCGGCCGCCGCGTCGAGCTTCCCGGCCAGTTCGTCCACATCGGCCTGGCTCAGGCCGATGGCGGCCGCCTCGACCTGCCAGGTCTCGAGCCGGGTCCGGACCCAGGTCATCAGTTCGCGATCGGTGCGCGGCAGGACATTCATGATCGGTGCTCCTGCACGTTCGATCGGCCAGGCGGCCCCAGCGCGATCGCGCGGAGCCGCGTTGCCGCGCGCCGGGCCCGCGCCGCGCAGGAACTGCGCGATGGTCCGGTCCATGTGCGGGTGGTGCGGCGTTTTGAACGCTTCTCGATGACTGGGAAGCGCACCAGCGTGCCGCGGCAGTGCCCCCGCACAGGCCGCATGCGCCTCCGGGCGCGCAGGCCGCGCGCCCGCACGGCAGGAATGCACGCCCTCGCGGCAGGACAGCGCGCCCGCATCCCGCGGCACCGCGCTCGCGCGGCATGAGCGCGCGCCCGCGCCGAACGCATCCGCAGCCGCCCGCGCCACGCCCATCGGGTGCGCCGACCCGGCTCACCGGCGGCCGTGCGGGCGATCAGAGCCGTGTGGGCATCGCGCAGGGCACCAACGGTCCCGCGGCTCACCAGGCCGGGCCGTCGCCCGAGTGAGGCTGGCTCGATCGCCCTGGGTCGGGCGCCGTCGCGACGACAACCCTGCATCGCGTCTACGCTTGTGACCACGCAGAGGGGGGAGAAAACATGTTGCGTTTGCTGTGTTGTGTGCTGTGTGTGATGGTCTCGCAGGCCTTTGGCCAGTCGGGCGGAGCGTGGATCGACGCGATCCCCGAGCCCCAGCGGGCCATCGAGCCGATCTCGGGCGACAGCGAGCTCGATACCAGGTCGCGTCAGGGTGCGGCGCTCTATGCAATCACGCAGTTGATCCTGCGCATGACCGGCAACGAGTTCCGCAATCCGCCGCGCCTCTCCGCGCGCGAGTCGGCCCTGCTCGAGGCGTACCGCGCGTACTACCAGTCGTTCAGCCTGGACTACGCCGCTCAGCTCAACCGCGGCCTGTCGCCCGAGCAGCTCGAAGCCCTGGGTCGCAATCGACCCAGCACGCCGTTTGCCGACCTCGAGTACCGCTATCGCACGAGCCGCACCTTCCAGCGCGAGACCTTCATCGCGGTCATGGGCCAGGCGTGGGTCGAGCAGTGGTACGAGCCGCTCGTGGCGCGCGAGGCCCAGCAGACCGAGGCGGCCCGCGCCCAGATGCAGCAGGGCCTCGACCTGCTCAACGCCAACGCCCAGCGCAGCCGCGAGGCCGCCGCCCAGCGCACGCGCGATGCCCTCCTGCGCATCGGGCTGGGCCTGGTCGTGCTGCTGGCGGGCATCGGCTGGACCATTCTGACCTGGCGCCCCACGCGCCTGGACGCACGCGACCCGTTCATCGTCACCGGCCGCCGCGCCGGCTGGACGCTGGCCGCCTGCACCGGATTGGCTTCGGACGTGCGCGTCTACACCACCACCACCCGCCACACCACCCGCGAGCGCTTCAACGATCATCGCCCCGATGTCGTCCGCTCGCACGATGTCCACACCTCGCACCGCGAGTTCGTCGTGCACACCGCCGAACGCGCGTATCCCTTTCACCTGCGCAACACCGATCTGCTCATCGGCGACGGGCACGTCGTGTCGTGCGCCTGGCCCGAGAAAGGCCGCAAGACGCGCGATCACCTGCTGCTGCTCAACCACACCACGCAGGTTCAGATGGTGTCCAACGGATTCGTCGCGCCGCTGTTCCTGCCCGGCTGGCTGATCGCCGTCGGCGTCGGCATCGCCACGCACTGGATCGTGGGCCTGCTGGTGCTGCTGGTCTTTGCCGCGGCATGGAAAGTCGTCAAGACGCTCCAGACGCGGCGATTCAGCCAGCAGGATCTGTCGCGGCTCATCAGCGTGCTCGACGCCCGCGCCGCCCAGGTGCCACACCTGACCCCGGCCCGTTGAGCGTGCGTGCGCGCCGCGCCGGGCCAGTGGCCGCGCAGGCCGCGGGCCTCAGCCCAGCCCCAGCCGCCTGATTGACACCGTGCCGCCCACATCAACCGCCTCGACCGCGGAACCGGCGCGCAGCAGCGCCACCGCCGCCGCAAAGTCCGCCGGGATCGGCGCGACGAAGACCATCGCCTCGCCGCTGCGCGGATGCTCGAAGGCCAGCAGCGCCGCGTGCAGCGCCTGCCGCGCCACGACCACCGCGCCACGCTCGTCCAGGAGCGGCCGCCCGCTGTACATGTCGTCGCCGACGATCGGCCAGCCGGCGTGCGACAGGTGCACGCGGATCTGGTGCGTGCGCCCGGTCTTGAGTTCGAGTTCGACCAGCGAAAACTCCTGATCGCCCACAGGCCGCGCGTGGTCGCGGTAGCGCTCACGCACCCGCGCGATCGTCAGGCTCGGCTTGCCCAGGTCATCGTGCCGCACGACCACTTTCTCGCGGTAGCCCTTCTCGCGCGACGGATGCGGGCCGAGCGGTTGATCGAACACCACGCAGTCGGGCTGCACATGCCCGTGCACGAGCGCGAGATACCGCTTGTCGGTCGTGCGCTGCTCGAACTGGCGGGCGATCTTCCAGTGGGCCTCGTCGGTCTTGGCGACGACGATGCAGCCCGTCGTGTTGCGGTCGAGCCGGTGAATGACGCCGGGCCGCGCGTGCTCGCGCCCGACCGCCGACAGCGACGCGCCCGACGACTGCGCAAAGTGATGCGCCAGGCCGTTGATGAGCGTGCCGCTCAGCTCGCTGCGCGCAGGGTGGACGATCAGGTCGGCCTGCTTGTTCACGACGATGAGGTCGTCGTCCTCGTAGAGCACGTCGAGCACCATCGCCTCGGGCGCGATGTCCGACGATGGCGGTGGGGGGATGACCACCTCGACAACATCGCCCACACGCAGCTTCGTCGATGCCTTGGCCGCGCGGCCGTTGACCGTGACTCCGCCCTCGTCGATCAGCGCCGCCAGCCGCGTGCGGCTCATGAACGTGATGCGGCTCGTGAGATACTTGTCGAGCCTGCCCTGCGTGTCGCGCTGCAGTTCGAATCGCACCCGTCCCAGGGTTGCATCATCAGCCTCGCCCGCCTGCTCATAGGCCAGCCGCACGGCCTCGGGATCGACCTTGCCACCAGGACCGATCAGCTCGCCCATGCCGCCTCACCGCCCGCCGTCATCGCCGGACTGACCGCCGCCATCACCCGCGGGCCGGTCGCCGTCGTCGGCCGGTTCGTCGCCCGCCTCGGCGTCCAGATCGGGCGAAAGGAGAAAGTCCGTGCCGTCGGGCAACCGGATCTCGGGCGTCTTGGGCGTCGGCAGCGGCGGGAGCGTCGCCGCGTCATACAGCCGGGGCCGCTCGGCCAGCGACGCCAGCCGGTCCATCCGCGCCGAGGCCGCCAGCGCCAGCGCGTCATACCCGATCGACGTCGCAATCTCGCGCGCCTTGTCGAGGTGCCGCCGAGCGCCGTCCATATCGTCGAGCGATTCGGCCACCGCCGCCAGCCCGAACGCCGCCTCGATGCCCAGCTGCGCACGCCCCTTGCCCGCCGCGTCAAGAACTTCGCGATACAGCCGCGCAGCCTTGTCGAGATTCGACCGCCGCGCGTCCTCGTCGAGCACGTCGCCCTCCATCAGATTCTCCGTGCCCAGATACACCAGTCCCGGAGCCAACCCACGCTGGGCACTGAGCAGGTACACATCCGCCAGATCAAGCTTGGCCAGCAAGCCGAAACTCCGCACGTTCTTGTACTTCTCGGCCACCGGCCCGAGGCGGTCAGGATTCCCCGTCTCGGCCGCCGAGGCATACTCGCGGCTGGCCTCGTTGACCTTGGCCACCTGCATCGTCTTGTACTGCCCCCAGCCCCAGTACGCCACGGCCACGCCCGCGATGAGCAGCAGCACCGGCGAACTCCACTTCTGGAGGAAATCGATGAAGTCCTGATTGAGCCGCGACTCCTCGCGTCCCGCACCTTCCTTGAGGTCCTTGATCCGGTCGTCCATGTCGCCTGCTCCCAGTCCCCAGGCCCGGCCTGGCCGCGCTTCGGGGGAGAGAAGTCTAGTGCGCGCCAGAGCCCGAAGCCCACATCGCCTCAGTGCCGCCCGCATGGCTCAGTCGTCACGCGCCACAGCCTCGGCCGGGGCACGCTTCTGACGATACTGCCGCGCGATGTCGGACTCGGGAAGACCGATCTCTGCCCTCGCTCGAGTCCAGGCCTGCATGAACGGCTTCAGGGTACCGTTGTCATGTTTCCACCGCACGAACGTCTCCATGGACTCCTCCAAGAGCGATGCACCCCGGTCGGGTTTGGCGTCCGCGACCAGCACCAGGCCCATGATCGCATCGGCCAGCATGCGCTGATCGGGCGGTGTCGCGTCCGAAGCATCCATCAGCGCGATCCCATCGCGGGCCAGCGCCACAGCCTCGCCGATCGACCCCTGCTCGGCGCGTGCCCACGCCAGCACGCAGCCGGCCATGCCCACGGCGTAGTGCTCGGGCCCGAGCGCAACCGACAAGCGCGCGATGGCTTCGCGGGCGGCACGTTCGGCCTCGCGGGGCTGGCCCGCGAGCAGCAGGCAGTGTGCCACGTAGCGGTGCTGCACCGCAAGCGAGACCAGATCGACCTCGCCGGGGGGCTGGGCCTTCCAGATGTCGATGCACCGCGATAGCGCGTCGGCCGCGCTGGCGAACGCGTCGATGTACCACCGCGCTGTGCCCAGGCGGTCATAGAGGCTGGCCATCGACGGATGTGTCGGACCCAGAGCGGCCTCGAGCATGGGCACGGCCTCTTCGATCGCCGCAGCGGCCCGGGCATACTCGCCGGCTTGCGTTGCAGCCCAGCTCAGGGCCGCAAGTTCAAATCCGATCGCTGCATGCACAGGCCCGAGCATGGCCTTGCGCACCCCAATCACGTCCCCAATCACGTCCGTGTCCCGCCGCGTGCCGCTCGGCCGGTCCTCAAGTTCGTCAGCCAGCCGCACGAGGTCGATCTGCTCAGCGGCCGGCAGGTCGCACGTGTCAGCGGCGCGCAGGGCGGCAGCGAACGCTACTTCATGCCGTTCGAGCGCCGCAGCGGCAAGGCTGAGCGCTTCGCGCGCAACTGCCCGGGCTTCACCGGCGCGGCCCATCGACATCAGAGCCAACGCGCGCGTGACACTCAGCGACACGGCCAGAGAGGCGGGCAAGGTGGCTCGGTCGCCAGCGACAGCGTCGAGTGTGGCCAGGGCCTCAGCCGCCTTGTGCTGGTGCAACTGCGCCCCGGCGGCCAGTTCGAGGCTGGCGATGGTGTGCTCGTCGGCCGAGCCCAGCAGCGTGCGGCGCAGTGCAGCAGCCGCCAGGGCTTCGGCTTCGGCCTCGATCGGGCGCTTTCGGGCCAGCAGCACGCTCCCCAGCGTGTGACGCGCGCCCGCCACGGCCACATGCTGCGGGCCATGCAGCCTGATCGCGCCGCTGAGCACCTGCCGCGCTGCAACTTCGCCCCGGCCCATCAGCCCCACGCTCTCCTCATACAGCGCGGCCAGCGTGGTGCGCAGCGCCTGCTCGTATTGCGGCTCGTCAGCGTACGTGCCGTGATCGATGGCCGCTTCGAGCGTGCGCAGCCGCATGCTGATATCGTGGGCGGCAGGATCTTCCTCTCTGGCATCAAAGCGGGCCCCGGCAGGCGCCAGCAGGCGCATCACATGCGACACCGCGCGCGAGCGCACAGCCTCGGATTCTGCTCTGATCTTCTGCTGGGCCTGCTCGAAAGCGGCGTCCTGCGCACGGTCCGCCATCACCACCAGCGTGATCAACGCGATGGCCAGGACTGCCACAGCGGCCGCGGCTGCGGTCAGGGGTCGCCAGTGCGCGCGGGCCGCCTTGCGCAGCACATACGCCGTGCTGTCGCGCCTCGCCGCGATGGCGCTTCCTGTGCGCAGCGCGGCCAGATCGGCGGCCAGAGCGTCGGCCGTCGCATAGCGGCGATCCGGATCCTTGGCCAGAGCGGTCGCGAGAATGGTATCGAGGTCACGCGACACTCCCAGGGTCCGGTCACCGCGCAACGACGGCGGCGGCGCAGTGGTGATGCTCGCGATCATGTCGCTCAGCGAGCCTTCAACCGCGTACGGCAGGCGGCCCGCGACGAGTTCGTACAGCAGCAGGCCCAGCGCGTACACATCCGTGCGCACATCCACCTGATCTCCCTTGCCCGTGACCTGTTCAGGGGCTGCGTAAGCCAGTGTGCCCGAAAACTCGCCGGTCAGCGTGAGGCTGGCAGCTGGCCCGGAGCGGCGCGCTATGCCGAAGTCGAGGATGCGGGCGGCCCCTGCGTCATCCACCAGCACATTCGATGGTTTCAGATCCCGGTGGATCACGCCGCGACGGTGGGCATAGCCGGCGGCCGTCGCGACCTGTTCGATCAGGGCGGCGGCGGCGGCACTGAAGGCCGCGGGCGTCATGCGGTCTCGCTCGGCCGCGGCCCACTGGTCGAGCCGGCGGCCTTCGATGAAGGGCATCACCAGCGCGGTGCCCCCGCGCGCGGTGCGGGCGGCTGTGTGGACCGTCACGATGCCCGGGTGCGACAGGCTGGCCGCGATCTCGATCTCGCGTTCGAAGCGGGCCAGCGCCCGGGTGCTGGCCGCTGCGCCGCCGCTGAGCATCTTGATCGCGACAAGGCGTCCGGTCGCCTTCTGCCGGGCCCGGACCACGATGCCCTGCCCGCCGCGCGCGATCTCGTCGAGCAGGTCATAGCCGTCGATCGTGTCGGCCGGGGCCAGCGCGCTCGGGATCACCTCCCCAGGGCGGTCTGCGGCGGCGACGGCAGCGGCCGGCGGTCCGGATACGAACCGAGCCGGGCCGAGACTGGCCGCGAACGCTTCATCGGCCTCATGCGCCGCAGTGATGGCGCTGCAGCGCGGGCAGCGGGCAATGTGATCGCGTGCGGCCCGGTCCTCGATTGCCCCGGCGGCCAGCAGCAGCAGGGTCTCTTCGGCCGGACATGGCACGGGGGCGGCGGATTGGGAAGAGTCGCCGTTCACGGCGGGCCCTCGTCGTAAAGCGGTTCGAGTTCGACCGCGATCTCGCGCAGCCGCCGCGTGACGCGGTGGCGCGCGATGTACACATCCTCCGCCCCGTCGAGCCCGGCCAGGACCGCCGCTTCGCCCGGGGGCACACCGCGGAGCGTCGAGAGTTCAAAAGCCAGCAGCGTGCTGGCCTCAAAGCGTGACTGGGTCCGCAACTGCGTCAGCGCTGCTTCCACGATCGTCTTCTGCCGCGCCGCCAGCCACAGGTCCGTCAGCGCATCGTCGCTGATCTGGTCCAGATCGGCAAGGAGTCCGACCTCCCGACGGCTCTTTCGCAGGTCCAGAAGCCGGGCGGCCCGGTGCCGCGCGATCCCCAGGATCCAAGACCGCAGCCTCCCCTTGGCCCGGTCGTACTGCCCGGCCCGCAACGCGACCGCCATGTCGGCCAGCGTCGTCTGAGCCATGTCGGCCGCGTCGGCGTCGTTCAGGCCCAGGCTGCGGCCCAGCGCCGTCAGCACCGGGCGGTATCGACGGTCAAAAGTTTCCCATGCCTCGGTTTGACCGAAGTCGGCGATCTGTGCCAGGAGGAGCGTCGTTGTCTGAGGGAGCGTGCTCATGGCAGGCGGCGGAAGAATGAGCCCGAGCCGGGGGACGTCCACGGCTCACGGCCTGACCAATCAAATATAACGTACTTTCCTCAGACGCGTTCAATGAATCGGACCCGGCGGTTGGGAATAGGTCAGGATTTCTTGACAAGCCAATGCTCTCTCCCCGGAAGCGGGTAAATCACGCTCCCAGTGTCCCGGCCGCTGCCAGCGCGGCACCAGCCGCGTCGGGCAGTCCGCCAGAGGTGGCTATCGCCCCAATTGCGATGACAAATGCTCCGCGAGACAACTCCTGAACGACATCGGTGCGGGCTTTTGGTCCCCTCTTGAGGGGATTCAAGAGGCATAATCGTCCAAAAACGCAATTTCAGCCAGTGCAGGTGCAAGATCTTCACGCCCGCACCGCACTTCGCGCGAGCCGAGCCGCGCTGGCGGTCGAACCGGCCCCGCTTCCCGTCGTGGGCAGCGAGGAACTGATGTTCGCCAATGTCTCAGCCATGCCCGGCCGCCTCTGTCCGGTCCGGCCGTTCCGAACCACATCACGTGGGACTTCCCGTGAGCGATTGTCACCGGGGCCGCCGAAACGGGTGATCCGGACCCGCCAAAAAAACTGCTGCCCGCAGCCAATGCAGGCAGCAACTCCCCAGCCCGGGCCCTGCGCCCGGGTTTTTTGCGCGACCCGCCAAACGGGCCAGGAGACCGCGACAGGGCGCGGTGCCCGCAGCCCAAACCACACGGCGCGACATCATGACACACTCTGGCCCCTGCGCGGGCAGCGATCGGCAGCAGCAGGCGCACGACATGAGGGCCCCGCCGCGCTGGCAGCGGCGGCCGGCTCGCGCCTGGCGACCGATGCTGGACAGCACCTCCAGACCCGGGCCGGTTACCCGCCCGTTGCCTGTGCTTCAGCCGCGGCCTCGGCGTCCGCCACCGGCTCCGGATACCCGTTCATGTGCTTGACCGGGAACGTGTCGGGCGCGAGGCGACCACCCACCGCAGCCCCGCCCGGCAGCGGCGTGTAGAGTTCGATCGAGATCTGCTTGATCGGCATCGGGATGCCCTCAACCTCCGGTCGGTCGCTCGGCGTGAGCGACGCCAGCACCATCACCGGCACGTTGTCGGGGACATGCTCGAGGGGCTTGCTCTCCATCACGTCGCCGCCAGCCATCTTCACCATGCGCTCGTGCACCGGGCTGTAATACCACTTCCGTGCCGCACGCGCATCCTTGAACCAGGCGATGATGACCAGCTTCTTCGAACCAGTCTGGGCCGTGTCGACGCCAAGGCAGCCGGGAGTCGCCTTGAGGCCCTCGATGAGCATCCGGCCCATGTCGTCCTGAGGCACCCCGGTCGCAGCCTCCTGCTGGACAAGTGGCTTGTCTGCCATCGCACTGAATCCCGTGGCAACCGCCGCGGTCAACAACAAGGCAGCAGCAGAAATCGTCTTGCGTCTGGTCATGGCAATCCTTCCTTCGTTGGTTGTCGTCACGCTTCTGGCCGTTGGTCAATCCCGACGCCCTGCTCCCGAACCAGATCGGCAGCTGGGCCAAGTCATTCTTGGGAACCGCAACGGCCCGATTTCAACCACGCTCAACCCAGCCACGAGGATTCAAACGTCATGCCCGGGGAAAGCGGGGCCGCATCGCCGCGCTCGATCATCTGCGCAATCGGCACCGCGCAGTAGTCGAGGCTGAACGAGCCCGCAGGGCGGTGGTTGCCGCTGAGCCCCAGCCCGCCGAACGGCAGCTTGCTGCTCGCCCCGGCCGTGCCTGTGTTGACGTTGATGCACCCGGCACGGGCACGGGCCAGAAACCGCTCGGCCGCATGCTCATCGCGCGTGAAGATCGACGCCGCAAGCCCGAAGCGCGTCGCATTGGCCTGCCCGATCGCCTCATCAACATCGCCGCAGCGCGTCACACGCAGCATCGGGCCGAACACTTCGACATCGCAACCCGCATCCGCACCGTCGCTGGCCGTGAAGCGATCAACCTCGATCATCGAGGGCGTTAGATAGAACCCTTCACCCGGCATCGCGCTCGACTCGACCCACACACGCGAACCGCTCCGCGCAGCACGCGACTGAAACTCGAGCACCGCTTTGCGCGACTCGTGCGCAATGATCGGCCCCATGAACACCGGGTGCTCGGCCCGCGGGTCGCCGACGATCAGGTTCGACGCTATCTTCGCGACGCCCGCAAACAGCCGGTCTGCAATCGCCTCGTGCGCGATCACCCGCCGCGTGCAGGTGCAGCGCTGGCCCGTGGTCACGAACGCCGAACGCGCGATCTCGATGGCCGCTTGCTTGAGGTCGGCATCAGGCAACACCACAGCCGGGTTATTGCCGCCCATCTCGAGCGCGACAATGCGGCCCGGGCGGGCCAGGTTCGCCTCAAGGATCTTGCGCCCCACCGGCCACGATCCGGTAAAGAGAATGCCGTCGATGTCGGTGTGCGTCACCAGAGCCTGTGCGACTTCTGCCCCGCCTTGCACGACATTGAAAACTCCGCGATCAATCCCCTCCGCGTCAAGAGCCTCCATCATCAGTTCGCCAAGCAACTGGCCGACGCCCGGCGCCTTGTCCGAAGGCTTGAACACCACCGTGTTGCCCATCGCCAGCGCCGGCACAAAGTGCCCGTTGGGAAGATGCGCCGGGAAGTTGTAAGGCCCGACAATCGCCATCACGCCGTGAGGCCGGAACACGCACCGCCCCGCACGCGTCGGCGCAAGATCGAACGAGAACGGTGACACGCGCGACAAACCGCTCTGCGCGCCCGCATCAAGCGTGATCTCCACCTTGGCGGCCAATGCTGCCGCTTCGGCCCGCGACTCCCACAGCGTCTTGCCAGTTTCGTCGGTGACGATTGCCGCGATGCGCTCCGCATGTACCTTGCAAAGCTCCGCGTACTTGCGCAGCAGTGCCGCTCGTCTCTCGAAAGATACATCGCCAAAGGCCTCAAACGCTGTACGCGCCGCGTCCACCGCCTGCCGCACATGCCCGACCTCGCCTCGACCATGCCACACGATCTGGCTCGGCCTGGCGGGGTTGATCGAGCGCAACTCGCCAGCATCCAGCGCGATCCACGATCCCCCAACTAGATTCGCAGGCACGTTCGTCAGTGATGCGTGCATCACTTCGCACTCCTGCCCTTGCCCGTGCGCTTGGTTCCCTTGCGAGCACCCGCATTCGGGGCGCGTGCCTCACCTTTCGCAGTCTTCTTGCGCCTCACGGGCGCACCCGTATGTTCGCGCGAGCTGCTCGCCGTCTGCTCTGCCTTCTCGCTGAGGTCCGTGACCCCGATCTGATCGCCCGGTTCGGCCTGAAGTGTCTGCGTCACCTCACGCGGCAGACACACCTGCCCGCTCGCGTTCACGAAGAACGGATGATTCACCGCAAAGAAATCGCCATCACTCCGCAGAAAACTTACGATTCCTGGCGTTGTGCACTTGCTGGCCGCCACCGGCGCGCCCAGCACGCCAGCGCGTGTCTGTTTCACGATCGAGATGTCCGCGCTCTTGGCATGCAGATACGGCCCGCCGTCGAACGGATCAACAAAACCCCGATACTCGAACCCCAGATTCTCCAGCATCCGTCGCGCAGGAACTGTCTCGACGCCAACCTGCCCGACACCCGCGCGGGCCTCGGGGGGCAGCAACGAAAGGTAAATGTCGTCCTTGGGTAGCAGCGACGTCATGAACTCGCGCGAGTATTGACACAGCCGATCCGCCTCCGTGTACGACAACGGGATGAACCGTCGCCCGAAATAGTCCCAGAACAAGTTGTGCCCGTCCGGAGTGATCTGCGCCATCATCTCGGCCAGCACCGTGTCGCGGAACACGTGCGGGTACAAACCCATGAAGTGAAACCGCACCAGACTGATGAACCGCCCCAGTTTTTGCGAGTGCCCACGATACGAAGGCTGCAGGATCAGCCCTCCGATCTCTGTCGGCGCAGAATCATCAAGATAAAGCCTCGCGACCGTGTGGCTGGTTCCTGTCTGTAAGCCAGGGCTGAACATCTCACGCCGCTCGAGCTTGAAACACACACTCGGATTTCCCGGTCCGCCCATGCGGCTGATGATCTGGCTTGTCCCGAGACATCCGGGGTTCTCCGTCTCAGCCAGCACAAACATGAACATTTCTGTCGAGGCTGTCACATCCCCAAGCCCCGCACCCTGCGTCATGCGATTCGGTTTGGAGGGCGACACGTCGTCCGCACACGCCGCCGTTCCTTCTGCCACCGCCTTGAACGAATTGCGGCTGCGCAGAACCTTCTGCGAGATGATGTCGCGATCGGCTGGCAGATTGATGAAGTGCACCATCTTCCCAAGTTTGAGAAGAGTCCCCAGATCTTCAATCACCGCGCGTCGGATGTAGAACACGTCACACTCTCCGCAGACCAACCCGTGCGTCTTTGATGGGGACGCTTTAACCCCTTACCCGACGACGTTCACGACACCTTCGCAAGTCCGCGCTCAATGCACGCAAACACCTTGCCCCAATGCTCAGGCTCCATCACCGGCAGTGGCGGCAGCAGCCTCAGGTGGTACGGTCCGTGCCCGCAGTAAAACAGCACGACCCCCTCGTCAAAACACGTCCGGCATGCTTTGGTCACCTTGTCCTTGTTGCCGCCGAATGGCGTGAACCGCATCATCCCGCCGATGCCCCCCGCGAAGTCCACAACATCCGGCGCAGTTGGGAACCAGGACGGATTTCGCTCCATCAGCCCTTTGACCTGATTGCGAAACTCGGCGTGCTGCTGCGCAAAGCGCCCATCGGGACCATAAAAGTCCGAATGCTCAAGCATCTCCAGCACGCGAAGCCCGACCGTAAAGTCTGTCGTCGAGCCCGTAAATGTCCCGCTCAGCAGTCCCGCCTTCGGGTTGTACTCCTCCGTGAACAAAGTCGCGCACGCCTGAGTCATCTTGCCCACGCAGAACACATCCACATACTCCCCGAGGTCGTACATCTCGTACGCGAACATCGACTCCGTTCGTCCGAAACTCTGAATTTCGTCATCCCAGACCGCAATCCCATTGCCCCTGCAAATGTCCATCAATGCCTTGAAGTAGTCTCGATTCGCGACGTTGAACCCGCCTTCGCCCTGGATCAGTTCGAAGATGAAGCACGCATGCTGCTTCGGGTATCGCTCGATCAGGTGTTCAAGCTCCTTGCACGCACGATCGATGAATGCGGTCGTCCCGCCCATGCGGCGAGCCTCGGCCTCGCTATAGAACGGCATGTAATCCACCAGCGTGTTCAGCGGAATTCCCTGCCGACCGGCAGCCGAATCGCCGATCTGACACATCGTGATGCTCCGTCCCATGAAGCAGTCATTGAACGCAATCACACGCGACGCTGGCACATGCTTCTGATAGCACACCTTCAGCGCACTCTCGTTGGCCATCGCGCCCGATGTCGTCACGAACGCGTGCTTGAGCCGCGAACTCCGGCTCGCCAGATCCACCAATTTCTTCCCAAATCCGTACGCGTCCGCCCCCGACTGAAGGTTCCCATGCTTGCTCGTGTCTTCAAGACTTCCCAGCAGCGCGGCACGGATCATCTCCGGATGCGCATGCCCGAAAAAGTGAACCCCGATTCCCGAGATCATGTCCCACTTCACAGACCCGTCCGCCAGTTGAACAAGCGGCCCATGACCCACTCCCGAACCGATATAGGGGTACAACAAGCCCCGACCCTTCACCGCGCCAGCGTCGGCCAGTGCAGCCTTGTAGTCATCGACCAGCGCAGGGTCCGCAGCCTTCGCGTCCGTCAACCCCGCACCTGCTGCCGTAGCCTTCGCAACAAGCGCATCGATCGCCGACCGAACCGCCGGGTCATCGCGCAGAGAACACATCGAACTCATCACCGTCGTTGTCATGCAGGTTTCCTTCCGTTCACGCCAGACATCGGCAACCCGGTCGACAGGCGATGAATCACAATCGCCAGCAACTGGCATCGTTCGACCAGACTGGGGATTTCAATCCACTCCTTCGGGGTATGCAGTCCCCCGCCGCGCACTCCCAAAGTATCAATAGTCGGCAGGCCAGCGTCCTGGAGTATATTCCCGTCGCACACTCCACCCGTTTTCGCGAATGGCAACGCCTGCCCCAAATCCGCCGCCGCTGCTCGCGCCAGACTCGCCAAAGCCGAAACCCCCCCTGTTTCAGGCTTGGCAGGACGATTGAAACTTCGAAGCACCTTCAAGCTAGGCAGGACATCGGGCTCCGTCGCCAGTGCGTCCATCATGGCACCCAGTTCGTCCGCGACGCCTTGATTCGGAAAACGAACGTTCCCCCACGCCCGGGCAAGATCCGCCACCACATTGGTCGCTGTCCCGCCCAGCAGGGGACCCACGTTCACAATCCGCCCCGCGCGCTCGTCAGGCATCTCTTCGATCGCCACAATTGCCCGGGCCAGCGCGTTCACCGCGGACACACCTGTCCAGAACTCGCGCCCGACGTGCGCCGCCCGGCCTCGCGCTTCGATCATGAACTGCCCGGACCCCATCCGCTCGATCGCGAGCGCACCACCCGGGAGCGCAGGCTCGATCGCGAGACCCACATCGTGCCGCGCCGCCTCAGTTCGCAACGCTGTCTCCGAATGGTAACTTCCCGTTTCTTCGTCCGAGTTCATCAGAAATGACCACGACGCTTCAAGCCCTGTCTCTTCCAGTGCCTCGAGCGCAGCAACCGCGATCACCAGCCCGCCCTTCATGTCCACACATCCCGGCCCAGTCGCGGTCAAACCGTCAGGACTCACGGACAGAGTGCGAAAAGTTCCGCCTGGATCGTGCACCGTGTCGAGGTGTCCGGCGACCAGAACTCGCGTTCGGAGTTCCGGTCGTGTGCGATCCGCGATTGCCGTAGGGGGAATTTGCGATGTTGTGCCGCCCGGGAGCCATTCGGGTTTCGGGTCACCCGCAACAAGGCGACATCGCGCGCCAAGCGCCGACAGCCGCGTCGAAAACCGCTCTCGTGTCTCATCCAGAGCGCTCGTGTTGAACCCTCCGGTCGGGATCGAGACGTGCAATCGCAGATCATCGAGCAGCACACCGCGGCGAGACTCGATCACCCGACACAGTTGCTGTTCCCGAGCCGAAAGCGTCATGCAAACACTGTAGGCCGGATCTCGAAATTCACGGCCGCTCGGCCAGCGCCATCGCCTGCAAAGCAAGCGTGTACAGGTCAATGTTGTCGATGAAGGGCTTGATCAGTTCCGATCCCGGTCCGAAGGCCGTCACCTCGCACATGTCCGAAGTGTGATTCGGGCTCAGAAATGCCACGGCGAGATGATTGGCGAGCAAGGCTCCGATCGAACCGACCGTGCCATTGGCCGCGTTGAATCCATCGACGCGAGCTTTCTCGATAACCGTCCGACTCGCCCATGCAACTTCTTCCTGGTTCAACGTTGCCCCGGTCGCAGCATGCAGGGCTTCGGTCATCGTGCGCACGATCCCCGCTTCATCCTGTGGCCCGTTCGACACCTGCGCAGAAACCCAATCGAGCGAGTGCTTTGCATTGGCGATCCGCTCAAGCCCACGATTGCACGCGCTCCTTCCGAGCGTGAACCCGGGGTTTGCGTTGCCGTGATCCGTGGTCACGATGAGCAGCGTGTCGTCGCGCGACGATGCGAACCTGACAGCCGCTCCAATCGCGTCGTCAAACGCGATCTGGTCGTGGATAAGCGCACATGCGTCGTTACTGTGTGCAGCATGGTCCACACGCCCGCCTTCAACCTGAAGCACAAACCCACCTGCCCGCTGCGATAGACGTTCCAGCGACAAGCGCGTCATGTCGGCCAGCGTCGGCTCGTGCGCCTCACGATCCAGCGTGTAACTCATGTGACTGTTCTGGAACAGTCCAAGCACTCGACCTTCTTTCGGCGCACTCGCGAGTTCCTTGGCCGTGCGCACCACACGCAAGTCCGGGTCGCGTGCGACGACCGAGTCCGCGAAGTACTGCGTTCCGCCTCCAAGCACAACATCCACCTTGCGTTCGATAATCTGATCTGCGATCTCCTGTTCGCTGTTGCGGGATGCGACGTTGGCGATGAACGAGGCTGGCGTTGCGTGCGTTACACGCGTGGTCGTGACCAATCCTGTCGCCTTGCCGGCCTTTGAAGCGGTCACGAGCAGGGGCTCGGGCATGCGGCCATCCGGCGTGACATTGATCGCGCCATTGTTGATGTGCTCTCCAATCCCCCACGCCGAACCAGCAGCAGCCGAATCCGTCACAAGAGCATCGGCCGAGTAGGTTTGCATCATCGATCGACGCGAACCTTCGCGCAGCCAGAGGTCGGCCCAGTGCGACGCTCGGCCATGAACGCGACGCAGCATCACATCGGCGATCGTCAGTGTGCCCTGACTCATGCCATCCGAGACCATGAAGATCACATTTCGCGCGGTTCCCGCTCGCGCAGGTCGCACATTCGTGGTGCGACCAAGTGCAGGACCGACAGCAAGCAGTCCGCCCGCTGCACCAATGCCCAGAAACTCACGACGCCCCAGTCCATGTCTCATGTCAACCCTCCTACAGCCTCACCCGAACAGCATACACGAACCACTCGATGATGAGCAGCACACCCGCAGCAGCGACGAACCACATCCAGATTTCACGCAATCCTTGCACTTCATCCAGCGGAACCGCTTCGACGCCACTGATCGTCAATCGCTCACGTCGCTCCAGCCTGCTCTCACGCGCGTCAAACATGTTGACCGCCAGAACGGGAACATCGGCGCCCTCCACACGATACACCCCACCCTTGGGCAGGACGCCCAGCGACATCGGGCCAGCATGCTCGGGCCGCGATAGTTGCACGTTGATCGGTCCCTGCACTCGCACCTCGCCGCGTGCGCCCTGGGATTTGACGATGACGGGTTCAGTCGTGCTCCAACTCGTCGATGTTCGGCCACGTTCCGCGTCGGTCAGAAACTCGACTGCGTTGAACAGAAAGATCGGAAAACTGTGATGCAGAGGCCAATTCGACTGTTCCAATCCAAACGAAACGATCAGGTGCCGTCCGCCCGATCCTTCAACAACCTGCATGGCAGGACCGCCCGACAGCAGCGCAATCTCCGACACGCGACCAACTCGGGCAAGCTCCTCCGCATCAGGAGGCCCAGCCCAAAGCCCGACTTGAATTGCATCGAGCGCCACATGGCGAAGCACCGGTGAGCGACGATCCCACGACAGCACGAATCCACCATTGCGCATCGTCACCCCGACGCGCGGCTCGCCAAATGAAAGCGTCGGAATACCTCCCAGAGTACGCCTTGCCACACCCTCGAACACGATCAGATCTAACGCATCGGTGCCTGACGCCGCGAATGACTCGAACTGTGATTCAGGGACCACACGCAGCGATCGAAGCGGTAGTTCGCCAAGTGCGTCGGCAAGGAACGGATTGCCGGGCTGCGCATCCGGATGCACCACCAAGAGCCTCGGTCTCGTCGGGGACATCAGGTACACGCTGGCAACATTGTCGGTCTCAAGCACATCGGCTCGCCCAAGCACAACCGTGATGAGCCCGTTGCCAGGCACGCGTAGCCTAAAACTCTGTCCCGCTTGGGCAGGCTCCTCTCGCGACGCTGCTGGCAATCGCATCGCATGCTGGGCAACCGCCTGACCATCGAGCAACAGCGACACGGGTACCGTGATCGCCTCCATGCTGGTCGATTGCAACTGGACGAACAGCGTCACGCTTGCCGGATCCTCATCGCTGCGCATGGCCGAACAACTGACAATCGCAACATTGTCGATCGCCTCACTTGCAGTCTTCACAGCCGAGAAGCTGACCCTCGCTCCAGCGATCGCCAGTGGCCCTTCATCACTTGAGCCCCCATCCGAAAAGACCACAACCAGCGGCGATTCATCCGCACCATCCACTTGTGCAGAATGTTGCAGGAGGGTCTCGATCATCCGCAACGCCGGTGCCATGCGCCCTGGCTGATCCGTCGGTTCGATCGTTGCAAGAGCCGCACGCACCTCTCCGAGCGTCGTTGCTGGCCGACCGACAAGTGCCGCTTCGTGCGCAAACGACACAACGCTCACACTGACTTGGCCGCTCGATGTCAACAGTTCCCGCGCGAACGCGATCGCGTCAGCCTTCGCTGCATCCATTCGCGTCTGGCCACCGACTCCATCGGTCGCGCTCATCGAAGCCGAGCAATCGATCAGAAGGAAACACCGCGCTACGGTCGCCGATGAGCCCTCGATCGCAGGCCTAGCCAGTGCAATCAGAAACAGCAGCAGAATCAACGCATGCAACAACAACAGCAGCGAAGGAGGAATCCAACGCAGGGGCACATTCACCTGCACATCACGCGCAGCCTGCTCCCACAGCAAAGTCGAACTGATCGTCATCGGCCGACGTCGGAGCTTGAGCAGATAAAGCCCAATCAGCACCGGAAGCGTCACAGCCAAAGCAATCAATGCCGGAATGGGCGCAAGCAGCGTCATGCCTGATCCTGCGCCCGAAAACGCTGCGCGATCAGAAATGTCTCGCGCGAGACATCACGGCTTGCCTGCGGCTTGAACATCCGGGCCTGCTCGAACATGCCTCGCACCTCGCGCAGCACCTCGGCCGTCTCGGCGCCTTCGAGGATCTTCATCACCAGCGACCCGCCCGTCCGCATCAGCGCCGGGCACAGCCTCAGCACCTCGCGACACAACGCGGCCGATCGCAGATCATCGCCCGCACCCGTCGTGTTTGGAGCCATGTCCGAGATGATCACATCGAATGGCAGCGCGATCGGAAGCGTCGCAGCATCGAGTTTCGTCACATCGCCAACCAACGTTCGCACATGCGTCGGCACCGGGGCCTCGATCGCCTTGAGATCAATCCCCAGAATCTCGGCCTTCGGCCCACATCGCTCGGCCAGAACTTGCAGCCACGAGCCCGGAGCGCACCCAAGATCAAGAACCTTCTTCGCCTTGCCCAGCAGTTTAAACTTGTCATCAATCTCGATGAGCTTGTACGCCGAACGCGCGACATAACCCTCACTCTTGGCCTGCCGAAAGAACCTATCGTGAAGTTGCCGCTTTTGAGGCATCGAAGCACTGTAGGAGCGAGAGTCCAAACCGTGGATCAACCCGACTCGGGACAATCCGATGCCGTGCACGTCGCGCGAGCTCAGGCCGCAGCCGCCAGAAAGCGATCCCATGCACTCGATCCCACTTCCATCGGCCCCTGGAACGTGGCTGCCCGCATCGGGTCCGGCGGAATGGGCATCGTCTACCTTGTCGAACATCGCGACACCAACCAGGTGGCGGCGCTCAAGGTCCTTCGCCCGGGTCTCGAATCTGTGAGTGCAGGCCGCCGCTTCGTTCAGGAAATCGAGATTCTTCAGCGCCTCGAGCATCCTGCAATCGCAAGAATCTACGACGCCGGCGTTGCAACCCTTGGCATCGCGCCGTGTCACTATTACGCCATGGAGTATGTCCCGGGCTACCACCTCGTTCGACACGCCGAGATCAACGATCTCTCTGTCAAACTCAAGCTTGAACTCTTCGCGCGCGTGTGCGATGGAATGGCCTATGCGCATGGGCAGGGAGTCTTACACCGCGACCTCAAGCCTCAGAACATCGTCATCGAGATGGGAGGCGGGCCGAAAATTCTCGACTTCGGCGTCGCACGTCTCACCGCCGACGGCACCTCAACCATGCACACCCAGGATGGACAAATGCTCGGCACAGTCCAGTACATGCCGCCCGAGCAGATCCTCGGCCTGCATGGTCAGCTCGATGCCTCCGCCGACGTGTACGCCCTCGGTGTGGTGCTCTATCAGCTCATCTTCGGGCAGTTGCCATACGACGGCTCAAAGAAGGCAGCCGCCGATCTCCTGCAACAGATCCGCCAAGGCGAGCCAAACTTTCCATCACTCGATCCCGACCTCGCCGAGGATCATCGACGCGTCATGCTCGTGGCGATGTCTCCGAATCGTGTGCATCGTTACAAGAACGCTGCCGAACTTGCGGACGAGGTACGTCGGCTCATCGCCAGTCAGCCGATCCGAGGCACGGTTGTGCGATTGTCCACCGATGAACCGCCCCGCCCAGGGCTTGGGGCGAGGCTGCGCAACCTTATCCGCCGCTCCGATACGTCGACTGACGCAGCGCGAGAATGAGTTCCACTTCGCCGATACTGCAATGCAGTTTGCGAGCAATCTGAATCGCGTCGCATCCTTCGTCGGCCATGTTCGCCACTTGCCGATCAAGTTGTCCTGACGCGGATGGCCCCGTCCCATTCGGCTGCGCACTCGCGACGAGTTCACGCAGGGTCTGCAATCGCTCGTCCGCTTGTTCGATCAGCAACTCCAATCGTGCAGCCTTGGCATCAAGCGTCTTGGCCAAAGTCCTGCTCAGTTCGCTCGCCTCGGCCATCATCGTTGACAGGGGCTCGCGCGAGGCAGTCGCTTCGGTACGCACCCGGGTGATGACTTCGCGAGGTGACTCCGCGACTCGTGTGCGTTGCCGGGTTGTCGCCTTGCGCAACAGCCTCGTGATCGTGATCACCAGAATGAGCGTCCCGAACGCCAGCAGCATGGTCGGAAAGAGCTGGCTTTCGCTTCTGGCTTCTTCCTCAGCTGCTGTCGGGATCAGTTCGGTGTGTTGGAGCTCCTGACCTATCATCGTGCGATGTCGTCCTCCGACCTTGTGACTACCCCTTCGCCACGTCATCCATTCGTTCGACGGGTTCGTCAGGCGTGGCGATTCCTGACAGGTGGTTCGGCAGTTCGAGACTCGGAACGTGCAACTCTGGTGGCATGTTCAGGGGGCGCAGATTCTGCCGCACTCGTCCTTGCACTTGCTTCACGCCCGATCGTCGTTGCACACATCGTCCATGATCTGCGTGAACCGTCACAAGCGATGGCCGATTGCGATGCCACCGCAGATTTTGCGCGTTCGCTCGGCCTCCCCTTCGTGCACTCGCAAGTCCAAGTGCGGAATTTGCCCGGCAACCTCGAAGCCGCAGCACGAGTGGCTCGTTATCGCGCCCTGAACGACTTGGCGCAGGCATCGGGCTGTCCATTCGTTGCCACCGCCCATCACGCCGACGATCAACTCGAAACAATCCTCATGCGCCTGGCTCGCGGTTCCGGCGTGCGGGGGCTGCGCGGTATTCTTCCAACGCGGTCTATGAATGGGTCCACGCTCGTGAGGCCCATGCTCGGGCTCTCGCGGGCCGAGTGCGAGCACCTGTGCGCCGCCTGCGGTTATGTCTGGAGAGTTGACATGACCAATCTGGATCTGGTACACACGCGGGCGGCCATTCGTGCGAGCGTGGTGCCCGCGCTCAAGCAGATCGACTCGCGCGTTCTCGCCGGTGCCGGCCGCACCGCCGAGCAGATTCGTCGCGTCACTGCCCTTATTGAGCCGCAGATCCGAAGCCTGATGTCAACTGCGAAGGAATCGGGCAACGCCCCCTACGCATGGGATCGAGCTGCTTTGCGCGCCGCCAATCCGTGGATTGTCGGTGAACTCGTACGTCGCGCAATCAGCACACACTCGGCAGGCGCTCGGCTCGACCGAATCGGAACTGCCGCGACGGATCGGGTCGTGTCCGCTATCCAGGATACAGTGGGTGGTGTTCGAAGTTTCCAGGTCGGGGCCGTTACGATTATGATTGACCGTGAACGTGTGATCATCAAGGGGAATGAATCGTGAGTCAGACTCCACGCATCGTCCTCATCGGGCATTGCAGTGCGGATTCCTCTATGCTCAAGTCCGCCGTTCGAAGCGCTGTGCCAGAGGCGGAATTCGTCTCGGTCACAACGGATGTCGATATCCATGCTGCAATCGACCGGGCAGACCTCCTGCTCATCAATCGCGTGCTCGATGGAACCTTCTCGAACACGAGCGGACTCGACCTGATCGATACAGTTGTCACTGCTTCGCCTCAGGCACGCGTCATGCTCGTCAGCAACTTTGCTGACGCCCAGCAGCAGGCTATAGCGCGCGGCGCGTTGCCAGGAATTGGCAAGAGCACTCTTCGTTCGCCCCAGACCAAAGAGCGCATTCTCAGTGCTATCCAAACGGAGAAAGCATGATCAACAGCCCCATCAAGGTCGAGGAGTTTCAATCGCGGAGGGCCAGCGTGCTTCGCTCGCTCAAAGGCGCCATCGGGTTGGTGCAGGCGGGTAACGGCGCTCCGCCCCTGCGAGGAATCTGGGAAGCCGATTCATTCTTTTATTACCTGACCGGGATTCGCAACGAATCTGGTGCTTCGATCCTCTTTGATGGCACCAACCCGAATCCGAAGCGGCGGGTGATCCTGTTTCTCAAGCCCATCGACCCCGAGTTCGAACGCTGGGACGGCTATCGGGAGATGATCGGTGAGGACATGCGCGAGGGTCTCGGGTTCGAGACTGTGATGCGCACGACTTCGCTCCCGACGCTCCTGACGCAGGCATTGACGCGAACCAAGCGTGCCGCTTGCCTCCACCCATTTGCGGTGTACGACGCGCCGCCGACTTCGGACCTCACGATCTTCCGTAAGGTGGCCGAGCGGGTGCCGGGCCTCGCGATTGAGGACCGCTCGGATGTGCTTCCAGCGATGCGCGCAGTCAAATCGCGTGCAGAGCAGGCCCTTGTGCGCAAGGCTGTGCGCGCAACTCAGGCTGGCTACGAAGCCGCAATGCGTGTGATCGCACCCGGCGCGAACGAGCGCGATGTGCAACGGGCACTCGAGGAGGGGTTTGGCGCTGGAGGTGCCTCTCGCCCGGCATACAACTCGATCGTGGGGTCGGGGCTCAATGCCACCGTGCTGCACTACCACGACAACGATGCAACGCTCAGCGACGGGGAGTTGCTCCTGATCGACGCTGGTGCGGAGTGCGGCGGGTATTGCGCCGACGTGACACGGGTTGTTCCCGTCAGCGGCCGCTTTACCAAGGAGCAACGGGCGCTGTACGACATCGTTCTGCGCGCGCTCGATGCCGGCGTTCGTGCTGTCCGTCCCGGTGCGAGTTTCGTCGACGTGGATCGTGCCAGCCGCGAAGTGATCGAACTCGCGGGGCTCGGGGATGCGTTTATCCACGGGATCGGACACCACATCGGCATTGATGTGCATGACCCGCAGACGAGCGGCAAACTCGAACCGGGGATGATTTTGACAGTCGAACCCGGAATTTACCTGAAGGACCAGCGCATCGGCATCCGAATCGAAGATGATGTTCTGGTCACCACCAATGGGCGTGTGAATCTGACGCGCGAGATTGCGCGCACGGCCGACGAGGTTGAGGCGGCTATGAAGTCCGCTCGGCGTGCGCTCAGTTCACGTTCTCGTTCCGCCCGGGCGTAGTGCCGGTAGTGCGGGGAGCACCGCGAGCGTCCATACGAGAAGCAGTCCTGCCCGGCGAGGCGAGTGGTTTGCGCGACATGCCGAGGACTTCGAGGGCTTGGATGCCGTCGCTTCCGGGGCGTTCGAGCAGCGCTTCGACTTCGGCTGCTCCGAGATTGTGCGCACGGGCATAGGCAAAGAAGAGCGAGACCGCGAGGGCCGATTCGTTGCCATCGACGCGTTGCCGCACACGCGAGTCGCGCACAATCGTGGCAGCGGAGCGGACAATTTCACTGATGAGGCTCGCGCGTCGCGATGTGCTGAGGGATCGTGCCCAGGCGACGAGGGGGGTGTCGGCAGTTTTTGCGCTCAGGTTCGGTGCGCGTCCGTGATTCGACATTTCGTCATCTGGAGTGTTCATGTCTGAGTTGTCCACCAACCGAGAGGAGGGGCGTGAAGAAGTCAGGTGCGACTTGACAGGCGAAGTGATTCTCTGTTAGAACAATCGAACCGGTTCTTGGATCTTTCTCGGAAAAAGCCTCAATTTGCGGGATCGATATACGAGGGAACGACAAAGCGTAGAAAAAGATCCGCTTATCGAGTATTGTCCACATCGTCGGCATAGGTCTTGAGTATGAAGTGGGAAGCGGACATTGCCGAGGTTTCATTGTGCGACCCTGTCTGTGTATCCGACTGGTTCGTTTTTCGGACATGCCTGTTCTGGGCGAGTGGATCAGGCCAAGGGTGACAAGTTGGGCGTCGCCACGGCAGCAGGGAGGAATCCATGGCGTTTGCTTCGGAGTCTCAGGCGCTTCTGGTACTTAAACTCTTCGAGAAGTTCTACGAGCGTGTGTACTGCTTTGCCCGAAGATCGGTGGATGCTTCGGCGGCCGAGGATGTGGCGCAGGAAGTGTTCGTTCGTTTGCTCGATGTGGTGGATCTTGAAACGCGCGTGGTGGAAGTGAGTTATCTTCTCAAGATCGCGGACAATCTGATCAAGCGTTCGTACCGCCGCCGACAGCAGTTCGAGCGGCATGTGAACGATCAGAGAATTGCTCGCGGGGCATTTGGTATTGATCCTCAGGAGCCCGAGTGCGATCGCCTTGATCTGGGGGAATCGGTTCGCGAGAGGATGCACACCTTGAGCGAGCGGGAGCAGGAGGCGGTGCGGCTGATTGTGCTGCGTGGCCTGAGTTATGAAGAGGCAGCGGCGTCGCTGGGTGTAAACACATCGTCGGTGAACAACTGGAAGTTTCGCGGGCTGCAACGCATGAAGCATCATGCGGGTCCGCTTGAAGATAAGCCGGGGCGGAGTGCGGATGGCAAGGGACGTAACAGCACAGAGCGAGATCAGCCAGGTCGAGTCCGGTTTGGCCAAAGAGCGGGCTAGGCGAAGACTTCTGGATACGTTGATGGTGCGTATGTCGCCCGCGCCGGCTTTGCGCTCGCGTGAGGCTGCGGATGCACTTCTGCCGGGCGTTCTAGCGGCGCTCGATTCGTTTTGTGAGCGTCCGCGTTCGATCGATGAGCAGTTGGATGTGCTCCTCATTGGTGAACCCCGCTAGCGCCCAGACTTCGCGGCCGGGACCGATGAGAATGAGATGTGTGGGATGGATGATGTTGTCTGTCGTCTGTCCTCCGCCAACGTCAATCTGTATTGACGGGTCGCGTTCGAGAGCGAAGAAAAGCCCTTCGGTGGCGATGCGATAGATCTGTGCAGCGTCGCCGGTGATGAACGTCCAATTAGAGGTGTCGGCTCCGTTGGCACGGGCGTATGCAGCGAGGACTTCGGGCGGCTCGTTCTGGCTGTCGACGCTGAAACTGACAAGTTGGACGCCGGTGCCGGCAAGTTCCTGCTGAATGCGTCGCATCTGCTGAGTCATCATCGGGCATGGGCCTGGGCAACGCGTGAAGAAGAAGTCCACGATTGTGAGTTTGCCTTCGAACATGGTTTCATCGACGGGTTTGCCATCCTGATCGATGAGGTTGAAAGGCGGAATTGCCATGCCTTGAAGGAGGTCAGGTGTCTGGCCCGGGATGATCGTGGCATCGAGGATGACCTCGGTGTTGCGGTGGCGCGAAGGGCCGAGCAGAACGACGACGGCGGTGGCGGCACTGGCAACAACGACAGCACAGGCAGCGAGGATTCCGATTGGTGCGCGTTGTTGGGACATGCGTGGGCTCTCCGTTTGAATCACATGGTTCCGGGCCGCGGGGGTCGGCCGACGGATTGCGTCGCCAGACCAAGCCCGACAAGAGCGTAGACACACGCGATGATCCAGTTGATGGCCGATGCATCGGCAATGTGAAGAGTCGCGCCACGAAGGGCTTCGGTAGCGTGCATGAGCGGGTTGAACGACATGATCGCGCTGAGGAAGGGTGCCGCGGAATTGGTGTCGAAGAATGCACCGCTGAGAAGCCACAGGGGCATGAGTACGAGGTTCATGATGCCGTGAAAGCCTTCCTTGGAGCGCACCAGCCATGCCATGGCGAGCCCGAGGCCGGTGGTGCCGATGGAGACCAGAGTGAGCGCAAACAAGGCCATCACGAGACGAGGAGTGAACTCGACCAGACCAAACGCGACCGCAACGAGCAGCAGAACACAAGCCTGCGCCAAAGCGGCGATCGCGGCACCGATGAGGCGTGCCAAAGCAATGGAACGCCATGGCAACGGGCTGACCATGAGTCCTTGAAGAACGCCCCGCTCGCGATCATCAATCAGGGAGATGGCGCTGAAGATTGAACTGAACATGACGACAAGGACAAGCATGCCAGCGAGGAGGTATTGGCCATAGTCAGTCCCGAGTGGAGAGGCAGCACGTGCGAATCCGCTGGCGAGAAACAATCCAAGGAGGAGTGGCGTGGCGATGGTGGCGACAACGCGCGCGGGTTGGCGTGTCAATCGCACGAGATCTCGCCGAACCAGAAGATGGATGGCGGGGAGGTTCACGAGGGCTGCTCCAGTGGCGTCCCGGTGAGATCAAGGTATGCATCGGCAAGCGTTGCGGGGCCGACGCGGAAGCGTGCGCCTGCGTGAAGAAGTTCTGCTACCAGCTGCTGGAGTTCGTCAGGGTGTGCGATGGGTGCGTTCTTGAGTCGCGCGGCTAGTTCGGGTGAGACTGGATCATCGCAATGGATGTGGACGCCTGTGTGCCTCTTGGTGAGCATTTCTGGTGAGTCATCAGCGACTACGGAGCCTCGGGACATCATGATGACACGATCGGCATGTTCGGCTTCGTCCATGTGATGGGTGGCGTAGACAATGGTGAGTCCTTCGCGGCGGCGGAGGCTTGTGAGCGTATCGAGGAATCGGAGTCGTGATTCGAGATCGAGGCCGGTTGTGGGCTCATCAAGCAAGAGGAGGCGCGGGCGAGGGAGCAAGGCCCGCGCGAGATCTGCCCGGCGTGCGAGGCCTCCGGAGAGTGTGCCGACGCGGTCATCGAGGCGATCGGCGATGCCGAGCGAAGTGGCGACGTCGCGGATGCGACTCTGAGCGTTGGGTACACCATACGCGGCAGCGGCAATTGTGAGATTCTCGCGCACGGTGAGCAACGCGTCGAGTGCGGTGGATTGGAAGATAATGCCCATTGCGGCGCGCGCGTGGTATTGGGCATCAGGAGAAGTTGCGGGATCGTGGCCGAAGATGCGGATGGAGCCTGCAGTAGGTCTGGTGAGTGTTGCCACAGCGCGAAGGAGAGACGACTTGCCGGATCCATTTGGGCCTAGCAGAGCGAGCCATTGACCAGCGTAAACTGCAAATGTAGTTGGAGTCAGGGCGAGGATGGGTGCGTGGCTGCTGTAGGAGATTTCGAGGCTGGAGATTTCGATCGCAGGAAAGGTGAGGTCCGCGGGCGCTGTGGTCATAGCACGACGACCCGGACGAAGGCCTCTGCGACCATGACGAGGAGAAGAAGCGGGAGATGCATGATGGAGGCGAAGAAGACTTTGCGAGCCACGGGAATGGTTCGCGAGCGAGCGAGTTGAATGCACAGCCAAAGGAAGATGAGGCCACTAACCAGAGCGACTATGGGGTAGACCATGCCGATCAGATTGGGCATGGTGATAGCGGGCCAGAGGGTTGCTGGAATGAGCAGGATAGAGGTGAAGAGCACGACGAATGCGGTGCCCTTGCCGTTGCGATCGATGACCGGGAGCATGCGCATTCCGCCCTTTTCGTAGTCGTCGCGATACATCCACGCGATGGCCATGAAGTGTGGGATCTGCCAGACCATCATGAGCCAGAAGAGGGACTGCGCGCCTGGTTCGAAAGCGGCAGCAATGCCGGTGTCGTTGTGCGCAGCTGTCCAGCCGATGAGTGGAGGCAGGGCGCCCGGGATGGCACCGACGAGCGTGCACCATGCGGAGCAGGTTTTGAGTGGCGTGTAGAGGAGGACGTAGGTGAGTGTGCACGAAAGGCCGATGAGGGCAGGGACGGGCCCTGCGAGGAAGAGGATGCAGGTGCCGAGAAGAGTCAGGAGGATGCCGAGTTTGACGACGGTTGACTGTGCGAGTTTGAGAGCGGGGAGGGGGCGGCGCTGAGTTCTGGCCATGCGTGCATCGCGTTCGGCTTCCCACCATTGGTTGAGTGCGTTGGCGCCTGCAGCGGAGAAGGCGGTGCCGAGGGTGACGATGAGGCCGACGGAGAGCGCGAGCCCGACGGTGGATTGCTCACGGGCAAGAACACCGAGGACGAAGCCGACAACAGCGGTGATCGTGACGAGGCGCGTGATACCGGGCTTAGTGGTCTCGATGAGCGCACGAAACCATGCAAGCCCGGAGGCGCGCGTGTCGAGTGCGGGGTTTGGGATCGCGGTAGTCCTGCTCAACGGGAACTGCTCCGACGTGGCAGGATTCTAGCCCGGTTTTGGACTGGTCAGGCTGCGGCATCGTGAGAGGACGAACCGCTGGCGATGAAGGAGGTGAGGTCGATGGTTTTTGTGAACTGGAGCCCGACCTGATGGACTTTCCCCCGTACGAGTTCGCAGCGGACGACCTTGCCTCGGACGATTTCGATTGATCCGGAAAGTGCCATGAGCATCATGTCGCAGGGTGTTCCCGGGTGGAGGAACATGCCGTGGAGAAATCCGAATCCGGTTTCGGAGAGGTTCATGGGAATGACGCGATAGCGATGACGTCGGTCGGGTTCGTCGGGATGTGTGATGATGAGAACTGCTCCCTCGCGGAACTCGACGCGATCAATATCCTTGCGTCGACATCTGCGGCGGGGATCGTCGCCGAGGTGGATGTCGGCGATGATCTCGTCGACTTCTTCGGTGGAGATCTGGAGGAGATCGGTCCATTTCATCTGCCAGGACGACTGGAGGCGGTCGCGATGGGATGTGGTGGAGTCCTGAGCAAACTGGAGGGGGTTGATGTTTGCGGCGATTGTGATGCCCACGGCATGCATGCGTCCAGCGACGAGGCGGGTGTGTGCGACCTTGCCTTCGATCTTGTGCATGGTTCCTTCGAGATCGCGGGCGAGCACCAGGACGGGGGTGCTGGTGTACTCCATGCGTCCGTGAAGGAAACCCATACCCGAGGCGGAGACATCGAAGGGACGTACGAGAAAGGCTTCGCGATCTGCACGTTTCATGTAGTTGAAGACTGCGATGAAGGGTTTTTCGACGGCGAGCCCGAAGCGTTCGGCCAGGCGCTTGCCGCTGTGGGTGCCGCACGAACTGCGGGAGTGAATCTCAGCGAGAATGCGTCGATAGGTTGCGTCATCGATGCGGAGGAGATCTTTGCAGTCCATGGTTCGTTTCCTCGCAGAGATTGGCGTATCAGGCGGCGTCGCTGGAGTCCAACTTGCGTGGTGCGAGGTAGTCGGCAACGACGATGGATTTGGAGAAGCGGACTCCGACGTCATGGACTTTGCGTTGCACGAACTCGCAGCGTGCGATTGTGCCTCGGATAATCTCGTTCTGACCGCTGATCTTGGTGAGGTGGATGTTGCAATGCGTGCCGGGATAAAGAAACGCGCCGTGGAGGAATCCGATGCCGGTTTCGGAGATGTTGGTGGGAATGACGCGGTAACGATGTCGTCGCTGACGGTCTTCGGGGTGGATTGTGACGATGATGGCACCTTCTCGAAACGCGGCACGATCTGCGGTGCGTCGTCGAATTCCGGTGGAGTGACTCTCGCGCTCTTCGAGTTCACAGAAGACATCCTCGATTTCGTCGTCGGTGATGTTGAGGAGGTCCGTCCAACTTTTTTCAGCGAGGGAGACTGCGGACTCGCTGTCACCGTCGCTTGCTGACCGAGCGAAGAGTGACGCGTTGATCGGGGTATCGAGGTGGAGGCCGATGGCGTGAACGCGCCCGAAAATGAGCCGTGAGCAGGCGACCTTCCCCATGATCTTGTGAGTCTTTCGGTTACGATCGCGAATGAGGAGGATGGTTGGGGTGCCGCGATAGACGAATCCGCCGTGGAGAAATGCGATGCCTTGTTCGGAGACATCGACGGGCCTGACAGCGACGGCGATGCGCTGGCTGCGACTGCGATAGTTGATGATCGCGACTGAGGGCGCGCCGGAGAAGAACACGAGGCGTTCGGACTTGCGACGATCGACATCGAATCCGCCAGGCGGCTGCGTTGAGAGTTCATCGACAATGCGCTGATATGTCGCAGCGTCGATGCGAAGCGTGTCCTTGATATCCATTCCGCTTCCCCCGTGTGCGGCGAGCGCCCGTCTCTAGATGATCGGACAGCGAAGGCGACGTGCAGATGTGAATCCTGGGTCCGGCAACCGGCGGTGTACGGCTGGGTTGATTAGGGGAAATCAACATTTCATATGGGACGCGGAGTGTAAATCCTGAGGCGGCGTCCTCGTGATTATCAGACTGCGTGTGAAGGCAGAATGATGCCGCGCGCTTCGCCGAGGCTTATTCTCCTGAAGCCGGATCGCTCGCAATAACCCTTGAGGATGACTTCGTCGCCGTCCTGCAGGAAGGTGCGTTTCTCGCCGGTCGGAAGGGTGATCGGCGTGCGCTGTGTGCCTGGCACGACTTTGGGGGGCGTGGCGAATGGATCGCCGTCCCATGTGAGTTCGAGCATGCATCCGCGTGATTCGCGTGTCGGGCCGGAGATGGTCCCCGAGCCGAGAATGTCGCCGGGCTGGAGGTTGCAGCCGTTGGATGCGTGATGTGTGACGAGTTGGGCGATGGTCCAGTACATGTCTCGGAAGGTGCCGCGACTGAGGCGAGCGGGCGCGAGTCCCTTCTCGCGCATGGCGGCGGTTGCGATGAAGACTTCGAGTGTGATGTCGAGTCCGCCGTGATCGCGGTTGTGGGGGCTGTCAAGGTGTGCGAGCGGGCGAGGATCGGCGGGGCTGCGTTTCATGGCGGGACAGCGGAACGGGGCAAGTGCTTCCATCGTGACGATGAAGGGGCTGATGGTGGTGGCGAAGTTCTTTGCAAGAAATGGGCCGAGGGGCTGATACTCCCACTTTTGAATATCGCGTGCGGACCAGTCGTTGAGGAGACAGATGCCCAGGACGTGTGATTCAGCATCATCGAGATCGATAGGGTCACCGAGCGGATTGCCGCTGCCCATGACGATCCCGAGTTCGAGTTCGTAGTCGAGCATGCGCGAGGGACCAAAGGAAGGGGGCGAGGAGTCGTCGGTCGGAGTCTGCTGACCCATCGGGCGGCGGATTTCGGCACCTGAGAGCACGATAGATGATGCCCGGCCGTGATATCCGACAGGGAGCCACTTGTAGTTGGGCAACAGCGGATTGTCTGGGCGGAACATTGAGCCGACGTTTGTGGCGTGGAAGACAGAGGCGTAGAAATCGGTGTAGTCGTAGGTGTCCATCGGAGGGATGAGCGCTACCGCGTTTGGGTTAAGAAAGAGCAGCTCGCGCAGTTCGGTATTGTCGCGCAGGAGCGGGTTGTCCTTGCGAAGTAGGGCGCTGACAGCGCGGCGAAGTTCGGCGCGAAAGCCCGGCGTGACGTCGGGGTCACCGAGCGCGTTGAGTCGCCCGGCTTCGCCGATGTATGTGTGGAAGTCCTCGGCGTATGGGCCGTCGCGTCCGAGGAGGCCGGTTTGAACACACCCGCTGATGTTGAGAAGCAGGTGACCGATTGGTACGACGACTTGTTCGAGCCAGACTTCGTCATCTTCATCGAGAGGGAGAGCGGCAAGGCCGAGCGGCAGATTCTGGATCGGGAACTCGGCATCGGGGGCGTTGGCGCTTTCGACCCAGGATTCGAGGGAGGGGTCGTGAGTTTCGTCGATGGGGAAGTGCATGATTGGTTCCTGGATGTTCACGGAAAAGCAGTTCAGAGTTCGGGGGCAAAGCCGCGGCGCATGGTGTTCTCGCATGAAGCGCGAGGCTCGACGAACTGTGCGAGATAGTCTGGGCCTCCAGCTTTGGAACCGACGCCCGAGAGCCCGAATCCGCCGAAGGGTTGGCGTCCGACGAGGGCGCCCGTGCAGCCTCGGTTGATATAGAGGTTGCCGACGCGGAAGTGCTGCTTGGCGCGTTCGATGTGCATGGGTTTGCGTGTGAAGACGCCTCCGGTGAGTTTGTAGGTGTGATTGTTTGCGAGTTCGAGGGCGTGGTCGAAGTCGCGAGCATGAATGACGGCGAGGACCGGGCCGAAGATTTCGTCCCAGTAGATTCGATGGTCGGTGGTGACGCCGGTGAAGATGTGTGGGCAAATGTAGTTTCGTGGCTTCGTGCCTCGTCCGGAGTCACTGGCACGCTGGAGCGGGAAGTCTGCGTCACCGAGGGCGAGCGTGCAGCCTTGGGCCTGCGCGTCGGAGATGGCGCGGCGGATTTTGGCTGCGGCTTCGTCGTCGATGACAGGGCCCATGTCGGCACCGGCGTTCTGAGGGTCGGTCACGACCAGAGCGCGAGTGGCTTCGACAAGTCTGCGGACGAAGGTCGTGATGTGTGGCCCTTGCGGTCCTTGTGGATCAACGACGATACAACGCGAACATGCGGAGCACTTCTGCCCTTGAAATCCGAACGCCGAGTAGCGGACGCCAAGTACGGCTTCGTCAAGATCGGCTGAGGAGTCGATGATGATGGCGTTCTTGCCGCCCATTTCGCAGACAACTTTCTTGACGTGTGCCTGACCTTCTGGTGTGCGGCTGGCGGCTTCGTAAATGTTCAGTCCGACGGCTTTTGAACCGGTGAAGGCGATGAGGGCGACGCGCGGGTCTCGGACGAGGGCGGCCCCGGTGGTCTCGCCAGGAGCGGGGCAGAAGTGGGCAACATTCGCCGGTGCTCCGACATCGCGCAGGGCAGTTGCGAGCATGTCGAAGAAGATCTTTGCGATGCCGGGAGTCTGCTCTGCGGGCTTGATGATGACGGTGTTGCCAGTGACGAGGGCGGCGGTGACCATGCCGGCGCAGATCGCGAGGGGGAAGTTCCAGGGGCTGATGACAACGGCCACGCCTCGAGGCTGGTACCAGAGCTCATCGAGTTCGCCGATAAAGCGACCGAGGCGTGTGCGCTGGAACATCGGGACGGCGAGGCGCGCGTAATACTCGCAGAAGTCGATAGCTTCGCAAACATCGGCGTCGGCTTCGCGCCAGGGCTTGCCCGATTCCTTGATGATGACGCCCGAAAGTTCATCGCGGCGAGCGCGCATCGCAGCGGCAACACGCACGAGCACATCGGCACGCCCGAGCGGGCTGAAGTCTCGCCACTCGGGGAACGCTCGGTGCGCGGCGTCGAGCATCTTCATGGCGGCGTCAACGCTGGTGTCATTGGCGATCTGGGGCACAGCAGCGGCGGTCATCGCTTGGGCGAAGGTGGTGCGGACATCGCTGTGCGAGAAGTCGCGCATGGGTTCGGAGAAGAACGGGCGGCCGTTGCCGACACCTTTGACGCCCGGTGTGAGGGTGTGGCGTTCGGGCGCGAGTTTGTAAAGGTCTTCCTTGCGTGTCGAACCGGCTGGCGCAGCGGGCGCGGCGAGAAGTCGCTCGGGGGAGGCGTTGTCGAGGAATCCGGCCTTGAGCCAGGATTCGTTGGACGTGTTCTCGAGCAGACGGCGGACGAGATACGCCATGCCGGGGATCATCTCGCCGACGGGGACGTACTCGCGCACGCGCAGGCCCATCTCTTTGGCAGCGTGCTTGAGTTGGTCGGCCATGCCATGGAGCATTTGAAGCTCGAGCGCGTTCTTCGGGAGGTCGCGGCGTTCGAGCCCTGCGAGGGCCTTTGCGATAGAGCGGACGTTGTGAGAGCCGAGGGCGAGTTTGACGCCTCCGCGTCCGGGATCGAGCCGAGTGATTGGCGACGCGGGCGTAGGGCTGTCATTGCGTGGGCAGGCGTCGAGGAAGGTTTCGGTCATGTCTTCGAAAGAGCGATCAGTTTCCCACTTTTCATTCCAGACCGGGCATGGCCAGCCTTGTTGTTCGGCATGAATGGTTTCGTAGTCCCAATAGGCGCCCTTGACCAGGCGAACAGTGACGATGCGACCGGTGCGGCGTGCCCAGTCGCTGATGCGTTTGGCGTCGGCGGGTCCGGACTTGAGGTAGGCCTGCATGGCGATGCCCGCGTGGAAATCGACTTTCTCGCAGCATCGCATGAACAGGTCGAGCGTGAGATCTTTGACAGCGAATTGTTCCATGTCGAAGTTGACGAAGACGCCGCGATCGCGGGCTGCTTCGAGCAGCGGCACAAGTCGGGCCATGAGATCGGCAATGGAACCATCGTGATCGATCGGGTCGAGGCGTGCGGAGAGGCTGGAGACCTTGATCGAAACGTTGGTGCGCGGGATAGGGCCGAGGTGGTCGGTTTCGAGGGTGTTGTTCGCGGGCCATTGTGCGACATGGCTCGGAAGGTTGACAATCAGGTCGCGGTACTTTTCGAGATATGCGTCGGCTTCGGCATCAGAAACGCAGGCTTCGCCGAGAAGATCGACGGAGAACGTGATGCCGTCCTTCCAGAGTTCGCGCAAGCCCGGGAGTGCGCTTTTGGCGTCGATGCCAGCGATGAAGTTGGAGGCCATGCCCTTGATCTGGCTTGAGATGGTCTTTGCGGCAATGCCTTTTGCGACGCCTCCGGCTTTGAGGGCGAGGTCCATGCCGGGTGGGGTCTTGACGCCGGGTTGGGTGAGGTAGTCGACGAGGTGGTCGTGGACCATGTCGGGCGTGTTCAGGACGGGGAAAGCATCGACAAAGCGGAAAAGTTGGACTTTGAATGCATGGTCCTTCATGGACCAATCCATGAGCTTGTCCTGATAGAACTTGGCACTGAGCAGCCCGGCGCGGTGCTTGGCGGCGCGGTCGAGCATGTCTCGGCCGAAGGAGAGGATGCGCTGTTCGTCGGAGCCTTCCGGGGAGCGCGGCGGCGTGGGCGTGGCGGTGCTGGCGGGCTTGTTCTTGCGGGCAAAAATGGCCATGGATGTGTCCTGTGGGGCCGGGTTGGGCGTCGGCCGGTCGATCATAGTCCGGGCGTCGCAGAGACTTCGGTTCGCGCCGCTCTCGCTTGCAGCGGCTACCGTCGATGCATGGCGAGCCAAGGCCCAGTGGCGGTGTCGATCGGAAACTTCGATGGCGTGCACGTCGGGCACGTGTCGCTGCTGCGGGCTGCGCGGGACCGTGTAGGGCCGGAAGGCCGGGTGGTGGCGATCGCGTTTCATCCTCACCCGGCATCGCTGATTGTCGGTCGCGAGGCGCCAGCTGCGATGACCACGCTCGATGAGCGGGCGGCACTTTTGCGTGCTGCTGGCGCTGATGAAGTTGTCAGGCTCGAGCCAACGCGGCAGTTGCTGTCGATGAGTCCGCACGCGTTTGTCGAAGCTCTGGTGGATCGATTCAGTCCGGCGGTGGTGGTTGAGGGGCCCGACTTTCGGTTCGGTCGTGGGAGGCTAGGCGATGTGTCGTTCCTGCGGGCAGTTGGCAAGGTTTCAGGATTCGAACTTGCCGTTGTCCCTCCGGTCGATGTGACACTGATCGACCACACGATTGTGCGGGCGTCGAGCACTATTGCGCGGTGGCTGATCGCGCACGGAAGAGTGAGCGATGCGCGTGCGGTGCTTGGACGTCCGTATCGGCTCTGCGGAGTCGTGGCGCGTGGCGATCGACGAGGGCGCACGATCGGTTTTCCAACAGCCAATCTTCAAACGCAGAACATGCTTCCTGCCGACGGGGTGTATGCCGCGATTGCACATCTTTCGCATGGTGCGGTGTGCCCGGCAGCGGTCAACGTGGGGACGCGGCCGACGGTTGATGGTTCGAGAAGAACCGTCGAGGCGCACCTGATCGACATACCGACCATGCGCGGTGCGGGATGGCAACCTGTGCCGGGTCAGCCGGAGTATGGTTGGGGACTAGAACTCGATCTGGTTGCGTGGATGCGCGATCAGGTGCGATTCGCTGGGCTTGATGCCCTGACGGATCAGATTCGGCGCGACGTGGAGCGCGTGCGCCGCATTGTGAACAGCCCTTTGGGAGCGATTGCGTGACACGCCAGACCTGGTCAACCAACTGCACGCTCGACGACATTGCGGCCCGGATCGCGCGATCGCCCAACACGGCTGTTCTCACACACACCAAGCCCGATGGCGATGCGATCGGTTCGTCGCTGGCGCTAGTGCGGGCGATTGCTGCAAGCCGGCACACGTCGGCCAGTTCGGTTGCGAGTCCTGCCGAGGCGTGGTACACGGGGCCGATGCCGATCTGGTTCGGCACTGTGCAACGTCAGACACGCATACGGTCGCTCGATGGCGGGGATCAACTGCCGACTCACGAGCCGGATCTGGTGGTGATCGTTGACACTGGCTCATGGACGCAACTGGATCGGCTGGCGGACTGGGTGCGCGCGTTTGAAGGAGATGTGATCGTGATCGATCATCATCTTGCCGGGGATGCGGATGTCGCGGCCATGCGATATATCGACACCAGTGCGGCTGCGGCGTGTGAGCCGGTCGCGGCTGTATGTACGAGGCTCTTGAATGTCGCAAGCCCGGCACGGCTGGATGAGTCGATTGCCGAGCCTTTGTATCTCGGTCTTGCGGCTGATACGGGCTGGTTTCGACATTCGAATGTTTCGCCTGCGGTCTTTCGACTCGCGGGCGATCTTGCCGAGGCGGGTGTACAACATGAGCAGCTGTTCCAGAACATCGAGCAGCGCGACCGCGCGGCTAGGCTGGGGCTTATGGCGCGAGCGCTGACATCGCTCGAGTTCGCGCTGGGCGGTGCAGCAGCGATCATGACTCTCACGCAGAAGGACTTTGAGGAAACCGGTGCGGCGCCGCAGGATGTCGGCGGCATCGTCGATCTGCCGCGTTGTGTCGAGAGCGTGCGAGTCTCGGTATTGCTCACCGAGCAGCGCAGCACGGGCGAGCCACTGACCAAGATCAGTATGCGCAGCAAGGGTGGCCCGGGCATGATTGATGTCAACGTGGTGAGCCGTGTGTTCGGTGGCGGAGGTCACGCGCAGGCGGCTGGCGCACGGACCAATCTATCACTAGCCCAGGCCAAGGCGAAACTTATCGAGGCCATGTCATGAAACCGAAATCCGACATCGAACGACGCATCGCCAAGGCGGTCAAGAACATGCCTCCCGAGCCTGCGCGCAAGCAGCGCCCCAAGAAACCGCCGATGCGACTGAACACGACCACGTTGTGGGAGTATCCGAGCCAGCATTATGACAGCGAGAAGTCGGGCACGATGCAGGGCGATCGCGACTATGTTGGCGCGACACCAAGCTGGGTGGTCTGGCAACTGCTCCAGCGGTACACCCGAGTGGGGGACACCGTTCTCGACCCTATGTGCGGGAGCGGGACAACGCTTGACGTTGCGCGAGATCTTGAGCGCAAGGGTATCGGGTTCGATCTCGCGCCTTCGCGCGGCGATATCGGTCAGGCGGATGCGCGCCAGCTTCCAATGGAAGGCCGAAGCGTGGATTTTGTGTTCATCGATCCGCCATACTCGACCCATGTGAAGTATTCCGACGACCCGCGCTGCATCGGCAAGCTCGACGCGAGTGGTGATGATGCTGGGGAGGCGTACTACGAGTCGATGGACGCCGTCATCGGTCAGATTCATCGCGTCCTGCGGCCCAAGCGCTACATGGCGCTCTATGTCAGCGATTCCTTTCGCAAGACCAAGGTCAAGCGAGTCTTCATGCCGATCGGGTTTGAACTGTTCGCCCGGCTGCGCAAGCGCTTCGAGCCGGTGGACATCATCACCGTCGTGCGGCAGAACGCCAAACTTTCGCGCGGCAACTGGCACAAGGCTGCGGAAGAGGAAAACTTCTTCCTGCGCGGGTTCAACTATCTGTTCATCATGAAGAAGGCGTGAGCAAGTGTGGCGGGTGTCGCGCGGCGACTGTGTCAGGTATTGCCCGGCCAACCCTCGCGCGTGAAGCGGCCGTTGCGGTGGAAGATGTCGCCGTCAGCCGCGATGGTTCCGCCGCTGCGCAGATCGCACACCATGTCCCAATGCAGGGCGCTCTCGTTGGAGTTACCGCTTTCGGGGTACCCGGCTCCGCATGCGGCGTGGAACGTGCCCCCGATTTTTTCGTCAAAGAGCGTGTTGCGTGAAAACTCCTTGATCGAATAGTTCGTGCCGATGGCGATCTCGCCCATGACGCGTGCTCCGGAGTCCTGATCGAGCATGGCGATGAGAAACTCTTCGTTTTTCTTGGCAAAGGCATCGACCACGCGACCTTCCTTGAAGGCCAGCCGCACGCCTTCGACCTCGCGGCCGTTGTACACGGCCGGGAACGTGTAGTTGACGTGCCCTTCGGCGCTTCTGGGTCCGGCGAAGACTTCGCCATCGGGGAAGTTCTCGCGCCCGGCGCAGTTGATCCATGTCGAGCCTTCGACATTGACGTGCAGGTCGGTGCCGTCGTGGTCGGCTGCTGGCGGGACTCGGAAGTGGATGTCCTTTCGGCCCTGAAGGTATTCGCGCACGCGCTCCTGCCGATGGTGGATTTCTTCCCACGCTTTGACCGGGTCGGATAGATGGAGGAGGCCGGCAGCGAAGACAAACTGTTCATACTGGGCAAGGCTCATTTCGGCGTCCTGTGCCGAAGAAGCAGTGGGATACATGGTTCCAACCCAACGGAGCTCGCCTTTGGCTGCGCGTTCAAGAAAACGCTTGCTGTACGGCTGCATGCCCTGTCGCCGCATGGCGATGCGAGCGGGTTCGATCTGCCCGAGCGCTTTGGTGTTCGTTTCGGCCCAGAAGCCGATCTGCACATCGATGTTTTCGATACGGGCGTTGTCAAGCGGCGAGAGGTAGCGCAGCTGTTCTTCGCTGCCCTTGAGCAGCAGCGTCTCGACGAGGGATTCGCAGCGGACGTGCCAGTACGGGTTGGCTCCTGCGGCTAGAACCTTCTCGTAGACGGCTTCGACAAGTGGGTAGCCGATCGGGTCCGAGGCGATGCACACCAGGTCGCCGGGCTTGACGCGTGTCGAATAGCGCACGAGGACGTCTGCGAGTCGGTCAAGGCGTTGATCGCGCATGGTGGGCCTCCTGTCGAAACAGAGGATACCCCGCTACACTCTCGCGGGTGAACGCATCCTCTTTTTTAGAACGGAGTCTGAGATGATTGCATCGCGCTTGGCGGTGGTGATGGTGGCGGCTGCGGCTCTGGGTGTCGGGCTGCTGGCCGGAGCGGGCAAGGGACGGGCCGAGACGACGAAGATCGCGACGGTCGATGTTGTCGAGTTGCTTCAGGACATGCTGCAGACGCCGCAGTATGCTGGGCCGCGCGATGCCAACCGCAACACTTCGGTGGCCGAGCTCGCGGAGATGGAAGACGAGATGCGTCGCATCGACACTGAGCTGCGCATGCTCACCCCTGCCGACCAGGCGCGTGGGCAGAGGCTGTATTCTGATCTTCAGCAGCGGCAGGCGAACTACCGCGACGCGGCGCAGCGGCGATCGGCCGAGTTTCAGGCCCTCAGCGGGCAGCAGGCCGCCGAGGTCTACGCCAAGATCCACGAGGCCGCGACGGCGGTGGCGATGGCGGCCGGATACACGCATGTGCTGGCGTCGCGCGATGGTGCGGCCATCGAGGACACGGACTCTCTGCCCGCGGTGATCCAGGGGTTGCTGGCGCGACCGGCGATGCTCTTTCCGGCGGCGGACGATCTGACGGGCAAGGTCCGCGAGCGTCTTGCGATTCCGGTGAGTCAGGCTCCGGGCCAGAGCGAGCCGGGGGCGGCCGAGGGCAACGAGGGCCAGCCCGATCAGCCCTGAGCCCTCGGCGACAGTGCTGCGACGAGTTCAGAGGCCAGCGCCGTCCGCACGGTGTCGATCGGCGGGCAGTCGGGGCCGAGCAGGTGGGCCATGCTCGTGACCGTTCGGCCCGCCAGACCGCACGGCACGATGACGGCGAAGTCATCGAGGTTGGTCGTCACGTTGAGTGCCAGGCCGTGGAGTGTGATCCATCGCTGCACGCGCACGCCCATCGCGCAGATCTTGGCTGCGTCGCGCTCGCCGCTGGCCTTCGTCCAGACTCCGGTGGCTGACGCGTCGCGGCAGGCTTCGATGCCAAAGCCGCGCAAGGTGCTGATGACGGCTTCTTCGAGCGTGCGCATGTACTCGTGCAGGCGCAGGCCGATGGCGTTGAGGTCCACGATCGGATACGCGACGATCTGCCCCGGGCCGTGGAACGTCACGTCTCCGCCCCGATCGGTTGCCGCGACCGCGATGCCGCGGGCGGCGAGCAGTTCGGGCGCGAGCAGCACATGCTCGGCCGCGCCGGGCCGCCGCGTGACGGTCACGACGGGGTCATGCTCGACGAGCAGCAGGCGTCCGATCTCGGGCGTTGCGCTGGTTCGGGCTGCGAGCACGGCGGCGTGGTGCTCGCGCTGGAGCGTCAGGCCGCGCTCGTACTCGACGCGGCCACACTCGATCACGCGCAGCGGCAGCAGCGGGTCAGGCGGTGTGGTCACGCCCGGAGTCTATCGCTTCTGGGCCAGGAACTGTGCCAGGCCCGCGCCGATCGCGGCGGCGGCGGCGGCTTTCTTCTCGTCCTTCATCGAGCCGTCGTCGTTGAAGGCTTCGTGGGCCTGAGGCAGGCTGAACATGTCGGGCAGGACGATCGTGCCGATGTTGCCCAGCACATAGCGCACCTGTTGCAGCCCGCGGTAGCCGCCGAAGTAGCCCGGCGAGGCGGCCAGCAACCCCGCGACCTTGCCGCGGAAGCACGCCAGCGGCGCTTCGCCGACTCTCGGCCGCGAGGCCCAGTCGATGACGTTCTTGAGCAGCGGGCTGAACGAGCTGTTGTACTCGGGGCTGGCGATGAGAAAGCCGTCGGCGGTGTGCATGAGGTCGCGAAAGGCCTGCACGGTCCTGGGCAGTCCTTCTTCGGCCTCGACATCTTCGTCGAACATCGGCATCGGGTAGTCGGCCAGGTGCACGAGTTTGACTTTCGCCCCGGCCTTCTCGGCTCCGGCGGCCGCGACTGCGAGCAGTCTGCGGTTGAACGAGTCTTTGCGGCTGCTGCCGGCGAAGGCGAGAATGCTGGTCATGGGGGTCTCCGGGAAAGAGCGCGCGAGCGCCTGGTCGAG